>Ga0272445_1000001_pt1 | contig 453287 bp, 466 predicted proteins | sample YNPCB0031_FD_194404 | JGI IMG/M metagenome (GOLD analysis project Ga0272445, IMG submission 194404) | Hot spring sediment microbial communities from Yellowstone National Park, WY, United States - YNP-CB-003-1 | ecosystem: Environmental > Aquatic > Thermal springs > Hot (42-90C) > Sediment...
GTGAAATTGGCTCTTGACAAGACAAAATTAGATTTTATACTTATTTATAGCTTTTGAGTAGCTTTTAAGTGGCGGCGTAGCTCAAATGGTTAGAGCATGTGGCTCATATCCACAGGGTTGGGGGTTCGAGTCCCTCCGCCGCCACAAAAATGGAAAAATTGGCGGCGTAGCCAAGCGGTAAGGCGACGGCCTGCAAAGCCGTGAATCCAGGGTTCGAATCCCTGCGCCGCCTCATTCCTATTTATGTTCAAACTAAAAGTCCAAGACTACTTCTCCTCCGCTCATTACCTTAAAGATTATAAAGGAGCTTGCGAAAAAATTCATGGACACAACTGGAAAGTAGAACTTATCGTTGAAGGCTCTGAATTAAATAGCTTAGATATCCTTATAGATTTTGCCATCCTTAAAAAAATTTTAAAAGAAGTCCTCTCTGAACTTGACCATAAACTACTTAACGAAATTCCCTATTTTGAAAATATTAATCCTTCCTCAGAAAGACTTGCAGAATATATTTTTAAAAAGGTTAAAGAAAAACTCTCTTCCTATCCCAATGTAAAAGTAAAAGAGGTTACTGTTTTTGAGACTGAAAAAGCAGGGGCAACCTATTACGAATAAAAAAAAACAAAAAGTGTCTAAATTAAAAATTTCTGAGATATTTTTTAGTCTCCAAGGAGAGGGTCCTCTCATAGGTTACCCTACCCTATTTGTTAGACTTTTTGGCTGTAATCTAAACTGCTCCTGGTGTGATACCCCCTATGCAAAAGGAGAAAATCCTTATGAAGAAAAAGAAATCTCTGAAATAATTTCTTTTTGGAAAAAAAATTTTAGCTCTATACCTTTTATAACTATTACTGGAGGAGAACCTCTTATTCAAAGCCCTGTTTATAATTTAATAGATGCGTTTTTAAAACTTGGTTGTATTATAGCTTTGGAAACCAATGGAAGTATAAGTTTAGATAAGGTCCCTAAGGAAGTAATAAAGGTTATGGATGTTAAAACTCCTTCTTCTAAAATGGATAAGTATAATTTTTATGAAAACTTTAAATTTCTTACTAAAAAGGATGCAGTAAAATTTGTGATAAAAGACCGAGAAGATTTTGATTTTGCTATAGATATTATAGAAAAATTTTATCTTACCTATTATACTCAGGTCTTTCTATCTCCTGCTTATCCCTTTTTAGACCCTAAAATCTTAGCAAATTGGATTCTTGAAACTAAAAAACCCATTAGATTCCAAATACAGCTCCATAAAATAGTAGGAATAAAATAAATTTGTGATAAAATATTTTTTATGAAAAATCCAAATAACGATAGTGAGGCACTTGAACTTCCCAATCCAGTAGATTTAGATATAAGCACTCTTTCTGCCTTACCTATTATCACCGAAGATTATGAAGAACAGGTTCCTGCTAAATTTGATCCTCTGCAAAAATACTTGCAAGAAATAAGTAAATACCCAGTTCTCTCAAGGGAAGAGGAAGAGGCAATTGCGAAGGCTTATTACGAAACTAAGGACCCAAAATTAGCTTATAAGCTTGTAGTTTCCAATTTAAGACTGGTAGTAAAAATAGCTCTTGAATTTCAAAAATTTTGGGCACATAACTTTTTAGATCTTATTCAGGAAGGAAACGTGGGTCTTCTGCAAGCAGTTAAAAAATTCGATCCCTACAGAGGAGTTAAATTTTCTTACTATGCTTCTTTTTGGATAAAGGCTTATATACTTAAATATATTATGGATAATTGGAAACTTGTAAAAATGGGAACTACCCAGGCTCAAAGAAAACTTTTTTATAAGCTAAGAAAAGAAAAAGAAAGACTTGCTTCTCTTGGTTTTGAACCTACTCCTGCTGAAATAGCAAAAAGGCTTGGGGTAAAAGAAAAAGAAGTTGAAGAAATGGAACAAAGAATGTTTTCTCAAGATTTAAGTTTAGAAGCTCCGGTTTCTTATGATTCAGAAGATACTCTTGCTAATTTCTTAAAAGACTCAAAACCAACCCCTGAGGAATCCTTTGCAAGAGAAGAAATTTTAAATAAATTTAAACATCTTCTTAAGGAGTTTGCTCAAAATCTAACTGGAAAAGACTATGTAATTTTCCACGAAAGACTTATGGGTGATCCACCAAAAACTTTACAAGAACTTTCTCAAAAGTTGGGAATTTCTAAAGAAAGAGTTAGACAAATAGAGGAAAAATTAATAAAAAAACTCAGAAAATTTCTGGAGGAGAAATTGCCAGATGCGTACTACTATCCCCTTGCCTTACCTTATAAAGATTAGCCTTGTAATTTTTATTCTTCTTTTTATGAATTCTACTTATTTTATGAATTCTACTTATCTTTTTGCTGAAAAAGAAGATAAAAAGGATCAAGCCTATTATTATTATTTACTTGCCACCCAAGAAAGGGATCCTTCTGTAGCAGAAAAATATCTTAAAAAAGCCATAAAATATGATCCTCAAAGTTTGTATCTTAAAAAAACCTTAATTTCTCTTTATTTAGAAAATGGAGATTTAAAGAAAGCAGAAACTCTTTGTAAAAAACTTTTAGAAAATTATCCAAAAGATAGAGAAATTAATCTTTTTTTGGCTAAGATATATATCCTTGAAAATAGACCCCTTCGTGCTATTTCAATTCTTGAAAAGTATTTGGAATACTTTCCTAAGGATGAAATCATTTTAAGCCTTCTTGTAAATCTTTATCTTGATCAGAAAGATTGGAATTCAGCATTAATTAATTTAGAAAAGTTATTAAAAATTAATGAAAATAATTATACAGCCTGGGTTTTTAAAGCCAGAATCTTAAAAGAACAGAAAAAGATAAAAGAAGCAAAAGAAGCCTATTTGAAAGCTTTAAATCTTGCCTCAGAAAATAAAGCTCTTTTATTGGAGGTACTTAAATTTTTAGACGAAAATTCAGATGTTGAAGAAATTGAAAGGCTTCTAAAATCCTATGTAGCAAAATATCCTGAGGACGAGGATTTTATAAAACTTCTCCTTAGCTTCTATATTGAAAAATCTAATTGGGTAAAAACTGAAGAGGTACTAAAGGAATATTTAAATAAAAATAAATATACCCCAGAACTTCTTTTCTTTCTTGGATACTCACTTGAAAAACAAAATAAAATGGAAGAAGCTCTTCAAGTTTACGAAAAACTTATTTTTGAAAATAACTGGCATTACGAGGTCTCAAAGAGAATAGCAGAAATTTTTAGAGGAAAAACAAAAGAAGAAGCCTTAAAATATATGGAAGACTTTTCTAAAAGGTATCCTAAAAATAAAAACTATTATATTTTCTTAGCTAATTTTGCTGAATTTCTTGATTTTTGCGAAAAAGGGGTAAAGTATGCAGAAGAAGGAGTTAAAGCCTATCCTGAAGAACTTGATATGATTTTAACTTTAGCTTCAGGTTATGCCTGTTTGGAAAATTATGAAAAGGTTTTGTCTCTTATTGAACCGCTTTTAAAAAAATATCCTCAAGATCCATTTGTGTTAAATTTTGTAGGATATAGTTATGTGGAATTGGAAAAAAATTTAGATGAAGCAGAAAGGCTACTTTTAAAAGCCTTACAAATAAATCCTTTAGATCCTTATATTCTTGATAGCTTAGGATGGTGTTACTATAAAAAGGGTGATTTAGATCTTGCTATTCAGTATTTAGAAATAGCTGTAAAAAGACTTCCTGAAGATGAAGCTGTTATAATAGAACATCTTGGAGATGCTTATTTAAAAAGGGGAGATAAAGAAAAAGCTTGCGAACTTTACCAAAGGGCTTTAAAAGCAGTTATTCATAAAAGAGATAAAGAAAGGATTGAAAAAAAATTTGAGAACTGTCCAATTCTTAAGTAAAATTTTCCTTCTTTTTATCTTATGCTTTTCCTTTGGATGCTCTTATAAAGCACCTCCTATAAGTAAAATATCTGCTAAAAATGTCTATTATGGAAAAATCTGGTGGGAGATTACTCTTTTTACTAATAATGAAACCAAAACCATAAGTAATTACGCAGATTTTCAAGCAGAAAATAATTTTATTTACTTAAGATTTAAATCTCCCTTTAATACTACATTAGGATATGGAAAATGGGAAGCCTCTTTTTACAATTTAATAGAAATCTTTGATCTCTATGATAAAAAACATTATTTTATAATACTCGAACCAAAACCTGAATTAAGGGATATTCCCCTTTATTTTTTAGGTTTAAAGGAAAAAAATTTAACCTGGAGTTTCCTAAAAACTTCTTTTAATTATTCTTTTTTAGAAGATAAGAAAGAAGGTACAATAAGTTCTAAACTTTTTATACTGAAGTGGAGATTTAAAGAGGTCTTTACTTCAGAAGATTTTACACCTATGCTAAAAGATATTTCTCCTTTTAAAGATTTTCAAAAAGTAGAGATTACTTTATGATTTTTATTTTTACCTCTTCTACTTTCCGAGGGGTAGCTTTTAAAATTTCTATTTCTAAGTTTTTATAAGTGATTATTTCTCCTTGTTTAGGAATTCTTCCTGTTATAAAATAAATAAAACCATTAAGAGTTTCATATTCTCCAGAAGGAATTGGTATACCGAGAGCTTGTAATTTTTCTATTTCTATAAAACCTTTACATTTATATAAATTTTCGCTAATTTTTTGATATTCTGGAACATAATAATCAAGAGCATCTCTAAATTCTCCTAAAACTTCTTCTACTAAGTCTTCTATAGTTATAATCCCTGTAGTGAAACCATATTCATCAACTACAACAGCAAATTCAATCCCACTTTTTTGAAGCTGAGAAAGTACTTCATGAGCCAAAGCAACTTCAGGAACAAAAAAAGGCTTTAAACTAAAATCTTTAAGAGGTTTATCCTGTTCAAATAAGGTCTTACCTATAAGATGTTGCACTTTCACCACAGCCTTTATATTGCTTATGCTATCTTCATAAAGAGGTATATAAGAAAAATTATATTTTCTGCTGAATTCTATAGCATCTTTCACAGTAGCTGTAATAGGTAATCCCTTTACTTGAGTTAAAGGAACCATTACTTGAGAAACCCTCTTTTTAGCAAATTCAACGATTTTATGCATAAGTTCTCTTTCTTTAAAATCTATCTCATCTTCGTATTTAATAAAAGTTAAAAGAACTTCTCTAAATTTGGTCAAAAAGAAAGGACTCTCCTCTTTTGATTTCATAATTTTGTTAGCAAGTTTGGTATTTAAAACAATAATAGGATAAAATGCAAAGGATATCAAATAAAGGATAGGCATTAAATAAAGAACTAAGGGATAAAAAAATTTTCTCCCAAAAGTTTTAGGAATTATTTGCCCAAAAAAAAGCATAGATAAAGGTAAAAGGGTTGAAACAATTAAAAGCCCTTTTGTACCTAAGCTATTTATTAAAAAATAAGAAGTAAATATTCCATTTCCAGCAACACAAAGGGTAATCCCTATAAGGGTTGTAGTAAAAAGACGTTCAGGATTTTCCCAAAATTTTAGATAAATTTTAGCACCTACATTTTTAGAAGCTAAACTTTCTATAAAAATCCTTTCTGCAGAAAGAAAAGCAATTTCACTACAAGCAAAAAAGGCTTCTCCAAAAAGGAAAAATAAAAAGGAAATAAGAGCTTTAATCATTTCTTTTTTCTATTTCTACAAAAAGTATCTTCCTTCCCTTTATTTTCTTAACTGTAAATTTAAAATTTTTGTACTCTATACTATCCCCTTCCTTAGGTATTTCTTTAAATAAAGTTAAAAGAAATCCGTTTAAAGTTTTTATATTTTGGAATTCTTCCTCTACTATTTCTATTCCCAATAAAACCTTAAGTTCTTCTAAAAGAACTTTTCCATGAACTAACCACTTTTTATCACCTATTTTTTGAAAGGGCTCAATTTTAAGTTCCTTTTCTTCATAGATTTCTCCAAAGAGTTCTTCAAGTACATCTTCTAAAGTAACCAATCCTTTTAAAATACCATATTCATCTATTACCAAAGCTATTTTTATTTGTGCCTTCTGAAATTCAAAAAGCAAATCTCTTACTTTAAAAGTTTCAGGAATAAAATAAGCTGGTCTAACAAAATCTGAAAGTTTTTTAACATTTAGAATTTCTGGCGAAAAATTTGTAATAAGATCTTTAGCATATAGAATACCTATAACATCATCAAGAGTTTCTTTATAAATGGGAAATTTGTTATAGGGAAGTTGTCTTATTTTTTCAAGAAATTCTAAGGTTACAACTTGATCTTTAAAAGCTACTATTTCTGAACGTGGAGTAAGAATAGCTGAAACTGGTATTTTTTCTGAAAGAAAAAGTCCATGGATAAATTTCTTTTCCTTTTCTGTAATTTTTTTCTGTTTGTAAGCAGAATCTAACATATAAAGAATAATCTGCTCAACAGGAGAAAAGGCGTAAGAATAAAAAGGAGTAGAGGGAAATCTTTTTTCTAAACCAGAATAAATAAAGTTATAAATTTTTCTTATTGGATAGAAAATTTCGTAAAATAAATAATTTAGATAAAAAATTTTAGAAATTATTAAAGTTCTAAACTTAAATCCCACAATTTTTGGAAAAAAATCACCTAACCAAAATGCAATTATAGCAAAAACTATAAAAGCTATTTCTTTTCCTTTTCCTGAAAATAAACTGGTAAAGCCTTTGGAGATACAAAAGCTTGCAAAATAATCTACAATTTCATTTCCTGCTATTATAACAATCAAAAGTTCTTCAGGATGTTTTAACATCTGGAAATATTTTTCTGATAAACCAAGATTTCTTAATGAAGCAACTTCTAAACGTGAAAGAGAAAAAATTCCAGCTTCACTTAAATTAAAGAACATAGAAAAAAGTAGTAGAATTAATGCTACAATAAAATAGATTTCAACCATTAAATGCTAAGAAACCAAACCCCTGTTTCTGATGAAGCTTTTAAGAAATTATTTTCAGGTATTTCTAAAATTTCAGATAGTGAAGCTTTAAATTTATAAAATTCCATTTCCTCGTTTAAAAATTTCTCTTTTTCAAAAATAAATTTTTCCTTCCAATCCTCTAAAAGTTTCTTTTCAGTTATTAATAAATCTTTCAAAGGATAAAGAGATTCCCAATCTAAGTATTTTCCTATTAATTTCCAGGCAAAAATCCTTAAATTTAGGTTAGGAAGTTCTTCTTCAAATAAGTAGTTTGTTAAAGGCTCTTTTATATCTAAAATTTTTTCAAAGGTTTCGTCTTCTCCTATTATTTTTTCTTCAAAAATTTGATTATACCTATTTTCCATTTCTTTTAAAGATTTTTCAATTTCATATAATCTATAATCGAGTTTTTCAGCTAAGCATAAGAGAATAAGCGCTCTTTTAATTTCAGTTTCTTCTTTGGTTTTTTCTTCTTTTTTATTAAAAGAAGGATATATATTTTCAAGAGAGTCCTCAAGAGTTTCTTTGAATTGACTAAAATATTTAAGAGTTTCTGGGGTTCTAAAGTTAAGCCCCCATTCTTCAATAACGTCAACTTCTTTACTTAATTGATTCCAATCTATTTTTATTTCTTTTTTAAATTCTAAAAATGTTACCTTTTCTTTCCAAGAAATGGGCAAATCTTTGTAAATATTTTCTATCAAATCTTCAGTTTTAGAAAGTTTAAGAAAAACTATTTTTGAAACCAAGGGAAAAACTTTAACTACTTTTTCCGGAGAAAGAAAACTTTGTGGGTAAAGTAAAAGTTTTTGAGGAAGATCAGTCATTTTAAGAAATTATTTTTATAAAAAGATTTTTAAAATATTCAAGCTGTTTCCCATATTCTTCATCAAGTTTTTCCTTTATTTTGTTCCATTCTTCTTTGAATTGAGGATGCTCTTCTACATTAACTTTCACCTCAGCTCCCAGTTGATCAGAAAGGGCTTTTTCTAAAGCTGCAACTCCAGCATTAAATCTTTTTAAAAGCTCATTATAAATAGTTTCTTTATGCATAATATACTCCTTAAGAAGTGCTTCTAATTGTTGGCAAACCTTTGACATTTCTGGAACTTTTTTAAAGATTTTTTTTAGCCCTTCAAGAGCTCTTTTAGCATCATCAAGCTGATATTCATATTTAGGAAGAACTATATTTTTTAAAAAAACATCTACTACACCTTGATAAATAACTTTCTTTTGTTGAGGAGTTTTATCTTTTAAAAGATTACTTAAGGAATTTTCAAAATCGGAAATTTCATTTCTTAAAAACTTTGCAGAAAGTCTTTGAGCTTCTTCTTTTAATTGGAAAAGCTCCAATTCTTCTTTTGAGGCTTTACCAATCTTTTCCGCTTTTTCAAGTGCTATTTCTAAAGTACTTTTTATCTCTTCAGCCATTAATCCCTTAAACCCCCTTTAGTTTTTAAATCTAAAATTAACATCTATCTTTATTTAATTCAAGAGGCATTTAAAATTAGATTTCTTAAGCCCCCTTGTAGATTCTTGCTAAAAAGTTTATAATTTAAAATTATGAAAAATTTAGAATTCTTAAAAGAACTTAATCCAGCTCAAGCTGAGGCTGTAAGAACCATATTTGGTCCCCTTTTAGTTATTGCAGGTGCTGGGTCTGGGAAAACAAAAACTATTATTTGTAGAATGGCTTATTTAGTAGCGCATGGAGTCCCTCCTGAAAAGATTCTTCTTCTTACTTTTACTCGTAAAGCTGGGAAAGAAATGATTGAAAGAGCAGGAGCGCTTCTTAAAATGGATTGTAATAAAATTATGGGAGGAACATTTCATTCTTTATGTCAGTATATGCTTAGATTTTACGGATATCTCTTAGGGTACAAACCTAACTTTACTATCCTTGATAGAAGTGATTCCGAAGATTTGATAAATTTATTAAGGAACAGTCTTGGACTTGCTGAGAGAAAAAAGAGATTCCCTAAGAAGGATACTTTAGCAAGTATTTATAGTAAAATGATAAATCAACAAAAAACCCTTGAAGAAATCCTCTCCCATGAATATCCTCAATTCTTAGACCATTACTACGAAATAGAAAGGCTTTTTATAGAATATGTAAATTACAAAAAGGAACACCAATTAATGGATTACGATGATCTTTTATTAAATTGGCTTGAGGTATTAAAAAACTTTCCTGAGGTAAGAAAGGAGGTTGGTAAAAAATTTGAGTTTATTATGGTTGATGAATATCAAGATACAAATTTCCTTCAAGGAGAAATTATAAAATACATGGGAGAAACTCACAAAAATGTAATGGTAGTTGGAGATGATTCCCAAAGTATATATGGTTTTAGAGGTGCATATTTCAGAAATATCTTTGAATTTCCTAAACTTTTTCCTGATACAAAAATAATTAAACTTGAACAAAACTATAGAAGTACTCAAAGTATTTTAGACCTTGCTAATGTAATTATTTCTAATTCAAAAATAAAGTATACAAAAACTCTTTTTACTCTCAAAAAAGGAGGTAGAAAACCAGTTTTATTTAAAGCTAAGGATGAAACAGAATCAAGCAAATTTGTAGCAGATAAAATATTAGAATTAAGAGAAAACGGAATTAAACTCTCTCAGATGGCAGTACTTTTCAGATCAGCTTATCATTCTTTTGACTTAGAAGTTGAACTTACTAAAAGAGGAATACCTTTTGTAAAATATGGAGGGTTAAAGCTTTTAGAATCTGCTCATATGAAAGATTTTATCTCCCTTTTAAGAATTATAAGTAATCCTCAAGATTTTATTTCTTGGCATAGAGTCCTTTTACTATTAGAGGGGATAGGACCAAAAAGTGCAGAAAAAATTATTAGTTCTTTAAAACAAAATCTTTCAAATATTGATTATACCTTAGAAAAATTGATCTTTCAGTTTCCCCAAAAAGAATTTAAAGAATTGGTAATCCTTTTAAAAGAATTATGGAAAAATAAAAAAGCTCTTTCAGAAATTTTGATTAGTGTTTGGGATTTTTATAAACCTATTTTTGAAAGGATATATTATGAAGACTATCATAAAAGAGAAAGGGATATAGAAGGAGTTATAGCCCTTTCAGAAAAATATAACCTCTTGGAAGATTTTCTTACAGATTTGATACTTGAACCTATTGAAGTTACAGACATAGAAAAACCAGCCAAAGATGAAGATTGCCTTACTCTCTCAACTGTACATTCTGCAAAAGGTTTAGAGTGGCATACTGTATTTATTATATCTCTTATTGAAGGAAGATTTCCGTCTGTTTATAGTATCCATAATGATGAGGAGCTTGAAGAAGAAAGAAGGCTCTTTTATGTGGCAGTAACCAGGGCAAGAGAAAACCTTTTCCTTATTGCTCCTATGACAATTTATATTCCGGGAGAGGGTAAAACCTTAGCTAAATTATCCCGTTTTATAAAAGAAGTCCCTCCTTCACTTTTAGAATTTTATAAAGAAGAGGAATTTAAAGAAAAAGAATTAGATAATGGCAAGAAATTTAAAGTGGGAGATATAGTTAAACATCCTCACTTTGGAATTGGAGAAGTAAGAGAAATTTTGAGCTCAGAAAAAATTAGAGTATTTTTTGAAGAAAAAGGAAATACCCTTTTAAATCTTAAGTATACTAATTTGGAAAAACTGATTATGTAAAGAATTTTTTAGAGAGGATTTATGGAAAAAATACGTCTTTCCAACAAAATAAAAACTTCAATCTTAATAAGAAATATTCAGTTAGGATCCCTTAATTATCTCCCTGATTATTTAAAAGCTGATTTAATAAACAAAGCCCTAAAAGGAGCTCTTATTATTTTTTATAATCAAAATCTTTTAAAAGGGACTTTAAAAGCTATTAATGAAAAAGAAATCTTTCTTGAAAAAGAACCGGATATCCCTGAACTTTCAGAAGGTGATTTAGTAATTATTATTATTCCTCAGAGTAATGTAAGATTTGTTTTTCAAACATTGGTAAAGGAGATTCTTCCAAATGGTTATAAATTGGAAATTCTAAATCCAAGATATGATAAAAGACTAATTTTAAAAACTATTGTCCCAGCTTTTATCACTTACCTTAAGCCCAATTTATTTATCAATTTTTTAGAGAATGAATATTACTTAGTAAGAAATTCAAATTTTTCTCTTGAAAATGCTCCTCAATTGAAGGAATTACAATTTTATGATCTTATTTTTAATGAAAAAAATCAAATTGATGAAGAATTTAAAAAAGCTATAAATACCCATCAAATACAAGGAGAAATTGTAGATATAAGTAGTGGTGGATTATGTATAAAAACACCCTTTATAGTTCAAATTCCAGAAAATATCCATTTAGTTTATACTAAATTTGAAATTATTGTAGAAGATAAGAGTATAAAATCAGGATTACTTTGTCATTTAAGAAATATTCGCTTTGAGGGAACAAACACCTTTTTACATATGGCATTTTTAATACCTTTTAAACCTGAGGTGTGGAAAAATATAGAAGAGATATTAAAGCCTTTAATTAAGTAATCTTTTACACAAATTAATAGCTAAATCTAAGGGATTTTCACTAACTCTTATAAAAATTTTGGCAAAGTTTTTCTCATTTTTAAAATAGAAATTGCTTCCCAGGTCTTTAAAGATCTTTCTAAATTTAAGAAGATTTTCTTGATTCTTAATAAGAAAAACCAAATTATTACCTTTTACTTCTATAAGTGGAAGTCCTATTTTTTTCATATAAAGTTTTAAAAGATAGATTTTAATTAGATTTTCTACAGAATCAGGCATTTTCCCATATTTATCTTCTATTAATTCGTAAAATTCTTTTAATTCTTCTTCATCTTTTATAAGAACAAGTTCTCTATAAAGGCTTAATCTTTCTTCTGGCTCAGGAACATAATTTGCTGGAATATACGCAGGAACTTTTATATTTACTTCTGGCTCCCAATCTTCTATTTTTTCTCCTTTTAAAGCTCTTACAGTATTTTCAAGAAGTTCAAGATAGAGTTCATATCCTACAGTATTAATATGTCCTGATTGACGAATTCCTAAAAGTTCTCCTGCTCCACGGATTTTTAAATCACTCAAAGCAAGTTTGAAACCTGAACCAAGTTCTGTAAATTGCATTAAGGCTTTAAGTCTCTTTTGAGCCTCTTCTGTTAATCCTTTCAGGGTAGGAACTAAAAGATAGGCATAGGCAAGTTCTTCTGACCTCCCCACCCTTCCCCTTAATTGATAAATATCAGCAAGCCCAAACATATCAGCTCTATTTATTATAATTGTATTAGCAGAGGGAATATCTATACCACTTCCAATAATAGGTGTACAGAGAAGTACATCGACTTCTTTATTTAAAAATTTATACATATTTCTTTCTATAAGTTCAGCTGGCATCTGCCCATGAATGATTTCTATTCTTGCCTGTGGAACAAGTTTTTTTAGAAAATGGGCTAATGAGCTTAACCCTTGTATTCTGGGATTTACAAAAAATACCTGCCCTCCTCTTTCTAATTCTCTTTCTATAGCACTTTTTATAATTTCTGGTTCGAATTTAGCTAAAATTGTTTTTATAGATTTTCTTCCAGGAGGCGGAGTTTCAATTACAGAAAGGTCAAATATATTTAACAGACTAAGTTGAAGACTTCTCGGAATTGGAGTAGCAGATAAAGATAGAACCTTTATACTTTTTTTATATTGCTTAATTTTTTCTTTTTGTTTTACCCCAAATCTATGCTCTTCATCTACAATAAGAAGTCCTAAATCCTTAAAAATAACATCAGAAGAAAGAAGCCTATGAGTTCCTATAACTACTTTAATTTCTCCTTCTGCCAATTTTTTTAAGGTTTCTCTTTGTTCCTTTTGAGGTCTTAGTCTTGAAAGAATTCCTACTTTTATATTAAATGGCTCTAAACGCATTTTAAAATTTCTATAGTGTTGTTCTGCTAAAATGGTTGTAGGAACTAAAAAGGCAACTTGTTTCCCTGAATAGGCAACTAAAAAAGCTGCTCTTAAGGCTACTTCTGTTTTCCCAAATCCCACATCTCCAACTAAAAGTCTTTCCATAGGCTTTTCACTACAAAGATCATTTATTATTTCTTCTATAGCTATTTGTTGATCTGGAGTTTCTTCAAAAGGAAAAGTAGAACTAAATTCTTCATAAGCAAGTGCTGGAAATTTTAAACTATAACTTTTTAATGCTTTTCTTTCTGCATAAAGTGCTAATAGTTCCTGAACAACCTCTCTTAATTCTTGTTCTATTTTTTTCTTACGAATAATAAAAGTTTTCTTTCCTAATTTATCAAGTTTAGGCTCTTTATCACTAACTCCTACATAAGGATAAAGCTCATTTAAACGAGAAACAGGTAAATAAAGTTTATCTCCACCCTCATATTCAATCTGTAAAAATTCTCCCTCTATACCGTCTACTTTTAAAAAAGTTAATCCTAAATATTTTCCTATCCCATGGTATTTATGAACAACAAAGTCTCCTATCTTTAAATCTTCAAATTTTCTAAAATAATTTTTTGCTCTTTTAAGAGCTACTTGAGAAATTTCTTTCTTAAGAAAAATTTTTCCAAAAAGTTCATATTCTGAAGTAACCCATATGAACCATTCAGGCAAATAAAATCCCCTTTTTAAAATCCCTTTTCTAATTTCTAAATTTTTAAAATCTTCTAATCCTCTAAATTTAAGTCCTTCTATCACTATTTTTTCTGTTCTCTCATCTGAAGCAACAAAAATAACCTTTTCCCCCTCTTCTAAAGATTTTTTGAGTAATCTAAAAGCATTATCAATTTTATTGAGGCTTTTATCTTCATTTAAGGTTTTTTGAGAAAGAAGAAAAGTAAGCCCTTTTTGTGAGGGTTCAGAAAGCTCGAAAAGTATCTCTTTTACAACTATTTTTTTTAAATCTTGAATAAAATCATAAAATTCATCTAAGGAAAGATATAAAAATGTTTCATCAAAATAAAGTTTTTTCTTTTCTTTTGCTTTTGAAGCATTTAAATAAATTCTATCCCAAAATTTTTCTGCGTTCTTTTCTATCAAATCCGGCTCATATAGAATCAGTAAGATTTCTTTTTCTTTTAAATTTTCCCACAGGGGATTTAATTTTTCGTAAAAAATAGGTAGTAAAAGATCCCTATTTTCAAAGATATATCTATTTTCTATTTGACTTAGAATTTGCGTAAAAAGAGAGTCTGGAAGTTTATCTTTAAATTGAAAAAGTTTTTTATAGATTGGCTCTACATTTTCAGTAAAAATTATTTCCTTGCAAGGTAATATAATAAGTTCTTCAAGGGGAGCAAAACTTTTTTGACTTAAAGGATCAAAAAACCTTAATCCTGTAATAGTATTTCCAAAAAATTCAATTCTTGTAGGAGATTCGTAGTTGGGAGACCATAAATCTATAATACCTCCTTTCACTGCAAAGGTTCCTTTTTCTCTTACCACCCCTGTTCTTTCATACCCTAAATCTAAAAGTTTTTTTAGAAAACTATCTCTATCAATTTTTTCACCAAGGATTAGATAATAATAAGCTTTTTTGAGATTTTCTCTGGATATGGTTTTTCTTAAAAAAGCTTCAACAGTGCCTGCTAAAATTTTTATCTCGGGAAGTTCCCATAGAATTTTTATTCTTTGCAATTCTTCTTCAGCAAATGTGTAAGCCTCTGAAAAAGGAGGAAGACTTGGGGTTGGATAAAGAGCTACTTTCTCTTTAGAAAAAACGTTTAAAGCCGAAACAAATTCCTCTGCTTGATTTTCTTCAGGAAAAATAGCTAAAATAAATGTATTTTCTAAAACTTTTAATTGAAAAGATAAAAAATAAGCTAAAAAAGATAAATTAACCCCTGAAATAAAAAATTCTTTATTATAATCTTTATTTTTTAAAAATATTTCAAAATTAGGAAAATTAAACATTTTTTCTCTTTTTTAAAACCCATTAATACTATTCTTTTAAAATTCAATTTTTTCATAAAAAATTTAAGGTTATTTTAAAATTTTTTCAACACTAAAAAGCATTAATTCTCTTGACAAAATCTAAATTTAAGCTAATTTTAAGAATAAATAAAAAGGGGGGTATTTTAGTGCTTGCAGTAATAAAAACAGGAGGAAAACAATATATTATAAAACCTGGAGATCTTTTAAAAGTTGAAAAAATTGAAGGTGAGGTAGGAGATATTGTGGAAATTAACGAAGTTTTATTAGTAAAAACTGATAAAGAAATTAAAATTGGAACTCCTTTAGTTGAAAATGCAAAAGTTAGAGCTTCTATTGTTGAACAGGGTAGAGCTCCTAAGGTTATTGTTTTTAAGAAAAAACCTAAAAAGGGTTATAAAAGAAAAAAAGGACATAGACAGCTTTATACTACTATAGAGATTAAGGAAATTATAGTGTAAAAGGAGGAAAAATAAATGGCTCATAAAAAATCAGGCGGTGCTTCAAGAAATGGAAGAGATTCTATTTCTAAGCGTTTAGGAGTTAAAAGATTTGGTGGACAATATGTTAAACCTGGAGAAATTATTATAAGACAGAGGGGAACAAAATTTCATCCAGGGTTTAATGTAGGGTTAGGTAAAGATTATACTATTTTTTCAAAAATTGAGGGTATAGTTAAATTTGAAACCAGAAACGGAAAAAAAGTAGTTAGTGTATATCCACTTTAGTTTTTCTTTAAATTTTTTCTTGTTTTTTTCTCATTTTTTATTAAAATATTTTATGTGTCTAATTTAATTTTCTTATTTTTTTTAAGCTATCTTTTAGGTTCTATTCCCTTTGCCCTTATTGTTTCTCTACCTCAAGGAGTGGATCCAAGAAAAGAAGGAAGTAAAAATCCAGGTGCTACTAATGTAGCAAGACTTTTAGGAAAAAAATGGGGGGTTATTACTTTTTTAGGTGATTCTTTAAAGGGAGTTTTTGCTCTCTTTATTGCTTACTTATTTTTAGAAAAAATCCCTTATCCTAAAGAATTAGTTTTAGCAGGAACAGCTTTTTTTGCAGTATTAGGACATCTTTTCTCCATTTTTCTTAAATTTAAAGGAGGAAAAGGTGTAGCAACTACTATTGGGGTATTTTTAGTGCTTGCTCCAAAGGCAATGCTTATTTCTTTAATAATTTTTTTTATAGCTGTTTTTATATCTAATTATGTTTCTGTAGGCTCTCTTTTAGCTACAGCTTTACTTCCTTTAAATATTTTTCTTATGAATTATCCTTCCGAATATATTATATGTAGCTTTTTTTTAGCTATTTTAATATGGATAAAACATAAAGACAATATTAAAAGGCTCTTAAAAGGTGAGGAAAAGACCTGGAGAAAAATTAAAAAATGATAGATAGAGTACAAGCTAAACAAGAAGGAATATTTATTGATGAATTTTTAATTAAAGTTTCTCCTGATGATATGTTTCTTTATTTAGAAGTAGATCCTAAAAATCCTGTAATAATAAATTCTTTAAGAGAAAAATGGGAAAAAATAAGTGCTCAATTGAAAGAAAATAAAATTATAGGAGTTTTAGAGGATCCTGATTTTGTTGATAATATGTTAATTGTTGCAAAAGGAATAGCTCCAAAAAATCCTATTCCAGAGCGAATAGAACTTTTTGAAAAATTTTTACCACTTTTAAAAGAAGATAAAGAGTTAGAAGAAAGATGCAAAGAAATTTCTGAAGAGGGGGCAGAAGATTTAAGAGATCTTTGTCAAAAAATAATATGTGTTAAAAGCGGAGAAGCTATAGGAAGATGGTATCCCTCAATACCAGGAACACCTGGAGTTAATATATGGGGAGACCCCATTGAACCTCCTCCACTTTCTGAAAAACCTCCTTTTACATTAGGAAAAAATTTATATATAGATGAAAAGGATAACCTGATTAAGGCAAAGGAAAGTGGAGTAGTTGTAATTGAAAAAGGTGTAATTGAAATATATCCCGAATACACCCTCAAAGGAGATGTAAATTTTTCAACAGGAAATATATACTTTTCAGGTAAGAAACTTACTATACAAGGAGATATAAAATTTGGATTCAAAGTAATATGTGAAGGAGAACTTGAATTACAAGGCAGTACAGAAAATAAAGTTTACATAGATGTTAAAGGCTCTTTTACTTGTCAAGGAATTATAAGAGGAGAAGAGACCCAAGTAAAAGTAAAAGGTAGTGCTCAAATAAAGGCTGTTGAATTTGCAATAATAGAAATAGAAGGCAATCTTACTATTACTAATTATCTCATATTCTCAAAATGTACTGTTTACGGAAACATTATCGCTACTTCAGGAAAGGGAATTATTTATGGAGGAGAAATAAAATGTAGCGGAAATATTGAAGCTAAAATTTTAGGTAACGAATCCCATACCCCTACTAAGATATTTGCAGGATATAATCCTGAAATTATAGAGCCTTATAAAAAAGCTTTAAAAGAAGAGATGAAAATAAAAGAAGTTTTAGAAAGGCTTGAACAAGGTATTAAATTAGGTAAAAAATTAAAAAAATATGGAAAATTAAGCGAACAAAAAGAAAAAATTTTATTAAAATTAGAGGAAGAAGCTGAAAAATGTTATAATGCTTTAGAAAAATTAAAAGACGAAATAAGCAATCTAAAAAAATTAATTGCTGAATATAAATCAAGAACTATTAAGATTCTTGATAAAGTTTATGCTGGTGTTACCCTTGGTATTACAGACATTACTTATACTTTAAATGAGGATAAATCAGGTCCTCTTACATTTTATTTAGAAGCTGATAAACCGAGCTTTAAAGATTAAGCCTCATGGAAAATAATTGGGAAAATTTTTTTGAAAATTTATCTTCAGAGATAAAAAGAGAAATTGTAGAGAATTATTTTTCAGAAAAATTATATTTAGAAGAGGAATGGAAGACATATGAAAGCCTTTTAGAAAATCTTAAAAAAATCCAAAAAAGAATTTTCAATAATGCTTGGAGAATATATTTTATACTTGATAAAGATGAAAACTTAATAAAAGAGTTTGAAACCCTAACCTCTTTTCCTCTTAAATTGAGTTGCGAAAAAAGTTTAGAATTATACGAAAATACTTATAAAATACCTGAAAAAGAGTTAAAGAAAAAACTTTTTAGTAATATATTTTCTCCTTTTGGATTTACTTCTAAAGGAAAATTTGTAAAACTTTTTTATAATATATATAAACGCCTTTATAAGATTTTGAATAATTTTCTAAAGGAATATCAAAAAGTTGAAAAAACTTATAATATTTTAAAAGAAGAAACTGAAAAATTTCACAAATCCTTTGATCTTTCCTATATTTTAGGTTTTTTTGAAAGACTTGAAATTTCAGAAGCAGAAATAGGAGGCATTGAAAATAAAGAAAAGATTGTTGAAGATCTTATAGAAAAACTTAGGATACCGATCCCTGAACCATTAAATTTATATTTTTTAAATTATTCTCCTCTTCCTACCCCTTCTCAGGTTTCTTCTAAGCTTTCTCAACTTGCAAAAATTTCTTTTGAAAAAAATCCAGAAAATGCAAAAGAAATTCTAAGTTTTCTTGCTTAAAAATGTTTATCCAAACAATTAAAAGATTTATTGAGAAGTTTCAATTATTCCAAAAAGGTGATAGGGTTCTTCTTGGGGTTTCAGGAGGTCTTGATTCAGTTGTACTTTTAGAAACCTTATATCTTTTAAAAAAAGAATATAATCTAAGTCTTTTCGTATCCCATTATGATCATAAGATTCGTAGAGATTCTTATAAAGATGCGCTTTTTGTCTACCAACTTTGTAAGGAAAGGAAAATTCCCTTTTTTTATACTGCTTCTTCAGTTCCAGCTTATGCTAAAAGAGAAGGCTTAAGCTTAGAAATGGCAGGAAGAGAATTAAGATATAATCTTTGGTATTATTTAGCTAAAAAATATGACTTTCAAAAAATAGCCCTTGCCCATCATTTAGATGACCTTGCAGAAGAAATTTTTATGAAACTTATTAAAGGTACCGGAAAAAGAGGACTTGCCGGTATCCCAGTTAAGAGAGAAGATTTAATTGTAAGACCCCTTTTATTTGTAACCAAAGAAGAAATTAAGAAATTTGCTTTAGAAAGAGGTCTAACCTGGAGGGAAGATGAAACAAATAAAGATTTGAGATTTTTGAGAAATAAAATAAGACACATTTTAATTCCCTTTTTAGAAAATAATTTTAATAAAAAAATCAAAGAAAATATAAGGAAAACCGCCTTTCTAATAGCTGAGGAAGAAGAACTTATTGAAGAACTTGCTAAAAGCAAATTTGAAGAAATAAAATTTTACTTGGAAGGGGAAGTAGCTTTAAAACTTTATGAATTAAAACAAATTCATCCTGTTTTAAGAAAAAGAATATATTTTCTTGCTTTTAAAGAGGCAAAAATCCCTTTATTTAGAATAACTTATCCCCATCTTGAAAATTTAGAAAATTTAATAACTAAAAAAACTAAAGGACCCATATATTTGCCAGGAAATTTTTTAGCTTATAGAGGACCTGGTTATATAATTTTTACTAAAAAACTTTTTTCTTTCCCCTATTTTGAAATTGTCGTCTCAAAAGAAGGTGAATATCTTTTACCTAATCACAGAATACTTAAGGTTTTTAGAGTCCCCTTTACCAAAGATTTTATAAAACCAGAAAATAGCATGTCTTTTCCTGCTGAAAGACTTACTTTTCCTTTTATTGTAAGGAGAAAAAAACCAGGAGATAAAATATACATTCCTAATCTTGGGCATAAAAAACTAAAAAAATTTTTCTTAGAAAAAAAAATTCCCCATTATTTAAGAGAAGATATATTACTTATAGAAAGAGAAAAAGAAATTGTAGGGGTGTGGAACCTATATATTCATCCTGAATACGAAATAACTGACAAAACAAAAGAGCTTATAATTTTACAAATTAAATAAATAAATTTTTCTTTTGTTGATTTTACAAAAACTTGTAATAAATTTATTTTAAAGATTTATTTGAAGGAGGTTTAATGAAAAATTTCGGGAAAACTCTTGCTATTTGGATAGTTATAAGTATTTTAGTTTTAGTTTTTTATAACTTCTTTTTTTCAGAAAAAGGGTTTTATTCTACCCTTAATACCAATAATGTAAGTTACTCTGAATTTTTAGAAAAAGTAAATAATAACCAAATTAAAGAAGTAACTATAGAAGGTAAAAAAATTATAGGAAAACTCTCTTCAGGTGACCAAATAATAACTTATGCCCCTGATGATACTGAATTAATACCTCTTTTAAAGCAAAAAAACATAAAAATTGTTGCCAAACCTGAAAATCAAAATAGCTGGCTTACTTCATTTCTTATTTCTTGGCTCCCTTTTTTAATATTAATTGTACTTTGGATTGTTTTTTTAAAACAATTACAACCTTCAAATAAACCTTTTTCTTTTATAAAAAGTAGAGCTAAATTAATTAAGGAAGGAAATACAAAAGTTACTTTCAATGATGTAGCAGGGATAGAAGAAGTTAAAGAAGAACTTCAAGATATAGTTGAATTTCTCAAAAATCCTCAAAAATTTACTAAGTTGGGGGCTCGTATACCGAAAGGAATTTTACTGGTAGGACCTCCTGGTACAGGAAAAACTCTTCTTGCTAAAGCTATTGCTGGAGAAGCAGGGGTGCCCTTTTTCAGTATAAGTGGTTCTGATTTCGTTGAGATGTTTGTAGGAGTAGGTGCTGCAAGGGTAAGAGATCTTTTTTCTCAAGCAAAGGCACATGCTCCTTGTATTATTTTTATTGATGAAATCGATGCAGTAGGAAGACAAAGAGGAGCTGGCCTTGGTGGAGGACACGATGAAAGAGAACAAACTTTAAATCAATTGCTGGTTGAGATGGATGGTTTTGACACAGGAGAAGGTATTGTTGTCTTAGCTGCTACAAATAGGCCAGATATTTTAGATCCAGCACTTTTAAGACCTGGAAGATTTGATAGACAAGTATATGTACCTCCTCCAGATGTTAATGGAAGAGAAGCCATTTTAAGACTTTATGCTAAAAAGTTCAAAGTAGATGAATCTATTGATTTTAAAGCTATAGCAAAAGGTACACCTGGTTTTACTGGAGCTGATTTAGAAAATATGCTTAATGAAGCTGCTTTAATTGCTGTTAAAAAGGGTAAAGAGAAGATAGAAATTGAAGATTTAGAAGAAGCAAAAGATAAAATTCTTATTGGAAAAGAAAGAAAAGGGATTGTTTTGAATGAAGAAGAAAGGAAAATTATAGCCTACCACGAAGCAGGGCACGCTTTAGTGGCTTATTATCTTCCCGATCCTGATCCTGTTCATAAAATAAGTATAATCCCAAGAGGACAAGCATTAGGAGTTACTCAGCAATTACCTTTAGATGATAGACACATTTATACAGAAGATTATTTGCTAAAGAAAATTACAGTTCTTCTTGGGGGAAGAGTGAGTGAAGAATTAGTTTTCAATAAAGTAAGTAGCGGTGCACAAGACGATTTAAAAAGGGCTACCCAAATTGCAAGAAAAATGGTATGTAATTGGGGAATGAGTAAAAAATTAGGTCCTGTAACCTTTGGAAGAAGTGAAGAACATATTTTTTTAGGTAGAGAAATGTTCCAAATTAAAGATTTTTCAGAAGAAACCGCTCGTATAATAGATGAAGAAGTAAAAAATATTATATTAAGTTGTTATGAAAAGGCTAAAACTATATTAAATCAATATTTACATAAACTTCATAAAATTGCTCAAACTTTGTTAGAGGAAGAAACTATAGATGCAGATAGATTTAAATTAATTCTTGAAGGACATTAAACTTTTATGTTTCCACCTTTAGCCTTAGGTTCTAAAATTTTAGACTGGAAAAATTCTCCCTATTTTGTAGGGATATTAAATGTTACCCCTGATTCTTTTTCAGACGGGGGAAAATACTTAAATATGGAATCTGCCTTAAAAAGAGTAAAAGAACTTTTAGAAGAGGGAGCTGAAATTATTGACGTAGGAGGTGAATCAACTCGCCCTTTTTCTGATCCAGTTCCCGAGGAAGAAGAATTAAAAAGAGTGATACCTGTAATTAAAGCTATTAAAAGTGAGTTTCCAGAAGCCATTATCTCTATAGATACTTATAAAAGTAAAGTAGCTGAAGAAGCTTTAAAAGCTGGGGCAAATATAGTTAATGATATAAGTGCTTTGCGTTTTGATCCAAAAATGATTGAAGTAGTAAGAGATTTTGGTTGTCCTATTATAATTATGCATATGCAAGGTAATCCAAAAACTATGCAAATTAATCCTACTTATAAGGATGTAGTTAAAGAAATTAAAGAATTTTTAAAAGAAAGAATTGAATTTTTAGTAAAAAAGGGAATTCCCTTTGAAAATATAATAATTGATCCTGGTATAGGATTTGGGAAAACTTTCAGCCATAATTTACAAATTCTTAAAAATCTTGATTCTTTTAAAGAGCTTAATCGCCCTCTTATGATAGGACATTCAAGAAAAAGTTTTATTGGAGAAATCATAAACAAACCCCCTTCTCTTAGAGATGGAGGAACTGTGGGGGTTTCTCTTTTTGCTTATTTGAAGGGGGTACAATTTTTAAGGGTTCATAAGGTAGATATTAATAAAGATGCACTTTCTACTTTTAAATTTCTAATAGAAAATTAAGGAGCTTACTTTGAATCTTTACTTTGAAAAATTATGGGAAGTTTCTAAAACCTTAACTATTAAAGATATTTTAGATATAGCTATTGTAACTTTTATTATATACAGAATCCTTCTTTTAATTCAGGGAAGTAGAGCTTTACAGATGGCTGCAGGATTAATTATAATAGTTTTATTATATCTTATATCAGATGTTTTTCAGCTTTTAACTTTAAATTGGATTTTGAACACCTTTATGTCTTCTATTTTTATTCTTATTATTATTGTATTTCAGGATGATATAAGAAAAGCTCTTGCTCAAATTGGAAAACCCACTTTTTTAAAAATTCAAACTGAATTTTCTTACGAAATAGAAGAAATTGTAAAAGCTGTCACGACTTTAGCAGAAAAAAGAATAGGTGCGCTTATTGTTATAGAAAGAGAAATCAGTCTCAAAGATTTTTTAGAAGGTGCAACCATAATTGATTCTAAAGTAACTAAGGAACTTTTAATCAGTATTTTTAATCCCAAAAGTCCTTTACATGATGGAGCAGTTGTAATTAGTAAAGGAAAAATTCTTGCTGCTGGAGTTATTTTGCCTCTTTCTACCAATCCAGATATAGCAAAAGATTTGGGAACAAGACATAGAGCAGCTATAGGAATTACTGAAATTACAGATGCAATATCCATAGTGGTTTCAGAAGAAACAGGTTATATTTCCTTAGCAGTCAGTGGTAAAATAATAAGGGATATCACTCCTGCTACTTTAAGAAAAATGCTTTCTCAACTTTTAGGATTTGAATCTAAAGCTCCTTGGTGGGTAAGAATAGGTTATGAAATTCAAAAGGGAACATAAATTAAAAATCATCTCCTTTTTTTTAGCTATTATCCTTTGGTATTTTGTTGTTTTGGGGAAACCTATAGAAAAGGAACTTGAAATTCCTATAATTAGAAAAAATTTTAACCCCAATTATTTAGTAGAACTAAATCCTTCTGAGGTTGTTTTAAAAGTTGAAGCTACAAGAAGAATCCTAAGAAATTTTCCTTCTAACAATTTGAGATTAGAAATAGACCTATCAAAATATCCCCCAGGAGTTCACCAAATAAGAGTACCTATAGAAAAATTAAACCTACCTTCAGATTTAAAAATAAAGGAGCTTAAACCTGATTCAATAACTTTGATAATAAAAAGATTAGATGTTAAAAAAGTTCCTGTAAAACCTATTTATGAAACTGAAGAAAATTTTCCTAAAAGATTTAAACTTATAATTAAACCCTCATATGTAGTTATAAAAGCTCCCATAGAAGTTTTAGTTAATACCTATTATATAACTACTCAGCCCTTAGATATTTTAAAATTAAAAATAAAAAAAGAGGTAGAAGCTGAACTAACTATTCCTCCTGGTGTAATATCTGTGTATCCTGAAAAAGTGAAAGTCATTTATCGTGAATGAGGGGGTATTTCTATGAAAAAGAAATTGTTTGGAACTGACGGAATAAGAGGTGAAGCGAATGTATTCCCTATGCTTCCTGAAATAGCTTTACAAGTAGGAAGAGCTATAGGATATTTGTTTAAAAATCATAATGTCCATTTTAGCAAAGTTCTTATTGGAAAAGATACTCGTCTTTCTGGATATATATTTGAATCTTCTTTAGTTGCTGGTCTTTGTTCTATGGGAGTGTCAACCTTTTTAGTGGGACCTTTACCAACTCCTGCTATAGCTTTTTTAACTAAAGATATGCGAGCTGATGCAGGAGTAATGATTTCAGCCTCTCATAACCCTTATTATGATAATGGAATAAAAATTTTCGATAAAAATGGATATAAACTTCCAGATGAATTAGAAGAAAAAATAGAAAATCTTATCTTTGATGAAACCTTTTCTACAAAAAGATGTTTAAAAAATGAACTTGGTAAGGCTTATAGAATTAAAGATGCTCCTGGAAGGTATGCAGTACATTTAAAGTCAGTAGTTCCTCCTCATTTAAATTTTGAAGGATTAAAAATTGTTATAGATTGTGCAAATGGAGCTGCTTATCAAATAGGACCTCAGGTTTTAGAAGAACTCGGAGCTGAGGTTATTCCTATAGGATGTAGTCCTAACGGAATAAACATAAATGATAATTGTGGAGCTTTGTATCCGGAAAAAACAAAAGAATTAGTTATACAAAATAAAGCCCATCTCGGGATAGCACTTGATGGAGACGGAGATAGAATTGTAGTAATTGATGAAAAGGGAAATCTAATAGACGGAGACGATATATTAGCTCTTTTTGCTCTTGATTTCAAAAATAAAGGCATTCTTTTAAACAATGTTGTTGTTGGAACTATAATGAGTAATTTAGGATTAGAAAAATTTTTGGAAAAACAAGGCATATCTTTTGTTAGGACTTCTGTAGGAGATAGGTATGTGCTTATGAAAATGAAAGAATTGGGAAGTATATTGGGAGGAGAAACTTCGGGACATATAATTTTTCTTGATAAAGCAACTACTGGTGATGGACTTCTTACAGGAATAAGACTAATTTCTTTAATAAAAGAAAAAGAAAAACCTCTTTCAGAACTTATTCCCCTTTTTGAAAAATTTCCTCAGGTGATGATAAATGTAAAAGTTAAAGAAAAAAAACCAATAGAAGAAATAGAGGGGCTTGAAGAAAAAATAAAATTAGCAAAATCTAAATTAGAAAAAAATGGAAGAATTATAATTAGACCTTCTGGAACCGAGCCTAAATACAGAATAATGGTTGAAGGAGATAAAAAAGAATTAATAGAAGAAATAGCTAAAGAGCTTGCAGATTTTATAAGACAAAAACTTAATTAATGAAAAAAATTATTCTTTTTTTATGGATCTTTATGTTTATTAGCTTTTTCTTAGGTATAATGTTAGGAGGAAATAACTTTGTAAAAGAAAGAGCTGTAACTCTTTGTCTTTCCTGTATGGGATTAGAGGAATGAAAAGAAAATGGTTTCAGTTAGTTTCAACCTTTATTCATAATGGTTATGTGGGTTTTTTAGCAAATTCTAATATTTATACCGGATTTCTTAAAAATTTATGCGGACCGGGACTAAATTGCCACTCTTGTCCTGCTAGTTTATTTACTTGTCCTTTAGGAATTTTACAAAATTTTCTTATCTCTATAAGGATCCTTCCTTGGCAGGCTTTGATAGGTTCTTTTTTTTATATTCTTGGTTTTTTTTTATTTTTTGGGCTTTTCTTAGGAAGATTTATATGTGGTTGGCTCTGCCCTTTTGGATTTTTACAAGACCTTATATATAAAATACCTTTCTTTAAAAAACAAATTAAATTTCCTCTGCATATAGAAAATTATTTAAAATTTATATTTCTAATTTTTTTTGTAATCCTTTTACCTCTTTTTATAATAAATGAAATCGGTTATGGAATTTTATGGTTTTGCAAATATATATGTCCTGCAGGAACTATAGAAGCTGGATATTTTAATCTTTTTCTTCAACCTTCCTTATTTTTTCTTATAGGTTTTGTTTTTTATCTAAAAACTTTTATTTTAGTTATAGTTCTGATTTTATGTTTAATAAATTTTAGATTTTTCTGTAAAAATCTCTGCCCTTTAGGGCTTATATATGGATTGTTTAATAAAATAGGAATTTTAAGACTTTCTTTAATTAAAAATAATTGTAATTCTTGCAAGGTTTGTGAAAAAGTTTGTCCTGTAAATTTAAGTCTTCCTGAAGAGATTAACTCTATAGAATGTATAAGATGTTTAAATTGTCTTAAAATATGCCCTACTAAGGCTATTAAATTAGAAATATATAAGCCCTATGAAATATCCAATTATCAAACTTAATAAAAGAGGTGTTAAAAAATATTTGGAAAATCATTTGTGGTTTTCTTCTCAAGAGATTTTTCAATTTGAAAAAATTAGAGATGAAATTATAGCAGGCTCTATAGTAGATATAATTTCTGAAGATAACTTTTTTCTTGGACGGGGATATTTTAATCCAAAAAGTTATTATTCTTTAAAATTACTTACAAAAGAAGATATAGCTATCGATGAAGAATTTTTCTTAAAAAGATTTTCTAAGGCTTTGGAATTAAGAAAAATTTTTTATCCAAAGGAAAGCTGTTTCAGGCTTGTTTTTTCTGAGGGAGATTTTTTACCTGGACTTATTATAGATATTTATGAAAATGTAGCTGTCGTTCAGATACAAACTCTGGGAATGGAAAAATTGAAGGATTTTATAATAACTGCTCTTAAAAAACTTTTTGATTTTAAAGCTATAGTTTTAAAAAACGATTCCTCTAAAAGATTAGAAGAGGGCCTTGAGCTTTATATAGAAATAGCTTATGGTAAAACAGAAGAAATAATTTTAGCTGAAATGGATGAAATAAAATTTTTGATACCCATTTTAAAAGGACAAAAATCTGGTTTCTTTTTAGATCAAAGAGAAAACAGAAGATTTATCAAAAATATAGCAAAAAATTGGATAGTTTTAGATGGATTCTCTTATATAGGAGCTTTTGCTTTCTATGCTTTAAAAGGTGGAGCTAAAAAAGCTTACCTTATTGACAGATCAGATTTTGCTTTAGGTTTAGCTGAAGAGGTAGCCAAAATTAATGGATATAAAGATAAAATAGTACCTATACAAGGTGATGTTTTACAAATTCTTAAAAACCCTCCACAGTCAAACCTTCTTATCCTTGATCCTCCTGCTTTTATAAAAACCTTTAAAGATATAAAAGCAGGAGAAAAAAAATATGAAAATCTTTATTTTTTAGGAATCAAAGCTTTAGAAAAGGGGTTTTTATTTGCTTTTTCTTGTTCCTATTTTTTAAAGCTTGAAAAAATGAAAGGGATAATTAAAAATAGTTTAAAAAGACTAAATAAAGAGGGAACTATTATTTTTCAAGGGTTTCAAGCACCGGATCATCCAATTAATCCTTCTGTCGAGGAAACTTTTTATTTAAAAGGTTTAGGGATTTATGTACAATGATTTGCAAAGTATGTAAAAAAGAAAAACCCATTATTTCTAAGATTTTAGAAGTTTGTTTAGATTGTTTAAGAAACTTTCCAGAAAAAACAAAACCTTTTATAGAAAAGGCTCATCAAGAAAGTAGAAAACCCTTTAAGCTTCCTCCATTTCCTCCTTCTGCAGAAAAGGGTATAAAATGCAAAATTTGTGGAAATGAGTGTAAAATTCCTGAAAATCATTTTGGTTTTTGTGGATTAAGAAAAAATATAAAAGGAAGACTAATAGGACCAACTTATAAAAAGGCTAAAGTTTCTTGGTATCTTGACCCTTTACCTACTAATTGTGTAGCAGATTGGGTTTGTCCAGCAGGAACAGGCTGTGGATATCCTGAATTTGCTTATAAACCGGGAGCTGAATATGGTTACTATAATTTAGCTGTATTTTTTCATGCCTGTAGCCTTGATTGTCTCTTCTGCCAAAATTGGCATTTTAGAGATCTTACCTTAAGACCCGAAACTAAATCAATAGAAGATTTTTTAAATGCTTTAACACCAAAAGTTGCTTGTATTTGTTATTTTGGAGGAGATCCATCTCCGCAACTTCCCTTTGCTATTAAAGCCTCTGAAGAGGCTTTAAAAAATAAAAAGAATAAAATTCTTAGAATTTGTTGGGAAACCAATGGTCTGATGAACAAAAATATGCTTAAAAAGGTTATTGAACTTTCATTAATTTCTGGTGGTTGTATAAAATTTGATCTAAAAGCTTGGAATGAAAATCTACATATTGCTTTAACTGGAGTATCAAATAAAAAAATTCTTGAAAATTTTGCGTTTGTTTCTCAATACATAAAGATGAGACCAAAAGTGCCTTTATTAATTGCAAGCACTCTTCTTATTCCAGGGTATATAGATGAAAAAGAAATCAATGAACTTTCTAAATTTATAGCTAATTTAAATCCTGAAATTCCCTATAGATTACTTGCCTTCTACCCACATTTTTATATGAGAGATTTGCCTTTAACTTCTAAAGATTTAGCTTATCGATGTTATGAAATAGCTAAAAAAAATGGGCTAAAAAAAGTTTCTATAGGTAATATCCATCTTTTACATTAAAACTCATTAATTTCTCTACTAAAATTATTTAAAGCTTCAATCCTTTTTTCTAAATTAATAGTTTTGTTTTTAAGTATATCAAAAAACTCATCCTCTTTTAATTTTTCAAAATCTATCACTACTCCTTCTAAAAAGATCTTTTGAAAATCCTCGAAATCATAAAAAAATATATAAGAATTGGATTTGATCTCTATTTCTAAAAATACAAGACACTCTTTTATAAATGCCTCCTTAGAAATAAAATTTTTAAAACTTTGATTTTCATCTTTAAATTCCCTTTCTAACAACACCCACGGCTCTAAATATTCTCTTTTTATACAACCAATATATTTATAATTTATAAATTTTGTATAATATTCTTCATAAGCTTTTCTTTTTAAGACGAAATTTTTAGTTAAAATAAGATCCTTAAAAAACATTTGCTTTTTTGTATTTCTAAAACCTGAAAAATTCATATAAGTAACTATATCAAAAATTCTAAGTTTTAGTCCCCTACCTTCTTCAAAGGATTTTTCTAAGAATTCAAAACCGTTTTCCAAACATTGCCAAAGTTTTTCTTTTAAAAGTTCATTATAAAAATTTAGCTTTCTATTTTGTGCTCTCAGTTCTTCTAATTCCTTTTGTAAAGTTTTTCTGGAAAGTCTTTCTATATACTTTTTACGATAATTTCTGAAAGTTTCTGGATTCTTTTCTAAATTAAGATTTTCAAAAGCAAGATTAATTTCTAAAGCTTTTTTAGGATCTCCCCCTTTATCAGGATGATAGGTTAATTGAAAAACTTTATAAATAGCCTTTATCAATTTAAACAAAACTTCTTCATCAAGTTCTTTAACAATCTGAGGAGAGAGTCCGAAAATTTCAAAGGGATTTCTTTTTTTATTTCTAATATTCATATCTTATAATCCAAAAAATCTTTTAATAATTCAAAAACTTTTTGTCTTTTAATTTTAATTTCCTCTTCAGGTCTTTTCTTAAAAAATTTCCCAACTTCATCAATTATAAAATGTAAAGCCATAACTTTTATTTGTAAAGATATACCAATGGAAAATAAAGCTGAAGTTTCCATATCAAGAGCTTCTATTTTTTTTCTCCACTTTTCTAAATAAACCTTTTTTCTTTCAAAAACAAATGGTGCATCAACAGAAATGATGCTTCCTTTTTTAAAATCTATACTTCTTTCTATCATTTCTTTTTCTATTCTTTCAAAAAGAGTTTTATCAGGATTAAAAACCCTTTTTTTAGGAAAATAAAAATTACTTGTTCCTTCCTTAGCATAAGCCTTAAGTGGTAAAAAAAGATCACCTCTATTTATTTTGACACTCAATTTTCCAGCCCATCCTATTCCGATAATCTCTTCTATTCCCAAAGATTTTAAAACTTCTAAAACTATGCTTAAAAATGAAGCTCCTATTACTGGACCTAAAATAAGAGATTTTTCATTATATTTAATCTGCAAATTTAAAAAACTTACATTTTTTCCCGTGAGAATTTTTTCTTTTGCGTGATTCCATTCAGGCAAGGTAAAAAATATAACACTTCTTTTTCCTGTTTTAATTTTAAGTTTTGGTAAAAACATGGCTAATTTTATTTATTCTATATTCAATAATTAGCTTTTGAAACTCTTCCTTTTCAAGTGGATTATAAGAAAAATAAAAAAGATGAGATTTGCATTTACAATCTGAAGCACCAAAATCAGGAATTATTTCTTGAGAAAGCAGAGAAAGTTCTTTAGCAATTTCACATTCCCTTTTTTCAAAATCCCTTATAGGAATAACTTTTAAATTTTCTCCTTTTTGAAGCAAATAATCTATATGCCATTTTAGTTTTTTATTTTTTCTAAGGTGGCGATTAATTCTTTTACTAAGACTATTCATAGCAGAGCCTACATAAACATAAAATCCTTTTTTAAAAACTTTCTCTCCTAAATTTCCAATTTTTAGCTTTTCTTTATTTTTTATTTTAAAGACCAGAAGGTATAATCCCTTATCCTCTATTTTTTCTAAAAAATCAAAGGGTATTTGAAGCTCCTTTATTTCTTTTACATAAGTAAAGGTATCATCCCATTTTAAAGCGATAGCCCTTATTTCTATTTTATCTTTTACTTCAACTAATGCTTTAGAAAATTGATAATCAATGTGATAGGCAGGTAAAAAATATTTTATTTCTGGATTCATAACCACAAAAAGAATACCTCCTCTGAGGTCTTTTCCTCTAAGTTCTGCTAATTTTAAAATGTGTTTTGTTCCTCTTTTAGTTTCTGCATCAGGAAACATGGCTATTTCTTTACCAAAAAGCGTACAAGTTTTAATTTCTAAAATCAATTTTTCAAAAGTTCGTTTATCCTCTAAAATAAGATCAAATCTTGAAGAATTAAATTTAGCTTCTTCTCTTAAAATTTTATAATTCTTCCAAAAATGAATTTTTTCTTCTTCAATAAGTTTTTTAATAATTTTATTAGTTAAATGGGTATGGAGAAGAATATAATTAGAATCTTTTTGACAAGCTAAAACAGTATAAGGAAGTTTAGAATTCTTTTTATTTTTAAAAACTAAAAGAGGGTTTCTGGGTAATAAAAGTTCCCAAAGTCTTCCAGGATTAGGAAGATAGGCTAATTTTTCTTTTTCTTTTAATTTTATTTTTACCACAAAACGATTGATCCTTTCTAAAAAATTAGCCTTTATCTTTTCAAAATTAAAGGGATAGTTAATTTCCATGTATTTATTTTACTACAAAATTAAATTATAATTATAGCAAAAACAAAGCTTTAAATCTTCATGAATTATAAAAAGCTTGAAGGAGAAGAAATTTTAAAAAAATGGAGAAAAAACCGTCCTCCTGAAAGATTCCCTATTGTTGCAATTCTTGATAATATAAGAAGTGCTTATAATGTTGGTTCCATGTTTCGTACTGCTGAATGTGCTTATATTTCAAAACTTATTCTATGTGGAATAACACCTTGTCCACCACATCCAAAAGTTGAAAAAACAGCTTTGGGAACTACAAATCTTGTTCCCTGGAATTATTTTCTTCATACTCTCGATGCTATAAAGAATCTTAAAAAAGAAGGTTTTAAAATTGCTATTCTTGAAATTACAGAAAAAAGCATACCTATACAACAATTGAAAAAAGAAGATTTTCCTTTAGCTTTAGTAATAGGAAATGAAGTTACTGGAGTTGATGAAGAAATATTTTATGAAGGAGATTTTATTTTGGAAATACCCCTTTATGGCGAAAAAGAATCTCTTAATGTTGCTGTAGCCTTTGGGGTAGCTATATTTTTACTTATTGAGAAACTTAAAGATATCCAAAGTTTTAACTCTTGTAATAAATGAAATTTAATTTATTATTTTATTTAAACTTAAATAAAAAAATTTATTTAGGAGGTAGATGGGCTCTCAAATTTTTGGAAATACTATAGGTTTAAAACCAAGTGAGTTAAAGAAATTAGAAAAATTATATAGACGTAAAGTTCCTCCCACATCTATTATCACTCATGAATTAGCTAAGGAAATTTCTCAAATCTCTGCAGAAATAAATCGTCAAGTTGGAATTCTTATAAATAGAAAAGGAGAAATTGATTATGTAATAGTAGGTACCTTTAATAGAATTGAAATTCCTGAACTTAAAGGCTATCGTGATCATATAGCAAGACTGAAGGGTTTAAGATGTATTCATACTCATCTTATTAACTCTCAAAATGACAAAACTAAACCTTCAGGCCTTGATCAGGATGATCTTATTGATTTAGCATTTCTAAGACTGGATTTGATAGGTGCTTTGGAAGTAAAACCTGATGGAGAACCTGGAAAAATCTATATTGCCCATATATTACCTGATCCTGAATTTTTTAAAGGGGCTCTTCTTGATCAAGAAGAAAAATTCTTTTATTTTTTAAAACCCTGCTATGTATGGGAACTTAAAGAAAATTTTTTAGAGCTTATCAAAAATTTGGAAGATGAATTAGACAGAATTAGACCTCTTAAGGAAATTGATGAAAATAAAGACCGTGCAATTCTTATTTTTGTTAAAGAACCTAAGGATATATATTTAGAAGAAAAAATGGAAGAGCTTGAAGAACTTGCAAGGACTGCAGGAGTTAGTGTAGTAGGAAAGGTTGTTCAAAAAAGAGTGTCTCCTGATCCAAAATATGTTATAGGTAAAGGAAAACTTGTTGAAGTTATGATTTTAGCTATGAGAAATAGAGCTAATTTACTTATATTTGATAGAGAACTTACTCCTTCTCAAGTAAGGGCTTTAACTGAAGTTACAGATTTAAGAGTTATAGATAGAACTCAATTGATTCTTGATATATTTGCTCAAAGAGCATCTTCAAGAGAAGGAAAAATCCAAGTTGAAATTGCTCAGCTAAGGTATGCTTTACCTCGTCTTAGAGCTAAAGATGATGCCTTCTCCCGTTTAACTGGAGGAATAGGAGGAAGAGGACCCGGAGAAACCAAATTAGAAATAGATAGAAGAAGAATAAAAGATAAAATTGCAAAATTGGAAAGTGAGCTAAATAAAATCTCACAAGAAAGGGAATTAAGAAGAAAAAGAAGAAAAAAACTTAATTTTAAAGTAGTGTCTCTTATTGGTTATACAAATGCTGGGAAAACAACTTTACTTAATACCTTAGCTAAAATCAATTATCTTGCAGAGGATAAACTTTTTGCTACCTTAGATCCTGTTACAAAATTGATAAAAACTAAAAACGGAAAGGTATTTCTTCTTACAGATACAGTAGGATTTATAAGAGACCTACCTGAAGATCTTAAAAAAGCTTTTAAAGCAACCTTAGAAGAACTTTATTCAGCTGACATCCTTTTACATATAGTTGATATTTCCCATCCTGATTTTGAAAATCATATAAAGGCTGTTGAACAAATTCTCGAAGAAATGGATCTTTTACATATGCCCAAAATTTTGGTATTTAATAAAATAGACCTTCTTGAAAATAAAGAAAATTTTTCACCTCTTTGGTTAAAAAATTTAGTTTCCAAATATAATGCTATTCCTATTTCTGCTAAAAAGGGAATAAATTTAGATTTACTTATAGAGGCTATAGAAAATTGGTTAACTATTCTTGAGAAAGGGAAGCCCGAAGATTTTCCTGTCTTTTCCGAGGAGGAAAATCTCCCCAAAGTTCCTCGAGAGCATAGATTTTTCTAATAGGTTCATAAAATATGTGAAGAATTACTGTTTCATAATCCATTACAATCCATTGTCCCAATTCTAAACCTTCTATACCAAGTGGTTTAATATCTAATTTTTCTAATTCCAAGGAAATAAATTCACAAATTCCTTGAGCATGTTTTGTAGAACGGGAACTACAAATTATAAAAAAATCTGCATAATCTACTTTTTTTCTTACATCTATTAAAGTTATTTCTTCAGCTTTTTTTGATTCTAAAAGGTCTACAATTATTTTTGCTAAACTTTCACTTTTCATTTATATTTTTCCCTGCTTAACTAATTTAGCAAATAATTCAAAACTTCTATCATAAGTTTTTTCATATTCAGGAGGGAAACAACAAGCAGGCAATTGTCTCATTTTTAAATGATAATGCAAGCATTCACAACACATACCCTTTTTGGAACAGGGTTCATAGGTACAATTACACCTTTTTAAATTTTGCTCTTTTCTACATTCCATAATCTACCCCCTATTCTACGGTTACACTTTTGGCAAGGTTGCGAGGTTTATCTACATCACATCCCCTTAAAACTGCCATTTCATAAGCGAAAAGTTGTAAAGGAATTACGTAAAATATAGGCAAAAATTCATAAAAAGTTGAAGGAATCTCTACTAAATCTTCAGATAGCTTCTTAAATTCCTCTGAATTTTCCGAAACAAAGGCTATAATAGGCCCCCTTCTTGATCTCACTTCTTCAGCATTGGCAAGTGTTTTTTCATAAGTTATTCCTGTTTCTTTAGCAGCAAGAACTACAGTTGGGAAATTTTCATCTATCAAAGCAATAGGTCCATGTTTCATTTCTCCTGCAGCATATCCCTCTGCATGAATATAAGAAATTTCTTTTAATTTAAGTGCACCCTCAAGGGCTATAGGATACAAAATATTTCTTCCCAAATAAAGACAATTTTCTACATTATACCATTTTTTAGCTATTTTTTTAACTTTTAAATGAACTTCTTTTACAAATTTTTCAAGCAATTGGGGAAGCTTTATTAAAATATTTATTTTTTCAGCTTTCTCGTTTTCTTTATAAAACATTGCTTTTAAATAAAAAGTTAAAAGAATAAAAATTAATATTTGAGTAATAAATGCTTTTGTGGAAGCTACACTAATTTCAGGTCCCGCCTGAGTATAAAGAACTACATCACTTTCTCTGGCAATAGTACTTCCTAAAACATTACAAATAGATAATATCTTAGCATCAAGTTGCTTAGCAAGTCTTAAGCTTGCTAAGGTATCAGCAGTTTCTCCAGATTGAGAAACAGCAATAAATAAAGTATTAGAATTTATTAAAGGATGTCTGTAACGAAATTCAGAAGCAAGATCAACTTCTACTGGAATTTTTAAATTTTTTTCTATCAAATACTTTGCTACTAATCCAGCATGATAAGATGTTCCACAAGCAACTATAAAAATTTTTTCTATATTTTCAAAAAATTCCTTTTTGAGCCCCTCTTTTGAAAAGTCTATAGCTTTTCTATCTAAATCTATTCTACCTAAAAGTGTATGTTTTACAGCTTCTGGTTGTTCATAAATTTCCTTTAAAAGAAAATGTGGAAATCCTCCCTTTTCTGCAGAAGCAAGATCCCAAGAAATAATTGTAGGAGTTCTTTCTATCTTATTTCCTTCTAAATCAAAAATTTCAACCTTATCTTCAGATAATACAGCTACTTCTCCGTCATTTAAAAATAAAACCTTTTTAGTAAAGGGAAGAAGAGCAGGGATATCTGAAGCTAAAAAATTTTCTCCATCTCCTAATCCTATCACTACAGGACTAAGATTACGAGCAACCATTATAAAATCGGGATTTTCTTTAGAAATAAGACCAATTGCATAGGCTCCTTTTAGTCTTTTTAAAGCTGAAAAAAAAGCTTTCTTTAAATCTAATCCTTGATTTACATAATCTTCTACTAAATGAACTATCACTTCTGTATCTGTTGCTGAATTAAATTTATGCCCCTTTTCTTGAAGCTCCCTTTTTAATTCATAATAATTTTCAATAATTCCATTATGTACTAAAGCAAGTATTCCTTTACAATCAATATGAGGATGAGCATTTTCATCTGAAGGTTCTCCATGAGTAGCCCAACGAGTATGCCCAAGCCCTGGAGCTTTTGGTTTTTGAGGAAAATTGTTAAAAATTTTTTCTTCTAAATTAAATACTTTACCTTTTACTTTTATTACTCTTATATTTTCATCTTCTAAAAATACCACTCCAGCCGAATCATACCCTCTATATTCTAATCTTCTTAAACCCTCCAAAAGTACAGGCAAAACTTGTCTTTCCCCTATGTATCCTATAATACCGCACATCAATTAACCCCTATTTCTGTTCTTTAAATTTTTTAAATATTCTTCCCATTCCCAAGGAAGTAAATATTTCTTTTTGTTATTACATTCTTTACATGCTGGAACTATATTAATTCTCTCTGAAGTTCCACCACGAGATAAAGGAATTTTATGATCCATAGTGAGTTCTTCAGGTTTAACTTTTTTTCCACAGTAATAACATATTCCTCTTTCTAATTGTTTTCTCCACCATCTTGTATTTTTGAGTTTTCTTGCTTTGGCCTTTTCTCTTTTTATAAATTCCTCCAAACTTAAAACTTCTTTTTTCATATTTCTTTCAAACTTTATTTAATAATTTTTAAAATTTCATTTAAAACTTCCTCTGGAGTCAAATTGGAAGTGTCTATAATATAAGCTCCTTCAGGAATAATTAAAGGTGCTACCTCCCTTTGACTATCTAATTTGTCTCTAAATTTTATATTATTAAAAACTTTTTCATATAAATTTTTATCCTTATAAATCACTTTTCCCACTTTTTCTTTAAGTCTTCTCTGTGCCCTTATTTCTTCATTAGCAGTTAGAAATATTTTTATATCTGCATAAGGAAAAACAAAACTTCCCATGTCTCTTCCCTCAGTAATTAAGCTATCTTCTTTACCAAGTTTTCTCATAATTTCAGTTAAAAATTCTCTAACCTTTTTATTTGCAGAAATTTGAGAAACCATATTTTCTACTTCTTCTTTTCTTAGTTCTTCTTTTATCAATTTTCCATTCCAATAAATAAATGTTCCCTCTGATGTTAATTCTATTTTCACTTTTTGAAAAGCTTCTTTTAAAAAATTAATTAATAAATCTTCATTTTCCATATAGGTTTGGATGGATTTTTCTGATTTTATTAAAAGATAAGTTACAAATCTATATAAAGCTCCTGATTCTAATAAGGGGACCTTAAATTTTTGAGCTATCATTTTAGCTACAGTTGTTTTACCTGAAGAAGCAGGACCATCTATAGTGATGATTTTAAATTTTTTCATCTCCTTTATGATCTTCAACCTTTATTTTAATTTCCTTTTTATAAATATTATCTAAAACTCCATTTATAAAAGCTGGGGAATCATCAGTTCCATAAAGTTTAGCAAGTTCTATAGCTTCATTTATAGAAACAATCTCTGGAATATCTGGTCTAAAAAACATCTCATAAATTGCCAGTCTAAGGATATTTTTATCTGTAAGATTTAATCTTTCTAAGGGCCAAGAAGAAGGAATATATTTTTTAATTATATTGTCTATAAATTCTATATTTTCGTCTACTCCAAGAGCTAATTCTTGGGCAAAATCTAATATTTCATCGTCTTTTACACCAAAATAATTTTTGTAATTACTTATAGCTTCATGGATAGGTATTTTGGCTGTTTCTTTTTGATAAAGAATTTGAAGTGCTATTTCTCTTCCTTTTCTTCTCTTCATAAATTATATCATCTTTTCAGCAATAAAAACAGTTAAATCACCCATTAAGTTAGTATAAGACCCTAATTCATTATCATACCATCCATAAACTACTACTTGAGTAATAGGTATTTCAACATGGGTACAAACAGTTTGACCTATTTCTGGAAGGGCTTTACAAATATCCACCTTAGCTAAAGCTGTGCGGGTATGGGTTTCAGCTCCTTCAATAATTGCTGCAGCTCTTGGATAACCTATAATATCTGAGGAGACATTTTGTTCCATAGTAAATATAAGATAATCTTTATATTTTGTGTTTGCTGCTTCCTCATATATTTTATTTATTAAATCCCTGGTAATACGATTTTCCAAACTTTCATCTTGAATATTCACTGTAAGAATAATAAGACTTCCTGTAGTAGTTGGGACTCTTACACTTTCAGCCATGAATCCAATTTTTTGCATCTCAGGTATAACAAGTCCCAAAGCTTCAGCTGCACCAGTAGTAGTTAAAATAATATTATTAAAAACACTCCTCATTCTTCTTAAATCTCCTTTTCCTTCCTTAGGAAGTCTATCCAAAACCACCTGTGAACTTGTAACTGCATGAACTGTAACCATAGAAGCTGAGAGTATTCTATCTGGACCAAAGTAATCAAGCAAAGGTTTAACCATATAGGCTAAACAAGTAGTTGTACAAGAGGCTGAAGAAATAATATTATGTTTATTTGGCTGATAAACCTCTTCATTAATACCATAAACAATAGTTACTGCATCTTCTGGAATTCCCTTTTCCTTATCTTTTATTTTAAAAGGTGCAGAAACTATTACCTTTTCAGCTCCTGCTAAAAGATGTCCCCTAACTGAACCTTTAGGATCTTCTGGATCTATATTAGGATCTCTAAATTTTCCAGAACATTCTACTACAAGTTTTACCCCTTCTTCTCTCCAATTAATCTCTTTTGGATTTCTAGTTTTTCTTAAAATTTTCACCTTAATTCCATCTACATACATGGTTCCTTCTTTTTCGTCTAAATTTTCAATTACTCTTTTTCCTTTATGTCCATAAAGATATACTTGCAACCATCCATAAGTACTATCTTTTTCTATATAACTTGCTATATCAGAAAAAGAAGTCCCTACCTCCCTTCCTACATTTACTACTATTTCATCAAAGTATTTTCTTGCTACATGATGCCAAAGTGTTAATTTACCTATTCTCCCAAATCCATTTATACCCAATTTTTTCATATTTTCACCCCCTCTTTTATTTTTCTCTATTTTTAGCTAATTCTTCTATTTTCCCTTTAAAAATTTGCCCAGTTATACCATTTAATGTAATCCAATCGCCTAACTTTAAAATATATCCGTTAATTTTAGCCTCTTTTTTAATTTCATTTATACTTAAATTTTCACAGCCCACTACACACACTTTACCAAGTCTTGAAGCTACAATAGCTGCATGTGAAGTCTGTCCTCCTCTTGCAGTAAGTATTCCATTTACTAAGGATATTTCTTTAATATTATCTGGAACTGTATCGTATCTCAATAAAATTAGAGGTTCATTAGTTGATTTAAATTCTAATATATCTTCCAAAGAAAACACAATTCTTCCAGAGATAAAACCTCCAGAAACACCTATTCCTTTTCCTATCACCTCTAAATTTTCCAATAATTTCTTATCAAAGAAAGGAATATCTTTTTCTTCTCTTAGAATAATATCTCTTACTTGAAGAATATAAAGATCTTCGGGATCTTCGCTTTCAAAGGTAAACTCAATTTCTTGATGTCCCCATTCTTTTTCATAAACTAAATAATAAGCAAATTTTAAAAGGGCTTTATAGATTTCAGGGAAAGCCTCTTCTAAGGATGGACCTTCTCTATTTTCTATTTTTCTTTGTTCTAAAGAGATAGGATAAGCATTAACTAACCCGGATACAATATCTTCTCCCTGATTATAGGGTGTATAATCTCCCCATAAAATAATTCTTGGAAATTTACCCACAGGTGAAGTGGTTAAAGTAACTCCGGTTCCTGAAGAAAGCATTTTATTACCAAATACCATCTGCTGAACTATAACTGCTGTTCCCCATTCTTCAGAAAGCTGCATAATTTCTCTATAAGCATTAGCTTTATAATTATGCCAAGAATTAAAAATAAGTTCTATGCCTTTAAAAAGTTGTTCCCAAGGATCCTCTATAATATAAACTCCTAATTTTTCTACGGAGGTTTTATATAATAAAGCTAATTCTCTCATTTGTTCTCCAGCAAAATCTTTCTTTTTCTTTACTTTATATTTTCTTTTATGTTCCCTCATAAGATTATTAAAAAAATCGCGTGGAATTCCATAAGACATTGCCCAACTTTGAATAAATCTTCTATAAGTATCCCACGCAAACCAGGGATTTTTACTTGTTTCTGCTAATCCCTCTATGATCTCTTCATTTACACCTACATTTAAAAGGGTACTCATCATACCTGGCATAGAAAGTGCTGAACCGCTTCTTATACTAAAAAGTAAGGGATTTTTTTTATCACCAAATTTTTTATTAGTTAAATTTTCTAAAATTTTCACGTGTTCTCTTATTTTTGCTTCATAATCCTCCCAAAGTTCTTTATATTTTTTTATTAGTTTATAACATCTAAAAACTTCTGTAGTTAAAATAAATCCATAAGGGATTTTTATACCTGTATTTTCTTCTTTAGCAAGAAGGGTAAGATTATACCCTTTGTTCCCTAAATAAAGAAGGTCATTAACAAAAGGATTAGGTTTATGAATAAGAGAAAGAGTTCTTCTTGAATCATAGCTCATAAGTAGATTTAAATCTTCAATATCAATCCTCTCTGCATAAGAAGAAAATAGATAGTATATTTTTTTAAGAAATTTGTCTAAATATTTTAAAACAAAACCATTATCTATGAGTTCCCTAATAATAATCTCACTTATGCAAAAATAGGCTTCTTCTCTATTATGGAGATTTTTGAAGCATTTTTTATATTTTTCTAAAATATCTTCAGGATTAAGCGCTTCAAAAACTAAGGGAAATACTTTTAAAAAAGGACTTACATAATAGGCTTGTATAACATGCTGGACCCCATCAATTAGACCTCTAAAAATATCTAAGTATTGTTTATAAGAAAGAGGGTAACTTTTTAGTGAACTTTCTAAAAGACTTAAATAGGTATCAAATTTTTGAGAAAGAATACCATCAATATATAAAGCCTTTCTAAATAATTTTAAGATTTTTAAAATTCTAAAAAATGAAGCTTTTGTAATAAAACTTAATTCAAAATTATCTAATAGTTTCTCAAACAAATTATTTATTAAATATTCAATTCTAAAAGTTAAACCGAGCGCATCGAACTTTTTTTCCTTATATCTCCCGTACATAGAGGGTATATCAACTGCTATATGTCTTTTAATTAAAATCTGTTCTACAGGAGTAAATTTTTCTGAAGATAGAATGATATTTTCTTTTAAATCCTTTAACCATAACAATAACTTATCTATTTTTTTCTCAATTTCTAATTTTTTATTGAGAAGCAATTCCCTCAATTCAGAAAGAAAAGAAAACTCATCTATTGAATATTGAGTTAAAAATGTGTCTACATCTTCTAATACACCGTAATATTTTTGATACTCTAACTTATAAAGATATATAATTAAATAAAGTTTATTCTTATAAATTTGGTCAAAATTTATATCTTCTATATAAGATTTTATCTGATTTAACTCTTCCGCTAAAATAGATTTAAGATTCTCTTTACCAGATCTTTCAAGTAAGAGTTTTATTAAACTTTGCATCTTTAAATGGTATTCTTTTTCATGATTAATTATTTTTTCATAGATCTCTTCAGGTAGATATTTTTTAATAAAGTTCCCATCAAGAGTTAACCAATAATTCAAAATGTCTTTAATAAAATCCACTGCTAAGCTTGAATTTTCTATATGAATAAATTTTCTTAAAAAGTGAATTAAACTATCTTTTCTTTGAAATATTTCATCTACTTCTGTAGAAAGGTCTCTTATTAATCCTTCTGCTCCAATCTCATTATAATAAACAGGCAAGATTTTACAAAATTGTTTTACTAAATTATAAACAGGTTTTATAGGGGAGTTTAAAAGGTGGGTTATCTCTCTTTGAAAAAGATCGGTATCTTTGATAGATACTCCATATAGTTTTAGATTTAATATAAGTGCTGAAAGAAGACTGCTACACCATTCAGGATTTACTTTAAATATTTCTAACCATGTTTTAATATTTAAGAGATGATTAGAATTTTGCCTAATCTTCCAATTAACATCAATCCCTTTAATTTGCGGAGGTTGGAAACCAAATTTTATAATTTCATTTATAAGAACTTCAATCAAATACACATCTTTTTTATTTAAAATGCATATCCCTATATTTTTTATACATTCCAAGGCTGTACATGGATAAAGATTAAGTTTTTCTTTTAGAATTTTAAAAAATTGAATTAAAAATTCATCTAAATTCTGAGAAAGTTTTAAATTGATTAAATAAATAAGATTTTTATTAACCTCTCTTATTAATTCTTCATGAATAAGTTTAAGGATAGGAGTTTCTATAAGCTTAAATAAAAAAAGAATTTTCTTTTCTTCTGGAAAAATAGAATCATCCAAGGAATTGATGAAATGTATAAGGCTCTTTAACTCCCTGAGAAGATCTAAATGGTCTGGTAGCTTAAGTAAATTAGTTAAGTTAAACTCAGAAGTGATTAATTTTTCAATTAATTCATTAAAATAGGAAGTTTTTAAAATGAACTTTTCTTTTATATCCGAGATTTCTAACTTATCTATATCTTTTTCTACAAATTTTTCCCAAAGATTATAAGTAAAAATATAGGATCTTGTAAGTAAAGCTTTACAAACTTCTTCTATTTCAGGAGATAAATAAAAACGGGTACATTTAAAAATTAATTTTTTAAAAGAATAATAATTTTCTAAAAAGTTTAAGAAATATTTTTCTGGAAGATTGGTTAAAGCTTTTAAAATTTCTTTAACAACCGGTGAAATTTCTTTAAATGTATCTTCATCTACAAGATCTATCGTTTTATCAAGAACTGAAAAGATTGTTTCGGCTGTTTTAATATTTAAATCTTCTTCCTCACCAAAAAATCTAAATAAAATGTCAAAAGTCAACCAATATCCCTGAATCTTTTGATTATGTTTAAGAAGAAGAGGAAGGTTTTTTAAAATAAAACTTCTAAATTCTTCTAAAACTAAATAATTATTTTTATAGGGATGAAAAATTTCTCTTAGTAAAAGCTTTATCTGCTTTTGTAAAGCTGGAAAATTAGAAAATATTTCTAAAAAAATGTTATATTTAGGTTCATACTGAACGTCTTTTACAAAAGTATGAGTTAAATTAATTAATAGGGCTTTAGAAGTAAATTTATCATTCATCTTTAAACTTCTTTTTCGCTTATATAGTTTATTAAATCAAGCACTCTCACTGAATAACCCCATTCATTATCATACCAAGCTAATAATTTTATTAAATTTTTACCTATTACCTTAGTATTTAGTCCATCAACAATGGTACTATATGTTTCTCCAATAATGTCTGAAGAGACTATAGGTTCTTCAGTATAAGCTAAATATTTATTTTGATTTTCTTTGAAAAGTTTATTTATTTCTGCAGGAGTAGTTTCTCCTTTTATTAAAATAACAAAATCGTTTAAAGACACATCAGGAACAGGAACCCTTATACAAAAACCTTCAATTTTCCCTCTTAAAATTGGTAAAACCTTTATTATGGTTTCAAAATCTATATTTACGGGAACTATATTTAATGGAGCTGATCTTGCTCTTCTAAAATCCTTAGGATGAACCATATCAAGAAGCCTTTGGGTATTAGTATAAGCGTGAATGCTACTTAAATAACATTTTTCTATTTCATAGTATTTCATTAAAAGATTTAATAAAGGTGTAGCAGCATTGGAAATACATGAAGATGTGGAAATAATATAATGTTTGAGTGGATCATATTTTTCCTCATTTACCCCCATAACTATAGTAATATCCTCATTTATAGCAGGAGCTGTAATAATTACCCTTTTAGCACCTCTAAGAAAATGTTTTCTTGCTAAGGATCCGTCAGTAAATTTTCCTGTAGCCTCTATTACATAATCTATTTTTTCTTCATCCCAAGGAATTCTTTCAGGATCAGGTTCTTGAAATATTCTTATTTTTTTATCTTCTATTTTTATGTATTCCTTTTCTACTTCTACATGATAAGTTAACTTTCCAAATACTGAATCGTATTTAAACAAATAGGCTAACATCTCTGGAGAAGAAAGATCATTTATAGCTACTATATCAAAATTTTTAAAATCAGGATATTTAAGTTTTGCTCTTAAAATAGTTCTACCAATTCTACCAAATCCATTAATTCCTATTCTTAACATAATTCTTAACTTTTAAATTTCTTTTAACATTATAATTGCTTCTTCATTACCATAATAATTTTTTCTTCTATACATTTCTTTAAATCCCAATTTCTTATAAAAATTATAGGCAGATAAATTAGAAGCTTTTACTTCTAAAAATATTTTACTTATATTTTTTTCTCTAGCAATTTCTATTAGTTTTTGTATAAGTTTAGTACCTACTCCTTTTCTTTGATATTCCTTTTTTACTCCTATTTTAAAAATCTCAATTTCAGGTTCAATTTCTCTAAAAATAAGATATCCAATAATTTCTTCTTTCTCTTTAAAAACTAAAATTTTTGAAAAATCATTTTTGAACTCTCTTAAAATTTGAAAATAAGACCACTTTTCTTCAGAAAATAGATCTCTTTCTAATTCTGAAATAATTTGTAAATCTTTTTCTTCTGCCTCATGAATAAGGTACATCTTTTTCTATATCTCTATAGGTTTTAACTATTTCTATATCTGGATATTTCGTTTCTAATCTTTGAGATAAGATCTCTATAATAGCTGGGGATCTATGTCTTCCACCTGTACAACCAATACCTACAGTTAAATACTTCCTATTTTCTTTATAATAAAAAGGAATTAACCATTCTAAAAAAGATTCTAAATATTCTATAAATTTTAAAGTTTCAGAAAAATTTAATAAATAATCTATAACTTCTTTATCTTTACCACTTAAGGGTTTTAAAAAGGGAATAAAATAAGGATTAGGTAAAAATCTTACGTCAAATAAAAAACTTGCTTCGTAGGGAATTCCATATTTATAACCAAATCCTATAAAATGGAGAATTAAATTTTTATGAGCTCCCCTTTCCTTATAAAGTCTAAAGATTTCATTTCTTAATTGATGAACATTAAAATTTGAAGTATCTATGATCGAGTTTGCTATTTCTTTTAGATCACCTAAAAGCTCTCTTTCTTTTTCAATAGCCTCTTCCAAACTTTTTATTTTTTCTTTCATTAAGGGGTGAATCCTTCTTGTTTGGTTAAATCTAGTAATAATTACATCATTTCTTGCATCTAAAAACAGGATCTCAAAATTATATCCCTTTTCTTTTAAGCTTTTAAAAACTTCCGGATATTCTTTCAAAAAATATTTATCCCTTATGTCCATTACTAAGGCTATATTTTTATCTTCTAAACTTTCTTTAACTTCTTCCAAAAATTGTAAAAGAAGTCTTATAGGGAAATTATCAATGGAAAGATATCCAATGTCTTCAAAAGCTTTTAAAGATGTGCTTTTACCAGATCCAGAAAGACCTGTAATTATAACTATATTCATAAAAAGAATTTTAAGAAATTTCAGGGACAACAATCACAGGTTTATCTTTTTCTAAATAGATTAAACAAACCTTTTCATAATCGGTATTATAAAAAAGCATAAAGCTGTCTTTATTTTTTTCAAACCATTCCAAAGCTTCTTGAGTAGACATAGGATTAATTTTTACAGTTTTTATAGTATAACTCTCTTCTTCTAATATAGGAGAAACCGTTTCAACAGCTCTTTTTCTAAATTCTTTTCTCTTTTCTTTAAATTTCTTAATTTGTTTCTCTAAAGTTTCGTATGCTAAATCTATAGCTTCATAAATATCTGAAGTTTCTTCTTTAGCAATTATATTTTCTCCGTCTCCACTTACAATTACTTCTACCAGTTCTCTAAATTTTTCTCTTTTAAAAATTACTTGAATATTAACAGGTCCTTCAAAATATTTTTCAAATTTCCTAAATTTTTTTTCAGCATAGTTTTTAATTGCCTCTGATGAATCCATTCCTTTAAAAGTAAAATTAAATTCAATCATAAAATACCCCCCTTTCTCTATTGTTTTTAGAAATCTTTCTTTCTCTTATAGAGGGAATTTGAAGTTCTTCTCTATATTTAGTTACGGTGCGTCTTGCAATATTAATTCCATATTTTTCTTTTAATATTTTAGATATAGCACTATCACTTAAAGGCTTTGATGGATTTTCTCCATTTATAATTTCTCTTATATAATCTTTAATAGCTTTTGCTGATAATTCTTCTCCTTCTTTGCTTTTATAACCTATAGAAAAGAAAAATTTTAAAGGAAATAATCCTTTGGGAGTTTGAACATATTTTTGATTTATAATTCTACTAATAGTTGATTCATGTAAATGGACTTCCTCTGCAACATCTTTTAAAGTTAAAGGCTTTAAAAATTTTATTCCCTTTTCTAAAAATTCTTTTTGATATTTTAAAATAGCTTCTCCAACCTTATAAAGATTGGAATATCTACTATCTAAAGCTTTCAAAAGATCTTCAGCATCTTTAAGTTTTTGTTTAAGAAATTTTTTAACTCCGGGATTATTACCAAAATCTTTTTTCTTTTTTAAAAATTTCTTATAATAATTATTCAATCTAATTATAAATGGACCCTCCTTTACTACTTCTACTTTCCATTCATTTTCTTCTTTATAAAAAATTAAATCAGGTTCTATATAGAGAGTGTTTACATCAAAATAATTTCTTGCAGGATAAGGTTCTAATTGTTTAATTACTTCTAAAGCACTTTCAATTTCTTTTTCATTATATCCATATAAATTTTTGAAATAATCTATACCCTTGGGTATTTCTTCTAAATGTTTTTCTACTAAAATATAAGGTATTGAACTTTTATCATAACCTATAAATTCAAGTTGAGTAAGCAAACACTCTTTTATATTTAGGGAAGCAACTCCTACAGGATCAAGAAATTTTATAATATTTCTTATTTTTTCTACCTTTTCCAAAGAAACATTAAATTCTTTTGCAATTTCCTCTAAAGATATTCTTAAATAACCTTTATCATCTAAATTCCCAATAATATAATAGGCTATATCTTTTTCTAAAGGTGTAAGTTCTTTTAAATTAATTTGCCATAAAAGATAATCTATAAGTTTTTCTTCAGCTTTAAGTGTTTTTTCCCAACTCCACTCTTCTTCAGGTTCCTCTTTACCAAAATAAAATCTTTTCTCTATCAGTTCTTCCTCAAAATTAACCTCTTCTTTAAGCTTAATCTCTTCAAAATAGCTTTCTTCAATATAATTATTTTCTGGAAGATCTTTATATTCAAGCTCTAAAAAGGGATTACTTTGAACTTCTTGAAGTAAAAAATTATGTAAATCTAAAATATTTAATTGTAATACCTTTAAAACAAGCTTAAGCTGAGGTGTAAGTATTAACTGAGGTTTAAGTTTTAACTCGTTTTTTAATTCTATCATTTTTTACTTTTTACATAAAAAACTTTTCACATAAAAAATTTTTCACCTAAAAATTTTTCCTTTACCAAATCATTTTCTAAAATTTCTTCAGGAGTCCCCTTTCCTATTATTTCTCCACTTGCAATTACATAACCTTTATCACAGATTTTAAGTGTATCCCTTACATTATGATCTGAAATTAATATACCTATTTTCTCATTTTTTAGGGTTTCAAGAATCTCTTTTAGCTGTGCTACACCAATTGGATCTATTCCTGCAAAGGGTTCATCTAAAAGTATAAATTGTGGTTCAATTAAAAGGGCCCTTACTATTTCAACTTTTCTTTTTTGCCCTCCTGAAAGAGTATAAGTTTTTTGATTTAATATATCCTTAAGATCAAACAATTCCACATAATATTCAAGTTTTTCTTTTATTTTTTTTAGATTATTTTTAAATCTTTCTAACACAATTTCGAAATTTTCAGCTACTGTAAGTTTTCTAAATACTGAAGATTCTTGAGGCAAATAGATTATACCCTTTTTTGCTCTTTCAGCTACATCTAAATGAGTAATAGGTTCTTCCCTAAGGATAATTTGACCATTATCTGGTTTTAAGAAGCCTGCAATAATATAAAAGCAAGTAGTTTTACCTGCTCCATTAGGACCTAAAAGTCCTACAATCTCACCTTGCTTAATTTGTAAAGATACATCTTTAACTACTAATCTTTTTTTAAAAGATTTTCTTAAATTTTCAGCTTTTAGCATAAATTTCTCAATTTATTCAAAATATACACGAGCCCTTACTCTACCTTGATCTTTAGCTAAAACTTCACTTTTATCTTCATTAAAATATATTACTATAATGTCTCCTTCTACTAAATTTTTATCATGCCAAACTTTAGGTGTTTCTTCTAGTACTAATTTTTCTTGATTTCTAAAATAAACTGCTTTTCCGGCATAGGCTTTCCATTTTCCTTTTTCTATAATAACCTTCCCTAAAGCAATAACTTTACTAACTTCTCTTTTACCTTGTTGATTAGTAGTATAATATACATACATTTGATCACACCAAACCTTTAAATCCCCTTTAACCCCAAAGACCTTTCCTGTAAATACAACTACTCCCTCACTTTCAAATACTTGCATTTTATCTGAAGTTATATCTATTTCGGAACTATATAAAGTTGGAACTAACATTAATAAAAGAAAAAAGCCTATTATGGATAAAAATTTAAATATTTTCATAGTGGCTTTTTCTCTTTAATTTAATTTTAATATAATCCATATTTTGGTTTAAACAAGCTGAAATTAATGAAAGATCAAGAAAATATTGATAAATTATTGATTTTAGATTTGTGGATCTTTTGAATTAAAAATAAAAAAGGGGGCTTTAAAAAGCCCCCTTTTTATTTTAGTTCTTTAAAATTCTCCGCCAGGTGGCATAGATGGACCTTTTTCATCTTTCTTAGGTTTCTCAGCAACCATCGCCTCAGTAGTTAAGAGTAATCCAGCAATAGATGCTGCATTTTGTAAAGCACAACGGCTTACTTTCTTAGGATCTATTATACCTGCAGCAACAAGATCTTTAAATTCTCCTGTTTCTGCATCAAATCCAATAGAACCTTTTTCATTTTTCACTTTTTCTACTATAATAGATCCTTCATATCCTGCATTAGAAGCTATTTGGCGAAGTGGAGCTTCTAAAGCTTTTTTAACAATCTCTACACCATATTGTTCATCTCCATCTAATTTAAAGTTTTCTAAAGCTGGTAAGCATCTAATATAAACAGTTCCACCTCCAGGGACAATTCCCTCTTCTACCGCAGCTTTAGTAGCATTGAGTGCATCTTCTACTCTGGCTTTCTTCTCTTTAAGCTCTGTTTCAGTTGGTGCACCTACATAAATAACTGCTACTCCACCTACTAATTTAGCAAGTCTTTCCTGAAGTTTTTCACGATCATAATCTGAGGTAGTTTCCTCAATTTGAGCACGAATTTGTTTAATACGAGCTTCTATATCTTCTTTCTTACCAGCACCATCAATAATAGTGGTATTTTCTTTTGTAACTACAACTCTTCTTGCTCTACCAAGATCGGAAAGCTGAACATTTTCAAGTTTCATTCCAAGCTCTTCAGAAACAAAAGTTCCACCAGTCAAAATAGCAATATCCTGAAGCATTGCCTTTCTTCTTTCACCAAATCCAGGAGCTTTAACTGCGCAGCACTGTAATACCCCTCTAAGTTTATTAACTACTAAAGTAGCAAGGGCTTCACCTTCAACATCTTCAGCAATAATTAAGATTGGTTTACCTGCACGAGCTACTTGCTCAAGAAGTGGTAAAAGGTCTTTCATAGCGCTTATCTTTTTGTCATAAACTAAAATATAAGGATCTTCTAAAACACATTCCATTTTTTCAGCATCAGTTATAAAATAAGGAGAAATATATCCACGATCAAACTGCATTCCTTCTACTACTTCTAAATAAGTCTCAAGTCCTTTTGATTCTTCAACAGTAATTACCCCTTCTTTTCCTACTTTATCCATCGCATCAGCAATAAGATTACCAATAGTAATATCATTATTAGCAGAAATAGCTGCAACTTGAGCTATTTCTTGACGAGATTTACAAGGTTGGGCAATTTTTTCCATTTCTTTTACTACAACTTCTACAGCTTTATCGATACCTCTTTTTATAGCCATTGGATTAATACCAGCTGCAACCAACTTTAATCCTTCACTAAAAATAGCCTGAGCTAAAACTGTAGCTGTAGTAGTTCCGTCACCAGCTACATCGCTGGTTTTTGAAGCAACCTCTTTTACCATTTGAGCACCCATATTTTCAAACTTATCCTCTAATTCAATTTCCTTAGCTACTGTAACACCATCTTTTGTAATTAAAGGAGAACCGAAGGATCTTTCCAAAATAACATTTCTTCCTTTGGGACCAAGAGTTACTTTTACTGCATCAGCTAACTTATTAACGCCTCTTAAAATTTTTTCCCTTGTATTAGCTCCATAAATAATCTCCTTAGCAGCCATCTCACAACCCCCCTTTTTAATTTTTTATTTTTATTCTTCAATAATAGCTAAAACATCATCTTCTCTCATAATTAAATATTCTTCACCTTTTATTTTAATTTCAGTTCCAGCATATTTACTAAAAAGAATTTTATCTCCTTCTTTAACAGTTAGAGGTTGCCTTTGACCATTGTCTAATAATCTACCATCTCCAACAGCTATAACTTTACCCATAATCGGTTTTTCTTTAGCTGTATCTGGGATAATGATCCCTGATTCTGTTCTTTGTTCCTCTTCAATGCGTTGAACTAAAATACGATCATGCAAAGGTCTGATCTTCATACCTTCACCTCCCTTTGATATTAATTTTTAGTAGATTTTATGTTTAGCTGAAAAAATAATCATTTCTTTTTAAAAGACAAGGGGAGAGAATTTAATTTTTTAAAAATTGAAAAATCTTGTTTAACAGATTTTCTAAAGAATCTGATGTATTAAGAACTAATAAAGGAGAACAATCTTCTGGAAATATAAATTTTTGTTTTTGTGAAAGATAAATGTCCCAAAGTGCATCAGAATAAGTATTTTCTAAGAGTCTTTTGGAAATTCTTTCTTTAATTACTTCATCTTCAGCAGTACATAATATCCAATAAACCTTTGCTTTTACTTTTTTTAATTTCTCTTTTAATAAATCTCTAAATTTTTTTTCTCTAAAAGTAGCATCTATAATTACGTCTCTACCATAAGATAATTCTTCTATAGCCATATCTATCATTTTTTCATAAGTATTAAGAGTTATCTCTGGAGAATAAATACCTTTTTCAAATTGAGCATAGTAGTGTTTACTTGGATCAAGTTTTAATAAATTCTTTCTAATTATATCAGAGGCTAAATAAACAGCTGGCAATTTTTTTAAAAGATTTTGGGAAAGAAAAGTTTTTCCAGTTCCAGAAAGTCCGAAAAAAATAATTATCTTAGGAATACCTCCTGCATAGTAATAGGCAAGATCAAAATATTTGCGTGCAGAATCAAGGGCTTCTTTCTTTTCCTCTTCAGAGATTTCAGGAGATGCATAAGTAAAACAACCTATTTTTCCTCTTACATATGCTCTATAACATTTATAAAAATTCAATAACTTATAAATATCTTCATCCTTACTTTTTTCGACATAATTTTTAATAAAATAATCTGAAAGATCTTTATATCTATGATAATCTAAATCCATTGCTAAAAATGCAATATCACAACATACATCTCCACATCTAAATCTTTCATTAAATTCGATGCAATCAAATATATAAACTTTTTTTAAATCATCAAAACAGATATTAGCTGAATAAAGATCTCCATGGCCATCTCTTATAAATCCCTCTTTTATTCTCTTTTCAAAAAGTTTTTTATTTTGTTCAATAAAGCTATTATTATAATTAACAATATGAGTATATTTTTCTTCTGTTAAAGCAACATTTATAAAATTTTTTGTTTGTTCAAAATTTTCATTAGTGTTATAAAATATAGTTTCTATACTTCCATAAGAATTAACTTTTTCTCCTGTTTCTGCAGATTTATAAAAGGGAACCAAAATATTTACGATTAAATCTATATGCTTTTCTGTGATTTCTCCTTTTTTAAGAAGTTCCTTCATCATGCCATTTTCAGGGAGTCTTTTCATTTTAACAGCATATTCAACTACTTTCCCACTTCCTTCAAATTGAAACTTTCCATTTTTCTCAGTTACAGGGACCACACCTAAATAAATTTCAGGAGAAAGCCTTCTATTAAGTTCTACTTCTCTTTCGCAAAAATATTTCCTCTTTTCTAAAGTAGTAAAATCAAGAAAACCAAAATTGACAGGTTTTTTAATTTTATAAACTAAATAATCTGTTATAAAAACATAAGAAATGTGAGTTTGAATTACCTTAAGATGAGAGGCTTTAAAGGGAAAAGACTCTAAATTTATAAGTTTATCCCATAGAAAGAGGCTCATTTGTTTATAAAATTATAACCTGTTTTTTGCCTTGACCAATACTTTATTTATAATTAAAATAATTTTTTAAAAATTTGCTGGAGGAAAAGATGAGTTTAGTACTGCTTTTTTTAGTAATCATTTTAATTTTATTTTTACAGGCTTCTATTAAAGTAATAAACGAATACGAAAGAGCTGTAGTTTTAAGATTAGGAAAATTTTTAGCAGTAAAAGGACCGGGGTTAATTATATTAATCCCAGTAATTGATAAAATGAGAAAGCTTGATTTAAGAATAGTAACCTTAGATGTGCCTCCTCAAGAAGTTATTACCAGAGATAATGTATCTATTAGAGTTAGTGCAGTAGTATATTTTAGGGTTTTAGATCCAGAAAAAGCTTTTTTACAAGTTGAAGATTATCACTATGCTACCAGTCAATTAGCTCAAACTACTCTCAGAAGCATATGTGGACAGGCTGAATTGGATGAAATTTTAGCAGAACGAGAAAAATTGAACATGAAAATACAAGAAATATTGGATGCAGATACAGAACCTTGGGGGGTAAAAGTATCAAAAGTTGAAATAAAAGAAATTGACCTTCCTGAAGAAATGAAAAGAGCTATGGCAAAACAAGCTGAAGCAGAAAGGGAGAGAAGAGCTAAAATTATTAATGCTGAAGGAGAACTTCAAGCAGCAAAAACACTTCTTGAAGCTGCTCAAATTATGGCACAAAATCCCATAACTCTTCAATTAAGATATTTACAAACTTTAACAGAAATTTCTACAGAAAAAAATTCTACTATATTGTTCCCCTTACCTTTAGAAATACTTAGAGCTTTATCAGGGTCTTCTAAGTGATTTTCAAAAAATTTTTAGATTAAGAGAAATTTTTCACAAATTGGCAATGATTTTTTTTATTTAATTATAATTATAGTTAAAAATAGAAAAATTTTATGAAGGAGGATTTTAATGGATAAAGAGTTAATTAGAAAGTTTAGTAAAAAATATGAAGATATAAGAGATTTATTTGAAAAACATCAAGTATTAGAAAATGAGGTAGCTCAAATATCTCAAAAGAATTATTTAACACCTGAAGAAGAATTAAAAGTTAAACAATTAAAAAGGGAAAAACTCTATATAAAAGAGCAAATTTATAAATTAATCAAAAAATACGAAGGAATAGAGATAGATTAAAGTTTCAGACTTTTAAATTTAAAAAAGTTTAAAATTCCAAAAATAAGGAGGGGTTTAAAATTGGGTAAAATAATGACAGGAGCTCAAATGGTAATTGAAGCTTTAAAAAGAGAAAAGGTGGAAGTGATCTTTGGATATCCTGGTGGAGCAGTAATTGATATTTATGATGAACTTTATAAAACACCTGAAATAAAACATGTTCTTGTAAGACATGAACAAGGAGCTACCCATGCTGCTGACGGATACGCTAGATCTACTGGCAAAGTAGGGGTTGTTTTAGTTACTTCTGGACCAGGATCAACAAACACTGTAACTGGTATAGCTACAGCCTATATGGATTCAATTCCTATAGTAGTGTTCACTGGACAGGTACCTACAAAACTTATTGGAAATGATGCTTTCCAAGAAGTTGATACTACGGGAATAACAAGACCTATTACTAAACATAATTTTTTAATTAAAAGAATTGAAGATTTACCAAGAATTTTAAAGGCTGCTTTCTATATTGCAAGTACTGGAAGACCTGGACCTGTAGTTGTTGATTTGCCTAAGGATATTCAACAAGCCAAGGGAGAATTTGATTATCCAGAAGAAATAAATTTAAGAAGCTATAATCCTGTTTATGATCCACATATTAAACAAGTAGAAAAAGCATATTCCCTTCTTGAACAAGCTGAAAGACCAGTTTTGCTTCTTGGAGGTGGTGTTATCTCTTCTGGTGCTTCTAATGAGGCAATTAGATTAGCAGAAACTTTAAATCTCCCTGTTACTATGACTCTTATGGGATTAGGTTCATTTCCTGGTGATCATGAACAATCCCTTGGAATGCTTGGTATGCATGGTACTTATTATGCTAATATGGCTGTAGCTAATTGTGATGTTTTATTGGCTGTTGGAGCAAGATTTGATGATCGTGTAACAGGTAAAGTAGATGCTTTTGCTCCCGGAGCTAAAATTATCCATATTGATATAGATCCTGCTTCTATTCAAAAAAATGTTAAAGTCCATGTACCTATAGTTGGTGACTGTAAAAGAGCATTAACATGTCTTTTAAATATTATAAAAAACGCTGGTAAACCTAAAAAATATTGGAAAGAAAGATTTAAAGATTGGTGGGAACAAATTGAGATATGGAAAAAAAGATATCCTTTATCTTATAAAAACGATCCTAATTATATAAAACCTCAATTTGTAATAGAAAAACTCTATGAATTAACAAAAGGTGAAGCAATTATTGCTACTGAAGTTGGACAAAATCAGATGTGGACTGCTCAATATTATAAATTTAAATATCCAAGAACTCTTATCACCTCTGGTGGTTTAGGAACCATGGGATTTGGATTCCCAGCAGCAATTGGAGCTAAAATAGGAAATCCTGATAAATTAGTAATAGATATTGCAGGAGATGGGTCTATCCAGATGAATATTCAAGAATTAGCAACTGCTATGGAACAAAGATTACCTATTAAGATAATTATTCTCAATAATGGATATTTGGGAATGGTAAGACAATGGCAAGAATTGTTTTACGGAAAAAGATATTCCCATGTAAAATTTCATGTATTACCAGATTTTGTTAAATTAGCTGAGGCTTATGGAGCAGTGGGAATGAAAATAACTAAACCACAAGAAGTTGAACCAGCTCTAAAAAAAATTTTAAGTATGGATACTTTAGCAATATTAGATGTTCACATTGCTCCAGAAGAAGATGTTTTCCCTATGGTTCCTGCAGGAAAAGCAACCACTGAAATGATCTTAGTATAGATATAAGAGGAGGTAAAAAGCATGGAAGAAAAAAGACATACTCTTTCAGTTTTAGTAGAAAATACCCCAGGTGCTTTGGCAAGGATTGCTGGTCTTTTTAGTGGAAGAGGGTTTAATATTGATAGTCTTTGTGTTGCTGAAACATTAGATCCCACTCTTTCTCATTTAACCTTAGTAACTCATGGAGATGAATTTATTATTGAACAAATTATAAAACAATTAAGAAGACTTATAGATGTATATAAAGTAGTAAATGTTACAGAAGAAAAAGACTATGTAGAAAGAGAAATGGCCTTAATAAAAGTAAGGGCAGAAAAAGATTATAGAGAAGAAATCTTTAGAATATGTGAAATTTTTAGATGTAAAATCGTAGATGTAAGTCCACGAAGCTATATAATTGAAGTCACAGGGGATAGGGAAAAACTCCAAGCAGTAATAGACCTTTTAAAACCAATAGGAATTAAAGAAATTGCAAGAACTGGGATCATAGCTATGAGAAGAGAAAAGAAAAGTTCATAAATTTTTTTTCTTAATTTTCATCTTGATTTTTCCCTTTAACAAGTTATAAATGTCTTTTAACTTTTTTAAATCAAAAAGGAGGATTTTTTTATGATAAGATTAGATATTAATAAAGAGGACTTATCCAAAGAAGAATTACAAGCTTTGGAAGATGCTTTTAAAAGGTGTGCAAGAAGAATTATATTAGCTACTACTTTAGCAGGCAGTGGACATCCAGGTGGTTCTCTTTCATCTTTAAGTATGCTTTTAGTTATATATGGGATTGCAAAAGTTGATCCTAAAAATCCAAGAGCTGAAAATAGAGATAGAATCGTTATAAGTCATGGACATATCAGTCCAGGAGTGTATAGTGTTCTTTGTGAATATGGTTTTTTCCCTGAAGAGCCTTTTTTAATGGAATTTAGAAGGGCTGGGTCTGCTTTTGCTGGACATGTAGAACAGGCAGTTCCTGGAGTAGAGTGGAATACTGGAAACTTAGGGCAAGGACTTTCAGCTGCCTGTGGAATGGCTAAAGCTATTAAATTAAAAGGGCTTAATAATAAAGTTTTTTGTTTGATGGGAGATGGTGAGCAACAAAAAGGGCAGGTTATTGAAGCAAGACGTTGGGCTGTAAAATTTGGATTAGATAATTTGATTGTTTTAATTGATTATAACAAACTTCAAATTGGCGGTGATATATCAAAAGTAATGCCCCAAAAAATTAAGGAAGAAATATTGGCAACTGCTTGGAATGTAATAGAAATAGACGGACATAATTATTCTGAAATATTTAAAGCTTTGAAAAAAGTATTAAATAAAGAGGTAGAGAACCCCGAAAATCCAACTGCTATTTTAGCTCATACTACAATGGGAAAAGGTATTTCCTTTATGGAAAATGATCCAAAATGGCATGGAATGGCTCTTCCAGAAGATTTGGCAAAAAAAGCTTTAGAAGAATTAGGATTTGACCCTAAGGAATTAGATATTCTTAAAGAAAAAAGAAAAAATTGGATAGTTTCTTTTCCTCATCAACCACATGATCCTCTTCCAGTTAAAATAGAAATTCCAGAACCAACTATCTATTCTTCTGAAACTAAAACTGATTGTAGAAGTGCATACGGAAATGCACTTGCAAAGTTAGCAGAAAAAAACAATCTTCCTGGCAAACCCCCCAAAATTTTAGGACTAACCTGTGATTTAGAAAGCTCTGTAAAAATGGGAGGATTTAAAAAAATTTCTCCTTCGGCTTTCTTTGAATCTGGCATTCAAGAACATCATACTGCTTCGGTATCTGGAGCTCTTTCTAAAGAGGGATTTTTAGTATTTTTCTCAACCTTTGGTGTCTTCGCAATTGATGAAGTTTATAATCAAATGAGATTGAATTCTCTTAATAAAACTGCTTTGAAGGTTGTATCTACACATTTAGGAGCTGATGTAGGAGAAGACGGTCCTACTCATCAATGCATAGATTATTTAGGAATTTTATTTAATCTTCCAGATTTTGAAATATATATACCTGCAGATCCTAATCAAACAGATCATATAATAAGATTTATTGCTAAAAGACCTGGGAATATTTTTGTTGGTATGGGAAGATCAAAAGTTCCTATTATAACTAAAGAAGATAATACACCTTATTTTGATGAAAATTATAAGTTTGTTCCAGGAAAAGCTGATTGGATAAGAAAAGGAAATAAAGGCGTAATCATTACTTATGGAACTATGTGTCATTATGCTCTTTCTGCTTGGGAAATTCTTAAAAACAAGGGTATTGAAGTTTCTTTACTGAATGTAGCCTCCATAAAACCTTTCCCTGAAGATGACCTTTTAGAAGCTTCAAAATTTAAAAATATAGTGGTAGTAGAGGATCATTATGTAGAAACTGGTTTAGGAAATAAAATAGCTTCCTTTTTTGCCTTAAAAGAAAAATTTGTTAAACTTAAACTTTTAGGTTTAAAAGGTCCTCTTTCTTCTGGAAGCCCAAAAGAGCTATTTAAATTATCTGGTCTAAATCCTGAAAATATAGCTAAAACTATGGAAGAATTAATAAATGCATGAAAAAATAGAAGAAGAGAAAAAACAAACACTTATAGACCACCTTATTGAATTAAGAGGATGTTTAATTAAATCTTTTATTGGTTGGGTAATAGGTGCGATTGTTTCTTATCTTTTTGCAGAACATATAATTAATTTTTTACTATTTCCTTTATATAAAGTTATTTCTCCTCAGTCTAAGGTTTTTTTTAGAATTTTTCCAGAAGTATTTGTGGTTTATATAAAATTATCTATCATCGTAGGATTTATAATTTCAAGCCCCTACATTTTTTATCAAGTATGGCTATTTGTAGCTCCTGGCCTTTATCCCCATGAAAAAAAATGGGTAAAAAGCGTTGTCTTTTTAACTTGTTTTTCCTTTTTAATAGGAGATTTATTAGCTTATTATATTTTTCTTCCAGCTATTTTAAAATTTTTATATTCTTTTGGAGAAAAATTTCTTGTTTTCAAACCTTTTTTAAATGAATATATATCTTTTGTTTTGAAAATTTTTATTATTTTTGGAGTACTTTTCCAAATTCCTTCTTTTTTATTTCTTCTTTCCAAATTAGATTTAGTTACCTCTGAACAATTAAGAAATTTTAGACCCTATGCTGTTATTCTATCTTTTTTTATTTCTGCTATTTTAACCTCAGGTTTTGATCCTTTAAATCAAATTCTTTTAGCTATCCCCTTGACACTTCTTTATGAGGTAGGTATACTTTTAGTAAGATTAGGAGAATTCAAAAAAAAGGGAGGTTAATATGTTTCCAAGTTTAGGAAGTCAGGAACTGTTTATCATCCTTTTTTTGGCTCTTTTAATTTTCGGTGCAAAAAGGCTACCTGAAGTTGGTGCTGGTTTAGGAAAAGGTATACGTTCTTTTAAAGAGGCTTTAAAAAGTGCAGATGTAAAAGAAGACCTTGAAAAATTAGAAAATAAAAAAACAGAAACCACATCTCCTTCTTCAGTTGAAAAGAGTTCTTCTAAAGAAGCTTAGTTTTAAGTGCAAGCTTTTATTCTTTCTGCAGGAAAAGGCACTCGTCTTTTACCTTATACTAATATTCTACCTAAACCTCTTTTCCCAATTTTAGGAAAACCAATAATTGAAATTATTTTGCATCAACTTAAAAATTTAGGCATAACTTTTATAGGAATAAATACTTTTCATTTAAAAGAAAAACTCATAAATTTTCTTAAATTTTATCAAGAGAAAAATCCACAAATAGAAATAAGGATTTTTGAAGAGAGAGAGCTTATGGGAACAGGAGGCGCTATAATAAATGCTAAAAATCTCTTTAAAAAGGAAACTTTAATTATAAATTCCGACATCCTTACAAATTTTAATTTTAAAAAACTTTTTTCACTTTTTTAATCAATCTTTTAGCCCTATTGTTATAGTATTATACAAAGAAGAAAATAATAATGTTAAAGTTGATATTAATTTTAGAAAAATTATTTTTTTTAGAAATCAAAAAGAAAATAATCTTACCTTTGCAGGAATCCAAATAATAGATCCTCAAATAATCAGATATTTTCCTTTTATATTGAAATATATCAAAAATTTAATAAACCAAGGTATTAAAATTTCTGCTTATATAAAAAACAATTCCTATTTTAAAGATATAGGAAATATTAAAAATTATCTTAAACTTATAAAGATATTTAATATCCCAGAAACAGATTTTTATTCTGAACCAATTGTAGTTAAAACAAAAAAATAGGAAATAATGTAGTATTTAAAGATTGGGTATATATTGAAGAGGGAACTTTTATTGAGAAAAATTCTCAATTATCAAAAGTTGTAACTTGAAAAGGAGCATATATTAAATCTGGTGTATATGAAAGTCAAGTTTTAATATAAAAAATTTATTAGAATTTTTGAAAAATTTTAAAATTTATCTTAAGAAAATAGAACCTTTAAGAGGAAATGGATCAAATAGAAAATTTTTTCGCTTATATTTTGAAAATTCTTCTCTAATCCTTATTTTCCCTCAAGAAGGTTCTTATGGATTGAAAGAGGCTAAAGCTTATTACGAATTAGGAAATTTTTTTAAAAAATAACATATTTGTTTCAAAAATTGAATTTTGGGATCAAGAAAATGGGATTTTATTAATAGAAGATTTAGGAGATCTTAAACTTTGTGATATCAAAAATCCTTTCCCTTTTTATTATAAAACTTTATCTTCTTTTCCTATAAATTCTACTTTAGATACCCCCTATTTATGATTTTAATTTTATATGGGTTTTTATTGAAGAGGTTTTTAATTAGGCTAAAGAAAAAAAAGTAATTTTACTTTTAAAGTGGTCATGCATAGAGATTTTCAGAGTAAAAACTTAATGATTAAAAATGAGCAAATATTTGTTATAGATTTTCAAGGAGCAAGATTAGGTCCTCCTTCTTACGATTTAGCCTCTCTTTTATTTGATCCCTATGTCAATCATTTTTAGGAATTATTCGTTTGATGCAAGCTTTAGCAGCTTATTGTAAATTATCTCATATAGGTAAAGTATGGTTTGAAAAATATATTACTATAGCAGAAAAAAGACTTTTTAAACTATTAAAAACCTTTTATCCTGAATTTTATAAACTCTTTAAAAAGTTTTAAAAAATAAAAAAGGGGGATAACCCCCCTTAAAACTTTTAAAAATTTTAAAAAATAACCTATTCTTCTGTTTCTTCTTTCTTAAAAGCTGTTTCTACTCCTATCCCTACACCGGGTATCCCAAATAATACTGTACTTCCTGAAGAAAAGTATTCAAGTTTTCCTTCTCTCACTAATTCATTAGCAGCATTTTTTATATCACGAGGACTAACATCTGGAAGTTCTCTTTGAATATCTTTTAAATAAACTTTGCTTTTCCCACCTTTTTTAACCTTTTCTTCTATAACTTGTAAAATCTTTTGCTTAAGTTCTTCTTTTGTCATTCCTTCTCACCTCTTTTTATTTATTTTTGAATATAATAATCTTCTAACTTGGTTTTTACATGTTTTGTGAACTTAAATTGAGTAGTAGTTCTATAAGTAACATAAGCTAATCTATAGTCATCAATACATTTTTCAGTAAAGGGAATATCAGTTAATTCAAAGAATTTTTCCCAGCCAATTCTTTGGATCCAATCACCCACTCTTTCATATTTTCTTGCATACTTAGCATATACTTCAAGAATATGTTTTATCCATTTTACAGTAGTTGGCCAACGAGGTGGCTCATTAGGAATTCCACTAAGGACAACTCTTGAAAATTTGGGTGGAGAGATTCTATTAGATACCTTTCCACCAACTACTATAGTAATACAGTCTCCTTCTCCATCAGCAAGTGGCATAGCTGGACACATGGTATAACAGTTTCCGCAGAACATGCAACGCTCTACATTAACTCTTACAGTTTTCTTCTTCTTTCCATCAATTTCAACTGTTGCTGGTCTAATAGCTCCTAAGGGGCAGGCTGCAATAGTTAAAGGTATTTCACAAACAGCTTCTAATCTCTCATCTTCTACGAAGGGTGGTTTTCTATGAATTCCTACAATAGCAATATCAGAACAATGTACAGCTCCACACATATTTAAACAACAAGCAAGAGCAAGTTTTGTTTTTGCAGGTAGCTTGTGAGAACCAAAATATTCAAAAAGTTCATCCATTAAGGATTTTACAATTCCTGAAGCATCAATAGCCGGAGTATGACAATGTATCCAACCTTGAGTATGAACAATGTTGCTTACTCCTGCTCCGGTCCCACCAATAGGAAATTTATAAGAACCGTTAGGATGTTTTCTATTTTTTAAGTCCTCAAGGAGTGCTTTTAATTTATCTTCTGAATCTACAATAAATTCAACATTATTTCTTGTGGTCCAACGTACATAACCGCCACAATATTTATCAGCAATTTCACAAATTTCTCTTATATAGTCAGTTGTTTCTAATCTTGGAGTTCCACATCTTACTACATAGATAACATCCCCTGTTTCGGAGACTCTTTTTATTACTCCAGGTTGAATAATTTGATGAGATTTCCATTTTCCAAAGTTTTTCTGAACAATAGGTGGCATGAACTGCCAGAAATAGGGAGGTCCAATATCTGTAATTCTATTTTCCATAGGTTTCTGAGGATTATATAATTTTGGTGCCAATTCCGGATCATAAGGTTTCTGAAATATAGGATCAAGTTCTTTTAATTTTTCTAAAGCCATAACTCCCTCCTTTTTATTTTTAATTTTTTAAATTTTTTTCTCCCTAATTAAGCAGGATGACGTTTTCTAAATTCTGCAAGATCCCTTGTCCAACCACCAGGAACTTCTTCCTCTCTCCAGAAGATATAAGGATCAACACGTGGCATAAGAATATGCTGAGGTATAGGTTGAATTCCCATAACGTCAACTAAAAATCTATTTAATCCAACTCTCTGAATTAATTCTCCTACTCTTTCACGGTTTTTACCATTTTCCATCCACCAATCCCAAATCTTATAAACTAAATCCTTAATTTCATCATAGGGAGGTTCTGTTTTCATAAATGGAATAAGTACAGTTGAAAGCTGAGCACCCTCTAAAATAACTGATTTTGCTCCGATTAATATACAAACTCCAGTATCTTCTCCTGGTCTTAAAGCTTCAGGCATAACAGCTATACAATGCATACATCTATTACATTCTTTATTGTTAATGTAAAGTTTCTTTTCTTTTTCATCCCAATACATGCACTGAGTTGGACAAAGATCAATTACTTCTTTTTTAATATCAAAAGGACCCCAATCTCTATCAGAAAAAGCACCTGCATTAGGTGGAATCTCACCACCTACATAAGCTCTTACTGCTTCTTGATCAATTCTTATATCATCTCTCCAAGTTCCAATAAAAGACAAGTCTGCCCTTGCAACAGCTGCTACACAATCAATAGGACACCCTGAAAACTTAAGTTTAAATTTATATGGAAAAGCAGGACGATGAAGTTCATCCTGAAATGCCATACTTAATTCATAGTCCATTTCTTGAACATCGAATAAACACCATTCACAAAGAGAATATCCCATACAACAAGCAGGAGTTCTCATATTAGAACCAGAACCTCCTAAATCCCAATTAAGTTGATGTGTAAGATCATAAAAAATATATTCTAATTGTTCTGTTACTGTGCCAAGAAGAATTATATCACCTGTTGAACCATGAAAATTAACAATTCCACTACCACGATGATCCCACATATCGCACATTTTTCTTAAGGCAGAAGTATGATACCATTTTGCAGCTGGCTGGTGCACACGAATAGTGTGAAATGCCCATATAGCAGGGAACATTTCTTGCTGGTCAGAATATCTTCCAATAACCCCTCCTCCATAACCAAAAACTCCAACAATCCCACCATGTTTCCAATGAGTTTCCTTGTGCTTATAAGATAACTCTAACTGTCCCATAATGTCAAAACAAGCTTGTTTTTTGTGTTTTTCAGCATAGGTATAGATATCATCTACAAAACTTGGCCAAGGACCCTTCTTAAGCTCATCAACCATTGGAGTATCATGTTTTTTTACTTCACTCATAATTCCCTCCTCTTTATTTTTATTGATAGTTCTATTTTAAAATTGTCTATCTTTAAGTCAAGAACTAAAATCATTAATTATTTCGAAAGGTTCTTTAATTTCTAAAAATTTTCTTTGTTTTTTCATTCTTTTTTTATTATTTTTTAAAAAATTTATAAAAATATATTCTAACAATTTTATTTTTAATTTCAAAGTCTAAAATTTACCTAAATATTGTCTTTTTATAAATATTGACTAAAATGAAACTATGGATATGGAAATAAGAAATTTAAAAACCTTCATTAATTCGAACCTTTCAAATTTAGAAGTTATAAAAAATACTATAGAGGATTTAGAATCTAAAACACCTCAACTTTATCTAATATTAGAAATTATTTTAGATGTTCTTCAAAATAGAAAAATACCTAAGGATGTTGAAGTGTTTCTTTTAGAAAAAGCTGCCCATATTTGCGAAAAACTTTATGAATTTAATAAAGCCTTGGAATTGTACAAGAAATTATTTCTCTTAACTTCAAGCTCTAAGTATTTAGATCAAATTGAAAAAATAAAGACATTAAAAATTTTTGAAAGATTAAAAGATATACTTAAAAAAATTAATCTTTCCTTTGACGACCTTTTTAAAATATATTATCAGTCTTTGGAAACCAATAAAAGCATAGAAGCTATATTAATAGAAAATCTTAAGATCCATAAAAAAGAAATTTTAGACTCTATAAAAAATTTTTATAAGATTCCTGTTTTTGAAATCACAGATTTGAAAAAATTTAAAAAAATCCCTCAAGTATTAACTATTAAAAAAGATTTCTTTTTAAATACTTTTTGTATTCCTTTCCAATTTGGAAAAACTATATACCTTGTATGTTATAATCCTGAAGATATAGATACTATAGAAAAAGTAAAAAGAATACTTCAAATTCCCTCATCTGATGTACAATTAGCTTTCGCTATGAAAGAAGACCTTATAGAAGCTATAGAAATGTATTATTCCTCCACTTCCCCTTATATATCTGAATTTGACTTTGAGGTAGAAGCTGTAGAAGAAAGAGAAGAAGAAATTGAGGAAGAGACTTTAATTGATAGTGCAATTGTTCAACTGGTAAATAAAATCATTGAAGAAGCTTACAAAATGCGTGCCTCAGACATTCATTGGGAAAGTTTGATAGATAAAAAGGGATTACAGGTAAGATTTAGAGTTGATGGAGAATGTTTTGTTTATACCACTATTCCAGAACATCAAAAAAGACCTGTAATTTCCCGTATTAAAATTATGGCTAATCTCGATATTGCTGAAAGAAGACTTCCTCAAGATGGGAAAATTAAATTTAAAACTAAAGAAGGGAAAACTTTTGAAATAAGAGTTGTTACCGTTCCTACTATTGAGAATAATGAGGATGTAGTTATGAGAATTCTTGGGGGAATAGAATTTAGAGAGTTAGAAGAATTGGATTTAACAGAGGAGAATTATAAAAATTTTAAAAAGATATTGGACTATCCTTATGGATTAATATTAGTAGTTGGTCCTACTGGATCAGGAAAAACAACTACTTTGCATGCAGCTTTAAAATATTTAAATAGTCCTAATAAAAAAATCTGGACTGCTGAAGATCCTGTAGAAATTGTCCAAGAAGGATTGAGACAAGTTCAGGTAAATCCTAAAATAGGATTAACTTTTGCAAGAGTTTTTAGAGCCTTTTTAAGAGCTGATCCAGATATTATTATGATAGGAGAAACAAGAGACCAAGAAACTGCTCACACTTTAATAGAAGCTTCTTTAACAGGGCATTTAGTATTAACAACTCTTCATACTAATAGTGCCCCCGAGACTATTACAAGACTTCTTAATATGGGAATAGATCCTTATAATTTTGCAGATGCCCTGTTAGGAATTTTAGCTCAAAGATTAGCTAAAAGATTATGCAAAAAATGTAAAAAACCTTACAAACCTAATAAAAATGAAATAGAGAGAATTAAAAGAGAATATGGATATCATCCTGTTAAACCTCTTACAGATGAAATAATAGAAAATGCAACCTTTTTTGAACCTGTAGGGTGTTCAGAATGTAATTATACAGGATTTAAAGGAAGATTTGCTATACATGAATTATTAATCCCTGATGATGAATTAAAATCGCTCATTATTAAAAATGCCCCTGCTAATGAAATTAGAGATTTAGCTATGCAAAAGGGATTTCTTACACTTAAACAAGACGGGATATTAAAGGTTTTAAAAGGAGAAACAACCCTAAAACAGATTTTAGCAGTAACTGTAAGATAGTCATCTAATAAATGGATCCTGTTATTTCTCAGAAAATAATTAGGATTAAAGAAAATAATATTCAATCCTTAGAAGATTTTATAGCAGTAGAAGCAAAAATAAGAATCTTGGTGAATGATACAGAAATAATCTCTCTTTCTGCTACCCCTCTACACATAAAAGAATTGGTAGTAGGTTACATCCTGACTGAAAATATAATAAAAGAAAATTTTTGTCCCCAAGAAATTGAAATTATTGAAGAAAAAGAAGAAATAAAAGTAAAAATCTATTCAGCTGGTCCTTTAAATCTAAATGAAAAAACTTTAACTTCGGGTTGTATGTCTTCTTTTAGCTTTATTAACGAGTTACCAGAAAGTTATAAAGATAATTTAAAAATTGAAATAGAAAATCTCTTTTTACTCTTTAAAGATTTTCAAAAAAAATCAGAATTATATAGAAGTACAGGATGTGTCCATTATGCAGGGCTTGCTGAGAAAGAAAAAATTATTTTTCTTGCAGAAGATATAGGAAGACACAATGCAGTAGATAAGGTTATAGGTTATGCATTTTTAAATAAAATTCCCTTAAAAGATAAAGTAATTTTAGTAAGTGGAAGAATATCCTCTGAAATGGTATTAAAAGCTGGTAGATGGAAAATACCTATTATTGTAAGTAGAAGTGCTCCCACATCTTTAGCTATTGAATTAGCTGAGAAAATAGGATTAACAATTATTGGTTTTTTAAGAGGAAATAGATGTAATATTTATACCCATCCTTACAGACTAAATTTGTAAAAACTTTAATAAGGAGTTTTAGAACATGGAAATATCTGTAGGATTTTATGGGGGAGCACAAGGTGTTACAGGGAGTTGTTTTTTACTAAATATTAGAGACACTCAAATTTTGGTAGATTGTGGATTATTTCAAGGATTAGAAAGTGAAAAAAATTATTCAGGATTTCTTTTTGATCCAAAAAAGATTTCTTATTTAATTTTAACCCATGCTCATATAGATCACTGCGGAAGACTTCCTCTTTTAGTAAAAGAAGGATTTAGAGGAAAAATTATTTGTACCAAACCTACATCTCAAATTGCAAAAATTATGTTACTTGATGCAGCAAAAGTTATGAAAGAACATTATAAAACTCTTTATAAAAAATCCATAAGAAAGGGACTAAATCCTCCTCCACCTCCTCTTTATGAAGAATATGATGTAATAGAAAGCTTTAATTATTTTAAAATACTTGTTCCTTATGATACTCCTTTACTTTTAAAAGATAATATTAAAGTAACTTTTAAAGATGCTGGACATATCCTTGGGTCAGCTTTTATAGAAATTGAAGATTTAAAAACACATCAAAAAATAACTTTTTCTGGAGATTTAGGAAATAAGAATAAACCTATAGTGAGAGATTTTACTTATCCCTCTCAAACTGACTTTTTATTTATTGAAACTACCTATGCTGATAGAAATCACAAATCTTTTGAAGAATCCAAACAAGAATTTTTGCAAGCTATTTTAGAAACTTTTGAAAAGGGAGGGAATGTTCTTATTCCAACGTTTGCCTTAGAAAGGGCACAAGAACTTCTTTATGTATTAAGAGAATTCTATGAAGAGGGAAAACTTCCCAGATGTCAAGTTTTTCTTGACAGCCCCTTAGCTATAAAAGCAACTAAAATTTTTAAAGATAATCCTGAATTTTTTGATGAAGAAGCCTTAAATCTTTTAACTCAAAAAGATCCTTTTGATTTTCCCTATTTAGTATTAACAGAAGAAATAGAAGAATCAAAAGCTATAAATAACATTAAATCAGGAGCCATTATTATTGCAGGGAACGGAACTCTTACTGGGGGAAGAATTCTTCATCATTTAAAATATAATTTGTGGAGAGAAGAATGTAGCCTTGTTTTTGTTGGATTTCAACCTAAGGGAACTCTTGGAAGAAATATTATTGATGGAGCTGAAAAAATTCATTTATTTGGAGAAGAAATTCCTGTAAGAGCAAGGATTTATACTATAAATGGATTTTCCTCCCATGCAGGACAAAATGAGTTGATAGATTGGATTTCTAAATTTGAAAAAGTTAAAAAACTTTTCTTAGTTCACGGAGAACCTGAAAAAATGGAAATTTTTAAAAATCTGTTGTTAGAAAATTTCAAAGAAAAATTTGAGGAAATACAAATTCCACCTTTTGGTAAAATCGTTCAACTTAGTTAAAGAGTTTCTATTTTTCTTAATTTCCCTACTAAGCTACCAAAAATAGGCAATTTTCCTCTTAATTCTAAAGGCACCTTTTTATCTTTTAATAATAATATTTCTACTTCTGAAGCTCTCTCAAGCAATTCGCTTTTCTTAGGCAAATAAACTTCAATATATAGACATTCCTTTTTTTCTTTTTCTAATTCGCAATTTTTTATTTCTTTAAATTCAATTCTTACATATTCTCTCTTCTTTTTAATAAAAAGTGGTAACCTTATTCGGGGGTAAATATTATAGTTTATATAAAATGAAGCGATAAAAGAGGATAGCTCATCATATATGGGAAATTCTAAAAAAATATTTTCAGGTTCTTCACAATTAGGTAAAAGTTTTTGATATACAATTTTATTTTCTTCTTTTTTAAAATAAATTAATCTTTTTCTTTCTTTTCCTTTTTCATTTGAATAAACAATTGCTTTTTGGGGATATCCATTCTTATCTATCCAAGTTTCCCATTTTGCATAAAAAGGAAAAATTGATTTTGCTAAACCTACACTATATACAATAGCAGTGTATTTTGAAGGGGTTATCTGGATTTCAGACTCTCCTACTTTAAAAGGACCATAATAAATTTCATAAAATAACTTTATCTCATTCGCTATGCAATTACCAAAAAGCAATAAATTAAAACTAATACTTATTAAGCCAAGGTTAAGTAAATTTTTTATGTACTTCATATTCTTATCTAAATTTTAAAAATTAAAAACCAATTTTAATAAAAAGTAAAGGTTGAAATTTAAAAACTTTGGAATATATTATTTGAGTCTTCTTAAGTAATTTAAAAGGGGGCTAATAATAATGTCTAAAATTTGCGAAATATGTGGAAAAAAACCTCATGCAGGAAATCAAATTAGCCATTCTGCAAAAAAATCTACTAGATGGTGGCATCCTAATATTCAAAAAGTAAGAGTAAAATTACCAGATGGTAGAGTAAAGAGAATGAAAATTTGCACTCGCTGTTTAAAAGCAGGAAAGGTTCAAAAAGCGGTTAGTTAGCCAAGTCTTCTCTCTATATTTAAAACACCTTCTATTTTATATATATTAGAAATAATTTTATCTAAATGATTTTTGTTATTTACTTCTATATAAAATTCAAAGAAGGCTTTTTTATCTGAAGTAGTTCTTACTTCTGCTTTTAATATATTGCTTTCTGCAGCTGCAATGGCTGAAGAAATATTAGCAAGTAAACCCTTTCTATCTAAACAGATTATATATAAATGAACTGGATAAGTTCGATTATCATACCTTCCCCATCTTACTTCTACAAATCTTTCAGAATCAAGATCTTTTAAATTTGGGCAATCGATGCGATGAACTGAAATACCTTTTCCTCTAGTAATATAACCAATTATCTCATCTCCGGGGATAGGCTTACAACATTGAGCTAAATGAAATAGAACATCCTTTGTTCCTTCAACTACAATTATATCTTTTGTAGGTTCTAAAAATATTTTTTCTTTAGGAGTCTCCTTAGGAATTTTTTCTATTAATTCTTCTTCAGAAATAAATTTTCCTGTCTTTTCCGCAAAAATTCTTGCTATACTTTTAGCAGAAATTTTTGCAATGCCTATTTGATAGAATAATTCATCTAAGGTATTTATTTTAAAATTTTCAAGAAAGGAAAAATTTTCATTTATCTCTTGAATAAACGCATTCAAAGAAGTTTTATATTTTTTTAATTCTTTATGTAAAAGCTCTTTTCCTAAGTTAATTAATTTTTCTTTTTCTTCTCTTTTAAACCATTGTTTTATCCTGCTTTTCGCTCTTCCTGTAACAACAATTTTAAGCCAATCTCTACTTGGTTTCTGGTAAGGAGATGTTTCTATTTTAACTATATCTCCTGTGTTAAGTTTATAATCAAGCGGAACCAATTTATCATTTACAAAAGCTCTAACACATCTATTACCAATTTCAGTATGTATAGCATATGCAAAATCAAGAGGGGTAGCACCTACTGGTAAAACAATCACATCTCCTTTAGGTGTAAACACATATATCTCGTCAGGAAACAAATCAAGTTTTAAAGATTCTAAAAATTCCCTGGGATGTTTAAGTTCCTTTTGTAACTCAATTAATTTGCTTAACCATTCTAAATATTTATAATGTCCATGCTTAGAAGTAAAAATCCCTTCTTTATAAAGAAAATGTGCAGCTATTCCTTCATTAGCAACTCTATCCATGTATTCAGTTCTAATCTGGATTTCTATTTTTTTACTGTTTGGACCAAGAACTGTTGTATGTAAACTTTGATACATATTAGGTTTAGGAAGACTTATATAGTCTTTAAATCTTCCAGGAATAGGTGTCCAAAGTGTATGTACTAAACCTAAGGTTTTATAACATTCTTCTACTGTATTAACAATAATTCTAAACCCAATTAAATCATAAATTTGATCTAATTCATCAATAGTAAGATTGTATTTTTGCAGTTTTTTATATACACTATAAAGGTGTTTTACTCTTCCAAGAACTTTCCCTTTAATATTATTTTTTTCCAATAATTCTTCTAAAATTTTCTTAACATTTTCTACATATTCTTTAGCTTCTTTTACCCTTTTTTCTACTTCTATTTTTAACCTTTCGTACTCCTTGGGATATAAATATTTAAATGCTAAATCTTCTAATTCACATTTAACCCAATCAATACCCAGCCTTCCTGCAAGAGGTGCATAAATTTCTAAGGTTTCCTTTGCAATTCTCTGTCTTTTATGTTCAGCCTGGTATTCTAAAGTTCTCATATTATGTAATCTATCTGCCAGTTTAACTAAAATAACTCTTAAATCTTTTGACATCGCAAAAATTATTTTCCTCAAACTTTCAGCTTGCTGAGTAAGCTTATCTACTGAGCTTGGTAAATTTTTTAACTTTGTCACTCCATCTACAATAAAAGCTACTTCTTCTCCAAACTCTTTTTTGATATCCTCTATACTGACTTGTGAATCCTCTACTACATCATGAAGTAACCCTGCTGCAATAGTAGGAAGGTCGAGCTTCATCTGAGCTAATATGTAAGCTACTTCCATAGGATGTGAAAGATAAGGTTCTCCTGATTTTCTCATCTGACCTTCATGAATACGAGCTGCCCATTCATAGGCTTTTTCTACAATACGAGTGTTGCAACCAGGTAAATAACTCTGTATTTCATCTAAAATTTTACTTAAAGTAGCCATCTTATATTTAAATTTAAATCTTATTTATAATTTTTACAAGGAAAAAGGATTATTAAGTATTAAGAAGTTCTAAAGCGATTTTTTTAAGGGTTTCTGAAGTAAGACCATATTTCCTTTTTAAGGTTTTAAGGTCTCCGTGTTCTATAAACTTATCAGGAAGCCCAATTCTTTTTATTTTAACAGAGACATTTTTATCTGCTAAAAGTTCGCAAACTGCTGAACCAAAACCTCCTATTAATGTATTTTCTTCTACAGTAATAATTTTACCTGTTTTTTTTGCAAAATCTAAAATTAAATCTTCATCAAGGGGTTTAACAAATCTTGCATTTATAACTGCAATAGATATATTTTCTTTTTCAAGATCCTCTGCTGCTTTTAAAGCTTGATAAACTAAATTACCAATAGCTATTATAGTAAGATCTTTTCCATCCTTTATTAATTCAGCTTTACCAAGGGGTATTTCTTTTAATTCCCAATCTAATTCTACTCCCTCTCCTGCACTTCTCGGATATCTTATAGCTACTGGACCTGGATATTTAAGTGCACTATAAAGCATATGTTGTAATTCATTTTCATCCTTAGGTGCCATTATGGTCAAATTAGGAATAAGTCTTAGATAAGAAAGATCAAAGCTTCCATGGTGAGTTGGTCCATCTTCTCCTACTAAGCCTCCTCTATCAATAGCAAAAATTACCTTTACATTATTCAAAGCAACATCATGAATAATTTGATCATAAGCTCTTTGTAAAAATGTAGAGTAAATTGCACATATTGGAATATATCCTCCTAAGGCTAAACCTGTTGCAAAAGTTACTGCATGTTGTTCACATATTCCTACATCAAAAAATCTATCAGGATATTTTTCAGAAAAAGCTTTTAGTCCTGTTCCAAGTCTCATTGCAGCAGTAATAGCTACAATTTTTGGTTCCATTTCTGCTAATCTTAAAATTGTTTTTCCAAAAACTTCTGTATAAGAAGGAGCTTCATCAGATTTTAAAATTTTGCCTGTTTTAATCTCAAACGGTCCTACTCCATGAAAAATTTCCGGATCTTTCTCAGCATATGGATAACCCTTTCCTTTTTTTGTAATAACATGAAATAAAATTGGACCTTTCATTCTTTTTATATTTTCTAAGATCTCAATAAGTGTTTCTAAATCGTGCCCATCAACAGGTCCTATGTATTCAAAATTCAAAGCTGTAAACAAAGCTCCCGGAGTAATAGCCATTTTAAAAATATCTTCTCCCTTTTTTAGTAAACTAATTACGCTTTCTCCTCCAGGAAATTTATGAGCCATTTTTTCAATTTCTCTTTTTATAAATCTTGCTAAATTTCCTGTTAATCTTTTAGATACAAAAGAGGATAAAGCACCTACACTTGGAGAGATACACATTTCATTATCATTGAGAATAACTATTAGATCTTCTTTGCGATAACCGGCATTATTTAAACCCTCAAAAGCAAGTCCTGCTGTTATCGAACCATCCCCTATTACTGCTATAACTTTTCCTTCTTCCCCTTTCATTCTCAAAGCTGTAACCAAACCAAGAGCAGCAGATATAGATGTACTACTGTGTCCTGTATCTAAAATATCATGAGGACTTTCACTTCTTTTAGGAAATCCTGCTAATCCATTATATTTTCTAAGTGTAGGGAATTGATCTCTTCTTCCTGTAATGATCTTGTGAGTATAACATTGATGTCCTACATCCCAAATTATCTTGTCTTTAGGAGAATTAAAAACATAATGAAGTGCCAAGGTTAACTCAACTACACCCAAATTTGGTGCTAAATGACCTCCATTTTTTGAAACTACCTCAATAATATAGCTTCTTATTTCTTCAGCTAAAGCTTTAAGATGAGAAATTTTTAATTTTTTAAGATCTTCCGGAGAATTAACCATTTTTAAAAATTTCATTATTTAATGTACCCTATATAATACAAATTCTGCTATAGCTTTTAAAGGATGAGCACTTTTTTCAAAAGGCTGTAAAGCAGAAATAGCTTTTTCTGTATATTTTTTAGCTAACTCTTTAGTTTTTTCTATTCCAAAAAGGGAAGGATAAGTAAGTTTTTGTTTTTTTACATCGGAAAAAGTCTTTTTTCCGAGTTTTTTTTCATCCCCTAAAATATCTAAAAGGTCATCAACTATTTGAAAAGCAAATCCTAAATTTTTTCCATAAGAAGATAAAGCTTTAAGTTCTTTAGCTTTTGCCCCTCCTAATATAGCTCCACTTAAAACTGAAGCTTCAATTAAACGAACAGTTTTGTTAAGATGTATCCATTTTAATATTCTTGGATTACCCTTTTTACCTTCCATAAGTAGATCAACCATCTGTCCTCCTACCATTCCCTCAAAACCAATTGCTTTAGAAACAATATAAATTGCCTTTAGAAGTTTTGTTTTTTTTACATTTCTGACTAAATCTGGATGAGTAAAAAACTGAAACGCCAAAGCTTGCAAACCATCACCAGCAAGGATAGCAGTTGCTTCATCAAATGCCTTATGACAAGAGGGTTTACCTCTTCTAAAATCATCATCATCCATACAAGGAAGATCATCGTGAATAAGCGAATAAGTGTGAATACATTCTATTCCTGCTGCAAAAAGAAGAATCTTTTCCCAATCTCCACCTACAACTTCACAGCTTGCTAAACATAAAATTGGTCTTATTCTTTTTCCTCCAGCAAAAAGACTATATTTACCTGCAGAAATAACCCTTTTTCCGTAACCTTCCTCCTTAGGAAAATATTTTTCTAAAATCTCTTCAACTTTTTTTCCTCTTTCTTTTAAATAAGATTCAAGATTAAATTTATTTGGACCCATTCTTTAAAAGCTCATAAGCTTTCTCTAAATTCTCCAGCTTAAATCCCTCTTTATCTTTTAAAATGACTTCTATTCTTGTTCTTGCATTCTTAAGTTTTTCTTCACAAAAATGAATTAGTTTTAAACCCTCTTCATAAAGATTTATTGCTTCTTCCAAATCAAGCTCTTTATTTTCTAATTGTTTTAAAATCTGTTCAATCTTCTTTAATGCCTCTTCAAAACTTAATGAATTATTCTTAATCATATTTATTCCTCCACTTTTTTAACTTCTACCAAAAGTTTACCTTTGGAAAGGTAAACCTCCAATAATTTTCCTTCTTTTACCTCTTTAGCATTTTTAATAATTTTACCTTCAGGATAGGATTTTACTATACTATAGCCTCTTTGTAAAATATTTAACGGAGAAAGGGAAATAAGCAATTTTTTAAAATTTTCTAATTTTTTTTCTTTTTCTATAAAATAGACCTTTATTGAATAAAAAAGTCTATTTTTAAAAAATTTAAGCTTTTCTTCTCCAAATTTTATATTTTCTTGAGGATGTCTTTTTTTAAGAAGGTTTTTTATCTCCCATAATTTTTTTTCCTTTAAACTAAAATATTTTTCTGTTTCTAAAACAAGCCTATGATAATAATCTTTAACTTTCCTTTCTAAATGATGGATAATTTTAAAAGGATTTTTATTTTCAAGCTCTATTTTAACTTCATAAAGACTTTTTTCTTTTTTAGTAAAAATGACTTCTAAAAGTTGGTCTAACTTTTCTTTATAGAGTTTCAGTTTATGAAGAATATCTTCTTTTGAAGGGATAATTTCTTCTGCTGCAGCTGTTGGAGTAGCACATCTTCTATCTGCAATTAAGTCACATATAGTATAATCTATTTCATGCCCCACTGCTGAAACAACAGGTATTCTGGAATCTTTTATTCCTAAAATTATATCTTCAGTATAAAATGGGGCTAAGTCTTCAAAAGATCCTCCGCCTCTTGTTATTATAATTACTTCTACATCACTAAAACAATTGTTTATATCCTTTATGGCTTGAACTATTTCTTTTTCAGCACCCTCTCCTTGAACTCTTACTGGATAAATAAGGATTTCTAATTCCCATCTATCTTTACTAACCTTTAAAAAATCTTGCAAAGCTGCTCCAAAAATAGAAGTTATAAGCGCAATCTTTTTCGGATAAAGTGGAATAGCTCTTTTTCTATTAGGATCAAACAAAGGTTGATATTTTTTTATAAGCTCTTCTTTCTTTAAAGTTAAAAGCCCCTTTCCTAAAGGTTCAACCCTTCTAACTATAAAATAACACTCCCCTGAACGAGGATAAAAACTGAGTTTACCAAAACACAAGACTTTTAGTCCATTTTTTAAATAAGGAGTAATTTCAATATCTTTTTGGTAACTAAAAATTATGGCTTTAAGAGATGCTTCTTCTTCTATTAGATTAAAATAAATATTTCCATTATGAGCATATTTTAAGTTAGCAACCTCCCCCTCTATCCATAATAGAGGAAATTTAGTTTCTATGAAAGTTTTTAATTCCTGAGCAACCTCCTTTACAGTGAAGTATAATTTTTCTCTTTCTTCTATATTAGCTTTTACTTCCTCTAATTCATTCATTTAACTCTTTCTGCTTAAAATTTTGTATTAAAAATTATATCTGTTATTATGCTTAAATTCAAGCTCTTTTAAATAATATAAGAGTTTTTTATTTACTTGCACTATAAAACTAACGCAACTATAAATTCTTGACAATTTCTAAAAATTGAATATGATTATCATTATCATAAAATATAGGAGGTTTAAAAAATGAGAGTTGCAATTGCAACTGAGGGTGATTTTGTTGCACAACATTTTGGAAAATGCCCTGGCTTTACGATAGTTGACATTGAAAACGGAAAAATTACCAGTAAAAACTTTGTAGAAAATCCCAGTTATAAGTCTCATCAGCCAGGTGCTGTGCCAATGTTTTTGAAAAACCAAAATGTTGGTTATGTCATCGCAGGAGGTATGGGACCAAAAGCAATTATGATGCTTGAATCTTTCGGAATAAAAGTATTCGTTGGAGTAACAGGAAAAATTGAAGAAGTTATTGAGGCTTTTATCAAAGGTACATTAACTACTGGAAAAAGTCTTTGTGAACACGGTGAACATCGTTGTCAGCATTAAAAATGTTTTGATTAAAGTTATAAACTTGACTTTTAAAAAGAATGTGTTAAATTTTAAATTAAATTGAAAATTATTTTCATTATAAACAAAAAGGGGGTGAAAAAAAATGCCTTGGGGAGACAGAACCGGACCTCTTGGATTGGGTCCAAGAACAGGTAGAGGTTTGGGATTTTGTTCTGGTTATGATGTTCCTGGATATATGAATCCAGGGCCAGGATTAGGTTTAGGTTGGGGAAGAGGAAGAGGTTGGAGATGGTGGTGTAGATGGTTTGGAGGATTTGGAAGAGGTTGGAGATGGAGATGGTTTTGGAGAATACCTTTTTTCGGAGGAGCTTCTTTTGGAGATGAAGCAGAACTACTTAGACAGGAAGCAGAAATTCTTAAGAAAAATCTTGAAGCAATTGAGAAACGTTTAAGCGAGCTCGAAAAGAAAAAAGAATCTTAACTAACCAAATAGTTAATTTAAGAAATTTATTTTTTAAAACCCTGGAGGCTTTACCTCCAGGTAATTTAAAATTTAAAATGGGAAAAATTATGAAAATTTGTATTACTTCTCAGGGTAAGGATTTAGAATCAGAAATTGATCCAAGATTTGGGCGTTGTAAATATTTTTATTTTTTATGATACAGAAACAAATCAATATGAGGTAGTTGAAAATCCTTGGAGAGAAGTTCCTAAGGGAGCTGGAATACAGGCTGGTCAATTTGTTGCCTCTAAGGGAACTAAAATTTTAATAACAGAAAATGTGGGTCTTGGTGCAGAAAGGATTATAATATCAGCAGGAATAAAAATTGTAGAAGCTAAAGGTAAAGTAATAGACGCAATAAATAAAGCTAAGAGGGAAATTGAATAAAAAGATAGCTTTTTAAAATGGACCAATCTAAAAATATACCCTACCCTTTTTCTGCTTTTGCTGAAAAATATGATGCCTGGTATGATTCTGAAGAAGGCAGGATTTTGTATGAAAACGAGAAAAAATGCCTTGAGCTTTTGATTAAAGATTGTGAAAAGGTTTTAGAAATAGGTGTAGGAACAGGAAGATTTTCTGTTTTAGCAAATCAAGCTATTGGTGTTGATATTGCCTTTCCTCCACTAAAAATCGCTAAAAATAGAGGAATTTTTGTTATTCAAGCAAGAGCAGAAAGATTACCTTTTAAAGATAAAACTTTTGAATGCATTATGTTTATTGTTACACTAAGTTTTGTTGAAGATTTAGTGAAAGCTTTGCTTGAAGCTAAAAGGATTTTAAAAAAGAATGGTAAAATTATCATTTGCGAAATTTTTAAAGAATCTGAGCTTGGAAAACTTTATGAAGAAAAAAAGAAAAAAAGACATCCCTTTTATAGCTATGCTACTTTTTATAGTTTTACTGAATTTAAAAAAATTTTAGAAAATTGCGGACTAAAAATTAATAATATCTACGGAACACTTGTAAATTATCCTTGTAAGCCTCCAAATTTAGAATCTCCATTAAAAATCTCTTTAGAAAACCCCTATTTTAACAAATTACCCGGATTTGTTTGTTTAGAAGTGATACCATGATTATTTCAGTTGCCAGCGGAAAAGGTGGTACAGGAAAAACTACTGTTGTAGTTTCTCTTGCCTTAAGTATTGAAAACTCACAAATAATTGATTGCGATGTAGAAGAACCAAATGTTCATTTATTTTTGAATCCAGAAATTAAAGAAAAAATCAAAGTAAAACCTCTCATTCCTGAAGTAGATAAAAATAAATGTAATTAATTGTGGTTACTGTAGTCAAATATGTGTCTATAATGCTCTGGCTGTGCTAAAATTTAATTCAACTGGAGAAGTTTTACTCTTTCCTCATCTGTGTCATGGATGTGGGGGATGTATTTTACTTTGTCCTGAAAAGGCTATAAATCAAGGTTTTAGAGAGATTGGAGAAATTACAATAGGTTATAGGGAAAATGTAGAATTTGTAGAAGGAAAACTTAACATATCAGAAGTACTTGCTTCTAAAGTGATTGGAAAAGCAAAAAATTTTATAAAACCTGATAAAATAGCTATAATTGATGCACCCCCAGGAACAACTTGTCCTACAGTGTCTGCTATTAAAGGTTCTGATTTTTGCCTTCTTGTTACAGAACCAACTCCTTTTGGACTACATGATCTTGAACTTGCTTATGAAGTTACTAAGGCATTAAAAGTCCCTTCAGGTGTAGTAATTAATAAATCCGAAGATGACAAAATTATTGAAGATTTCTGTAAAAAAAATAATCTTCCCATTTTAATGAAAATCCCTTTTAAAAGGGAATTTGCTGAACTTTATTCTAAAGGAGTGCCTTTAGTAGTTGGCATGCCTAAATATAAAGAAAATTTTCAAAAACTTATTACTTTAATAAAAAATTTCAAAAAGTGAAACAAATTTTAGTAATAAGTGGAAAGGGCGGAACAGGAAAAACCTTTTTTGCAGGTTGTTTAGCTGTTTCATTACCAAACAAAGTAATTGTTGATTGCGATGTTGATGCAGCCAATCTTCATTTAATTTTGCATCCAAAAATTGAACAATCCTTTGAATTTATTGGTGGTAAGATTGCTTTTATTGATGAAGAGAAATGCACAACTTGTGGAGCCTGTAAGGAAGTATGTCAATTTTCTGCTATAACAGAGGATTTTCAAATTGATGAATTTTCTTGTGAAGGTTGTACTATCTGTAATTATGTATGTCCTACCTCTGCTATTATTATTAAAGATAGAATACCAGGAAGTTATTTTATTTCAAATACTGATTATGGTAAAATGGTTCATGCAAAGCTTGGCATTGCTCAAGAAAACTCAGGAAAGCTTGTTACAAAATTAAGAGAAATTGCTAAAGAAATTGCTGAAATGAATGGTGCAGATTTTATTATTATTGATGGACCGCCTGGTGTTGGATGCCCTGTTATGGCATCAATGACAGGGGTTGATCTCGCTCTTGCAATAACAGAACCAACAGTATCTGGATTTCATGATTTAAAAAGAGTTATTGACCTTGCCAAACATTTTAAAGTTGAAATGAAGGTAATTATTAACAAATATGATTTAAACATAGAGATGAGTAAGAAAATAGCTAAGGATCTTGAAAAATTAAACATTGAAATTACAGGAATGATACCTTTTTCTGAAGAAATCCTTGCCTCTGTAAAAGCAGGAGTCCATTTTTTAAAATTTTCAAAAAGCAAACTGTCAAAAGATATTAAAAAATTAATCCACAAAATCTTTGTTTCTCTTTAATTATGATTTCCTCATTTGGGGAAATTATTCCCCAAATGGGAAAATCTTAAAATTTTTATAAACTACTTAAATCATTTAAAATTAATCTTTAGCGGTTTTTTTAAAATAGGTATACTTTTTGCAATACAAAAAACAAAAATTAAAAAGGGGGGGTTAGTTATGAAGAAGGTACTTAGTTTAATTACTGCTTTAATTCTTTTTGCATCACCTGTTTTTGCAACTAAACAAGCTGGCTCTGTAGCTGGAAATGCTACAAATGCTACTGCTACTCAGGAAGTTAAAAAACCTGTAAAGAAAGTTAAAAAAGTAAAGAAAGTAAAGAAAGAAGTAAAGAAAGAAGAAGGTACAACAGCAGCTCCTGAGAAAAAGTAAATTTATTTAAACTTTAACCCTCTGGGATTTTCCCAGAGGGTTTTATTTTATAACATCATCTAATTTTATACCTAAGTCTTTAGCTTTTTTGAGCATTTCTAAAAGTTGAATTTTTAATTTTTCTTTTTCTTCAATTTCAGTTTCTTCTATTTTTGTTTCTTTTTCCATAAAAGAAATTTTAAAACTTTCTAATGGTTTCATCTCCATTACTTCAATTGTCACAGAAATAGGTTTAAATTCATTATTTGGTGCATCTTCATATTCTATAGTTATTCTTGTAGGTTTCTCAGAAGCTTCTCTTTTATTCATTTCTTCGATAAGTCTTCTTGAAAGTTCAAGCCATGTATTTTTATTTTTTTCTTTAATATCTTCAGGCACATTTTTTCCGTAAAATAATGAATAAAACCACCTTTTTAATCTGAATATAGCTCCTCTACCTGTTGGTGCAATTTTAAATCTTTGTTGTTTTATTTCCATAATTAATATTATACATTATAATTTTAAAAACTTAAGTAGTTACATCTTGTGTTAAAAGACTCAAAAAATTAATCTCTTTTAAAGTTTCAATTAATTTATTTCTCACTTTAAACCAGATAGGATGAACAGGGCATTGAGAAGAAAGGTTACAAATTTCTCTATTGATAACGCATCTATTTAGGGTAATAGCTTTTTCTATGGCCACGATAACATCATAAAGGGTTATATCTTTTGGTTTTTTGACTAATTTTACCCCCCCTGATACCCCCCTTTTAAGTTTCAGTAAACCTGCCTTTTCAAGTTGTTTTAATATTTTCATTAAAAACTTTTTTGGAATTTGCATTTCATTTGAAATCTCTTCAGCTTTTGAAGTATAATTTTCTTTTTTTGAAAGACAAAGCACTGTTCTTATTGCATAATCTGTTTCTCTTGTAATTTGTAACCCCTTAATAGCCTTCCTCCTTAAGTTCTTCTTCTGTTATTTTATACATAAATGTTTTATATGTCCAAGCCTGATATAAGAGAACAATAGGGACAAAAATTATCACTACAATGGTCATCACTTTCAAAGTATAGGGACTTGAAGAGGAATTAAATATGGTAAGACTATATTTTGGATCAATTGATGAAGGAATTAAATTTGGATATAGTCCTATCACCCCGCTAAAGACAAGAGCTATAATAAATAGAAAAGAAAATAAAAAGGCGCTCCCGTTTTTATTTTTCATAATATAAGACCCGGTAAGAAGTAGGCAAACCACAGCCAAAGCTGGAACAATAAACCATATAGGCATTTTTATAAAATTATCATAGAGATTTGTAAATAGGGCTGTAAAAACCAAAAATAATACAGCAGTAATTGCCTGTAAAAACCAGAATTTTTTTGCTATTGAAAGTGCACGGTTAGCTAATTCCTCAGGGACTCTTAATGATACCCACAGTCCTCCATGAACTATAAAAGTAAAAAGAAAGAGTAACCCTACAAGCAATCCATAAGGATTAAGGAGGCTAAAAAAAGTTCCATAGTAGCCAGAATCATCAAAGGGAAGTCCTTTAAAAATATTTCCAAAGGCAACACCAAAAAGTAGAGCTGGAATAAAACTGCCTACAAATAACCAGAAATCCCAAAATTTTTTCATTCCTTCAGAAGTTGATTTTCCTCTAAGTTCCACAGCAACACCTCTAAATATTAAAGCAAAAAGTATTATTAATAAAGGAGTGTAAAGATAGCTAAACATATAAGCATAAGTTGTAGGAAAGGCAGCAAAAGTAGCTCCTCCTGCAGTAATTAACCATACTTCATTGCCATTCCAAACTGGACCTATAGCATGTAGCACTGCTTTTTTGTCGATTTCACTTTTACTAATAAAAGGGTAAAGAATACCTGCTCCTAAATCAAATCCATCAAGGGCAAAATAAACTGCCCAAAGTAAACCCCATAAAACAAACCATATAATTTGGAATTCCATTTTTACACCTCCTTTGGTTCAGGTCCTTTTTTGCATATTTTGAAAGAAGATAAATATCGATAATTCCAAGAGCGCTATAAAAAATTGTAAATCCAATAAGAGAAGCTATAACCTGTATAGGTTCCACTGCTTTGGAAACAGCATCAGAAGTTCTCAGTAATCCATAAACAATCCAAGGTTGTCTGCCTACCTCTGCTACAATCCAGCCAAGTTGTCCTGCTATATAAGGAAGCGGAATTGACCATAAAAGAATTCTTAAAAGTGTTGTGCTTTGCTCAATTTCTTTAAATTTAAACAAAGCTAAAAAGGAGAGAAGAATAAAAAGAAAACCAAGTCCTACCATTAATCTAAAACTTACAAAAGTAAGTGTTACCGGGGGTCTATCTTGAGGTGGAAACTCCTTAAGTCCTTTAATTTCTTTTTTCCCAGCTAAAAAACTAAGCAAACCCGGAATTCCTATTGCCTCAACTGAATTTTTCTCATTTTTTGGGTCAGGAATAAGCAGAAGATACATTGGTGCATCTTTGGTAGTTTCCCAAAGAGACTCCATTGCAGCAATTTTTGTTGGTTGGGTATGAGCAACTTCATGAGCATGAAAATGACCAATAAACGCAACTAAAATGGAACTTATAAGTGCAAAGGTGGCTCCGATCTTAAAAGATTTTTTAAAAAATTCAGTTTCATTTTTTCTCAAAAGATGATAAGCAGAAACTCCCAGAATAAAAAATCCTGCTACAACCCAGCCTGACATAACAGTATGGAAAAATTTAAGTATTGCATAGGGATTAGTTACAACTGCCCAGAAATCAACCATTTCTGCCCTTCCATTTCTTATTACATAACCTACAGGATTTTGCATCCAGCCATTGGCAATTAAAATCCATAAAGCAGAAATATTGGTTGCTAATGCTACAAGCCATATTGAGAGGGCATGAAGTTTAGGTGAAATTCTATTCCATCCGAATATCCAAACACCAAGAAATGTAGATTCAAGAAAGAATGCTAAAGTTGCTTCAATAGCAAGGGGAGAACCAAAAATATCTCCAACATAGCGAGAATATTCTGCCCAGTTCATTCCAAATTGGAATTCCATTGTTATTCCTGTAACTACTCCTAAGGCAAAATTAATCAAAAAAAGTACTCCCCAAAACTTTGCCATCCTTAAATAATCTTTATCTCCAGTTGCTACATATTTGCTTTCCATATAAGCTACAAGAACTGAAAGTCCCAAAGTAAGAGGAACAAAAATAAAATGGAAAGCAGCGGTTATGGCAAATTGAAGCCTACTTAATAAAACAATATCCATTTTTTACCTCCTGCAATTTTATTATTAATTACTTCTATTATCAACTTTTAAAATTTTATAAAGATCAATTTTTTCTAATTTTATTGTTGATTAATTTTATCCACTTTAAAAAATTTGTCAAGAGAAATTTTTTATCAAGGATGTCTATCTTTTTATTTTAAGTTATTAATTAGCTTTTCTACTTTCTTTTTTATCTCCTCTCTTACTTTTCTAAAAACTTCTAATTTTTCTTCTTCTGAGCCTTCTGCCTTTGCTGGATCAGGAAGACCCCAATGTTCCCTATATGCACCAGGTATATAAGGACAGGTTTCTGCAGCATCTCCACAAAGGGTTATCACTATATCAAGTTCATTATAGGGTATATTTTCAATAGACTTTGGATAATGGGAGGAAATATCTATCCCATCTTCTTTCATTACTTTTATTGCCAAAGGATTAACGTTTAATGCTGGAGAAGAACCTGCAGAATAAATTTCTACTTGCTTCCCATACAACTTAGCAAAATATTTAGCATATCCTTCTGCCATTTGACTTCTTGCTGAATTTCCACTACATATAAAACCTATTTTTATTATTTTCATAACTTTACCCTTTTTATTTGATATCCTAATCAAAATTTTATCAAAAAAATTTAAATTGTAAAAAAACAAAATTCAGGATTATAATTTAAAAGGCCAAAAATATTAAATAGGGAGGAGGTGAAAAGATGAAAAGATTTGTAGCCTTTTTAGTGGGAATTTCTCTTTTAGGCTTATCTAATGTTTATGCTAAAGGTCCTCAAGGTGGACCAGAAAAAGCTGGTCCTAAACCTTATCAAGGAGCTGGAATAGGTAAAGAGGTTAGCAATGCCACTAAGGAGTTAAAGGGACAGGAAGAAAAAAAAGGATTTGGACAAACTGTTAGAGAAAGAGCACGTGAAAAGTCAAGAATTCAAGAACATAAAGAGCTAAAGAAACAACAAAAAATTCAAAAACAAATCAAACCAAAAGCTGGTACTGGCAATGCCACTTCTCAATAATCTAATTTAGATAATTTTAACAGGAGGGATAAAATCCTCCTGTTAAAATTTTTGGTAATAAACTTTTTAATGAGTTTTAAAAATGAAGGATTGTGAAGGAATATTTTAAAACATTAATAAAACACTCTAATCTTTTAGGCACCTTAGTTATTTCTTAAAGGTTAAATTATCGATTCTTGACTTAAATTTTTAAATTTTTAAAATTATGTTATGGAAAAGGAAAGGCTTGTTCCTGATACAAGTGTATTTACTAATCCTAATGTTTACACACAATTTGGAAAAAATCCTTCAGAAGCTTTTACCAATTTTCTTTTAATGGTTGCAGAGTTAGAAGGTGATGTTGCAGTTTATATTCCTACCTCAGTTTTTGAAGAATTAAAAAGAATGTTAACCGATCTTAAACTTCCTCCGAAAGCTCGTTCAGTTTTAAAAGTAAAATCTCCCAAAAAATATGAGCTTTATATACCTGCTTTTTTAATGTATGAATTTATTGAGGAGTTAAGAAATAGAATTAATAAAGGTTTAAGAGTTGCTGAGGAAGCTGTAAAAGCATCAACTTATAAAAAGCCTGAAGAAGTTTTAAAGTTTTTAAGAAAAAGATATAGAGAAGTTTTAAGAGAAGGAATTGTAGATAGTAAAGAAGATCTGGAATTAATTCTTCTTTCTTTAGAACTTGATGCAATAGTTCTTTCTGCTGATAAAGGAGTTTTAAATATGGCAGATAAATTAGGATTAAGATATTTAGAACCAAAAGATATAAAAGATACTTTAGAAGGTTTTAAACTTTGGTAGCTATTTAATTTCTAATTCTTTAAACATAATATCCTGTAGGATAAGTTCTGCTAAATCCTTAGCTAAAATCTTTAAAGCCTCTTCTCTTCCAGGATCAAGAACATTTGAGGTAACTTCTATAGGAACGCGATATATCTCATATCTACTTAATTTGCCCTCTAAAATAACTTTACCTTCTTTTTTTTCTATAAGTTTATACTTTCCTTCAAATTCAATTTTTCTTTCCTTAGTTTGAATAAAGGTTTCATAAGCTACAGGAACTAAATATACTTTCGTTATTTCTCCTTTTAATATTAAGTCAGCTTTTAATTCATCATATACAGGCATTAAAAATTTCCCTTCAGCTAATTTATGTCTTAGTTCATAAGCAAGCATCTCTCCTAAGGCAGTTTCTGAAGTAAAGTTTTTCCATGGTGCAATATAAACAGTTTGCCATTCAGGCTTAAAATAGGAAGGTCTTTCTTGAAATTGGTAACCACAGGAAAAAAAGAAAAAACTAAGAAACCACAAAATTAACCAATTTCTTAGGCACAAATACCACATTTTTTAAATTTTTCCCCTCCAAATATTTTTTTATCTTCGGACGCTCTTGAGCTACTCTTATAATTTCCTCCTTAGAAAGCTCAACAGGAACCTCTATCTGGTCTCTTACTTTACCATTAACTTGGATTACAAGAATAAAAATATCTTCTTCAATAAGAGCTGGGTCATATTCAGGAAATTTCTCTAAGGAAATAAAAGTTTTATGCCCCAATTTCTCCCAAAGTTCTTCTGCAATATGAGGACAAATTGGAGAAATAAGAAGTAAAACCTTATCAAAACATTCCTTTAAAACCTTTTTATTTTTTTCATCTTCTGTGGAAATCTCTTTTAAAGTATCCTCTAAAAGGTTTAAAAATTCCATAATAGCTGCTATAGCTGTATTAAAGTGGAGCCTCTTTTCTAAATCTTCTGAAACTTTTTTAATGGTTTGGTGAAGTTTTCTTCTCAATTTTAAAAGATTGTTGGGAAGATCTTTTAAATCTTCCTCTTTATAAGAGACTTCTTTTAATTTTTCTGCATAATTTATAACCAAATTATATAATCTTTTCAAAAATCTAAATGCTCCTTCAATTCCGTGATCACTCCATTCAAGATCTTTTTCTGGTGGAGCTGCAAAAGCTATAAATAATCTAACTGTATCAGCTCCATATTTTTCTATCATTTGATCTGGATCAACAATATTGCATTTGCTTTTAGACATTTTTTCAAATTTTCCAACCATAACCTCTTTTCCACATCCATCTTTTAAACATTTCCCTTCAGGAGAAACTTCTTCTGGATAAAGCCAGCCATGGATAGGACATTTATAAGTTTCTTTTATTACCATCCCTTGAGTTAATAAGTTAAGAAAGGGCTCATCTAAATCAAAATAGCCAAGATCTCTTAAAACCTTAGTAAAAAATCTGGCATAAAGTAGGTGTAAAATAGCATGCTCTATTCCACCGATGTATTGATCCACAGGAAGCCAATATTTTATATCCTCTTTATTAAAAGGTTCGGGGTAATCAGGACAGGCAAATCTTGCAAAATACCAGGAAGATTCTACAAAAGTATCAAAGGTATCAGTTTCTCTTTTTGCTTGGGAACCACATTTTGGACATTTGGTATTTACAAATTCAGGAAGATTTGGAAGAGGTGACCTTCCTGAAGGATCTATTTGAGCATCTAAAGGTAAGATTACAGGAAGATTTTCTAATTTTTCCGGAACAATTCCACATCTTTCGCAATAAATCATTGGAATAGGACATCCCCAATATCTCTGACGAGAAATTCCCCAATCTCTTAGCCTATAAGTAATTTTCTTTTTACCAAGTCCCTTTTCCTCTAAATATGCTGTTATTTTAGCTTTACCTTCAATACTATCTAACCCTGTAAAAATATCTGAATTAACCATAATGCCTGGTTCTTCATAAGCACTTTCCATCTCCTCAGGAACTAAATCTTTATCCTTAGGTTTAATAACAACTTTAATAGGAAGATTATATTTTTTGGCAAATTCGAAGTCTCTCTGGTCATGTGCAGGAACACACATTATAGCACCTGTTCCATATTCCATTAAAACAAAATTAGCAACAAAAAGAGGCAATTTTTCAGTTGTAAGAGGATGAAGGGCATAGGTTTCCAAAAAGAGACCTTCCTTTTCAGCTATACCAGCTTCTATATCTCTTCTTTCTTTTCTAACTTTTTCTATAAAATTTTCTAATTCCTTTTTTAATCCTTTTTTCTCTGCAATTTTTTTAGCCATTGGATGTTCTGGAGACATACAAACGAAAGTCGCACCAAAAAGAGTATCTGGACGAGTAGTATACACAATAAGGTCTTCTTCTATTTCAGGAATTGGGAATTTGATTTCTGCTCCTTCACTTTTTCCTATCCAATTTATTTGCATGGTTATAACTTTTTCAGGCCAATGTCCTTCAAGTTTTTTAAGGTCTTCTAAAAGTTCTTCAGCATAAGCTGTAATTTTAAGAAACCATCCTTCCATTTCTTTAAGGGTGACTTCTTCTCCGCATCTCCAACAAGCTCCATTTTCTACTTGCTCATTTGCAAGAACTGTATGACAAGAAGGGCACCAATTTACTAAAGTTTTTTTTCTATAAGCAAGACCTCTTTCATACATTTCTATAAAAAATCGCTGTTCATGTTTGTAATATTCAGGATCACAGGTTGCAAATTCCCTACTCCAATCATAGCTAAAACCAAGCTTTTTTAATTGATTTCTCATATAATCTATATTTGAATAGGTCCACTTAGCTGGATGAACTCCGTGTTTAAGGGCTGCATTTTCTGCAGGAAGTCCAAAAGCATCCCAACCCATAGGATGTAAAACATTGTATCCTTTCATTCTCTTTACTCGAGCTAATATATCTCCCAAGGTATAATTTCTTACATGCCCCATATGAATTCTACCTGAAGGATAAGGAAACATTTCTAAAACATAATATTTAGGCTTTGAAGGGTCTCTTTTTACTTCAAAAATTTTATTTTCTTCCCAAAGTTTTTGCCATTTAGCTTCTATAGAAGAAAAATCATATTTTTTCATAGATAATCCTCCTAAACTGCCTTTACAAAAATTTATTCTTCTTCATAAATATTTTTTATTATAGCATCTGCAAATTCAGAACATTTAACTTCTTTTGCTCCTTCAAGCTGTCTTGCAAGGTCATAAGTAACTATTTTTTGTTGAATAGTTTTAGAAAGTGCTTTCCATATAAGATCTGCTGCCTCTTTCCAACCGATATATTCGAGCATCATTTTTCCAGAAAGAATAAGTGAAGAAGGATTCACCTTATCAAGTCCTGCATATTTTGGAGCAGAACCATGAGTAGCTTCAAAAATAGCATATCCATCTCCTATATTAGCACCTGGCGCCATACCTAATCCACCTACTTGAGCTGCAAGGGCATCTGAAAGATAATCTCCATTTAAATTAGGAGTTGCAAGAACACTATACTCTTCAGGTTTCAAAAGTGTCCATTGAAACATAGCATCTGCAATTCTATCTTTTATTACTATAATTCCCTCTGGAACTCCATTAGGATATTTTTCAGGAACCTCATTTTCAAAAACGGTTTTATCTGGAAATTCCTCTTTAGCTAGTTCATACCCCCAATTTCTAAAAGCCCCTTCTGTATATTTCATTATATTTCCTTTGTGAACAAGAGTAACACTTGGGTAACCATTTTCTAAAGCATATTTTATAGCTTTCCGAACAAGTCTATAGGTCCCAAATTTACTTATAGGCTTAATTCCAATTCCAGAATCTTCTCTTATTTCTTTTCCAAAATTTTCTTTTATAAATTCTATAAGTTTTTTGGCTTCCTTTGATCCAGCAGGATATTCAATTCCTGCATAAACATCCTCTGTATTTTCTCTAAAAACTACCATATTTACTTTCTCTGGATACTTAACTGGAGATGGTGTTCCAGGGATCCATTTTATGGGTCTTACACAAGCATAAAGATCTAATACTTGTCTTAAAGTAACATTAAGACTCCTAAATCCACCTCCAACTGGTGTAGTAAGCGGACCTTTAATAGCAACCACACATTCTTTTATAGTTTGTAAAGTTTCTTCTGGTAAGTAATTACCTGTTTCTTTATAAGCTTTTTCACCTGCTAAAATTTCTTTCCAGAGAATTTTTCTTTTGCCATTATAAGCCTTTTCAATCGCTGCATTTAAAACTTTTAAAGTTGCTCTCATTATATCTGGACCAATTCCATCTCCTTCTATATAAGGAATTTCAGGATCATCTGGAACATCAAGAGAAAAATCACTTCTAAGTCTTATTTTCCCCATATCTAAAAAACCTCCCCCAAAATTTATCTTAAAAATCTTAATCCAAGTAAGAATTTTGACAAGATAAAAAACTCCCTATATAATATTTTAAATAATTATGGATATTGCAAAAGAAATTAAAAAATACCTTATCTACCTAAATGAATTGGGATTTAGTTATATTCCTGCTAATGAAAATTTTAAAAAATTATTGAAAAATAATACCTATTTCTCAGAAAATAATTTAGAAAAAATTAAAAATGCTATAGCTAATTGTGAAAAATGTCCTCTTTGTAGAGTGAGAAAACAACCTATATGGGGTGAAGGAGATTTAGAAGCAAAACTTATGCTTATTACTGAGTTTCCAGATAAAGACGAAGATTTTTATGGTAAACCATTTGTAGGAGCTATGGAGGAACTTTTAGAGAAAATATTAAAAAGTATAAATTTAACAAGAAAAGACTTTTTCATTACCCATGCTGTTAAATGTAAGACCCCTGGAGGTAGACCTCCTGAATTTGAAGAAATTTCAGCTTGTAAAACCTATCTTCTTAAACAGATTAAGCTTTTAAATCCTAAACTTATTTTAGCTTTTGGATTTACACCTCCAAAAATCTTTTTTGATAATAACCCTACTCTCTCTTCTATCAGAGGACAGCCTATAAAAATTAAAGATTCTATCATTCTTTTTACTTATCATCCTAATTATATGCTTAAAAACCCAGCTGTAAAACGTTTATTATGGGAAGACTTACAAAAATTTAGGAAACTTTATGAACAAATTTTTAAAATTTCTTAAAATTTTTTTCCTAATTAGCTATTTTCTTTGTTCTTCAGCTTTTTGTAAAGAAAATGAGATTTTTTTAGTTAAAATCGATGCTCCTATAACCCCAGTTATTGCTAATTTTTTAATATATAGTATTGATTTAGCTAATAAAGAGGCTTCTCAAGCTTTAATCATAGAATTAGATACTCCAGGAGGATTAGTTGAGTCTACAAGAGAAATTGTGAAAGAAATTTTACAAAGTAAAGTTCCCATTATTGTATATGTGAGTCCCTCAGGAGCAAGAGCAGCTTCAGCAGGAACCTTTATTTTACTTGCTTCCCACTTAGCAGCTATGGCTCCGGGAACACGTGTAGGCGCTGCTCATCCTATAGAACTTACAGGAAAAGCTGACGAAAAGGTGATAGAAAAAATAACTAACGATTTAGTTACTTGGGCTAAAAATCTTGCCCAAATGAGAAAAAGAAATGAAAAATTTGCTGAAGAAGCTGTGAAAAAAAGTAAAAGTATTACAGAAACAGAAGCTCTTAATTTGGGAGTTATAGAAATAATAGCCAAAGATTTGAATGAACTTATCCAAAAGGCTCATGGAAAAAGTGTTATAATAAATGAACAAAAAATTTCTTTAAATTTAAAAAATTGTGAAATAAAAGAAATTAAGGAAGATTTAAAAACAAAAATATTGAAAATTTTGACTAATCCCAATTTAGTATATTTACTTTTAATGCTTGGGCTTGCCGGTCTTTATTTTGAATTTTCTCATCCAGGAACAATTTTCCCGGGAGTAATAGGAACAATTTGTTTAATTCTTGCCTTAGTAGGTTTAAGTATTTTACCTGTTAATTATGCAGGTTTAGCTTTAATTATTTTAGGCGGAATCCTTTTCTTTTTAGAATTACAGGTAGCCTCACACGGACTCCTTGCTTTTGGAGGAGGTATTTGTCTTCTTTTAGGATCTCTTATGCTTTTTGGGAAAAATCCTCCCTCTCTGAGAGTTTATCAACCCTTTTTATATACAGTAATTCTAACCATTTCTGCAGCTTTGGGAGGTATTACCTATTTAGCTATAAAAACACTTAGAAAAAAACCTGTTTCAGGTAGAGAAGCCCTTATTAATAAAATTGGGAAAGTAATAGAAGATGTAGGACCAAAAGAAGGTAAGATATTTGTAGAGGGTGAAATATGGAAAGCTGTAGCTGATGAATATATTCCAAAGGGAACAAAAGTAATAGTAATTGAAAAACAAGGATTTGTTTTAAAAGTAAAACCTTTAAAAGCGCAATTTAAATGAAAAAAATTATTTACCTCTTTTTGTTTTTATTAATCTTTAATAAAGCTTCTTATAGTTTAGAAAATTCTACTAATAATTGTAAAATGAATTTCGATTTAGAAAGCAATGAATTTTTTATTGAGCTCGAAGGATTTTCCGCAAAACCTGTAAAAAAGGAATCTATCACCTTTCTGGGAAATATTGTAATAGAAAAAAGAATCTATAAGAATTCAAATAAAAAATTAAAAGTCAGTTTATATAGAGGAAAAAATCTTATTAACAATTGGAAACTTTTGCTTTTTTCTCTAAACGGCTTTTCTGAAGAAAGTTTAAAAAATTTAGAAATAGAAAATTTTAAAGCAAAAGTTTATGAAAAAGAAAATTATAAAGCAGTTATTTTACCCTTATTAGAAAGTGAAAATATGGGATTAGTAATTATTTTTAGCTCTGAAACCTTAACCTTAGAAGAAATGATAGATCTAATAAAAAAATTCCCTATTCAAAAATTCTATTTATCCTCTTGCTCTTAAAATTAACTCTTTCATTTCTCTTACAGCATCTTTAATTCCTACAAAAAGAGCTCTTGAAACAATGCTATGTCCTATACTAAACTCTTCTATCTGAGGTATAGCTGCAACAGGTCCTATGTTTTCATAATTTAAGCCATGTCCAGCATGAACTATAAAACCGAGATCTTTAGCTAATCTTGCAGAAATTTCAATTTTATTAAGTTCCTCTTCTCTTTTTTCATCTGTTTCAGCTTCTGCATACATTCCTGTATGAATTTCTATGATTTGAGCACCTGTTTTTTTAGCAAGTTTTATAGCTTTTTCATCTGGATTTAAAAATAAACTTACTTTTATCCCTGCTTCGTTAAGTTCTTTAACTGCTTTTTTAACCTCCTCTACCCTTCCCTCTAAATTCATTCCTCCTTCTGTGGTAATCTCTTCTACCCTTTCTGGAACCAAAGTAACCTGATAAGGTTTTATTTCTTTTGCAAATTTAATTAGATAATCATCTATAGCCATCTCTAAGATAAGTTTAGTTTTTATAATCTCCTTTATAATTCTTACATCCCTTTCTTTAATATGCCTTCTATCAAGCCTTAAATGAACAACAATTCCATCAGCCCCTCCAAGTTCTGCAAGTACTGCAGCATGAACAGGATCAGGATAATAGGTTCTTCTTGCTTCTCTTACAGTTGCTACATGATCTACATTTACTGCCAATTTTGCAGGCATATATTCCCTCCTTTTAAGAAAATTTATAAGTTTTTTCTTATCCTTTTTTAAAGCAATTTTATTAAGTAAGTTTAACTCATTTTTTAACATAAGAAAAGGTGAAAACCATCCCCTTTCATGGTCATAATCTAAAAGATGAAAAAGTCCATGAGTAACTAAAGCAAGAAGATAATTTTTAAAATCAATTTCATAAATTTTTGATTCCTCTTTTGCTTTCTCAATAGATATAATAATTTCTCCCAAAATATTAGAAATCGAAGGGCTTTCTTTAGCAAATGGAAAGGCTAAAACATTAGTAGGATATGGTCTTCCTAAATATTGAGTATTGAGTTTTTTAATATGTTTATTATCTGTAAAAACTAAAGATATTTCCTTATGGAAGAGTTTTAAATATTTTAAGGCTTTTTCTATTCTTTTTTTTAATTCATTAATTTCTTTTTGGGAAATAAGTTTTTTAGAGGTAAGATGTATTAAAATTGGCATTATTTTTCAAAGACTTTTTTAGCAAATATTAAATATCCTGTATGAGCAACCATTCTGTCTTCTGGACGAAGTCTTTCTGGATTAGTTTTATAATGTCTTAAAAGTATTTCTACAACCTCTATTTCTATAAAAGGGTATTTTTCAAGTTCTGAAAGGCATTGAGAAACTTGATTAGCTGTAGGAACCAAAATACCAAGTGGATGGCCACCTTTTAAAGCTTCCCAAGAACCTTTAATGAGTACCCAAGGGGTTTTTACATCTAAAAATACTGCATCAACTTCTTTTTCTTCAAAATTTTCTAAAACTTCTACATTCTTAAAAATAACTCTATGCAAAAGCCCAAGTTTTTTTAAATTTTTCTTTGCAATTTCCTGAAATTTTAATTCCTTTTCATAGGAAATTACCTTTCCTTCCTCTCCTACTATATAAGCAAATGCTGAAGTAAGCGCACCTGAACCTCCTCCACATTCAAGAACTATTTTCCCAGGACCTATGTTGAGTTTTAATAGAATATATCCTATGTCCTTAGGATAAATTATTTGGGTTACTCTTTCTATTTTTTTTATAAAGTCATAGATTGTAGGCTTTAAAATATAAAATTTTTCTCCCTTTTTTCCATAAATAACATCTCCGTAAGTTTTTCCTATTAAATCTTTTAAATTTAAAAAGTCTTTATGAGTATGAAAATCTTGGTCTTTTATTTCAACAAGATAAGATTTTTCATCTGAAGTCAAAAGTAAAACATAATCTCCTTCTTTTAAAGACATTTATGATTAAACTTTTAAAAAAGTTTTAAAAGCTTTATAAGTCATATATAAATCACCTTTATGAGCAATTTCAAATGGAGAGTGCATAGAAAGTAAGGGGGGACCAGCATCAACTATATCCATACCATAGGAGGCAAAATATTTAGAAACTGTTCCTCCACCACCTTCATCTACCTTTCCCATAGAACATACTTGATAGATAACTTTATTTTCATCCCAATTTTTAAGAAGCCAAGCTAAAAATTCAACGTGAGCTTCATTTGCCATATACTTACCACCATGACCTGTATACCTACTTACTGCTATTCCAAATCCAAGCTTTGCATCATTAAGTTTATCATGAACTTCTATATAATTAGGATCAATTCCTGCTGTTACATCTGCTGATATAGCTTTTGTTTTAGTCATTATATTAAAAAAGTTATCTGCAGTAGAAGAAAGACCAGAATTTTTAATTAGATTATATATAATTCCTTCAAAAATTCTACTTTTTGCAGATGTATTACCTTCAGAACCAATTTCCTCCTTGTCCATAAATAAAATTAAATTAGTATACTCTGGATCTTCTACTTCTAAAAAGGCTTTTAATGATGTGAAAGCACAAATTCTATCATCTTGTCCATATCCCCCTACAAAGGATCTATCAAGTCCCACTTCCCGGGCTGAACCAGCTGGTACTATATATAACTCTGCAGATACAAAATCTTCTTCTTTTATTCCATATTTTTCATAAATAAGTTCTAAAAATTTAAGTTTTACTTTTTCTTTTACTTTTTCATCTTTCCCTTCAACAGGAATACCTGCTACCAAAACATTCAATTTTTCTCCTACAATAGCTTCTGAGAGTTTTTTTTCTGCTTGAATTTTTTTTGCAAGATGAGGAAGTAAATCACAAATTGTAAAAACAGGATCTTCTTTGTTTTCACCTATAACTATTTTAATTATTCTTCCATCTTTTTTAGCTACAACCCCATGTAAAGCAAGAGGTTGAGCTACCCAATGGTATTTTTTAATTCCTCCATAGTAGTGAGTTTTTAAAAAAGCTAAATCTGTGTCCTCAAAAAGAGGATGAAGTTTTAGATCAAGTCTTGGGGTATCAATATGACTAACAATAATCCTTAAGCCTTCTGTAATTGGTTTTTTACCAAGTTTCCAACAAGCTAAAAATTTGTTTTTATAAATAAAGTATCCCTTTTTATAATCATTTTCTTTAAACCCTTCTTTTTCAAGAAGTTCCTTCCCAAATTCTACAGTTTCTCTTTCAGTTTTAACTACTGAAAGAAATTCTATATATTCTTTAGCTATTTTTTCTAAAAGATTTTTTTCCTCTTTATCTATTTCTTCATAAACGTGTTTGGCTTTATAGGTTAGTTCTTTTTCAAGTTCTTTTATTTTCATACCCTTCTTTTTTTTTAAAAATTTTAGATTTTAGCAATATATAATACCATTAATTTTGCCTTTTAACAACGAAATCTTTTTCTTCTAAAAGTGACATTTTTAAGTTTTTTTGTTTATAATATAAAACATGGAAGTCCACATAATTTTCCTTTATCTTGCCATTCTTTTATTTTTTGCAAGGCTTACAGGAGATATTTTTGCAAAATTTGGAATTCCCTCTGTTCTTGGTGAAATTTTTGTTGGAATTCTTCTTGGACAAAGTGTTTTTGGAATAGTTCCTCTAAATGATGTAATAAAGCTTCTTGCTGAACTGGGCATAATATTACTACTTTTCCATATTGGTCTCGAAGCAGATTTAAAACAATTGAAGCGAGTAGGCTTTTCAGCTACTACTGTTGCTATTATAGGGGCTTTATTTCCTATGATAGCAGGGTTTTTGGTTTCCTATTATATTTTTAAATATCCATTTATCGCAGCGCTTTTTATTGGTGGTACACTTACCGCAACCAGTATCGGAATAACTATGAGAGTGCTTGAGGATATTGGAAAAATAAAGGAAAGATTTGCTCAGATTGTTTTAGGAGCTGCAGTTTTAGACGATATATTTGGAGTTATTCTTTTAGCTTCGCTTTTTGAATTCTCTAAATATCAAAAAATAAATGTAAATGCTATAATGTTACTACTTTTTTATATTGCAACTTTTTTCTTTTTTGCTCCTATTATTGGTAAAATTCTTGCATACATTGTAAGTTTTATATCTAAAAGACTCCAAACTATTGATTTTATTCCTCCGGTGGTTATTGCTATAATACTTCTTTTCGCTTATGCAGCTCATGAAATAGGTTCCCCTGAAGTTCTTGGTGCTTTTACTGCTGGTATAGCTTTTTCAAGAAGATTTACAATTCCCTTTGCAGCAACTTTTCAGACAGATGAAGAATTTATTCACAAAATTGAAGAAACTTTAAAACCTCTTATATGGCTTTTTACTCCTATTTTTTGTGTTTATGTAGGATTGCAAATAAATTTAAAGGTAATCAATCTCGCTTCGTTAGATTTTTGGATATTAAGTTTTGTTTTGCTTTTTATCGCAATTGTAACTAAATTATTTGCAGGATTCTTTATAAAAGGTGACTTAAAAGAAAAGTTAAGAGTAGGATTTTCAATGCTTCCAAGAGGTGAAGTGGGTTTAATATTTGCAGAATTTGGAAGAATAAGCAAAATTTATAATGATGAGCTTTATGCAGTCATCATTTTTGTAGTAGCTCTTTACTACTCTTATTTCGCCTATTGTGCTTAAGCGTTTGTGGAAGGAATAAAATTTTGGAGATGAGGGGATTCGAACCCCCGACCTCCGGAGTGCGATTCCGGCGCTCTCCCAGGCTGAGCTACATCCCCTTTATTATTGGGTAGTAGCTTGAAGCTTAGCTTGATTAAATTTTTGGAAAAGTTTAGATATTTTATTAGCTGCCTTTTTCCAATGAAAAATACCTTTACTTACACCCTTATGAAGCAAACTTTGAGCTAATCTCAATTGGGCTTCAGCCTTTTCTAAATCACCAGCTTGTAAATAATTTAAAAATTTTTTAATTTCGGTTTTTACTCTACTTTTAAAAGCCCTATTTCTGAGTCTTCTTTTTTCACTTTGCCTTAAAGCTTTTTTAGCTGATTTGTGATGTGGCACCCTTCTCCTCCTTTTTAATATTGATTATTTCTAAAATTTAATAAGAAGTTTTAGTTTTGTCAAGCATTGTTAAATTCAATTTTTTCAAACTCTTGACTTATCTATCAATTCCTATATTTTAATAATGTACTTTAAATCAAAAGGAGGTTAATATTATGGAACCAAAAGTATTAGCTATCTTAGGCCAAACCGAATCTGGAAAAGCTACCTTTTGTGAAAACCTTTGTAAATTATGTGGAGAAACTATCAAAACACCTAAAAAGGAACCATTTTATTATTTAAAGATCTACGGGCTTAAATACAAAAATAATCCTTTTTATCTTCTTAATACACCAGGAGATGAAAACTTTATAGGAGAAATTAAATGGGCATTAAAGGTTGCTGATGCTGGTATACTTTTAGTTGATACTACCTCTATTTTAAAATATCATAACCTTCGTGTATTTGAGTTTGCCAAAGAAGAAGGAGTTCCTTTATTTGTATTTTTAAATAAAATTGATGACCTTGAAAAATCTAATATTGAAGAAACTTTATCTAATTTAAATAACACCTTAGAGATTTCGCATATCCCTATTACATATGCTTTCAAACAATCTAACCCCTCTTCTCTTATAGATCTCATTGAAGAAAAAGTATTTATAGAAGAGGGATTAAAAATTAAATACCAAGAATTACCTGAAAATTTAAAAGATAAAATTATAGAAATGAAAGATAAACTTATGGAATCTGCAGCTGAAAGCTCTGATACACTCATTGAAAAATATTTAGAAGAAGGGAAACTTGAAAAAAAAGAAATTTTAAATGGACTTAAAGAAACTATCAAAAAAGGAAATGTAAATTTTGTTTTTACAGGCTCTGCTAAAACTGGAGCAGGATTAGTGGTATTTCTTGAATATATGTTACATCTTGCACCTTCCTATAAATTAAAATTAGAAAAAGAAAATATAACTCCCTCCAATGCTATCGGATTTATCTTTAAAAATTATATAGATCCTTATGCAGGAAAACTTTCTTATGGAAGAATCTTTGCAGGCAGTTTTACTTCAGATGGAGTAGTATATACTTCTGAAGGAAAAGAAGAAAAATATACTCAAATATTTATCCCAAAAGGAGATTCCTTAGAACAAGTCAAAGAAGTTAATGAAGGAGAAATAATTGTATTTTCAAAGGTTGAAAGCCTTACAACAGGGAGTACCTTTTCTAATGCACCCATTTCTGTAAGCTTTAGTGTACCTGAAATGCCATTTCCAATGATTACCATGGCTCTCCATCCTGAAACAAGAGCTGATGAAGACAAAATAAGTGGTGCTATTTCAAAAGTAAAAGAGGAAGATCCATCCATTGTATTTAAAAGAAACGAAGAAACAAGAGAACTTTTAATTTCTGGTGTAGGACTACCTCATATTGAAAAAACTGTAGAAAAGCTCAAAGAAAAGTATGGAGTTAAAGTCAGATTAACTACTCCTAAAATACCTTACAGAGAAACTATTAAAAAACCTGTTCAGAGTGTAATTTATAGACATAAAAAGCAAACTGGTGGAAGAGGACAATTTGCAGAGGTACATTTCCATATTTTCCCCTTAGAGAGGGGGAAAGGATTTGAATTTGTGGAGACTCTAACTGGAATGAATGTTCCCAGAAATTATGTTCCTGCTGTAGAAAAGGGAGTTAGAGAGGCTATGGAAAAAGGTCCTTTAGCAGGTTATCCTGTAGTTGATGTGAAAGTTCAGTTTTATGATGGAAAATCTCATGAGGTAGATTCTTCAGATCTTGCTTTTAAAATTGCTGCCTTCCATTGTTTTAAAAAAGGAATAGAACAGGCAAATCCTGTTCTTTTGGAACCCTATCTTGAATTAGAAATAACAGTGCCTGATGAAACCGTTGGAGATGTGGTAGGGGATTTAAATGCAAGAAGAGGAAGAGTTTTAAGTCTGGAGAAAGAAGGGAAACGTACTAAAATAAAGGCTCTTGCTCCTATGGCAGAACTCCAAGGTTATGTAATTACCCTTCAAGGTATCACTGCTGGAAGAGGTTATTTCACAGCTAAATTTTCTCACTATGAAGAAGCCCCTCCTTTTATAGCTGAAAAAGTAATTGCCGAAAGCAAAGAAGCTCAGGAAAAGGAAGCGAAGTGATAAAAGTTGGTATTTTAACCCTTAGTGACAAAGGAAGTAAAGGAGAAAGAGAGGATCTTTCTGGTAAAACTCTGATAGAACTCTCAGAAGCTGAAAATTGGAATGTTACAAAATATGAAATTATTCCTGATGAAAAGGATCAAATTGTAGAAATTTTAAAAAATTGGGCTGATAAAGAAAGTCTTGATTTAATCATTACTACAGGTGGAACTGGAGTATATCCAAGAGATGTAACTCCTGAAGCAACTAAAGAGGTTATAGAAAAAGAGATCCCAGGAATTCCTGAATATATAAGGTATATAAGTTATCCTATAACTCCTATGGCTGCACTAACAAGAGGTTTAGCAGGAGTAAGAAAAACTACTTTAATTATAAATCTTCCGGGAAGCCCAAAAGCTATCAAAGAGATATTTCCTAAGTTAGTTCCTATTATTAAACATGCCATAGAGAAAATAAAAGGAGATCCAAGTGAATGTGCAAGAAATTAAACTTACCCAAATGACTAAAGCTTCAGGTTGAGCAGCAAAACTTCCACAAGAGTTTCTTGTGGAAATATTAAAAGATATTGAAATACCCTCTCATCCAGATTTAATCCAAAGTTTTGAATACGGTGCCGATGCTGCTATTTTTAAAATTAATGAAAACACTGCTCTTATCTTCTCAGCAGATTTTTTTACTCCGGTAATTGATGATCCTTTTGTCTTTGGGCAGATATCTGCTGCTAATGCCCTATCTGATGTTTATGTATGCGGAGGTAAACCACTTTTAGCCTTAAATCTTATCTGCTTTCCTAAAAAGGGTATACCCAAAGAAATACTTAAAAAAATTTTAGAAGGTGGACTTTCTAAAATAAAAGAAGCTGGAGCACTTCTTGTTGGTGGACATAGCATTGATGATCCAGAACCTAAATATGGTTTAGCTGTTGTTGGAATAGCTCATCCAGAAAAAATTATTAGCAACAAAAATGCTAAAGAAGGCGATTTACTTTATCTTTCTAAACCTATTGGTTTAGGAATACTTATCACTGCTTATAAAGGAAATCTTTTAGATGAAAAGAGTAATATCTATAAAGCTATGATAAAAACAATGACAGAACTTAATAATAAAATAGCTGAAATTTTACTTGAACTTGATATAAAAGCAGCAACAGATATTACAGGATTTGGACTTTTAGGGCATGCCTTGGAAATGGCAATTGCAAGTAAAAAAGACTTAATTATTTATGCTCATAGGGTCCCCTATTTTAAAGAAGCAAAAGATTTTATTGAAATGGGGATTATTCCAGAAGGAGATTATAACAATTTAAATTATTGTAAAAAAAATATAGAAGTCCATCCTGAGGTTTCAGAAAATGATCTTATTCTGCTTTGTGATGCCCAAACTTCAGGAGGTTTTTTAATAGCTGTCCCTTCAGAAAAACAGGAAGTTTTTGAGAAAAAAGCAATAGATGAAGGACTTAATAACTTAGCTCTTATCGGAGAGGTTAAAAACCCAGAAGGTCATTGCCCTACTGTAAGAGTATATCCTTAATTTATAACCTTTTTCAATATATATTTTAAAAATTTATTAGCAAAATTTATTTGACTTTTTCTTTTTCTAAGAAAAATTCTACTCCTATAGAACCAATTTTTGATAAAAAACAAAAAGGGAGGAATTATGGGTCAAGACTATATTAGCATGTGGCAAGATTTAGGAATAAATTTAGAAAATCATGATTGTTTGCTTAAGGCTTTAGCTGATATCTATCAGCAAATCTACCTTTCTCAAGAAAACCGTCCTGAAGGGATGAGATACTTTGATTTTGTTATCTCAGAGGCGCATGGTCTTAGAATAAAAGAACTTCTTGAAGCTAAAAAACAAGGAAAAAAGGTTATAGGAACTTTCTGTGTTTACGTGCCTGAAGAAATGATACTTGCAGTAAATGGAATATGTGTAGGACTTTGTGCAGGAGCTCAAATAGGTTTTGATGAGGCAGAAAAGGTTTTACCTAAGAATACCTGTGACCTCATAAAGGCTTTTATAGGCTTTAAGCTTACCCAAGTTTGTCCTTATACCGAAAGCTGTGATCTTTTAGTAGGAGAAACTACCTGCGACGGTAAGAAAAAGGCTTATGAAATCCTTGATAAACTTACCAGAAAAGTTTACGTTATGGAAGTCCCTCATAGAAAAACAGAAGCAAGTAAAGAATTGTTTTTAAAGGAACTTTTTAGTTTAAAGGATAATTTAGAAGAATTATCTGGGGTAAAAATGTCGGTAGAAAGCCTTAAAGAAGGGATAAAAATCGTAAATGAAAAAAGAAAGGCCTTGATGAGGCTTGAAAGCTTAAGGGCTTATGACCCAGCTCCCATTTCAGGACTTGACGCCCTTTTGGTTAATCAGATCGCCTTTTACGATGACCCTGTAAGATTTACTCAAAAGGTAAACGAGCTTTGCGACGAACTTGAAGAAAAGATTAAAAAAGGTATAGGAGTTAAACCTAAAGGTACTCCGAGAATACTTATCACTAGCTGTCCCTTTGCCTTACCTAATTGGAAACTTCATCACATAATAGAAACAAGCGGAGCTGTAGTGGTAGGAGAAGAGTCTTGTGTAGGAAGAAGGTATTATCATACCTTAGTTCCTGAAAACTTTAGCAGTGTAGAAGAAGGTATTAGGCTTTTGGCTGAAAGATATTTAAAAACTCACTGTGCCTGTTTTACCCCGAATACAGAGAGGATAGAAGATATCAAAAATATGGCTAAAAACCTAAAAGCTCAAGGGATTATTTATTATTCTATCCAATTCTGTACCCCCTATCTTTTTGAAGCTTATCAAGTAGAAAAAGAGATTAATCTTCCCTTCTTAAAAATAGATACTAACTATAGCATGGAAGACGTGGGACAACTCAAAACAAGATGTGAGGCTTTTATAGAAACCTTATAAAGTTTAAGACTTTTTATGAAGGTTTTAGGGCTTGACGTTGGGTCTACCTATATAAAAGTAGCTTTTTTTGAAAAAGGAAACTTAAAGGTTTTAGAAAGGGATAATACTTCTTATCAGCCTTTAGAAAAATGTCTTAGATACATAGAGAAATATCAACCAGATCAGGTGGTGGCTACTGGTTACGGAAGGAATCTTATAAATACAAATCTTGAAAACTGTATTACTATTTCTGAGATAAAGGCTTTTGCCATAGGTGCAAAATTTATCCATCCTAAAGTAAGAACCATTTTAGACATAGGAGGGCAGGATACTAAGGCGATAAGCCTTGATGAGAAAGGTAAAGTAGTAAAATTTGAAATGAACGACCGTTGCTCAGCAGGAACAGGAAGGTTTTTAGAGATAATGTGTAAGGCTTTAGGCTATAAAATTGAAGATTTAAACCATTTAGAGATAGAAGGCGAAGTTAAAGTAAAAATAAGTAGTCTATGCACAGTTTTTGCTGAATCAGAGGTTATCTCCCTTATAGCCCAAGGGGTGCCGAGAGAAGAAATTCTAAAGGGAGTTCATCTTTCTGTGGTCTATAAGGTGCTTTCTATGCTTAAAAGAATTCTTATTAGAGAAGATTTAGTTTTTGCTGGAGGCTGTTCTCAAAATAAGCTTCTAAAAAGACTTTTAGAAAATCAGCTAAAAATTAAGGTTATAACCTTAAAAGAATCTCCCTTCTTAGGGGCTATAGGTGCAGGTATTTTTGGATTAAAATCTACCACTTCGTAAGTGGTAGAAAATGAAATTTATAAATTTTTCTTCTGAAGGGGTTAATTTTTTAACCCTGGGATAAATAAGATAAAATTTTCTTTTTATAGAAACATCTTTAATCTTAACTATTTTAATAAGATTTAATTTATTTTCCAATTCTACGGCTAATGAAGAAACAAAACCACATCCAAGTCCACTTTTAACAGCTTCCTTAATAGCTTCAGTGGAGCCCATCTCTCCAATAATATTTAATTTCATAATATCTAATCCTTTTTTTTGCAAATTTTCTATAGCATTTTTCCAAGTCCCTGAACCTTCCTCTCTTTTTATCAAAGGTATTTTGTAAAGCTTTCCTAAATCTATTTCATCTTCAGAAAAATCAGGAGGTGCTATTAAAACTATTTCATCCTCATAACAACTTTTAAATATCACATCCTTATTTTTAAAAATTGCTCCAACCATTCCAAGATCAAACTCCCCTTTAATTACCTTTTCAACAATTTCTCTACTATCACCAACTTTCAAAAAAATAGAAATCTCAGAATATTTTTCTTTAAATCCTTTTATTATCTTAGGAAGTATATATTGTCCTGGAATAGTACTCCCTCCTATTTCAACCATACCTTTTTTCTCATCTCTATACAATTCAAGCTCTCTTTCCATTTCTTTTAAAAATTTTATTATTTCCTTACCATATTCATAAACAATTTTCCCAGCTTTACTTGGTATTACTTTACGGGTATTACGATCAAGCAGTTTAACACCAAGTGTTTCTTCTAAATCTTTTATATGAAGAGTTATAGTAGGTTGAGTAAGATAAAGAATTTTCGAAGCTTTAGAAAAACTTTTGGTCTCATAAACTTTAAGAAATACTTCTAACTTCCTAAAGTCTATCATTACAAAATATTATACTACCAAATTTTTTTATTTAAAACTTATTTTAATTAATATTTTTAATAAATTGTTTCTAATTTAATTTAAATTTTTTATTTGACTTTTTTCATAATATTTTTGAAAATTTTCTTTTAAAAATTTTCTTTTAAAGGATCAAAATAAAAAGGAGGTAAGGGTATGGATATTAAATTAACAAGAAGGGATTTTTTAAAGTTATCCATAGGGTCTTTAGTTTTAAGCTCTATTGGAATTAATTTAGAGCCTGTTAAGGCTTATGCGAAAGAGTTAAAGATTAAAGATGCTAAAGAGACTACAACCATTTGTCCTTATTGTGGTGTAGGATGTGGAATTATTGTTTATTCTAAAGAGGGAAAGGTAGTAAATACAGAGGGGGATCCTGATCATCCTATTAATGAGGGTTCTCTTTGTCCTAAAGGAGCTTCTCTTTATCAGCTGGCAAACAATCCTACAAGACTTTTAAAGCCTTTATATAGGGCACCTAATTCTGATAAATGGAAAGAGGTTTCTTGGGAGTGGGCTCTTGATAGAATTGCAAAATTGGTAAAGTCTACCAGAGACAAATACTTTATAGTTAAAAATGAGAAGGGACAAGTTGTAAATAGAGTTGAGGCCATTGCTCATCTTGGTTCAGCTGCCCTTGATGATGAAGAATGCTACATTTTACAAAAATTAATGAGAGCACTTGATGTTATGCTATGGGATGGACTCAGCACACTGTTGGTGTTCAAAATATAAGAACCATGGCAATTATTCAACTTCTTCTTGGAAATATGGGAATGGCAGGTGGTGGAATTAACGCTTTAAGAGGAGAATCAAATGTTCAGGGTTCAACAGATGCCGGACTTCTTTTCCATGTTTTACCAGGATATTTACCTACACCAAAGGCTTCCTGGGTAGATTTAAAGACCTATATTGAGAAGAATACTCCTAAGACTAAAGAGCCAAAGAGTTTAAACTGGTGGAAAAATAGACCTAAGTATATTGTAAGTTTACTTAAAGCTTTTTATGGAGACAATGCAACTCCTGAAAATGATTTTTGTTATAGTTATTTACCTAAGCTTGATGATGACAAACAGTATTCTTGGTATGATCTTTTTGATGCTATGTATAAAGGTAAAATTAAGGGATTCTTTGCTTGGGGACAGAATCCAGCTTGTTCTTCTGCAAATGCCGGCAAAGTAAGAACTGCACTTTCTAAGCTTGACTGGTTAGTTTGTGTAAATCTCTGGGATAGTGAGACAGCCTCATTTTGGAGAGGCCCTGGTATGGATCCTAAGAAGATAAAGACTGAGGTATTTTTACTTCCAGCTGCAGCATCTGTTGAAAAAGAAGGAAGTATTACTAATTCTGGAAGAATAGCTCAATGGAGATATAAAGCAGTAGAACCTCCTGGTGAGGCAAGACCCTTTTAACTCCACCTGCATATGATCCAAATACTTCTATTCAGGAAACTAAATGTTTTGCAGTAAATATAAAAAAGGCATAAAAAAGGGGGTTAAAAAAATGGGAAGAAAAGCACTTCTTATAACACCAGATTTGTGTATAGGATGTAGGGCTTGTCAAGTAGCGTGTAAATCTTGGAATGGATTGCCAGCAGAAAAAACAAAGAATAACGGAACTCATGAAAATCCTCCTGATCTTTCAGGAAATACTTATAATAGAATAAGGTTTATAGAAAAATCTGTTGATGGAGAAGTGAGATGGCTTTTTGTTCGTCAGTCCTGTATGCATTGTGGGGAGCCTGCTTGTGTTTCAGTTTGTCCTGTTGGAGCTATGCAAAAGGATTCAGAGACAGGGATTGTATTTTATGATAAAAATGTTTGTATAGGTTGTCAGGCATGTAGATCAGCTTGTCCTTTTGATATTCCAAGATATGATAAACAAGGAAAGATTAGTAAATGTCATATGTGTATAGATAGGGTTAAAGCTGGACTTGTTCCAGCCTGTGCTAAGACTTGTCCAACAGGAGCTATAAAGTTTGGAGAAAGGGATGAGCTTATAGCTAAGGCAAAGGCTGAAGGATATAAGATTATTTATGGTGAAAAGGAATTAGGAGGCTTAGGGCAGGTATTTGCTATTAATGAGGCACCAAGTTATTACCAGCTTGCAGAAAATCCAAAAGCATCTGAGAAGGTTGTTGCACTTGGTGAGATGTTAAGGATTCTTGTTGTTAAAGGTATTCCTATTAATAACTCCATAATTAGAGAGTTCCTTAGCTAAGCTAAGGATTTTTTCTTGGGGGATCCCCCTTACTTTTGATTACAATTTACGTATTTATTTAAAATTTTTGTCCAGTCTTTTAAGTTTTTATATCCCACTACCCTTTCTACTAAATTACCATTTTGATTTAATATATAAGTTGTAGGAGTAATAGAAAAGTCAGGAAAAATTTTGAAGATATCTGAGGGTGCTATCCCTACAATATAAGTAAGATTGCGAGAATTTACAATTTTGGGAAGTAAGGGCATTCCTTCTTTATCAACTAATAAAGAAATTATTTTGTATTCATTAGATTTACAAATTTGATTAAGCTTATTTAAAGTATTAAGTTCTACTAAACACATAGGACAATAACTTGTAAAAAGATTTAAAAGCACATATTTTCCTTTAAATTTTTGCAAGCTATACTTTTCTCCTTGGTAGGTATAAAAATCAAAATTTATAACCGATGAAGAATTTAAAGCTAAAAAAGAAAATAAGCTAAAACTAATAACAAAAGCTGATATAAACAAAAATTTTTTAATTTTCATGTTAAACCTCCTTCTGCAATTTAATTTAAATATATTTTTAAAAATTTTAAAATAAATTCAACTAATCCTTCAACTTCTATCTCAAAATCTAAAAAATAGAGATTTTCCTGAAAATCAAGCTTTATCCCATCCTTTAATGTAGTAATATAATTCTCCTCAGGGTCAAGTTTAAAACCTTTATAATGATAATGATCTGGGAAGGAAACCCTTTTTTTAATTTTTAAACCAAGTTTTTCTAAGATATCAAAGAATTGTTTATTATTGGCTAATCCACAAAATGCTATAAAATCTTTTTCTTTAAAATCATCCACTTTTTCCAAATTTTTATTTAAAATTTTCCAATTTTTTCTATAAAGTTTAAAAACAGGCTTTTCTTTATAAGAGAAATCAAAAGGTTTATATTCTTGATAAGTTAAAATTATAGCGTCTGCCCTTTCTAAAGAACTTATAGGCTCTCTTAGTCTTCCAAAAGGAAAAAGTTTATCAACCAAGTCTTCTTTTTTTAAAAGAACAAGATCTAAATTCCTTTTTATTCTTCGGTGCTGAAAACCATCATCTAACAAAATCAAATTAACTCCCAAATCTTTAAAAGCTATTTCACTTCCCCTTTTTCTATCTTCATCAACTAAAATACTTACTTTAATACCCTTCTTTTCAAAAATTTTACCAAGTAAATAAGGTTCATCTCCTGCCTTTTCCCAGTCTACTTTAAGTTTTCCTTTTTCCATAACTATAACTGATCCCTTACTTTTTCTTTTATATCCTCTTGAGATAACTGCTATATCAAATTGGGAAAATAATTTTTCACATAAATATTTAATAAGAGAGGTTTTTCCGCTCCCACCAAGGGATAAATTCCCTATGGAAATAACAGAAACAGGAATTTCAAAACTCCTAAAAATATTTTTATCATATAAAAAATTTCTTGTTTCTATAATATAGAAGTAAGGATTTATATAGTTTAAAAAATTAAACATTTCCTTTATAGGCATCCTTCATAATTAACATTAAAAATAAACCACCTCCGATGATTGCAGATAGGTATTGAGTTATTATTCTCCATAAAATGGCAAATATGCCTAAAAAATCGGCACCTATAAAATTATCAAATATAGACAGAGCGCCTATTTCACCTATACCACTTCCTCCAGGAGTTGGACTCATAAAAATAGCATAAAATAAAGGAAGTTGAGCTAAAAAAATTTTTTTTATAAAAGCTTTTTCGTTGAAAGCTTTTACCAAAAAAACACCTGTCAAGAGCAAAGAATTGTACATAAATAAAGTAAATATAAAAATTATTAAAAAAACTTTTTTCTTTTGTTTAAAAAAGTCATGGCAAAGAGTAAAATATTTTGATATGGTGTATTTTACACTTCTTAAAATCTCCTTATTTATAAATTCCGTTCCTTTTTTAAAAAACAGTTTCCAAAGAGTAAATAAAATAGCAGCTATAAGAATAATTATAAAAAGTAGAGAAATTATTTCTTTGGCTTCTTTTGGATTATTCAATATAGAGTGGATAGTAAAAGGTAAAAATATTACATAAAAAAATATACCAGCAACACATTTTAAAGTTGCTATATACATTATTTGATAAATTTCTCCTCCCACTCTTTTTAGAGTATAAAAAAGAAGAAGCTCCCCTCCTAAAAAATATGGAGTTACTGTAGCTCCAAAACTATTTATTAAAGTTATTATATATCCATATAGAAAAGGATAATTAAGACCTATGGTTCGTGCAATAATAAAAATCCTTAAGTTATCAAAAGTATGAAAGAAAAAAAGGGTACATAAACTTAAAAAAAGATATTTTTTGTTTATTAAATAAATTATTTGAGAAAAATTTGAAGGAATACTTTTGTTAAGTACATATAAAAAAGATAATAAAATTATGGTAACAGTAAAAGAAAGACCGTATAAAATATTTTTATACATACATTAAAACCCTTAAACTTTTTAAAACTTTTATTACTTTTAAATATTAAATTTTATGGTATTTTTTAAATATTACTATTTTAACCTTAACTTATAATTCTATAAAGAGGAGAATATGGAGAGAAAAATTTTATGGGCTCCTTGGAGAGGAGAATATGTATCTGGAAAAAAAGAACCTGGGTGCATTTTCTGTCCTCCTAATAGTCCGCTCCCTGATGAAGAAAGACTTATTCTTTACAAAGATGAAAAAGTTTTAGTAATAATGAACAAATTTCCCTACAATACAGGCCATTTATTAATTGCTCCAAGAAGACATATAGCAGATTTGGAAGCTTTAACCGAAGAAGAACTTTTAAATATAATGAAAATGTCTCAAGAAGCTGTAAAAATCCTTAAAAAAGTGTTAAAACCAGATGGATTTAATATTGGATTTAACATTGGAAAAGTAGCAGGTGCTGGTTACCCAGATCATATTCATCTTCAATTAGTGCCTCGTTGGGAAGGAGATATAAATTTTTTAGCAGTATTAGATGAGGTTAGAGTTATCTCTCAACATTTAAAAACATTATACAGAGAACTTTTCCCTCATTTTCAGGATATAAAACTTTAATCTACTTCTAATTTAATAAATTTTTTCTTTCCAATTTTTAAAAAATATTCTCCTGGAAGGAGTTCTATTTCCTCTTGAGTAATAGGGTTTTTGTTTAGATCTATAGCTTTTTGAGAAATTAATCTTTTTGCTTCGGAACTACTTTTTACTAATCTTTGGTCTCTTAAAAACCCCGGAAGCCAAATTTTTCCAGATTTAACTTTTATTGTAATTGCTTCTGTAGGCATCTCCTTTTTACTAAAAACTCTTTCAAATTCCTCCTCTGCTTTTAAAGCTAATTCTTGGGAATGAAATTGGGAAACTATGTATCTTGCAAGCTTTTTCTTTATTTCCTTAGGATGATACTCCCCTTTTTCTACTTTTTCTTTCATTTCCTCAATCTCTTTTTCAGAAAAATCAGTTAATAATAAATAGTATTTCCACATAATATGGTCAGGAATAGACATTATTTTTCCATACATTTCAAAAGGTGGCTCCATTATCCCTATATAATTTCCGAAACTTTTACTCATCTTTTGAACTCCATCAATACCCTCTAAAAGAGGAAGAGTAATTACTATTTGTGGTTCTTGACCATATTCTTTTTGAATATCTCTTCCTATTAATAAATTAAATAATTGATCAGTCCCTCCAAGTTCTACATCAGCTTCCAAAGCTACAGAATCATATGCCTGAAAAAGAGGATAAATCAATTCATGAATACTAATAGGAATACCTGATTCAAAACGTTTTTTAAAATCATCTCTTTCCAAAATTCTGGCTACTGTATATTTAGCGCAAAGTTTTATTACATCCTCCACAGTCATTTTAGAAAACCATTGACTATTAAAAACTACCTTTGTTTTATTAGGATCTAAAATTTTAAAAACCTGTTCTTCATATGTTTTTGCATTTTCTAACACTTGTTCTTTAGTCAAAGCTACCCTTGTTTCAGATCTTCCAGTAGGATCTCCTATCATACCAGTAAAATCTCCGATTAAAAAATAAATCTCATGTCCAAGATCTTGAAATTGTTTAAGCTTTCTTAAAAGTACTGTATGTCCCAAGTGAAGATCAGGTGCAGTAGGATCAAAACCTGCTTTTATTTTAAGAGGTCTTTTTTCTTTGTAAGATTTTTCCAATTTTCTTATCAGTTCTTCTTCACTTATAAGATTAACCACCCCCTTTTTTATAATTTCAAGAGCTTTTTTAATTTCCTCTTTCACTTTATACACCTCCTTCATTTTTTGAAAAATAGTTTTCAATTGCTCTAACAAGTCCTTCTATGGTATATTCTTCAGCTTCAATATGAGGTTCAAAACCAAATTCTTTTAAAGTAGAAGAGGTAATAGGACCAATAGAAACAAAAATAATATTTTTTAGTTGCTCTTTTCCGGCATCTTCAATAAGTTTAAAAAAGTTTTTTACTGTGGAAGAACTTGTAAAGGTTATTAAATCAACCCCTTCTTTTAGAATTTCTTTTAATTTTTCCTTAGATTCTTCACAAATTTTTGTTTCATAAATTGGAAGTACTTCCACTTTGGCTCCTAATTCTCTAAGTTTTTCAGGAAGAACTTCCCTTGCCTCTTTTGCTCTTGCTATAAGAATATATTTATTTTTAAGATCCAGCTTTGAAAAAGCAGAAACTAAACCCTCTTGAGTATAATCTTTTTCTGGTATTAAATCTGGAAAAATTCCATAATTTTCTAAAACATTTTTAGTTGCTTTTCCTATAACTGCTATTTTTATACCTCCTAAAGCCCTCAAATCTTTTCCTTTTTTCCATAAAGTTTTTAAAAATGTTTTTACTCCATTTTCTGAAGTGAAAACTATCCAATCATACTTTGATAATTCCTCTATTATCTGAAAAACCTTCTCATTTAAAATTGGTTCTACCTTTATGGTAGGAATTTCATAACAGATTGCTCCAAGTTCTTCTAATTTTTCAACCAGTTTACTTGCCTGTTCTCTTGTGCGAGTAATTATTATTTTTTTACCAAAAAGAGGCTTGGTTTCAAACCAATTAAATTTTTCTCTAAGCTTAACCACTTCTCCTATAATAATTATAGCTGGAGCTGTAATACCTTTTTCTTTTACTTTTTCTGCAATATTTTCTAATGTACCTGTAGCAGTTTTTTGTTTAGGAATTGTACCCCATTGGATTACTGCAACAGGAGTATTTGAATTTTTCCCTTCTTCTATCAGCCTTTTAGCAATGTACGGTAAATTCTTAACTCCCATTAAAAAAATTAATGTCCCTATCTTAGAAATAGCTGAAAAATCTATCTTACTTTCTTCTTTATTTTCAGCCTCATGTCCTGTAATAATTGCCAAAGTGGAAGTATAATCTCTATGCGTTACAGGAATTCCTGCATAAGCAGGAACTGCAATAGCTGAGGTTATCCCAGGAACCACTTCAAAGAGGATATTTTCTTCAACCAAAGCTTCTGCCTCTTCTCCTCCTCTACCAAAGAGAAAAGGATCTCCTCCTTTAAGCCTTACTACTATTTTTCCTTCTTTAGCTTTTTCAACAAGAAGTTTATTAATTTCTTCTTGTGGTAAAGTATGAGCTCCTGCCTTTTTACCAACATAAATCTTTTCTGCTTCTTCCTTACAAAAATCTAATAACCTTGGATTAGCAAGATAATCATAAATTACTACATCTGCCTCTTCTAAAACCTTTTTACCTTTTAAAGTAAAGAGTCCTGGATCTCCTGGCCCAGCTCCTACTAAATAAACCTTTCCTTTTTTCATCTTATTCTCTCTTATAAATCTCTTTTAAAATTTCTTCTCCGCCAACTTTTAAAAGTTTTTTAGCAAGTCTTTCTCCGAGTTTTTCTGCTTCAGAAATGCTACCCTCATCCCTTAGTTTATAAAACCTTTCTCCCTCTAAATCACTTATAAACCCAATTACAAAAAGTTTAGAATTTTCAATCCAGCAATAAGCTCCCATAGGTACTTGACAACCACCTTCTAAAGTCTTTAAAAATGTTCTTTCTACCTTTACACAAATTGCTGTAATTTCTGAATGAATTTTACTTAGCATTTCTTTGAGCTTTTTATCATCTTTTCTTGTCTCTATTCCAAGAGCTCCTTGACCAACAGCTGGAACCATCTCATCTATAGTTAATCTTTTATAACTAATTTCTATTCCTAACCTTTTTAATCCAGCTTCAGCTAAAACAATTCCATCAAATTGCCCTTCTTTCCATTTTCTTAAACGGGTATCTACATTTCCTCTTAAAGGTAAAATTTCTAAATCTTTCCTAAGTTTCTTTAACTGGGAAAGTCTTCTCAAACTACTAGTTCCGATTTTAGAATAAGATGGCAATTCTAAAATATCTTTATAATTTGAAATCCAAACATCAAAAGGAGATTCCCTTTGAGGAATACAGGCTATTTCTAAACCTTCAGGTATTAAAGAAGGGACATCTTTCATGCTATGAACAGCAAAATCTATTTCTCCTCTTAAAAGAGCTTCTTCTATTTCTTTTACAAAAAGTCCTTTTCCCCCTATTTTACTTAAAGGGGAGTCTAAAATTTTATCTCCAGTTGTTTTTATAATTATTTTTTCAAAATTAATTTCAGGAAAAAAGGATTTTAATTGTGAAATTACCCAATCAGTTTGAGCTAAAGCTAATTTGCTTCCTCTTGTTCCTACTTTAATAACCATTTTTAATGAAGTTTAATGACAGCTACTACAGGTCCCACCTTTACAAGTGGAACAAGCTGAACCTAAAGAACTGACAAATTTACTTCCAGATTTGAAGGCTACCTGAGACATTAATTTTTTTACCCTTGAACTTTTACATTTTTTACAAACAATTTCATCCTCTCTATTTCCTAAAATTAATTCTTCAAAAATTTCTCCACAATCTTCACATTGGAATTCATAAATAGGCATATTTTATCACCTCCATAAAATATTCCATAAAAGACCTTTTTAAAATAATACCATTATTTAATTTCGTCAATGTTAAAAGATTAAAAAAAGATTTAAAAGATTAAAGAATCTCAAATTAAGTTATTTCGGTGGTTTCAAGTAAGATATCCCACATAAATTTAACTTCTGCATTTATATTATAGGCTTTTACTATATCATGGATACCTACGTGACAATTGTGACAAGGAGCAATTACTATTTTTGCCCCTGTTGCTTTTATTTGTTCTGCTTTAACTTTGTTGCTTTCAACCCTTACTTTTTTCCAAGGAGATCCAGCAGCTATTATTCCTCCTCCAGCATTACAACAGAAATTATGTTCCTTATTAGGATACATTTCTCTAAAATCTTCACACATTTCATTAATTAAATATCTAAGTTTATCACCTGCTCCTTTTTTTCTTACTAAATTACATGGATCTTGTAGGGTTACAGGTTCTTTAATTTTCTTTTTAATCTTTAATTTTCCTGTTTTTAAGAGTTCATAATAAAATTCTGTAGCATGTAACACTTCAAATGGTAATTCCTTATAACCAAGTAAAGGCGGAGCTGCTTTACAAAGAGCAAAAGTTGCATGCCCACATTCAGTAACTACTATTCTTTTTGCTCTTAATTTTACTGCTTCTTCAAATACCTCTCTTACAATTCTTTGCATTGTAAAATAATCCTGAACAAACATAGACATATTAGCATAGTCTTTTAAGGAATAACTCCAATTAATCCCTGCATGATACATTATTTTTCCTATAATTTGTATATATTGAGGAGCTCTTGCAGGCTCAGTTCCCAGAGTTACAAATAATACATCAACTCCTTCTTTATTAAAAGGAACTTGGAAATCTTCTATTTCTGCAGAAGTTTATTCCTCCATCCACTGAAGTAAATCAATCCAATCAGGTTGAGGAATCCAAAGTTATGTCAAAGTAGCAGATAAACTATAATTATAGTCCATTAAAATGTAAGGGACTACCCCAAGTAAAAACAAATCCTTCTTACCTGTCCTATAAGAAAAGCTATATCTATTCCAAAAGGACAATACATACTACAACGATGGCACATATTACATTCTGTAAAAGCAATTCTTGCACAATCTCTTATAAATTCTGGAGAAACCTTTCCTTTTCTTTTTATCATTTCCCAAAGAGTCATTTTTACTTTACTAACAGGAGCATAAGTTGGATCTTTATCACGGGATAAATAATGATGACAAGCATCGGAACAAAGCCCACAATGTATACATGTTTCTATAGCCACCTTTCTTCTTACAGAAAGTCTACCTAATACTTCATTTATTGTTTTTTCTATTTTTTCTGGGGTAAGATTTTTAATTTTCTCATCAATACCAGGGTCCTCAACCTTTTCCCTTACATATTCTGGAAAATATTTACTTACATAAATTGCCTGATTTTCTTTAAATTTGCTTTCTTTTTTTATCATTTCTTATTCCCTTATTTAAGAAATTTTTTAAAATTTTTTAAAATCTTTTAATAAAAAGTTAAATAGATTTTTTAAATAAAAATCATTTTAATTTATTAATGATTGATTTTTTTAAAAAAAATGTTATAGAAACAATTTACTTAGAATTTAAAATTTAAAGAATTTTAAAATCTAAGGGTAAAAATGAAAAAACCAAAAATAATAGTTACTGGAGGAGCAGGTTTTATAGGGTCAAATTTAGTAGAAACCCTTAACCAAAAAGGGGAAGACCGAATTATTGTAGTTGATCATTTAAATGAAGGAAATAAATGGAAAAATTTATTAGGTCTTAAGTTTTTAGATTATATAGAAAAAGATGAATTTTTAGAAAAAATTGAAAAGGGTTATTTTAAGGATGTTTCTGCTATTGTCCATCTTGGCGCCTGTAGTAATACTACTGTAAAGGATTTACACTATTTATATTTAAACAATTACAAATATTCTCAAAAATTAGCTCTTTTTGCTTTAGAAAATGAAATTAACTTTATTTATGCCTCTTCTGCTGCCACTTATGGAGATGGTTCAATAGGTTTTTCTGATGAAGAAGCTTTACTTCCTAAATTAAAACCTCTTAATCCTTATGGCTTTTCAAAACATCTTTTTGACCTATGGCTTTATTATAATGGACTTTTAAATCAAGTGGTAGGATTAAAATACTTTAATGTATTTGGAGAAAGGGAATTTCATAAAGGTGAGATGAAAAGTGTAGCTTTAAAAGCTTATGAAGAAATTAAAAAAGAAGGTAAAGTAAAATTATTTAAATCCTATCACCCTGATTATAAAGATGGGGAACAGCTTAGAGATTTTATTTATGTAAAGGATGCTGTAGAAGTTACTATCTTTTTTTTAGAAAATCCAAAAATCAAAGGTATTTTTAATGTAGGAACAGGTAAAGCAAGGTCTTTTAAAGATATTGTTTTAGCAATCTTTTCAGCCCTCTCCTTACCTCCTAATATTGAATATATAGAAATGCCGGAATATTTAAAAAATCAATATCAATATTTTACTCAGGCAGATATTACCAAACTTAGAAAAGTAGGTTATAATAAACCTATGTGGGAATTAGAATCTGCAATTAAAAATTACGTAAATTATTTAGAAAAAAACTATAACTCCTTTTATGGATAGTGATTCCATATCAGAATTTATAAAACTATTTTTTAAAAGAAAACCAAAACAATTTTCTGAAGTAGAAGAGGAAATAAAGGAAGTACTAGAAGATTTTAAGGAAGAAAGGATTTTAAGTGAATTTGAAGAAAAGCTCGTTTTGGCTTTTTTTAGCTTAAAAAGTTTAGAAGTCAGAAATGTGGTAATTCCAAGAAATATATTAGAAGGATTAGACATTTCTTTATCTTGGCAAGAAATTAAAAAAACTATCATTCAGAAACCTCATTCTTTTTATCCTATTTATAAAGAGATTTTAGATAATTTTTTAGGATATGTTTCTCTTAAAGATTTAATAAAAGGCTTTGAAGAAAATAATTTTCAATGGCAAGAATATATAAAACCACCTTTAATAATTCCAGAAAACATTCCCTTAGTTTCTGCCCTTGAAAAAATGACAGAAAAAAAAGTTGAAGTTGCCTTTGCTGTAGATGAACATTCAGAATTAACAGGTATTATCAGATTAAAGGATATATTTAAGGAATTATTAAAAACTGAACAAAAATGCCCTCATCCTGATAAAGAGGGTTGGTTGATTTTACCTGGAACCTTTAAACTTAAAGATTTAGAAGAATGCTTAAAAATAAGATTATCTAAAGGTGATTTTGAAACTATCTCTGGATTGATTATAAGTCATTTAGGAAGAATTCCTAAAAAGGGAGAAAAAATAAAAATAGGTCCTTTAGAAATAGAAATCATTAAAGCTGATGAAAGGAAAATAGAAATTGTTAAGTTAAGATCTTTAACCTCTACTGAAAGTGAGAACTCTAATTAATCTAATTGCACCTATCTTTTCAGCTCTTTTATTAACTCTTTCTTTCCCAAAATGGAATTTATGGATTTTTGGTCTCTTTTCTTTTGTGCCCCTGTTTTTCAGTTTTGTTTTTACTAAGGAAAACAAAAATAGATTAATTTTGGTTTTTATTTTTGGAATTTTTCATTTTTCAACCCTTCTCTACTGGTTAGTATATACCCTTACCAAATACGGAAACCTCAATTTAATCATTTCTTTAGTTCTTCTACTTCTTCTTTCCTCTTATTTAGCTTTTTATTATGTTTTCTTTTTTTATACCAATTTAAAACTCAAAATATTTAAATCCCCTAATTTTATAAAAGGTATCTTTTTTAGCTTAACCCTTGTAGGTATAGAATATCTGAGAGGAAAACTATTAACAGGATTTACCTGGGGACAGTTAGGCTATATTTTAAGTAATTTTTCACCTTTTTTACAATCAGCTGATATATGGGGAATATGGGGTTTATCTTTTATTTGCGCTTTAATAAACTATTATATCTTTTTCTTACTATATTCCTTTTATTTTTCTTTTAGTTCTTTACTAAATCTTAGGTTTTTAATTAATAATTTTTGTTTTTTTATTTTTTTTATTACCTTTTTAAGCTATGGAATCTATAAGAAGAATTTTTGGGAAAAAGTAATTTTTCAAGAAAAAGATTCTATAAAAGTTTCTCTTTTGCAAGGAAATATTCCTCAGGAAATGAAAGAAATAAATGAAATTGAGTATTCTCTTAAAATTTATGAAAAATTGACTCTTTCTGCTTTAAAAGAAAAGCCTCAAATTATCTTTTTTCCTGAAACTTCTTTTCCTTTCTTTTTTCCTCATGAAAAAGAACCTACTCTCAAATTCTTAACTTTTTTAGATAAAATAACTTTAGAATCTGAAAAATTTAATTATTTACCTATCTTGATCTTTGGCACTTTTAGACTTAAATATAAAAATGGAGAGCCCTTAGTATACAATAGCTTAATTGTTTGGGATGGAAAAGACTTTTTAGATCTTTATGATAAAGAAAAACTTGTCCCCTTTGGAGAATATGTTCCTTTGGAAAAGTATCTTTCTTTTTTAAGAAGAATAACTGTTGGACTTGGAGTTATTAAACCTGGTTTTTCTAAAAATCTTACTTTTCCTTTAAATGATAGAATTATTAAAGTGACTCCTCTTATTTGTTTTGAAAGTGCCTTTTCTGAAATTTTAAGAAAAAGACTTGAAGAAAATCCCCAGCTAATTTTTATTGCTACAAATGATGCATGGTTTGGTAAAACTTCAGCTCCTTATCAACACTTTCAGATGGCAATAGTAAGGGCTGTTGAAGCAAGAAGATACACTGTGCAAGTTGCCAATACAGGTATAACAGGAATAATTGATCCAACAGGAAAGGTTATAAAGATGACTCAGCTTGAAAAAGAAGAAATTGTTTATGGAGAAATAAAACCTTTTTATGAAAAAACTCTTTTTATAAAATACGGAAATACTTTAGGAATTTTAGGTTCTTCAATTTTATTACTTTCCTTTATTCTAACACTATTTCCTGCCAAATTTTTAAATCCTTAGGACTAAAGCCTAAAAATTGAAGGATTCTTTTTACAAATTGGGCAATTAATTCTTCTAAATTTTTTGGTTTATGATAAAAACCTGGCATGGCTGGAAATATGACTGCCCCTGCTTTACTACAGATTTCCATATTTTTTATATGAATTAAGTTAAAGGGAGTTTCTCTTATAACTAAAATTAAAGGCTTTTTTTCTTTTAGCATCACATCTGCAGCTCTTTGTAAGAGGTTTCTTGCAGAACCACTTGCAATAGCAGATAAAGTCCCCATGGTGCAAGGTATAATAATCATTCCAGAATAATTACTTGAACCACTTGCAGGGGGAGAACTTATTTCATCTTCTTTATATAATTTTTCTGCAAAATTTAATATTTCTTCCACAGGCTTTTCCAACTCATGATTCCAAACTATCTCTCCTGCTCTGGTAATAATTACCTCTGCAGAAATTCCAAGGTTTTTTAGCTCTTTTAAAAAATAGTAGGCATAAATAACACCACTTGCTCCTGTAATTCCTACTAAAAATTTTTTTTCCATTTCTCTGCACTCTCCTTAGCAATTCTATCAACCCTTTCATTATAAAAATCGCCACTATGCGCCCTTACTTTTTCCCATTTTACTTTATGAAAATTAACCAATTTTTCTAATTCTTCCCAGAGTTCTCTATTTTTAACAGGATTACCTTCTGAGGTTGTGTAACCTCTTTTTTTCCATTTTGGTAACCATTCTGTAATACCTTTAATTACATATTCTGAATCAGTATAAATTTTTATTTTTTTAGGTTCCTTAAAATGTGAGAGTGCATAAATAACTGCTTTAAGTTCCATTTGATTATTTGTAGTAAAAGGTTCTCCTCCTGTAAGTATTTCTTCCTTTTCTCCTGATCTTATTAAAACAGCCCAACCTCCTGGACCAGGATTACCAAGAGAACATCCATCTACATAAATTTCTATTTCTTCACTTTGAGATTCCTCTTTTAAATTTTCCAATTCTTGAAGAATTTCATACCCACTACTTGTTCCAATTACATCAGCTCCTACAGATAAAAAATCTAAAACATCTTTCAAAGTTCTTATCCCTCCAGAAGCCTTAATTTTTATTCTTTCCCTGGAAAATTTTTTAATAATTTTTATATCCTCTAAGGTTGCTCCTCTTTTTGCAAAACCAGTTGAAGTTTTAACAAAATCTATCCCTGTAAAAATAAGGAGTTCCACTGCATTTTTTATCTCTTCTTCTTCTAAATATGCAGTTTCTATAATTCCTTTTAATACTTTATTTTCTGCAATTTTTCTAATACTTAGAAGTTCCTTTTCAAGTTTTTTATACTCTTTAGATTTTAACCATATTAAATTTAAAACAAAATCTATTTCATCAACTCCCAGTTTTAAAAGATTTTCAATTTCTGCCAATTTGATTTCTGTTAAAGAAAAGCCTAAAGGAAAGCCTGCTACAGAAGTAATTTTAAATTCTAAATTTTTAAAATTTTCTCTAAGATAAAAAACTAAAGTAGGTGAGATACATATACTTCTAAAGGGGTATTTTTTTGCTTTTGACAAAAAGTCTTCAAATTCCTTATATGATCCCTCTGGTTTTAAGTAAGTATAATCAATTTTGTTTGCTATATTTTTTATTTTATTCATTAAATTATTTATAAAGTAGGTAAATACGATTGCTTAAAGAAAAGCCCTTTAATTCTTTTTTGAGTTTTTCTTTTGGTAGTTTTGCTTGCACTAAAACCCAATGAGAAGTTCCAAATCCCTCTGGAAAAATCAAAAATTTTAAAGCCTCCATATCTTTCCAAGTTTTTTCTGAAATTTCATAAAATACCTCGTTTATTCCAAGGGCTACTAAAAAGGAGCCTTGTTGAGTAAATCCAATATTTGAAAATCCATATTTTTCTCCCAATTCCCTTAACAAAGTAAAATCTATATGAGAGGTTATATCAGTTTCTCCTGGTTTAAAATAGGGATTACTTATAGCTTTATGTTCATAATAGCAAAGAAGAGTTCCTTTACTTCTTTCTGAAGAATAATAATCTTGTCTGGGATATCCATAATCTATGGTTATTATAAAACCTTCTTCCATTTTTTCTGAAAGATCTTTGTAAAATTCTTCTATCTTTAAACAAACTTCTGTTCTATAACCTTCTTCCCAAAAAGGAAAATAAGGCTCTATTATCCTTAAAATTTTTTCATCTTCTAATTCTTTTAAAAATTCTTTAATATTCCCATTTTCTTCTACTTTAATCCATACTTCATATATCTTATTATCTTTCTTTTGAATTAATTTTACAGGAAAGGAATCAAAAAGCTCATTTGATAAAAAAACTCCTCTAAACTTAGGTAAATCTCTTAAATTTTTTACCCACTTTATTTTTTCTTTAAAAGCTTTTAAAGTTTCTTCCTGAATTTTTCTTATAGATGAAAAAGGTTCAATTATTAAGTAATTAAATTTATAGCCTTTTTTTATAGTATATTCTAAAAGATCACCAGCTAAAAAGCCATGCCCTGCTCCAGCTTCAACAATTAAAAAATCATCTATCTCTCCCAAAATCTCATACATTTCAATAATTTGGCGAGCTAAAGTTGCTCCAAAAATTTTACTTATACAGGGCGAAGTTATATAATCTCCTTTTTTACCAGGAAGCATACCCCTTGCATAATAACCGTATTTAGGGCGATAAAGAGAAAGTTCCATATATTTTTCAAAAGTTAAAGGTGACTCTTGGCTTAAAATATTTAAAAACATTAAATTACTTTTTCACTAAACCAAATTCTATCATCAGATCTTTGTTTCCATCTATTTGATACAAAAAAACCATTCTGGGGATTTTACTTGGAATTTCTATTTTATGGTCTTTACCTGTAACTATAGATGGAGTTGAAGCCTGCAAAGTAATGCCAGTTTTTTCAAACTCTCTTCTAAATACTCCACATATTTGATTGGTAAGTTCTCCACCAGCATCAATAACATCTTTATTAATTTCTTCTACATTTTCTCCAAGAACATTTTTCATAAAATCAAAAATTATCCTTTTATCATAACTAACAATAAAAACACCTTCGAGTTTTTCAGAAGCTAACCCTATAATCACTGAAATGTCTTTAAGTTCTGTATTTTCCTTTTTAACTTTTGTATCTTTCAAAACTGGAGTTTTAGCTAAGTAAGTACCTATTACCTCTTCCACAGCTTTTTTGATATAATCTGATACAGATGAAGCCTGCATTTCCACCTCCTAAATGTTTTAAATCTTAAACTTTTCTACAGCAGATTTAAGTTCTGTTCCTGATTTAGCAATTTCTTCAGTTGCTACAACCACTTGTTCAACTCCAACTTTAAGATCTTTAGTAGCATTAGCTACACTTCCTATATCTTTTGCTATAGCTTCTGCAGTGACACTCATCTCTTCAGTTGCACTTGCTATACTTTGTATCCTTTCTTGAAGTTTTTCAGAAGCAGATGCTATTTTATTTAATATGTTTGCTGCCTCTTCAGATAGTTTTACTCCTATCTCAACTTTACCTGACATATTTTCAACTTCTCTTTTTACATCATCTACAGCTTTTCTTATCTCTTTTATAGTCTCAGCTATCTCTTCTGTTGATTTGCCTGTCCTTTCTGCAAGTTTTCTAATCTCTCCAGCAACAACTGCAAAAGACCTTCCGTGTTCTCCAGCACGGGCAGCCTCAATTGTTGCATTAAGGGCAAGAAGATTTGTTTGTTCTGCTACATCTTTTATAAATTCAACTATTGACTCTATAGCTCTTGCTCTTTCTTCAAGTGCACCCATTACCTCTTTTAAGCTCTCTGCCACATTTTCAATAGCTTTAACCTCATTTGCAGTTCTTAAAGTATAATTTTCACCATCTTTTGCTATTTCAGCTGTTTTTTTACTTTCTTCAAGTATTTGTGTAGTATTCTTTGCTATATCAACCACAGTGGTGCTCATTTCTTCAGTTGCACTTGCTATTTGGGTTGCTTTTTCAACCTGAGTCTCTATATTTGCACTAAACTGCTTTGTTATAGCAGAAAGTTCTTCACTTGAACTTCCTAAAGTTATAGAAGCATGCCTAATTTCCTCTATAAGTTTTCTCATTGAAGATAAAGCTTCTGAAAGATCTTTTGCCATAGTTCCTATTTCATCTTGAGAGACAATATCAATATTGACTGAGAGATCTCCCTCTCTTACTCTTGCTAACACTTTTCTTAATCTTTCAATAGGATTTCTTATAGAACTTGAAACACCTATAATTACTAATAGAGAAACTATTACAAAAATAGCTCCTGAAACTATAAGAACTACAAATACCCTTTTTATATACCCTAAGGATTGGTTAACTTTTTCATCTGCTCTTTTACCATAAAAATTTACCAAATCATTAAGCTCTTTTTCCATAGCTCCTATTTTAGGAAGCACCTCTTTTTCATGAATTAAAATAGCTTCGTTAGTTTTCCCATCTAAAGCAAGTTGAATAACTTTGTTGTTGCTCTCTCTTAAACTTAAAATAGCATCAATAGCTTCATTTAGTTCTTTTTGTCCTTCAGCTGATTTTGTAGTCTTTTTCAAAAACTCTAAATGTGCTTTATAAGCTTCCCTTGCTTTTAAAATTTCATTATAAAATTCTTTTCTCTTTTCTAAATCCTGTGTTAAGAGCATTTTTGCAATATTTAACTGAATACCTGCAAGAATTCTCTCCCTTACTTCTTGAACATTATTAATTTTAGCTATTCTTTCATCTAAATCTTTTACATTATTTTTTATGACATACAAACTATATAAAGTATATAAGGAAACTATAATAACTATAAAAACTATTACTCCGAAACCGAAATAGAGTTTTTTAGTAATGCTCCAATTTTTAAACATTCTCTACCTCCTCTTTTAGAGTTTTTTATTCTTTAACTATTTTTTCTATATCAAGGATTAGTAAAAGTTTATCTGGTAATTGGTAAACATTTTTAATATATTCTTTAGAAAGTCCCTCTAATTTATCAGGCACTTTTTCGAGTTTGGAAGGTGTTATCTCTAAAATTTCTCCTATTTCCTCTATTACAAAAGAAATTGGTGACTCTCCTTCATCTTTTACTATTAAATTAAGCTTAGGAGTAACTTTTAAGTCTATTTTCAATTTTTTTGCAAGATCCATAACTGTTACAATCTGTCCTCTTAGGTTCATTATTCCAAGTATGTGCTCATCTGAAAGAGGAACAGGGGTAATATCTATTTCTTTGTTAATTTCCATCACTTGACTTGCTGGTATACCGAAAAGAAAATCTCCTATATAAAAGGACACCATCGTTATAGTGTCAGCAACTTTAATTGAAGTATCTTCTTTTTTCACTATTTCTAAATTTTCTTTTTTTACTAATTCCATTTAGCCTTTCCTCCTTTTTAAGAATTTTAACTTAATAATCTTTCAATTTCTTCTAATAATTTTTCTCTATTAAGTTTTATTTCATAAGCATTTGCACCTAAATCTAATACTTTTCTTCTTACATCTTCTCCTGCAAGGGATGTCACAACTATTATAGGAATATTCTTATAATCTGGACTTGCTCTTACTTCTTTTATAAGCTCAAATCCATCCATTTCTGGCATTTCTAAATCGGTAATAATTAAATCAAATTTTCCAGAAAAAAGTCTATTTAAAGCTTCTTTTCCATTTTCGGTTGTTTCAACCTCATACCCTGCCCCTACTAAATAATTCTTAATCATACCCCTAAAAAAGGGAGAATCTTCAGCAAGAAGTATCCTTTTTACTACTTTTTCTTTTTCTACTTTCACAATAAACCAATCGGGATCATACATTTCAATTATTTTGTAAATATCAATAAAAAGGGTAGTTTTACCATCAATAATTCTATGACCTAAAATTCCTGGTTGAGTATAAATTCCCTCTTCTATTTCTGGAGTAGTTTCTAAAGTTCCTACAATGTTTGTGCAAAGGATACCACAAGTTTTACCTCTTTCTGTAAAGAATAAAACATTATAGCTTTCTTGAAGCGGGACTTCTTTTAAAGGTAAGTAATTTTCTAATCTTATAACAGGAACAACTTCATCTCTATAGATAATTATTTCTTTACCCCCGGAAATCTTTATTTCATTTGCTTTAATTTTGTCAAGTCTTGAAATTAAAGCTATAGGAATTGCAAACCTTTCCTCTCCTACATCAAAAAGAAGTAAAATTATAGTTTCCTGAGCGGAGGTTTTTATTTTTATTCCTGCTCCCTCATAAGTCTTTTCTATTTCTTCAATACTTATTCCGACAAATTGGGAAAGACCTACTACATCTAATATAAGAGCAAGTTTACCATCACCCATTATAGTTGCACCAGAATAAATGGGAATATTTTTAAACCACCTACCAAGCGGTTTAACTACAATTTCTTCAGAAGCAAATATTCTATCTACTAAAAGCCCTATAAATCTTTCTCCTGTATTTAAAATAACTAAGTTTCTTTGTTCTTCAGATTTTCCGTTTACTTTTAAAACTTCTGACAATCTTAATACAGGTATTATTTCTCCTCTAAGTCTATAAAACTCAGTATTCCCAACTTTAAGAAGGTCTTTATCAGGATCTACATTAACGAGTTCTTTAAGATTTACCTGAGGGATAGCATAGCGATAATCTCCTGATGTAACTATTAGGGCAGGTATGATAGCAAGAGTAAGAGGGATTTTAATTTTAATATTTGTACCTTTACCGCGAATAGTATTAATTTCTATAGAGCCTCCAAGTTTTTCTATATTAGCTTTAACTACATCCATTCCCACTCCACGTCCAGAAAGTTGGGTAACAGTTTCAGCAGTAGAAAAGCCTGGTTTAAAAATAAGATTTAATAATTCCTTTTCAGAAGCACGTTCTACCTCCTCATAACTCATAAAACCCTTTTCTACAGCCTTCTTTTTTATTTTTTCAATATCTATACCTCTTCCATCATCATCTATTTCTATAACAACTTGCCCTCCTTCTTGATAAGCTCTAAGAATAAGATTACCTTCTTCAGGTTTCCCAAGCATAACCCTTTCTTCAGGTGTTTCAATCCCATGATCAATAGCATTTCTAATAAGATGGGTAAGCGGATCCTTAATAGCCTCAATTATTGAACGATCTAATTCTGTTTCTGTTCCCTCTAAATGTAAGTTCACCTTTTTACCTAAAGCTTTAGCTAAATCTCTTACAATTCTTGGGAATTTATTAAAAATACTTCCAATAGGTTGCATTCTCGTTTTCATTATAGTTTCTTGCATTTCTGTAGTTATCATAGAAAGTATTTGCACACTTCTTGTTAATTCTTCATCCATTATCTTTTGAGAAAGTTGTACTACTCTATTTCTTGCAAGAACAAGTTCTCCAGCAAGATTCATTAGCTGATCAAGAAGTTTTACATCAACCTTTATGTGAGTTTCTGCAAGTTCAACATGAGGGGAAAGAGGAGCTTCTTTTTCTTCTTTAACTTCTTCTACCAGCTTAACTTCTTTTTTCTCTTCAATTTTTTCTTCGACTTTTTTTTCAGCTTCTTCTAACTTTTCTTCTAACTTCTCTTCTCCTATCCTTTCTTTTGGCTTTTCTTGAACCTTTTTTCTTAGCTTTTCGTTAAAATTAGATAGTTCAACTAAAAAATCTAAAATTTTATCTTCTACAGGTTCAGTTTTATTTTCTTCTATGTAAGAAATGATGTACTTTATATAATCAACTGCTTTTAATAATATATCTACAACATCTTCTTCAGGCTCTATTAAACCATCTCTTAATTTTGAAAGAATGTCTTCAGAAAAATGGGCTATACTTTCTAAAGTTTTAAAACCAAAAAATCCAGCAGCTCCTTTTAAAGAATGCATAGTTCTAAAAAGCTCTTTTAAGACTCCAATTTTCTTAGGATCCTTTTCCAATTCTATAAAACCTTCTTCAAGTTTAGTTATTCCTTCTTTTGCTTCAACTAAAAAGTCTTGCAAAATATCCTCATCAAAATTCATTCCTTTCTCACCTCCTTACTTTTCTGTATCTCTATTATAATTAATTTTTAAAAATTTTAAAATTTAAAACCTCTTTGAAATAGCTTTGCTTTACCATTTTTTACTATTAAATAAGCTCTCTCTCCAACTATTAGAGGTAAATTATTTTTGATGTGTCCAAAGGAAAAGTTATAACCAATAGGTATATATTTTGGCAAAAACTCTTCCACTCCTTTTAAGAATTCTAAGGAATTAACTTTACCTATATCACCTATTATTATCCCCTTTATATTTTCAATTCCTAAAGTAAAAATCACTTGCAAAAATGCCCTTTCAATTCTATATTTTTTTTCATTTGTTTCTTCTATCATTAAAATTAGAGATTTTTCAGTAGGTAAATAGGTAGTCCCACATAAACTTGCCAAAGTAACTAAATTTCCTCCTAAAAGTATTCCTTCTGCCTCGCCCTCTTTATAAGCAAAACCTTCTAACTCTATATCTTTATTTCCAGCTATTACTTCTAATAGATTTTTTAAAACTTCTTCACTTAAATCTGGCAAATTAACAATCATTGGAGCGTGTAGCCCCTTTCTTTTAAATTTTTTATAAAAGTATAAATGCAAAGCTGTAATATCGCTAAATCCAATTAAAGAGGAATATATATTTATTTTTTTATTTTCGGAAAAAAATTCATCTAAATAAGGAATTAATTTTATAGCTCCAAATCCTCCTCTTACCGCCCAAATAAAGTCATATTCTTTTGCTGTAATCAATTCGTAAAATAAAAAAGCTTTAAATGAAGGGGAAGATTCTGAAAAATCTACAAAAGATTTAAAGGATATATTGTTTTTTCTTAAAACTTTAATTCCTCTTTGATAGCTTCTTATAGAGGGCGGGCTTGAGGGTGAAAAAAGAGCTATTTTTATTTCTTTTTCCACAAATAATAAAGTCCTTCTAAAGTTAAATGTGGTTCTATTTTTTCTATCTTTTTAGAATAGGGAGCTATAAATTTAGCAAGTCCTCCAGTAGCTATAACTTTAGGACTTGTTCCCATTTCTTCTGAAAGTTTTTCTATTAAAAAGTCAGTAAGCCCTATAAATCCATATATTAAACCACTTTTTAAAGCTGAAATGGTGTCCTTCCCTATAACTTGAGAAGGTGGCTCACTTAAATCTATTTTGGGTAATTTAGCAGTTTTTTTAAATAAAGCTTCTATAGAAATTAAAATACCAGGTGCTATTGCTCCTCCTAAATAAGCTCCCTTCTCTGAAACGCAATCAAAGGTTATAGCTGTTCCAAAATCAACTATAATTAAAGCACTTTTATATTTTTCCCATCCTGCTAAGGCATTTACTAACCTATCTCCTCCTACTTCACAAGGATAGAAGAGTTCTATAGGAATTTTAACAGTTTGATGATCTGCAACTAAAACTTCTCTTGCCAATAACTTTTTCCCCATTTCAACCCACCAATGTAGCACAGGCGGAACTACACAGGCAATGCAAACTCCTTTAAGGTCTTTTAAAGCTATTTTATAAATATCCAAAAAACTTTTAAGCTTCACTAAAACTTCGTGAGAAGAAACAGATATCTCAGTTTTAAAACTAAAAGTAGCAACTAAATTGCCGTTTTCTTCAAAAACACCGCAAACTGTAGAGGTATTTCCTATATCCACAGTTAAAAGCATCTAAATTCCCTCCTTAACACTTTCTAAAAGCCAGCTTACCCAATCTTCTTTTTCTCTTCTCCTAAGTATTTTTACTTTGCAGTTTTTTAAAATTTCTAAAAGTTCTTTTTCCATATCACTCATAAATCCAGATATTAAATAAAATTTAGAATTCCAAAAAGTGGGAAGATTAAATAATTCCTCTAAAAGACTTTTATAAAGGTTTGCCAAAACTAAATCTACTTTAATAGGCAGAAGTTTTTTTATATCTCCCTCTATAACCTCTGCTGAAAGACCATTTAAAATTAAATTATGTTTAGTTACTTTTACACATAAAGGATTAATATCTACCGCTATAACATCAGCTCCAAGCTTAGCCCAAAAGAGAGTTAAAATCCCTGTTCCACAACCAATATCAAGAACCTTTTGAGGTTTACCAAAATTTTGATAAAATTCCCAACTTAGCTCAAGGATCATAGAAGTTGTGGGGTGAGTTCCTTCTCCAAAAACTATACTTGGATCAAAAATAAGATCCCATTCTCCTTCATACCAAAGAGGAGCTATTTTACAAGGTCCTACTTTAAAAGGTTTTAGCACTCTATTTTCATTCCATTTTTCATAGGGAATTGCATCTTTAAAATCCAGTTTGAGCCCATATTTTTTTATTAATTCCTCAACAAGCTCATCTTTTGGTTTATGAAAAAAAAGAATTCCTACTCCATCTTCTTCCCATACTCCTATTAAGTCTTCATCTTCAAATTGATTAAGAGCTGGATGAAAGTTTTTAAAACTATATATATATAAGATTTCGTATTTTTTATACTTGCCTTTTAACATTTTTATAATTTTATTTTATTAACAAATTTAAATAACACAAGAAAAGAACCATGTCAATTCTTTTATTATATTTTCAAGATATAAAGCAACTAAAATTATGGTTAAATTAAAAATAATCCAGAGAAGCAAAAATATACGAATCTTTAAAAATTTTTTCTGAGTTTTATTAAAAATTTCCTCATTTATTAGAACATTTTTCAAAAATTCAATCCTTTCAAATATTCCATAATGGTGCCAACTTTTTTTATACAATTGCCCTGTAACTTCTCCTATTTTAAATAGGGCTGAAATAATGGGTTGAGGACTTTTTAATATAACAGCAGAAAGAAAATCTGCCTCCCTTTCAAATTGTCTTAAAAAGAAAGAAAAAATGTATCTTATGTAAATAAAAGCTAAAAAAATAAATCCTATACCTAAGCTTATTTCTAATGAAATCGGTAAAGTCTTTTTATTTTTTATAATATCAATTAATTGAGGAGAGAAATAATAGGCTATTAAAAAACTTAGTATTAAAAAGGTTAACAAAAACAAAGGGAGATTTAAGAGTAAGAGCAAAAGCCAAAAATTATGTCTTTTTTTGAGATGTCCTATCTCATGAGCTACTACTCCTAAAATCTCTTCTGGAGAAAGAATACTTAAAAGGGGTTTAGAAAAAAATAAATACTTAAAAGGTGGTAAAAAACCTATAATACCTGCTGTATAAAGCTTTTTCCCTAAGTTACCTAAAACATAAATTTCATTTATTTTAATCTTATTTTTTTTCAAAAAATTTAAAATAATTTCTCTTAAGGCTAAGTCATCTAAGGGTTTTACAGGCCAAATTTTGATTATTAAAAAAGGAGAAAAAATAATAATAAAGATCAAAAAAAGAAAAAATTCTCCCTCAAAGTTTAAATTGAACATGCTAAAAATATCTTGAAAAATAACTAATAGTAATACCGGAAGAATAATACCTAAAAGGATTTTTAAGTAATTAAGTGTAAATCTTAAAAGCAAAAATCTTACTAAGAACATATAATGTAAAAACCATAAAATTCCTATAAGAGAAGAAAAATAGATTTTATCTAAATAAGTTTTAAAGTTAAAAAAACTTAAATCTATAATATAAAAAATAAAGCTAAGACCTATAAAAAATTTATCTAAAAAATGAATGAAGTGGGATTGATGAATTTTTTTTCTAACTATTAAAAGCAAAAAAATAAAAAGGAGTTCTTTGAAAATAAAAAGGGAGAAGAGAAAAATTGAGGAAATTTTATAGGAAGTTACAGGAATAAACTCATAAATAATAAAGGCTAACCAAAGGTATATAAGATCTTCATAAATCAAATTTTAATACCACCAATACATATAATAATCAAATTAATTCAAAATAAATGAATTTTACTTCAATTAGAAACTCCGAGACAATAAAAATATATCAAAAAATAAAAATATGACAAGTCTCACATTGATTATTTATCTTTCCCACCACTTTTTAAGTTTTTCTATTTTTCTTTTAGTTAAAGTTTCTTTAATAATTATGGCTTCATATCCTTCTGGTATTTCAGTAACCTCATTTTTACCGGTAAGACTGACCTCCACACTTCCTTCAATTACAGAAATTTTTGTAAAATCTGTCTTATTAGTTTCCACAGTAAATTCTGTACCACGCACACATGCACAAGCAATAATAGTTTTAATACAATACCGAAACCCCTTTTTCATATAAATTTTTAACTCTTTTTCATATTCTTTCATTTTCTCTTCTGTCCATCCTTTTATTGTTTTTAAATCCTCTTTGTATCTCTCTATATAGTCCTTAGCCTTTTGTAAATATTCATCCGATTTATCTACTTTTGTATAGACCTTACCTTGGATAAACTCAACCCCTCCTCATCCGCTGATTTCTTTTTCACTATAACCTCAGAATTTGGCCCTACAATGAAGTTTCCTTTCCCATCTAAAATTTTTAATTCTATTCTTCCATCAGAAGAAGTTGTTATTTTATCACCATCATTTATTGGCATGTTAGAATAGCAGGCATCTTCCAGTTTTTTAGTTTGCAAATTCATAATCTTTACTGTACCTAAACATTCCTTTACTAAACCAACAACATTATTAGAGGCCATTTTTGAATATGAATCCTTAAGTGATCTCTGTTTTTCATTTAACCTTGTCATGAGCCATTCATATTCCATTTTCTGATCTTTTAGCTTCTTTTGAGTCTCTTTTGCCTGCATTAAAGCCTTTTCTGCTACAGGTTTTGCCTTTTGAGCTTCTTCTTTTTGTTTTTCTGTGCCTATAATCAATGTTCTTTGTATCTTTGCAAGTAATTCATTTATCTGCCTTATCTCCTGTTCGTTTTGAGCTATCTTTAAATCAATTTCCTTGATTCTTTCCTCTACTCTCATTTTTTCATTTTGAAGATCAAAATATGCACTGAGCCAGAGTTTATCTCCTGAAGTAAAACTCTGGGCTAATGATAAATTAGGTAGAATTAAGAATAAAACTAATATTAATAGCATTCTTTTCATATTATTCTCCTTTTTCCATCATAAATTCCCATTTATAAATCTGATCTTTAGCTGCCCTAATATCAGGAGCATCAGGATAGAGTTCAAGGTAAATATTCATATTCTTAATTGCTTTTTTGTAGTCTTTAATCTGTCCATAACTTAATGCCAGCGCCTTATAAAGATTAGGATAGAAAGGTGATAATTCTAAAGCTTTTTGATATTCTTCAATCGCTTTCTCAAATTTTCCTTCTTCTGTATATGTTTCTGCTTTTATTACAGATTTTCTTGCTTCTTCTGGTAAAGCAAAAAGATGTGGATATTTAATCATGAGTTCTGCAATATAAGCTCTTATTTCTTTTGCTTCTTTCTCATCAGCAATCTTTATAAGATTTGCATACTCTTTAATTGCCTCTTTATATTGACCTTTTGCTTCAAGAGTCTTAACGCTTTGCATCATACTATCTTTGTAAGGCTTTAATGCAGTATAGAGAGTGTTAATCGCATTATTTCTTAAAACTGATTTGGTTATCAAATAATCTTCAGGAATATTCTTATAAACACTTACAGCTTCATTAAATTTACCAGCCTTGGCATAAGCTGTTGCAAGCAATAACTTTGAAAAATAGTTATCCTTATCTGTAGAAGAAAGAATATTTATAGCTTCGTCATACTTTCCTTTATCAATATAAACAGCACCAAGAGCTTCTTTTGTATCATCTAAATTTAGATTAAGTAAGTATGCCTTTTCTGCGTCTTTCATAGCTTGATCAAGATTTCCCTTTTCTCTATAGCAAAAACTTCTTTGGGCAAAAAATGCAGATGCCTTCTTGTCAATCATTGTTTTTCTTGTAATTGTTTTTTCAAATTCTTTATTACCTCTTTTTATGGTTAATGTAACCTGGGTTCCTTCTTCACCACGCAGTAAGTTAGCTACATCTTCAAGTTTTAATTTCTCTGTTGATTGATTATTAACTTTGATGATTTTATCTCCTATCTCTATACCAGCCATCTTTGCTGGACCTTCTTCAGATACTATCTCAACAACAGGGTAATCTCCTTCTTCTTTTTTTTATCTTTATACCGACTCCAGTTATCGTATTATATTTAATTGCCTCATTTGCACTTTCTATTGCTTTATCAAATTGTCCCATAGCTATATAGATGTTTATTAGTAAATAATCAGTTTCAATATATGAAGGATAAAGTTCTATAGCTTTTGTAAGAGCATTTATAGCTTCATTATATGCTTCTTTTTCATAATAGAGGTTTGCCAGTTTTAGATAATTATGTTTAGATCCTGGATCTAATGCTATTGCTTTTTTAAAATTCTCCTCGGCCTCTTTATATTTCTTTTGCTCTTGGTATATAAGTCCTAAAACAGTATAAGCTGCTGGTTCATTTGGATTTAAGGCTATCGCACTTTTCCCTGCAGCAATTGCTTCATCATATTTTTTTACCAATCTCAAGAGATTGGCAAATTTGATATAGTCTATAATAAGATCCGATCTTAGCCCGGGGTCCTCTATATATTTAACTCTCCATTCTATCCATCTGTTAGTCTCAAGTATGGCTTTCTCTGGATTTAAGAAAACTTGTGCCACCTTATTAGGAATTTTTTTAACTGCCTCTGTTATATTACTTTCCACAATTGTATTTATTTTCTCATCATTGAAAGGATATGAGACTTCACAAGGTTCTTCAATGCACTTTCCATAAAGAAAGACATCATCTAAATACATAGACCAACAAACATAAAGATTAAAAGTTTCCTTTTCCTTTGAAGATTTTTTCAACCACCCCAAGTCTTTTGGAGTGTTATCTTTTATTTCTATAGCAATTCTCTTTTTAGAATTTTGATCAAAAGCAGGATAAAGGTACTTGACAATAGCATTTTTAAGATATTTACCGATGCTTATTTTAATTCCTTTGGTAACTACATTTTCATCAGAAAAATAAATTTGTACAGAATAAGGGATCTTCATAGATTGAGTATCTTTTGATTGCTCTATTGAAACTTGTGTATAAGTGTTCGGAATAATCAAAAAAGTAAAAATAAAGAAAATTGAAAATATTATTAAACTTTTTATTAACTTCATTTTATGCCTCCTAAATCATTTTTCTTTCAATCTTACTCTCTTTTTACCGCAAAAAAATCTCTTTTTAACTTGTTTAATTTATTTTCAATCTCCTGCTTTTCATTCAAAAGTTTTTCTTCATTCTTCAATGCCTCCTGATACTCATTCTCTGCCTGTTGTTTTAAAGCAAGGGCTTGGGCAAGTAGGTCTTCTGTAGGAGAGGGTGTTTTTTCTCTGTAGATGCTTCTACTTGTTTTTTTGCTTCTAATTCTTTAATCTGTTTTTCTAATTCTTCTATTTTCTTTTTTGATTCTTCTTTTTTAGTTTTTACCTCTTCAAGTTCTGTGTAAATTTTTTGGAGTGCTTCAAAATTTGGCATAGCCAATTTGTAAAATTTAGCCATTTTTGTAAGTTTATTATTTAGCTCAATCGCTTTTTTACTATCCATTGCATCCAGTAATTCTTTGGGAGGATTATAATTGATATGTCTTGGAGAACCAGCATCCCCTTCAAAGGCAAGTCCTGCATAAAAGCGAGCTGCCTCAAGGTCTCCTGATTGTAAAAATGTCTCTGCCTTCTTTGCAAAATAAGCAGTTCTTAATAATTGTTCCTTTGCTGTTTCTGTTGTTTTTATAGCTGAAGTTGACTGTGGTCTCGGATTATCCCAATCAATTCGTGATAAAGTTTCTCTTTCTGATACTCTTGGACCAATTATAGTATAACTTCCAAACGGTCCACTTCCTATCCTGACTTGAGAAAGGATATCTTGTCCTGCCCTTCTTCTTGCCTCTTCCTCTTTTCTCGCCTGCTCTTCTGCTTCTTTCATATGTCTCTGCCATGCTTCGTAGGCTTTCTTTTTGGCTTCTTCTTGCTGTTTTCTTAATGCTTCTTCCTGTTGACGCTGTTGATAAGAAGTATCAGGTCTTGGCATCATAAGATCCATCATACTATCGTGTATCATTTGTCCTAAGGCTCCAAAAAGTGGTGCCATAATTCCTTGGAACATCTGAAGTTGCATCTGCTGAGAGGGGCTAAGACCGGGAGTGGGTGCATAGCTAGATGTGCCTCCTGTAGGATTACTACTTATAGGAGTGCATCCACCACAGCCAACACATCTATATCTTACCCCATTTATAGTAACTTCTCTTACTTCGCCCTTAGGTATATATGTTCCATCTGGCAGTTGACTTCCCTCACATACTGGATTTGGCTCTGGGAGATTAAAACTGTAAGCTTGCAAAGACAAAAGGAATATTAAAGCTATTATAGATAAAATTATTTTTGTAATAATTTATACCTCAAAAGGATAATAAGAAATCTGCCAAATTCTCTAAATCTTTATTTTCTAAACTTTTAGTTTGTTTTATATAAGGCTTCATAAAATCCTCTCTATCTGGATCAATAATAGCTTTAGCTTCTCCTTTTAAGTATTTAATCAATTCTCCTTTTTTATTTTTATATGCCTTTGATATACTTTTAAGAGATGGAGCAAAACCTTCCTCTTTCTGATAATGACAGGAACCGCAATTAAATCTTTTAAATATCTTTTCTCCCTCTTCTGCTAAAACTGTAAAACTGTAAAACTGTAAAATATTAAAATAAACATTAACCCCCAAAAAATTAAAAATTTTTTCATACTTCCTCCTAAAGATTTTTAACTACTACTTTCTAAAGAGGTATTCTCTTTTTTGTGTTTTTCTTTCTTTTCCTTTTCTTTTCTTGCATAATCTGTAACATACCATCCAGTACCTTTTAAAATAAAACTACTTTCACTAATAAGTTTTATTAATTCTCCACCACATTCTTTACAAACTTTTAAAGGCTCATCTGTTATTTTTTGCCATACTTCAAAGTGCTTTCTACAACTTTTACATTCATATTCATAAATTGGCATATCTCTTCACATCCTTGAAAATTTTAAAAATAAATTTGGTCAAAATAGTAAAAAACTTTATTCATATAAGGTAAATTTGTGAAATCTTTTAAGGCTTTTTTGGTAAGATTATGCACAAATTTTTCTTCTTCCCATTTATATTTAGAATAAAAATTACTCTCATATCTAATAAATCTAACTAAATGAATTAATTCGTGAGTTAAAATATAAAGCAAAAGTTCTTTTAGAAAAGGGTTTTTTTTATGAAAAATTTTATTTTTATTAAGACATATAACATAAAAGTCCTTTCTTTTTGATGGTAAATCATGTAATATTTTACCCTTTAAAATAGTTGCAAACCTGTTTTTAAAAAACTTGTTTTCCTTTAAAATGTATATATCATAAATTAATCTACTAATCTCTCTTTCTGAAAGCTTAAATTTTTCAATAAGATTTAGTTCGCAAAGATAAAAAATATTTTCTAATTCATAAAAATTATTAAATTTTCTTAAATATGAAGTTACTTTTTTCCCTTGGGATAAGATCCTAACCAAACTACTTGAAGACAATAATTTTGCATTTCCTCCAAACATTCTTTTATCTTCTCGTCTTTAATATGTCCTTCGCAATCTAAGAAAAAAACATATTTCCAAGGTTCATCTTTAGAGGGTCTACTTTCTATTTTAGTAAGATTTATTTTTCTTACAGCGAAACATCTAAGCACATCAAAAAGAGCACCAGGTCTATCTGCTACACTAAAAAGAAGAGAAGTTTTATCATCTCCAGTAGGTTGAACCTCTGTTTTTCCAATAATCCAAAATCTTGTAGAATTTCCTTTTATATCTTCTATATTTTTAGCTACAATCTGAAGATGATATAATTTTGCTGCTACTAAACTTGCAATTGCACCTACACTTTCATCTACAGCTGCCCATTTTGCTGCTAAAGCTGTTGAAGGAACTGTTTCAATAGGAACTGAAGGTAATTTTTTCCTTAACCATTTCCTACATTGAGCTATAGCTTGAGGATGGGAAAGTACTTTTTTAATGTCCTCTATTTTCCCAGTTTGATTCATAAGATGATGAGAAATGGACTCATAAATTTCCCCACATACCTTTAATCCATATTCATAGATAGCATCAAGAGTTGTTGCTACAACCCCTTCTATAGAGTTTTCAATAGGAACCACTCCAAAATTAACTCTTTCACTACTTACTTCTTCAAAAACATCAGTTATAGTTTCTACAGGTATAAGTTCAGCAGAAGTTCCGAAATAATTTAAAGCTGCAATGTGACTAAAAGTTGCTTCAGGACCAAGATAAGCTACTTTTATTTTTTGTTGAGCACTTCTACAAGCTTTTATAATTTCTGAATAAATTACTTTTAATGCATCCTCAGGAAAGACTTTTTGATTAATTTTTAAAACTTTATTTAAAATCTCTTTTTCTCTCAATAAATCAAAACTTTCATATCCCATATTCTCTTTAAGCTTTCCTATTTCTTTTGCAACCTCTATTCTTTCTTTTAAAAGTTCAACAATTTGTGTATCTATTTTATCAATTTTTTCTCTTAATTCTTGAAGTTTATTGTTCTTCATAATCTATCTCTATTTCGTTATTTTTTATTCTTAAAGAATGAAACAGTTTTCTTTTTACCTTCAAGTTTTTTATTTTAGGAAGGCAGCCCCAACAAAAATAAGCTCCTCTTCCCCCTTCTTTTTGAAGCTTATCTAAAACTATTTTATTTTCTTTTATACAAAATCTCAATAAGTCTTTTTTAGGCATTTTTCTCTTGCAAACTATACAGGTCCTCTCAGGAACATGCCCTTTTTTAGGCATTTATCTCTTTCTTAGCTTTTTCAACAATCTTTTCTACCTCTTCTAAAGGTAGCTTTGTTAATTCAGCAATTTTTTCTATAGGTGTTTCTACAAGAGTTTTCAAATCTTTAATATCTGCTTCATAAAGATAACCTGCAATTTCATCAGATAATCCTGTTACTTTAAGTAACCTTAAAAATTCTGGTTCTTGACGTCTCAAATACTGGGTTTCACTTAAAATGTCTATTCTCCATCCTACAAGTTTAGAAGCAAGTCTCACATTCTCTCCCTTTTTACCAATAGCAAGGGACAATTGGTCATCAGGAACAATAACTTCAAGAGTTTTATTTTCTTCATCTACTATAACTTTACTACATTCTGCTGGAGCTAAAGCATTATAAACAAATTTAGCAGGATCAGGATCCCATAAAACTACATCTATTTTTTCTTTCCCCTCCTTTTTATCAGCTTTTGCTATATTAAGTTCCTCTAAAATAGTAGAAATCCTTGAGCCTCTTACCCCTATACAGGTTCCTACAGGATCGATATTGGGATTAGTCGAGGTAACTGCAATTTTTGTTCTTGAACCAGGTTCTCTTGCTATAGCAACAATTTTAACTATACCTTCTTGAATTTCAGGTACTTCCTTTTCAAAAAGTTTTTTAACAAAAGCTGGATGTGAACGAGAAACTATAATTTGAGGTTCCTGTTGTCTATATACCTCTATAACCAAAGCTTTTAATCTATGCCCTCTAATATACTTTTCTCCAGGTACTTGTTCTTCCTCAGGTAAAAGAGCTTCTGCTCTTCCTAAGGAAAGAATTACTCCTCTTTTGTCAAATCTGTGTACATATCCACTAACTATTTCTCCAATTTTATATTTATATTCATCATATATAAGTTGTTTCTCTGCAAGTCTTAATTTTTGAGAAAAAAGTTGTTTTACAATTTGAGCAGCTATACGTCCTAAATCTTGAAGTTCCACCTTTTCTCCAATGATGTCCTCAATTTTAATGTTAGGATAAATCTTTTGAGCCTCTTCTAAGGAAATTTCTGTCTCCTTATCTTTAACTTCTTCTACCACTTTTTTTAATTTGTAAATCTCTATATCACCCTTTTCTTCATCATATTTAACTTCAATACGGGCTTTATTACCAAATCGTTTTTTGGCTGCAGTTCTAATCCCTTCAATTAAAGCCTCAACAACTATCTCCTTAGATAAACCTTTTTCTTTACTTAAACTTTCTATAACCTTTTTTAATTCTCCCGGCATAGATATTCTCCTCTACTTTAAAATTCATTTGAACTTAATTTCAGGCTGTAAATTTGCTTTTTTAATATTATCCAAAGAAAACTCCCAAACCTTTCCTTCTACTTCCATCTGAACCAAATCTCCTTTTATTCCTAAAATAATACCTGTAAAATTTTTTCTCCCAGAAATAGGTGTTTTTAAAATAATTTTAGCTTTCTCTCCTTTAAATCTTTCGTAATCTTCTTTTTTAACCAAAGGTCTTTCTATCCCCGGAGAAGAAACTTCTAACACATAGGAATGATGAATAAGATCTTCTTTATCTAATATTTTGCTTATCATTTCGCTTATTTTTGCACAATCTCCTACAGTAACCCCTCCTGGTTTATCTATAAAAATTCTTAAAACCCAACCTCCTCTTTCCCTTTTCCATTCTAAATCCACTAACTCTATATTTTTTCTTAAAATAGGAATTTCTATAATCTCTCTAATTTTATCTTTAATTTCTTTTTCCATAATCTTAAAATTAAAAATTATTTTTTAAAATTATATCACAAATATACCAAAAATTATCAATTTTAAAAGTGAAGTTTTAGATTTTGATTTCTCTTTACTTAGTATAAAGAAAAATAGCTACAGGATTTAAATCAGCTTAAAGATTTTTTTAAAAATCACAACTTAAAGATAAAATTAGGTTTTCTTTAAGCTTTTCAATTTCTTCTTGATATTCCTTTGCTGGTCTTTCTATACCACAGATAAGACACCTTACCTTAGCATTAGCTCAAGTTCCTTCTATAACTGCCTTACCTCCGCAGTACTTACAAATAAGGTGTCCTTTATTATCTTTGTTTTCAAAAAAATCAAACGAACTCATTTTTAACTCCCTCTAATTAAAGTATTTTATAGATTAACTATTTTTTATTTTCTCGTCAAGAGACAATAAATACAAAAGGAACTATTATGAAAGATGTTGAAAGGAAAAACTATTGTGCTACTTTTAGGATATTCATAAAATTATAAAAATAATATAAAGATGAAAGCTTCAAAAAGTATACTTATTTCAGCTGGACTTATTGGGAATGTAATTGAGTGGTACGATTTTATTGTCTATGGATACTTTGCACAAGTTTTTGCTAAACTCTTTTTTCCAACCCATGATCCTGTAGTATCTCTTATTTTAAGCTTTTTAACTTTTGCAGTTGGTTTTTTAGCTCGTCCTCTCGGTGCTCTTTTAATTGGCTATTTAGCAGATAAAAAGGGTAGAAAACCAGCCTTGGTTCTTTCTATATATCTTATGGCGGTTCCTTCAATCCTTATCATGCTTCTTCCTACCTATCAAAGTATAGGAATTGCTGCTCCTTTTATTCTTGGAATTCTAAGAATTTTTCAAGGTCTTTCCGCTGGTGGAGAGTATACTACTTCAGTTACTTTTTTACTTGAACATAGCAATCCTGAGCGCAGAGCCTTTTATGCAAGTATTAACCTTTCAGGAGCTATTCTTGGTATTCTTATTGGTTCTTTTGTAGCTACTCTTTTTCATCGAGTTTTTTCTATGGAAGAGATTCTATCTTATGCTTGGCGATTAGTCTATCTTCCTTCTATTATTTTAATTTTCTTAGGAGTTATTATATTAAAAAGAACCTATGAAACCCCTTCTTTTGTTAAAGAGGTCTTGTCTCCTTCCCGGGGATTTCCTCTTTTTACCGCTATAAAACATTATAAAAAATCCTTAGTCTTAACCTTAGCTTTATCAGCAGTGCAAGGAGTTGCCTTTTTTACCCTTTTTGTCTATCTATCTACTTATTATAATAGAATCTTAAAATTCCCACCTGACCAATCTTTTTTAATTAACACTTTAGCTATGTTACTTCTTGATCTACTTATCCCAATTATAGCCCTTCTTTCAGACCGCTATGGAAGAAGGCCTTTTTTCTTAATTTCCCTTTCTCTTTATAGTCTTCTTTCTGTAGGACTTGTTAAGCTTATGCTGTCTGCAGTTTTTATGACTGTTCTTTTAAGCCACCTTATCTTTGCCTTAATATCTTCTCTCTTTATGAGTATTCTTCCTGCTACCTTAGCAGAATTATTCCCTGTTAAAATAAGAGGAACCTCTTTTTCAGTTCTTTATAACATATCCCTTGCTATTTTTGGTGGAACTGTACCAATGGTCTACACCTATTTCGTAGAAAAGGTTAACATTTTAACTTTTCCAGGAATTTATCTTTCAGCAATTTCAGCTTTAGCCCTTATTTTATCAATCCTTTTTCTACCTGAAACAAATCCAAGAAAATCTAAAATTAAGTAATTTTTTTACCAATTTCTACTGTTAAAATGTAAAATATGATTATGTTAATTTTTAAATGCAAACACTTTCATCTTTCCTTCTGTCAATGTTCCAGTCTTATCACAACACAGAACATTCATACTACCAAAATTTTCTATAGATGCCAATCTTTTTACTATTGCACCTTTGTGAGCCATATATCTTGCACCATAAGAAAGACCCACACTTATTACTGCAGGGAGAAGTACTGGGGTTATACCAATTCCATCTGTTCTCCCTTTACCAAGTCTTAGTCTATCTACAATTTTTCCATATTCAGTATCCTTGCCAGTTTTTATAACTTCCATAACTCCAAATCCACTTATTACATGGGTTCCCATAAAAAGATTGCTTCCTTCAAATTTTTCAACAGGATAGGCTTCCCCAGTCATTAAGGATTCATTTACAAATAAATCTTTAACTTTAATTACTACACCATCGGCAGGTATCATATCTCCTGCTCGTAAGATAACTATATCTCCTGGGACTACATATTCTATTGGTATTTCCATTTCTTCACCATCTCTTATTACTGCTACATAAGTTTTAACCATAGAAAGAAGCTTTTCTATAGTTTTATAAGCACCTCTTTCCTGCCAAAAATCTAAGAGACCTCCAAGTAATATGATACTAATTATTATGAAAGCATCTATTTTTTCACCTAAAATAGCTGAGAGTAAAGCAGCAAAAAAAGTAGTAAGATATAAGGACTTTTAAATTGATTTATTAATAGTTCTATATCTTTAAATTTTTTATCTCCCTTTATCTTATTATAACCATACTTTTTAAGCCTTTCTTCTGCATCTTTTGTAGATAGACCTAATCTTTCAGAAAGTTCAATTTTCATTTAAAAATTTCCTTATAAATGTTTAAATAAGTTTATTATAAAGAATTTTTTTTGTAAAGTTTATTTAAAATGTTTGATTAAATCGTTTAAAAATTGAGTAGTGTCTTATTAATTTTGTAAAGACTCTAAAAAAAATAATTTATGCAGATATAATTAAAATTACGACTATGGAAAAAACACAAATTGAGCTAGGGAGGAATATTTTCTAAGTAGAAACTACTTGTTAGGGAGATGCTATTTTGATAATCCAATATACCTTATTAGAGATATCCTTTAAGCAAGTCGAAAAAAACCTTCTTAACAATATTCATAGGTTTGACAAATAAAATCTAATTTTTGGGAAAGTTTTCTTGAGAGATCTCAAATGAAGAAATTGAAAAAAGAGAAAAGAAAAATTTAGATTTAATAGTAATTTTTTCTGTAGTTAAAGATTTTTATTTGCGAGATGAAGAGCTAATCACAGAAATGGCAAGCGATGAAGACACAGCCTGTATAAAAAATATTAGCTATTGTTCAGATCTAAACAAGTTTATCAGCAAGCAATTTATAGGAGAATTTCTTATTCCCTTGGTTAAAATAAAAAAACTTTTTTACAAAAAGACTCTCCTTAATTTTCTTTTTCTTGTTTAGTAATAAAATAAAAATGTAAAATTAGCAAATCAGAATTAAAAATATTAAAAAGGAGATATAGTTATGCAAGCGTTGGTGTTGGTAGTAATAGCTGCTTGTGTTTTTATACTTGCTTACAGGTATTATAGTGCATTTATTACAACAAAAGTTTTAGTTCTTGATCCCAAACGTCCCACTCCTGCTCATTTTTTAAATGATGGTAAGGACTATGTGCCTACTAACAGATGGTTAGTATTTGGACACCATTTTGCTGCTATTGCTGGAGCAGGACCTTTAATTGGACCAGTTTTAGCTGCACAATTTGGATATCTACCCGGTTTTCTCTGGATTTTAATCGGAGGCGTTTTGGCAGGAGCTGTACACGACATGGTAGTACTTTTAAGAATTGATTTCTCTTAGCTCTTGTCAAAACTATGTTAAAAAGATTTATAACCTCTATTGCTTTATTTTCTAAATCCCTTTCTGAGTAAATCTTATACTAAATTAACTACAAGTTCAGCTTCAAAAGGATTTTTAAAAGATGTAATTCCACTGGCTAAGAATGTAACTTTTCTAAATTAATTGTCAAAAGTACAAAATAAAATGTGATAAGTTGCTTAGAGGTGGTATAATGTATTAGTTTAAATTTTATATCTAACCTTATGAGAAATATGGAGCGGGCGACGGGATTCGAACCCGCGACCTGAAGCTTGGGAAGCTTCCGCTCTACCCCTGAGCTACGCCCGCTTTATTATTATAATTATAATTAATTTTAAAATTTTAACAAGCAAAAATTTAGGAGGGTTAATTTGAAGGAAAATTACGATGTAATTATTGTTGGTGCAGGACCTGCAGGAATATTTGCTGCCTTAGAAATTATCTCAAAAAGTAATCTAAAGGTTGCTATAATTGAAAAAGGAAAAGATATTGATAAAAGAACCTGTTATATAGAAAAATTAGGGAGATGTTTAAATTGCAAAGTTTGTGATATGCTAAATGGTTGGGGAGGAGCAGGTGCTTTTAGTGATGGAAAACTTAATCTTTCTCCTGAGATTGGAGGATTTCTTTCAGATTATATTCCAAGAGAAGAACTGATTGATCTAATTAATTATGTAGACAGTATATATGTAAAAATGGGAGCCCCCCAAAAAATTTACACCTTAGATGAACTTAACATAGAAAGAATTAAAAAATTATGCTCTAAACAGGGACTTATATTTATACCTTCAAAAATAAGACATATAGGAACTGAAAAATGTAAGGAAATTTTAAAAAATTTAAAAGAAGAAATTTCAAAAAAAGCTGATATTCTTTTTGAAAAATCTGTATCTAAAATTTTAACTTCAGGAAAAAAGGTAAAAGGAGTTCAATTAAAAGATGGAACTAAAATTATGGCTAATTATGTAATTGTTGCTCCGGGAAGGGCAGGAAGTAGTTGGTTAGAAGTTGAGGCAAAAAGATTAAATCTAAATACTAAAATAAATCCTGTAGACATTGGAGTTAGGGTAGAAGTTCCAGCTTCTGTAATGGACGAGTTAACCTCTCTTTGCTATGAGCCAAAATTTCTTTATTATTCTAAAACTTTTGATGATCCTGTGAGAACTTTTTGTGTTAATCCATATGGAGAGGTTATTATAGAAAATGTAGAAGGGGTATGGACAGTAAATGGACATAGTTATAGTTATAAAAAAACAGATAATACCAATTTTGCTATTTTATGTAGCACTTACTTTACTGAACCCTTTAAAGATCCAATTTTATATGGAAAAAGTATTGCAAAACTTGCCAATCTTTTAGGAAAAGAAGTTTTGGTTCAAAGATTAGGAGATATTAGAAAAGGAAGAAGGTCAACAGAAGCAAGAATTTCCAGAAATCCAGTTAAACCCTCCCTAAAAATTGCTACTCCAGGAGATCTTAGTTTTGTTTTACCTTATAGATATTTAGTAAATATTCTTGAAATGCTCGAAGCTCTTGATAAGATCCTCCCTGGTGTTAACTCTCCCCATACTTTACTTTATGGAGTGGAGGTTAAATTTTATAGCCTTAGATTTGAATTAAGTCGCTCCCTTGAGACAAAAATTAAAAATCTTTTTATAGCTGGAGATGGAGCAGGAATCACAAGAGGTCTTATTCAAGCTTCGGTCTCAGGAGTTATAATTGCAAGAGAAATTGTAAAAAGGAATTTAAATTCAGGCTAAAAATTAAAATCAAAATGCAAATCCTAAATTTTATGCTATAATTTTAAAAAATCGCTTCTAAAGGGGGTTTTATTTTATGAATGCAAAAATTGAAACCTCAAGATTAGAAAAAATATTGAAAAAAATTGAAGGAGTTGCAGATAAAAGAGCTTCTATGGCTGTTTTATCTATGGTTTTGATAGAATATAAACCCACAGAAAGCTATCTCCATTTGCTTTCTACTGATTTGGAAATAGGTTATAAAGGAAAAATATTTGCTGAAGTTGAAGGAGAGGAAACCTCCTTCTGTGTGCCTGCAAGAAAATTTTATGAAATAGTTAAAAACTTTCCTGAAGATGAAATTTATTTAATTAAAGACGAGAATAGATTAGTTATTAAGGATGCACAGGAAAGAATTGTATATAATTTAGCTATTACAGATAGTGAAGAATTCCCAAGTTTACCTGAATTCATAGAAGAAAATGCTATAGAAATTCCAGGAAAGGTCTTAGCTGAACTTATTTCAAATACTATTTTTTCTACCTCTAAAGAAGAAAGTCATTTTGTCTTAGGAGGTATTTATTTTGAACCTATAAAAGAGGAAGGTATTTTAAGAGCTGTTGCTTCAGATGGGCATAGACTGGTTAAACTTGATAGAGAAGTAATAGGAATAGAAAATGTAAATTTTAACGAAGGATTTATCGTGGGAAGAAAAGCTGCTAAACAAATAGAAGATATTGCAGAAGAAGAATTAATAGTAAAATTGGGGTATATAAACAATTATGTAGTAATATGGACATCAAATTCGGTCTTTTTTGCAAGAACTATTGAAGGAACTTATCCAGATTATAGAAGCGTAATACCTTCTCATTATGAAAATGTTTTAAAAGTAGATAGAAAACTGCTAATGGATGCTTTAAAAAGGGTATCTCTAATAATACCAGAAAAATTTAAACCTGTTACTTTTGATCTAAAACCTGACGAAATCATTCTTTCTTCTCAAGAAGTAGAATTAGGAAAAGCTCAAATTAAGCTTAGTGCTATTTATGAAGGAAAACCTCTTACAGTAAATTATAATGCTGATTATATTTTAGATGCCTTAGAAGTAATGAATTCAGAAGAAGTAGAAATAAAAATAGGTGAAGAGAGAACTCCTGCTTTAATAACCGGTAGAAGAGACGAAGGTTTTCTTTATTTGGTAATGCCTATGGTCTTATAAAGATTATGAAGATTCTCGGTAAAAAAGAAAAGGGATCTCAAAAAAATATGGATTTTACCCAAAATTACGAAGCAAGTAGCATCAAGGTCCTTTCTGGTTTAGAAGGAGTCAGAGCTCGTCCTGCAATGTATATAGGATCAACAGATATCTCGGGGTTTCACCATCTTTTATGGGAAATTCTTGATAATGCGGTTGATGAAGCTTTAGCTGGATATGCTACAGAAATAATTGTAACTCTTCATAAAGACGGATCTGCAAGTTGTGAAGATAATGGTAGGGGGATTCCAACAGATATACATCCTGAAGAAGGTATCTCAGCACTTGAGCTTGTAATGACAAGACTTCATGCTGGTGCTAAGTTTGATCACGGTGTGTATAAAGTTTCTGGAGGTCTTCACGGAGTAGGTGTTTCTGTAGTTAATGCCCTTTCAGAATGGTTAATTGCTGAAGTTTATAGAGATGGAAAAATTTTTAGACAAACTTATAAAAGAGGAATCCCAGATGGTCCGATACAAATTGTAGGTGAAACTAAGAAAAGGGGAACTTTGGTAAGATTTAAACCTGATCCGGAAATTTTTGGGAACTTAGAATTTGATTTAGAAATAGTTCAAAAAAGAATAAAAGAATTATCTTATTTAAATCCAGAAATCAAATTTTATTTAATTGATGAAAGAATCGGATTTTTTGAGAAATATCATTACAAAGGCGGTATTGTTGAGTTAGTAAAAGCTCTAAATGCTAAAAAAAATCCTATTCATTCAAAGGTTATTTATATTTCAGGAGAAAAAGAAAATGTTAAAGTAGAAGTAGCTATTCAATATAATTCAAGTTATACAGAAACTTTATACAGTTATGTAAATAATATTCATACCAAGGAAGGAGGAACCCACGTTATTGGTTTTAGAAGTGCATTAACAAAAGCTATAAACAGATATATTTCCGATGAAAAAATTCCTAAACAATTTAAGATAAAAGTGGAAGGTGAAGATGTAAAAGATGGACTTTGTGCTGTTATATCTTTAAAAGTGCCTGATCCTCAATTTGAAGGTCAAACAAAAATGAAGCTTGGAAATAGCGAAATTAAACCTATTGTTGAATCTATTGTATATGAAGGCTTAATAAAATTTTTAGAAGAAAACCCAAACGAAGCTAAAAGGATTATTCAAAAAATAACCATTGCTGCTAAAGCAAGAGAAGCTTCCAAAAAAGCAAGAGAACTTATAAGAAAAAAGAGTGAAATAGAAGAATTTTTAGTAGCTGGAAAGCTTGCAGATTGTTCTGAAAAAGATCCTGAAAAAAGAGAACTTTTTATAGTAGAAGGAGATTCTGCAGGAGGTTCAGCTAAACAAGCAAGGGATCGTAGATTTCAAGCTATTCTTCCTCTAAAAGGAAAGATCCTAAATGTAGAAAAGGCAAATATAGAAAAAATGCTTTCCTCAGAAGAGATAAAAAGTATAATTGCAGCTTTGGGAGCTGGCATAGGTCCTGATAATTTTAATCCTGAAAAATGTAGATATCATAAAATTATAATTATGACTGATGCTGATATAGATGGAGCACACATTAGAACTCTTCTTCTTACTTTTTTCTATCGACAAATGCCTGAATTAATAGAAAAAGGCTGGCTTTTTATAGCTCAACCTCCTCTTTATAGGGTAGTAGAGGGAAAAAAAGAAACCTATTTAAAAGATGATGAAGAATTGGATAAGTATATTTTAAAAAGAATTTCAGAAGGAGTAAAAGCCTATTTTATAAAAGACTCTCTTAAAGAAAAAATAGAAATTAAAGACTTTCGCAACCTCTTCTTAACCTGTGCAAAACTTGATAGAATATTGTTAAATCTCTTCAAAAAAAATTATCCTCCTCAAGTTATCTTACTACTTTTGAAAGCAGGACTAAACAATCTTTCTTTCTTTGAAGACCTTTCTAAAATGGAATCCTTAGCTAAGGATTGTCAAAATTTAGGTTTTAAAATTTCTAAAATAAAACCAAGTGATTATAATCCTAAATACTATGAATTTTTTATATATTCAGAAAAGGAAAGCTTTATTTCAACTCGTATAGGCCCTGAACTTATTTTAGAAAAAGATTATAGAGAAGCCTTTAAAATTTTTGAAAACTTAAGACCTTATGTTTTTTATAAATTACAAATTGTTTATAAAGATTCAATTAAGGTATGGGAAAATTGGATCTTTTATATAGGGGAATTTTTACAATATTTAAGAGAGGAAGGAAGAAAGGGGCTTTTTATTCAAAGATATAAAGGTCTTGGAGAAATGAATTCTAAACAATTGTGGGAAACTACTATGGATCCAAAAAACAGAGTTCTTAAAAAGGTAAGTATTTATGATGCAGAAAAAGCTGATGAACTCTTTTCTATTCTTATGGGTGAAGATGTAGAACCTCGTAAAGAATTTATTTATCAACATGCCTTAGAATATAGAGAACTTGATATTTAAACAAAAATGAATTCAAAATTACTTAAAAAAAATTTAAAATTAGTTTTATCTAAAAAAGAAATCTCTCAAAAAATCAAAGAATTAGCTAAAAAAATTGAAAAAGATTATAAAGATGAGCCTTTAATATTTATTGGAACCCTTAAAGGAGCTTTTATTTTTTTAGCTGATCTTATTAGAAATATTAAAAATCCCAATGTGGAAATCGATTTTGTAAGGGTTAGAAGTTATGGATTTTCAGATACCTCTTCTGGTAAAGTAGAAATTACAAAAGATATTGAAGTTTCCTTAGAAGGTAAAAATGTTATTTTAGTAGAAGATATAGTTGATACAGGTATTACTTTAGAATTTCTTTATAATTACATAAAATCCCTTAATCCTAAAAGTTTAAAAATTTGCGTTTTAATTGATAAAAAAGAAAGAAGAAAAGTAGAAATTCCTATAGATTATGTAGGTTTTGAAATAGAAAAAGGTTTTTTAGTAGGTTATGGACTTGATTTTGCTGAAAAATATAGGCATTTACCTCACATAAAAGAGGTTATAAAAAATGAGTAAAAAGAAATTTGTATGGAATTATTTAAAAAATAGTCCTTGGTATATGTGGGTGATAAGGATTACAGGGGCAATTCTTATTGCTTATATTGTAATTAATGCCTTAAAACTTAAATAGTTACTTAATGTTCAGATTTATATTTAGGATGTTCATAAAGCACAGGCATACGATTTAATACAAAACGATAAGTCAATACTAATAAAGTAACTACTCCTGCACTAAGGGCTATTTCAGTCCAAGCTGGATAATATTTTTGAGAGAAAGGTACATACCATTTATAAGCTATTAAACACACATTTAAACGATTTACTATCACTCCAAAAGCAGTTAAAACTGCTCCTAATTTTACAAGCCAAGCAATTCTATTTCTTACAGCAGAAGTAAACATAAGTGCTGGAACAAGAACAAAAGCAATTAATTCAACTGCATACCAAAATCCATAAAATCCTTTTAAATAATGCCACTTTTCATAATGGGCAAAATCAAGAAGTTTTAAAATTAAATAAATGTAAAGGGCACAGGCTGCAGCTTTTCCTAACCCAATAAGCTTTTTGTTAAAATCTTCTTCATCAAAGTCTTTTATTTGATGCCTGAAAGCTTTATGAGTAATAGTTCCCTCAATAATAACTATTGAAATACCTCCAAAAATTGCTGAAATAAGAAAGAAAGGAGGTAATAATGCTGAATACCATAAAGGATGAAGCTTATAAGGAACCACTAAATATAAACCACCAAGAGCTGACTGATGTCCTCCAGCGATAATCACTCCAAAAATAGTTGCCCAGATGATAAGTTTAGCAAAGAAATCACGAGCTCTTTTTAAATCTAACCATTCAAATACTACCGGAGCAAATTCTATAAGACAAATAATTGTATAAAGGAAGAAATGCCAACCTACTAAGAATAGAACAGAAGAAAACCCCCAAGACCATATTATCAAATTATATAAATTGTAATATCTTCCTAAGTCAAATAAAAGTGCAAAAATAGCAAAAACATATCCAAGAAGACTTGATAAAGCAACAGGTTTTGCAAAATGGTGGTATTCTTTAAGACCAAATAAATGGATTGCAGTTCCTACTGTAAGCCCAGGTGCAGCAAGAGCAATACCTACTAAAATATCAAAACCAATCCAAAAACCCCAGGGGTATTCATCTGAAAGATTAGTAGCAGGACCTAATCCATAAATAAGTCTATATACCATAGCATAAATTCCAAAAATTAAAATTATAAGGGCAATCATATTTCCAATAGTGAGATTATCTCTTATAAATTCTCCAAAGGTTCTTCCCATAAGGATCTTTTCACTAAACCAAGAGGTATTATTTCTTCCCATGGCCCTCTCCTTTTTCCTCATTTATAGATTGTTTTTTCTTACGAGATCTTGTAATTTGATAATAGGCTCCAAAAACTAAAGGCCAAGCCCCTACCACTTCAAAAAGTTTTACCATAAATAAAAATCTCTCACTATATTCTGGTATAGGAGTTTCTTCAAGTTTTGGAAATCCTATTTCTTCAAAAGGAACCGGTGAGATATAAAGCCAGCTTGTCCCACCTACTTCTTTTTCTCCATATACATAAGGAACATATTTACCAGGATTGTTCCCTATTCTCTCCCAAGCTAATTTAACAATTTCACTTCTTTTACCAAAAGTTAAAGCTCCTGCAGTACAAATCTCCACACAAGCAGGAACCTTACCTTCAACTATCCTATCATAACACATGGTGCATTTTGTAATTTGCGGAGTAATTGGATCATAATATTCATATGCAGGGATATCAAAAGGACAAGCTAACATACAATATCTACATCCAAGACACACACTTTTATTATAAATAACAGGACCTTCAGGGGTTTTTCTGTAGGCTTCAACTAAACAGGCAGAATAACAGGCAGGATGTACACAATGCATACACTGTCTTTTTACATAAAGAGGAATTCCATCTTTAGTATAAAATCTATTTACCACAGTAAAATTCCCAGCATGAGGTCTTCTTATTTTATCAAAAACTGAAGGCTTTTGATGAACAGAAGCCTCAAATTCCTTTAATGGTCTATTAGGATTTTTGTTCCATTCATTACATGCCCATTCACATCTTCTGCATCCAATACATTTAGAAATATCTACTAAAACTGCATAGGGTTCTTCTGGAGGGGGCAAATGTTTTTTCTTTCTCTCCTCATAAATTTTCCAAACTTTTTCATTAGCTTTATTCCCGGTAGCATAAATAGATGGTGCATCTCCTTTACTGTATGCCTGAGAAATTGAGGGTTTAGTAATTATTAATGTCCCAGCTAAAGCTCCCAATCCTTTTAAAAATTCCCTTCTATTTAACTTCATAAATAGCCCCCTTTTAATATTTCCGCTCTGTGCTTAAGAGATAATAAATAAATATAAATATAAAAGCTGCTGTAACTGCAACTACATATTCAAATCCATGAGCAGTAAACAATTGTTCTATAGCATACATATTTCTCTCTCCCTCTTATCTTTTTATTCCAAGCGCATCTGTTGGTAAAGGTCTTGGACTCTTTTCTTTATGGCAATCAGTACATCTATGAGTAGGTTTCTCAAGTCTCATATTGTCATGACAACCAATACACTGCACATGGTATGCAGATTGTAATTTTAACTTATTAGGATTAATTGGGTTAAAATACTTAGGATGACAATTCTGACAGGATGGAGGTATATCTTTTTTAGCTTCAGCGGAAGATTTTCTTTGATGATGACATCCCTCACAAAGAACTTTTAAATCATTATGGAAATATCTTGCCAATTTATTATTATTAGAAATATCTACTAATTTATCTATAATTTTGCGATGTGGAAAATCTGCAGGTTCAAATTCTTTTTCTAATACCTTTATTTTAATTTCCTTTTTAACCACTTGGGGATCAAGCCCAGCTGTTGAAAGTGGTGAAGGTAAAATAACTTCTTTTTTACCTGTATGACATCTATCACATACTTCTTTATTAGGTTCCTTAGCTTTAATATCCATTAGAGGAATAAATTTGTGACATCCTGCACAATCTTTTTCCAGTTTCTTTTTATTATGACACCCTGCACAACTATGTTCTGAAAAAGGAGCATGATAGGCATCTACTAAATTAACCCAAGCTCCCTCAGGAATCCCTTCTAATTTATGACAATCTTTACAGGCTCTTAATCTTTCATGATGACAAACTCTACAGGTTTTATGATAATATTCATGATTTTTGTGATTAAAACCAACACCTTTCATTTTGGCATTTTCTATGTTTATAAAATAGGTTTCCTTTTGTCCTCTATCCGGACGCGGAACTTTCTCAAGATCAGCTATAGTTCTATACTCTCCTGTATGACATTTTCCACACTCAAGTGGAGGAGCTTTTTCTCCTTCCTTTTTGCTAACTTCCATTTCTTTATTAATTTTTATATGACAGCTCAAACATCTTTCATGAGCAGTTTTTTGATAAGAAAGTCTCTTTTCTGTAGTAACTTTAACTATTTGAGAAAGTTCTGGACCTCTTTTTTTCTTACTTAGGTCATGACAATAATAACAAGATTCCTCTGTTCCATTTTGATAAACTAATTTTTTTTCTTTTAAATCATAGGTATGATGACAAAGACCACAGTCTTTTTCTCCCGTTCTTTCTTTAAGCTTTGTTTCATGGTCATAATGAAATTTAGGATCAAACTCAACCAATGGATACTTTATTTTAACAAATTCCTTTTCCTTTACATGACAATCTCCACAAGTAAGAGGACCTGCTTTTTTCTTCTCTTTTAACTTTTCTTTATGACATCCTATACATTCATCATGATAGGCTTTCTTATAAGCTTCTTTGTCTAACTTAACTATTTTTTTGGGAAATTCAAAAACTAAAACATCTCTTTCTTCTGTTTTCTTTACTTTTATTATTTCATCCTCTTTTTTTATCCTTGTTAACTCTTCTTTTTTCTCTCTGTGACAAACACTACATGTTTCCCACTCTTTCTTTCCTTCTTTTTTAATAGCCTCAACATGCTTTTTATGATCAAAAATAACTTGAGGTCTTTCTAAAGGACCAAATATTTCTGTATGAGCAATAACAATTTTATCCTCTGGCTTAGTAATTATTATTTCTTTAGAAGGTGGAATAGCTGGTGCAGTGTAAACCTGTTTTATTCCATAAACAATAAGGATTAAATAAATTAAAGCTCCCAAAAGTATTAAAAATAGTGTTTCTTTTCTCATATTCTACTCCTTTTTATCCTTCTTCAGGTAACATTTCTTCAGGAATATACATAGTATTAACTATAAGCTCATCAAAAAACATGGTTTTTACAGGTAATTTGTAATAATTTATTATATCTTTTATCCCTACATTACAATTGTGACAGGGTGTAATTACTATTTTTGCTCCTGTTGCCATAATTTGCTCAGCTTTTACTCTATTTCCTCTTGCCTTATGAGAAATCCACTGAGCTAATACAGCAAGACCTCCCCCTGCATTGCAACAGAAATTATGTTCTCTATTTGGATACATTTCTCTAAAATCTTCACAACATTGCTCTACAATATATCTAAACTTTTCTGCTGCACCTGCTCTTCTTATAATGTTACAAGGATCCTGTAAGGTTACAGGTTCTTTTATTCTTTTTACAGGATCTATTTTAATTCTTCCACTAACTAAAAGTTCATAGTAAAATTCACCTGGATGCATAGCTTCAAAAGGTGTTTCTTTATATCCTAACATAGGTATTGCCACATAACTTGTGGCAAATCTCGGGTGCCCTCACTCAGTTAAAACTAACTTTTTAGCCCGCAGTCGTGCTGCATTATCATAAAGCCCTCTTACAATTCTTTGCATAGTAAAAAAGTCACGAATAAACATAGGCATATTACTACTATCCCAAGAATCATTTATTGTAAGCATCGTCCATTTAACACCAGCTACCTGAAATATTTTAGCAATACGGTCTATATGATAAACTCCTGCCTTTGGTTCAGCAGCAAGAGGATACCATATAACTTCAACTCCTTCTATATCCATAGGAATTCTTAAATTCTTTAATTCATACATGCCCTCTTCTTCTCTCCAAAATAGCGTATCAATATAATCACTTTGGGACATCCATACCTGATTCAATGTAGCCATAAAGGCTTGATTCATCTCAAACATTCTTTGAGGAACAACGCCTAAAAGGAAACAAAATCTTCTTACCAATCCGATAATAAAAGTAATATCTAAACCAAAGGGACAATATAGACTACAACGGTGACATATATTACATTCAGTAAATGCTATCCTTGCAATATCATATACTAAACTTGGTTCTACTTTCCCTTTTCTTTTCATTAGTTCCCAAACAGTCATTTTTACTTTAGCCACAGGTGCATAGGTTGGATCTCTATCATTTGATAAATACCACTGGCATGCTTCTGCACAAAGTCCACAATGTATACAAGTTTCTACAATAGCTTTAATTCTTGCAGTTTCTTTTCCAAAAACTGCCTGATATGCCTTTTCTATTTTTTCTGGTGTTATTCTTTTTATTGTCTCATCAAGACCAGGGTCCTCTATTTTAGGTCTTACATATTCAGGAAAATAAGGACTTACATATACTTCTTTTTCTTCTGAGACTTCCGGCTTAATTGCCATTATTTATCCCCCCTTATTTTTTTACCAATCTTTTGTTTTCCAACTTGCTGCTTGAGAAGCCATCCAAGCCCTTGTAAAGAAGAAGTAATACATATGGGTAAGTCTTGTAAATGGAATAGCTATAAGCATTATCTCCCCAAATAGAATATGAAGATTTAACATAGCCCTATAAGGTAATAGCCATTGATAATGAGCTAAAAAACCTGTTAAAAAAGTAAAAAGACATATGAACACAAAAACGAAATCAGAATAGGTAGTAACAAATCTTACTGTAGGATCAAATATTCTTCTTCCAATAAAAAACAAACACCCAATAATTACAAAAATTGACCAAACATCTGCTACAGTCTCTGGTAAAGTCCACCAAGAAATTTTCCAAGATTCATACCATAAAGCATTATGGGCATAAAGAAAAATAGGGATAAAAACTATACCTGTATGGAAAACAAAAGTAAAAAGGGTAAAGTAAGGTCTAAGCCTCCAGCTTCTTGAACCAAAAGGAATTAACCAATGAAAATAAGATTTAATAGCTGCTTTAAGATTAATAAAAGGTAACACAACTTTCTCTTTCTTAGCTAAATTTATTAAGGTGTAAATTCTATAAATACTTCCAACTATAAAAACTATAAAGGTTATCCATACCATTGGACCTCTTAAAAAATTGTAGAGAGCTACACTTTCTAAAAACCCCATATCCTTCCCTCTTTTATTTATATTTCATTAACAGAAAAAACTTTTCTGCAATACTTACCATCTTTTATACATCTTACAAGAATTTTAGAACCATCCGGACTAAAAACAGGGTCCCATAACCATTCATAGGCTTCTTTACTAACTTTTCCATCAACTACAATAAAATATTTTCCGTCTTTTTCTGCTCTAACAGCTATTTTATCTCCTGTTGGAGAAAATATCGGATCCCATACATTATCAAACCAAGTTTCCCAAGGATATCCGTCAACTGCTATAGTCCATTTATTATTATGTTTTACTACAGCAGCTACCTTTTTACTATCTGGACTAAAATGAGGATCTAAAACCATCTGATTAAAGATAGTTTTCCAAGGATTCCCATCTATAGCTACAGTCCATTCTCCCGAAGCTAAAGCTACAACTGCTGCTATTTTTTTACCATCAGGACTAAATTTTTGTTTCCAAACTTGCAAAAAGTAAGGCCATATAGGATCTCCATTTTTAGCCAAAGTCCATCCTTCTGGTGTTTGAACAGGTGCAATTACATCAGAACTTTTAGGTACAAATATAGGCTCCCAACAACCTCCAAATTCTTTATTCCAAGTTTTACCGTCAACTGCTATAGTATATTTAGAAAGATCAGTCATTACACAAACTGCTACATGATTCCCATCATCACTAAATATACCACCATAAATACTCATAAATGAATTATCCCAGGGTATACCATCAACTGCTATAGTATAATTTTTTTCATAAAACCAAAAAATATCTAATTCTCTTCTAGGATTTATTTGCACACGAGAAGCTGTTCTTTGACCATCAGGGCTCATTATTACGTCTCTTACTTCAACAAAAAGATTTTCCCAAGGTTGATCATTAAGACAAACTCCTTGGGTCATTTCTGGAGTTCTAAAATTAATGGCTATACTTTTAGTGTCAGGACTTAAAGTTAGATTCCATGCCATATCAAAAGTATTTTCCCAACGAGTTTCACCTTTCTCTCCTATTATTAAATTCCACTGATAATCTGCATAACCAAGACAAATAGGCTCATTATCTAAATTAAACTTAAGAGAATACATCCTATCAAAAAGTTCTTCCCAGGTCTCTCCATTTATACATAAGGTAAATTTACGAGTTTCAGGTTGAACAATTCCTGCAATTTTTTCTCCATCAGGAGAAGGAGTAAGTTCTCTTATATCAATAAATTTTTCCTTCCACTCATTTATATTTGCAATTACTTTATTCTTAGTCTCCCAATCCCAACCTTCTCTCATTAAAATTATCCTCCCTCTAAGAATACTTTTAAATTTAAAATTTTGGTAAAACTCTCCAAAAAAGTCAAGAGCATAAAAATCTTAAAAATTCAATATTTTTACAAATTTTTCAAAAAAATTTTTTTTAAATCTTTCTTTTTTTAACTTTTTACGTTTTTTAATCATATATTTATTTATCAAAAAAATTATGATAAAACAAAATTTCTTCTTTAAAATTTTTATCTTCCAAAGTTTTTAGCCAATCTTTGGGATAGCCCATAAATTTTGGCTTTCCTTCCTCAATTTCTATAATCCATTCACTTAAAAATAGAGTTATCAAATTAGTATCTAAAATAACTATAGTAATATTTTTTCTTTTTAAAGTGTTTAGCCAATTTGCAAAATATTTAATGTCTTCTAAATGTAACCCCTGTAAAGGATACTCTAAAAAGAGATAATCAAATTTTATATTACCTAAAAGTTTTTTTGCTATGAAAAGCCTATTTCTTTCCCCTCCTGAAAGTTCTTCAATACTCTGTCCTAACTTTAAATAAGAAAGATTAAGTTCTTTAAGCAATTGAACTTTTTCCTTTATTTGATAAACGCCGCTAAATATAGATAATATCTCTTCTATAGTAAAATCAAAAATTTCAGAAATTTTAAATCCTTTGTAAGTTAAATTTAATACTTCAGGATTTAAACGTTTGCCAAAACATTCTTCACAGATAGAGCTAAGTTTTAAATTTTCTGTTTCCCAAATTCTTTTTCCTTTACCTCTACAGCTTGAACAAACCCCTTCCTTGGTATGAAAACTAAAATTCTTTTGAGTTAGTCCTTTTATCCTTGCAGAGGGGAGTTTAATTAATATTTCTTTTAAATCATCCCAAATACCTGTATAACTTATTATAAGGTCATCCCTACCTTTAAGTTCTTTTGCTTCAATTTTTAAAATTTTTCCTTCTTTTTTCAAAACTTCATAAAGCTTTTCAAAAAATTGGGTTTTTTTGCTACCTATTTTCCCATAAATTAAATTAATCCCCTCTTTTAATAGATTTACTTTCTGTTTCTCTACAAAAACTTCAATTAGTTTTTTTTCCTTAGGATAGTCTTTAGAAATAAAGGCTATAAGTTTTCTTTTTCCCTTTAAATATTGAGAAGTTAGAGTATCAGGTTTTTTAAAAAATTCTTCTTTAAAATCTGCTTTAATTAAATAGCCTCCCCTTTCTCCTCCTTCTGGGCCAAGTTCTATTATATAATCAGCATTTTCAATAATATAGGGATCATGTTCTATTAAGATTACCGAGTTATCATGGTTTATTATATTTCTTAAAAGAATGAGAAGCTTTTTCTTTTTATCTATATCTAAACCCAGTGTCGGCTCATCTAATATATAGATAACTTTATTTAAATTGATACCAAAAATAAGAAGTAATTCTAAAAGTTTTCTTTCTCCAACAGAGAGATTAAAAACTGGAGTTGAAAGCTTTAAATAATCTATCTCTAAAAATAGGGCTTTTTCTAATTTAAAAAATATAGATTCAAACCATGATTTCAAACCCTCAGGAATATTCAGTTCTTTTAAAGTATAATAAAATTCGTTTATAGATAAAATAAGCCATTCTTTTATAGATTTTCCTAAGAGTTTACTTTCCAAAATAGTAGAAGTTATTTTTAATCCTTCACAATCCTCGCAAACTTCTTTACCTTTATATCCATATCCTTTACAAGATTTACATTTTATCCATTCTATTAAAAGTTGAGTTCCACATCTCAAACAAATAGGTTTAAGATTAAAAAAATATTCTCCTCCTTCTAAAAATTTAAGAATTATTCTTCCTTGATTTAAACTTTGACTTATTCTTAAATTTTCCAAAAATCTTTCCATAGATCCTTTTTCTTTTATCATCCTATCAAGCAAAAGATATATCCTTTCAAATTTAGCTGGAATACTTTCTTCAGAAAGATCAATTTCTTTGTCATCAATTATATATTTGGTATATCCTTGAGAAATCAAAAATTCTAAAGCTTTGGGTGAACTTTCTGGAAGAGGTAAAAGAAAATAAAATTTTTCTCCTTCCTTTAATTTTTGGTACCATTTTATAATTTTATTAAGATTGGTTACCTTATTAAATTCTTTGCAAGCAGGGCACTTATATTCTCCAAATTCTTCAAAAAGTAATCTTAAGGTTTGATATAAGAAAAGAAATTCTCCTATAGTTTTATAGGGATGCCAGTTTTTAACTCCTTGAGTCATTGCTATGATAGGTGGTAAAGGGGAAACAAATTTAGCTTTAGGAATTATATTTAAACTAACTTCTTGAGAATAGTTTAATATTTGAAAGAGTCTATTTTTAGCTTCCTCAGCTATAGTATTAATTGCTAAAGAACTTTTTCCAGAACCAGAGGGACCAGTTATTACTACTAAGGAGTTGAGAGGAATTTTTAAATCTATACCCTTTAAATTATGAGTATAAACTTCTTTGAGTTCTAAATAAGACAAGGTTACTTTTTAGATAAATTTCTTAATTTTTTTAGCCAAGCCATAAATTCTTCATAAGTTAAAGTATTTAAAATATCCTTTTTTTCGCACCAACCTCTTCTTGCAACAGCTGTTCCAAGGGGTAAATATTCTAATTGATCTATAAAATGTGCATCAGTTCCTATAATCAGAAGTATGCCCCTTTCTTTAGCTGCTCTTGTGTTTATATCATCTAAATCAAGCCTCTTATAATAAGCATTTATTTCTAAAGCTTTACCATATTCACTTGCCACTTCTAAAATTTTAGGCATATTTACTGCGTAAGGTTCTCTTTCTCCTATAACCCTTCCTGTAGGATGGGCAATAGCGTGAACTAAAGGATGTTTTAGAGCTGAAATTATCCTATTAGTAATTTGTTCCTCTGTTTGTTGAAATCCTGTATGAATAGCTGCAATAACAAAATCTATCTCTGCTAATACTTCATCAGGATAATCTAAAGTGCCATCAGAAAGGATATCAACTTCAGCTCCAAAAATTAATTTAACTTTCGGAGACCTTTTATTTAATTCTTCTATATGTTTCTTTTTTTTGAAAAGATCTTCAATGGGGACTCCACCTGCAACTTTTAATCCTTGTGAATGATCACATATTGCTACCCAAGAAAGACCCATTTTTTCAGCTTTAGCTATTATTTCTTCTAAACTTGCAGTTCCATCACTATATTTAGAATGCACATGACCATCACCTAAAATTTCATTATATTCAACTAACTTAGGTAATTTACCCTGCAAAGCTGCCTCTATTTCTCCTCTATCTTCTCTTAACTCCGGAGGGATAAAAGGGAGTCCAATGGAGGCATAAACTTCTTCTTCTGTCTTTCCTGCAATTTTTTCTTCTCCTCTAAATACTCCATACTCATTTATTTTTAATCCTTTTTCCAAAGCCAGTTCCCTAACTCTTATATTATGAGCTTTTGAACCTGTAAAATAGGCAAGTGCTGCACCCCAAGAATCTGGTTCAACTACTCTTACATCCATCTGAATACCTGTCCTAAGTCTTACACTGGTTTTAGTTTCTCCAAAAGCTATCACCTCCTCAACTAAAGGAATTTCAGTAACTTTTTTCATTACCTTTTCTGGCTGAACAGAAGTAATAAGAATATCTATATCCTTTACTGTTTCTTTTTTTCTTCTTATGCTTCCTGCTACAGCAATATTTTCAACAGGGCTTTCTCTTTTAAGAATTTCTATAATTTCTTCAGCTAAAGGTAAAACTTCTCCAAGAGGTCTCCTTCCTCTTTTTTCTCTAAAAAGAGCTATGCCTTTTAAAATATTTTCCTCTGTTTTCCAGCCAAAACCTGGTAATTTTGCTATTTTATGTTCTTTACAAGCCTTTTCTAACTCTTCAATATTTGTAATTCCCAATTTCTCATAAAGAACCTTTACTTTTTTAGGACCAAGACTTGGAATTTCTAGAAAATCCAATAATACTAAAGGAATTTCTTTCTTTAATTCCTCATAAAGAGGAAGCGTTCCTGTTCTTAAAATTTCTTTTATCTTTTCTGCTAAATCTGCACCTATGCCAGGTAATTTTTCTAATTTTCCTTGTTTGGCTAATTCTTCTATATCTGTAGTAAGTGCCTCAATAGTTTGAGCTGCCTTTTGATAAGCTCTTATTCTATAAGGGTTATCTCCTTTTATTTCTAAAAGCGCTGCTACCTTATTAAAAATTTCTGCTACTTCTTTGTTTTTCATTCTAATTTTAAAATTTTATAAGTTTTTTCAGACTTTACAAGATTTAATAAAATGAACTTATTAAATAAATTTATTACATTTTCTTCCATTTTCTAAAATTTCCTAAAATTTTCTCTTTTTTTAAAATTTGACTTTTTAGAAATCTTATGTTATTTTACTTAAAAATTTTTCTTTATAAAAGAAAAATGAAAAAGTTTTTACTTATTTTAATCAATTTTTTTCTATTTTTAATTTTTGTAAATTTTGATTTTAGCATTGCAACTGCATTAGATTTTTATCCAGAAGTCAATGCTATTTGTGCTGTAGCTATTGACGGAAAGACAGGAAAAATTCTCTATGCTAAAAATCCTCATTTAAAAATACCCCCAGCGAGTACTGTAAAATTAGTAACTGCAATGGTAGTTCTTGATCGTCTTTCTTTATCAGAAAAAATAAAAATATCTAAAAATGCTGAACAGACACCAAGTGTAGCTCCTAAATTATATGAAGGAGAAGTTTATACAGTAAAAGACCTTCTTTATCTTTTACTTATGAAATCTTCTAATCAAGCAGCGGTAGCCCTTGCTGAAGCTGTTGCTGGATCAGAGGAAAATTTTTCTATATTAATGAATAAAAAGGTTTATAGTTTAGGACTAAAAAATTCTCATTTTGTTACAGCTTCAGGATTACCTGCTCCAAATCAGTATACCACTCCTTATGAATTAGCTATTATATTTTATGAAGCTTTAAAATATCCTTTGATAAAAGAAATTATAAGCACTCCAGTTAAAGTAATAACTTCAGAAACAGGAAGAACCCTAATAATTAAAAACACAAATAAACTTTTAGATGATTCTGAACCAGAAATTAACATTATTGGAGGAAAAACTGGTTTTACCAGGGCATCTAAACATTGCTTAGTAAATGGAGCTTATGTAGAGGATAAATTGATTATAACTTCGGTATTAGGCTCTCCAAACAGAGAATCTCTTTGGAGGGATTCCAAAAATCTTATAAATTTTGCTAAAATGGTTTTAGATCATAAAATATCTCCTGTATATATTACTACAGTAGTAAATACTAATGTTTTGGCAAATGAAAATTTCAAAAAACCTCAATCAAGAATTTACAAAAAAGCTAAATTGGGTTATAATAAATATGCTAAGAAGATAGGTTCTAAAAAGATGATAGCAAAAAGGATAAGCTCTAAAAAGATACTAACTAAGAAGGATTCTAAAAAGACGTTTGTTAAGTCTAAAAACTCTTCTATAGCAAAAAATATCAAAATTAAACATACTAAATCTTAAAAAAATTTTGGGAGTCTAATTTATGCATATTGCAGTAATTGGTGCTGGATATGTGGGTTTAGTATCAGGTGCCTGTCTTGCAGATTTTGGAATGAAAGTTATTTGCGTAGATAAGGATGTTGAAAAAATCGAAAAATTAAAAAGGGGAGAGGTACCCTTTTATGAACCTGGTTTGGAAGAATTAGTTAAGAAAAATGTCAAAGCTGAAAGACTTTATTTTACAACTAATCTTGAATCTGCAGTAAAAAATTCTTTAGTAATTTTTATTTGTGTAGGTACTCCTTCGAATCCAGACGGATCTGCTGATTTAACTCAAATTAAAGAGGTAGCTCTTTCTTTAGCAGAAGTAATAGATGAATATAAAGTAATTGTTACCAAAAGTACTGTTCCAGTAGGAACAAACCGTTGGATAAAATCTTTAATTGACGCTAATAAAAAAAGTGACGTAGCAGTTGATATTATTTCTAATCCGGAGTTTTTAAGAGAAGGGGCTGCTATTGAAGATTTTATGCATCCAGATAGAGTTATAATAGGTGGAGAAAGTGCTTATGCTATTGCTATTATCAAAGACATTTATCGTCCTCTTTATTTAGCTGAAACACCCTTTATTATCACTAACCTTGAAACAGCGGAACTTATTAAATATGCATCAAATGCTTTTTTAGCAACAAAGATCACTTTTATAAATGAAATAGCTAATTTTTGTGAAAAAGTGGGAGCTGATGTAACTGTAGTTGCTAAAGGTATGGGGCTTGATCCAAGAATTGGACCTAAATTCTTAAATCCAGGGCCAGGATTTGGAGGTTCCTGTTTTCCGAAAGATGTCAAAGCTCTTGTACAACATGGAAGATCTATAAGTTCTCCTTTTAAAATTTTAGAGGCAGTTCTTGAAGTTAATGAAAGACAAAAATTAAGAGCAATTGAAAAGTTGGAAACCTATTTAGGGGATCTTTCTGGAAAAACTATAGCTATCTTTGGTCTATCTTTTAAACCAAATACTAGCGATGTTAGAGAAAGTCCTGCTTTAGTGATAGTACCTACATTGATCAAAAAAGGAGCTAAAGTTAGAGTTTATGATCCTGTAGCAATGGATGAATTTAAAAAAGCTATAGGAGATTTAAATATTGAATATTCAAACAATCCTTTAGAATGTGCCAAAGACTCAGATGCTATAGTAATCCTTACAGAATGGAATGAATTTCGTTTCCTTGATTTATCTCAAATTAAAAAGGTTATGAGAACTCCGGTTCTTATAGATATGAGAAACATATATGAACCTTCTATAGTAAAAAAACTTGGTTTTAGTTATTCTGGAATAGGAAGAGCTTAAAATTCTTGCAAAAAGAGATTATTTTCTTTTTCTTCTCCTATAGTTGAAATTGGTTTAGGTCCATAATCGTGTCCTGGATAAATTTTGGTATCATCAGGAAGAATTAGAAGTTTCTTCTGAATTGATTCTATCATCTGAAAATAATTTCCTCCAGGAAGATCTGCTCTTCCTACAGCTTCTACAAAAAGGGTATCTCCTGTAAAAAGAACTTTATATTTTTCATTATAAAAACAACTTGAACCAGGAGAATGCCCAGGTGTATGAATTACTTTTAAATACTCATTACCAAATTCAATTACCTCTCCCTCTTCAAATACTTTATCTGCTCTTGGATTCTCAGTAAAACCCCAAGATTTAAACATAGAAAAATTGGTAGGATCTTTAAAAAACTCTTCATCTAATTTATGGACTAAATACGGAGCTTTTAACGCTTTCCTTAAATATTCAACTCCGGCTACATGATCAGCATGAGCATGAGTCCCCAAAATAGCTACTATTTTTATATCAAGCTCTTTAACCTTTTCAAGAATTCTTGGATCTGCATCTCCTGGATCAATAATTATTCCCTCTTTAGTTTCTGGAGAATATACTATATAGCAGCAAACTTCTAAAGGCCCAACTATTAATCTTTCTATTTTCATCTTTTCCTCTTCTAAGATAATTTTTCTAAAATCTCTTTCACTGCGGATTCAATATCCAATTTATCAGTATCTATTCTAAAATGAGAAAATTTTTCATATAGAGGCATTCTTTCTTTTAAAATCTCAAAGATTTCTTTTTCTAAATCTAAATTTTTAAGAGCTGGTCTTTGAAAAGAAGTTTTTTCATCTTCTTTTATTCTTTTTATTATAACTTCAGGTGAAGAATATAACCATACTACTAAGCTGTTTTCTAAAAGATTTTCCATTTCTTCTTGATGAAGCACACTTCCTCCTCCCAAAGCAATTACTATTTCTTTCAATTCTTTAAGTTTTTTCATTTCTTCTTTTTCTATTTTTCTAAAATAGCTCCAACCTTTTTCTTCTACTATTTCTTTTATAGTTTTACCTAATTTTTTTTGAATTTCTTCGTCAAGATCTAAAAATTTCCATTCTAAAACTTCTGCTAATTTTTTTCCAACGGTAGTCTTTCCTACACATCTAAAACCAATTAATATAATTTTATCCATAAAGCTTTTCTATATATTTCCAAAATTCTGGAAAAGACTTAACTACACATTCAGGATTTTCTATTTTAATACCCTCTTTTTTTAATCCTAAAATAGCAAAAGACATAGCAATACGATGATCATCATAGGTATTAATAATCGCGGATTTAAATTCTTTAGCCCCTTCAATTATAGCTCCATCTGGTAATTCTTCTACTTTAACTCCAAGTTTTCTCAATTCTGTAACCATAGCCTTGATTCGATCAGTTTCTTTATAACGTAGATGCGGAGCTCCTTTAAGAACTGTTTTCCCTTTTGCAACAACTCCTAAAATGCATAAAGTAGGAAAAAGATCTGGGGTATTGCTAAGATCTATCTCAATCCCTTGAGGTATTCCTTCAAAACTTACTTTTACTCCTAAGGGATTTAAAATTTCAATTTTTGCTCCCATTTTTTTTATATATTCTAAAAACTTTACATCTCCTTGTTTAGAAAAGGGGTTATAATTTTCGATTATTATTTCTCCTCTTCCTAAAACAAGTGGAATAGCTAAAAAATAAGATGCTGTTGAAGCATCTGCCTCAACTTCATAAGATATAGGTTTATAAAAAGAGGGTGAAACTTTAAATTTGTTTTCAAAAAATTCTACTTCTACTCCATAAGTTTTCATTACATCAGTTGTAAGATCTACGTAAGCTTTAGAAAGAAGTTGCCCTTCTATAAAAATTTCTAAACCATTAGGTAAATAAGGTCCTATAAGAAGAAGAGCAGAAATAAACTGACTGCTTATATTACCAGGAAGGCTTATTTTTTGAGAAACAAGTTTTCCTTCTTTAATTCTTATTGGCAAAAATCCTTCTTTTTCAAGACATTCAATATGAGAAGAAAATTTTCTTAAACTTTCAATTAAAGGATCCATTGGTCTTTCATGAAGTCTTGGTTTCCCATAAATCTCCACATAAGAACCTTTACCTAAGGAAGCTAAAGCTATAAAAAATCTTGCACCGGTGCCATTATTTCCTAAGTATATTTTTTTTCCTGAAAGAAGAGGAGGAAATCTTCCTTCAACCTCCCAAATATTTTCTTTTTCTTTTATATTTACTCCGATAGCTTTTAAAGCATCTTTTAGTAAAAGAGTATCTTCACTTATCAAAGGATTAATAATCTGAGAAACTCCTTGAGCAAGGGCACTACATATAAGGGCTCTTTGAGTTAAACTTTTAGAAGCAGGAAGCTTTAAACTGATCTTTTCAAAATATTTTAAGGGTTTTACTTCTTTGATATTCATTTTAAAATCTCTTTTTCTATTCTTTTTGCTTCTTCATGTAGAGCTTTTTTCATTAACTCTACAGGGGGTTCTATACCTGTCCAAAGTTTAAATTGTTCAACTCCTTGATAAAGAAGCATTTGCAACCCATCAATTATTTTTCCGTATCTTTCAGCTATAGACAAAAATTTAGTTTTTAAAGGCAAATAAATTATATCCATAGCAACTTTAAATCTGGAAATTATCTCTTCTTCAACCGGGGTTTCCCAGGATTTTAATCCTACACTAGTTGTTTGAATAATAATATCTCCCTCTGCATTATTTAGTTCTTCCCAAGGTTTTGCAATTATTTTAAATTTTTCTTCTAAAATTTTAGCTTTTTCAAAGGTGCGATTATAAACATAGATTTCTTTTGCCTTACTCTTTATAAGAGCATAGATAACAGCTTTTGAAGCCCCTCCAGCTCCTATAACAACAATTTTTTTATCTCTAAGTTCTACTCCATTTACTTCAAAAGCCTTTATAACACCTATCCAATCGGTATTGTATCCTTTTAAAATACCTTCTTTATTTAAAACAGTATTAACTGCCCCAATTTCATAAGCTATTTCATCTATTTCATCTAAATATTCTATAATTTTTTCTTTATGAGGAATAGTTACAGAAAGACCTTTTATATTAAGAGCTTTTATTCCCTCTACAGCTTTTGCCAACTGATCAGCACTTACTCTAAAAGCTCCATATACTGCTCTTATATTTTTTTCTCTAAAAGCAAGATTATGCATTATAGGAGATAAAGAATGACTCACAGGATCTCCAATTATTCCATAAACTTCATACATAATTATTAACTTATTATTTGTTTAAGGTTATTATAAATTTTGAGAGCTGATTTTATATCAAATTGCCCTGGAGCAACCACTTCTTTTTTAGAAAAAACTACATAAGTAAAGGGAGATCCGCAAAATAGAGAAAGTATTCTACTAAGTCTTCCTTTTTCTCCCATACCAAAACTTATTAACTCAATTCCCCTTTTTTTAGCTAAAAAGATAAGATTTAAAAGTTTAAAAGAATCCTCAAAAGTTTTGCATAAACAAACTATTTTAGCTTTTTTAACTTTTCTTTTTTTCATTTCCAAAAGTAATTTTATCAGATAATTTTCAGATGGGGTTTTTTTAAAATCATGATAAGAAAATAAAATTTTATCAAAATCCAAATCTTTTAATTTAGGAGAAAATTTTTTTAAAAATTTCCATTCTAAGTCAACTAAATAAAAATTTTGTTTTAAAGCCCAAGAAATCCATTTTAATTTAAAATCATCTGAAAATCTCTTATAACCACCTTCTTCATAGCTCCTAAGGGTAAATAAAAATTTGTAGGGTAATTTAAGAAGTTTTTCTAAATATAAAGTGTTCAACTCTTCCAAATAATCTGCTCTTATTTCAAAAAAATCAGTATATTTAGCTCCCTTTTTTATTTTGTCTAAAAGTTTTTTATAAGAAGTTTCTGCTAAAGTGATGCAAAACATTTAGATACTAATTTGGGAAAGATAGTTAAAAATCATCTTATCATAATTACTTGTTAACTTAAAAACTTTTTTAGCAAGTTCAAATCTTGTTTTTAACGTTGTATTTCCATATTTTTTAATTTCTTCTAAAACTAAAGGATAATCTTCCTTATCAACAACTACTGTAACGTATTTAAAATTTTTAGCTCCTGCTCTTATTAAGGTTGGACCTCCGATATCAATATTCTCTATAGCTTTCTCAAGGTTTGCACCTTCTTCTACAACCTTTTCAAAGGCATAAAGATTAACTACTATTAAATCTATAGGTTTTATTTCATATTTTTTAATAGTTTCTAAATGTTCCTTTTCATCTCTTTTAAAAAGAATACCACCATGAACTTTTGGGTGAAGGGTTTTTACTCTTCCTTCAAGTATTTCCGGAAAACCTGTTAAATGAGAAATATCAATTACTTTAACTCCTCCCTCTTTTAGAACTTTTGCTGTGCCACCTGTAGAAATAATTTCTATACCAAGATTTTCTAATTCTTTTGCAAATTCAACAATTCCTGTTTTATCTGTAACACTTATTAAAGCTCTTTCTATTTTATTCAATTTTCTTTACCTCCTTCTAAAATTCCTATTTCTTCATCAGTTAAATAACAAGCTGGATCTGGAGCCCATATATCCCCTGTTACTGCTTCAGCTCGGGCTCTAAAATTACCTGCACAAAGGTCTAAAAATTTACACTTAGCGCATCTGCCTTTTACATATTTTTTCTTTTCTTTTAATTTTGCCATTAAGGGATTTGAAGTATCTATCCATATTTCACTAAAAGGTCTTTCTCTTATGTTCCCAAAGGTATAACTTCTCCAAAACTGATCAGCATAAACAAATCCATCCCAAGAAACACAGCCAATTCCAACTCCACTATTATTCCCTCCGTTTATTTTAAGAAGTTCATAAACTTCTTCTGCTTTGGGATGCCCCTCTTTTTTCATTCTTAAATAAAGATAGGGACCATCTGCATGATTATCAACTGTTAAAACCTCTACTTTTAAATTTTTATCATGCAGTTCTTTAGTTCTATTAATAATATAATCTACCCAATAACGAGTTTCTTCGTGACTTAAATCTTGCTCTATAAGTTTTGATCCTCTTCCTGAGTAAACAAGATGATAAAAACAAATTCTTGGAATTTCTAATTCCTCAACTAAATCAAAAATTTTAGGTATTTCCTTAGCATTAAGTTTACTCATAGTAAACCGTAAACCCACTTTAAGATTTTCTTTTTTGCAAGCCAAAACAGCTGAGATTACCTTTTCAAAAGCACCTTTTACCCCTCTAAACTTATCATGAACTTCCTTCCAACCATCAAGACTAATCCCTACATAAGAAACACCAAGCTTTTTTAATTCCTTTGCCAAAGAATCATCAATAAGTACACCATTTGTAGAAATAACAGTTCTTAATCCTAATTTTACTGCCCTATTGATTAAATCAAGAATATCAGGTCTTACTAAAGGCTCACCACCGGAAAAAAGGATTACTGGAGAACCAAATTGAGCAAGATCTTCAAGAAGCTTATAACCTTCTTCTGTAGTTAGTTCATCAGGGGCTCTCTTATTATCAGCTTTAGCATAACAATGAATACATTTTAAGTTACAAGCTTTAGTAACATTCCAAACAACCACAGGTCTTTTGTCTTTAAAAGATGTTTTTCCATATCTTATATGATCAAGAGCTTCAACAGCACCACAATAGAGTTTAGATATACTTATCATGTCTTATTTACCTTTCATCCATTTTTCTATTTTTTCAATTATTTCCTTTTCCTCAAAAGGACAAAATATTATATCATCTACTCCGCAATCTTTGGCTTTTATCTCTTCTTCTTTATATTTACACTTACAAATAGCTAAAATAGGAATATCTTTTGTTTTCTCATCAGATTTCAATAAAAGAGTAACAGCAAATCCATCAAGAAGCGGTAAATCCTTTTCTAAAAGAATAAGCTTAGGTTTTTCCTTTTTAGCTAATTCTAGCAAGCTCTCACCATCTTCAATGATTTTGTATTTAATTTTATATTCTTGCAGAAGTTTAGCTAATTTATTATATAAGCTCTCTGAAAGAGCTAAATATACCATCTAATTATTTTCAAATTAAAAGATGTTCTTCTATAAACTTCTCCGGATCCCTAAAAGCTAAAGAATTTATATAAATTACTTCTTTATCTCTTATCTCTTTTAAATAATTTAAACTATATTCCAATTTAGACATCATATTTTCACAATAAGTGAATACTCCCCAGTTTTTCTTTATTACTGCTTCTAATATATTATCCACAGCGTCTTCAGTAAAAATTATTTTTAAAAAGTTTTTTCTTTCAAAAGCCATTTCATAGCTTTTTATCTGTCTCCAAAGAGATAAAATCTCTTCCAAAGCTTTGTTTAGCTCTATGTCTTTTTCTTTATATAGTTTAAATATAAGTTCTAATCTTTTTGGTGTAATTTCCAACTTATCCTCAGATAATAATTTTTCTCTACGGCTCAAATAATTTTTTACTCTTCTTTTTTCATCTTCTAAAGCTTTATAATAATTTTCTTTCCATTTAGGGTTATAGGGTGATTCACTCATAGCTAACAAAACTTTATAAGGATCTTCAACAATTTCTTTAGTTACACCTAAAAAATTAAAAGAAAGAGAAGGAAGGGTTCTTTCAAAGGGAATGAGAATTCTTTCTAAAATACGGGCAAGGGCACGAGCACCTGTATTTTCTTTATAAGCCATTTTGGCTATCTCTCTAAGTGCATCATCTGTAAAGGCAAGATCTATCTCATAAACTTTAAAATCCCTTTTTTTATTTATTACTACTGGATCATTTGGATTGGAAAGTATTTCATACAATTCATCCTCTGTTAGGGGTTCAAAAACTGCAATAACCGGAAATCTTCCCACAAATTCTCTTTCAAATCCATAATTTACTAAATCTTCAGGAATAACAAACTTAAAATAATTAATTTTTATCTCCTCTTTATTTTCAATTTCGGAAATAAATCCCATACTTTGTTTTTTCATTCTCTTTTTAATAATTTCTTCCAATCCTTGAAAAGCTCCACTTACAATAAAAAGTACATATTTGGTATTAAGAGTAACTTTTTTTCTTTTTAGCTTCCCCTGTGATTCCGAAACTTCAAAGAGGCTATAATTTTCTTGGGGAATTTTAATTTCTACTTCAGTTTCTTCTAAAGGTTTTAATAAGGCTCTTTGAACTCCAGTTCTTGAAATATCTGGACCTATTGTTTCTCCAGAAGAGGCAATTTTATCAATCTCATCTAAAAATATTATTCCAAATTGAGCTTTTTCTAAATCTCCATTTGCCTCCCAATATAAATCTCTGATTAAATCTTCTATATCTCCTCCTACATAACCTGTTTCACTAAATTTAGTTGCATCTCCTTTTACAAAGGGAACTCCAATTTTTTTAGCAATAAGTTTTATCATATAAGTTTTACCTACCCCTGTAGGTCCTATAATGAAAATGTTATTTTTAATAAATTCTGTTGCATCTTCTTTGCCTTGTTTTAAAAGAAAGTTTTTGATTTTATGAAAATGGGTACAAATCTTAGTTGCTATAATAGTTTTAGCTTCTCTCTGTCCTACAATATATTCATCCAAATAGGCTTCAAGTTCTGCAGGCTTAAGATTAAAATCATAAAAGGACTTATAACTTTTTGAGGAATCAATTTTTTCTATTTTATATTTTGGTGTTTTAAGCATAACAAAATTTAATATACGTCTTTTTAAAAAAAAGTAAATATTTATAATAAATCTTCTGGGTCTACATCAACAGACAGTTTTAATCCTACTACTTTAAATTTTGTTAAAAATTCGAATAATGCCTTATTTAATAATTTGTAGTTTTTTGTTTTTAAAATAATATGCCACCTATAAAAGCCTTTTAATTTTCTGAAAGGACAAGGGGCGGGACCTAAAATTTCTACATTTTTTATATCCATTTTTAAAAATAAATCTTCTAAATATCTTTTAGCTTCTACACATTTTTCTTTTACCTTTTCTTCTTTTATTCCCTCAATTCTTATTAAAACAAGTCTTACAAAGGGAGGAAAAAGAAATCGTTTTCTAAGTTTAATCTCTTCTTCAAAAAATCCTTCATAATTTTGCTCCAAAGCGTACTTTATAGCATAATGATCTTTTATAGAACTTTGTAAAATTACTTTCCCTTTTTCTTTTTTTCTTCCTGCTCTTCCTTCTGCTTGTATTAAGAGTTGAAAGGTTCTTTCTCCAGATTTATAGTGAGGAAGAAATAAACCTTCTTCAGCTCTTAAGATGCTAACCAAATCTACTTCTGGAAAATTATGTCCGTGAACCCCCATCTGAGTTCCTACAATAATTTTAGGCTCTGGTCTGTAAAGCTTCTCTAATATCTGCGCCAATTTTCTTTCAGTATTTACCGCATCTTTATCTAATCTTATAACTTCTACTTTAGGAAAAATTTTTTTTATTTCTTCTTCTACCCTTTCAGTACCTGCTTTTCTAAATTTCATCTTAAATCCTCCACATCGTGGGCAAACGGTTAAAGAGCTTATTTCAAAATTACAATAATGACATAAAAGCACCTTTTCTTCCTTATGATAGGTAAGAGGGATTCCACAATTAGGACAACCCCATATATAACTACATTCCACACACTCAACAAGAGGTGCATATCCTCTTCTATTTAAGTAGAGAAAAACTGATTTTCCTTTTTTAAGTGTTTTTTCTATTTCTTTTTTAAGTTCTTCTGAAATAAGTTTAGGAGGTTTGTTTTCAACAAAAGTAATTTCTGGTAAACTGGCAAAGGGTCTTTTCTTTAATGTAAAAAGATGATATTTTCCTTTTTTGGCAAAATAAAAACTTTTAATACTTGGTGTTGCAGAGCCGAGGATTACAGGAATATTTTCTATTTTCCCTCTAATTAAGGCTAAATCTCTTGCGTGATATTTACAAGCTAAATTTTCTTCTTTATAAGAGGGATCATGCTCTTCATCAACAATAATAAGACCTAAATTTTGGATAGGAGCGAATATAGCCGATCTTGTTCCTATTACTATATGAACTTCTTCTCTCAATATTCTCATCCATTCATTTAGTCTTTCAGAAGGAGAAAGTCCGCTATGAAGAAGTCCGATTTTGTCTTTAAAATAATTTAAAAGTAACATCTCCATATAAGTAGTTAATGCTATTTCAGGAACCAAAACCAAAACTTTTTTTCCACTTTTTAGAACCTCTTTTATAATTTCTATATAAATAAAAGATTTCCCGCTTCCTGTGACTCCATAGAGAAAAATAGGTTTAAATCCTCCTTGAATAACCAAAGCTCTAATTCCTTCAAAAACATCTTTTTGTTGAGGCGTAAGTTTGTATTCCTTAGGAATTTCTAAAGAAAGCATTATTTTTCTAATTTTGGGATATTCAACCTTTTCTAATATGCCCATTTCTAACAATCTCTTTATTTCTTTTAGAGAAAATCTTTTTTTAAAAATTTTTTCAGGAACCTCTGTTTTTTCTTTTAGATATTTTATAATTTCCTCTTCTAAAAGAGGATCCTCAATTTTAGATGAATCTTTAAGTCTTATAAACACTTCTGTAGGAATTTTAGTTTGGGGAAATTCCGCTTTTATAGTAAGAAATCCCTCTTCTTTAAATCTGTTTATCTCTTTTAAAGAGACTCCAAATTTTTTTATAAAATATTTCAAACTATATCCCTTTCTTTTAATAAAAGAATAGCTCTCAGGTAAATAGCCCTCTTTTATTGCTTTTTTCCCTTTTTCAGTGAGGTAGATTCTTCTTTTAGGTAAAGAGAATATTCCAGGTGGTAAAGCAATTTTATAAACAAGGCCTATAGGGGTAAGGTAATACTGAGATACCCAATCTAAAAAATCAAAAAGATTTGGAGGAATTAAGGGTGAAGTATCTAAAATTTCCTCTATCCATTTATAATCTATTTGAGGAGAAAGTGCTTCTTCTGTTACCTTAAAACAATTTTTTACTATTCCAATTAAAAGATAATTTCTAAAAGGAGCTAAAACTCTTATTCCAGGAATAAGTAAATTTTTACTTAGATAGGAAAAACTTTGATAAAGAGGAAGAGGTAATACAACATCAACTAAATACATTAACAAATTTTTCTTTCATTTACAAATCTTATCAAAACTTCTTTTAATTTGGGGTTTTTTATAGCGTAATGAAGAATTGTTCTAAAAAACCCTTCTTTATTTCCTGTATCAAATCTCATTCCCTCAAATAAATAAGCATAAACCTCATAACCATTTTCTATCATTAACTGAATAGCATCAGTAAGTTGATATTCTCCGTGAGTTTTAGGAATTTTTTTTAGAAAATCAAAAATAACTGGGTCGAAAATATATCTTCCTATAATAGCTAAATTTGAAGGAGCTTCTTTTGGAGAAGGTTTTTCTATAACTTTTTTTATTTTTATTAAGTTATTATCTACTCTTTCCCCATCAATAATTCCATATCTGGAAATATCTTCCTTAGAAACCTCTTCCACAGCAATAATGCTGTGATTTTTAGTTTTATTAGAAAGAAGATTATAAATATTTATCATCTGTCTTAGACAAGGAATCTCTGCATCAACCAAGTCATCTCCTAATATTACTGCAAAGGGTTCATTTTCAACAGCCCTTTCAGCCATAAGTACAGCATGCCCAAGCCCTTCAGGAATTTTTTGTCGCACTTCTATTAAATGTTTTATCTTTTCCTCTACTTCCTCTACTATTTTAAGAAGGTCTAATTTCCCTCTTTCTTTCAAAAAACTTCTTAAATTTAGATTTGTATCAAAATAATCAATAATTCCCCCCTTTCCTTGGGAAATAATAAATATAAGTGTAGTGATTCCCGAAGATATAATCTCATCAACTATGTATTCTATGGTAGGTCTATCTATTATATTAAGAAGTTCTTTAGGAACTACTTTAGTTATAGGGAGCATTCTTGTGCCAAGTCCAGCAACAGGAATAACTGCTTTTCTTATCATAAAACTAAATTAGCACTTCCTTTTTAAAATTTTCGTAAACTTGTTTAAAGTCTTTATACAATTCTGACCAATATTGAAAAGCCTTTTCATATATTCTTTCAAAATTAGAAAGATGCTCTTCTGAAACAACTAAATTAGCACTTAACAAAAAAGTCTCTTTGGGTTCTAAAGTTTTTGCTTTAGGCAAAACATAAATTAAAAATATCTCTCTTCTTCTATAAATAGGAAGTTTTTCGTTTATAAACTTGACCATTTCTTTTATCTCTTCCAAATCCTTTACTCCGAAAATTAATACTTTTACCTCTGCTACTTTACACCAATAATTTAAATCATCTATAGTTTTTATTTGTCTAATTTCAAAATCTTTTGAAAAATAATTTTTAAGGATATCATAATTTGAGTTTAAATTCCAATAGATTAAGCATAAAGGTTTTTGAATAAGATAATCTTGATATTCTATCATTTAACGCCTTTTTCACCCAATTCTAAAAAAGCTTCTGTTTCTTCTATAATTTTTAGTTTTTTTATTAAATCTATTTCTCTGCTTACTTTATCTTTTCTAATAGCATGCATAACAGCTATCTCCTCTTCTATAAGCCCTTTTTTATAAAGCTCTATAAGGTCTTGGTCAAAAGTTCTCATTCCAAAAGCACTTCCTTGGGTCATAACATCATAAAAAGTTTTACCCTCTTTTTCCCCAGTCATAATTATTTCTCTAACTCTTAGACTATTATATAAAATATCAAAAACAGGGATTCTTCCGCCTCCAATTTTAGGAAGAAGTTTTTGGCCTATAATCCATCTTAAACTACCTGCTAATCTGTATCTTATAGTATGTTCTTCCTCTGGTAAATAAAAACCCAAAATTCTATTAAGTGTTTGTGATGCACCTATAGTATGTAAAGTAGAAAATACTAAATGCCCAGTTTCTGCTGCAGTTAGAACTATATCCATAGTTTCTCTGTCGCGAATTTCTCCTACTAATATCACATGAGGAGCTTCTCTTAGAGCTGCTCTTAATCCTTCAGCATAGGAACTAAAATCTGTCCCGAGTTCTCTTTGATTTATAGTAGCTTTTATAGGCTGATGAATATACTCAATCGGGTCTTCAAGAGTAATAATATGAACATTTTCATTTTTATTTATTTCATGAAGAATAGCAGCTAAGGTTGTGGTTTTCCCTTGTCCTGTTGCACCAGTTACTAAAACAACCCCATATTTTTCTTGGGCAATTTTATAAAATACCTTGGGTAATCCCCAATCTTCTATAGATTTAACTTTGCTTTCTAATTTTCTCATTACAATATTATAGGTTCTTTGACGGGAAAATATATTTACTCTAAATCTTGTATCATCATCTAAAAAATATGAAAGATCAGCATATCCATCTTTAAGAAGTTTTTTAAATAAATGGGGATTTTCTTTAAGCATATTAAAGGCTATAGTCTCAACTTGAAAGGGAGAAAGTTTTTCTATAGGAAAATCATCAAAATAAATAGATTTTACTTTTCCATAAACTACAATTTGTAAAGGGTAACCAGAGAAAATAAAAATATCAGAAATACCTGGTTCTAAGTTAGCTAATCTATAAATTAGCTCTTTAATTTCAAATTCTGTTAACATTTCTTAGCCTGGGATTTCAGTAAAATCAGCAATTTCTTTATCTTGAATAAAAGGCAAAAACCTGCTTTTATCTATAGCTTTTATAAAAGCTTCTTCAGGAGAGATATATCCTTTATTTAAGTAATCCATAATACAGTCATCTAAAGATATCATTCCATATTTTTTGCCTGTTTGAATAAGAGATGGAATTTGATGAATTTTATTTTCTCTTATAAGATTTCTAATGGCAGGGGTGGCTATCATTATTTCTACAGCAACTATTCTTCCTGGTTTATCAATTCTTTTAAACATGGTTTGAGAAACAACTGCTCTTAAGGCTTCAGATAAAGATACTCTTATTTGGTCTCTTTCCTGGGGAGGAAAAGCATCTATTATTCTACTTACAGTTTGAGCTGCACCAATAGTGTGTAAAGTAGAAAAAACTAAATGACCAGTAAGGGAAGCCTCAATAGCAAGGGCTATAGTTTCTAAATCACGCATTTCACCTACAAGAATTATATCAGGATCTTCTCTAAAAGCTGCTCTTAAAGCATTGGCAAAGCTTTTTGTATGAACTCCAACTTCCCTTTGATTAATTAAACAATTCTTAGATTCATGTACAAATTCAATAGGGTCTTCAATAGTAATAATATGGTCATAACGCATTCTATTCGCGTAATCTATAATCGCTGCAAGAGTAGTTGACTTACCAGCACCTGTAGGACCAGTTACTAAAACTAGTCCTCTTGGTAAAAGTGCAAGTTTATTTAAAAGTGGAGGAAGACCTAATTCTTCTATGGTTTTAATTTTATTTGGAATAAGTCTAAAAGCTGCTGCAATACCCTTTCTTTGACGAAAATAGTTAATTCTAAATCTCGCAAGCCCAGGAATTTCATATCCAAAGTCTACTTCTCCTTCTTCTTCGAATTTTTTTATAATTTCTTCTGAAGCTATTTCATAAAGCATTTCTCTTAATTCATCTTCCTCTAATACTTTATACTTAACTCTTTGAAGTTCACCATGGACCCTCAAAAGAGGAGGATTCCCTGCAGAAAGATGAAGGTCAGAAGCTTGTGTATCAACCATTAATCTAAAAAAGGGATCAAGTTTAGCCATATCTATTGATTTATACTTTAGATAATTATAAAAGTCAATACTTTTAAAGCATTTTTATAAAATTTTTTGGGTGCTACTTTCTACATGAACTTCCATAGCTTTAGTGATACAAACTGCTACACAGAATTCACAAGCTGTACACTTCTGAGGATCGAAAAGAATTTTAAAAGATTCTCTATCCACATAAAGTGCAGATGTAGGACATACAGCTGTACAGCTACCACAGTGTATACAAACTTCTTCATTCTTAATTATCTGCTGTTCTAAAGGTTTTACTTCAACACCTATCTTTTTTAGATACTCTAAACCATTTTTAACTTTTTCAGGTGTTCCCTCTAATTCCATTATCATAATTCCTTCTTTTCCAGGAGTGATAGTTGCTTTTAAAATATTAAAAATTAGGTCATAATCTTTTACTAATTTATAAACTATAGGTTTATCTACAATATCTGGAGGAAACTTTAAATATAAACCCTTTTTATATATCAATTTTCTACCTCCTCCTTAATTTTTAGAATTAAGAATCCTTTCGCAATATTCTAAACCTCTTTTAGCCATTGTCAATTCTGGATCAATTTCAAGAGCTTTTTTAAAATAAATTTGAGCAACAGGTAGATAATTAATTGCTTTTAAACAATATCCTATATTTGCATAATCAACTGCTGAAGCAGGATTTAGATCTATTGCCCTTGAAAATGCCTCCATAGCTTTTAAATAATTTCCTAACTTATAATAAGCTCTTCCTAAAATATTATAAAGTTCTGGAATTTCATCTATTTCTAAAGCCATTGCCACTAAATTTAAAACTTTTTCATATTCTCCTTTTCTAAAATAGGCATCTGCAAGGTGTGAAATTATGGCTAATTTATCTGCTGGTGGAGGAAAAAATTCTAAAGCCTTTTGATAACAATCTATAGCTTCATTTTCTCTACCTATCTCTTTGTAAATATTCCCTAAATAAGCCCAGAGATAGTATTTGTCTTTTATTTCTTTTAAAAGAGATAAAAGAAGTTCTTTCATTTTTTCTTTTGGCAAATATAAATTCAAAGTTCTCACCATTTGATAAAGATAAGAAATGCAAGTTCTTTCTCTAAAAAGAACTCCAGGAATTATTGCATAAACTGCAGGAATATTTAGTTGAGAATGAGTTATATCTATTAAATAAACCTCATAACCAATTTCTTTCAATTTTTGGGAAAGATTAAGCATTTCTTCTACATGATCTTCAGAAGATATATTAGGTAGATCTTTAAGATCAACTTGGTAAGTCCATTCAATAACATTTTTAGCTTCTTCAAGTGTTTTAAATTTAGGAAGTCCACTTTCTACATATTTGCCCTCTGTATCAAAATCTCCTGCAAGTTGAGCAACTTCTGTTAAAGCTCTTATTAATGCCCTTTCAGGTGAAGTTGCTGTTCCTGCTGCATACACAATTTCACTCCTTTCAGGATAGGTAGAAGGATCCATAGCCATTACAGCTACTGTAGGAACTGGCATACCAAAAGTCATATCTCTTATCCACAATTTTATATTTAATCTTTCATAACAATTTATTAATTTTTCTCCTTCTCCCTGAATAGAATCTCTTTTTATAGCAGGCATAGGTGCGTTTTTCCTAACAGATAAAGCATTAGTATGTCTTTCTATTAATTCGCATATTGCTTGAACACTTGCTTCAGGATAGGTATTTCCTCCTGCAGAACCATTGTATTCATAAAGAAGCCAAAACCAGTGGAAGGGGATAAATTTTTCTTTTTGTGTGGTTACTTCAAAAGCTTTAACAAAATAAAAAGGAACTTCTTTTAAATATTTAATAGCTAATTTTTTAATATCTTCCGATTCTTCATCTTCTACAGATTTTAAAATTTCATTAAAAGGGATAGCCTTTTCTTTTAATTCCTCAAAAGTACTTAATATCCCCCTTTTTTGAATTTCTTTATAGAAAGAAAATAAAGAAAATCTTTCCACTAATTCCATAAGCGCACTTGCCTGGGAAAGTGTTTCTGTGCTCCCCTTCCCCATTTGTTTAAAATTTCCGGTAATTTTTTGTCCATCTATGTCATAGAGACTTAAATAAATAGGAATCCCTAATCTCCCTTTATCAATTCTTTTAAGCCCCTTATAAATTCTAATTCCTGCTGATTTTAGTCTTTCTTCTACTTCTTTTACTGTTTCTTCTGGAAATTTAGCCTTATCAGCTATAACCTTTTTAGAACTTTTTAAAAATTTTTCTCTCAATTCTCTCATCAATCCTCCAAAAAACTTTAAAATTTAAAAAAGTTATAGTATAATTTTTGATTAATTTTCTAAAATATTATATCTCTAATATTAAAAATGAAAATAGCAGTTGCTTTAAGTGGTGGGATCGATAGTGCAATAACTGCTTACATTTTAAAAGAAAGAAATTATCAACTTATAGGTATTACTTTTGAACTTTTTGAATCTCAAAAGGAAACTATTGAAAAAGCTAAATATGTTTCTCATTTCCTCAATATACCTCATCATGTTTTAGAGTTAAAAGAATTTTTTAAAAAAGAAATCATCTCTTATTTTGTAGATTCTTATGCTAAAGGATTAACACCGAATCCATGTGCTTGGTGTAATAGAAAAATTAAATTTGGTAAGGTTTTAGAATGGTCTATTAAAAATTTAAAAATAGAAAAATTTGCTACAGGTCATTATGTAAAAATAGAAAATTATAAGGGAAACCTTCTTTTAAAAAGAGCAAAGGATAAAAATAAAGATCAATCCTATTTTTTAGCCTTGATAGATTGTGAAATTATTCCTTATTTAATTTTCCCCTTAGGAGATTTTACTAAAGATGAAGTTAAATCCTTAGGAAAAAATTTATTTAAATTTTTAGATTATAAAGAATCACAAGACATTTGTTTTTTAAAAAACAAAACTTTAAAAGAATTTTTATCTACTTATCTTCCAGAAAAAAAGGGCTTTGTCGTTTATAAAGATAAAATTATAGGTACCCATTCAGGTATCCATTGGTATACTATTGGACAAAGAAAGGGACTTAGAATACCTTTTGGTAAACCTTTATATATTATTGATTTAGACTATAACGAAAATAAAATAGTTTTAGGAGATGAAAAAGATTTATTTTCCAAAGGACTTATTTTAGAAGATTTAAATTTTCACCTTCCTTTAGGTTTATGGACAAATCCTTTAGCTCAAATAAGATATAAAGCGCCTATAGCGAAAGTTAAAGATATAATCAAAAATGATAAAGAATATAAAGTTTTATTTGAAACTCCTGTAAAAGGGGTAACACCTGGACAAATATGTGTTTTTTATGAAGATGAATTTTTACTTGGAGGAGGGGTAATTAAAAAAGCAATAAAATAGTTGTTTTAGGTTGACAGAAAAAAGAAAAAAGGTAAGATTTTATTTTTAAAAGGGAAAAGTTTATGGAATTTGAAGCAGTAATTGGCTTAGAAGTTCATGCCCAGCTTAGTACAAAAACAAAAATGTTTTGTTCCTGTTCCACTAAATTTGGAAATCCTCCTAATACACAAATTTGTCCCGTTTGTACAGGTCTTCCTGGAGTATTACCAGTAATAAATAAAAAAGCTGTTGAATATGCTTTGAAATTAGCTTTAGCACTTAATTGCAAAATAAATCTAAAATCTATTATGGCTCGTAAAACTTACTTTTATCCTGATCTTCCCAAAAATTATCAAATTTCTCAATATGAAATACCTATTGCAGAAGGAGGAGCTGTTGAAATTGAAATAAATGGAAATAGAAAAAAAATAGGTTTGGTAAGGATACATATGGAAGAAGATGCAGGTAAATTAATTCACGATGAAAAGAAACCTTATTCTTACGTAGATTTTAATAGAGCCGGGGTTCCTCTTCTTGAAATTGTAAGTGCTCCGGAAATTTCTTCTCCTGAAGAGGCAGTAGCTTATTTAAAAACGTTAAGAAGAATTTTAAGATATCTTGAAATATGCGACGGGAATATGGAAGAAGGGAGTCTAAGATGTGATGCAAATGTTTCTGTTAGACCAAAAGGGAGTGATAAATTTGGAACTAAAGTAGAATTAAAAAATATGAACTCCTTTAAACATGTAGAAAGAGCTTTGAGTTATGAGATAAAAAGACAAATAGGTCTTCTTATGGAGGGTAAAGAGGTTATTCAAGAAACAAGACTCTATGATGAGGCTACACAAACTACTCACCCTATGAGAGGAAAGGAAGAAGCTCATGATTATTGTTATTTCCCTGATCCAGATCTAATAGAAATCCAAATAAATGAAGAAACTCTTGAAAAACTTAAAACTGAACTCCCTGAACTTCCTCAAGAAAAAAAAGAAAGATTTTTAAAAACTTATCCTTTAACGCCTTATGAAGTGGACATTTTAATTGAAGAAAAAAATTTAGCCGATTTTTTTGAAAAAACAGTAAAAATCTATCCTAATCCTAAGAGTATCTCTAATTTCATGCTTACAGAAGTTTTAAGATATTTAAACCGTGATGGAAAAGATATTAGTGAAACAAATCTCAAACCTGAAATCCTTGCTCAATTACTTGATTTGGTAGAAAAGGGAATAATCTCTATAACCATTGCAAAACAAATTTTTCCAGAGATATATGAAAAGGGAATTGAACCAAGAAAGATTGTGGAAGAAAGGGGGCTAATTCAAGAAAGTTCAGAAGATAAATTGAGATTCATTTGTGAAGAAGTTTTAGCAGAAAATCCTAAAGAAGTAGAAAAATATAGAGCTGGTAAAAAGGGCATTATAGGATTCTTTGTAGGACAAGTTTTAAAGAAAACACAAGGTAAAGCAAATCCCAAAATAGTTAATAAAATCCTGACTGAGCTCTTAGAAAAATGAAACCTTCTTTCTTGAAAAAAGAAATTTTAAAAGAACCTGATAAAGCTGATTCAATAAAAGCTTGGTTCTGGACAGAAAAAGGGCTTTATCTCCTTGATCAGAGAAAACTTCCTTTAGAGGAAAAATACATTTTTTGTGATAACCTTAACAAAATAAGAACTGCTATCAAAGAAATGGTAGTAAGAGGAGCTCCTGCTATAGGAATTTGTTCAGCAATTGGATTTGTTATAGAATTTAAAAATTTTTTATCTTCTTTAAAAAGCGAAGAAACTTTAATCCATAAAGTAGAAGAGGAAATAGGAAAAATAAGCAATCTTTTAGTTACCGCGCGTCCTACAGCCATAAATCTTTCTTGGGCTGTTTCAAGAATGAGAAAAATTTCCCTTAATTTCCTTGAAAAATTTAAAGAAAAAATAAATAAGTCTGAACTTAAACAACTTGAAGAGTTACTTGAAAAAGAAGCACTTAAAATATGGAAGGAAGATATAGAAGCTAATTTAGCTATAGCTGATTATGGAAAAGATATTCTTCCAGAAGGAGGTATACTCACCCATTGCAATACAGGTGCTTTAGCAACTGGTGGATATGGAACAGCTTTAGGAATTATACGAAAATTTTATGAAAAAAATAAAAAGATAAAAATCTTTGTAGATGAAACTCGTCCTTTTTTACAGGGTGCAAGACTTACTGCTTGGGAACTTTACAAATTAAAAATTCCTTATACTTTAATTACTGATAATGCTGCAGGTTTTCTTATGAAAAAAGGAGAAATCTCTGCAGTAATAGTAGGTGCTGATAGAATTGCAAAAAATGGAGACACAGCTAATAAAATAGGAACCTATTCTTTAGCAGTTTTAGCTAAATTTCACAATATACCTTTTTATGTTGCTGCTCCTTCTTCTACTTTTGATTTAAGTATAGAAAAAGGAGAAAAAATTCCTATAGAAATTCGCCCTTCTAAAGAGGTTTTAACCTGTCATAAAAGTAAAATTGCTCCTTCTAAAGCTAAAGCTTATAACATAGCTTTTGATATAACCCCTAATGAATTAATTTCTGCTATTATAACAGAAAAAGGTATTATCTACCCACCCTATGAAGAAAATATTCCTAAATTTATAACTCCTTAAAGAAATAATGAAAGTAAAAGATACTCCAGAAAATACTTTAGAAAGATTAATTATTTATCTAAAAGTTTTAGAAGCTCTTGAAAAAAAGAATATAGATTTTATAAGTTCTGAAGATTTAGCTAAAAATTGTGGTGTAAATTCTGCTCAGTTAAGAAAAGATTTAAGTTTTGTAGGATCCTTAGGTACTAAAGGTGTAGGGTATAGTGTTAAAAGTTTAAAATTCAGTCTTAAAAATTTCTTAGGAAGAGCTCAAGAATGGAATCTAATTTTAGGGGGGTTAAGCCCTTTAGGAATATTTCTTTTGCAAGATAAAATTTTACAAAAAGAGGGATTTTATTTTTTAGCTGCCTTTGATACAAAGGAAGAAAACATTGGTAAAATATATAATGGTATCGTAGTTTATAATCTAAATCAATTACCTCAGGTAGTAAACGTAATAAAAGTAGATATAGGTGTAATTACTGCAGAAGAGAATCCAGAAATTTTTTTGGAAGCTTTCATAAATCAAGGCATAAAAGCTATTTTAAATCTTAGTAAAGTACCTCTTTTTGTAGAAAATCAAGAAATAAAGATTGAAAATTTTTCTTTTTCTATGCCTTTAACTAAATTATCTTATTTTTTAAAAAATAGCTTATGAAAATAAAAGTTTGGAAAAAAGATCCCAGAGCCCAAATATTAAAAAAGAGCACCGAACAATCTGTAGGTTATGATCTATTTGCTTTGGAAGAAGTTTCTATAGAGCCTGGTGAATTTGTTCTTATTAGAACAGGCCTGGTAATAAAAACAGAACCTCCTTATGCCCTTTTTATTTTCCCAAGATCTTCTCTTTTTAAAAATAAAAGCTTGATAATGCCAAATTCTGCTGGTATTATAGATTTTGACTATTGTGGAGAAGAGGATGAGATAAAAATTCCTGTATTAAATTTAGGAAAAGAGAAAGTGATCGTAAAGGCTCATGAAAAAATAGCTCAAGCTGTATTTATTAAAATCGGAAATCCTGAAATAGAAGAAATACCTATTCCTCCTAAATCTTCTTCAAGAGGCGGATTTGGATCTACTGGGGGTTGGAAATAATGAGCCTGTAGCTCAGAGGATAGAGCGTGGGGCTCCGGACCCCAAGGTCGGGGGTTCAAATCCCCCCAGGCTCATTATTTTATAATTCTTTTTTCAACTTCATTCCAATTAATATTATCAAAAAAAAGTCTCAATATAGTCTTTCTTTTTAAGCCCGTAATCAATTATATAGGCATGTTCAAAAACATCCATAACTAAAAGAGGGTTACCCCCTGCTGGATGCCCTACATCATGTTCATTTATCCAAAAGTTTATTAATTTAGAAGTGTGAACATCTTGATATAAAATAACCCAACCTATACCGCGCATTAAACCAATACTTATAAATTCTTTTTTCCAATTTTCATAGCTTCCAAATTGCTCATTTATTAGTTTAGAAAGACGTCCTTCTTGAGGAAAAATTCCATTTCCCCCTAAATTCTCAAAATAAAGCTCATGAAGACGCATACCATTCCACTCCCATCCCAATCTTCTCTTAAGTTCTGCAAATTCTACAGTCCCAATTTTATCTTCTTCAAACATTTTCATAAGTGCTTCTAATAACTTATTACAATTAGTAACATAGCCATTGTATAAAGTAAAATGATTTTTCAAAAGAATTTCGCTAAAACCTTTCATTCCAATTAATTTAGAATAGTCTTTTACCTCATACATTTTTATACCCCCCTTTAACTGCTTTTATTTTACAAATCAAGCTCCATCAAGTCCCCAACGTTCCTTAAAAGTATGCCAAGAGGTGGTATCTTTTAAAAGAAACGTTTAACTTTGGGGTCTTTAGTTTTTTCAGAAAGTTTTTGATAATATTTCATAGATTTTTCTTCAAAGCTTAAAGCTTTCTCTAAGGCTGCAATTTCAGTTTCAACTCCTGCTACCTTTTCAAGCTGTTTTAGATCAAAAAAGATGAAGATCTTCCTCATAAGCCAGATGTTTAAATAATTCTTTAACTGAAGGAATAAGTGTTTTCTCTGCTGCTTTAAGATAAAATTTCTTCCCTCGCAGTTCTAATTCTTCAGCTTTTAAAAGTGCATCTAATAATTTTTCAGACATAAAGGGACCTCCTTAAACCAATTATTTTAAATTAAAAAAAATTATAAAAAACAAATAAATAAAAGTCAAGTTAATATATTTGGTTGTGGATCAAAAGCTTAAAAACAAATTGAAACACAAATTTTTAAAGATAAGAAGATTTAAGGAGTAATATGAAAGATTTTAACTATGGGAAAGAATATTGGTGGAGGCGGCGGGAATTGAACCCGCGTCCGGAGATAGTTCAGGTTAAACTTCTACAGGCTTAGCCTGTGTTTTGATTTCTCGTAGAAAGCCAGGCACAGGCACCTAAGCTTTCTACCAGGTAGGTTTTTTTCTCGGCTAAAGGAACCCTACCAATTCCTTTAGCCAAAGCCTGTTTAGGTCACACACCTTTAGACCCACAGGCAAGGTCTAAAGATGCGTGGCAGCTTTTTCTATTAAGCTGCCAAAGCGTAGGAGTATTCGTCGGCAGTTGTGTTTTTGCACCCTATTTAACGTGGGGGGTGCGACCACGGCCTGCAGTTTAACCCTACCTATCCCCGTCGAGCCCTCTTCGCCCCCATTTTTCAAAGAACTTTAATTTAAAATAACCCTTTTTTTATAATTTTCAAGCTTTAATATTAGAATCGGCAAAAAATGACTCTACAATATTTATAAATTCATTAACAAATTTAGATGAACCTATAAGTTGAGGATAGATCTCAAGCAAATTCTCATAATATTCCATTGATTTTTTATATTCCCCTGCTAATTTCGCACAGGTTGCTGCTTGGGAAAGAATTTGAGGAAGCTTTTTATAAGATGGAGCTTCTTCAAAAGCTTTTTCAATATAAAACAAAGCTTCTTTATAAAATTCAATATCCATAAGTTGCCGAGCAATCAATAAATAGGGATGAAGCTTTGTACTGGGACGATTAAGCCTAGCTCCAGGGATATTAACTATTACAGAAGAAATTCCAAGTACAGGATGGGTTGTTTCTACTAAATATGCCTTTAATCCTTTTTTAGAAATTTTATTCAAAATATACTCTATTTCTACTTTAAAATCTGGATGAGAAAAATAAGGTAAGTGTTCAAATGAAATTTTTCTCCCTTTTAATAAAAATTTAGCATCATCTAAATCTTTAAATTTTAAAAAACAAAATGTAGGTCCTCCGGGTTTATTTAAAATAAATTCTCGATAGAGAACTTGAGCTCTATGTTGAACTAACTCAGTTATAGCTCTTATTAAAGCTATATTTGGATTAGGATGGGTACCTGCAGCACCATAAACTTTAAGAGTTGGTGTAGGAGCTAATGAATCATAAGCAATTATAGCTACGGTAGAAACCCCTAAATCTAAAGAAAAATCTTTTATAAATATTTCAATTCCTGAAGATAAAATTTTTTTTAGTGAATCCTTTATCAATGGATTCTCGATAGAATCAATTTCAATAGTAGGAACTTCTAATCTTTCCTCCATAACGATAGAGATACAGTGTCTTTCAATAATTTCACATAAAGCTTGAAGTGTTGCTTCTTCTAAGGTATTTCCTGCTGCCCAACCTGTTGTTCCATAAATTCTATAAAACCAGTATAAGGGGAAAATTACTTTTTTAGATTCTATAAGGTCATAAGCTTCAACCCAACGCAATTTAATATTTTTTAATTTTTCTAAGAAGCTATTTTCTCTAAAAACACTATGTAAGGGAAAAAGTAAAGATTCAAGAGGTATAGTATTTCCTTTTAGGTTAATATAGGAATCTATAAAGGGGTTGGCATTTAATAAAAATGAGAAATTACTATACCTTTCTACCAATTCCATAAGGGCACTTGCTTCTGCTTGTTCAGAAGTTATACCTTTACCAAAACTATCTCCTACTCCTAAACTCTTACTTATTTCTTCCTCGACTCTACATAAATATACGGGTATACCTATTCTATCTAAATTATCTATCCTTAAAACTTCTTTAAGGATAGGTTTTTCAGTTTGATTAAGTTTTTTAAAGACTTTTTCTATTGTTTCAATGGGAGAACAAGCTTTTTCCTGAGCATAGGTATATTTTTTAAGACAAGACTTAAGCATAAAGTTATTCTAATTTTTTAAGAGAATTCTTATATTTTTCAGGTACAGTTTCAGGAAATTGGGTATAATGAATTATTCCTTTTTCGTCTTTATAATAATAAATTTCTAAAGACTTTTCTTGCTCTTTAGAAATATCTGGAGAACTTGTTTTTTCTTTATTAATTTTTAAATATTTCTTAATTTGTTCGAGCTTTTTGGGACCTATTCCTTTAACTTTTAATAACTCTTCAATAGACCTGAAGGGGCCGTTTTTTTCTCTATATTCAACAATATTTTTAGCTATTTTTGGACCTATTCCAGGTAGTTTTTCTAACTCTTCAACTGTAGCCTGATTAATATCTATTTTGTTTGTAGAAAAAGAATAAAAGGGAATAAGCAAAAACAAAATAACTATAAAAATTGATTTAATAAAAGAAAACATTTATAAAAAGTTATATAAGGGGAGAGAAGTATAAAAACTTCTTGCTCCCCTTATATAGGAAATTTTTAATTTGATAACTTAATTATACACAACCTGTTGGTTTAGGAAGACCTGCCATTTTACAAGCACCTTTACCAGGACCAGAAGGAAAGAGTTCATAAATTTTCTTTAAAGGATAGCCAGTCACTTTAGAAAAAATTCTAACCATGGGTGCAACACCATTTTTTCTGTAATAATCTTGGAGAAATTTAATGCATTTCCAATGCTCCTCTGTGAGCTCTTGAATACCCTCTAAATGTTTTACATAATCTACCCATTCTGGACACCATTCATCTAAACCACCCTGTAAGAAACCATCCTCATCAACCTCAAATTTCTTACCTTTCCATTCTACTATTGGCATAGAACCACCTCCCTTTTTAATTTTTTCATTTGAAATATATTTTTATATATTTTTAAAAAATTGTCAAGGGTTGTAAAATCTTTAAATTTCTTTAATTACAGGTACCTCATCACATTCTGGAAATTTGCTACATCTTATACAATCAGCCCAAACTTTATGAGGTAACTCATTTTTAGTTATTTTTCTAAAACCCAATTTTTCAAAAAATTCTGGTACTCTGGTCAAAGCAAATATTTTTTGAATTTCTAAAATTTTAGCCTCTTCTATACAAGCTTCTACTAATTGAATACCTATTCCTCTTTTTTGATATTCTTCACTTACTACTAAAGATCTTATTTCTGCTAAATCTTCCCAGCAAATATGAAGAGCACAAGCACCTACGATTAAATCCTTATCTTCATAAACAAAAAAATCTCTTAAATGTTCATAAAGTTCTGCTAAGGGACGAGGCAATACATCTCCTTTTTTGGAAAAATGTAATATAAGTCTATAAATATATTTAATATCTGAAATTTTAGCTTTTCTTAACATTAAAATTATTTTATTTCGGTTACAAAAGGATGCTCTACATTCAAATCTTTGGCTATTGGGGTAATATATTTTTTTGCTTCTTCTTTAGTTGAATATTTTCCTACATATACTTTGTATAAAATTTCACCATTAGTTTTATATTCTTTTATAAATGCTTTATATCCTTTAGATATAGCAGTATCTTTTAATTTTTCAGCAATTTCTTTTTTTGAAAAAGCACCTATTTGAACAGAATAAAATACTGTAGGAGTTTCTTTAATCTGAGTAGCGATTTTAGCTACTTCTTTTTTTTGATACTTAGCTTCCTTTTTTTGTTCTACTGGAGCTTCTTTTTTAGCAATCTCTTCTTTAACCGGTTTTTCAGAAGATGGAGGTGGTGAAATTTTAACTGGAGTAGGTGGAACAGTCTCATTTGATACTGGTGGAGCCGATTTAGGTGGTGTAGTTTCATTTGATAAAACCACTGGAGGGGTACTTGGAGCTTGAGAGGGAACAGGTTGTTCTAGTACTACTTCTTCTTTTTGTGCCCTCTTTTCTATTTTAGTTCCTACCCATACCCCTATTACAAAACTCCAAATTAAAAGAGACAAACCAAATAAGATAATAAAAACCAAAGCTAATCTACTAACTTCAATTTTAACTTTTTTTTCTTCCATCCCCTACCCCCTTTTTACATTTTTTTAGGAGCTGATACTCCTAAAAGCTCTAATCCATTTTTTAAAATTATTTTGCAAGCTAAACATAAACCAAGACGTGCATAAGTAAGAGACAAATCTTCTGTTAAAATTCTATATTTAGAATAGTATTCATGAAACTGTTTAGCAAGTTCAAGAAGATAGTAGGTAATTTTATAAGGTGCTAAAGATTGAGAAGCAGATTCTATCACTTCTTGAAATTCTTCAAATTTTTTTAACAATTCAATTTCTTCTTTTTCATTAATTTTTTTAAAATCCACATTTTTCCAAGATATTTCATTTATACCACTTTCTTTTGCTTTTTCAAAGATACTACAAATACGGGCATGAGCATACTGTACATAATAAACTGGATTTTCTTGAGATTGTTTTTTTGCAAGTTCAAGATCAAAATCTAAAGGGGAGTCAGCTGATCTGGAAAGGAAAATAAATCTTGTTGCATCAACACCAACTTCTTTTACCAATTCTTTTAATTCTAGAAATTCTCCTTCACGAGTAGACATGCTCTTTTTCTCTCCGCTTTCAATTAAATTAACCATTTGAATAAGGAGTATTTTTAATCTCTCCTTATCAATTCCAAAAGCTTGTAAAGCTGCTTTTAATCTATTAATATAACCATGATGATCAGCACCCCATATATTTATAGCTATATCAAAATTTCTCTCCATAAATTTTTCATAATGATAAGCTATATCTCCAGTAAAATAAGTAGCTTCTCCATTAGAACGTATTAGAACCCTATCTTTTTCGTCTCCAAAAAGAGTAGCTTTAAACCACAAAGCTCCTTCTTTTTCATAAATTAATCCCTTTTCTTTTAAAATATTTAGAACCTTATCCACTTTACTATTTTCATAAAGGGAACTTTCTGAATACCAATTATCATAAAAAACTCCAAAATTTTCAAGGTCTCTTTTTATATCTTCTAAAATCAATTTTATAGCTAACTCTTTACAAATTTTGATAGCTTTTTCTTTTTCCATAAAAAGCAAATCTGGATATAAATTAAGGACTTCTTTAGCAATATCATAAATATATTTTCCCTTATAGTAATCTTCAGGAAATTGTATATTTTCTCCTGAAAGTTCTTTAGCTCTTAAATAAACCGATTCCCCCAAAATATCCATTTGAGTTCCTTTGTCATTAATGTAGTATTCCTTGGTTACTTTATACCCTGTAAAGTTGAGTAACCTTGCCAATGAATCACCATAAGCTGCTCCTCTACCATGACCTATATGAAGAGGTCCTGTAGGATTAGCTGAAACAAATTCAATAAGTACCTTCTTTCCCTTCCCTAAATCTATTTTTCCATATTCATCTTTTAATTCCAAAATCTTCTTTAGATTTTCTATATAATATTGAGGGGAAATCCAAAAATTTATAAAACCAGGATTAACTACATCTATTTGAGAAAAAATGGGTGTCTTTTCTTTAAGTTTTGAAGCTAATTTATTAGCTATTTCTACAGAAGAAAAATTTAACTTATTTTTTAAGACCAAGGCTACATTAGTAGCATAATCTCCATAAATTTCTTTTTTTGGTTTTTCTATTTCAAAAACAAATTCTCCTATTTCTCCAAAAAGTTCTTTGATAGCCTCCTCAATAAGTTCTTTAATTTTTCTTTTTATCACTTTCTAACTCCTTTTTCTCTTTTTTAAGTTCTTTTAAAAGTTCTGGATCTGGAGTATAATCGGGACACTTTATAGGAGTAGTGCTATCAAAGGAAAACTGTTTGACACAAACACTTCTCCAAGCACATGTAGCACAAAGAATAGGTAGTTCTTTTTCTTGATTATTATTTTTTTTCATATTTTAATTTATACCTCCAGCAATTTTTATTTTTAACCATCAATTGCTTTATATTTTACACCATCCCAATATTTATACATCCTTTTAATAATTTCAAAAATTTTATTTTCATATTTAACATCAAAAGAGAAGTAATCTGGTATATTCGCCCAAAATTCGAGCCTTTCTTTACTCATAGGATGAGGAAAGCTTAGATAAAGGGAATGTAAAAGTATAGCTTTTCCATTTAAAATTTTTCTTTTTGATCCATATTTTGTATCTCCAACAATAGGATATCCTTTTTTCGATAAAACTGCTCTTAACTGGTGTTTTCTTCCTGTAAGAGGCATTAATAATAAAAAAGTTTCCTTTCCAAGAGAATAAAGAGTAGAATAAATGGTAATAGCTTTTTTAGCATTTTCAGAGGCTTTTTTTAAAATAATAGCTCTTCTCTTTATATTATCCCACAATAAATAATCTTCCCATATCCCTTCTCCCTCAAAATTCCCTTCAACTTTTGCAATATATAACTTTATAACTTCTTTTCTTTGAAAGCTCTCAAAAAGTCTTTTTGCTGACTTACTTCTCTTTGCAAATACTAATATTCCTGAAACTTTTTTATCTAATTTATGTACCACACCTAAAAATACATTGCCCGGTTTTTTATCTCTTTCCTTTATAAAATCTTTCAAAATCTTTAGGAGCGATTCTTCATTTCTTTTTGCCCCCTGAACAGCAAGTCCTGGTGGTTTATAAACAACAAGAATATATTTATCTTCATAAATGATTTCAGGGATTTTCTTCAATTTTTTCATATTTTTCTTTAAGCTCTAACATTTTTTGCTTCTGTAATCCCTTGGTTTGGGGCGCCTTTTGGAAGAATTCTTCAGGGATACCAAAAATTCTAAAAATAAAGTCAAAAATTCCTTTACCTATACTACTTGGATGCAAAGGAATAATACTATAATTTCTATAATGACCCGTTACTTGTAAAGGTAAATATACAAGCATTCTTGGTTTCCCAAGAATTAATTTTCCTAAATAGGGAATTTTTTCTATTATTACATCTATAGTTTTAAAGGGGGATACATAAAAAGTAAGATCTAATTTTTCTTTAGATAAATTTACAATTCCTTCTCCAAAAAGTCTAAAACCAATTGCTGATAAAAATCCATTGTCTAATTTTAAAGTACTATTTTCAATAGTAGTGTTTATATTAAGTTCCTCATATTCAAGAAGATTGTTTTCTAAATTAGTTACCTTTCCTCTAAATAGATCTATAGGACTGAGGAATGCAAGAACCTTTGCTAAAACAGGAGCTCTATATATATATCCTTTATTTGAAGTTATCTCAAAAACTCCCTCGCCTTTTTTAACAAGTTTTTCCTTATCTCCTTCTGCATAAAAAAAGCCTTTTAATTTATAGGGTCCTTCTAAAATTGCTTCAGGCATTTCTTCAGGATATAAACAGGAAAATAGATCTAAAAAATCACCCTTTGAAGGAAAAACCTCTACAAAGGTATATTGAGAATCAGGAGTCTTTTCATATATAGCCTGTCCATTAAGCCCACAAAAATGAAAATTAGGTATCTCAACCATAAGTAGTTTATTTCTATTATCAAAAATCAATTCTCCATTTATATTTTCAAATTGATGAGAGGTAGGTAATATCAAATTGTCTACATGAAAGTTTATATTAATCACTAAAGGAATTTCATCCAAAATTTGAAAAATATCTTTAGGTTTTTCTGAGGGTTTTTCTTTTTTAATAAGTTTTCTTAAATCTGCATCCTTACCAGATAAATTTCCACTTAGATAAAGATAATTTTTTTTCTTATTAAGTATAAAATCTCCTTTTATCTGATGACCGTTCCATTTTAAAGCAAAGTCATTTATCTTTAACTTTTCCTCAGTAAAATTCCCCAGAAGATCTATAGAAAAAACGGGAGTACCATTATAAAAATATTTAAGATTATCAAGTTTTAAATAGCTATCTTGAGAAATTAAATGGGAAGTTAAATAAAAATCAAATAAATTTTTGATATTTTTAGTTTCTAAATTATTAGGAATGCTTAAATTAAAAGATGTTTCTAATTTTCCAGAAAAGCTATGTTTTTTAAGATCAAAAACCTCTGATAAATCTTTAAGCTCAAGTTTACCATCTGCTTTTATATCTGTTTGATTAGACTGCCTCTCTATTTGAATCTTTAAATCTGAAGTTTGATCCAAAAATAAAGTATTTAAGCTCAAATAATCCTTTTTATGATTCAAATTTAAATTAAGATTATGTCCAGATATTTCATGATCACCTAAATAAGAAATTGTGCCATTATCATAAATAACTTTAAAGTTTTTAAATTTAACTGGAGTTTTTATAGAAACTTCTGAAAATATGTTTGAAAACTTTTCGAGCTTATTTTTTAACTCTTTATTTAGTTCCCCATTTCCCTCTACAATAATTTTTTTATTATTGATTTTTCCTCTAACTTTAAAAAATGAATCTTTCACTTTAACTAAGGTATCATCAAAAGTAAGTTCTCCTTTTTCATATTGAAAAGGAAGGTTTTCTATTTTTAAATCAAAGATTTCTTTTTTATAGGGAACTTGAAAGGAAATATTTTTTACATTACCCTTAGTTATAAGATCTTTATTTAAAAAATCTACTTCTGAAGAATCTTTGTTTTTAAGAAAATTTAAATTGTCTTTATATTTAAGATAATCAAAATATATCCCTTCAAAGGAAACATTATATTTAGAAATGAGATCCTTTATTTTTTCGTTTTTCTTAATAAGTTCTTCAACAAATTCTTGAGAAATCCATACTTCCTTAGCAAACATATCTATATCTAAATTTTTTAAATAGAGCTCCCCTGTTAAATCTTTTATATATGCATCTTTAGAAGAAATAAAAATGTTTTTAGCAAAGATTTTATTGAAATCATAAACTAAGTTTCCTTTTTCTATTAGAATCTCTTTCTTATAATAGGGAGTTTTAACCAAAAGGTCATTCAAAAGAAGATCAATTTCTCCTTTTATATTTGTTATTTCACCCTTTAGTTTTATAGCTCCTTCTAATCTTCCATTAAATTCATATTCTTTAAAATATTCACGATTTTCCATAAAAAGGGATAAAATATCTATGAAATCTTTAGCAGAACTGTAAAAATTCCCCTCTACAAATAAATCTGGATTTTTTTTGTTAAAATCTAAATTTAAAGCCTTTATTTTTAAAGCAACATCTTTATTTATTGAGGCATTCCCTTTAAAATTTAAAACACCCTTTTCTAAACTAACTTCTCCTTGAATATCCTCAAAATCAAAAGGAAGCTCTGAGATTCTAATTTTTCCTTTATCAAAATTTGCTTTTAAAGTTAAATTCTTAATTTGGAAAATATCTTCTATATTTTTCCCTGAGGTTTCTATTTTTAGATGGTAAAATTCCCCTCCCCTAAGAACATTTAAGAATTCCTTTACATCCTTATTTTCAGGAAAAATCTTTATTAAAAGGCTTTCAATATCTGAAAAGTTAAGTTCCTTAGCATTTACTAAAACCTTATATCCTTCTTTATCTTTGACTAAATCAAGGGATCCATTTATTTTAGGATAATTTATTATTAAAGGATTAAGATCAATTTTTGTTTGAGCTTTATTAGAAATTATCAACCCCTCTATATAACCACCTAATAGTCTTTCAGAGGGAGCTCTTTTTAAAAATACATAAGGATTTGATATAACAAAGGCTAAATTAAGGGTATCCTTTTCAAAAACTATTTCACTTTTAATGTCTAAAGAAGTCTTTAAAATCCCATATTCAGCTATTTTCTTTAAATTAGATAGATTTAAATTTTTGATCTCTAAGGAATTTTCAGAAAAAAGATTTCTATAATTAAATCTCCCTTTAAAATTTGCACTTTGAAATAGGTCAGCTTTAGAATTTAATTCATATAAAGCTTGATTTTTATCCACTCTGAGTTTTAAATTTAGATCTTTAATTTTGACCCATCCTGAGGGTGTTTCATAATCCAAATTTGTATTATTTGCATTTAAATATAAAGGATGTAATTTTGAAAAAGTTTCCACAAGATCTTTTAAACGAAAAGGCTTTTCGCTCTTGTAAATTTTTAAATAGGCATTTTTAGTTTCTATTTTTTTGGGAATAAAATTAAATTTTAAAATTTTAGGGAGGGAAAAAATAAAATTCCCTTCTGGTAAAAATAACTCATATTGAGGAGATTTGAAAAATAAGTTTTTAATAAAAGCTTTTTTTTGTAAAATTTTAACTTTAATTTCATCATAATTTAGCTCTATTTTATAGTTTTCTTTTAAAAAATTTGAGAACCTATTTTTAATTTGGGAATTATTTAAAAGATAATTAAGGTTTAAAATTATTAAGAAAAAACTTAAAATTAAAAAAAGAAAAAATCCTAAAAAAATAAAGACAACTTTTTTAAACATAATTTGAAAAATTTTATCTTATTTTATTGAAAGAAGCAAGAGTTATTTTAATTAGAAAGAAGCTTTAGAGATAGATTTATCGCTGAAATAAAACTTTTAGGATTTGCTATTCCTTTACCAGCAATATCATAAGCTGTGCCATGACAGGGAGAGGTCCTAATAATTGGGAGTCCTAAGGTCACATTTACTCCATCTTCAAAATGAATGAGTTTAAAAGGAATTAAGCCTTGATCATGGTAAAGAGCAATAATTAAATCAAATTTTCCTTTATAAGCCCAATAGAATAAACTATCTGAAGGATAAGGTCCATAAAGAGGGATGCCATCTTTTTTACATTTTTCTACAGCTTTTTCTATAATAGTTTTTTCTTCGTCACCCAAAATCCCACCTTCTCCGGCATGAGGATTTAGTCCACAAATAGCCATTTTAGGATTCTCAACTTTAAGTTTTTTTAGAAATTCGTAAGAAAGTTTTGCAGTATTAACTATCTTTTCAATATCTATATTTTGGAAAACCTCCTTTAAAGGAATATGTATGGTTACTAAGGAAACTATCATTTTTTCTCCATAAAAAGCCATTACATATTTATCTACATTAAACTCCTTAGCTAACCAATCTGTATGTCCTGAATAATTAAATCCTATTTTATTAAGGCCCTCTTTACTAATAGGGGCTGTAACAATAGCTTGAATTTCTTTATTTTTTGCTAATTCTATAGCCTTTTTAAAATAATTAGCCATAGCTTTATAACTTTCTAAATCTGGTTTACCAGGAATTATATCAAGATGAGAAAGAGAATCTATTTCCACTTCCTTAGGAATGGACAATCCAAGATTATTAGAAATATTTAAAAGAACTTTTTTATCTCCTATTATTACTATATTTTTTAAAATAGAGGGATTTTCTTTTTTAAAATAATCAAGAGCTTTCACAATAATTTCAGGACCAATTCCTGCAGGACATCCCATTGAAATAGCTATCTTAAAAAATCTCATAAAATATTTTTATTTCATCTCTTCAAAATCAGCATCAATTACATCCTCTTTACCTTTTCCTTTTGAAGAACCTCCAGTTTCTTCTGCAGTACCTGTAGCTTTATGTGCCTTTTCTCTATAAAGCATTTCAGCAAGTCTATAAGATGCCTGTGTTAATTCATCACTTGCTTTACGAATAGCATTTATATCCTCTCCTTCCATTACTTTTTTAAGTTCTGTTATTTTTTCTTCGACTTCTTTTCTTAAGCTCTCAGGAACTTTATCTCCAAGTTCTCTTAAAGTTTTTTCTACAGAGTAAATTAAACTATCAGCCTGATTACGAGCCTCGGCAAGTTCTTTCTTTCTTCTATCCTCTTCAGCAAATTGCTCAGCTTCTTTTATTATTCTTTGAATTTCTTCTTCTGTCAACCCAGAGGATGGTCTTACTACAATCGATTGTTCTTTTCCTGTTCCAAGATCTTTTGCTGTAACATGTAAAATACCATCAGCATCTATGTCAAAGGTAACTTCAATCTGAGGAACTCCTCTTGGTGCAGGAGGTATTCCTACAAGATCAAAACGAGCAATACTTTTATTATCTTTTGCCATAGGTCTTTCACCTTGCAATACATGAATAGTAACTGCAGTTTGATTATCTGTAGCTGTAGTAAAAATTTGACTTCTTCTGGTGGGGATAGTGGTTCCTCTGGGAATTATAACTGTAAATACTCCTCCAAGAGTTTCGATACCAAGAGAAAGAGGAGTAACATCTAAGAGAAGGACATCTTTCACCTCTCCTTTTAATACACCAGCTTGAATAGCTGCACCCATCGCCACTACTTCATCTGGATTCACTCCTTTAACAGGTTCTTTTCCAAAAATTTCTTTTACTTTTTGCTGAACCCTTGGCATACGTGTCATCCCGCCAACAAGAATTACCTCACTTATATCCTTAGGAGTAACCCCCGCATCTTGCATAGCAATACGACAAGGTTCTTCAAGCTTATCAATAAGGTCTTCAACTAAACTTTCAAGCTTTGCTCTGGTAAGTTTCATTATTAAATGTTTTGGACCAGAAGCATCTGCTGTAATAAAAGGAAGATTAATTTCTGTTTCTAAAGTGCTTGAAAGCTCAATTTTAGCTTTTTCTGCAGCTTCTTTTAATCTTTGTAAAGCCATTTTATCTTTTCTTAAATCTATACCATGTTCTTTTTTAAACTCTTCTGCAATATAGTCTACAATCCTCATATCAAAATCTTCTCCGCCTAAGAAAGTATTTCCTGAAGTTGCTTTTACTTCAAAAACTCCCTCTCCAATTTCTAAAATGGAGATATCAAAAGTTCCTCCTCCAAGATCAAAAACAGCAACTAATCCCTCTTTTTTCTTTTCAAGACCATAAGCTAAACATGCTGCTGTAGGTTCATTAATTATTCTTATGACATTAAGCCCTGCAATCCTTCCTGCATCTTTAGTAGCTTGTCTTTGAGTATCATCAAAATAAGCTGGAACAGTAATAACTACATCTTTAACTTCCTGTCCAAGATATTCTTCTAAATCCTGTTTAATTTTTCTTAAAATCATAGCAGAAATTTCTGGAGGACTATACCTTTTTCCTCTTATTTCTACATGGGCATCTCCATTAGGTGCTTCTACAATTTTATAAGGAACTCTTTTTCTCCATTCTTGCACTACGGGATCATTAAATTTTCTTCCCATGAGTCTTTTAATGCCATAAATAGTATTTTCAGCATTTATTATAGCTTGTCTCTTAGCTGGAAGTCCTACTAAGATTTCTCCATTTTCTTGAAATGCTACCACAGAAGGTGTAGTTCTTGTCCCTTCGCGATTAGGGATTACTTTAGGTTCTCCTCCCTCAAGAATAGCTACACAAGAATTGGTAGTTCCTAAATCAATCCCAACAATTGGTGTTTTTCCTGCCATTTTTTCTCCCCTCCTTTAAATAAATTTATTCATTTTCTATTATATTTTCTTCCTCTTCTTGAGTTGGTTCTTCTTTAACTTCTTTTTTACCTGTACACACACATACAAGTGCAGGTCTTATAATTTTATCATGAAGTTTATATCCCTTTTGATAAACCTTAGTTATACCACCATTAGGTATTTCAGGATGTTCTTCTGTAGATAAAGCTTCATGTAAATAAGGCTTAAAAGGCTCTCCTATAGAAGGTACAAATTGTTGTAATCCAAATTTTTCTAAGGTTTGAATTATAGCTCTCAAGGTTAATTCTACTCCCTCTTTTAGAGCTTCTTTATTTTCAGATTTTTCAAAAGCTTCTAAAGCCCTTTCCAAATTATCAATACTTGGTAAAAGTTCTTTAAATACTGTCTCTAAAGCAAATTTATAATATTCTTCTTTTTCTCTTTTAAAAGCTTTTTTTAAATTCTCAAGTTCAGCAGCGTATCGTAAAGCAAGATCTTTCCAATATTTAATTTCTTCCTCTTTTTGTTTTAATTGTTCTTCTTTTTGTATTTCCTCTTGAAGTTCCTTATTTTCAGTACTAACCTGAGTTTCTTTTACCAATTCTTCCATTACCAAAAACCCCCAAAAAACTTTACTTTTTAACTCTTTAGGTTATGATAAAAATTAAGACTTATATTTTATTTTTCCAGAGGTATAAATGAAAAAATGTTAGAAAAATGGCAAATTAGAGAAATTGTAAAATCTGCACTTGAAGAAGATCTGCCTTTTGGAGATATAACTTCTGAAATTTTAATTCCTTCAAAACTTTATGGTAAAGCCTTTTTTTTAGCAAAGGAAAAACTTGTTGTATGTGGTAAACCTGTTGTTGAAGAAGTTTTTAATCTAATAGATCCAGAAATAAAAATTATTTGGCAAGTTGAAGAAGGAAGTGAAGCTCCAGCTCAAACTAAATTAGGTTTTGTGGAAGGAAATATAAAAAGTATTCTAAAGGGAGAAAGAGTAGCTCTTAATTTTTTTCAACATCTCTGCGGTATTGCTACATATACCCGAAAAATTGTTCAAAAATTAGCTCCCTATTGTACTATAATTCTTGATACCAGAAAAACTCTTCCTGGATTAAAAATTCTTCAAAAATATGCTGTAAGAGTTGGGGGAGGTAAAAATCATAGATTTTCTCTCTCAGATGGGATATTAATAAAAGATAATCATATTAAAGCCTTAGGTGGAATAAAGGAAGTTATTAAAAAACTAAAAAATACTCCTCATTATCTCAAAGTTGAAATAGAAATTAAATCCTATGAGGAACTGGAAATTCTTTTGAATTCTGAAGCTCCAGTTGACATAATTCTTTTAGATAACTTTCCTGCTGAAAAACTTAAAGATGCAGTAAATATGATAAAATCTTTTAAACCCCATATAAAAATTGAAGTTTCAGGAGGGATAACTCTTGAAAATATAGAGTCAATTGTTAAAACAGGAGTAGATTATATTTCTTCTGGAGCTTTAACTCATTCAGTTAAAGCTGTAGATATAAGTCTAAAGATTGATTCAATTTATAGTTATTAAAATAGAGGGGGCTTTAAAGCCCCCCTATCTTTTTAGAGATTAGCAAAGGTTTTTTCAAGAGGAGGAACAACTTCTTTCTTTCTACTCATTACTCCAGGCAACCAAACACTTTTACCTTCTAATTTCTTACCAAAAGTAATCTCTATAATCTTAGGTTCATCAGTTATAACCATTAATTCTGTTCCCTCTTTCATAATATCTGTAAGCATAAGAACTACAGTATGATAAGCTCCTTCACTTTTGATTTTATTTAATTCATTATAAATTTCTTCTAATCTTCCTTCTACCATTGCTAAATCTATAAGTTCAATTTGTCCTACTCCTACTTTTTTACCACTCATATTATAATCTTTAAAGTCTCTCATAATTATGTCTTTTGCTGTCATTCCAGATACATCAGAAAGTTTAGATTTAACTTCCACACCAAATTTAATTATATCATCTATACCCACAATTTTAGCAAGTTCTTCTGCTACTTCTTTATCCATAGGAGTAGTAGTAGCTGATTTAAATACTACAGTATCACTTAAAATTGAAGCTAAAAGAAGTCCTGCTAAATCCTTAGGAAGAGCAACTCCTGTTTTGTCGAAAAGAAATTTCAAAACAGTTGCTGTACATCCCACAGGAAAGTTTACAAAAAGTATAGGATTAGGAGTTGTTACATCTCCAATTTTGTGATGATCAACTACTGCTACAATTTCAGCTTTATCAATATTGTCTAAACTCTGAACCTTATCTGAATGATCAACTAAAGCAACTGTTTTACCTTCACCGTCAGTCATAATTTCGGGAACCTTAGCACCGAATTTTTCCAATACAAATTTGGTTTCTGCATTTGGTTCTCCTTGAATTACAGGAACTGCTTCTTTATCAACTTTCATAATTTTACAACCTGACTTTTTCCACTCATTCAAAAGATAAGCAAATACAATAGCAGAGCAAACAGAATCTGTATCGGGTTTCTTGTGACCAACTACATAAATTACATGTTCCATATTACACCTCCTAAGTTTATTTTTTTTAAATGTCTTTAAAAAAAGTTAAAATTTATTATTAATTATCTTTTTATCTTGTCAAGATTTAAATTTTCCTTTATAATTTTATAAAAATTAATTTTTTCCAAAAATTTTAAGTTAAGACTTTTAATTAAAGTTTTTTTTATTTTTTCCGAATTTTATAGCAGATAATAGATAAAACAATGGAAAGAGAAGCTGTTAGAATAGACGTGATCCTACCTTTTAAAGCAGAAAAAATATCTTCTGAAGAAGTAAAAAATAAAATTGCTCGAATTATAGGAGATATTCCTCTTTTTTCTTATATTCCTTTAAAAGATACCATAGATGAAAGTTTAAATGCCTGGCTTAAATTAATCAATGCTAAATTAGATTATCTAATAAGTGTTTTGACAAGAGAAAAAGAGGGTTTTAATGATCTTCCTTTTCAAAAAATCAATATAAGTGAAAAAGGAATTAGATTTCCATCTGAAACCCCTTATGAAATCGGAGATTTCGTTGAAATTAAAACTGTAATTGATATTTATCAACCTTTAGGATTTTATCTTTATGGTGAAGTTTTAAGATGTGAAAAAAAAGAAAATTATTATGAAGTAGCAATAAAATTTATTAACCTACCTAAGGATATAAAGGAAAAAATCAGCTATTTTATCTTTTGTAAAGAAAGGGAATTCATCAGAGAATTGAGGTCCGAATAATGCCTTCTGCAGTGGGATTATTTATAGTATTAATATGTGTTTTTGGAGGTTATGCTCTTGAACGTGGTAACTTTTCAGTAATAATCCAACCTGTTGAATGGATGATCATATTTGGAGCTGCTTTTGGAGCCTTATTTACTGCTTCATCAAGTACTGCATTAAAGGGTGTCTTTCAAGGAGCAGTTCAAGCTTTAACTAAACCTCAAATATATACAAAACAAGATTTTATTGAACTCCTTCTTCTTTTAAATGAAATTTTTAGAAAAATAAAAAAAGAGGGGTTAATTTCTATTGAACAAGATATAGAAAATCCAGAGGCAAGTAGAATTTTTTCAGCCTATCCTAAAATATTAAACAATCATATAGCGATTGATTTTATAAGAAATACTTTTAGATCTATTTTGACTACTAACATTACTCATTTTGAATTGGATGCTCTTTTAGAAAATGAGATAGAAATAATCCATCAGGAATTTAAAAGCCCTGTGGAAAGATTAGAAAAATTAGCTGACTCGATGCCAGGACTTGGTTTAGTCGCTGCAGTTTTAGGAATTATTTTAACTATGGGAAAGATTGATGAACCTCCTGAAGTATTGGGGCACCATCTTTCTATAGCTCTTGCTGGAACTTTCTTTGGAATACTAACCTGCTATGGAATTATGGCACCTCTTGCTCAAAAAATGGAATTTTTTTGTGAACAGCATAAAGAATACTTAAATGTAATTAAAATAGCTATTGTTCATTTTATTGGAGGAGGAGCACCCCAAATAGCAGTTGAGTTTGCAAGAAGAAATATATCTCCCCATTTAAGACCCTCTTTTGAAGAATTAGAAAGTTTAATCAGAGGAAAAAAATAATAAATGAGCACACCTCCCATCATTATCAAAAAAGTTAAAAAAATAGTTGCAGGACATCATGGAGGTTCTTGGAAAGTAGCTTATGCTGACTTTTTAGCTGGAATGATGACTTTTTTCCTTCTTATGTGGTTAATTACAATTATGGAACCCAAACAAAAAGCTCAAATAGCTGCTTATTTTAAAAAATTTAATATTTTTCAAAAAGCAGGAATAAGTATGCTTATGGAATATTATAGAAGTGGGAAAATAAGTTCTCCAAAATTGCAAACCCTTTCCACAGAAATCCCACCAATAAAAGGAGAGGCTGAACATTTTAAAAGAATTATAGAAACTCGTTTGAAATCTCTTAGAGAACATGTTCTTATAAATATAGAGGAAGAAAAAAAAGTTCTTCGTTTAGAAATAATAGAACTTGTTAATAAACCTTTATTTTATAGTGGAAGTGCCGAATTAACACCAGATGCAAAAAAGATATTGGCATTCTTTGCAAAGGAGTTAGCAGAAAGACCTGTAACAATTGAAGTAGAAGGACATACTGATGCGGTTCCTTCAAGGAGAGGAAAAATAGGGAATTGGGAATTATCAACTGCAAGGGCTCTTTCTGCTATGTTAGAATTAGAAAGAAATGGAGTTCCTCCTGAAAAAATATTATCTGTTGCTGGATACGCAGATAATTTCCCATTATTTAAAGATAATCCTTTAGACCCAAGAAATAGAAGAATCACTTTGGTAGTTAAATTTCAAGAATCTACTTCTCTCCCTAAGGAATAAAAAGATAATTTTCTTTAATCTCTTAACCTAAAAACTACTTTAACTGGAACCTTATTAAATTCTAAAAATTTTCGAAAGCTATTTTCCATAAATTTTTCTATATGCTTAGGAATTTCATCAGGATTAATATTAATAAAAATTACAAATGTAGGAGGTTTAACTTCAACTTGAGTAGCATAATAAAATTTAATTCTTTTGCCCTTTACATTAAAAGTATAATTTTTTTTCAAATCTTCTAAAATTTTATTTACCAAAGCGGTATTTACTCTTTTATTGTATTGCTGATAAACCTCTTCAATTAAGGGAAAAATTTGATTAACCCTTCTTCCAGTTTTTGCAGAAATTGTCAAAATAGGAACCCAAGAAATAAATCTGATGCCATATTTTATATTTTTTAACATAAGATTTCCTGCCTCTCTTTTAGTATCAAATAAATCCCATTTATTAACAAGAAGGATACATGCTTTATAATTTTTCTGTATCTGTCTTAATAATCTTTGATCTTGATTGGTTATCCCTTCTTCAGCAGTTATCATAAAAAGAACTATATCTACTTTTTTAATGGTTTCTAAGGCTTTATCTACACTAAATTTCTCTGCTCTCTTATCAATTTTGGTTCTTCTTCTTATTCCTGGGGTATCAATCAAGAGATATTTTCTCCCATCTGATAAAGTTAAAAAAACATCTACACAATCTCTTGTAGTTCCTGGTATTTCAGAAACAATCATTCTTTCATAACCTAAAAGTCTATTAAGTAAAGTGCTTTTTCCTACATTTGGTCTTCCTATTATTGCAATTTTAATAACCTCAATCTCTGGTATCTCTTCTAAATGATCTTTAGCATATTTTTTTATTAGATCTTTTAATTGGGCAATATTTTTTTGATTCTTAGCAGATATAAAAACTATAGCCTCAAAACCTAACTTGTAAAATTCTATAGCCTTTTCTTCGTCTTCTTTTCCTTCTACCTTATTAACTACTAAAATGACCTTCTTATCTTTCTTTCTTAAATATTCAGCAGTTATTAAATCTTCACTTGTAAGTCCTTCTTTAGCATCAACTACTAATAATACCAGATCTGCCTCAGCTAAAGTCTTGTCAACCAATTCAATGATAGTTTTATTAAAAAAATCCTTCCCACCCCAATTAATACCTCCTGTATCGATAAGAAGGACACCCTTTTTATCTTCTAATTCCACATAGCCTTCAATTATGTCTCTTGTAATTCCTGGAGTTTTTTCTACAATAGCTTTTCTTTCACCTATTAAGGTATTAAAAAGAGTAGATTTTCCTACATTTGGTCTTCCTACAATGGCAACTTTGAACATATTACACATCCACTACACATTGAACTATCCACAAATTATTTTCTTTTTTTACTTCAGCCATAGTAAAAGTTGCTCCTTTTACTTCTACTCCGTAACCAAATTTCTCATGTAAATAGGTTTCACCTAATAATTCACCTTTTAGAATATATTTTCCATTTTTTTCTTTTATCTCTCCCTTAAATTCAAAAAAAAGAATCTTTTCAAGATAAAAAAGGCTTAAAACTTTATTTATAAATACTACCAACAATTCATCCAAAAATTCAGACTCAATTTCTATGGGATATTTTTTATTTAAACTCAAATCTTTCCAATTTAAATTTTCGACCAATAAAATTGCTAAAGCTTTTAAAATATTTGAAAAGGCTTCAGAAAGAGTTTCTCCATATCCTCTTATCCCTATGTCTGCACCATGCTCAAAAGTTTCAAATTTAGCCATATTAAAATCCTCCAAAATTTTATTTTTTATAAGTCTTTATGGTATTCAAATTTTCTACAAAATTCATCTTCAAAATATAAAGGAACAAAAGGAAAAAGCGCTGAGAATAAAAAATTTTTTCTCTTCTCCCTTTCAAAGCATATTAAATAATAATCATCTTTTGGAAAAATAAAAATTGCTCCTACCTTTTCTGTAGAAAATTGTGGTTTATTAAATTTTTCTAAAACCTTTAAATACTCTTGATGAGGAAAATTACTTCCTCTACCTGAAGTTAAAACAACTTTTGGATTTAACCAATTTATAATATTTTCATCTATACTGTATTTCGAACCATGATGTGGAGAAATCAAAATTTCTACAGGAAATATTTCCCCTTTTTCTTTCATGCGATAAAACCTTATTTTATCTATATTTCCAGGAAAAAGAATAGTTAATCCTTTATATTCTATATAAACAACTAAACTTTCTCGATTCAGATCTTCATAGGGCATTTTACCAGAAAAAAGAAAAATTTCTGCATCCTTTATTTTTAAAGCTTCGGGATTTTTAATAGGATCTGGCAAAATTAAAATATTTGTTTTTTCCCAATCTTCAGGATCAAAATTTCCGGAAATTACTTTTTTCATATAAAAATTTTCTTTCAAAGTTTCCAATCCTCCACTATGATCCAGATCAGGATGGGAAATAATTGCAAGATCTATTACTTCTACACCAAGTTTATTTAAAACTTGTAACAAGTAAACTTTTGTCCAGTTAAAGTTTTTTAAATAATTTGGTCCTGTATCAATTAAAATAAAAGAATCTTTATTTTTTATTAAATTTGCACTTGCTCTTCCTACATCAAAAATTAAAATATAAAAAGTTTTTTCATAAAAATAATAAATTAATAAATAAAAAATAAAACTAATTAAGCACCATAAAAGATATTTTTTATAATTTTTCATAAAGTGATTCAAAACGATAAAAATTAATAAGCTAAAAATTATAGAAAGGATGATCAAATTAATAGGTAATTTAAATTTATAGGTCCATTCAAAAAAAGGAATTTTAATGTAATAATCAAAAACTTTAGCTAAAATATTAGCTAAATTTAAAGCAATATTTTCATTTAAAAAAGATAAAAGAGCTATAAAAATAGAAAAGGGAATAAAAATAAAGCTCCAAAAAAATGTAGCTATAAGGTTATTAATAGGAGTGGCCAAAGGAAAGGTTCCGTTAATGTAAATTATAAAAGGAAATACAAACAGACTTACTATAAAAGAAAGTAAAAATAGATAGAAAAAATAGTTAATACTTTTTAGAATAGTATTCGAAGTAGAAACAAGTTCTTTAAAATAGGTTTTAAATATTCTATCACCTATTATTAATCCTAAGGTTGCTACAAAAGAAAGCTGAAAGGAAAGATTTCCAATTAAATAGGGCTGAAAAATTAAAATCAAGGATGCAGTGAGAAAAAGTAATATTAAAGATGAAGTATTTCTAAAAAATAGCTTATTTATTATAAAGAGAGTCAAAAATATAAATGCTCTAAAAGCTGGGGGGGCAAAATCCAGAAAGAAGTAAAATTAAGAATGCTGAAGGTAAGGCCAATAAATAAGAAATATTTTGTAAAGGATAGCCTATTTTTATTAAAGGTGTAAATTTTAAAAGATGATAAAATATTTGATAAAAAATACCAAAAAGAACAGCTAAATTAAAGCCAGAAATAGCTAATTGATGATAAAGTCCTTGATCTTTCAATTTTTCCTTATATTCTTCTGGAAAATTATATTCAACTCCTAAAACTAAAGCTTGAATAAGTCCTTTTGCCGTTCCAGATAATTTTTCAGAAAAATTAAAAAGCTTATATCTAATTCTCTCTAAATTAAAATTTCTATTTTCTTCACAAACAAAACCTTTTTCTTTTAAAAATTTTAATTCTGCTTCTATACCTTTTACTAAAAGCGAAGTTTCCTTTTCAAAAGAAAAAGGATTAAAATATTCTTGATATTCTTTATTTTGAAAAGTTAAAAGACACCTTTGTCCAGGGAAAAAATATTTTTTATCTGTTTTAAATATAAATTTTCCTAAAGACGTGCTAAATGCAGTATTTAAATATCCATAATAATATGGTTCTACTTTTTCAATGGTAGCTAAAAGTTCTATTTTCTCTGCTTTATGTTGATCTAAATAGGAATTTTTAAGATTTTTAAAATAGAAATAGCCTATTAAATAAAAAATAAGCAAAAATCCTAACCATAAACTTAAAAAATAACGATTTTTATAAAAAAGAAATATAAAAACAAAATATCCTAAGATAAAAAAAATTAAAATTAAAAAGGGAAATTTATAAAAACTGAGAAAAAATCCTAAAATAAAAGAGGAAGTAAGTATAAATATAGGTGTTTTAACTTCTTTTACCAAATAGTGCTTCTCCAATTCTTATAATGGTTGCCCCTTCTTCTATAGCAATTGTGTAATCATTGCTTGTACCCATAGAAAGTTCCTTAAATTCTGAATTCATGTAAGTTTTTATTTTTTCAAAAATTTTTTGCATTTTTATAAAATAGGGGCGTACTTTTTCAGGATCTTCTTCATAAGGTGGCAAACACATAAGACCTTTAATTTTTATTCTATTAAAATTTTTAACTTCTCCAATAAAATCCTCTAATTTTTCTGGATATACTCCTCCTTTAGTAGGCTCTTTACCAATATTTACCTCAACTAACACAGGAACTATTAAATCCTTTTTTTCTGCTTGTTTTTGAATTTCTTGAGCTAAGTTTATTCTATCTAAAGTTTGAATCATGGAAAATAAATTTAAGGCTTTTTTTACTTTGTTTGTCTGAAGCCTTCCTATAAAATGCCATTCTATAGGAAAATCTTTAAGTTCAAAAATCTTTTTTTCAGCCTCTTGAACATAATTTTCTCCAAACAATTTAATCCCCAGCTTAAAAGCTATTTTTATCTTTTCAGAAGTCTGTTTTTTTGAAGCCCCCAAAATTTTTATTTCTTCAAGTTTCCTTCCTGATTTTTCACAGGCCCTTTGGATATTTTCTAATATTCTAAGGTAATTTTCTTTAAGTAAAGTTTCCCAATCCATTAATAATTCTCTTCTCTGTAATAATTATATCTACTTTTTGATCGTGTTTTTCTAAAGGTAAATTTTCAAATATTTGAAAGGAAAAAGCTACTCCAATTTTAAAAGCTTTTGTTTTTTTTAATATTTTATCATAAAATCCTCCCCCATAACCTATTCTTCCCTTTTTAAGATCAAAAGCAACACCAGGAACAAATATTATTTCAAAATTTTCTGGCTTTAATTCAGGATTTTCAAAAGGGGGCTCCAATAATCCAAAAGGACCTGGTCTAAGATCTGAAAAACTAAAAATTTGATGAAAGGTTAGAGTTTTTTCTTTAAGCCAAGTTTTAGGTAAATAAACTTTTTTACCTTCTAAAAAAGCTTTTCCTATTAAATATTCTAAGGATACCTCCTTATCTTTTGCAAAATAAAAAGCTATTTTTTGACTTTTTTTATATAAAGGTATGGGTTCTATTAATTTACAAATCTCAAGACTAAAATTTTTTAAAATTTCTGAGGAATATTTTTTTCTAAGTTGGAAAATATAGGATCTTATCTGAGATTTAGAAAAATTTTCCATAAAAATAGCCCCCTGAAAGGGGGCTATTTAGGTTATCTGGGAACTCCTCTTTTGGCTCTTTCTGCTACATAAAGTCTTGTTAAAGCCCTTTGTAAAGCAGCTCTTGCTCTTGCGTAATCTATTTCTTCTGTTCGGGCTAAATAAGCTTGAATCCTTTTTTCAGCTCTTTCCTTTGCTCTTAAAGCCCTTTCTACATCTATTTCGTATGCTCTTTCTGCTGCCTCAACCAAAAAAGTAATTTTATTTCTTGAAACTTCGCAAAAACCTCCACTTATAGCTACCCATTCCTCTCTATCTCCTACTCTATAATGAAGGGGACCAATTTTAACTGCTGCTATCATGGGAGCGTGATTAGCAAGTACTCCAAATTCTCCTTCAACTCCTGGTGCTGTAACTATATCAACCTCTTCACTAACAACTACTCTATCTGGCGTCACTACTTCAAGAAGAATTTTAGCCATTTAGCCCTCCATTATTTTCTTAGCCTTTTCTACAGCTTCTTCTATTGTTCCAACCATATAAAATGCTGGCTCAGGAAGTTCATCATGTTTTCCTTCTAAAATTTCTTTAAATCCTCTAATGGTATCTTCAAGTTTTACATATCTACCAGGTGTTCCAGTAAAATGTTCTGCTACATGGAAAGGCTGAGACAAGAATCTCTGAATCTTTCTAGCACGAGCAACTATTATTTTGTCTTCTTCAGAAAGTTCCTCTACTCCGAGAATTGCAATAATATCCTGAAGGTCTTTATATCTTTGAAGGACTTGCTGAACTTGACGAGCAACTGTATAATGCTCCCACCCAATTATATTAGGATCTAAAATACGAGATTGAGAATCTAAGGGGTCAACAGCTGGATAAATTCCAAGCTCTGCAATTTGACGGGAAAGAACAACTGTTCCATCAAGATGTGCAAATGTAGTTGCAGGTGCAGGGTCTGTTAAGTCATCTGCAGGAACATAAATACATTGAACTGAGGTAATAGAACCTTTAGTGGTAGAACAAATTCTTTCTTGCAAAGCCCCGATATCTGTAGCAAGAGTAGGCTGATATCCAACTGCTGAGGGCATTCTTCCTAAAAGTGCTGAAACCTCTTGGTTTGCTTGAGTGAAACGATAAATATTATCTATAAAGAAAAGCACATCCTGCCCCTCTTCATCTCTAAAATACTCGGCTACTGTAACTCCAGTATGAGCAACCCTTGCACGATGCCCAGGAGTTTCATTCATCTGGCCATAAACAAGAGCAGCTTTATCTAAAACTCCTGAACGCTTCATTTCTAAATAAAGTTCGTTTCCTTCACGAGTTCTTTCTCCAGCTCCACAAAAAACAGAGATTCCTCCGTGCTCCATAGCAATATTATGAATCATTTCCATCATAACTACTGTCTTCCCAACTCCGGCTCCACCGAAAGTTCCCATCTTGCCACCACGAGGGAATGGAATAAGAAGATCAAATACTTTAATTCCTGTTTCTAAAACTCTAATAGTCGTATCTAATTCAGTTAAAGCAGGTGCTGGTCTAAAAATAGGATAATATTTATCAGAAACAATAGGGCCAGCTTCATCAACAGGATCTCCTGTAGCATTCATAATTCTTCCTAAGGTAGCTTTACCAACAGGAACCATTATAGGTGCTCCTGTAGCTAATACTGGATCACCTCTTTTTAATCCATCAGTATATTCCATAGCGACACAACGCACTATATTATCTCCTAATTGCTGAGCTACCTCTAATACCAAATTCCACTCTCTATCATCTATCATAGGATTAGTAGCCCTAAGACATTCAAGAAGCTTAGGAACTTTACCAGGAGGGAACTCCACATCAACTACACATCCCATAATTTGAACTATCCTACCTATTACTTTCTCTTCAGCCATATTTTAACCCCCTTTACTTAAATTCTTTTAAATTCTTCTTTTATATTTAACCTTTAATAAGTGCTTCCGCTCCTCCTACAATATCCATTAATTCTTTAGTAATGGTTGCCTGTCTAACTTTATTATAAAACAAGGTTAACTGTTTTACCATATCTCCACAGGCTTTGTTAGCATTATCCATAGCTGTCATACGAGCTGCCTGCTCACTTACTGCAGTCTCAAGCATAGCTGAAAATACAAGAGTATTTATATAAAGAGGTAAAATTTGAGATAAAAGTTCTTCCTCCTCCGGTTCATAAATATAGGCATATGAAATCTTTTTCTCTCCTGGTTCTAAAGGTTTTTCAAAGCTCAAAGGAAGTAGTTTTTCCATCTTAGGAATTTGTCTTACTACATTCACAAAATATCCATATATAATATATACCTCATCCCATTCACCTGCAAGATAGGCCATCATAGCAGAACGGGCAATTTTACGAGCATCTTGCATTAAAATTTTGCCCATTATATTAAGATAGCTCTCTCTAATTGCAACCTTTTTTCTAAAATAAGTGAACCCTTTCCTACCTACACAAATAAGTTCAACCTCTTTTCCTTCCTTTTTAAATCTATCTATAGCCTTTTCTGCTTCTTTTATTAAATTTGAATTAAAAGCTCCACATAATCCTTTATCTGCAGTTATTAAAATTATCCCTACCTTTTTTACTTCTCTTTTTTGTAAAAAAGGAATTTTTTGAATATTTATCCCACCCGCACTTAATACACTATCAATTGCTTCTTCAAATTTTCTTCTATAAGGACGGAAACCCTCTAACCTTTGCTGTAAAGTACGTAATTTAGCTGAAGCAACCATATTCATAGCTTTAGTGATTTGACCAATTCTTTTAACAGCTTCTATCTTTCTTCTAATATCTCGCAAAGCTGGCATGTTTTATCCTCCTCTAAAGGTACCACCTTTAGTTTTTTATGGTACTGGAACAGGTTCTATATTATTTCTCTTTTTAAATTCTTCATTAAATTCTCTAAATACCTGCTTCATTTTTTCTTCTAACTCTGGACTAATTTCTTTCTTTTCTTTTATTTCTTTGTAAATTTCTGGATATTTACTTTCTATAAATTCATAAAGCTCCTTTTCATATTGAGCTAAAACTTCTAAAGGCATTTCATCTAAAAATCCTCTTGTTCCTGCAAATAATATACAAACCTGTTTTTCAACTGGAAGAGGTTGATACTGAGGTTGTTTAAGAATTTCAACAAGTCTTGCTCCTCTATGTAAAACTCTCTGGGTAGCTCTATCAAGTTCAGAACCAAATTGGGCAAAAGCTGCTAATTCTCTATATTGAGCAAGTTCCAGTCTTAATCTACCTGCAACCTGTCTCATAGCTTTAATTTGAGCTGCTCCACCAACTCTAGATACAGAAAGCCCAACGTTAATAGCTGGACGAATACCTGCAAAGAATAAACCAGGCTCTAAGTAAATTTGTCCATCTGTAATGGAGATAACATTTGTAGGAATATAAGCTGAAACGTCACCTTGCTGAGTTTCTACAATAGGTAAAGCTGTTAAAGAACCTCCACCATAAGCATCATCTAATTTAGCTGCCCTTTCTAAAAGTCTTGAATGGTTATAAAAAATGTCTCCTGGATAAGCTTCTCTTCCAGGAGGTCTTCTTAAAAGGAGTGAAATTTCACGATATTCTGCTGCTTGTTTTGAAAGGTCATCATATATAACTAAAGCATGTCTTCCTGTGTCTCTAAAATATTCTCCTATAGCGCAAGCTGAATAAGGTGCAATCCATTGTAAAGCAGCAGAATCAGAAGCACAAGCTGCCACTACTGTAGTATATTCCATAGCTCCATATCTACGTAAAGTCTCTATAATTTGAGCAACAGTAGATTTTTTCTGACCTATAGCACAATAAATACAATAAACATCTGTATCTTTTTGAGCTAAAATAGCATCTATAGCTATAGCAGTTTTTCCAGTCTGTCTGTCACCAAGAATTAATTCTCTCTGCCCTCTTCCAATAGGAGTCATGGCATCTATTGCTTTAATTCCAGTATACATAGGTTCATGAACAGGTTTTCTCTTAATAATTCCTGGAGCTTTTATTTCAATTCTCCTAAACTCTTTTGCTTCAATTGGCCCTTTCCCATCTAAGGGTCTTCCTACTGGATCAATTACTCTTCCAATAACTGCTTCTCCTACAGGAATAGAGGCAACCCTTCCTGTTCTTTTAGCTATGTGTCCTTCTAAGATTTTGGAATAATCTCCCATTATGGGGATACCAACATTATCAAATTCTAAGTTTAAAGCAATCCCTACTTCCCCACTCTCTGGAAATTCAATAAGCTCCATATATTCGCAATTCCTTAAACCAAATACACGAGCAATACCATCTGCAACTGATATAACAACTCCCATTTCATCAAGATCTATTTTTTTCTCAAACTCCTCAATTCTTTTTTTAATTAAATCACTAAGTTCTTGTGCTTTTATGGCTTCCATTTATAACACCTCCCCTTTTATTATTTCTTTAAACTTTCCTAATTGAGTCTTTAAAGTTCCATCAAATATTAAATCCCCTATCTTTATTTTAATTCCTCCTATAATTCCTTTATCTATCTTAGATTCTAAAATAACTTCTTTTTTAAGATATTCTTTTAAAACATTTTCTATCTCTTTTTTCTCTTCTTCACTAATTGGATAAGCTGTAATAACTTCTCCACGAGCAATATTAAATTCCTCATCTAATAATTCTTGATACATAGCAACTATTTCCTTAATATATTGGATTCTTCTTCTTTCTACTAAAAGCTTGAGAAATCTCTCAATCTCAGGATCTACTTTTATAACTTTCAAAATCTCATCTATAATTTCCATTTTAAGATCTGGTGGATAAATAGGATTTTGTAAGGCTGACAAAACTTCTGGCATGGAAATTAAAAGTTCCTTTATTTGCTTTAACTCTTCTCCAAATTCTTTTATTTTACCTAATTCTTTTCCTACACTAAAAAGACCTTTAGCGTATTTAAATGCTATCGCCATTGCTCTCAATGTAGCACCCTCCCTTTAATTTCATTTATAAAATCTTTAATCATTCTTTTTTGATCTTCTTCGGTTATGTTTTTCTTTAAAATTTCTTCAGCTAATTTGACAGATGCTTCAGCAATTTCCTCCCTTAATATAGCTTTAGCTTTTTCCATTTCGTGCTGAATATAAAGCTGTGCTTGCTGTTTAATTCTTTCAGCTTGAGCATTAGCTTCAGCTATAATCTTTTCTTTCTCTTTTATACCTTGTTCCACATAATTTTGATAAATTTCCTGAGCTTCCTTTTCTAAATTTTTAATCTTCTCTTGAAGTTCCACATATTTTGCCTCTGCTTCCTTTTTCTTTTCTAATAATTCATTGTATTGTTTAAGTATATTCTCTTGTCGAGCCTTAAACATATCTACAATAGGTTTTTTAAGAAATTTATATAAAATCAAACATAAAACTATAAAATTAAGAGTAAACCAAAGTAAATTTTTTAATTGAGTAGAAGTAACTCCATGGTGCTCACCTCCTGCCTCAGCTCCAAAAACTAAAGAAACGGTAGTTATAATAAAAAAGAAAATTAAGCTTCCTATCCCTTTTAAATTTTTCATACTTTCCTCCCTAATAATCTTTCAACCATAAGAGAAGCAAAATATTCTACACTACCCATCAATTCTTTTCTTACCTCTTCTAATTGCTTAGAAAATTGCTCAGCCCATTTAGCTTTATATTCCTCCATTTCTTTCATAACTTTGGATAATATTTCTTTTTCTATCTTTCGAGCCTCTTCCTTCAAAAGTTCTCTTTTTTGAATTCCTTCAGATCTCGCTTTATTTAATTCTTCATGATATTTTTTAATAGCTTCTTCAGCTAAGGCTATCAATTCTTGGGTTTCTTTTTCTAAAGTTTGAAAATGAGATTCTCTTTCTCTTATATACGACATAACAGGTTTAACCAGAATATAATAAAGAACAAAAGTCATTATTAAAGCTTCAGCAATTTGGATAAATAAGGTAATATCGAATTTGATCATCTCTTAACCCCATTTTTTGAATTTTTTTTAAATGCTAAATTTGTATTGCTACATTTGTATTATAAATTTTTAAAAAGTCAAGTTATAAAAAGTTATAAAAATTAAAATTATTTAAAGAAATATCTTTTAAAAGCAACATTAAACATTAAAGAAAGTAAAAAATAAAGTGAAATTGTTATAGATCCACCATAACTTAAAAAAGGAAAAGGTATACTGGTCATAGGAAGAATACCAGAGCAACCACCTAAGTTAAATAGAGCTTGCCAAAATAAAACCAATCCTACCCCCAAAGAAAGATATTTCCCTAACCAGTCTTTAGCAGTTGAGGAAATTTTTATACAAAAACAAAGTAAATATCCGTATAAAAATAAGACTAAACTTACACCTATAAAACCCCATGTTTCTGCCCATACTGCAAATGCAAGATCTGTATATTTAGCTGGAAGATAATGAAGTCTTGTAGACCACCCCCCTTTAATTCCTTGCCCCCAAAGACCACCAGATCCTATAGCAATAAGAGATTGATTAAGTTGATAACCCCAAGTTTGAGCATATTTTTCAGGATTTAAATAACCATAAATTCTACCTTTTTGATGAGGTTTAAGTTTCTCCCAAATTATAGGAAAAACTAATAAAATGACCACTAATCCCATTAAAAATAAAAAAAACAAAATTTTTCTTGGAATTCCTATAAAAATTAGAAAACTTATAAACATAATGCCCATTATAAAAGCATAATCCAAATCTGTAGGAAGGATAAGTATTAAAGGAATAAAAATTATTAAAAAAAGTTTAGCCAAGGTTTTTAATTTTAAATAAGGATTAGGTTCCTTAGAAGCTACTAAACTGATTAACAGTACTAAAATAGGTTTTATAAATTCTGAGGGTTGAAAACTAATAAATCCGAAATTAATCCATCTTTTTTTAAAAAAGAACAATATAAAGAGAATGAAAATTAAAATTAAGTAGGAGTACCAAACTATATTAAAAGGAATTTTTCTATAATCTAATAAAAGGGATATAAAAATTAAACAAATTAAGCCAGCTAAATGCCAAAATAAATTTTTCCAAAATATAGAAGATGTTTCTGCAATTATCCATTGATTTAAGACCCCCAAAATTGCAAGAACAAAAACTACAAATAATCCCCAAAAATTTTCTCTAAAAATTTCTCTTATATTATTAGTTTTCATCTGTTAAATCTTGTTCATTAATTTCTGGAACAGTACTTTTTGGTTCTTTAATACCAAAATAGAACTTGTATAATTCCCGTGCAAGAGGAGCAGCAGCTGATCCTCCATGCCCTCCATGTTCTACTAATATAGCTGAAACTATTTGAGGAGAGGACATCCCAGCATAACTTATGAACCAAGCATGATGTTCTAAGGATTTAATTTTTTTAAGTGCTGAGCTAACAACTTGAGCAGTTCCGGTTTTTCCTGCTACATTAACTCCCGGAACAAAAGCTGCTCTACCTGTACCTATTTTAACTACTTCTGAAAGACCTTCTCTTATCCATTCTAAATGTTGTGGATCTAAATTTAGTTTTTTTTCTATATGAGGATTTATATTAATTGTATTGCCATTAAGGGTTTTTATTTTTTTTACTATGTAAGGTTTATAAAGATAACCTCCGTTAGCTATTGCCATATAAATTCTTGCCATTTGTAAAGGTGTAACAAGTAAATAACCTTGTCCTATTCCCATTACTACAGTTTCTCCTTGATACCAAGGTTCTTTAAAAGTCTTTTCTTTCCATGCCCTATTAGGCACAAAACCTTCTTTTTCCTCATTCCATCCTAAACCTGTAGTTTTACCAAGGCCCCATTCTTTTGATACTTCTGCTAAATAATCAATATCAAGTTTAGAAGCAAGAGTATAAAAATAAACATCGCAAGAATATGCTATAGCCTTAATAAAATTAACAGTCCCATGCCCTTTAGGTTCCCAACATCTAAATACACGAGATCCTAATTTAAAATAACCTGGACAAAAAACTGAATCATTAACACTATTTATAACACCAGCTTTAAGAGCAGCAATAGCTGTAATTATCTTATAAGTAGAACCAGGAGGATAAGCCTGTAAAGCACGATTTAAAAAGGGTTTATCTGGACTTGAGTTTATTCTTTCCCATTCTTCCTCTGTAAAGCCATCAATAAATTTTTGGGGATCTATAGAAGGGGTACTAACCATAGCTAAAATAGAACCATCTTGAGGAGAAAGAGTAATTATAGCTCCTTTTTTATCTTTTAAAAGCTCATAAGCTTTTACTTGCAAATTATGATTTACTGTTATCAACAAATCTTCTCCTGGAGTAGGTGGTATTCTATTAATTACTTTTCCTAAACGCCCGTAAGCATCTCTTTCAATTTCTATAACTCCATTTTTTCCTTTTAATATATTTTCATAAGCCCTCTCTATTCCCATTCTTCCAATATAATCCTCCATGGAATAACCTTTTTCTTTCAAATTTTTATATTCCTCAAGTGTTATTTTTGAAATGTACCCTAAAAGATGGAAATAAATTTCTCCATAGGGATAAAATCTTTCTGATTCTACTTCTACTTTCACCCCGGGAAGATAATATCTTCTAACCATTATTTTAGCTACCTCATCCCAACTTAAATTTCTCTTTATTAGAACCCTTCCTAAGGAAGTTTTTTTTGCTAAATAATATCTTTCTTTCAAACTTCCAATCTCTTCTCCCAAAATTCTACTTAGCCTATATAAAATTTCGTCTTCTTTATCTTTTATTAATTCAGGATCTAAATAAAGCTGAAATACCGCTCTATTTGTTGCCACTACTACTCCATCTGAAGTTATAATTTCTCCTCTCGGAGCTCTTATTATATAACTTACTACTGATCTTTCTTTAGCTTTTTTTAGATAATATGAGTATTTAATAACTTGGAGATGAAAAAATCTTAACCATAAAATAATAAAGGAAAATATAATCAAAATTTTTGCCCAAAATAGCCTTCTTTCCCAAAAAAGTCCCTTTAGTATTTTTTGTTTGGTTTTTAAAAAGTCCCTAATAAAAAAAGCATTTTCGTTAGATCTTTTCATACTTCTTTATAAAGAAAAAGGCCTAAAATTTTATAAAAAACTAATACCCACAAAAAAGTGGTACTTATATAAAAAAAACTTTTTAAAGCTAAATTTAAAATAAATAACCAATCAACAAAAGTATTAAGTTTATAAAAATAAATTGCAAATCTTAAGATAAGAAATGAGAAAATACTTAAAAACCAGACAGCTATTTTAGATTCAAGTCTTTCAAAAGCAAAATATTTTCTGGAATGATTTAAAAGGATCCCTAAAAAAATAAAATAAGTAGATAAAAAAATTTCTATACCTAAAAAATCTAAAGATTCTAATAAACCTAAAAAAAACAAAAAAATATAAAGTAAAATTCCAGAATTTCGGAAAGTCAAAATTGCTAAGGTAAAAGCAAATATAATATCTCCCGGATAAAAAAGAAAAAAACTTGATATATAAGATTTAATAAATAAAGCTAAAATTAAAAGTGGTAATATGATCCTTAAAAGTTCTTTAATGTTTATAGTTAACCCCATATTACAAAGGTATTTCAGGCAATTTTAATAATACAAAAACCAAATCAAGATTATGAAGATTTACTAAAGGTTCAATTTCTGCATATTTAAACATTCCTTGAATAGGATCACGATTAACAGCTATTACTCTTCCTATTAATAATCCAGAAGGAAAAAAGGCATCTTGTCCAGATGTTAGAACTTCATCTCCTTCTTTTACTTGGGAAGCAGATGGTAAATATTGTAAATTACAGTATTTTTCAGCCTTTCCTACTAATATACCTCTATCTCCTGTTCTTTCTATCTTAACATCAGCCGAAAATGAGGGATCTGTAATCAATATTACTTTGCTCCAATTTCTATAAACCTCTGCTACCTGACCCACTAAAGCTACACCTTCACCACTAACACTTGCAAGAACAGGCATTTGTGGTAAAAGACCATCCTTACTTCCTTTATCTATAAAAACTATCCCTGAAAAGGGATCCATGGGTTTGTAAATAATTTTAGCTGCAATCTTTGGATAATTAATATTTGTAGAGAGTTTATAAAATTCTTCTAATTCTTTGTAAATTCTTTCTCTTTCTTTATAATAAGCAATTTGTGACTTTAAAAGAAGAATTTCTTCTTTTAATCTTTCATTTTCTTTTTTAAGATCTACTAAATATAGATAATCCTGAAAAAAATTCCTTGTTTTACCTCCTGAGTAAGTAGCACCTTTTAAAAAGGAAGAAAATGTAAAACCAATAATTTCGTTAAAAAGATTAGTTCCTTTAATAAAATACCATGCTCCACTCAAAATTACTATCAAAATTATCAACAAAAAAATTCTACTTCTTTTCATCTTAAAATAACTTAAAGTTAAATGCTGTTTTTAAATTGCTTTTTCACTTATGAAAGCTTTAACCTTTTCTACATTCTTAGGAAGGATTTCAAATTTTTGGGGAAGTTTATAAAGTTTTTCGATTTCTTCAGGTAATTTAATAGAAAAACCTAAAGCTTTACTTACTGTTTCAGGGAATTTTGCAGGATGAGCAGTTGCTAAACAAATTAAAGGGTATTTATCTTTAAACTTTAATCCTGCCTTTACTCCTACTGCAGTATGAGGGTCAATTATATAACCTGTTTCTTTATAAAATTCCTTTATTGTTTCCAAAGTTTCTTCTTCATTAACAGAGGCAGAAAGAAAATCTTTTTGAACTCTTTTTACTTCTTCTTCTGAAAATTTAATAGCTTTTTCTTTAGCAAATTTTTCCATAATCTCTTTAGTTTTCTTTGCATCTTCATGATAAAAATAGTAAATATATCTTTCAAAATTGCTTGCTACTTGAATATCCATTGAGGGACTTATAGTTGGTTTTACTTCTCTCACAGAATAATCTCCATTATTAACAAATCTACAGAGTATATCATTTTCATTGGTGGCTAAAATAAGTCTTTCTATCCTTTTTTCCCCCAACATTATCTTTGTCAAATATCCTGCAAATATGTCTCCAAAATTCCCTGTAGGAACTGAAATTCTAATGCTCTCACATTTCTCTTTTTCAGAAACTCTAAAATAAGCCCAAAAATAATAAACCATCTGTGCCATTATTCTTGCCCAATTTATAGAATTAACTGTAGTTAATCTATATTTTCTTTTAAATTCTAAATCCATAAATAAACTTTTAACTATAGCTTGACAATCATCAAAGGTTCCTTCTATAGCAATATTATAAACATTAGGATCGGTTACAGTTGTCATCATTAAAGCTTGGACTTCAGAAACTTTTTTGTAGGGGTGTAAAATAAATATAGCTATATTTTTTTTGCCTCTTACTCCATAAATAGCTGCTGAGCCTGTATCTCCTGAAGTTGCTCCTAAGATATTAATTTTTTTGTTTGTTTCTAAGAGCAGTTTTTCAAACAATACCCCTAAAAATTGTAAAGCTATATCTTTAAAAGCCCAAGTAGGTCCGTGAAAAAGTTCTAATATATAGATATCTCCTACTTTTACTACTGGAGTTATATCTTTTACCCTAAAAGTTTTGTAAGCTTTTTCTATAATCTCTTTTAGATCCTTTTCTTCTATATCAGAAACATAGTATTTAAAAATTTTAAGTGCCAATTCTTGATAATTTAATTTTCTTAATTCTTCTATCTCCTTTTCTGAAAGTTTTGGTACCTTTTCAGGTACAATTAAACCACCATCAGGAGCAAGTCCTTCAAAAACTGTGTCTTTAAAATCAATCTTAGGCATTTCTCCACGAGTACTTATGTACTTCATAATTCTAAAATCCTTTAGTTTTAATCACTTCTAACCTATTTTTCATTCTATCTATATATTTTCTTATATCTGCTTTAAATTCTGCCAAGGTTTGATGATTCTTCTGATAAACCTTTATTAGCTCATTCATCCAATATTCTAAAGTCTCTTTTTCTTTTTGAATAAGTTCTTTCTGAACCTTTTCTTTTAATTTATTTAAAATTTTAGGATCTATTCCCTCCAAAATCATCCACCTCTTTTTAAAAATTATTATATCTCTATTTCCATAAAATCCTTAGCTAAATATATTTCTCCTTTAAATCTTTCTTTTATTATATCTAAATCTACATTTTCGCTATGGGGATAAAAATGAGAAAGAATTAATCTTCTTACTTTAGCCCTTTCTGAAATAAGTGCAATATCTTCCGGAGATAAATGATGTTCTACGTAGAATTCTTTAGAATTGGAGCATTCTATTATTAATAAATCTGCCTCTTCTGAAAGCTCTATCAATTCTTCACAATAGCCTGTATCTCCTGAATAAACAAGACTCCTTCCTTCGTATTCAAGTCTTATAGCTAAACTCTCAAGATTATGCTTTACTGGTGTAGTATAAGCTTTAAAGGGTCCTATAGAAAATTTATATTTTTTTTGCTTAGGAAGAAGATTGATGTTTAATAACCCTCTGGGTGGTTCGATCCAGTCTCTAAAAGCTATCCTTAAAGTATTATAAAATTGAGAAAAATCTTCAGAAGCATATAAACTTATTGGTAATTTTCTTTTATAGCCTAAACTATATCTTGTTGCAAAAAGAAAAGGAATAAGGTCTGTTACATGATCAGGATGGAAATGGGATATAAAAATTGCTGAGATGTCTTCGAGCTTTTTCCCAATTTTTAAAATTTGCCTTAAAATTCCTGGACCTAAATCAAGAAGAAGAGAAAAATCATCTGCCTCTACTAAATAACCTGGAGAGTTTCTATCCAAACGAATCCAACCTGTTCCAGATCCAAGAACAAAAATTTTCATTAAATCTCCAATCCAAACTCTTTTTTAATTTTTTCAATTTCTTCAGGAGAAAGTATTTCTTGTACTTCTTTTAATAATGCCTGAGATATTTCTTTTTCTTTATTAAAATAAAGATACAGCCATGCAAGAAAAAGTAATGTTTCTCCATCTCTTTCTTTAAAGGTTAGAATATCTTTTAAATATTTGAATGCCTTTTTATATTCCTTTTTATAAAAATAAAATTTTCCCAGATAAATTTTTTCTTTTAAAGAAAGGTTTTTTAGTGATGTTAGAAAATCTCCCAACTCTTCATATTCTTCAAAATCCCATAAATATTTTATCAAAGCTTCTCTAAAAACATTATTTTCGGGATCTAAAAGATGGGCTTTATAAAGATGATATTTTGCCTCCTCTTTTTTCTCCTTTTTTAAATAAATTAAAGCAAGGTTGTAATGAATTAAAGGGTCCTCTTTTTTACAACCACAAAGCTCTTTTCTTAAAATTTTCTCTGCCCTATCAAGATCTCCAAAGGTATAATAAATAGCTGATTCACTTAAGGCTAATTCAATTGGTTGTTTAGTATAATTTCTTGAAAGTAGATAATATTTAAGAGCTTTACCAAGGTCTTTCCATTCATAATAAAGATCCCCTATTACATGATAGGTAAAACCCTCAAAAACTTTTATATTTATTTGATTAACTCTTTTTGCATGTTCATAAGCTCCTATGAGAAAAATTAAAGGAGTTGAACCTTTATCTTTAAATTTTCCCCAAACATCCCAAGACAAAACCCCTATTTTAGTTGGATTTTCTTTATATAAAGAAGTTATTTTATTTAAATCTAAATTTTTAACCAAAAAGAGGCTATTTTCTCCTTCAAGTTCTTTTATTATTTTTGCTCCTACCTTTTTCAAATCTTCTTTTATGTCCCCTTTCGAAGATAAAATTAGAACCCCCTCTTTTATTTTTAAAAATTTATTTGTTATTTCTGAGAGTTTATTTACTTCTAAGGTAGGTAAATAATTTCCCAAAGATTTCAGAGCCTTTTGAGAAAGATAAGAAAATTCTAATATTTGGGCAAGTTTTAAATTATTTTTTATATCTTCTTCTGAAAATTCTTTGTAAAAATTTACTTCAACAGAAAAAAATCTTACTTTTTTCTTCCATAAATTAATAAGAATTTTAAAGGCATTTCCCCATTCAGAGGGATAAAAATAATAGGTTTCATTAAGTTTTATGAAAGGAAACTCAGAAAATATTTTTTTATTTTCAAAATTTTTATAAGGAAAGAAAAATAAATAACCAGATACTTCCCTTTCTTTCAAAACTAAATTTAGCAATTTATAGGAAAAAAAATTATTTTCTATATTTTCCCATAAAAATCTCTCTGCTAAAAGTAAGGGCAATAAATTCTTAGAAGTTTTATAATTCTTTATAAGTTCCTCAGTAGAATACCTAAAAATTTCTTTAAAGTTTATTTCTTTGAAAATTTCAAGATTTTGTAAATATGGAATAAACCAGTGTATATTAGGAGGTATATTTTTTATCATTTCCAAACTTTTCAAATGCGGAAATTATTTCTTTATAGTCCTCATCAAAAAGACACCTTACATCAATTAAAAGTCTTTCTTCTTCTATTCTTGTTATTATAGGAGGTTCATTTTCTCTCAGAATTTTTTGTAAGTTTTGGGGAGAAAGGGGAGATTTTACAGCTACTGCATAAGAAATTAAATCTAAAGTGGGAAGAGCCCCTCCTCCGGTTTTATTGATAGTCTCAATCACTTCAAAATTAAATTCTTTAAGTTTAAGTTTTTTAAGTTTTTTTAAAAGATATTTTGCTCTTTTCTTCAGAATTTCCTTAGGAGTTAAAATCATTTTAAGTACAGGAATGTGCTCTAAAGCGAGGTTTTCATCTCTATATAATCTTAAAGTTGCTTCTAAACCAGCTAAGGTAAGCTTATCAATTCTTAAGGCACGATTTAAGGGATTTTTTCTTATTTTTTCTATAAATTCTTTTTTCCCAAGAATAATTCCCGCTTGAGGACCTCCTAAAAGTTTATCTCCTGAAAAAGTAACAATATCAACCCCTGCCTTCAGAACTTCTTGTACAGTAGGTTCTTTTTTTAATCCATATTTGGAAAAATCGATAAAACATCCACTTCCAAGATCTTTCATCACTGGAAGTCCAAATTTTTTGCCAAGAGTTACTAAATCCTCTACTGAAACTTCTTTAGCAAAACCTATTATCTCAAAATTACTTTTATGTACTTTTAAAAGTAAAGCAGTATTTTCATTGATAGCATTTTCATAATCAGATAAATGGGTTTTATTAGTAGTTCCTACTTCCTTTAAAATACACCCTGCCCATTTCATCACTTCAGGTATTCTAAAAGATCCTCCAATCTCAACAAGCTCTCCTCTTGATACTATAACCTCTTTTCCATAGGCTAAGGTATTTAAAGAAATTAAAACAGCTGCTGCATTGTTATTTACTATTAAAGCACTTTCAGCTTGGGTAATTTCTTTTAATATTTCTTCTACATGAACATATCTACTTCCTCTTTTCCCTTCCTTTAAATCAAATTCTAAATTGGAATAATATTTCGCTACTTTTGTTATCTCTTCTATCGCTTTTTTACAAAGTGGAGCTCTTCCCAAATTAGTATGAATTACTACTCCAGTTGCATTTATTACCCTTTTTAAAGATGGATTTTCATATTTTTTAAACACTTCTTTCATTAAGTTTTCTAAGTAAGATTCTTCAAGTTTTTGAAGTTCTTTTTTTTGCCATTTTTCTCTTATAATTTGAGCTACTCTTCTTGAAGGTTCTGTAAAATAAGATATGGGATAATTAGGATAAAGTTTTGAAAATTTTTCTTTTAATTCATTTACTGAAGGAATTCGCATCTAAGAAATAAGTTTTTTAATAAATCTCTCGATTCTTTCTAAAGCTTCTTCAAGGATCTTTTCTTCTGGTAAAAATATAATACGAAAATGTTTAGTTCCTGGTTTCTGTCCGAAACCACTTCCATGAACTACAACTACACCTTCTTCTAAAATTAATTTTTTTGTAAATTCAAGATCATCAATATGAGGAATTTCTAATCTTGGGAAGGCATAAAAAGCTCCTAAAGGTTTAACACACGAAAGGAAGGGTATTTGATTTAATCCCTCCACTAAAATGTCCCTTCTTCTTCTAAGCATTTGAATTACTTCTTTAATATAATGATTTTCATTATTTAAAGCAACAGGAATAGCATATTGTAAGGGATGTGGAGCACAAAGACGAGTTCTTGCCAATTTATGAATTGCTTCTATATAATCTTCTAATAAATCTTTAGGACCAGAAATAATCCCCCAACCTATTCTAAATCCTGGAGCAAAATAATTTTTAGAAAGTCCATTAAAAGTAATTACAGGTACTTCATCACTTAAAGATGCAATAGAAACATAGTTTAAATTATCCTCTAATATATATTGATCATAGATTTCATCAGAAAGAATTACTAAATTATATCTTTTAGCTATTTCTACTATTCTCTCTAAAGTTTCTTTTGAATAGATTGCACCTGTTGGATTATTAGGATTTATTATTACAATAGCTCTGGTTTTTTTATCTATTAAAGGTTCAATACTTTCTATATCTGGTTCCCAGTTTTTATTTTCATCTAATAAATAATATCTTGCCTCTATTCTAAATTTAGAAACAATAGCTTGATATAAAGGATAACAAGGGCATGGAAGTAAAATATTTTCTTCGGAATTAACCAAAGCTGAGATAGCAAATTCTATAGCTTCAGATGCTCCTTGAGTAATATAAATATCAACTGGTTTTATACCCTTTTTAAGAGCATTAGCTTCTATAGCTTTTATAGCCTCTGGTATACCAGAAGATTCAGAATAGGAATTGTAATTTTTTTGTAAGGCTTTACAAACAGCCTCAATTATAGATTTAGGAGTTTTAAATCCATATTTTACTGGATCACCAATATTTAAATAAATTAAATCCTTTCCTCGCTTTTTTGCTTCTTCAGAAGCCTCAACTATATCTCTTATAGCATACTCTACTTGAAGTGTCCTAAAAGCTGGTTTAATTTTATCTTTTCCCATTTTTACTAATCTATTTAGGATAATTAAAGTTTATATTTCTCCCAAAAATTTATTTGTCAATCCCCTTATTAAAGATTTTAAAAATTAACTTATACTTGATTTTACCAAAATATTCATTAGTATTTTTAAAAGGTAGATAAAAGGGGGTAAATATGCTTAAGTATAAACCTCTCAGAAAATTTTATACTTTACAAGAAACAGAAGAACCTAATTTATTAAAAGATTTTTTTCCCTATATAGAACCTCCAAGAATCTTTTTTGATGGAAAATATATTCCTCCTCAACCTGCAAAAGATTTTTATATTACTGATACCACTTTCAGAGATGGTCAACAAGCAAGGACTCCCTATACCCCTGAACAAATAGAAACCCTTTATAAATTTTTACACCAATTAAGTGGACCTAAAGGAATAATAAGAAAAACTGAATTCTTTTTATATACAAAAAGAGACAGAGAGGCTTTAGAAAAATGTCTTTCTTTAGGTTATCAATATCCCGAAATTACAGGTTGGATAAGAGCAAAAAAAGAGGATCTAAAACTTGTTAAAGAGGCAGGGCTTAAAGAAACAGGAATTTTAACTTCCTGTTCTGATTATCATATCTATTTAAAATTAAAAAAAACAAGAAAAGAAGCTTTAGAGGATTATTTAGCTATAGTGAAAGAAGCCCTTTCCTTAGGAATCAGACCAAGATGTCATTTTGAAGATGTAACCCGTGCAGATATTTATGGATTTGTTATCCCCTTTGCTATAGAACTTATGAAATTAAGAGAAGAAAGTAAAATAGATATAAAAATAAGGCTTTGTGATACCTTAGGTGTAGCTGTTCCATTTCCTGAAGCTTGCTTACCTATAAGTGTTCCTAAATTAATAAGAGCACTTATAGAGGAGGCTGGAGTTCCAGAAACTCTTTTAGAATGGCATGGACATAATGATTTTTACAGAGCAGTAATTAATGCTACAACTGCTTGGCTTTATGGTTGTACCTATGTAAATACTTCTCTACTTGGAATAGGAGAAAGAACCGGAAATACTCCTTTAGAAGCTATGGTTTTTGAATATATATGTTTAAGAGGAACTGCTGACGGAATGGATACCACAGTAATAACAGATATTGCAAATTATTATAAAAATGTTTTACATGAAAAAATACCTGTTAGACAACCTTTTGTAGGAGAAGAATTTAATGCAACCAAAGCAGGTATTCACATTGATGGGATTATTAAAAATGAAGAAATTTATAATCCCTTTGATACTTTAAAACTTCTCAAAAGACCTATTCAAATTATTATTACAGACAAAAGTGGAACAGCAGGTATTGCTTATTGGATAAATACCCATTTTGGACTTGAAGGAGATAAAAAAATCGATAAAAGACATCCAGGAGTGGCAAAAATTTATAAAAAGATCCTTGAAGAATACGAAAAGGGAAGGGTTACTCCTATTTCAAATGAAGAAATGTATACCTTGGTTAGAAAATATATACCAGAACTTTTTGTATCAGAATTAGACCACTTAAGAGATTATGTAATAAATCTTATGACAAAATATATAGAAGATTTAGCCCAAGATCCAAATATAGTCTCTTTAGATCCACAAAAGATGAAAAGGGTTTTAAGAAGTTTCTTAGAAGATCATCCCTATGTTCAATTTATCTATGTTGTAGATACTGAAGGTAAACCCATTATAGGGCTTACTAATGATTTTGAGTATATTAAAAAATTTGAGGAACTTCTAAAAATCGAGACTTTTGAAAATAGGGATTGGTTCATAAACCCTATGAAAACTGGAGAAACTTATACTTCTAAATTTTATACCTCAAAAATAACCTCAAACCTTTGTATTACTATATCTACGCCTGTTAGAAATAAATATGAGGAAATAATTGGTGTTCTTGGAATGGATATAAAATTTGAAGATGTAGTTAAAATGGAAAATGAATCTTATGAAGTCTAAAATTTTTTTTGTTTTTCTATTTTTAGTTATTCTTTTTAAATATTCTTTTTGTGAAGAAATACCTACTATTACTGTAGAACCAACCTCTTTTAGTAAAACTATAATAAGAATTCCTGATTTTGAGGGAGATAAAAACCTTTCTGCTCACCTAACCCCTCTTTTAAGAAAACTTCTAAACTACCATCTATTTGTTTTAGCCTTAAAAAATCCTCCCCTTCCAAATTATCCTTCTAAGGAATATTATTTAGTAGGAAATGTAGAAAAAAAGGGAAACGAAATTTTTATTAAAGCTGAATTAAGAGATACTCTGGAAAATAAAATCCTAAAAACTTATAAAATTTCTGGTTCTTCAGATTATCCACAAACTTTAATTTATGCTCTTTGTGATAAATTGATAGAGAGTATTTCCCATTATAAAGGAATTGCTTTTACAAAAATTGTTTTTGTAAAAAGAACCTCTAAAGGAGATAAACTTTATGTAGCTGATTTTTCAAAAGAAAATCCTCGCCTTTTAAGATCAGCACCTCTTATACTTTTCCCAAAGTTTTCTAAAAGCGGAAATAAACTTGCCTATCTTGTTTATGAAGAAAATAGATATTTTTTAGAAATTTATAATTTGAAAGATTCAACAAAAGAAAAATTTACTATCAGGGGGATCTGCTCTACACCTGTATGGTTCCCAAATGATAAAGAATTAGTTATTACTGCGGAAGAAGGACAAGAAATGGTGCTCTATCGTTTTAATACAGAAACAAAAGAATTAACTCCCTTAATCAAGGGGAAAGGTATTCTACAGGCAGGAAGTGTTTCTCCTGGGGGAAATTTTTTAGCTTATGTATATGGGGAGAAAGCAGGAAATCCTCAAATTTATCTTTTAGATTTAGAAACTTTAAAACCTTATAAAATCCCTCAAAAAAGAATTTACAATACTTCTCCAAGATTTTCTCCAAAAGGAGAATACCTCCTTTTTCTCTCAAAAGGAGGTGGATTATCTTCAATTAATCTTTATAACCTAAAAACAAAAGAACAAAAAGAAATTAAATTCTCAGGCAATCTTGAAGACCCTGCCTTTTCTCCTACAGGAGATTATCTTATAGCTTTTGGAGAAGGAAAAGAAGGAAAGGGATTATATTTAATTCATTTAGATTCTTCACTAACTTATCTTTACCTTTCTGGAAGTAATTTTATCTTTCCTGACTGGGCTGAATTATAGGTATTTTGCTAAGCTTAAATCACTAACCATAACTGTTGCTCTTAATGCTGCATCATAGGCTATAGTAAGACTTTGAAGTTTGGTTGCCAATTCTGCAAGATCGGCGCTTTCTACGTTTCCAAGATTGGTTTGTAGGGTCTCTTTAAAGTCCTGATAAAGATTTTTCTTAGTTTCTAAATGAGAAATCTTAGAACCTATTTCCCCTCTTTTAGCAGAAATATAATTGTAAACATTATCAAGTTTTCCTATAAATTCTTGGATATTATACTGTTCTTTTTTGTAATCCACAATATTATTAGCTTGGAGAGTCCTTTTCAAACCTAAAAGAGTTTCAAAAAGACCTGAATCAATAAATATCTTTTGTCCATTTTCTCCAAGATTTATAGATAAATTTTCATCATATCCTACTTCTAAATCTTCTATAGATCCATTATAAACAACTTTTTCTATAATTTGACCATCTGGTAAGGTTTCTTTTACTAATTCAAAAGGTTTTTCTCCTGGAGTATATCCGCTTGTTTTTTTGCCTGCAAAAATATATTTTTCACCAAGCTGAGAATTAGTAAGAGAAAGTATAGCTGAAATTATTCCCTCTATTTCATTAGCAATAGCTTGTCTTGATTGAGTATTTTGAGTATCATTAGCTGCTTGAATAGCAAGTACTTTTGCTCTTGCAACTAAATCTTGAATATTGCCAAGCGTTGCCTCTTGGGATCTTAAAATACTTAATCCATCTTCTATAGCTCTCTGATATTTTTCTATATTAGAAATTCCCTGCTTATAATTAAGACTTATTACCACTGAAGAAGGGTCATCTGAAGGGCGAAGAAAATTTTTTCCTGAAGAAATTTTAAGTTGTGTAAGATTAATTTCTGAAGAAAGGCGATTTAAATCTGCTAAAATGCTTCTAAATCTTGTATTAAAACCTATTCTCATTTTTATCCCTCAAAATTATCTTTTAGCATTAAGAAGTGCTTCAAACATATCTTCAACTGTAGTCAAAACTTTGGCAGAGGCAATAAAAGCCTGTTGATATTTTATTAAATTTGCCATCTCTTCATCTAAGGAAACACCAGAAATACTTTCTTTCATACTTTTAAGTTGAGAAATAAGAGTTTCTAAAAAACTTTTACTATCTTTTACTGAGTTAGTTGCAGAACCAACCTCTCCAACAATACTGGAATAATAATTTTGAAGAGTAGAGTAATTTAGAGATTTTCTGGTTACATTTGCTGAATCTGCAATAGCTTGAGCAACTCTATTATCCCCTCTTTTTAACTCATAACCCTTTAAAAAATTAATAAATCCATAATTGTAAGATGTTTGTATATAGTTAGTTCCGTCATATAATTCATCTTGAATAATAAAGGTTTTAGTATTATATAAACCGGTTGTCTCAATGATTAGCTTTCCATTTCTATCAAAACGAGCAGAAAGTCCATATACTGCATTTTCATAGGAATTTATTTTTTGTAAAAGTGTAAAAATGGTTCCACCATTAGATATAATTTGATCAAGATCTATTCTAAAGGGTTGGTTATTTATAAGATTTCCATTTTCATCAAAAAGATAAAAGGATAGATAATCCTTTATAGTGGGGTTAAAATTAAATCTTTCAAAACCTGTTATTACTCTTGTCTCAGAGGTTCCATCCCATCTAAATGCAGGGATATACATCTTTTCATTATTTAATAAATCTACAAAATCATTAGTTGAGGAATTATCTCCTATCTCAAACCCGTAAACTGTTGTTTGATTAGGCTCAAGAGCTAAAACCATTTTTCCTTCAGCATCTACATAGGCTCTAAGAAAGGGAAGACTATCTAATTTATCAAGGATTTGTTGAAGAGAGGTAGAAGGATCTATATCTATTTCATAGGCATTTAAGTTGTTATTCCAAATAATTCCCTGATTAGTTAGATCTAAAGGAGGTGAGGTTATAATATTACCTTTTTGGTCATAAAGCCTTATATAAAGTTTTGTAATATTAAAGGTTTGAGAAGGATCTATAGGATTAGAACTTTCAAATAAGCCAAAAAGTGGTTCTTCACTTCTAAAAGCTGAAATATCCATTTTACCAGAGGCAATAAGTTCTGGTTTACTAACTAAAAGTTCATTCACTCTAAAATTAGCTGGATCCGAACCAACAAAAAAGATGTTTATTCCTGTAGCTAATAATATCTTTGAGGTATCATTAGAAAAGCCAAAAGAATATCCTTCTTGAGCCTGAAAAACAAGTCTTCCATTTCTTACTAAAGTCCTTATGTTCCAGCTGTTAGAATCGATATAAAAACCTGCCTCACGCAAGGCTGAATTTATCTTTTGTGCTAAATCATCCAAAGTAGCATTAATACTTAACCCATCTAAGGATACCTTAACAGGTGTTATTTTACCTGTAGGATCTTTAATCCAGATATAGAAAAATCCTGTAAATTGGTTTCCATCAGGGGTTTTAGTTATATCTAAAAAATAAGGTAGTTCCTTAATATATTGATTTACCCAGTAAGCAGCCTCTAATTCTTTTTCGTAAAAAACTAAACCTACTCCTTGGGTATGAAGCTCATTCACAGCCTTTATCAATTCTTCCCCAAAAAGTTTAAGTCTTCCTGCAAGATTTAGCTCTATTACTCTTCTTTGATATGTGGGGTCATCAAAAGATCCAAAATTTATAGGTCCAGTAATAGAAAAATTTAATTCCCCAGATCCTCTATATTTATCTTCAATAAAAAGTCTTCCATCTTTAAGATAGGCAGAAACTGTATAGTTAAAGGCAGACTCTATAGCATTAAGTAAATCTTTTACAGTTTCATTTCCGGTTGTTATAGTAAAACTTCCAGAAATAGTATTTCCAAAATGATCTTTCCCAGAAAAAGAAAAGCTGTCTCCTATAGACAATCCCAAGTCATCTACCAATTTATCTCCTTCACTTATTAATTTCCCAGAAAGATTGTAAACTATTTTATTTCCAGAAACGTATTCATAGTTAAATTCATCTGAGAGTTGTTCAAGAAGTCTTAACCACCCTCCAAGTTCTCCAGAATTAACCTCTTTGCTTGTTAAAGGTATTTTTTCTCCCTTTGTGCTAACCCAATAAACATCAGTTCCAGAAACTTCAAGTTCCCAAGTTTTCCCAAGTTCAACTAAATTAAATCCTTTTCCAAGCACTATATTATATGCTCCTTCTTTTGTTTCAAAATATTGAATGGAAACAAGCTGAGATAGCTCGCCAACAAGTTTATCTCTCTGATCTCTTAAATCATTAGCTGACTTTCCTCCTGTCTCCATAGCTGAAATTTGAAGATTTAGTTCAGCAATTTGAGAACTCAAAGCATTTATTTTATCCACAATAGTTTTTAACTTAAGTCCAATCTGAGTCTCTAAATCTTGCATACCTTTAAATTTAGCTCTTAAAGCTTCAACTATAAGTTTTCCTGTTTCTATTATTTGAGTTCTTGCAGAAAGATTTTCAGGATAATTAGAAAGATTTTGCCAAGCTGTCCAAAAATTTTGCAATATATTAATAAGTCCACTTTCTTCTGTAACCTCATTAAAAAGTGTTTCTAAAATAGTTAATCCTGTCTCTTCAGCAGAAAAAAGTCCATAATCTGTTCTTTTTAAATTTATATTCTTTTCCAAAAAGGCATCAAAATAACGCTGAATCATTTCTATTTTTACACCACTTCCAATAGGACCTGCAGGAGATGGACTTGAAGGATAAGTAGTCTCTATAGGTTTTTGTCTGCAGTAAGCTTCGTTACTTACATTAGCTATATTATGGCTGATTACTTGAGTAGCAGTTTGAAAAGTAAGTAAAGCATTTTTAGCTATGTTTAAAGCTGCTGTTAATCCTGCCATAATTTATGCTGATTTTGAAATAAGATAAGGATCCATTTTTATAACCTTTTTCCCATAAATCTCTCTTTCATAAAGAATTTGAGTTAAAAATTTATAAGCCTCTTCAACAAAATTAAGTCCTGCCTCAATAATTTTTTTATTTCTCTCGTTTATGTATATTATTTCTTTTAAAATTTCTTCTTCTTCAGGAGTAAATTCTTTATCTTTTAGATAATTCGCCAGTCTTGCTTTATAAGATGCCCATCTTAAAATTTCTTCTACTGCGCCATTTATAAGTGCTTCTTTTTCTTTTTCTAAAACTTCTTTTAATTCAAGAAGCTCTTTTTTTACCATAAAACTTTCCTCCTTCTTTATTTATTATCGGCATTAGTGGTTTTATACTTAAAATAGGAACTTTTTATTAAGTTTTTGTATAAATAATCTCCTAAACTGCCTGGTCTTCCCGAAATAGAACGGGCTATTTCTTGATAAAGATAGTCTTGGAAAATCTTTCTTTCTAACGTTTCAGGGAGAAAGTTACTTTTTATTATAGTGTTATCAAGTCCTTTTAAAATTTCATACCATAATAGGGATTCAAATTCTGAGCAAGCCCTTTTCAAAGCTTCCTTTGGGTCTCTTTTACTAAGATTAATAAGTTCATTCAAGTTTTGATAATAAATCCCGTAATTTTTCATTTCTCTTTTCCCTCTAAATAATTATCAATTCAGCCTGTAAGGCACCTGCTGCTTTTATGGCCTGTAAAATGGAAATAAGTTCTGTAGCTGTTGCACCAACTGCATTTAAAGCTCTTACAAGCTCTCCTAAGGTGGCACCCTCTTCTAAAATAACTACTTTTGCTTTCTTTTCTTTAGCTTCTATTTCTGTTCTTGGAACTACAACTGTTTCTCCAGGAGAAAATGGATAAGGTTGATATACCTCTGGATATTCTTTAACTTGTATGCTTATATTCCCATGAGCAATAGCTACTTTAGAAATTCTAACATTTTCTCCTATTACCACTGTACCTGTTCTCTCATCAATAACTACTTTAGCTGGAGTATCTGTTGGAATTTCTAAGTTTTCAAGTTCTGCTAAAAGTTTTATTTCTTTTTCTCTGTAAGAAGGAGGAATTACAAGTTCAATATTGCGATTATCTTTTGGTTGGGCATAATTACCTTTTAAATAAATATTAATAGTTTCTGCTATTTTATAAGCTGTTGAAAAATCAGGTTCCTTCAAAGATAGAGTTATTCTTGGTTGTAAATCCATTTCTCCTTTTTTAATTATTTTTTCTATTTCTTCAGGTGTTCCCTTAGGTAGTCCGTTAAATTTTAAACCTTCTTCTACTGGTCTTTCTACTATAGCTCCATTAGGAATTTTTCCTGCTGTAGGATGAGCTGTTTGTATACGAGCACCTGCTCCCTCTGCTGCAAATCCACCCAAAGATACAGGACCCTGAGCAAGGGCATAAACTTTTCCATCTGGTCCTAAAAGCGGGGTTAAAAGAAGGGTTCCACCTTGTAAACTTTTAGCATCTCCGAGAGAGGAAACTTCTACATCTATTCTTTGCCCAGGCATAGCAAATGGAGGAAGATAGGCTGTAACAAGAACTGCTGCCACATTTTTAAGAATTATTTGTTCTTTAGGAACCTTTATTCCGAATCTTTCAAGCATATTAACCACTGACTGTACTGTAAATTTACTCAACACCCCATCTCCTGTTCCTTTAAGCCCTACAACAAGTCCGTATCCTATTAAATAATTTCCTCTTACTCCTTCTATATCAACTATATCTTTAAGTCTTGCACTAAAACCTGAGGTAACTAAAAAAAAGCTAAAAATTAAAGAAAAAATCTTTATTTTTAAGTTTCTCATCTTTTAACCCCTCCTAAAAGGGCCAAAAAATATGTAAAAGTCTAGTAATAATTCCTGGACCGCTTGCAACTTCACTTGTAGGTCCTTTACCACTATATTCTATATAGGCATCAGAAATCTGAGTTGAAAGTATAGAATTATCATAACCTATATCTTCTGGTCTTATTATTCCTGTAAGAGTAATGTATTCTAAATCGTTATTTTTCTTAATAGCTCTTGTTCCTTGAATAACAAGATTTCCATTAGGTAAAACTTTAATTACTCTGGCAGTCATAGTAGCTAAAATTTTACTTTCCCTTGATGTTCCACCTTGTCCTGTTGTTGAAGTACTTAAACTACCTTCAAAAAGATCAGAAGGGGTAGCATCTTTAAAGATACCTTCAATTCTATTTTCAAATCCCATTAGTTTATCTATTCCTGCTTTTGCAGAGCTTTTTTTAGCTGTTTGTTGTTTAACAGAACTTGAAGTACTATAAGTTTCTACAATCTTTATAGTAACTATATCTCCCACTTGTCTTGCTCTTAAATCAGAAAAACTAATACTGACTGCTCCATCTTTATATAAAGATCCTTTACTCAAGGCTTGAGGTATTTCATAGGGTATATCTACACTTGGAGGAGGTGGAGGGGGAGGAGGAGTTTTAGGATTATATTCAAAACATCCATAAATAAAAAAGAAAGAACTTAAAATAGTCAAAAATTTTAAATATTTTTTAATCAAAGTGACACCTCCACTTCTTCAGGAGAAATTACTTTACCCCATAAAATTTTTTTACTACTTATATTTTTAACTTTTATACTTGCTCCCTCTCTTCCCTCTTGAAGAGCTAAACCTTTTGCTTTTACAACAAAGTTTTTTCCTCTTGCAATTATATAAACCACCTGGTTTCTTTTAATAATTATAGGTCTTTCAATATGAGAATATCTAAGAATGGTTCCTGCATTTAAACTCATTCTTACTTGCTTACCTAAAGCTGCATCTTTATCTAAAATTACATCCTGAGGAAGTCTTGAAAGTGGCTTTAATTCTATCTCTATATCTTCTTCACTTAATATACTTTTATTAAGAACAGGTCTCTTTAGAACTATTACAGGAACTTTAGCTTCAACATAACCCAAAATTTTTATCCTTTCTAAAATATCATCCTTTTTAAATTCTAAGACAAGAAGATTAGATCCTATTTTAGGCTTAGCCATAAAAATAGCTTTATAAGGTGTGTTTTTGGGGATAATTGCGGATTTTGGCTCTATTCTTATACTTTCTACATATATCTCTCCTTTAACCCAGGAAAATTTGTTTTTTATTTCCTTTAAGAATATTTCTTTAAAGTCTTCAGGAGTATAGATCTCATTTGAAAAGGTTAAATTTATTTTTAAAAAGAATATTAAAAAAGCAAAAAATGTAATTATTATAATTTTTCTCATTTTTTACCTCTTAAGATTATTTGCCATCTCTAAAAGGTTATCTGCAGTAAGAACAGCTTTAGAATTAGCTTCATATGCTCTTTGGGTTATAATCATCTTTACCATTTCTTCAACCACATCTACATTTGACATTTCTAAGTATCCTTGAGCTATGGTTCCGAACCCGTTCTGCCCAGGAACTCCTTCTATTTCATCCCCTGCTGCATCAGAGGATTTAAAAAGATTTCTTCCTACTGCATAAAGCCCTGCAGGGTTTGGAAAATCATATAGAAGTATTTGACTTTGTGCTAAAACATTTCCATTGGGATCAAGGGCTGTAATTATTCCATCCTGGGTAACCTCAATTTTAACTGTACCTGTAGGAACAGTAAATTCAGGGTAAAGTCTTGCCCCATCTGCAGTAACTATATATCCATCTCTATCGAGTTTAAAATTTCCTGCACGAGTATAATATTCTTCTCCTCCTAAGGTTACTTTAAAAAAACCTCTTCCTTCTATAGCTAAATCTAATTCCTGATTAGTAAGCTGATATTCTCCCTGGGTAAAAAGTTTAGCTACAGCTACTGGTCTTACTCCAAGTCCAACCTGCATACCCACAGGTGTTAAAGTTCCTTCTGCTGTAAGAGCACCAGGAAGTTTTAAATTTTGATAAAATAAATCTTCAAAATCAACTCTGCTTTTTTTGAATCCTGGGGTGTTAACATTAGACAAATTATTGGCAATAACATCTAATTGAAGCTGTTGTCCTTGCATACCTGTTGCTGCACTCCAAAGCGCTCTAATCATAACTCCTCCTTATCTTTGTGTAGTGGTTATCAATCTTTCTGTTTCCTCATCTAAACTTCTAATTGATCTTTGAATAGCTTCAAAGGTTCTTTGGATCTCTATAAGATTTACCATTTCCCTTATAGGGTTTACATTAGATTTTTCAATATATCCCTGTTTAATTTCATAATTTTCAGCCCTTATCTCTTGTGCACCATCTGAAACGTAAAGATTCTGCCCAAGTTTTCTTATCTTGCTATAATCATCAAAAGTAACCACATCTAATCTTCCTATTTCAGTCATATCTATGGATAAAATACCTTCTGGGGAAACTTGAAGTTTTGAATTTTCCATAGTAATATAACCTTCTCTTGTCATTCCGGGATCAACTACTACAGGAGTTCCATTAGCAAGAACAGGATATCCCTCTGGTGTCACAAGCCTTCTCTCTCTATCTAAGGTAAAATTACCTGCTCTGGTATAGGCTATTCCATTTGGTGTCTGTACTTTAAAAAATCCTTCACCTACAATAGCAAAATGTAAAGGATTCCCTGTATATTCTAAAACTCCCTGCTCCCTTTTAATAAAAACCTGATTTTCCTTATAAATTTTCTTATATTTAGGACCTATTTTTTTCATTAAAATTTCAATAAAAGCTATGCTATCAGCTTTATAACCAGGAGTATCTACATTTGCTAAATTATTTGCAGTAACTGTTAGTCTTCTATCCATAAGTTGGGCTGCTTCAAGCGCTTCTAATAATCCTAAATGGGGATTTATTCTAATTCCATCCATAGCCATTTATATCCTTAGAGCTATTTATTTTTTTCAAAATTTGTGCCTAAAAATAAAAATAGCTTAGCTTTTGTATTAAAAAGCTTTAAAAGAGACCTTTTAAAACCTTGAGAATTTATTTCCTATTTTAAAAAGAAAAAGTGAAATTTTTTCCTTGTCAATTTTTTGACTTATTGTCAAATAAAGATAAAGTTATCAAAATTCTCCACCAATCTGGAAATTGAAATTACTTGAGTCTTCATCAGGTTTTCTTTTTATATTATAACCCCATTCTATTCTAAGTGGTCCAAAAGGAGAAAGCCATCTTAATCCAAAACCGACGCTTTTCCTAAGGTCTGAACTTTGAAAGCCTGTTTTTAAATCCCATACATTACCCATATCAAAGAAAACAACCCCATTTAAATTAATACTTTTCATAAGTGGAAAAATAGCTTCTGTTTGAAGATAAAACATCCTTGTTCCACCTATTTTATTTCCAGTTTCAGGATCTTTGGGAGATATATCTCCATATTTAAATCCTCTAACTGAGTTTATACCTCCAAGAAAGTATCTTTCAAAAACAGGAACTTTTTTTGCTCCTCCTTCAGTTATATAACCATAACCTAAATTTACATGACCTGTAAGCTTAAAAATAGGAAAATAAACTTGATGTTGTCCTTCAAACTTAAAGAAATTGCTGTCTCCTCCAAGGTATTCTCCAGCATATTCAGTTTCGATCTTGTGATACCATCCCTTTGTAGGTAAAAAATATCTATTGCGAGAATCGTAGATTAAGCCTAACTGTAAGGCACTGGTAACATGTATATCCTTTGATTCAAGAATTATTTTAGCTACATTTTCAGAAAGATTTTTAAGTTTTGTATCATCATATCTATATCCCATATAAGCAGAAAGTTCAGAAGTAAAACCATATCCAAATCTTATAGAGCCTCCTATGCTATCTTTGGTAAAATCGTCATACTGTAATTCATAATTATATAAAGACCATCCCATAGAATAACGGGAATCCCTAAAATAGGGATCAAAAAAGTTTAGAATATATCTTGTGGTTCTTGCACCTAATCTTGCAGAAAGAGTAACCCTTTGTCCTTTACCCAAAAAGTTTCTTTCTGTAATATCTCCCATTATAACAAATTTATCATAGGAGCTATAACCACCTCCTATAGCAAAAGAACCTGTAAGCATCTCTTTTACTTTCACTTTTAAATTTATTTCCTCTTCTTTGGCTCCTTTTTCTTTATCAATCTTTACTTCTTCAAAATACCCCAGCCTTCTTAATCTTCTTTCACTTTCTTCGATACGGGAGGCGCTATATGGCCATCCTTCAGCTATTTTAAATTCCCTTCTAATAACTTTATCCCTTGTTTTTGTATTACCCTCAATATCTATCCTTCCTATATATACAACAGAACCTTTATCAATATCAAAAGTTATGTTTACCAATTTGTTTTTAGAATCTTTATCGATTTTTGTGTTTACTTTAGTATAAGCATATCCGTAGTCAGAAAAAAGATGAATAAGAATTGATTCATCTTCTTTTAAAGTTTTAAGACTGAAAATTTTCCCAGGAGAAGTTTGGATTTTTTTATAGATTTTTTCTTCAGGGAAAAGATCTTGGTTTATTTTTACTTTTCCTACTTTATATTGGGGTCCTTCTTCAATAGGAATTTTTATAATTACACCATCTGGTTCCTCTTCCACCATAGGATCTCCTACTTTTACATCTATATAACCTTTGTTTTTGTATGCTGTTTCTATTTTAGCAAGATCTCTATAAAGAAAAGCTATATTGTACACTCCTGGTTCTGCAAGTGGTTCAGGACTAACAAAAGCCCTTAAATATTGAGTTATTTTCTTCACAGGAGAAAAAACAGTTTTTTCTGAAATAGAAAGATAACTTTTTAAATCTTTATCAGAAAAGGCTTTATTTCCTATAAATTGAATCTGCTTTATATATTTTTTTTCACCCTCTTTAATATTAAAAATCAATTTTATTTGAGCTGGTGGTGCCTTTTCAGTTTCTACAGAAACTTGAGTACCTAAATATCCTGATTGTTCATAATACATTTTTATAGTTTCTAAAGCTTTATCAAGCTCCTTAGGAGTAACTATTTGTCCTTCTTTAATCTCAACAATTTTTGAGAGATCTTCTGTTTTAATTTTTTTATTACCCCTAAAAACTATCTCTTTAACCGATGGATTTTCTTTAACTTCGAAGGTAACAATTACACCTTTGGTGCCTTCATCAATCTTTAATTCTACATTTTCAAAATATCCCATTTTATAAATGTTTTTTAAATCTTCGTTTAATTTTTTGAGATCAAGAATATCTCCTTCTTTAGTTTTTATATTAGATAAAATGACATCCTCTCCTATTCTCAAATTCCCAGCAATTTGAATTTTTTCAATTATTTTTCTTTTTTCCAAAATACTTTTTATCAATTTAGAAGTTTCACTTACAAGCTCTCCTATATTCTCCTTTTTTCCTGTAACATAAAAATAATAAGGTTCTTTTTTTTCAAATTGATAGATCTTCCACTCTATACTGAGATTATCTTTTATAGTTATTACTTTAAGTTCTGCTATTCCACTATAAACTCCTGTTTTCAAAAAGCTAAAAGCTTCTTCTTGAGAAAACTTTTTTATTTCAACTTTTCCTCCTTCTTGAGATAACATTTTTTGTAAGTTTTCAAAATAGCTCTTTAGAATTTCTTCTGGCAAGTAGCCTCCGTAAGTCTTAGTTGAATAAATAAGAATTTGAAAATTTTCTGCTAAAAGAGACTTAGGAAAAATAAAAAGTAGAAGAAAGAAGAAAAATCCGATTCTTCTCAAAAGAATCCCTCTAATTTTTAAGTATCTTCTAATTTTACCAAAAAACCACCTTTTAGCAAAAATATTTTATCCATTTTTTTTGCAAGTTCCCAATTATGGGTAACCATAATGATAGTAATATCTAATTCTTCATTTATCCTTAAAAAAATATCCACAACTTCTTTTGCGCTTTCTTGGTCCAAATTACCTGTTGGCTCATCTGCTAAAAGTAAAGTAGGATTTAAAAAAAGAGCCCTTGCTATAGCTACTTTCTGTCTTTCTCCTCCAGAAAGCCTAAAAGGTTTATAATATTTTTTTTCAGAAAGATTAAGTTTTTCAAGAAGTTCATAAGCCCTTTTAAAACAGTCTTCTTTTTTCCATTGAGATATTAATCCTGGTAAAATGATATTTTCTAAAACTGTAAATTCTGGGATAAGGTAGTGAAGTTGAAAAATAAATCCTATATTTTCTTTCCTTAGTTTTAATAATGTTTCTTCGTCACTATAATCTAATTTTTTTCCGAAATAATATATTTCACCAGATGTAGGATAATCAAGAGTTCCTATTATATTTAACAGAGTCGTTTTCCCAACTCCAGAAGGACCAACAATAGCAATCTTATCTTTTTTATAAACCTTAAGATTTATCCCTTTTAATACCTCAAGCTCTCCTTGAGGATAAAAATACTTTTTTTTAACATCTTTAAGTTCTACTATAACTTTATTTTCGTTCATAATTATCCATGTCTTAAAATTTCTGCAGGAATGATTTCACTCGCTTTCTTAGCTGGAAAGATGCATGCTAAAATACTTATAAAAATTGCCACAAAGCTTATTATAAAAATATCTATAATTTTTAACTTCACAGGCATATATTCAACTGGATAAACTTCACTGGGAAGTTTAATAACAGGATAATGGGAAAGTAATATACAAAGAGAGCTACCCAATATTAAACCTGCAATAACTCCTATTAAAGAAAGAATTAAACCGCAAAAAAAGAAGATTTTTAAAATACTTTTGGAGGAAACACCAAGAGCTCTTAAAATAGCAACATCCATCTTTTTTTCAGAAACAAGCATAGTCATTGCTGCAATTATAGTAAAAAGAGAAACTGTAATCATAAGAGTTAAGACTACGAAAAGTCCAATTTTTTCCATTTTTAAAGCAGCAAAGAGATTTTTATTCCATTCCTGCCAATCAAATATAGTTATACCAAAACCAAGATGAGAAAGAATACCCTTTTTAAATTCATTCGATTTAAAGGGATCTTTAAGTTTTATTTCTAAGGCATAATTATTAGGTTTAAATTTTTGAGAAAATAATTTAAAAGAAGTAAAGACAAGATTTAGATCATAATCATAAACACCAGTTTCAAAAGTTCCTGCTACTATAAAGGTAGTTATTTTAGGGAAAAATCCAAAGGGTGTATAAAAACCTTCAACACTTATAAATCTTATTTTTTCTCCTAAACTAAGACCAAGTCTTTCTCTCAGTTTTTCACCTATTATTATTGGTAAGGCTTCTTGGTTATTATTAAAATAGGTCTTTTCAATTTGGAATTTTTTGAACCCCCTTTCTTTTTTCAAATTCTCTAAATTTGTCGCTTTTAAAATGATTCCCACAGGATTTCCTGAAAAAATTATTAAACCTTGCAAAGTTGATGTTTCTTGAATACTAATAATTTCTTTAGAAGGTATTTCCTTTTTAATAATTTCTAAAAGTCTTTCTCTTGCTTCAGGATTTCTAAAAGTTATGTTTATATGAGGATTTAGGCTCAAAATTTTTTCTGAGAGAGCCTCTTTAAAACCTGTTATCACAGAATTAACCACTGTTAAAGCTCCTACACTTAAAGCAACTCCAATAATAGAAATTATAGAAATGATACCGGTCAATCTTTCTCTTTTTGGAGAAAAAACATATTTTAAAGCTATCCAAAATTCCCAATTTAATCTAAAAAATCCCATATTTATAAATCTTCTTTTTTTCTTAAATGAGGAAACAAGATAATTTCTCTAATAGATGGACTATCTGTAAAAATCATAACTACCCTATCAATTCCTATTCCTTCTCCTGCACAGGGAGGCATACCATATTCCAGAGCCCTTAAGAAATCTTCATCTATTTCCGGAGGTATCTCTTCATCTATTTCTCTTAATTTAAGTTGTTCTTCAAAACGTTTTCTCTGATCTCTTGGATCATTTAATTCGGAAAAGGCATTAGCAATTTCCTTTCCACCCATATAAAATTCAAATCTATCTGCAAACCTTGGATCTTCGTCATTTCTTCTTGCAAGTGGAGAAACTTCTATAGGATATTTTATTACAAAGGTAGGTTGAATGAGCTTAGGTTCAACAAGTTCTTCAAAAAGTTTCGTCCACCATTTACCAATACGGGGGTCTTTTAAATTAAGCTCAATCCCCTTTTCTTTAGCAAAATTGAAAAGTTTTTCTCTGTCATTTAAAATTTCTTCAGGTACTTCTCCTAACTCAGTTAAAGCTTTTAAAAATTCTATTCTTTTCCAAGGAGGAGTAAGATCAATTTCATTACCTTGATAGGTTATTACTGGAGTTCCTTTTATTTCCAATGCAAGACCGTAAAACAGTTCTTCTGTTCTTTTCATAAGATCTTCATAGGTAGCGTAGGCTTCATAAAATTCAAGCATAGTAAATTCTGGATTGTGTTTGCTTGAAACCCCTTCATTTCTGAAATTTCTATTTAATTCAAAAACCCTTTCAAATCCCCCTACAAGGAGTCTTTTTAAATAAAGTTCAGGAGCAATTCTCAAATAAAGATTCATATCTAAGGCATTATGATAAGTTACAAAAGGTTTTGCAGTTGCACCTCCTACAATAGGATGCATCATAGGAGTTTCTACTTCTAAAAAACCTTCAGAAATAAAATAATCTCTTATATATTGGATAATTTGCGTTCTCATCCTAAAAATTTCTCTTACCCTTTGATTCATTATTAGGTCTAAATATCTCATTCTATATCTTAGTTCTGTATCTCTTAATCCATGATATTTTTCAGGAAGGGGTCTTAAGGCTTTGGTAAGAAGTTTTAAAAATTTAACCAAGATGGTTATTTCACCTGTTTTGGTTTTAATAAGTTTGCCTTTAACTCCTATAATATCTCCTATATCTATAAATTTTTTAAAGAAATTAAAATCTTCCTCTGGTAACTCAGATTTAGCTATCAAAATCTGGATTTTGTCTGTCTCATCTTGAATATGAGAAAAAATAATTTTCCCCATTTCTCTTTTACTCATAACCCTACCAGCTAAGGAAAATTCAGCTTCTCTTTTTTCAAGTTCCTCTGGAGGCATATCTTTATAAATTTCTTTTAAATATTTAGCTTTATCTTGAGGGCGAAAATCATTAGGATAACTTTTTATTCCCATTTTTTCTATAGCAGAAAGCTTCTCATATCTTACCTTTATAATTTGGTGTTCCTCTGTCATTAATTCTCCTCCTGAATAAAAAATTTCTTTCCTATTTTATTACGAAAATACCTTTTTCCAACTCTTAATCTTCTTTTGCTCTTGGGTGAGCTTTAAGATAGGTTTTGAGAAGATATTCATAATTTACTTTTGTATAAACTTCTGTGGTAGTAAGAGATGAGTGTCCAAGCATTTCTTGAATACTTCTTAAATCTACCCCTGCATTTAAGAGATGGGTAGCAAAGGCGTGTCTTAAAATATGAGGATGTAAATAGGTTAATCCCCTTTTTTTACTTCTTTTTTTAACAATATATCTTATACCCCTTTCAGTTAACTTTTCCCCCTTAAAATTTAAAAAAACATAGGGACTTTTCTTTTTTAATTTCGTTAATAAAGACTCTCTTATTTTTAGATATTCTCTTAAGGCTTCAAAAGCTTTTTTACCAAAAGGAACAATTCTTTCTTTTTTTCCTTTCCCTAAAACTCTTATAATCTGTAATCCAAAATTAATTTGATCTATAGTTAAATTAGCTATTTCACTAACTCTTAAACCACATCCATAAGCAACTTCTAAAAGTGCTCTATCTCTAATATCTAAAAACTCTTCATTACTTCCTAAACTATCTATAAAACTATTAATCTCCTCTTCTGTAGGAACTAAAGGTAACTTTTTTGATACTTTTGGATTTGACAAATAGCTAAATAAACTTTTTTTAATTTTTTTCTGTTTTAATAAGTACTTCAAAAAACTCCGAATACTGCTTAGTTTTCTTGCTATAGTGGTTGCCTCTTTTTTCTCTTTCTTTAAAAAAAGTAAATATAGCCTAATATGAAAAGGTTCTAAAGATTCTAAGGAATTAATATTCTGATTCTTTAAAAATTCTAAAAACCCTTCTAAATCTTTTTTATAGCTCCTTATGGTGTTAAAAGAATAGTTTTTTTCAAAGGTGAGATAATCTAAGAACTCTTTTAGATATTTTTCAATCACTGCAAAAGTTCTTTTATTTTCAAAAATAAATCATTTATGGTAAAAGGTTTTAATATTACCCTATTACTTGGAAGCTCTGCTAATCCAAATATATCACCTGTTAGAAAAATTACATCTATATTGGGAAATTTTTGCTTCAAAATCTGATATAATTCCCCTCCCTTAATATCAGGGAGATGAAAATCACTTATTAACAGATCTGCCTTTTCAATCCTTTCAAGATTTTCTTTGACCTCCTTACCAGAAGAAAAGGCATAAACCTTATATCCCTCTTTCTCAAGAATCTCTTTCAAATTTTTTCTTATTTCCTCTTCATCTTCCACCAATATTATGTAAGTCTCTTCAGGTTTTTTTCTTTCCTTTTCTATTTTTCTAACTTCCACTAAAGGAACATATACTTTGAAAACAGTTCCTTTACCTACTTCGCTTTCTACTTCTATCTTTCCTCCAATATTATTTATATGACTTTTTACTAAAAACAAACCCAAACCACTGCTTTTTTCTTTAGTAGTAAAGAAGGGTTGAAAAATTTTATCAATATATTCTTCAGGAATCCCACATCCTGTATCTTTTATAAAAATAAGAAGATACTTCTCCCCATTTTCTATTTTAGTTCTAAATATAAGGGAAATGGTTCCTTCTCCTTCTATAGCATCTTTGGCATTACTTATAAAATTAAGAAATATATATCTCCAAAAAGATTCATCTCCAGGAACCCAAGCTGAAGAGAAGTAATTAAAATCAAGTTGGATAAAAATGTGAGATCCAGCTATAAGCTGGAAGAGTTCTAAGTTATTTTTCATAAATCCTATAATTTCTGTTCTTTTCTTTTCTATTTCTCTAAATTCTTTAGTATAATCTAAAAGCAATTTATTAAGATCTATCCAAGAAGATAAAGTCTTTTCTGTTAAATTGAGATATTTTCTTATTTTCTGGGGATTATTTATATTTTCCTTTATATCTTTAAGATAATCTCCTACTTGCTGTAATATATTATTAAAATCGTGAACCATACTTCTTAAGAAACTTCCAAAACTCTGAGTTTTATGGATACTATCTAATCTTTGCCTAAGATCTAAAAATTCTGTGATATCCATACCTGATACAATTAAGATTTTTTCTTTATCTATATCATCTATAGCAAAACATTTTCCTAAATAGGTTTTACTTTTTCCCTCTCTATTTACAAGATTTATCAAAATTTCTTCCTCTTTGTCTTCTACTAACACTTCATTAAAGGTCTTTTCTATATTAAATCTTTCTTCCGGAGATACTATAAGTTCTGCAAAAGTTTTATCAAATAGTTCCTGTTTTGTATAACCAAGATTTTTTTCAGAAAAACTATTTAAATACTTTATTTTTCCTTTTTTAATAAAAATGATCAAAAATGGAAGGTTTTCCAAAACTTTAAAATAAGAATTTTTATAATAAGATTCTTCATCCATATCTCTAACAAGAATCATAATTTTATCTTCAGAAAAATAGCTGTATTCAATCAAATATAATTTTTTACCAAGAGAAAGAGTTAATTTAACTTCTGGCTTTTCAGGAGTTAAGTGTTCTTTTACACAACTTACACAAGGATCTGAATTTTGATAAAACAGAGAATAACAAGTAACAGGGGAACTTAAATCTAAATTAAAGATTTCTTTAGCTTTCTTATTAGCATAAATTATATAGTAATTTTTATCAACAATTAGCACACCTGTATCTAATTTATTTAATATTTCATCAAATCTTATTTCCATAAAGCAATAACCTCCGTGTCATATATATCTATCGAACAAATGAGTAAAAAGTTTAAAAAATTTTTTTATTTAGAATTTTGAAGATTTTGATTTGAGGTATAGGAAATAGATATTAAAAAGAAGTAAGAAGATCACATAAAGAGACAGGGTTGAATATAAACCGATTTTATTTGCTAAAAAACCTGCTATAAAACTTCCTATAGGGTGCATTCCTAAAAAAGCTAAAGTAAAAAGACTAATTATTCTTCCCCTTAAATGATCAGGGGTATTTTCTTGAAGATAACTATTTGCTACAGGGAAAAAATTGGCAAAAGAAAATCCTATTATAAAGCAAAAAAATAAAGTAAAGTACCAATTTTTAATAAGATTTAAGCCTAAAAGACCTAAACTTAAAATTATAGTAGTTTTAAAAAGATGTTTTATTTTATCACTGATTGGTTTTTTAAAAATTACCAAAGTAGCTCCAAATATAGCACCCAGCCCCAAAATAGAGGACAAAAAAGCAAACTCTTTTCCACCTTTCCCATGAATTTTATGAACAATGATGGGAAGAAGAATTATTGCAGTAGCACCAAAAATTGTAAAATTAGCTGTAGAAATAATTACATTTAGTATTTTCTTTTCCCTTTTTAAAAACTCATAAACTTCTTTATAAGATCTCTTTATTTCTCCTTTTTCTATTTTTTTAATTTCTTTCTGTTTTGTAGTTTTTATAAAAAAGGTTAGAAAAATAAAAAAGGGAATAAAACTTAAAGCATTTATATAGAAACATTGGTACAAACTACCGTAGGAAATAATTAAACCAGCAAAAAAGGGCCCTAATATACGTGCTGTATTAAAAGATAAAGCTTGAAAGGAAAGGGCTTTAGTTAAAAATTTCATAGGAACTATCTCTGAAATAAAAACTTGTCTTAAAGGAACATCCAAAGCTGATAAACATCCAGATAAAAAAGCAAGAAAAGTAACTTGCCAAAAAGTTACTAATTTAAACTGGGTTAAAATTCCTAATATTAAAGGCGGAAATATAGAAAAAAAGGCAATAAGGCTTAATAATTTTCTTCTATCAAAAAGGTCTATTAGAATACCAGAAATAAAAGTAAAAATAATGGTTGGAAATGAACTTAGAAAATTAAAAATTCCCAAATAAAGCGCAGACCAGGTTAATTCATAAACTAACCAAATTTGGGCTGTATTCTGAATCCAAGAACCTGTAAAGGAAACAAAATGCCCGATAATAAAAAATCTAAAATCTTTGATTTTTAAAGGATTATCCTCTAAAGAGAGACTTAATCTAAAATTTTTCATGCTTTTATATTAATGTTTCCCAAAGTTTTGACAATCATTTTTAAAAATCAAATTTTTTAAAAATTTTTTAAAATTTTTAAATTTACCTCTTTACAAAAATTTTTTAAGGTGTAGTTTAAGAAACATAAGAAAAAATTTTAGGAGGTTTAAGTAACATGTTTAGAGGTAAAGTAAAGTGGTTTGATGAGAAGAAGGGTTACGGTTTCATTTCCAAGGAAGATGGCGGAGATGTCTTTGTACATTACTCTGCCATCGAAATGCCAGGTTTCAAAACCCTTAGGGAAGGTCAGACTGTAGAATTTGAAGTAGTTCAAGGTCCTAAGGGAGAACAGGCTTCCAAGGTTAGAGTTTTAGATGCAGGTAGTCCCAGAAGATCTCAAAGAAAACCTTCCAGAAGAGAACAGAGCTAAGTTTTCCTGATTAGGTTAAACCGGGGGTTCCTACCCCCTTTTTATATTCTTAATTTTTTTATATGAGAAGTTCTTTTTTCTTAGTTAAATTAAACCCTCAAAAATTAGCTTATTTAAAATTTATTTTAGAAGGATATGATCACTTAGCCATATTAAGTGTTCTCGATTCTAAAAAGGGATTAGCAAAAATTTATTTTTTTGAAAAGGAAAAATCTCTTATAAAAGAAATATTAGAGGATCTAAAAGATTTTCTTTCTCTTGAATTAATAGATATTTTTTGATAAAGTATATTTTATGAAAATCCCGAGAGTAATGTCAACTCAACATCCAGATAATGTATCTATTCCTTTTTTTGCTGAACATGCAGATATGTCAGGGGAGGACGAAATTCAGGAAGCCTATTATGCTTTTTCTCATCTTGGTTGCGATGAACAAATGTGGGATAGTGAAGGAAAGGAGATAGATGACTTTGTAGTAAAAAAACTTCTTTCTAAATATCCTACTTTTTTCAAAAACAAAAAACTGGGAAAAGACGTCTTTATAACCCTTAGAATTCCCAATCCTACAGTAGAAAAAGAAGAAGCAAAAATTCTTGTTGAAGCATTAGAAAGTATTCCTCGCTCTATGGATGCAGCAAAAGTTTTTTACGAAAATCCCTATCCTCCCATTTTTGAAGTAATCCTACCTATGACCACATCAGCTAAAGAATTAAATAGGGTTTATTATTTTTATAAAAATTTTATTTCTGGGAAACAATATCAAAAAATTTATGAAGAAGATATTACTGTTGCTGAATGGGTAGGAGAATTTTTACCAGAAAGAATTAATGTAATTCCCCTTTTTGAGGATGTAGAAACTCTTTTTAATGTGGACAAAATCTTATTTGAATATTTAAAAGATAAAGATTTTAATTATTTAAGGGTTTTTTTGGCAAGATCCGATCCTGCTCTGAACTATGGGATGATAAGTGCTGTATTAGCTATTAAAGTGGCTCTTAAAAAATTAGAAAAAGTTTCCCAAGAAAAAGAAATTGAAATATATCCTATTTTAGGTGCAGGAACTCCTCCTTTTAGAGGAAATCTTTCTCCTTATACTGTAGATAAAGTTCTTAATGAATTTTCACCTGTTGAAACTTTTACAGTACAGTCTGCCTTCAAATATGATTTTCCTATAGAAGATGTTATTACAGGAATTAAAAAATTGAAAAATTTTATTCGTTATCCTTTAGAAAATGTAGACGAAAAATTTTGTAAAAAAATTATAGAAAAATTCTCTAAGGAATATCATAGTCTCATTTCTCCTCTTGCTCCTGCTATAAATGAACTTGCTAAATATGTGCCAAAAAGAAGAATGAGAAAACTTCATATTGGTCTTTTTGGGTATTCAAGAAGTGTTGGAGGTGTTACTCTTCCAAGGGTTATAAATTTCTGTGCTGCCTGTTATTCTATTGGTCTTCCTCCGGAATTATTAGGTATTAATTGCTTAGATAAAGAGGAATTAAAAGACCTGAAAAATATATATAAAAATCTGGAATACGATTTTTCAATTGCTTTACAATATTTCAATCCCAAGTGTTTGGAATTATTAAATGAAGAAGAAAAAAATAAAATTATTAAATCTTTGGAAGTTTTGAATTCTCTTGACATAAAATATACAGTCCATATAGAACATAAGGAAGTTACTACTAATATTTTGAAAAATTTAAAAAGGGGAATAACTTCGAATTTAAGTGAACTTCTTATTGAAGGAGCCTATTTAAGGAAATTTTTAGGTTAAATTTTCTAATCCCTAAAAAAATCAGGAAATTTTAGTCTTTTTTGAAAAGCAAGGTTAGCAAGTTGTCTTAATAAATGATCTGCAAGAACAATTCTTACCATTGCTTCTATCACTGGAACAATTCTTGGGATTGCAGAAATATCGTGTCTTCCTCCTATAGAAATTTCAACTTCCTCTTTTTTTTCATTTATGGTTTTTTGGATTTTTTTTATACTTGGAATAGGTTTTACAGCAACTCTAATAATTATATCTTGTCCTGAAGAAATTCCTCCAAGAATGCCTCCTGCATCATTTTTTAGAAATCCATAGGGAGTTATAGGATCATTATTTTCTGAACCTTTCATATAAGCAACTTTAAAACCTGCTCCTATTTCTATACCTTTTACTGCACCTATGCTACAAATAGCTTTAGCAAGATCAGCACTTAATTTGTCAAAAACAGGGTCTCCTAATCCTGGAGGAACACCTTTTGCAAGAACTTCAACCACTCCTCCTAATGAATCTCCTTCTTTTTTAGTTTCTTCAATTTTTTCACACATTTTTTCATAGGCAGACATATCTGGACAAAAAAGATGATTTTTATAAATAACTTCTAAATTTTTTTCTTTAACTTCAATTCCTCCAAGAGAAATGGTATAAGCTATAACTTCAATTCCATATTCTTCTAACACCCTTTTTGCTACAGCCCCTGCTGCAACTCTTGCAACTGTTTCCCTTCCGCTACTTCTACCCCCGCCTCTATAATCTCTATACCCTCCATATTTTATAAAATAAGTAAAATCAGCATGTCCAGGTCTAAAAACATTTTTAATTTTTTCGTAAGCTGATGAGTCAACATCCACATTATAAATTAATAGAGCTATAGGAGTTCCGATGGTATAACCTTCAAAAACTCCGGAAAGAATTTCAACTTTATCCTTTTCTTTTCTTGGACTTTGACCAGAAACTTTTCCAGGTCTTCTTTTTTCAAGTTCTTTTTGAATATACTCTTCTGTAAGAGATAATCCAGGAGGACATCCGTCAATTACTGCACCAAGAGCTTTACCATGAGATTCTCCAAAAGTAGTAACTCTAAATAATTTTCCTATAGTATTTCCGCTCATTTAAACTTCTTGTTAAATTTTATAAAATTTATTTTACACCTAATTTTAGATTAGACAAAAATTTTCAAAATGCTATATTTTAGTATATGATTATAGCTGTTATTCCTTCAGCTGGTAAAGGGGAAAGATTTAATTCTAAAAAACCCAAACAATTTTTAGAAATAAAAGGAAAACCGCTTTTTATTTATACCCTTCAAAAATTTGAAAAACATCCTCAGATAGATGGAATTGTGCTTAGCGTTTCTCCTGAATATATGAAGGAAACCGAAAAGCTTATATCTTTTTATAATTTAAAAAAAGTTTTAAAAATTACCGAAGGCGGTAAAACAAGACAAGAATCTGTTTTTAAAGGAATTAAAGTTTCCCCTCCTGAAACTGAAATATTTCTTATTCATGACGCAGTTAGACCTTTCGTCTCTTTAGCATTAATAAGTGAAGTAATTGAAAATACTAAAATATTTGGGGCTTGTGTCCCTGCTATTCCTGTTAGAGATACTCTAAATAGAGTATTTCTCCAAGAGGTTAAAGAAAATGTTGATAGAACTAATCTTTTCTGTATTCAAACTCCTCAAGGAATAAGGGCTAAAATTTTAAGACACCTTCTTGAAAGAGCTCAAAAAGAAAACCTTATCTTTTCTGATGAAAGCACTCTTCTTTTACACTATGGATACAGGGTTAGAATTGTAGATGGTTCCTTTATAAATTATAAAATTACCTATCCCGAAGATCTTTTTCTTGCAGAAAAATTAATTGATTGTAAAATAGAAGACCTGCTATAGGTTATTAAATAAATCCTGAAAATTTATAAAATTATGGAAATTAAATGGTTAGGTAATATTCCTCAAGAACCTCAAGATTTTTTTAATTTTTTAAAAAAACAATACAAATTGTCTTCAGAAGATGCCCTTAAACTTATTTATATAACCTTAAAATTGAAAGCTTTAAGCGATAGCCCCATTTATAAATTCTTAGAAAGAACTATCAGTGGAATAAAATTTGATGAAATTGAAAAAAGAGAATATCTTTTAACCTTTTCTATATACACTCTAAGAGCACTTATAAAAGAACATTTAGATTTAAAGTTGGTTAAAAATTTATATCTTATTCTTTCTAAAAAACTCCCTAAGGAATTTATAAAAGATGTCTCTCCAAAACATTCTGTAATTGCTTCTCAGGATATAACTCTTGAACTTCTTTCTCAAGAAGAAAAAGTAGAACTCCCTTCTTTTTTAAAAGCAAAGCATTTAATTTTAATTTTTTGTTTAAAAGGAACTTGCGAAGAATTAATTTCCCTTTTATCTTTATTTCCCAATAATTATGTATTAAAAAAAGAAGATTTTTATCAAATTTTTACCCCCTTTTCTATCTCTGAAGCATTAATTTTTCTCTTAAAATTGAAAGAAGGGGTTTTAAGAGATACTGCGGAAAAGATTTTAGAAAATATAAAAATTTTTTTCCCAGAATGTTTTGGAGAAATTTAAAAATTTGGAGGATTTATGGGATTAACTCTTACTCATAAAATCCTTGAAAGTCATTTAGTATCTGGAAAACTTGCCCCGGGAGAAGAGATCGCTATAAAAATAGACCAAACATTAACTCAGGATGCAACAGGAACTATGGCTTATCTTGAATTTGAAGCTATAGGAATTAATAGAGTTAAAATAGAACTTTCTGTGTCTTATGTAGATCATAATATTTTACAAACAGATTTTAAAAATGCAGATGACCATAGATTTCTTTTGAGTATTGCTAAAAGATATGGAATATGGTTTTCCAAACCAGGAAATGGCATATGTCACCAGGTTCATTTAGAAAGATTTGCAAAGCCTGGAAAAACACTTCTTGGCTCTGATAGTCATACTCCTACTGCTGGCGGATGCGGGATGATTGCTATAGGCGCAGGTGGGCTTGATGTAGCTATGGCTATGGCAGGATATCCTTTCTATTTAAAAATGCCTAAAATTGTAGGAGTTTATTTATATGGAAAACTTCAGCCCTGGGTTTCTGCAAGAGATGTAGCTCTTTATTTACTTTCTAAGCTTACAGTAAAAGGTGGAAGAAATAAAATTTTAGAATATTTTGGTCCAGGGATTAAAACTCTTACTGTTCCTGAAAGAGCAACTATATGTAATCTTGGAACTGAAACCGGGGCAACAACAAGTATCTTTCCCTCTGATGAATTAACTTTTTTTTGGTTAAAAGCCCAAAATAGAGAAGAAGATTATATAGAACTTAAACCTGATGAAGATGCTCAATATGATGAAATTATTGAAATTGATCTTTCAAAAATTGAACCTCTGTGTGCCTGTCCCTCCTCTCCTGATAATGTTAAAAAAGTTGCTGAAGAAGCTGGAAAACCGATAGCTCAAGTAATTATAGGCTCTTGTGCTAATTCATCTTTAAAAGATCTTCTAATAGTTTCAAAAATCCTTGAAAATCATAAGGTTCATCCAGATGTTTCTTTTGAAATTAACCCAGGTTCTATTCAGGTTTTAGAAAATTTAGTAGCCCTTTCTGCATTTAAAAACCTTTTAAAAGCTGGTGCTCGTATTCATCAATGTGGATGCCTTGGATGTATAGGAATGGGACAAGCTCCTCCTACTAATTCTATTTCCTTAAGAACTTTTACCAGAAATTTCCCAGGAAGATCAGGAACCTCACCTGACTTTATATATCTTGTTTCTCCCGAAACAGCCACTGCATCAGCTATAAGAGGAGTAATAACTGATCCGAGAGAATTAGGAGATTATCCTGAAATTATAATCCCGGAAAAATTTATTATAAATGATTCAATGCTTATTCCACCTTTACCAGAAGAGGAAGCTCAAAAAGTAGAAATTATAAGAGGACCTAATATTGTTCCTCTCCCACCCTTTGATCCACTTCCTGAAAACTTAGAGGGGATTTTTCTTTTAAAAGTGGGAGATAATATTACTACCGATCATATAATGCCTGCAGGTGCTCAGATTTTACCTTTAAGAAGTAATCTTCCTGCTATAAGTGAATATGTATATAAAAACTTAGATCCTGAATTTTCTAAAAAAGCTTTAGAAATAAAAAATAAAGGCTTAACTATAGGAATTGTAGGTGGAGAAAATTACGGACAGGGTTCTTCAAGAGAACATGCAGCTCTTGCCCCAAGATATTTAGGGGTAAGAATAAAACTTGCTAAAAGTTTTGCAAGAATTCATAGAAGTAATCTTATAAATTTTGGCATACTCCCCCTTGTTTTTGAAAAAAAAGAAGATTATAACCAAATTGAACAGGGAGATGCCTTTTTTATAAAAGATATTAGGAAGGCTCTTTTAGAAGGAGAAAAAAAGATAAAAATAATTATTAAAGGAAAAGGAGAAATATCAGCAATTTTAGATTTAAGTGAAAGAGAAAAAAATTCTATTCTTGCAGGATCTCTTTTAAATTTAGCAAAAAATAAAGCTTTTTTGAAATGAAAATAATTACATTTTTTATGTTTTTAATAATCTTTTTGATCAAACCCTTTAAAACTTATGCTGATTCTACTTTTCTTGCCCCTTATATAGAAAACCTAAAAATAAAAGTTAAGGAGGATTTGAAAAATAAAGTTCCTGAGGAGTATATAGAAAGTATTTTTTCTTCTCCTCAATTAACTTATCTTCCCAATATAATGATAAAAAGTTTAACTTGGAAGGAGATAGAACTTCCCTATTCTCAATTTTTAGAAAATGAAAGGATTGAGAGAGCCAAAGCTTTTATAGAAGAAAACAAAACCCTTTTAGAAGATATAGAATTTGTATTTGGTGTAGAAAAAGAAGTAATAGTTGCTATTTTTCTTGTAGAAACAGATCTTGGCAAAAAAACAGGAAATTTTCCTGTAATAAATGTATTTTATAGTTTAGCTTTATCTGGAGAAAAGGAACTTTTTGAAAAATTTATTAATGGTTCGGAAATTTCTCTTAATGATGAAAATATTAAAAAAAGATTAGAAAAGAGAAGTAATTGGGGATATAAAGAACTTCTTTATTTTATAGAAATAGCCTATTTAAATAATTGGGATCCCTTTTCTATAAAAGGTTCTATTTTTGGAGCCTTTGGTTTTCCTCAATTTGTTCCTAAAAGTTATTTAATTTATGGTTATGATTGGGATAAAGATGGAAAAATTGATTTATATAGTATTCCTGATGCTTTGGCAAGTATAGCTAATTATCTCGAAAAAGAAGGATACAAAAAAGAAGAAAGTTTAGAATATAAAAAGAAAATAATAATGAAGTATAATATAAGCGAACCCTATGCAAATACAGTTTTAGCTATAGCAGAAAAACTTAAAAATTAAGTAATAATGCTCTTTTTAAAAAAGATTAGCAAGAGGTGTTTTATTAATTGGACTTTCTCAAACAAACTTTTAGAGATTGGATTCTTTTAAAATAAATAAAAAGAGGGTAAAATTAAAACCTATGAGCACATTAAAAATTAAATGGCAGAGGCTTTTAATTAATGGAAAAACATGTCCAAGATGTAAGTTAACTGAGGAAGAACTTGAAAAGGCTATTTCTATCCTTAAGCAATACCTTAACCCTTTAGGGATAGAAATAATTATAGAAAAGAATGAGCTTTCTGTTGAAGAATTTAAAAAAAATTCTTTGCAATCTAATCAAATTTGGGTTAATGATGTACCATTAGAAGATTGGATTAGTGGTAAAGTAGGACAAAGTACATGCTGTGATGTGTGTGGCCCTTCAGAATGTAGAATTATTAAAGTAGGGAAAAAGGTTTACGAAACAATACCTGCTGAGTTAATAGTTAAAGCTGGACTTCTTGCAGCTTTACAATTGATAAAAAAATGAGATCTCCAAGGAATATTAGAAAACTTCATACTAAATTTATTTTTATTACTGGAGGAGTTTTATCTTCTTTAGGAAAGGGATTAGCAGCTGCATCTATAGGTGCCTTACTTGAGGCTCGTGGGCTAAGAGTTACCCTTCAAAAACTTGATCCTTATATAAATGTAGATCCAGGAACTATGAATCCTTTCCAACATGGAGAAGTATATGTAACAGAAGATGGAGCAGAAACAGATCTTGATCTGGGACATTATGAAAGATTTACCTCAGCACAAATGGGTGTTAAAAACAATTATACTTCTGGGAAAATTTACTATTCAGTTATTAAAAAAGAAAGGAAAGGAATATATTTAGGAGGAACTGTCCAAATTATTCCTCATGTAACAGACGAAATAAAAGCTTGTATTCTTGATCTTGCAAGTCCTCAAATTGATGTAGCCATAATAGAAATAGGTGGAACTGTAGGAGATATTGAAAGTCTTCCTTTTTTAGAAGCCATAAGACAACTTGGATATGAATTGGGGAAAGAAAACGCTTTATATATTCATCTTACCTATGTTCCTTATATCAAAACTGCAGGAGAACTTAAAACTAAACCGACACAACATAGTGTAAAAGAATTAAGAGCTATCGGAATTCAGCCTGATATAATTCTTTGTAGAACTGATAGATTTTTACCTCCTGAGATAAAGAAAAAAATTGCCCTTTTTTGTAATGTAGAAGAAGATGCTGTAATAACAGCAAAAGATGTAGATTGTATTTATGAAATACCTCTTATTTTCCATAAAGAAGGACTTGATGACAAAATTATAGAATATTTAAATATGTGGACAAGAGAACCAGATTTACATGTATGGGAAGAAATAGTTAAAACTTATAAAAATCCAGAAGACGAAGTTACCATCGGAATTGTAGGAAAATATGTAAGTCTTAAAGACTCTTATAAGTCTTTAAATGAAGCCCTCATTCATGGGGGTCTGGCAAATAAATTAAGGGTAAATTTAAAATTTATAAATGCAGATGAATTAACTCCAGAAAATATAGAGACTTATTTAGGAGATGTAGATGGAATTCTTGTTCCTGGTGGTTTTGGTATAAGGGGTATAGAAGGAAAAATCCTTGCTATAAACTATGCAAGAATTAAAAAGATACCTTTTTTAGGAATATGTTTAGGAATGCAACTTGCTGTAATTGAATTTGCTAGAAATGTTCTTGGATGGAAAGAAGCTCATTCTACAGAATTTGATAAAAATACACCTTATCCAGTAATTTATTTAATGAAGGAATGGTATGATTATAGAACTGGTCGCATAGAAAAGAGAGAGGAAGGATGTGATCTTGGAGGAACTATGCGTTTAGGAGCTTACCCATGTGTTATTAAGCCAGGATCTAAGGTATGGGAAGCCTACCAAAAAGAGGAAGTATTTGAAAGACATAGACATCGTTACGAATTTAATAATGCTTATAGAGAAGCTATAGAAAAAGCTGGATTAAAAGTTGTGGGATGTTCTCCAAATGGAGAATTAGTAGAAATAGTAGAACTGGAAGATCATCCCTGGTTTGTAGGGGTTCAATTTCACCCTGAATTTAAATCTAAACCCACCAACCCTCATCCACTTTTTAAATCCTTTATTAAATTCTCTTATCAAAACAAACTTAGTCGTGGAGTAAAAAAGGTTTGATAGATCTTCATACTCACTCAACAGCTTCAGATGGAACCTTTTCTCCTGAGGAATTAGTTTACCTTGCTAAAAAAGAAAAATTACAAGCCCTTGCTCTTACTGATCATGATACAATAGATGGCTTAAAACCTGCTTATAATACTGCCAAGGATTTAGGTCTTCCTTTTTTATGTGGAGTAGAAATAAGTATTAAATTTGAAGGGCCTGGACATTTTCATCTTTTAGGATATTTTTTAGAGCCTGAAATCCCAAAAATAAATGACACTCTTTTAAAACTCAAAAAAGCTCGAGAAGAAAGAAATAAAAAAATGATTGAAAAATTAAATAATCTCGGCATAAAGATAACTTTAGAAGAGTTAAAAGAAATTGCCCAGGGAGAAATAGGAAGACCTCATATGGCAATTCTTTTAGTTAAAAAAGGTTTTGTTAAGTCTTTTGAAGAGGCTTTTCAAAAATATTTAAAAAAAGGAGCTCTTGCTTATGTACCTAAAGCACTTCTTTTACCTGAAGAAGGTATCAAATTAATTCTTGAAGCAAAAGGAATTCCTGTTCTTGCTCACCCTATAACTTTAAAATTAAATCTTTTAGAATTAAAAAAATATATTAAATTACTTAAAAATTTTGGATTAATGGGAATAGAAGTGTTTTATCCTGAACATACAGCAGATTTTACTAAATTTTTAATTGAATGTGCTAAGGAATTAGGATTGTTATTAACTGGAGGGAGTGATTTTCACGGAGAAAATAAGCCTGATATAAAATTGGGAAAGGGCTTAAACAATCTAAATGTCCCCTTTGAATGCTATAAAAATTTAGAAAAAGCATTGAAAAATCTTTAATTTATGAATAAAGAAAAGTTGGTAGAAAAAATTTTAAAATTAAAGGAAAAAAGAAAAGCCATTATTCTTGCTCATAATTATCAACCCCCTGAAATTCAAGACATAGCAGATTTAAGAGGAGATTCCTTAGAATTAAGTTTAAAAGCAAGTAAAACTGATGCAGAAATTATAGTATTTTGTGGTGTATTTTTTATGGCAGAAACAGCAAAAATTGTTTCTCCTAAGAAAAAGGTTTTACTACCTGTTAAAGAAGTCCCCTGTGAAATGGCAGAGATGATAACTCCTGAAGACGTAATAGCTTTAAAAAACAAATATCCTTCTGCTCCAGTTGTGACCTATGTAAATTCTTATGCTGAAATAAAAGCTCTTAGCGATATTTGCTGTACCTCGGCTAATGCAGTAAAAGTAGTTGGCACATTAAAAGAAAAAACAGTAATTATGCTTCCAGATATGAATTTAGCTCAATACACTCAGAGATTTTATCCAGATAAAAAAATTATTTATCATGAAGGTTTTTGCCCTTTCCATCATTTTTTAACTCCTGAAGAGGTAATAAAAGCTAAAGAAAAATATCCTTCTGCTATATTTATAGCTCATCCTGAATGTCGTCCCGAAGTAATTGATCTTGCGGATTATGTAGCTTCAACCAGTGGAATGTTAAGGCTTGCTAAAGAACTTCCTTATAAGGAATTTATTATAGGAACAGAAGTTGGTCTTCTTTATCCTTTAAGTAAAGAAAATCCAGATAAAAAATTTTATCATCCTTCTCCAGAAAAGATGGTATGTCCTTCTATGAAAAAAATTTCTTTAGAAAATGTATTAAATGCTTTAGAAAACTTAGAGTTTGAAATAGATCTTCCAGAAGAAATTATAAAAAATGCCTATTCTGCTGTTAAAAAAATGTTAGAAATTGTTTAATTTAAATTACTCTTGACAAAAGAATTAAAATAGATTTTAATATTTTTAACAAAAATTTCTAACAATTTCTGGAGGTACAAATGGATTTTCAAGATATTGCAGATTTAGAAGAAAAAATTGATGCGCTTCTTTCTTTGGTAGTTCAGTTAAAAAATGAAAAAGAAGCTTTGTTGACGAAATTAAAAGAGAAAGAACAAGAAAATATTAAACTTTTAGAAGAAATAAATAAGAGGGAGGAGGAAAGAAGGATAATAAAAGAAAGGATAGGTAGTTTAATAGAAAAACTCTCCCAAATATAATTAAAAATGCAAAAAGCTAAAGAAATAAGTTTTGAATTTTTAGGTCAAACCTTCCTTTTCCGGTCTCATGTTCCGGAAGAGGAAGTTAAAGAAGTTTTGGAATATTTAGAAGATAAAAAAAAGGAAGTAGAAAATTTTAAAAAGGTTCCTACTTTTAAATTAGCTGTTTGGCTTCTTTTACAAGTTGCACATGATTATATAAAAATTAAAAAAGAAAAAGAAGCTTTAGAAAGGTGTATTAAAACTCAACTTAATAAAATGGGAGAGTTTTTAGAAAAAGAAAGGTTATCCTGGGGTGTCCGTGAGGATGAAGTTGACCTGCCAAGCTAACACTGTTGAAATGAAGGGGCAAGGTGGTTCTGAGGCTCTTTTGCCTTTAAAAAGGCGTTTAGGGCTTATCAGACCCCACCCCAAAAGTATTTTCCACAGAGCTTTGAGCAGGAAGTCCTTACGGCACCCTGGGGTCTTTTAATTTCTAATAAATATCATTTTTATCCTCTTTCCTTCTCCCTCTAAAATTAAAATTTTTTAACTTTTAATTTATAAAGGGGGAAATTAGGTATGAATATCCTTTTGGGAATAATAATTGGATTTGTAATTGCTCTCATTTTATTGGGGATTTATTTATATATTCAAAAAAAGAAAGAATTAGAAGCAAAAAAGACAGTAGAAAACCTTATTAAAGATGCTGAACAAAAAGCTAAAGAAATCTTAGAAAAAGCTGAAAAAGATGCTAAATTAAAACTCCAACAAGTAGAAATTGAAATAAAAGAAAAACTTTTAGCCCATAAGCACGCTTTAGAAAAAGAATTTGAAAAAAAAGTAAAAGAAGTCTCTTTAAAAGAGGAAAGGCTCCTTCATAAAGAAGAAACTCTTATCAAAAAAGAAGAAACTTTAGAAAGGAAATTAAAAGAAGTTGAAGATCTAAAAGCCCTTATTGAGGCTGAAAAAAAACAAATTGATGAAATATTAAAGCAAACAAAAGAAGAATTAGAAAGAATTTCCGGACTTACAGAAAAGGAAGCTAAGGAATTACTTCTCAAAAAAATAGAAGAGGAATTAAAAGAGGAAAAAGCAAAACTTATTATGAAATACGAAAACGAAACTAAAGAAGAAGCTAAAAGAAAATCCCAAGAAATTTTAGCTTATGCCATTTCAAAAGCTGCTGTGCTTTTTGTAACAGAAAAAACAGTCTCTGTTGTTCAACTTCCAAATGAAGAAATGAAAGGAAGAATAATTGGAAGAGAAGGAAGAAATATAAGAACTTTTGAAACTTTAACCGGCGTTGACCTTTTAATAGACGATACTCCTGAGGTTGTGGTTCTATCATGTTTAGATCCTTTAAGAAGAGAAATCGCTCGTATTGCTTTAGAAAGACTTATCGCAGATGGAAGAATACACCCCTCAAGAATTGAAGAAGTTGTTAAACAGGTAGAAGAGGAAATGGAGCATCATTTAATGGAGGTAGGAGAAAAAACTTGTTTTGAGTTAGGAATTTATGGACTCCATCCTGAACTTATTAAAATGATTGGAAAATTAAAATATAGAACCAGCTATAGTCAAAATGTTTTGCAACATTCAATTGAAACAGCCATAATTTGTGGAGCCTTAGCAAGTGAACTAGGAATGGATGCAAAAAAAGCAAGAAGAGCTGCACTACTTCATGATATAGGAAAAGCTTCTTCCTATGAAATGGAAGGTCCTCATGCATTAATAGGTGCTGAAATAGCAAGAAAATATGGAGAAGAGGAAGATATTGTAAATGCAATAGCTTCTCATCATGAAGATATTCCCATTACGAGTTTATTAGGAATAATCTTGCAAATATCTGATGCTATATCTGGAGCAAGACCAGGAGCAAGAAGAGAGTTATTAGAAGCTTATATAAAAAGAATAAAAGAACTTGAAGCAATTGCTTCTTCCTTTAAGGGAGTAGAAAAAGCTTTTGCTATACAAGCTGGAAGAGAAATAAGAGTTATAGTAGATGATAAAAAAATAAGTGATGAAGAAGCTTATATATTAGCTCGTGAAATTGCTCAAAAAATAGAAAAAGAATTGACCTATCCAGGAATTATAAGAGTAACTGTAATTAGAGAGACAAGAGCTATTGAATATGCCAAATAAAGTAAAACTGCTATTTTTAGGAGATATAGTAGGTAATTCTGGAAGAAAAGCAGTGAAAATTTTTCTTCCAGAATTAGTTAAAAAATACAGTCCTAATTTTATTATAGCTAATGGTGAAAATGCAGCAGGTGGATATGGATTAACAGAAAAAGTTGCTGAGGAACTTTTTTCTTATGGAATTGATGTCCTTACTTCAGGAAATCATATTTGGAAAAAAGAATTTTTCCCCTATTTACAAAAAACAGAAAGAGTTTTAAGACCAGCAAATTATGGAGAAAATGCTCCTGGTAAGGGTTGGACTATTTATACTAAAGAAAATATTAAACTTGGAGTAATAAATTTAGAAGGTAGAATCTTTATGAGACCCTTAGAAAATCCTTTCACTGTAGGTAAATTTCTTGTTCAGGAAATAAAAAAGGAAACTCCCTTTATAATAATTGATTTTCATGCAGAAGCAACCTCAGAAAAACTTGGGTTGGGATATTTTTTAGATGGTCTTGTTTCAGCAGTGATAGGTACCCATACACATGTGCAAACTTCAGATGAAAGAATTATGCCTAAGGGAACAGGTTATATTACTGATGTGGGAATGTGTGGCGCTGTAGAAAGCATTATAGGAATGAAAATAAATCAAGCCTTAGAAATGTATCTTACTATGGTTCCAAGAAAATTAGAAGTAGAAAAAAGTGAAAAGGTAAAGGTTGAAGGAATTTATTTAGAATTTAATAAAGAAGGTTATACAACTTATATAGAAAGATTTAGATTAATTAACGAACCTTAAAATTATTTTTATAATGTTTTTTCCACCATTTCTTGAAAAGCTGTTTTTTAATAGGTGAAAGCCTATCTATAAACAAAATTCCATCAAGATGATCATATTCATGTTGAAAAACTATAGCAGAAATTTCATCTAATTCTCTTTCAATAGGTTTACCATCTATATCATAAGCTTTAATATAAATTTTGGCATATCTTTTAACAGGAGCAAAGTACCCAGGAATACTTAAACAACCTTCTTCATAAATAGTTTCTCCTTCTGTAAAAACTATTTCTGGATTTATATAAACTTCTAATTTATTTTTTCCTTCTCTTTGAGAAACATCCATTATAAAAAATCTTTTTAAAATCCCTACCTGATTTGCAGCAAGACCAATACCCTTAGCTTTATACATAATTTCAGCCATTTTATCTATAGTTTCCTTTAGCTCTCCATCTATATTTTCAACTGGTTTGGCTTTTTCTCTTAAAATAGGATTCCCAAAAATAAGAATTTCCATATTTTTCTCTCCTAATTATAATTAATTTTATTTTAAAACTTTTTTAAAAATTTTCAAGAAATAATTTTCAAAAAATATTAGCCTCTATATAAACCACCATTTACATGAAAAACGCAACCGGTAATGTAGCTTGCTTTTTCACTAGCTAAAAATGTAGCTAAATAAGCTACCTCTTCTGGAAGTCCAGTTCTTCTAAGTGGAATTTGTTGCAAAAACGCTTCTTTTACCTTTTCTGGAAGTCCTGCTGTCATATCAGTTTCTATATAACCTGGAGCAATTACATTTACAGTTATATTTCTACTCGCAACTTCTAAAGCCAGTGCTTTTGAAAATCCTATAATTCCTGCTTTTGCAGCTGCATAATTTGTTTGCCCAGGGTTTCCTGTAAATGCCACTACCGAAGATATATTAATAATCCTTCCCCATCTCTCTTTTATCATCATTGGTAAAACTGCCTGTGTAACATAAAAAACTGAATATAAATTAGTTTTAATAACTTCATCCCAGTCTTCTTCTTTCATTCTCAAAAATAAAGTATCTTTTACAATACCTGCATTATTAACTAAAATATGAATATTTCCAATTTCTTTTTCAATTTCTTTTATTTTCTCCTTTATTTCTTCAAAATTTGCTACATCAAATTTTGCTAAATAAGCCTTTCCTCCTGTTTTTTCTATTTCTTCAACTAAGCTCTTCGCTTTTTCTTCTGATTTTCTATAGTTAATAATCACTTTAGCACCTTCCTTAGCAAGTTCATAAGCTATAGCCCTTCCTATACCTCTTCCTGCCCCTGTTATTAAAGCCACTTTTCCACTTAATTCTCCCATATTTTCTCTCCTTTTTAAAAATTTGTTAAAATTTATTTTAAACTAACTTTTATTATTGACAAAATGTCTTGATGTGTTATTTATTAAATTCTTAGGTCTTATTTAAAGGTGCCTGCAATGATAGAAATAAGAATTCATGGAAGAGGAGGTCAGGGAGCAGTAACTTCTGCTGAACTAATTGCTATAGCAGCTATTAAAGAAGGTAAATTTGCCCAGGCATTTCCCAGTTTTGGACCAGAAAGAAGAGGAGCACCTGTTCAGGCTTTTGCAAGAATTGGAGAAGAAAGAATAAGAACAAGAGAAAAAATATACCATCCTGATATAATTTTGGTGCTTGATCCATCTCTTCCTAAAATAACTAAGGTTACTGAAGGATTGAAAGAAAATGGTGTAGCTATCTTAAATTCCCATCTTTCTGAAGAGGAAGTTAGAAAAATTTTAGGAGATTATAAAGGTAAACTTGCTTTAGTTAATGCAACTAAAATTGCTATTGAAGAAATAGGTGTCCCTATTACTAATACTACTATGTTAGGTGCTTTTCTTAAAGCTACAGGACTTATTGAAGTTAAAAGTATGGAAGAGGCATTAAAAGAAAGGTTTGGTAAACTTGCTGAAAAAAATATTAAAGCTTTACATAGAGCTTTAGAAGAAACCAAAATTTATGAAAGGGCATAAAAGATGCCAAAAGATGAGGGATTAATTAGTTGGAAAAAATTAGCACCTGGAATGTTTATTTTAGAACCAGGAAATTCTGTTAAATTTAAAACTGGAGATTGGAAAGCTTTTAGACCTGTTCTTGATAAAGAAAAATGCATAAAATGTGGATTATGTTATGTATTTTGTCCAGATCTCTGTTATAAAAGAGATGAGCAGGGATATTACATAAGCAACCTTTTTTATTGTAAGGGCTGTGGAATTTGTGCTCAAATTTGTCCCAGAAAAGCTATAACTATGGTATTAGAGGAGGCTTAAATTGAAAAAAGAATTAGTAAAAAAAATTCCCCTTTCTATAAGTGAATCTTCAAAAGTAAAAAAGAAAATAGCTAAAGAGGTTTCTATTGCTATAGCTGAGGCAGTTGCTCAGTGTAAAGTTGATGTAATTTCTGCTTACCCAATTACTCCTCAAACTCATATTGTTGAACACTTAGCTGAACTTGTAAATAATGGGGAATTAGAAGCTGAATATATGCCTGTTGAATCTGAACATGCAGCTATGAGTGCCTGTATAGGTGCAGCTGCAACAGGTGCAAGAACTTTTACCTCTACCTCTGCTCAGGGATTACTTTTAATGTATGAAAATCTTTTTATTGCTTCTGCTTTTAGACTTCCAATTGTAATGGTTATTGCTAATCGTTCTATTTCTGCTCCTATAAGTATATGGAATGATCACTCAGATGTGATGACTATGAGAGATTCTGGATGGATAACTACTTTTGCTGAAAATGGGCAAGAAGCAGTAGATCTTATATACCATGCTTACAGAGTTGCTGAAAAGGCTTTACTTCCGGTTGCGGTAAATATTGATGGATTTACCCTTTCTCATGTAATAGAACCTATTGAGCTTTTAGACCAGGAATTAGTTGACAAATATATTCCTCCTCTTCGCATGAAATATAAATTAGATCCTAAAAAACCTATTACAATGGGAGCTATAGGAGTCCCAGAAATCTATACTGAAGCAAAAAAAGCTCAAGATGAAGCTTTTAAAGCTTCTTATAAAATTATAGTAAATGCTTGGAAAGAATTTGAAAAATTAACAGGAAGAAGATATCAACCTGTTGAAACTTATCAAATGGAAGACGCAGAAGTTGCTCTTCTTATTATGGGAAGTCTTGCTGAAACAGCTATGAATGCAGTTGATTTTTTGAGGAAAAAAGGAAAAAAAGTAGGACTTTTAAGATTTAGACTCTGGAGACCCTTTCCTTTAAAAGATTTTTTAAGAGCTATAGGAAAAATCAAAGCTCTGGGAGTTATAGATAGAGCTGTAAGTCATGGCTCAACAGGAGGTCCTGTAGGAATAGAGGTACGTTCTGCTCTATACCAATCTAATAAAAGACCTAAGGTAGTAAATTTTATCGCTGGACTTTCTGGAAGAGATGTAACAGTAGATGATTTTGTTGAACTTTTTGAAAAAACCTATGAAGCTATTAATAAAAAACCAAAGTTTTCCTATGAAATTTATGGGGTAAAGGAGTAAAGAAATGAGACCAGAACTGAAAAATTTTGAGGGTTTTAATTTAAAAAATCTACCTGAGTATGAAGGATTTGCTCCAGGACATAGAGCCTGTCAAGGTTGTGGAACAGTTTTACCTCTTAAATTAGCTTTAAAAGTACTCGGACCAAATACAATTGCAGTATCAGCTACAGGTTGTATGGAAATTATTTCAAGCCTCTTTCCATATACTTCTTGGAGAGTGCCATGGATACATGTAGCTTTTGAAAATTCAGCTTCAGTTGCTTCGGGAATTGAAGCAGCCATTAAAGTTTTAAAAAGAAAGGGTAAAATCTCTAAAAGAGAAAAGATAAATGTAGTTGTTTTTGCAGGAGATGGAGCAACTTTTGATATAGGACTTCAGTTTCTTTCTGGAGCTTTAGAAAGGGGGCACGATTTTATTTATATTTGTCTTGATAATGAAGCCTATATGAATACAGGCGTTCAAAGATCAAGTGCTACTCCTTTTGGAGCTCATACAACTACAAGCCCTGCTGGAAAAGTTATAAAAGGGCAAGTCACTTGGAAAAAAAATCTTATGGGAATAGTAGTTGCTCATAATATTCCCTATGCAGCAACAGCAAGCCCTGCCTTTCCTATTGATCTTATGAATAAGGTAAAAAAAGCATCCTTGGTAAATGGACCTGCTTTCCTTCATGTATTTTCTCCTTGTCCAACAGGATGGGGTTGTAAAAGTGAAGATAGTGTTTTACTTGCTAAATTAGCTGTGGAAACAAGGATTTTCCCTCTTTATGAAGTAATAGATGGAAAGTATGTTATTAATAAATTAATTGGTCACACACCTATAACAGAAAAAAGTTTGCTTGGGAAATATGGAAAATATGTATTGGAAAAAAGAATTACTCCACAAAAACCTGTGGAAGAATATCTGAAACTGCAGAGAAGGTTTAGACATTTAACACCTGAACAAATTAAATTCATTCAAAAAAGAGTAGATGAAGAATATGAAAAATTGGTTAAACTTTCTGAATACTTTGGAATTGAAGAATAGTATAATTCTTGACTGGTTTTAAAAATCAGAGTATATTAATAAATAATTGAATAATTGCGGGCGTAGCTCAGCCTGGTAGAGCGGCAGCTTGCCATGCTGTAGGTCGCGGGTTCGAATCCCGTCGCCCGCTCTTAATTTATCTTTTTTATTGGATAATTAAATGAAAATAACCTTTTATGGGCATTCTTGTTTTAAAATTATAACTGAAGAAGGGAAAAAAATACTTATAGACCCTTGGATAAGTAATCCCTTAGCTCCAAAAAATATTGATCTCGGTCCCTATGACTTTATTTTAATAACTCATGCCTATGGAGATCATCTTGGAGATACTCTCAAACTTGCAAGAACAGCTGTTACAGAAGTAATTGCTATTCATGAAATACATCAATATTTACTTAAACAAGGGATCCCTAAGGTAACAGGAATGAATATTGGTGGGACTTATAAAGTAAATAATTTAAAATTTACTATGGTCCCAGCTTTACATAGTTCTTCATTTCCTGATGGCAGTTATGGAGGAAGTGCCTGTGGATTTGTAATAACCTTAGAAAATGGGACTTCTCTTTATCACGCAGGAGACACAGGATTATTTTATGATATGAAATTAATTGGAGAACTTTACTCTCCTAAGGTAGCTATCCTTCCTATAGGAGATCACTATGTAATGGGACCTAAAGAGGCTGCTAAGGCTTGTGATCTTATAAGACCTGAAATCGTAATTCCTATGCACTATGAAACCTTCCCCATTCTTACAGGAGATATAGAAAGTTTTGAAAGGGAATTAAAAAAATATAATATTTCCACTGTTCTTATTGTTCCAAAAATAGGAGAAGAGATTACTATTTAATATGCCCTTTTTATTTTCTATTTCAGGATATCATAATGCTGGAAAAACAACCCTTGCTCTTTCTTTATACGAAATCCTTAAAAATAGAGGTTATAAAATTGCCGTTGTAAAATCCTCTAAAGAAAAGGATATTTTTACAGATATACCAGAAAAGGATACTTGGCTTTATAGAAAAAAAGGGGTTCCTTTAGTTGGATTTTTTCAAGAAAATTTATTTACCCTTTATTTAAACCCTGAAAATTTTGACCTTTCCTCTTTTAAGGATTGGTATGTTTATTTTCAGTCTCTCTTTTGGAATTTTAATATAGTTATTTTAGAAGGGTTTAAAAACTTTGATATAGTTCAAAAAATTTGGGTAGTAAAAGAAAAAGATGAAGATTTAAAAAGATTAAAAAGTGAGATAAGAAATTTATTAGGTTTTGTGGTGAAAGATGATTTAGAAAGGTGGGAATCTCTTTATCCTGAAGAAAAATTTTTTCTTTTTAAAGATTACGAGACTCTTGCAAATTTTATTGAAGAACTTATTAGAAAATATGAGCCAAGAGTTTTACTTAAAATTAATAACAAAAAAATACCTATGAAAAGTTTTGTGGAGGATGCACTTATATATCCTTTATTAGGATTTATAAAGGTTTTGAAAGAAGTTCCTGATAAAATTGAAGAGATAGAAATTAAAATTAAGTTAAACAAAAAACTTGACAAAGAAGAGATTTAATTTATATTTGTAAACACGATTAATAAGAATAAAAATTGGGCCGGTAACTCAGCCAGGCAGAGTACCAGCCTTTTAAGCTGGGAGTCGTAGGTTCGAATCCTACCCGGCCCATAAAAGATGCCCCCATCGTCTAGCCAGGTCCAGGACACCGGCCTTTCACGCCGGCGACAGGGGTTCAAATCCCCTTGGGGGCGCTTTTTTATTATTTTTATAAACTATGAAAAATGAGCTTGCTATAGTCCTTTTAAGTGGCGGAATGGATAGCACTGTATGTGCAAGTATTGCTTCCCAAAATTACAGACTCGCTTTTTTACATTTTCAATATGGGCAAAAGGCTCAAAAAAAAGAATTAGAATGTTTTTATAAATTAATAGAATTTTTTAAACCAGAAAAATTTCAAATTGTTTATCTTCCCTTTTTTAAGGATTTTGGAGGATCAAGTTTAATTTCAGAAGAACTTGAAATTCCCGAAAAACAAGAAAAAGGTATACCCTCTACTTATGTTCCCTTTAGAAATGGTATTTTTTTAAGTATTGCTACTGCCTGGGCTGAGGTAATAGGAGCAAAAAAAATATTTATAGGGGTAAATGAAGTAGATTTTTCTGGATATCCAGATTGTAGGAAAATATTTATAGAAAAATTTAATCAAGCCATAAATGTAGGAACGAAGCCTGAAACGCAGATTGAAATAGAAACACCTATCATAAATCTTACCAAAAAAGAGATTGTTGAACTTGGTATAAAACTAAAAACACCTTTTCATTTGACTTGGTCCTGTTATAGAGGTGGTGAAAAAGCTTGTGGAAGATGTGATTCTTGCAAATTAAGACTGAAAGCTTTTAAGGAGGCTGGAATTAAAGATCCTATCTCTTACGAAATATTTTAATTTTAAATTGTAAAAATTTTCCCAAAAAATTTTTTTATATTGATTTAATTTTTAATTATTCTATACTAATACATTGTGTATAAAACTTATTATTTATAAAGGGTTTGAAAATGAGTAAAAAGATTGGAAAGGTTTTAGTATTAGGAGGAGGGGTTGCAGGTATTCAAGCAGCTTTAGATCTCTCACAACTTGGATATTATGTTTATCTTGTGGAAAAGAAACCTACTATAGGCGGAATAATGGCTCAGCTTGATAAGACCTTCCCAACTATTGAATGTAGTATATGAATACTTGCTCCAAAAATGGCGGAGGCCGGGAGGTCTCCAAATATTGAAATCTTAACCTTAACAGACGTTATCAAAGTAAAAGGTAAACCTGGGAATTTTGAAGTAACTTTAAAAATTAATCCAAGATATATAGACCCAGAAAAATGCAGAAGCTGTGGAGAGTGCACAAAATTTTGTCAAGCAATTACCTTAGATTGGTTTAATGTAAATCTCTCTTTTACAAAAGCTACCCATATTGATTCCCCTCAAGCAATACCAAGCACTTATTATATAGATCCAAATGCATGTTTAAAACTTGCTCACAACAAACCTTGTGAAATGTGTATGGAAGTTTGTACCTCAAAAGCTATAGATTTTGATCAAAAGCCCTTAATGAGAAATATTAAGGTAGGTGCTATAATACTTGCTCCTGGTTCAGGAATCCCCCCTTATGAAATATTAGAAAAATACGGTTATGGAAAGTATAAAGATATTTTACTTACTACTGAGGTGGAAAGATTAACCTCTGTATCTGGTCCTACAGAAGGTGAATTTATTAAAGAATCAGATTTTAAACCCCCTGAAAAAATTGCTTTTCTTCAGTGTATAGGCTCAAGAGATGTAAGAAATGATAGACTTTACTGTTCTTCTATTTGTTGTGCAATCTCAATTAAACAAGCTATTGTAATAAAAGAACATTATCCCTCTTGTGATATTACTTTCTTTTTTATAGATGTTAGATCACCTATAAAGGAACTTGACAAGGTCTTTGAAGAAGCAATAAAAAAATACAAATTCAAAATTTTAAAGACAAGGCCTGGAAAAATTTATAGAAAAAATAATAAAATCAATATTCATTATGTAGATGAGAAAGGCAAATTAAAAATAGAACCTTTTGATATGGTAATTTTATCTACAGGACTTTCCCCACCTGAGGATGCTCAAGAAATTGCCAAAATTTTTAAAATTGAACTTAATGAATTTGGTTTTGCTAAAACCAGTTCTTTAAATCCCTGTGAAACAACTTCTCCAGGAATTTATATTGCTGGAACCTTTCAAGGACCAAAAGATATTCACGAAAGTGTAGTGCAGGCTTCTTCTGCTGCAGCTTATGTATCAGAACTTTTAAAAGATGTGAGATTCTCCTCAATTGTAGAAAAATCTTATCCTCCTGAAGATGAAGAATTACTAAAGACGGATCCAAGAATAGGTGTCTTTCTTTGTCATTGTGGTTCTAATATAGCAGGGACTATTGATATGGAAAGTTTAGAAGAATACGCTAAAAATTTACCTAACGTAATAACTGTTGAGAGAGGAATATTTACTTGTAGCCAAGATTTTTTAGAAAAAATTAAAGAAAAAATTAAGGAGTATAAACTTAATAGAATTGTAGTAGCTTCTTGTACTCCAAGGACTCACGAACCTATATTTAAATCTACTTTAAAGGAGGCTGGATTAAATCCTGCCTTATTTGAAATGGCTAATATTAGAGAACAATGTTCCTGGATTCATTATGATGATCCAAAAAAAGCTACTGAAAAAGCAAAAGACTTAGTTAGAATGGCAGTAGTTAAAGCTCAAAAACTAAGACCTGTTACAGGTGAGGTAATTTCTAATATTCCTTCTGCACTTGTTATAGGAGGAGGTGTTGCTGGGCTTACTTCAGCTCTTTCTATAGCAGAACAGGGTTTTAAAGTATACCTTGTTGAAAAAGGAAAAAGCTTAGGAGGTCAGGTTAAAAAGATTAAATCTATAATAGATGGTGAAAATTTACAAACCTACCTTAACCAATTAATAAAAAAGACAAAAACTCATCCCAACATCAAAATTTATACAGAAGCTCAAATTGAAGATATTTCGGGATATACAGGAAATTACAAAACTTCTATCAAAATTGGCGACAAAAAAGAAATAATTGATCACAGTATAATAGTTATAGCAACCGGTGGAAAAGAATATAGACCTGCTAAATATCCTATTAACGGAAAAACAATTATTACTCAGCTTGACTTAGAAAAAATTCTTTATGAAGAGGGTCTAAACGAAAATATTAAAAAAGTAGTAATGATACAGTGTGCAGGTTCAAGAGGAGATGAACTGGATTATTGCAGTAAAGTTTGTTGTATTCATGCTTTAAAAAATGCAATGAATTTAAAAAAATTAAATAATGAAATAGATGTTTTTATACTTTATAGAGACATAAGAGCTTATGGATTTTATGAAAAATATTATTTAGAAGCTCGAAAAATGGGTATAAAATTTATAAGATTTCCTGATAAAAAGAGACCTAAAATTATAAGAAAGAATAAAAAATTTAAAGTAAAAGTATATGATACTCTTCTTCTTAAAGAATTAGAGCTTTATCCAGATTTAATTGTTTTATCAGTTGGTATTGTTCCTGAAAAGGATGAACATCTTTTAAATATTTTTAAAAATTTAGGAGTTTATGTAGATGAGTATGGATTTTTAAAAGAAACTCACATAAAAATAAAACCTGTTGAGACACCTACTGAAGGTATTTTTATTTGTGGTCTTGCTCATAAACCTCAACCACTACCAGAAGTAATAAATGAGGCAAAGGCATGTGCAGCAAAAGCAGGTACTTTCCTTGTTAAAAAATTCATAGAAATTCCTCCCATTTATGCAGAAGTTGATATTAATAGATGTATAGGGTGTGGTATTTGTAAGAATTTATGTCCCTTCTTTGCCATTGAAATGATAAAACTTGATAAAAAGAAAAAAGCTCAAATAATAAAAGCTCTTTGTAAAGGTTGTGGAGTGTGTGCTTCTCATTGTCCTGTTTTTGCTATTGAGATTGCAGGCTTTTATAATGATGCCTTATTAGAACAGATAAGAACTTTTAAAATAGACCTTTTTACCCAACAGATAAAAGAAGCAAAGGAGGTAAAATAAATGGAATTTGAACCTGCTATAATAGGTTTTATGTGTCATTGGTGAGGTTATACAGCTGCTGATGGGGCAGGTACTGCCCGCATAATTCATCCACCCTATTACAAAATTATAAGAGTTATGTGTAGCGGAAGAATTGATCCTCTTTTTATTTTTGAAGCCTTTAAATATGGAGCTGATGGAATATTTATAGGTGGATGTAAATTAGGTGAATGTAAATATATAGAAGGAAATTTTCAAGCCTTAATAATTGGTGAGTTTGCCAAAACTTTAATGAATGAAATTGGAATAAATCCAGATCGGCTTAAATTAGAGTGGATATCCTCCAATGAGTCAATTAAATTAGTTAAAGATTTAAACGAGTTTTTTAAAGTTATCAAAAACCTCGGACCCTTGGGAAAGGAAAAAAACTGGAATGAAAAAGATAAAATAGTATACCTCAATTCTGCTTCAAAGATTTGTCAAGACCGACAAATAAGATTTCTTCTTGGAAATATTTCAACAGAACTTAAATCCCTTAAGGATTTCTCCCCCTCTACTGTTGAAAAGAAAATAAAAGAAAAACTCATTGATAAGCTAAAAGCTAAATTATTAGAAATAACAATAAAAGAATTTGTACAAGAGGGTATAAAAGATTTTAAAACACTCTTACAAAAAACACAAGTAGAAAAGGAGGTATTGGAAAAAATTTATTTTCAAATAATAAAAAGTTGAAATAGGAGGATTTTGTGAATTTCACACAATTTCAATTTAATTTTGAATTGTGTTTTAAATGTGGAGCTTGCTCAGGGGTTTGTCCTGTTAAAAAGAGGATGGATGAATTTGATCCCAGAAAAATTATGCATATTTTACATCTTGGTTTTTTAGACAATTCAACTAAGGAAATTCTCTGGTATTGTGTTCAGTGTGGAAAATGTATTCCTGTCTGTCCTATGGATGTAAAACCTAAATATGTAATTAAATTTGTTAGAGATTCCATAATAAGAGACGGTCTCTCTAAATTAAATAATAAACCAACTCTTGTGTGGCTTCATTTTATGAGTTGTACAGGGTGCACAGAGGCTCTTTTAAGAAGTGAATTCCCCTCAATAAAAGAAGTGATTTTAGATGTCATTAATTTAGAGTATCATGAAACTTTAATGCCTGCTGCTGGAGAACAAGCAGAAGAAGTACTTCAACAAACTATAGAAAAATATAAAAAAAATTACCTATGTGTAGTTGAGGGAGCAATTCCTGTTAAGGATAAAGGAGTTTATTGCAAAATTGGAAATAAAACTGCATTGGAATTGGTTAAAAAGATTACTAAAAACGCAAAATTTACTATTGCATTAGGGACCTGTGCCTGTTTTGGAGGAATTCCTGCAGCAGCGCCCAACCCAACAGGAGCAGTAGGAGTAAAAGATATAATTGAAGATAAACAAAAACTTATAAATATCCCTGGATGTCCACCTAATCCATATAATTTTTTAGCTACTCTTTTTTATATTTTTATTTTTAATAAATTTCCTTCACTTGATGAGTTTAAAAGACCTATATTTGCTTATGGTGGAGTAATTCATGATTATTGTGAAAGATTGGATTATTTTGAGGAAAAAAAATTTGCAGAAGCTTTTGGAGATGAAAAACATAGAAAAGGTTATTGTCTTTACAAGCTTGGGTGCAAAGGACCTGTTACACATGCCAATTGCCCAGGAATTAAATTTTGTGGTAACTTAACATGGCCTGTAAGTTCAGGACATCCATGTATAGGGTGCACAGAACCACATTTTTGGGATAAATTTACCCCCTTTTATGAACCTGTAGAAATTGAAAAATTTCTGAAATGAACAAATTTGAATGTAAAAGGTGTGGTTCCTGTTGTAAAGGCGAAAGTACTATTAGTCTTTCTAAAAAGGATATTTCAAGAATTGCTCAATTTTTAAATCTTTCTGAAGAGGATTTTTTAAATTTATATACTATTAAAAAAGGAAAATTTAGAATAGAAATGAAAGTAAAAGATGGGTTTTGTATTTTTTTTGACAAAGAAAAAAAACTTTGTAAAATTCATCCTGTTAAACCTGAAAAATGTAAGGAATGGCCTTTAATTTCTGCTATTTTTGAAGATGAAGAAAATTTTAAAATTATTCAAAATTCTTGCTTAGGTCTAAAAGATTTAAATTGGGAAAAATTAAAATCTTTTAAAAACTTGCATAAATAAAAAAATGTTTTAAACTTATAATAAATTTATAAAAATTGCAGGAGGATGAATAAAAATGACTGAAGAGAAATTAAGATTTTACAAAAGTTTAGGATTAAAACTAACTCCTCAAAGATTAGCAATTCTCGAATTTTTGGAAAATAACAAATCCCATCCTTCGGCTGAGGACATTTATAATGCATTAAAACCTCGTTTCCCAAGTATGTCTTTTGCTACAGTTTATAATACATTAGAAGTACTTACAGAAAAAGGATTAGTAAAGGAAATAAGTGTTGAAAGTACGAGAAAAAGATTTGATCCTTTTACCCATCCTCATCATCATTTCTTTTGTAAAGCCTGCAAAAAGGTTATAGATATTGAAAACATTAAGGATAATTTAAATATTCCTGAAGAAATAAAGGATTGTGAAATAACTGAGTATCAAATTATCTTTTTTGGTTTTTGTCCAGAATGTAAGCAAAAACATAAATCCCATTAATCTTGACAAGAAATAAAATTTATATTATTTTATAAATTTGCAGATAGAAAAGGGCCCGTAGCTCAGCTGGTTAGAGCCACCGGCTCATAACCGGAAGGTCCCAGGTTCGAATCCTGGCGGGCCCACTAATAAATTTATGTTTCTTTATGTAAAAGATATCTGTAAGTTTTTAGAAAATATAGCTCCTCTTCAATTAGCAGAACCCCAAGATAATAATGGATTACAAATAGGTTCCTTTTTAAATCCTGTTTTTGGTATACTCTTAACTGTAGATGTTTCAAAAGATGTAATTTCTTATGCCTCTGAAAAAAATCTCAATCTTATTATAAGCCATCATCCTCTTATTTATAAACCTTTATCAAATATTATCCAAGAAGAATACAAAGGAAAATTAATATATTCTATTATAAAGAAAAATCTTAATTTAATTTCTTGGCATACACCTCTTGACAAAATATCAGATGGAGTATCAGAAGCTTTTATAAAAGCTCTTAATTTAGAAGGATCTGATTTTATTCTCAAAGAAAAAAATGAAAATTTTGGACTGGGAAGGGTTGTATACTTAAAAAAATCTATTAAATTAAAAGATTTGGTTGAAAAAATTAAGGATCTTATAAATAGTTGGGTTATGGTAGTAGGAGACTTAGAAACCGAGATAGATTCCTTTGGTTTTTGTGGAGGCTCAGGGGTTTTTCTAAAAGATGAACTTAAAAAATTAAGAATAAATACCTTAATAACCTCTGATGTAAAATATCATTATGCAAAAGAAGCCCATGAAGAGGGTTTTAATTTCATTATTATAGATCATGGAATTTCAGAAAGTTTTGTTTTACCTTTCCTTAAATTAAAAATTCAAGAATTTTTAAAAACCCATAATATAAATATTCCAATAGAAATATTAAGAAACGAAAGTCCATATAAAATTTTTGTTTATAAAAGGGAGGACTAATAAATGCAAGAAGAAATATCAAAACTTATTGAATTACAAAAAATAGATTTAGAAATACTTAAAATTGAAAAAAATATGCAAGAGATCCCTCAGTCTTTACAAAAAGCCCAAAAAGAAAAAGAAGCACTGACAAAAAAAATAGAAAACCTAAATCAAATTATAGAAGAAAAGAAAAAGCAAAAAGATCTTTTTGAAGAAGAATTAAAACAGGAATATCAGAGATTAAAAAGTACACAAGCTCGATTAATTCAAATAAGAGGTACAAGGGAATATCAACTTCTCCTTAGAGAGATTGAAGAAATCAAAAAAGCAAATAAACAAAAAGAAGATGAAATTTTAAAACTAATGGAAGAGATAGAAAATTTAGAAAAAGAAAAGGAAAAATTAGAAGAAGATATGAAAAAAGTAGAAAGTGTTTTTGAAGAAGAAAAACAAAAATTTGATTCCTTTTGTGCTAAACTTTCTATAAATAAAAATGAACTTTTGAAAAAAAGAGAAAAAATTGCTAAAAAAGTTCCTTCTAATCTTTTAAGAAAATATGAAGCTCTAAGAGAAAAGAAAGGGGGATTAGGAATAGCTCCTGTTGATAATTATATATGTGAAGGGTGTCATATGGCAATTCCTCCTCAACTTTATAATGAATTACAAAAGGATAACAGATATTATGAATGTCCCCATTGTAAAAGATTAATTTACTACAAAAGAATTTATATTCAGGAAGAATCTCAAAAAGAGGAAAATAAACCTTCTTTAAAAGAAGCTTCTTCATCTTAATTTTAATTATTTTTGATGAACTCTATAATTTTAAAACTTTCAGAAGATCTTTCCAATCTTAATGAAATTGCAGAAAAGGTAGCTTTTTATTTAAAGGAAGATAAAGTGGGAGCTATCCCTACAGAAACCTTTTATGGTCTTTCTGCAAATCCATTTTCAGAAAAAGCTATAGAAAGATTATTTTATCTAAAAAAAAGACCCTTTAACAAACCTATTCTTTTACTTATAGGAAATTATGAACAGCTTTTTCTTGTAGTAAAAGAGGTCCCACCTATAGCTGAAAAATTAATTTCTAAATTTTGGCCTGGACCTTTAACTATAGTGTTTAAAGCAAAAGAATCTGTCTCTCCTTTGCTTACAGCTAAAACAGGAACTATAGGAGTAAGGCTTTCTTCCTCTCCTGTAGTAAGAAAAATATGCGAGGTATTTGGAGCCCCAATTACAGGAACAAGTGCTAATATAAGTGAGAAAAAGCCATCAAGAAGTGTTGAAGAAGTATTAAATGAAATACCAGAAGTAGATTTTGTTTTAGATGGAGGAATCCTCTATGCTACTTCGCCTTCCACTATTGTTTCAGTAGTAGAAAATAAAATTTCTTTAATAAGAGAAGGGATAATTTCCTTTGAAAAAATTAAATCCCTATTGATTGAAGATAATTTTCTATAGAAATTACTGCTACTGCTCCTTCACCACAAGCAATAACAATTTGTTTTCCTATTTTACTTCTGCAATCTCCGGCTGCCCATACTCCGGGAAGAGAGGTTCTCATTTCTACATCAGTAATAATAAATCCTTCATTATCTAATTCTATCACACCCTTTAACCAATCAGTATTTGGCTCATAACCTATAAAAATAAAAATTCCTGAAACTTTAAGGGTGCTTTTTTCTCCTTTTTCTTTATTAAAAATTTCTATTTCTTCTACCTGGTCTTTTCCTCTAATTTCTGTAACAATTGTATTCCAAAGAATTTCTATTTTTTCTTCTTTAAAAACTCTTTCTTGTAAAATTTTAGTTGCTCTAAAAGTATTTCTTCTATGAATAAGATATATCTTTTTAGCAAATTTGGTTAAAGAAAGTGATTCTTGTAAAGCTGTATCACCTCCACCTACTACAGCTATAATTTTATCTTTAAAGAAGGGTCCATCGCAGGTTGCACAATAGGAAACCCCTTTTCCTGTGAATTCTTTTTCTCCAGGAATATTTAATTTTCTGGGAGAAGCACCTATAGATAAAAGAACAGTTTTAGAAGTTAAAATTTCATTATTATCTAAATAGAGATTAAAAAAGTTATCTTTTTTTTCTAATTTTTTGACCTCTCCTTGTTTAAAATTTAAACCAAGTGTTTCGATATGCCTTCTAAATAAATCAGCTAATTCAAATCCTGTTATACCTTCTGGAAAACCGGGATAATTTTCAACAAAATCTATAAGAAGAAGTTGTCCACCAATCCCTATTTTATCAACAAGAAGAACTTCTAAAAGGGATCTTTTTGCATAAAGATAAGCAGTTATTCCTGCAGGACCTGCACCAACTATTACTAAATCATACAACTTCAACTCTAATTTTTATTCCTCCTCCAACTCTATCTCTAAATAGGAGTGCCCACATTCATAACATTTTACATCTAATATATTTCCTAAATGAGCTACATATAAAGTATCTCCTCCACAAAATTTACAAATTTCTCCTATATTTTCTTCTTTTATAGCATTAAGTATGTCTTCTTTAATTTCTTCAGGAATATCTGGATCAAAAATCACTTTCACCATCTCCTCCCAATCTTTAATTCATTAAAAATCTTATCAAAAAAAACTATTTTGTAAAGATAATTTTATGAAATTTTTTAAAAAATTTTTAAAAATTTTTTGAAATTATGGTATCTTTTTGATAAATATCTCTTTTATAGGGATAATCAATTAAATAATGAGCTCCTCTTGATTCTAATCTTTGAAGGGCTGATCTGGTTATTAATTCTGCTACTATAGCAATCTTTTTTAATTCCATAGTATCAAGATCAAGATAAATACCTGGCCAGTTTTCTTTTATTTCTTTCTTAATAAATTCTATTCTTTTTTGTGCAAATTCTAACATTTTTAAACTTCTCACTATACCTACAAAATCCCACATTATTTTTCTTATTAAATCCCAGTTATGAGAAATAAAAACTTTTTCCTCTTTTATTTCTTTAACAGCCAATTCTTTTATAGGAGGTTTTTTAAAGGACATATCTTTAAGTTCTTCCCAAAGCTCTTTTATTTTTAAGCTTGCTTGATGAGAAAAAACAAGGGCTTCAAGAAGGGAATTTGAGGCAAGTCTATTTCCTCCATGAAGACCTGTACAAGCACATTCTCCTATAGCAAATAAATTAGGAATATCAGTTTGGCCCCATATATTGGTGTAAATTCCACCACAAAGATAATGAGCTGCTGGAACAACAGGAATTGGCTGAGAGGTTATATCAATACCATATTTTAAACAAGTTTCATATATGAAAGGGAATCTTCTTTTTATATAATCTGAAGGAAGATGAGAAATATCTAAGTAAACGCATTCAGCTCCTGTTTTTTTAATTTCCATATCTATAGCTCTGGTAACAACATCCCTTGGAGCAAGCTCTTTTCTAACTGGATCGTATTTATGCATAAATCTTTTTCCTTCTGCATTTAAAAGAACTGCTCCCTCACCTCTTAAGGCTTCTGAAATTAAGAAATTTTTTGCCTTAGGATGATATAAACAGGTAGGATGAAATTGGACAAATTCCATATTGGCAATTCTACATCCTACTTGATAAGCAAGAGCTATTCCATCACCTGTAGCAGTATCAGGATTGCTGGTATAAAGATAAACTTTTCCTGCACCACCTGTACAAAGAGCAACAACCTTAGCTAAAAATACCACAGGTTTTATATGGATAAGATCAAGAACCAAGGCGCCTAAAATTTTTGATGGTCTTAGTAAGTTTTCAATTAACAATTTTACAACAAAGCAGTGTTCAAGAATTTTTATATTATTTTCCTGTAAAACCCGTTCTATAAGTACATTTTCTATAGCTCTTCCAGTATAATCTCCTACATGAAGAATTCTTCTTCTTGAATGTCCTCCTTCAAGGGTTAAATGAAATTTTTCTGGGTTTTCTGGATCCTTATCAAAATTTACTCCCCATTTTATAAGTTCTTTTATCCTTTCTGGAGCTGATTTTACAACCAGTTCTACTACTTCTTTTTTACACAAACCATCTCCTGCAATAAGGGTATCATTAATATGGAATTCAAAATTATCATCCTCCCCCATCACACAGGCTATGCCTCCCTGAGCTAAGGAGGTAGCTGTTTCAAATGCTCCTTTTTTAGTAAGAATAGTAATCTCTCCTAAATCTTTAAGTCTTAGAGCAAGACTCAAACCTGCAATTCCAGAACCTATTATAAGAATATCTGTCTTAACAATTTCCATTCTTAAATTTTCCTTTAAATAAGAGGGGCTCTTTGTAAAAAATATTGTGTTAGTTCTGGACCACTTTTAAAAATTAGCGGAGATTGAAAAGCCTCTCTTTCGCAGAATTTTATATCTCTTTTTTTCTTTTTATGCTGAGTTACATCAAAAATAGCAAAAGGAACAGGCTTTGCTGAATGAGTTCTTATAGAAATAGGAGTTAAATGATCACAGCATACAAGGATTCTATATTTTTTAGTAACCTCATTTATTCTCTCAAGAAGATATCTTACTACTCTTCTATCAAATTCATTTATAGCTTTAATTTTTAATTCTAAGGAACCTTGATGAGAGACCTCATCAGGGGCTTCTACATGAATAAGAACAAAGTCGTGATCTTTTAAAGCTTCTAAGGCATAATCTACTTTACCCTCATAATTAGTATCTATATATCCTGTAGCACCAGGAACATCAATAACAGTCATTTTAGCAAGTTTACCAAGCCCCCTTACTAAGTCTACAGCACTAATAACAGCCCCTTTTAAACCCCATTTTTCAGAAAATGGTTCAATTTCAGGGGTCCTTCCTTGCCCCCAAGGCCATATAGCATTAGCTGGAGGTAAATTATTTAGTTTTCTTCTTAAATTAATGGGATGTTTTTCTAAAATTTCTATAGCTTTAATTATAAATTCTTTTAAATAGGGCTCTTCATCATAAGCTTGGAAAGCAAACCAAATACTTTTTCCTAAAAGATCATGAGGAGGATAGGTTTGAAGACCTCCAGAGCCTCCTCTCCATATAAGAATATGCCTATAACTTACTCCTGGGATTATCTCAATTTTATCTGTTCCTGCATTTCTATTGATAGCTTCTATTAATTCAACTGCCTCTTCTGTAGAAATATGTCCTGCAGAATAATCTTCCATAATAAGGTCTTTACCTTCAAATTGTATAGTTACAAGATTACATCTATAAGCTACATCTTCAGGTCTTAGTTCTATGCCTTTACTTGCTGCTTCAATTGGTCCTCTTCCTGTATATTTTTCCTCTGGAGGATAACCTAAAAGCCCCATTATAGCCACATCAGAACCAGGGTGCATATTAGGCGGAATAGTTTGGCAAATTCCTATTTCTCCATAAGAGGCTATAAAATCCATCCCAGGAGTAATAGCTACCTCTAAAGGAGTTTTATTTTTTAATTCTTTTATAGGAAAATCTCCCATACCATCACCAATAAGAAGTATATACTTCATTCCTTTTGGTGGAGGAGAAATTTCTTTTAAGAGCTTAAACTGAAAAATTTCCTCTTGTGGAAGAGTTTCTTTCTTTTTTCTTCTTCCCATTTAATAAACCCTCTCTTTATTTTAAAAACTTGGCTATTAAAAAGGCTAATCTAAAAAATAAGAACAAAAATAGAGTTAACAAGATCTGAGTAAAAAAATCAGTAGGAGATAATAAGAGAGATAGCACATAAAAAAAACCGAGAAAATAGAGCCTTCTTTTTTTATAAAATTCCTCAGTAATAAGTTCTTCCTTTATTAATAGAGCAAAAAATAAAGGGATTTGAAAAACAAAAACAGAAAATAAAAGAACTCTTAATACAAAAAAAAGAAAATAGTTAATCTTAAGGTTAGCGGAAAAATCCCTACCAAAGAAGAGAAAAACCTTTAAAATTGCAGGAATAAATAAAAAATAGCCTACTAAAAGACCTAAAATACCAAGACTAAAGGAAACAAAAAAAAGCTTTTTAAAAAATACCTTTTCTGGTTCATAAAATTCTTGAGAAATTGCTTTCCAGAGACGAATAAGTAAAAAAGGAAGAGATATAGTGAGTGCTAAATAAAAAGAAGCTCTTAAAATAACAAATAAAGCCTCCTCTAAACTTGTAAAAACTAAGGGCTGACCTTTAAGGATTTTAAAATAGGGAAACATTAAATAAGGGAAAAGACGAGGAAAAAGAAAAAGAAGGAGAAGCCATAAAATAAAAAAAAGAGATACATAAATTATAAGTTCTCTTCTTATTCTTTCAAGAACATCAACAGCAAAAATCTTAGGAAAAATTATCCTTTTCATCAGATTTGAGTGGATTTTCTATTATTTGAGTTGAAGCTTCTTTAATTTCTTCCATTTCTTTTTTAACCTCTTTAATTTCTTCTTTAAATTCCTTTTCCACTTCTTCAATTTCAAGTTCTCTTTTTATATCTTCTATACCTTTTTTAAGTTCTAAGGAGAGTTTTCCTAAAAATTTACCAATTTCAGGAAGTCTCTCAGGACCAAGAACAATTAAGGCAACTAAAAATATAATAACAGCTTCTGAAAAACCTATATTAAACATTTATATACTCTCGAGGAATAGATTTTCCTAAGTTACAAAAAAGCTCATAGCTTATAGTTCCTGCAAGGCTTGCAAGTTCATCGGCAGGAACTTCTTCATTTTTTCCTCCAAGAAGAATAACCTCATCTCCTATTTTAGGATTTTCAAGCTCTGTTATATCTAAATAAAGCGCCTTCATAGAGATATTTCCCACTATAGCAACTCTTTTTCCTTTACACCAGGCAAATCCTTTATTACTTAAACTTCTAAGATATCCGTCTCCATATCCAACAGGGACAAGACCAAGATTGGTTGCCTTTTTTGCTTTAAAATTAGGACCATATCCTGCATATTCTCCTTTTTTTAATTTTTTTATCTCAACTATCCTTGATTTTAAAGTCATAACAGGATAAAGTTTTATAAGTTCCCTTGCTTTAAAATTAGGATAACCTCCATATAAACTAATTCCTGGTCTAACAAGATTTCCTTTCTCAGGTAAAAATATTATACCACCTGAATTGGCAAAATGAATATACTTAGGAATAATTTTATTATTTTTTAATTTTTCTAAAGCCTCTTTTAATTTTTTTAATTGAATTTGGGTTAATTCGTGTTCTGAATTTTCTGCACAAGAAAGATGGGTCATAAGTCCTGTAAGTTTAAGAAGAGGGAAACTTTTAAGTTTTTCTATAAATTGGTCAAGCTCTGAAAAATTAAGACCAAATCTATGCATTCCTGTATCAAGCTTAAGATGAAATTCCCATTTAATATTATTTTTTTTAACAAATTCTTTTAACCACTCAAAGGTATTGAAATTAGTAACTACAGGAATAATTTTTAAATTATACATTTCAGGAAGCCAATCTTTTTCAAATCCTGAAAGAAAAAGTATAGGCTGAGAAAATCCATTTTTTCTAAGGACTGAAGCTTCTTCAGGTTCAGAAAGACCAAATCCAAAGATTCCTTCTTCTGAAAGGGCTTTTGCTACTTCTAAAATCCCGTGTCCATAAGCATCATTTTTTATAACAGGTAAAATTTTTGTATTTTTGGGTAAAAATTTTTTTAAAGCTCTAAAATTTTTTTTAAGATTTTTTAAGTTTATCTCTAATTTTTTATACCAAATAATATTAGCTCTCCCTTTTCACTTTACTTACGTAGTCTGAAGCTGAAAGACCAGCTATACAACCTTCTCCAACAGCTTTAGCTACTTGAAGAGGAGGACCGGTTATATCTCCGCAAGCAAAGATTCCCTCTACATTAGTTTTCATCTCTCTGTCTACTTTTACATAATTAAAAGTTTCAGGATCAAGCTCTATTCCGAGAGGTGCGAGAAGCTCTAAAGGCCCTTTTGCTCCTTGCTCAATAAAAATTCCATCAACCTCTAAAATACTTTCATCTTCCAATTTAACACCTTTTACCTCATTTTCTCCTATTATCTCAACTGGCTTTAGAGTAAGAATTTTTATTCCCTTTTCTTCAAGAGATTTTTTTTCTTCAGAAGAAAGTTCTCCTTTAGAAAAATAAAAATAAATTTCCTTAGCAAATTGGGTTAAAAATTTTGCTCCCCAAATAGCAGAACTTCCATCTCCAATAACTATTACTTTTTTTCCTTTATAAAACCAGGCATCGCAATCAACACAATAGGAAACACCCTTTCCTATAAAATCCTTTTCCCTCTTAAAAAAGCTTTTTTTTCTTTTTACACCCATAGCTAAAATAAGAGCTATAGCTGTAATTTCCTTTTCCTTTTCTGTAATAAGCTTAAATCCTTTCTCAAGGGGTTCTATTTTTATAATATCTTCTTCAAGGATTGTAACCTCAGCTTTTTTAAGTTGTTCTATTCCTGCAGATAAAAGCTCTTTTCCCTCTATTTTTTCTTTAAAACCAAAATAATTTTCTAAATGAGCATAATTAAGGGCACTTTCTGAGGTTTTACCAAATATAATTACTTTATTTTTTCTTCTTCCCGCATGAATACCTGCCTGAATACCTGCAGGACCTAAACCTATTATGGCTATATCATAATCCATTTTAACCCCTCTTTATTCTTCTTTTTTATTTAAATAGATTCCTGTATTATTAAGTAAATCTATTTCAGAAACTTTTATTCTATAATCTTCTTCAATCCAGTGATAAAGATCTGCAAGTTTGCATTCCTTAGAACAAAATGGTCTATAGGGATTATTTTCCCAAGTGGTTTTCTTTTTACAAATGGGACATTTAACTTTTAATTTACTACCCATATAGCCCTATCATCAAAATAGGAAATTATTTTTTGACTTACAGAACCAAGGAAAAACCCTTCAATACCCTTTTTCTCTCTTCTACCTAAAACAACTGTTGTGTAATCTCCTTTTTTAACCTCTCTAATTATTTCACCTGCTGGACCTAAAAACCCTCTTTTTAATTTAAATCTAATTTTATTTTTTTCTATAGAAAATCCGTTCTCCAATATTCTATTTTTAAACTTAGTAAAAATTTCTTTATACTCTTTATTTTTTACTGATTCTATAAGTTCTTCTATGTTTCCTTCAAAATATTTTAGGTCTGAAAGGGGATGAAAAATATGAAAAAAAGTTATTTTTATATCCTTATGGTTTGCAAAAATAAAACTAACATAATCAGCAAGTTTTAAACCTGTCTCTGAGAGATCAAAGGGGACAAAAACTCTTTTATTCCATTTGTCTCCTCTTATAAGCCAAACAGGAATAGGGCTTGAAACAATTAGCTTGTGAGTTACTCCTCCTAAGATATAGGTTGCAATTTTTGAAAGACCCCTTCTTCCTACAAGGATTGCATCAAAAAGATTTTCCTTAGAAAAATTTATTATACCCTCTGCGATATCTCTATATTTAAAAAGCACTTTGGTATAAATTTTGGCTGGTAGGTGTTCTTTTAATCTTTCTGAAACCTCTTTTAATTCCCTTTCTGCTTGAAGAAAAACTTCTTTTGCTTTTTCTTCTAAAAATGCTTCTTTTTGAAGTTTTTTATAAAGGTCTATTTCTATACCCTGTGAAGCTGAGGGATGGGGAATAATTTTTAAGAGTGTTATTTCAAGTGGGAGGTTTGAAAAAAGCTCTTTTAAATAGAGAACAATTTTTGCACTTGAAGGGGTTCCGTCATAACAGACAAGGAGATGGGGATCTATTTTTTTTACATTTTCCATGGTGCTAAAGTTCTGCTATTTCTTTTTTTGCCTCTTTAAGTCTTTCTTTTACATTAAGATAACCTGTTGCCCCAGGTATTTCTCTTCTTTTAAAAAAATTTTCCATAGTTAACCATTCATAAACGTCTTTTTCTATAACCTTAGAAAATTTTTTAAATTCTTCCAGTGTAAGAGCTTCTAAAGGTTTTTGATTTTTTTCTGCGTAAAGAACGATTTCTCCTGTGATATGATGAGCCTTTCTAAAAGGAATCCCTTTTGTAACTAAATAGTCTGCAAGCTCAGTTGCAAGAAGATATCCCTTTTTTAAATGAGCTTCTATATTTTCTTTTTTTAATTTGATACCCCCTATTAGGAGCTTCATCATTTTTATGGATTTTTTTGTGTTTTCAAGAGCTTGGAAAAGAGGAGGTTTATCTTCTTGAAGATCTCTGTTATAGCTTAGGGGTAGCCCTTTTAAAAGGATGATAAGTTGAAATAAATTACCAGCAACCGATGCAGTTTTCCCTCTTATCAATTCTAAAGCATCTGGATTTTTCTTTTGAGGCATAATTGAGCTTCCTGTACAAAATCTATCGGGAAGATCTATAAAATCAAATTCTTGAGTTGACCAGAGAATGAGCTCCTCGCTAAGTCTTGATAAATCAAGCATTATAAGAGTTAAAATAAAAAGAAGTTCTAAAATAAAATCTCTTGAGCTTACTGCAAAAACACTATTTTTTGTTATATCTTTAAAACCAAGTTTTTTAGCTATTTTTTCTCTATTTATATTAAAGCCACAACCTGCAAAGGCTGAACTTCCAAGGGGACAGATTTTAAGTCTTTTTTCGTAATCTTTAAGTTTTTCTAAATGATGTTTAAACATTTCATAATATGCCATAAACCAGTGAGAAAAAAGGACGGGTTGGGCATGCTGAAGATGGGTAAAGCCAGGTATAATAATTCCATAGTATTCTTCTGCCTTAGCAATTATACTTTCTAAAAGAGCTTTTAATTCTTTTTTAAGATTTTCTACCTCATCCATTAAATAAAGTCTTAAATCTGTAACTACTTGTTCGTTTCTGCTTCTTCCTGTATGAAGTTTGTAAGCCACCTCCCCTATTTTTTCATAAAGTGCTTTTTCAATATTCATGTGTATATCTTCATAACTTTTGTTAAAAACAAACTTTCCGCTTTTTATTTCTTTTTCTATTTCTTTTAAGCCTTTTTTGATAAGATTTAGTTCTTCTTCTGTTAGGATATTGGCTTCTTTTAAGGCTTCTGCGTAAGCAAGGCTTGCCTTTATTTCGTAGGGTGCAAGGCGATAATCAAAGGAGATTGATTCGCTAAAGTCTTCAAAAAATTTATCTGTATTTTCTTTGAATCTTCCGCTCCAAGGCTTTTTTTCCATAGTTTTCATATTTTACCTTGCTTTTATTTTTTTACCACACCTTTTATTTCTACCACTTCCGAAGTGGTAGAAAATTACCACTTCGGAAGTGGTAGGGTTTAGAATTGTTCTAAAATAATGTTTTTTATGAGGTTAAGGGATTTTTGGTAGTCTGTTCTATCTTCTACAAATTTTTTATATTCTTTCTTTGAGAAATCAAAAAACCTTTCTTTTACGCACATTTTTGTGTTTTCAAGCCCTATATACTCTCGATAAGATGAATATTGCCATTCTTCTGGTTTTTTAACTAATCCTGCTGTAGTAGGATTGAGGTGAATATATCTTGTTAGATGTAATAATTGTTCTTGTGAAATAACTTTTACTTTCTTAATTTTGCTTTCCCAAAGAGGACCTTTTCTATTAATCTTTTTATTAAAATATCTTGTGTAACTATCTAAAACTCTTCTCATATATTCAGAAACTCCTCTGTCTAAAACTTCATATAAAGCTAAATGGATATGGGTAGGCATAAGACAGTAGGCAATAATTTCGACAAAAGGATTTTCATCTTTTAATTGATCATGATAGAGTTTGGCTTTGTGATCTAAAGTTATGTAATAGGAAAATTTTACTTTAGGATTGTATTGATAGTATTTTAAAAGGTCTAACATTCTTTGGTAATCTTTTTCATCTAAGAATATTTTAAATCCGGCAATGCTTTTTGTTAATACATGGTAAATTCTGGTTTCTTCCATTTTTATCCTCCATCCTTATTCTACCACTTCCGAAGTGGTAGGAGGTGGGGATAAAAAAAAGGGGCTGGGGAGAAAATCCCCCAGCCCCTTTTTTGCGTGGGTTAAAAGAGGTTAGAACATGATTTGAGCCTGGACATAAACATCAGTTATGTTATCTTCTAAGTGATTAGCTTTAAGATAATCTGAAGCAAGATCATCATAATTTACATTATCTACTCCAACTGTTAGACGAGCAGCGTTTCCAACGATGTAGTAGTTAACTCCTACTGCCCAACGATACATTTCTAAGTCTTTATGAGCACCATCTGCTTCAATGTATTCATATTTTGCATAGAGAGCTGGTTTACCAATACCAACTACACAATCATATAAAATTTGTCCCTGGATATACCAATAATAGGAGCTTTCTTTCTTCCAAACGCCTTCTTTACTAACTAAATGAGAGTCATCAAAATAGGTATAGGCACCTTCTAAATTGATAACTGCTGGACCTAACTTTTTCTCTAAGAAGATATCAACATTATATGCATCAATATCAAGCTCTTCTGCACCTTTTAATCCAGCTATAGCACCACTTCCTAATTTTTCAAGTGTATCATCTGTTACTCCAGGAATTAAAGCTCCACCTACTACGCGACCAGCTTTTATATCTATACCCGGAACTACTGTTGCATCAACTACTGCAACATCCTGACTAAAATAGGATAGACCAATAGTTAATTTATCTCCTTTTTTGCCAAGATAGGTGTCATGTAACCATCCTCTTCCTGTAGTTTTAGTTTCAGGAGTAAAACCAAGCATAGTAGGAGTAAATTCAATTCTTGCTACATAGGCAACATCTTGCAAAGGTTTCCTATCACTTGCCTGATTAAAAATACCAAGATCATATCTAAACATTCCACCAGCAATTTCACCATGAAGAACTGCACCACCATCAAAAAGTCTTAAAAGACCATTTCTCCAATAAGAGAAAATACCATGAGGATCATAAATCCAATCTGACTGAATGATGTAAGAATAACGAGCTTCTTGCTGGTCTCTGGTAAAGGGGATACGGATTTTACCAAGTCTTAACTGAAGCTCAGGTAAAAAGACAAGGTTAATACCACCTTCAGAAAGTTTGGCAGTAGTATCACGACCTGTTTTAAGACCTAAACTAGCTAAAAGATCATATACACCACTTGAATAAGCACCAGCTGTTACTACTTCACCGTAGAACTGAACGATCTTATTGATCTGACCTTCAATGTTAAATCTTGCATCAACTACATCAAATACATTAGTGTTGTAATCAATTCCATACTGCTTATCTTTTGCCCTTTCATCAAAATTTACATACCTTACCTTCATCCAGTAGCCAAGATCTGCAAAAGTCTCATCAGACACCTTGATTTGAGCTGCATCACTTGAAACTACATAACCTAAAACTAATGCTCCTGCAATACTTAAAACTTTCCACTTGCTTACCTTCATACTACACCTCCTTTCTTTTTTTCTTTTTAATTAAAAAATTTTATACATCTTACCTCTTTTGTCAAGTCTTATTTTCCTAAGTTTTTTAAAAAATATAATAAATTCCTTATCTTTTGTCAACCTTTATATTCCTTAATTATACTTAATTAAAAAGTATTTTTATGATTTTTATCGTCATTTTTAAAAATTTCTTTAATTTTTCAAAAAAATTTTATTTTTTTTCATAGGTGCTAAAAGGCTCAAGGCGAATTTTTTCACCAAAAAGGAAGATTTTATCTTTTAAAACGGCAACTACCCCAAAAAGCCCATCTATTTTTTTTGCTTTATTTAGGATTTTTTTAAAGTCTTCAGAAGTTTTTAAAAGGTTCCCAAAGGCTGTTGCAAGGGCATCTGCAATAGCTGTGTCTTTATGAATAACTGTTAGGGCATCTGCATTTCCAAAACTAAGGCTATGCCCGATTTTGGCAGAAGAAGTGCAAACTCCACAAGGCATAAGCTCTTTTTTTATGAGAAGGGCAATTTTTCCTGAAAAAGGAGAATCTCCTGCAAAAAGCAAAACCCTGGCATCTTTTTTTAAGGCTAAAAAGATATCTCCTCCGTTTTCAACTGCAACCTGAGAGGTTAAGCCTTTTTCAAGAAGGGCTCTTCCAACTTTTTCTGCAATTGCTCCAGCAACAGAAGCCATGGGACCAACTTGAGCAACCATTCCTGCTTTAAGCATGGTTCTTACTATTTCAGAGGCTTTAGGATCATAAGGAAGGGGTTCAAGACTTTTTAAAAAGAGAGGATTTTTTAATATGTATGCCTCAAGAGGAAGCCTAATACTTCTTACAAGGGCTAAAGTTTCTAAGGTTAAGTCTTTTTCTGCAAGAACAAAAAGGTCTGTCTCCTTATAAACTACTCTAAAAGTTTTTAAAGAGGTTGAAGAAATGGTGCGATAAAAGGGAATATGAGAATACTTATTCATAACTTAAAACTTTTTCGTAAAAATCATCTCCATAAATTGAATTTATAACTATTGCAGGAAAGTTTTCAACCTTTATTCTAAAAAAGGCTTCTGGACCAAGTTCTTCAAAGGCTATGGTTTCTACTTTTTTTATGAAGGAGTTTAAAAAAGCTCCTGCTCCTCCAAAGGTTGCAAGATAAACTGCTTTATATTTTTTTAAGAGTTCTTTTACTTCAGGGGATCTTTTTCCCTTTCCTATGGTTGCAGAGATTCCAAGCTTTAAGAAAAATTCCATATAGGGATCCATTCTTTTTGAGGTTGTGGGACCAGCTGAGCCTATAATTTTACCTGGGGGAGCTTTAGTTGGACCAACATAATAAATTGCCTGATTGGTAAAATCAAAGGAGAAAGAGCCCTCTTTTATAGCAGAAATAATTTTTTTATGGGTAAAATCTCTTGCACAAAGAAGCCAGCCTGAAATTAAAAGAAAATCTCCTGCTTTTAAAGGCTCTAAAATTTCCCTTTTTTCAAGGGGAAAGATAAGTTTATAAGCTTTTTTTACAAACTCAGGATAATAAGAAAGCTTCATTTAGAGGCAGGTTGCAGTTAATTGATCAACAAATTTCTTTTTATCCTTTTCGGTTTCTATTTTTAGAAGATCTGAAAGTTTAACCTGTTTGAGAAGGCATTCAATATACTGAGCTACCTTTTTCCAGATGTGATAAACCATACAATCTTCTATTTTTTCACAGCCTTCGGTTGGATCAATACAGGAGGCAATGCAAACAGGACCTTCAAGGGGCTCAAGAATATCATAAAGGGAGATCTCTTCTGGAAGCCTTCTTAAAACATATCCACCCCCTGGACCTCGGGAGGATTTAATTAAACGAGCCTGCCTTAAACGATTAAGTATCTGAGCAAGATATACTCGGGAAATCTCTTGATGATCAGAAATTTGGTCTAAGGTAACTCCTTTGGGATAGGCTTTTGCTATTTCATACATTGCTCTTACTGCATATCTTCCTTTGGTAGATAACTTAAACATTATTTTTCACCTCCCTTTAAAGGATTTAAAAAGAAAACTTTAATAATTAAGTTATAATATAAAATTTATAATATAAAATTGAAATATATCAAGATACTTTTTAAACTTTTATTGTTTTTAAATTTTATAAGTTTTTTTAAAAACTTTATTTTGACAAACTTTGATTGTATGATAAATTTTAAGCTATGCTTGACATAAAAATTATAAGAGAAAAGCCTGAATGGGTTAAAGAAAGACTTAAGACAAGAGGGGAAGATTATCCTATAGATGAGATATTAGAGCTTGATAAGAAAAGAAGAGAACTTATACAGAGGGTAGAAAATTTAAGGCATATAAGAAGAGAAGAGTCTGAAAGAATTGGGAAACTTAAGAAAGAAGGAAGAGAAGAGGAAGCAAAGGCTCTTTCTGAAAAGGTAAAGGCTCTTTCTGAAGAGCTTAAAGGTTTGGAAGAGGAGCTCAAAAAGGTTGAAGAAGAGCTTGAATTTAAAATGAGCTTAATTCCTAATCTTCCTCATGAGAGTGTTCCTTTTGGAGTTTCTGCAGAGGATAATGTGGTGGTTAAAAGATGGGGAGATATTCCTAAATTTGACTTTGAGCCAAAACCTCATTGGGAAATTGGGGAAGCTCTTGGGATACTTGATTTTGAAAGAGCTGGGAAAATTACAGGAAGTAGATTTGTAGTTTATTGGAATGAAGGGGCTTTGCTTGAGAGGGCTTTAATAAATTTTATGCTTGATCTTCATTTGAAAAAACACGGATATAAAGAGGTGCTTCCTCCTTTTATAGTTAATGAAAGGGCTCTTTTTGGGACAGGACAGCTTCCCAAGTTTAAGGTAGATCTTTTTAAGATTGAAGAATGGGATTATTATCTTGTTCCTACTGCTGAGGTTCCGGTAACTAATCTTCATCAAAATGAAATTTTGCCTGAAGAGATTTTGCCTCTTTATTATGTAGCTTATACTCCTTGTTTTAGGTCTGAAGCAGGTTCCTATGGAAAGGATGTTAGAGGAATTATAAGACAGCATCAGTTTAATAAGGTTGAGTTGGTAAAATTTACTACTCCTGAAACTTCTTATGAGGAATTAGAGAGCCTTCTTCTTGATGCAGAGGAGGTTCTGCAATTGCTTGAACTTCCTTATAGAGTGGTTGTTCTTTGCACAGGGGATCTTGGATTTGCAGCAGCTAAAACCTATGATATAGAAGTTTGGGCACCTGGACAAAATCGCTTTGTTGAAATTTCTTCTTGTTCAAATTTTGAGGATTTTCAAGCAAGAAGGGCAAATATAAGATATAGACCAAAAGGAGGAGGAAAGCCAAGATTTGTACATACCCTTAATGGTTCTGGACTTGCTGTGGGAAGAACTGTTATGGCAATTTTAGAAAATTATCAGCAAGAAGATGGCTCAGTTGTTATTCCTAAGGTTCTTCGCCCTTATATGGGAGGTCTTGAAGTTATTAAAAGGAAAAAATAAGACTAAAACACTCCCTTGAGGGGCAATATCCTTCTAACAGGGCAGACTCTATACTTTTAAAATATACTTTTCTTTTTATTTTTTTAGCTTCTGGGCAGTCGGGATGGTGAAATCTTTTTGAATTTTTGTTTCCAATATAGATAATATTTTTGGGCTCATGATTTAAGAGTGAAAAGATACCTTTTCTTTTTTTAATAGCCTCCTTTTGTAGGGGGAGGTATTTTTCATAATATTTAGCACTTCCTTCATAATAACAAACAAAGGCAAGTCCCTCTCTTACAAGAATTTCTGAGACTGAAGTTCCATTTTCAAAATAGAGCTCTCCAAGAAGCCTTCCATATTTATCTCTTTTTCTTAAAGAAAGCTCAAGATAAAAGGTTTTTCCTTCTGTGAGTGCTTTATTTAAATTATAGGCAGAGAGAGCAAATGGTTGGGGAATACCTTCTTGAGTATGAATTTCGGTAGTATCTATTCCGGCATATCTTAATCTTTCTCCGTTTTCAAGAATAACAGTATCTCCATCTATAGCTTTTTCAACTCTTACTTTAAGAAGATAGTCTTTTTTTAGAGGTTGAGCACTTTTTTGGCAGCTTAGAGCTATAAAAATAAAGAAAATTAAAAGGATAGAAAAAAGCTTTTTAAGTTTCATCTTTAGCTTTTAAATTTAGTTAGAAGTGGGAATAGGCTTTGCGGAGTTCAAGAAATTTTTTACGATCAAAAAAGCTTTCCTTTCTTTCTAAAAGGAGTTTTCCAATATACTCAGAGAGTTTTAAAAGGTTTTTAGCGGATTCTTGAGTTATACCCTTCTTATATTCTTCCCAGTTTTGATTTATCTCTTCATAAAGATTTAAAGCTAAATCAAGTTCGTTTTTCTTTATGGCAACTTCTATTTTTATAAGGGCTTCTTTTAGACTATATTTTTGCATTTAAATTAGTTTTTATATCTTCCCAGGCTTTTTTTAAGGTTTCAAGAGTTTCTATACTTTTGGTTATAATCTCAATATTATCTTCAAGGTTTGCTTTAACAAGCTCACTTATAAGTATATCATAAATTAGGTTTAAGTTTTTAGCAATCTCTCCTCCTTTTTCCATATTTAGGGAGCCTTGTAAATAGGCAATTATTTCTGTTGCTTTTCCAAGGGTTTCTGCTTTTTTCTTTACATTTTCAGGATTTTTAAGCCCTTCTTCTATGGCTTTTTTAGCTACTTTTAAACAAGATAGAGCTTTATTATAAAGCATAATTACCTGATCAAGGGGATGGGCATTTCTAACCTGGTTTTCAAGATAGCTTTGAAGATACATAAAAGCCACCTCCCACTTTTAGTGATTAGTCTTTTAATGTTTCAGAAATAGGTTTGGCAAGGCTTTCAAGTCTTTGCCTTAGTTGTTCATTATTATACATAAGGGTTTCTATTTTACTAAATTCAAGTCTTAGTTTTTCTTCCTCTTTCTTTAAAGCTTCCTGAAGAGTATTTATTTTTTGATTAATGCTTTCTATTTGGCGATCTTGGATAGATTTATAACTATTTATAACGCTTATTAAATCCTCTAAGGCTGAAGAAAGATTGTTTTTTACTTGATTAATTGCAGACTGAAGGGTGTTAGGATTTTCTTTTATAAGGGTGTTTAAAGTATCTGTATTTAGGGAGTATTTTCCATTATCATCTAAGTTAATTATGCCAAGGTTTATAAGAGGCTTCATAAGAGAAAAAATTTGAGGTTTAATCTGGGTAACTACTGCATTTCCCTGAAAAATTCCTCCCTTAGTAGTTTGAGAATTAATAAGATCTATGAGGCTATTTATCTTTTCTATAAGACTACTTAAATTTGAAGAAACTTGAGAATAGTCATCTTTTACAGAAAGATAGGTTGAGCCTTCTTTATAAACTGTAAGAGTAAGCCCTGAGATGATGTTATTAAAGGTATTAGAGGGGCTGGTAAAAGTATTTGAGCCTATTTTTATTTCTGCATTTTGAGCATTCTGTAAGGTTTCAAGACTTCCGAGTTGGGTAGGAAGATTACCTGAGCTTATTTCTATTACTGAGCTATCAATGGTAGTTTCTTTTGTGGAATTAGCTACATCTTTTTCAGAAAGCATAAGTTTATAAGAGGTGCCATCAAAAAGAATGGATGCCTCTATTTTATCTTGAGCTGAATTTATAGCATTGACAAGATCTTTTAAAGTACCACCTGAAAAATTGATTTCTTTTTCTTCATAAGTTGTATTTGAGGTCCAGTATCTTAAAGTAAAAGTTGTAGCACTAAGGGTTGAATTTAAATCATTTACCCCTCCTTGAGAAACTCTAATTTCTTCTTGAGAAAGCTTAGAAACAGTTAAATCTCTTATATTAAGGTTAGGGGTATCGCTTTGGGCTGTTGCTGAAAGTATATTTGAATCTCCTACAGTAACTTTTTTTCCTTTAAAAAGATTGCTTACATTTATGGTTCCTACAAAATTATTAAGTTCATTTAGGGCTCCTAAAAGATTACTTAAAGAACTTGCCTGGGCTTGAAGAGTTGCTCTCTTGTTTTGTAGGTTTTGAATATCGCGAGCCTTTGCCTGAAGAAGCCCTTGAACAATTGAATCTATATCAAGAAGACCTGTTATGTTACTCATATGAACATCAGCCATAATTTATACCTCCGCTTTTAGTAAAAGACCTCTTAAATATTCTTTATCAATTTTTTGCGATTCCAAAAATTTTTCTATATTTTTTGCAATTCTCAAGATCTCTTCTAAAGGAATTTGTCTGATAACCTCGTTTGTTTCTTTGTTGATAATTTTAAAAATAGGAATGTTTAGCTCTTGGTCTATTTCAACTCTTAGCTCTTTGTTAAGAGGATTGAGAACTTCATTTATTTTTTCTAAATATTTATCAAAGTTTTTAAAAATCCTCTGAAGTTCTCTTATGATTTCTTCTCTTTTTTTTATTAAATCTACATTAAAATTTGGATTTACAGAGGCTTTAACTCTATTTCCTGTTATGTCAATATTATTAAAGGTGTTGAAGTTTATAAATAGTCCTGGTCCTTTTATTTCCATTTTAAAACCCTTTTTTATTGTTTTTTATTATCGGATAATTTTTAAAAAACTTTAGAGTAATTTTTTAAAATTTGCAAAATTGAAAATTTGATTAAAAATTAAAGTTTTAATCTTTTGTGAAGAAATAATTTTAATAGAGGGGTTAAAATGAAAAGAAGACATTTTATTAGGATATGGGATTTAAAAAAAGAAGAGGCTTTGGGACTTATTAATAGAGCTTTAGAGTTGAAAAGAAATAAAAATTGGGAAAGAAAATTTATAGGGAAAATACTGGGGTTAATTTTTGAAAAACCTTCTACCAGAACAAGGATTTCTTTTGAGTCTGCGATGATTAAATGGGGAGGAAGTAGTATTTTTTTATCTTCTAAGGATTTACAACTTAGTAGAGGTGAACCTATAAAAGATACAGCAAGGGTTATCTCAAGATATATAGATATATTAGTTTTGAGAACTTATAAGCAAGAAACCATAGAGGAGTTTGCTAAATATTCCTCTATTCCTGTTATAAACGGGCTTTCTGATAGATTTCATCCCTGTCAGGTTTTATCAGATATAATGACTGTAATAGAAAAGGGAAAGGATCTTTATAGGGATAAGATTGTCTGGATAGGAGATGGAAATAATGTAGCACAGTCTTGGATTGAAGCAAGTGCACTTCTTGGTTTTAAATTAGTTTTAGCTTGTCCAAAGGGATTTGAACCAGAGAAGGAGCTATTAAAAGAAGCAAAAGAAATATATAAAGCTCAGATTGAAATAGTAGATAATCCAGAAGAAGCAATCAAAGGAGCTGAAGTTATTAATACTGATGTATGGATAAGTATGGGACAAGAAGAGGAAAGCGAAAAAAGAAGATTTGCTTTTAAAAATTTTCAAGTAAATAATGAACTTTTAAAACTTGCGGATCCTTCAGCAATAGTTCTTCATTGTTTGCCTGCTCATAGAGATGAAGAAATTACAGAAGAGGTTTTAGAGGGGCATCAATCTGTAGTTTGGGATCAAGCAGAAAATAAAATGTGGCTTCATATGGCACTTATTGAATTTTTATTAGAAAGTAATTATATTTATTAAATAAAAAATTTAGAATTTTGAGGAGGTTTTAGCTATGGATTCTATTAAAAAAGATTTTTTTGTAAAAATTAGGTATCATTTAGAGTTAAAAGAGGAGAAAGCTCCTTCTTGGTTTTCTCAACCTATGGAAGCAAGTTTTATTTTAGGAAGAGAAGCTATTCCTAAAATTATAGAGGAGGCAGTGGTTGGGAAAAAAGAAGGGGATGAAGTTGAAGTAGTTATCCCTCCTGAGTCTGCTTATGGACCATATCTTCCCTATTTAATAAAGGAAGTTGATATAAATACACTTAAACATCCTGAAAAGATTAAGGTTGGAGAATGGTATGAAGAAATAAATAAATATGGTTCAAGGGTTTCTTTTAAAGTTTTAGAAATTAATGGAGATAAAATTAAGGCTGATTTTAATCATCCTGCTGCTGGAAAAACTGTAATTATGAAAATTAAGATTTTAGAAGCAAGACCTGCTACTTCTTTTGAAATTTTATCTGCTGAATTTAGAGCCTATGGATGTGGCACCTGAAAATAATCTATTGGCCGATGGATTCGGCTAATTTCTAAATTTTTATGCCCTTTTTAGAAGTAAAAGACTTAGTTTTAGGATTAAAGGATAAATATCTTCCTTTAGTTGATAAAGTTAGCTTTTCTTTAGAAAAAAAAGAAATTCTTGGAATACTTGGTGAAAGCGGTTGTGGTAAATCTCTTACAGGATTTGCTCTTTTAAGACTTTTCCCACCTGGAATAACTCGGTATTCTGGAGAGGTAATTATAGATGGTATTTCTTTATATGATCTTCCTGAAGAGGAAGTTTTAAAGCTAAGGGGTAGAAAGGTTGCTATTATTCTTCAAGATCCTTTAAGTTCCCTTAATCCTGTTCTTACCATCGGAGAGCAAATTGAGGAGGTTTTAAAGTATCATTTTAATTTAAGTAAAGAAGAAAGAAGGGAAAGGGCAATTAAGCTTTTAAAAGAAGTTGGTATGCCTGATCCTGAAATTAGGATAAAAAGTTATCCTCATCAGCTTTCAGGAGGCTTGAGACAAAGAGCTATGATTGCTATGGCTCTTGCAGGGGAACCTGAACTTTTAGTTGCTGATGAGCCAACTACTGCCCTTGATGTAACCTTACAAACACAAATTCTTGAGCTTCTTTATGAGTTAAATCAAAAAAAGAATTTATCCATAGTTTTTATAAGCCATGACCTTGGAATTATAAGATGGATTGCAAATAGGGTGTGTGTTTTTTACGCAGGAGAAATTGTAGAAACTGCACCTACGGAAGAGCTCTTTAAGAATCCTTTACATCCCTATACCCAAACCCTTATTGAATCCTACCCAAAGGAAGGGAAAATTAAAAAAGTTTTAAAAGGTGGAGTGGTTAATTTAGCCGAAAAACCAAAAGGTTGTAGATATTTTGAAAGATGCGAAATTTCTTGTGAAGAGGGAAAAGAAAAACATCCAGAACTTATTTCTGTTAAAAAAGAGCATTGGGTGAGATGTTTTAAATATGGCTAAATCTGTGGTTGAAGTTAAAAATATCTGGAAAAGTTATGAAATTAAAAGATGGGGCTTTAAAAGGATTTCCTTTTATGCATTAATAGATGTTAGTCTTAGTGTTTTTGAGGGAGAAAGTGTAGGGATCTTAGGAGAAAGTGGTTGTGGAAAAACTACCTTAGGAAAAATTATTCTTGATCTTGAAAAGCCAGATAAAGGAGAAGTTTTATGGTTTGGAAAAGGTCTTAAGAATCTTACTAAAGAGGAATATAAAATTTTTAGACCAAAAATCCAAGCTGTTTTCCAAGATCCCTATTCTTCTTTAAATCCCAGATATAAAGTTTCTGATATTCTTTTAGAACCCTATCTTATAAATGTTGAAAAGGATAAAGAAAAGGGGCTTGAAAAGGCTAAAGAGGTTTTAAGTTTGGTAGGTCTAAGGGTTGAAGTTTTAGATAAATATCCTCATGCCTTAAGTGGTGGAGAAAGGCAAAGAGTAGCCTTGGCAAGAACTTTAATGGTTTCTCCTTCCTTAATTGTCCTTGATGAACCAACTTCAGCCTTAGATACTACTTTAGCAGGTCAAATACTTGAACTTCTTAAGGAATTTAAAAGGAGTTTTAATCTAAGTTATATTTTAATAAGCCATTCTTTACCTGTAGTTCTTTATCTTTCTGATTGGATTATAGTAATGTATTTGGGAAGGGTTGTTGAAATTTGTAAAAAGGAAGTATTTTTTGAGACCTCACATCATCCTTATACATTAATGCTCTTAAATGCATATCCAGATCCTTTTTCTCCTAAGGCTCTTTTTTCAAAAAAAGTAAAAGGAGAAATTGCAAGTCCTCTTTTTAGACCAACTGGATGTGAATTTCATCCAAGATGTGAAGAAGCTGAAAAATTTTGCAAAGACTCTGTTCCCCAATTAAGAAAAATAGGAGACTCTCAATATATAGCCTGTTTTAAAAGATAAAAAGAGCAGTCTTAAGTGATTAATTTAAAGTTAAAAATTGAAATAAAAGAAATTTAAAAAAAATTAAAGAATGAGTTAAAAAATTAAAGCTTATGAATTTAAAATCCCGCAAGATAGCTATCATTCAATAAATAAACCCTAAGAATGAAAAAGCTTCTAAGAGGATTTAATTTTAAGTAATTGATTTTTTGAAACTTTTAAGATTTAAATTTAGATTTTTAAATCTGTCTTTAATCGGCTTTATTGGAGTTTGTATTAAAAAATTTTTAGGATAATTTTTTATTTTATCTATGGGTCTATCTATGAGTCCTAATTGGGAAAGGATTAAGGGAAGATTTAAAGAGCTTTTGCCGGAAACGATTTTTAGAGTCTGGTTTTCCTCTCTAAATGGGGATATTTTAGAGGATAGTTTAATTATAGAGGTTCCTAATGAATTTACTAAAACTTGGCTACAAGAAAATTATAAAAATGTTATTAATCAAGTTTTGATGGAATTTGGTCTTAAAGATATTAAATTTTTGGTAAGTGAAAAAAAGAGCCCAGAACAATTAATTATTCCTTACAATCCGATTCAGGTTGTTGGAAGAAGGCTTTCTCCTAAATATACTTTTGAAGATTTTATTGTAGGAAAATGTAATGAATTTGCTTATAATGTTTGCTATCAGATAGCTGAAGAAAGACCCAAAGGTTATTTGGTTTATCTTTATGGTGATTTTGGATTAGGAAAAACTCATTTAACACAGGCTGTAGGAAATGTTTTAATTTCTAAGGGATCTGAGAGGGTCTATTATTTAACTGCTCAGGATTTTCTTAATTATATGATGAAGTATTTGCGCTCTGGAATGGTTGAGGATTTTAAAGAAAAGATAAAAAATGGATGTGATATTCTTTTATTAGAGGAAATACACTTTTTATCTGGAAAGGAATATACTCAAAATGAACTTGCCTTTCTTTTAGATTATCTTCTTGATCAAGGAAAAACAGTAGTTTTTACTTCTTTAAAACTTCCTCAGGAACTTCAAAAAATGGAAAATTCTTTAAGATCAAGACTTTCTTCTGGATTATTAATAAGGCTTAATAGTCCTGATTTTGCAACCAGAAAAAAAATTATAAGACATAAGGCAAAAAAACAGGGATACAATTTTCCTTATGAGGTAGTTGAATACTTAGCTCGTCAGATAAGAGGAGATGTGAGACAGCTTGAAAGTGCTGTGCTTGGTTTAATTGCCCGCTCAAGTTTACTTAAAGAACCTATAAATCTTTCCTTAGCAAAAGAATTAGTAGAGGAAATTGGAATAAAAGAAAACTCTAATCAGGTAGAAATGATAATTGAGACGGTATGTAGATTTTTTGGGGTGCCAAGAGAGGATATTTTTTCTTCTTCCAAAAAAAAAGAATTAACCCTTGTAAGACAAGTAACTATTTATTTTTTGAGGAACTTATTAAACAAGTCTTTAAAGGAATTATCATCTCTTTTTAAAAAGGAACATTCTACAGTTATTTATAATCTTAAAACCTTTGAAAATAAATTAAAAAGGGATTTGGGTTTAAAAGTAAAGGTAGATTATCTCTTTAAGGAAATTTCAAAAGAGTTGTCTCAAGAAGGATCTGAGATAAAATATGAACTAAATGAATGAGCTTTTTCCTTCTAAATTTTTAAAAGCCTTAGAAAATCTCTTAGGAAAAGAAAGGCTCTTAAAAGAAAAAGAAGATCTTTTTAGTTATTCCTATGATTCTTCTTCTTTAATTAGACTGCCTTCTGCTGTTGCTTTACCAGAAAGGAAAGAGGAAGTAATTGAAATTTTAAGACTTGCTCAAGAATATAAAGTTCCTATTGTTCCAAGGGGAGCAGGAACTGCAACTACAGGAAGTCCTTTGGCGCATAAAGGGGGATTAGTAATTTGTTTTTCAAGAATGGACAGGATACTTGAATTCAATGAAGAAGAAAGGATTGTAAGAGTTGAGCCAGGGGTTTTAAATGGAGAGCTTAAAAAATTTTTAAAAAAATATGGCTTTTTTTATCCTCCAGATCCCTCAAGTTATGAATTTTCAACTATAGGAGGAAATGTAGCAACTGGTGCAGGAGGGCCAAGGGGATTAAAATATGGAACTACCAAAGATTATGTACTTGCCTTAGAAGTAGTTCTTCCTGGAGGAAAGGTTTTAAAAACTGGTCCCTCAACTTTAAAATGCGTAGTTCCCTATAATTTGACTTCTCTTTTTGTTGGTTCTGAAGGAACCTTAGGAGTATTTACAGAAATTGTTTTAAAAGTAATTCCTCTTCCTCAAAAGCGAATTCTTTTTGTTTCAGCTCATGAAAGAGAGGAAGAACCTTTGGAGATAATTACAGAAATTCTCAAGAAAAAATTAACCCCTGCTTGTGCTGAATTTATTGATAAAACAACAATTTTAGCTCTTTCTAAAAGCAAAGGAAGTTTACCAATTTTTGAGAATAAAAATTTTTCATCCCTTTTATATTTAGAACTTGATGGAGAGGGAGAAATTCTTGAAAAAGAAAAAGTTTTAATAGAAAGATTTTATAAAGATTTAGGAATTTCCTTTGAAAAGGCTGAAGATGAAGGTGATATTGAAAACCTATGGGAAATAAGAAGAACTATTTCCCCTTCTTTGAAAGTTCTTGGTAAAAAAAGATTTGCTGAGGATGTGGTTGTACCAAGAAGATTTATGAAGGATCTTCTTTTTAAAATAAGAAAATTGGAAAAGGATTGGGGGCTTTATATTTGTTGTTTTGGTCATGCAGGGGATGGGAATTTTCATGTAAATATACTTTTTAATTCAGAAAATGAAGAATCTGCTATAAAGGTGAGAGAGAACGTTTTAAAAGAGGTTATAGAGCTTTCTGGAACTATTTCAGGGGAGCATGGAATAGGTTATATAAAAAGGAGCTTTGTCAATTGGGAGCTTAGTCCTTTACAGATTGAAATAATGAAAAAACTCAAAAAAGTTTTTGATCCAGAGGGGATACTTAATCCACAAGTAAAAATTCCAGATTAATATAGCTTTAACTTATGACCCTTTATAATAAATTGAAAAGACTAATTGGAAGGGCTCTTTTTCGTTATGAAATGTTAAAAGATAAAGATTATGTAATTATTGCTCTTTCAGGGGGAGAAGATAGTTTAGTATTGGCTTATTTTTTAAAGGACTGGCAAAAGAAAATGAGAATTGATTGTAATTTTTTAGCTGTTCATTTAGATATGGGATTTCCAAAGGATGAAAATAAATATCAAGAGGGGGTAAAAGAACTTGAAGAATTTTGTAAATCCTTAGAGATTGATTTTTATTTTTCCAAAACTGATTGTGGAATTCAAGCTATAGAGGCTTTTGAAAAAGATATAAGTGCTCCTTGTTTTGTTTGCTCCTGGCATAGAAGAAAATATTTATTTAAATTAGCTCAAGAAAGGGGAGCTAATAAACTTGCCTTTGGGCATCATTTGGATGATGCAATTATAACTTTTTTTATAAACATGTTTTATCATGGGGAACTCTCTACTATTCTTCCTCTCCAAGAGATGTTTAAAGGGAAGCTTTATATTATAAGACCTTTAATTCTTGTGGAAAAGGATTTAATTTCTCGCTTTGTAAAGAAAATGAATTGGAAAGTGCTTGAAAATCCCTGTCCTTTTTCTAAGGAGACAAAGAGAAAAGAAATAGAAAATCTTTTAAATACTTGCATCTATCCTTTAAATCCCAAAATTAAAAGAAACATAGCTACTGCTATTTTTAATCCTAAAATCGAATATTTACCCCGCAAAGTCTGGTAACCCTTTTCGCACTTACGAAGTGAGATAAATTAGAATTATTTTAAGTTTTCGCACTTGCGAAGTGGGAAAAAGGAGGGGTTATTTGAAAAGGTTGTAGTAATAGAGGACGGTTCGTACGTAGTTTTGAGTTTCTGAATAAGGGGGGATACCTTTATAAAGTCTTACCTTTTCAGGACCTGCATTATAAGCAGCAAGAGCAAGTTCTAAATCTCTAAATTCCTCAAGAAGTTTTTTTAAGTATAAAGCTCCACCTTTTAAGCTTTCTAAAGGATCGAAAGGATTACTTACTCCTACAAGTTCTGCAGTAGTAGGCATAAGCTGCATAAGACCAAGAGCACCTTTGGGGGAGACAGCCTTTGGATTGAAAGAAGATTCTACTTTTGCGATAGCTTTAAGCAAAGCTGGATCTAAAGAATAAGCTTGAGCAACTTCATTAAACCATCTTTCATCTATGTTATAATAATTTGAAGAAAATCCTGTTTTAGAAATAAATTTTCTTGGCTCTTTTACATAAACTTGACATATTTTTTCTGGAAAAACACCTTTAAAATTGGTAAAAATTACTTCTCCTGTTTGGGGATCTTCACATTTATAAATATCAGCATAAGCTTCAGAAAAACCTAAAATTAATAGAAAGAGCAAAAGCTTTAAGATTTTGCTCATATTATCAAGAATTATTATAAATTTTCTATTTTTTGTCAAGGCTTACTTTATTATATTTAATTTGACTTTTCGGCAAAAATCTATACAATATTAAATATTAATGCTTAAAACTTATCTATATCCTATTCTTGTTTTTATCATCTCTATATTTACTGGCTTTGTTATTAGGTTAATTTTTAAAAATAGGATTTCCTATTTTAATCAGAAATTTAATTTAGGACTTTCTTTTAAAACTATAGTATTTTTTTCAAACATTTGGTTTTTTTGGATTATTTTACTCGGTATCTATCTTTCCATTTCCATAGCTGAGTTTCCTGCAAAATTTCAGCAAATAATTAATTCTATAAATAAACTTTTAATCATTCTTTTTATAATTACCTTAGCTTGGGTTTCTGCAAAGATTGTTGTAAGTTTTCTTAATTTTTACATGAGAGAAAGAACTGAGCTTCCTCCAAGAGTTTCTATTATTGAGATAATTATAAAAATTGTAATCCTTTTTATAGGTTTTATTTTAATTTTAGACACTTTACACATAAATATTACTCCTTTTATAACTTCCTTAGGGATTGCGGGTTTAGCAGTGGGTTTAGCTTTGCAGGATACTTTAAGTAACTTTTTTGCAGGGCTTCATATTTTAATGACTAAACAAATAAAACCAGGAGATTATATTTCTATTGAGGGAGGATTTGAGGGATTTGTAGAAGATATTACCTGGAGAAATACTACCATAAAAACAGTTTCTAATAACTTAGTGATTATTCCTAATTCTAAAATTGCTTCTTCAATTGTAACTAATTACTTTCTTCCTGATAAGGATTTAGCTGTGCCTGTTCAGGTTGGAGTAAGTTATGATAGTGATTTAGAAAAGGTTGAAAGAATAACTCTTGAGGTAGCAAAAGAGGTAATGAAAGAGGTTCCAGGAGGAGTTCCTGATTTTGAACCTTTTATAAGATATCATACCTTTGGAGATTTTAGTATTAATTTTACGGTAGTTTTAAGAGTTCAAAGTTATACAGATAGATATCCTGTAATTCACGAATTCGTGAAAAGACTTCATAAAAGATATAAAGAGGAAGGGATTGAAATTCCATTTCCTATAAGAACAGTTTATCTAAAACATAAAAATTAAAATTTAGTCTCAAAATGTTGAACCTTTTAAGTTTACTTTTAAAAAATTATGCGCAATATTGATATTATGGGAGTAAAGTGTAAGGGTTTTAGCCTTATTGAATTTTTCATAGTTATAGCAATACTTGCTATTTTAGCAAGTATAGGTTTTCCTTCTATTCAAAAACTTTATAGAGTTTATAAATTTAATCAATATGCCTTTGAACTTGAAAATACGGTAAAATGGGCAAAGGTTACTGCTATGGAAAGAAGTTCTAATATTTCTATTTGTTTAAATGGAAATGAAATAAGAGTTTATGATGAAGGAACTAAAAGGAGCCCTTCTTGTTCTGGAAATTTATTAAGAATTATGAAAATAAATGACACCTGGATTACCCCTAGTATTTCGGTTGCTTTAAGTAAATCTGGTCTTATGTTTGATCCGAGGGGATTAGCTATTTATGGTGGTAATGTTTGTATTACAGATGGTGAGAGATACTTTAAAGCAGTATTACAAAGTGATAGAGGGGCTATAAAGATTGAGGGTGGAAGTGGAAGATGTTAAAAGTTAAAGGATTTACTTTAATTGAGGCACTTATTGCTATATTAATTACTGCTATCTTAGCAGTAATTATTGCAGGACTTCTTACAAGCTTTGCTTTTAAAACCTCAGATAGGGTAATTCTTTCCTGCTTAGTAGAGGGAGCTTCTTCTGGAATTTCTGCTTGTAAAGGAGGGAATAGTATAAATTCTATTAATTGTGGAGGTTATACAGTTCAAATAGAGATAAATGGCAATTGTCCTCCTGCCCCTGGAACTTGTTCAGAAATTACAGCAACTGCTAAAGTAAAGGGATTAAGTTTTTCTTTAACTGACAAAGTTTGCAATTTTGATTAAATTTAAAATGAGTTATTTTATTAAAAAACAAAAAGGTTTTACTATAATAGAGGTTTTAGTAGTAATAGTTCTTTGTGCAATTATTATAATGGCTGCTCTTGGGCTTTATTTTGCCTCAGATAAAATTTTTAAGCAAACAAGACCCATTTCTGATGTTCTTGAAGAAATGAGAAGTGCCATAGCAACCTTAGATTTTGTTTTCTCAAGGTGGGGAGTGGGGGTTCCTTGTTATAATAATACTTGTAATGAAGCTATTTCAGAATGTGTAGGACCTCCACCCGATAATTATCCACCTTATAATAGGCTTTGTATGTCATGCAATAGTGGGAACCTTATTTCAGGATGTAGTGATATAGAATTTTATGCAAATCTTGAAGGATATGGGTTTGTGGTTAGTGTTAATGGAACTCAGGCAAATCTTATAAGTTGCAGGCTAAGAAATACAGATTTATCTAATGATACTTATTATATTTGGGAGGGTGATAAAGTAGTAAATTATAATGGTACAAATCTTCCAAAATATAAGCTTAACTTAAATTCAGATGATGATAATAAAGATTGTATTAATTTCGCTGGGGGTCCTAATGTTCAACATAATGTCATAGTGCAGGAATTTAATGGAACTGGCAACTACACACTTCAGCCAGGAGATGTAATAATGAGAGTGCCTTATAAAGTAAGATTATATGCAGATTACGACTCTAATGATAAAGAATATTGGCTTTATATTAAAAAATTTGATATAGGAAGAGGAACAACTTATACAACAAAGCTTGGAAGAGTAAAGGATTTAAATTCTTTTAAAGTTTATAGTGAGAGAAGAGCTATAAAAGTGGAAGTTGAGTTTCAAAGCCAATCTAAGCCAGAAAAAACTTTAAAAATAATAAGATACTTTGCCCGTTAATAGGGGGTGTAACTATGAAGAAAAAAGAAAAAGGCTTTGCCCTAATAACTATTTTAGTTTTCTTTTTGGTTTTATTAATCTTAGGTGTAGGAGGGGCAATTATTACTCAATTAGGATATTTTTCCATAGCTTCAGAGGCTAAATATAGTGTTGCAGAGAAAAATGCAAATAAAGGATTAATGAAAGCTTTAGAAAATGGGAATTGTAGTAATGATACCTCCGAAGGTATTTTTGGCGGATATAGAGTGATTGCTGCAAAAGACGATGGATACAATTATTGTTTTGTTTGGTCAGAAGGGAGGTATTTGGGGGCAAAGGTTGTAAAAACTACTATTTTTTCTTTAAAGGCTTCAAACTGGGGTGGAGCTATGTTTAGAAATTTAAATAATTTATCCTTAGGAGGAAGTTCCGGAGGAGGAAATGCTGCTATTATAGGATATGATAGCCCGGAAAACAATTGTACTGACCCTGATTCCTGTAGAGCTCCTGCTCTTGTAACAGGAAACCAGATTGATCCAGGAAATGTTGTAATTGCTTGTAATACTAACCCAAATAACCTTGGGAGAGGTCTTGTTTCAACCGTGAATCCCTATGTATATGACCCTAATTTATACAATAAAGATTTAACTTCTCAACTTTTTAATGCAGAAAACAGGGATCAACTACTTCAAAGTTTAAGCGATAATTTCAAGGTGGATTTTGAAAATGGAATGCCTAAAGGATTGGTAGATCCTGAAATTAAATTAAATGTAAATAGTTGCACTGCTTCGGGTAATACTATAACCTGTGGATCAGGAAGCAATGCAGATGTGTTTACTTGGGTCCCTACAGAAGGAGCATATATATACAATAAAGACCTAAAATATTATTCAAAAATAGACCTGGGGAATGCTCAAATAACTTTTAATAATTTCTTAGGAGGAGGTTATATAGCAGGAGGTAATATAAGTTTTGATCAAAAAGCTACTGTAAATCCTACATCTCCTGTTTTAAATATAAGTCCTTCACCTCTTGTTTTAGTTGCAAGAGATCAAATTAATCTTAGTGAAAACCAAATAAATATTTCTAATACTTTTATGTTTGCAAAAAATTATAGTATTACTGCTAATGGTTTAACTGTAAATGGTGGGATAATTTATAGTGGAGGAGAAGATGGCATGTTAAATATAAACTTACGAAGCGGCTCCCAGCTTGGTACACAGGACCTTCCTATTCTTATAATATCTGATAATCAAATTAGTATAAGTGGAAGTGGAAATCCAGATATTTGGGGATTAATATTTGCAACTCAAAATAATACTTATTTAAATACTGGTAACGGAGATTTTAAGATCCATGGAGCAATAGTCAGTAATTCTTTAACCGGTAATAAAATAGACCTAACAGGTAATTTTGAAATCCGTTTTAATTTTGCAACTTTAACAAAACTTACTAACTTTTTAAGAAATTACAATCTTCTTAAAATACCTGTATGCGGAACAAGTAGGCCAAAAAATCTTTATACTCTTTTCACTATAAGAACTTATTAATAAGTAAAAAGATAAATAAGGCTTGCTAAGGCTAAAAAAGGACCAAAAGGGATTTCTGTCTTTAAATTTAGCTCCTTTGATATCCCTTTAAATTTATAAAAAAAATATACTCCTAAAAAGGCTAAAATTCCTGTAAAAGAGGCTAAAACCAAAATCCAGTAAAAACTTTTGTATCCTAAAAAAGCACCTATTCCTCCCATAAGCTTAAAATCTCCCATACCCATTCCGTCTCTTTTAGAAAATTGATAATATATCTCATTTATTAAAAAAAGAAGTCCAATCCCTGAAAGGGAAGATAAAAGACTTTCCCCAAAATTAAGCAAAGGATTAAAATTTATTAAAGAAAAGATTAAGCCTCCCAAAATAAGCCCAAAACTTAAAAAATCAGGAATTTCTTTTATTCTTAAATCTATAAAAGTGGTCGGGATAAGGAAAACTACAAAATAGGAAAAACAAAGAAAAGCGCCCCATCCATAAAGGGATTTAAATTTTAGATAAACTAAAAGTAAAAAAACTGCAGTTAAAATTTCTACTAAGGGATAAATAATAGAAATAGGAGCTTTACAATAAGCACATTTTCCTTTTAAAATTAGATAAGATAAAAGCGGGATATTATGATACCATTTGAGGGTCTTTCCGCAATAGGGGCAAAAAGAAAATAAAGGCTTTTTAATAGATAAACCTTTGCTCCACCTATAAATTACTACATTTAAAAAACTACCTATGCAAAGACCAAAAACAAAAATAATAAATTTCATTTTGGATCTTTTAAGTTATTCCTCTATTTTTTCTTCTGTAGAAGTTTTTTCTGAAACTTCTTCTCCAATTTCTTTAAGAGCGGTTTGATAAGCTTTTTTAGCTTCTTCTATATAAAGAAGTGCCTTTAAATAATAGTTCCATACAGGACGCATATTTTTATCTATATCAATTATTTCTATACCAAGCCCAGGGTTTTCAGGAGTACCGTGATGGACAACTACTCCATAAATAGGCACAACTCCAACATCTGGGATTTCTACTTCAAAATAAACGAGTTTTTCAATGGGAATTTTCTTATCTGTTTTTATAAAACATCCTTTGTAAGAAATATTTTGAACTTCATAAGGCTTGTCTTCCTCAGGAAAAAAGGCACGAAGCTTAGTTAAACATCTTGGATATCTTCTAAGATCTATCATTACTTAGCTCCTTTAAAATTTTTGGTATAGTTTCTGCTACCTCTGTAGCAGTATAACCAAAGGGTCCTAAATTTTTGCTCAAATATCTTCCTGCGGATCCATGTAAATAAACTGCAAGAGAGGTTGCTATGAAGGGTTCATATTTTTGTGCTATAAAAGCTCCTATAAGACCTGATAAAATATCTCCCTGACCTCCCTGAGAAAGACCAGGTTCATCTATAGAAGATATACCACATCTTCCATCAGGAGAATATATAATACTGTGAGGTCCCTTTAAAACTACTATAGAATCTGTTATTTCAGAAAGTTTTTTAGCAGAACCTAAACGATCTTTCATAATTTCCTCTTTAGGAATTTTTAAAAGTCTTACTGCTTCTCCAGGATGGGGGGTTAAAATTTTGGGTGCTTTATAATTTTTTAAAATCTCAGGATTTTCTGAAAGATGAGTTAAGGCATCAGCATCAATAACTAAGGGTATATTTAACTCAGATATTAATTCAAAAAAGAGTTTTTTAATTTCTTCACTTAATCCCAAACCAGGACCTATAACTAATACACTTTTATTTTTAGCTAATTCTAAGAGGTCTTTCAGATTTTTATAAGATATTTCACCTTTATCATTTTCTTCAAAGCCTGCAGTTAAAATTTCAGGAATTAAGGAACAATATATATTTTGAAGAGTTTTAGTAGAAGCAAGAGTTACAAGTCCTGCACCACCTTTTAAACTACCAAGGGCACAAAGAGCTCCTGCTCCACTTTTCCCTCTACTTCCTGCTAAAATAAGCACATGCCCAAAGGTTCCTTTATGGGTATAACCTTTTCTTGGTTTTAAAACCTTTTTAGCCCAATTAAAATCTAAATATTCTCTTTGAGGAGCCTTTTCTTCAATAATTTTTTTTGGGAAACCAATAGGCACAATTTCAAGCTTTCCTGTATACTCTTTTCCAGGATAAAAAAAATGCCCTACCTTAGGAAGTTCAAAAGTTACTGTTAAATCAGCCTTTACCGCAGTTCCTAAGATTTGTCCAGTCTCAGAACATACTCCAGAAGGTATATCAACTGCCACAACTTTGGCTTCTTTTTTTATTTTATAAGCATTTATCTCCTCTATTATTTCCTTAAAAAATCCCTCTATTACTCTTTTAAGACCTGTGCCAAAAATAGCATCTACAATAATTTGAGGAGAATAAAAATAAAGTAAATCTTTAAAAGCAAAAATATTTTCAGGTTTTTCTAAAGAAAAATTTAGTTTTTCAAGGATTTTTAAATTAGTTAGAGCTTCTCCTTTATATTTTTCTTTATCACTAAGTAAAGCTACTTTCACTTCATAGTCTTTATCCCAAAGATAACGGGCACAAACCATTCCATCTCCACCATTATTTCCTGGTCCACAAACAATTAAAACCTTCTTATATCTTTCTAAGGGGAAATAATTTAGAATATTTTCTGCTACTCCTAAACCAGCTCTTTCCATTAAAATCTCTGCAGGAATACCAAGAAAACTAATTACAAATTTATCAAGTTCCTTCATTTCAGAACCAGTGATAACTTTCATGATAGCCTTTTGTAATACTTGCTTTTATTTTAATTTTCCTAAAATTACAACTATACTTATAGTATATTCATTTTCATGAGATAGGGCAAGTAAAATTTTTTTACCACCCCTTTTTTTAAATATTTCTTCGGCTTTACCTTTAAGTTCTAAAAAAGGGGTTCCTTTCTCAAAATCTCTTTTTAAAATTATTTCTTTAAAGGAAAAGGGACTATATCCACCTACAGCTTTAAAAAAAGCCTCTTTTGAGGCAAAAGAAGATGCAAGATGAAAGGCAGTATTTTTTCTTTTAAGAGAATATTCTATTTCTCCTTCTGAAAATATTTTTTTTAGAAATCTTTCTCCATATTGATTAAGCAATTTTTGAATTCTTGGAATATAAACTAAGTCGATTCCTATTCCTATTAGATCCATTTATTTTTAGCAAGTTCTTCTATAAGATTAATTCTTCTTTCGTGTCTTCCTCCTTCAAAGGGTGTTTCTAAAAAGGTTTTTACAATTTCTATTGCCATAACTTCACCTATGAGTCTTCCTCCAAGAACAAGGATATTTGCGTTGTTGTGAAGTCTTGCCATTTTAGCAGAAAAAGGTTCATGGCAAAGGGCTGCTCTTATCCCAGGAAATCTATTAGCAAAGATACTCATCCCAATCCCTGTTCCACAAATAAGAATTCCTAAGTCTGCTTCTTTATTAAGAATTTTTTCTACAGCCTTTGCTCCATATTCAGGATAATCTACAGATTCAGGAGAAAAACAACCTACATCTATAACTTCATAATTTTCTTTTTTTAAAAATTCTTTTATTTTTTCTTTAAGGAAATAGCCTGCGTGATCTGAGGCTATTACTATTGATTTTCCCATTTTTTAAAAACTAAACAGGCATTATTACCACCAAAACCAAAGGCATTAGAAAGGGCTATTTTAATATCTGCACGACGAGCATAATTAGGAACATAATCAAGGTCACATTCTGGATCAGGATTTTCTAAATTTATAGTAGGAGGAACTATTCCTTCATAAAGAGCGAGAACAGTTATTACTGCTTCTAAACCACCTGCTCCTCCAAGTAAATGCCCAGTCATTGATTTAGTTGAAGAAACCATTAATTTATAAGCATGTTCCTTAAAAACACTCTTTATAGCCCTTGTCTCAGCTACATCATTGAGAGGGGTACTTGTTCCATGAGCATTTATGTAATCTACTTGAGAAGGTTCAATTCCTGCATCTTGAAGAGCTAATTCCATACATTTTGCAGCACCTTCACCATTGGGAGGCGGAGCTGTCATATGATAGGCATCTGAATTAAAACCATATCCAATTAATTCTGCATATATTTTAGCCCCTCTTTTTTGAGCATGTTCCAAATCTTCTAAAATCAATATTCCACAACCTTCTGCTACTACAAAACCATCTCTTTGAGCATCAAAGGGGCGAGATGCTTTTTCAGGCTCTTCATTTCTTGTAGATAAAGCTTTCATAACCGAAAATCCAGCTATACAAAGGGGAGTTATAATACTTTCTGTCCCTCCACAAATCATCACTTTTGCTTTGCCTTCTCTTATTATTCTAAATGCTTCTCCTATGGCATGATTTCCAGCTGCACAAGCAGTACATACTGCACTATTGGGACCTTTTGCCCCAAATAAAATAGCTACCTGACCAGCAGCCATATTAGGAATAATCATAGGTATAAAGAATGGACTAACTCTTTTATAACCCTTTTCATCAAAAACTCTTGTATAATGTTCAATAAGTCCAACCCCTCCCATTCCAACACCTATAATAACTCCAACCTCATCTCCAAGATCTTCTAAAGGTAACTTTGCATCTTCTAATGCCATTCTTGCTCCTGCTATAGCATATTGGATAAAAGTATCTATACGAGAAACAAGTTTAGCAGGCATAAATTCTTCAGGCTTGAAATTCTTTACCTCACCTGCAATTTGACTTGGTAAAGTTGAGGCATCAAACTTGGTAATTTTCCCTATCCCTGATTTACCGGCTTTAATATTTTTCCAAGTTTCCTCAACACCTATTCCAAGAGGAGTTACTGCACCAAGACCTGTTACAACTACTCTTCTTTTCACAACTTTACTCCTTAATCATTGTTCCCCTGTTTTGGCTTTTATATATTCTATAACATCCTTAACTGTTCTTAACTTTTCAGCTTCTTCATCAGGAACCTCCATTCCAAAAGCCTCTTCCATAGCCATAACAAGTTCAACAAGATCAAGAGAATCTGCTCCTAAATCATCTACAAATGATGCTTCAGGTTTAATCTGATCTTTTGAAAGATTTAATTTTTGAGAAATAATCTCAATAACTTTTTCCTCTACTGACATAAATAACCTCCTTGCCAAAAATTTTTTTCTACTTTTTTACCAGATTTTCTTAAAAAAACAAGTGAAAAAACTAATAAATACCAAAAGAAATAACAAAATTCCTGCAATAAAAATACCTTTTCTTAAAAGGGTTTGTAAAAATAAATAGAAAATTAATAGGACAAAATACCAAATTAACCCTTTTAAAAAGGGAATTATTACTTGAGAGGGTGTATAATTTTTTATAAAAACCATAGTTGGAAAGAACCCTAAAAAAAGAGGTAAAAAAAGATAAATCACCTTTAAAAACATTTCTGCAACTTCTTCTTTATAGGGTCTATTAACCATTTTTAAAAATTTATATCTTTCAAATAGCTCTTTCAGAGACAAAAATTTTAAAGGCTTTTCTACCATTACTAAAGTTTCTGGCTTTATAGAAAGATTAGCGGATAAATTTTTAAAAAACTCAGGAGAAAAATTTTTATTTTCTTCTTGAGTAATAACCTCTTTTAGAATCCATTTTCCAGATTTATAAAATCCCTCCTTAGCCCATATAATTTTCTTAAGCTCTTCTTTATTTATGAAAACAATAAGTATGTCTTGTAAATATTCACCTTTTGGTTCTAAAGGCTTAGCTATAAGATAAAAATCAGGACCTCTAATAAAAATTTGCTCATTAAATACCAAATATTGTTCTCTTTTCTCAGCTATCTTATAATCCCAAGTATAAAGACTCATAAAAGCTGCTTTAGGAAAAAGGATGCTTATTGCTAATCCAAACAATAAAGAAAAAAGAAAAATTCCCCTTCCTGTGAGAGTTATTAATTCTTTTTTTGAAAATCCAAGGGATAAAAAACCAAGTAATTCCCCTGTTCTTGTCAACCAAAGAAATAAAATTATTCCTGATAATCCACAAGCAAAGGGAAAAAATTCATATAAATTGGCTAAGGATTTCCAAAAAATATAAGTCAAAAAAAGGTAAAAAGGTTTTTTAAAAGATAAAAACTCTCCCAATTTTTCAAAAAAATCAACTAAAAAATAAAAGGAAGAAAAAATAAACAATAAAAGTAAATTTATCTTTATAAGGTCAACTAAAAGGTATCTTTTATAAATCTTCATAAATATAGCTCTCTTTTTCTTTTTAATCCCACATATTGAAAAACAAGCGAAATACTAATTAAAAAATAAAATATAACGAAACTCCACAAAGGAAAAATTTTCCCATTTTCCCCTAAGGAAGAAAAAAAATTATAAAAAATAAAAAATATCAGAAAGGCTGCAATTCCTATAAAAAAGAGCAAAAATCTATAAGAGGTCTTAAGATAAATACTAAGAAAAAAAGCTTGAAAAGCTAAAAATAAAACTGAGAGAGGAAAAAAAAATCTTTGATAATATTCATTAAGATATTTAAAATAGCTTGAAGTTCCTGGTTTAAGTTTCTCTATTTCTTCTTTTAATTCTGTAAAACTTTTTTCTCCTCTTTTGAAATAAAGCTTTTCTTCTTCAAAGGTTTTTGTATCTAACTTAAATTTATAATCTCCAAATTTTAAAACCTCTATATTATTTTGAGGATCTCTAAAAATTCCCCATCCCTTAATTAAAATAAATATATTCTCTTTTGGAGAATAACTTCCTTCTTGAGCAATGAAAAAACCTTTTTTACCTTCTTTTTCTCTTTTTAGAAGAAATATATTCTTAAAATAATGGGTTTTATCTTTTAAATCTGATTTTCTTACATAAAGGTAATAATCTTTTCCTAAGGCTATAGGTCTTTTTTCAGGAAAAGATTTTTCTGCTTGAGCTTTAACAAGTTCTATCTGAATCTCTTTTACCCTTCTTTTAGACCAAGGAGAAAGAAAAAAATGGGCTAAAAAGGTTATTATTAAACTAATTAAAGAAAAAATAAGAAGAGGTTTCATAAAGTCTTCTAAGGAAAAACCTAAAGAACAAAAGGCAAGCACTTCCTTCTCATATTTTAGCCTATGAATAGCAAAAAGAACTCCCATAAAGATTGATAAACTATAAATAAAAGATAGAAGCTGAAAAAAGACAAGGATAAAAAGTTGAAAGATCACATTAAAAGGTGGATTAAAATTTAAAAAATCTTGCAATTTGATTATTCCTTGAACAAGAGTTATAATAGCACTAAGTATTATAAAAAAAGAAAAAGTATAAAAAGTATATTCTCTAAGATGATATTTCCAGAAAATTTTCATCTAAATAATTTTAAAATCTTTTTAATAAATTTGAAGAAACCTTAATGAAAAAAGTAAATTTGGGATTATACCTTCATGTGCCCTTTTGTTTAAAAAAATGTCCCTATTGTGATTTTTATTCTATTGAGACAAAGGTTACAAAATATTTAGAAAATAAATTTTTAAAAGCTTTAAAGGAAGAATTAAAACTTTTAAAAGACTTTTTAGAAGAAAGATTTGAAATAAAAGCTCTTTCTTTTATCACCTTTTATGCAGGTGGTGGAACTCCTTCTCTTCTTTCTCCTTATTTTTATGAAGACCTTTTCAATTTTTTAACCAAGAATTTTAATTTTTCTCCCAAAGAATTAACCTTAGAGGCAAATCCTGAAACACTTACTTTAGAAAAGACAAAAGCTTTTTATGAAGTAGGGTTTAATCGTATAAGCTTAGGAGTGCAGAGTTTTTCTTCAAGGGGGCTAAAATTTTTGGGAAGACTCCATACTCAAAAAAATATTCTTAAAGCCTTAGGATTTATTAAAAACAGTGGTTTCAAAAATTTTTCTTTAGATTTTATATTTGGATGGAAAGGACAAGGAGAAAAAACCCTTAAAAGGGAAATATTAAAAGCCTTAAAATTTAATCCTCCCCATTTGTCTTTTTATGAATTGACCTTAGAAAAGGGAACACCTTTTTACCAAATTTTTAAAGGGGAAAAATATTGGATAAAGGACGAAAAGTTAACCAATCTTTATAAAACAATTGAAGAAACCTTAGAAAAAAACGGATATGAAAGATATGAAATTTCTAACTATGCTATACCTAATTATGAATGTAAACACAATCTTCTTTATTGGAAACTTAAACCCTACTTAGGATTAGGTCCCTCTGCTACTTCAAGAATAGAAAATCTAAGATGGGAAAATCCAAGAAATTTAAATTATTATTTAAATTCCCTTTTAAAAGAAAAAAAACTTCCCTTGAAAATAATTGAAAATCTTAATTCTTATGAGTTAGCAAAGGAATATATATTTATGGGATTAAGATTAAAAGAAGGTATAAGTTTAAAAGAATTAAAAAGAAAATATAATTATTATCTGCCAAAAGATGCTTTAGATACTTTAATAAGAGAAAACTTAATAAAAGAAGAAAAGGAAAGAATATCTTTAACCTTTAAAGGAAAACTTCTTCATAATCAAGTGGTTTATTATTTATGGGAAAAGCTATGCAGTTAGTTCCTACTCCTTTTTTAGAAGGCTCTATAATTGTTTATCAGCCTGAAAGGGGTTTTAGATTTGGTATAGATTCTATTTTATTAGCCCATTTTTTAAATTTAAAACCAAAGGATATAGTTTTAGAAGTTGGAGCAGGCTCTGGTATTATTTCACTTATCGCTTTAAAGAGATTTTCTCATGCAAAAATTTTTGCCTTAGAGCTTGAAACACTTTATATAGAGTGCCTTAAGAGAAATGTTCTTGAAAATAAATTACAAGAAAGGTTATTTGTAATTAAAGGAGATATAAGAAATCCGCCTTTTAAACCTGGTAATTTTGATGTAGTTTTTTCTAATCCTCCCTATTTTAAAAGTGAAGCTGGAAGAAAAAGTCCTTATGAAATTGAAAATATTACAAGGAGAGATATAGAGTGTGATCTTAATGAATTTTTAAAAAAGGTAAACTATCTTTTAAAAAATAGGGGTAAATTTTATTTAGTTTTTACAGCTCTAAGACTTGCAGAATTAGTATATCTTCTTAAAAACCACAGACTTGAGCCAAAGCTTTTAAGATTGGTTTATTCCTATCCTGGTTCGGAGGCAAAACTTGTTCTTTTATGCGCAGTTAAAGAAGCTAAGGAAGAGATAAGAATTCTTCCACCTCTTTATATTTATGAATCACGTAAAGGTGATTATACCGAAGAGGTAAAAAATTTTCTAAAAAGAATTGATAAGAATTAAAAAGTGTCTTAAAATAATCAAATATGAGAGAAGCTCTTTTATATGAACGTTTGGAAGATAAAAAGGTAAAGTGCAATTTATGTAATCATCATTGTGTTATCTATCCCAATCATACAGGGATTTGTGGAGTTAGAAAAAATGAAGAAGGGGTTCTTTTTTCCTTAGTTTATGGAAAGATAATTGCAGAACACTTAGATCCTATAGAAAAAAAACCGCTTTATCATTTTTTACCAGGCTCATGGAGCTATTCTATAGCAACTGTAGGGTGTAATTTTCGCTGTAGTTTTTGTCAAAATTTTGAAATTTCTCAATATCCTCATATTTATGGAGGCATTCCTGGAAAATTAACCTCACCAAAAGATATTGTAAATATAGCTAAAGCACAAAGAGCAAAAAGTATTTCCTATACTTACACAGAACCTACTATCTTTTTTGAATTTGCCTATGATTGTGCCAAATTAGCAGAAAAGGAAGGATTAAAAAATGTTTTTGTTTCTAATGGTTATATGACAAAAGAAGCTATAGACTATATTAAACCCTATCTTCATGGAATAAATGTAGATTTAAAGGCTTTTAGAGAGGAATTTTATAAAAAGTTTTGTAAAGCTAAACTGCAGCCTGTTTTAGATAATTTAAAATATTTAAAAAGCCAAGGTATATGGGTAGAAATTACCACTCTTATTATTCCGGAAGAAAATGATGATCCAGCTGGATTAAGGGAACTTGCAAATTTTATAAAAACTGAACTCGGTCCTGATGTTCCCTGGCATATTTCCCGCTTTTTTCCCCATTATCAACTCTTAGATAAACCTTATACTCCTGAAGAAACTTTATTAAAAGCCTATTATATTGGAAAAGAAGTTGGACTTTATTATATTTATATAGGAAATGTTCCTGGGAATCAATATGAAAATACCTATTGTCCAAAGTGTAATCATTTGATCATTGAAAGATATGGTTTTAGAGTTTTAAAGATAGATCTTAAACCTGATCTAACCTGTCCCAACTGCGGTTTCTTTATTAATGGAGTCTGGAGTTAAAGATTTTAAAATTTTTGCACCCAGCTGTCCACAAGCAGCATCAATACCAAGACCTTTACTTTTCCTTACAGTAGTTAATATTCCCCTTGAAAGAAGATATTTTTGAAATCTTTCTACTACTTCTTGAGAAGGTCTTTCAAAAGGAATTTCAGGGTGAGGATTGAAAGGAATAAGATTCACTTTAAAAGGATATCCCTTTAAAAGATCCGCTAATTTTTTTGCAGACTCCAAACTATCATTTACATCCTTTATTATTACGTATTCTACAGTAGTTCTACTATTTTTAATGCGAGGAAATTTTTTACAAGCTAAAATAAGCTCTTCAACAGAATATTTTTTAGCTATAGGGATAAGTTCTCTTCTAATTTCATCTGTAGGAGCATGAAGAGATAATGCCAAGGCAGTAGGAAACTCCTTAGCAAGAATTTCCATTTCTTTTAAAAGCCCTACAGTTGAAACAGTAAGTCTTTTTCTGGAATAATTAAATCCCTTAGGATGAGCAAGTATTTTTAGAGCTTTTATAAGATTTTTCAAATTTAAAAGCGGTTCCCCCATCCCCATAAAAACTATATTTCTTAAAGGAAGCTCTTCTTCTTTTTCTTTTAAATACCTTCTTGCAATAACCACTTGAGAAATTATTTCATAAACTTCTAAATTTCTTTTAAAACCAATTTTCCCTGTAACACAAAACTTACAACCTATGGGACATCCTACTTGAGTTGAAACACAAAGAGTATAATGATCTCTTTCTGGAATTATAACTGTTTCAATTAGATTATTGTCTTTTAGTTTTAAAGCAAATTTAACTGTTCCATCTATATCTTCTTCTTTATTAACTATTTCTGGAAGTTCAAGAGAAAATTTTTCAGAAAGTTTTGTTCTTAGGCTCTTTGGAAGATCTGTCATTTCTTCAAAAGTTATAGCATTTTTACAAGTAATCCAATGAAAAATCTGCTCTCCTCTATAGGAAGGTTCTCCAATGATTTCCATTAAATTTTTTAATTCTTCTAATTGATAATTTCTTAAATTTGGTTTATTCATAATTTTTAAAGTTCTAAAGGTTTTACTAAATAAACTGTGGTAAGCTCCCTTAATTCCTTTAAAGCTTCTGTTGTGGGAGGTTGATCTAAACTAAGAAGTATTACATTTGTTTTTTTCATAGGGTCTTGCCCTACATACATTCTTGAAATATTTAAATTGTGATTACCAAGAATAGTTCCTATTTTTCCTATTACTCCTGGTCTATCTTCATTAAAAATATAAAGCATATGTCCTTCTGGTAAAGCATCAAGTCTGAATCCATTAATTCTAACTATACGAGGTTCTTTTTTACCAAAAATAGTTCCTTCAACCACTGTATAACCTTCGGTATGTTTTACTTTAGCACTTATAAGAGAGGTAAAATCTTCTGAAATTTCTGTTTTAGATTCTATTATTTTTATATCCCTTTCCTTTGCTCTTATAAGGGCATTAACATAATTTACATCTTCTTTTAAAAATGGAGAAAGAAGTCCTTTAACAAAAGCAAGAGTTATAGGTTTAACATCCAGCTGGGAGATTTCACCTTTGTAAGTAATCTCTACTTCTTGAATAGCTCCTTCTGCGATTTGGGCAGCAAGTAAACCGATTTTTTCTGCAAGAGTAAGTATAGGTGTAATGATTTTTAAAATTTCTGGAGGTAAAGAAGGAACATTTACTGCATTTCTTATTATTCCCTTAAGAAGGTAGTCAACTAATTGTTTTGCTATTTCTATAGCAACTGTTTTTTGAGCTTCTATAGTTGAAGCACCAAGATGGGGGGTTCCAATAAAATTTTCTAAGGAAAGTAGAGGGTGATTGGGATCTACTGGTTCTTTCTCAAAAACATCAAGAGCTGCTCCTGCAACTTTCCCTGAAACCATAGCCCTATAAAGTGCTTCCTCATCTATAATTCCTCCTCTTGCACAGTTTATAATGTACACCCCATCCTTCATCATAGAAAAGGCTTTTTCATCTATAAGATGATAGGTCTCTTTAGTTAAGGGTGTATGAATAGTTATAAAGTCTGATCTTCTAAGTAATTCTTCCAAACTTACAAGTTCTACTCCTTTTTTCTCTGCTGCTTCTGGAGAAACAAAGGGATCATAAGCTATTACTTTCATTTTCATTCCAAGGGCTCTATCTGCAACAATACTTCCTATTCTTCCTAAACCAATAATTCCTAAAACTTTATTATTAAGTTCCACCCCTATAAACTTCTTTTTTTCCCATTTTCCTTCTTTTAGGGATGCTACAGCCTGAGGAATTTTTCTTGCAATTGCAAACATTAAAGCTAAGGTATGTTCAGCTGCAGATAGAGTATTTCCTCCTGGGACATTCATAACTACTATGCCTTTTTCGTTTGCAGCTTGTAAATCTACATTATCAAGACCTGTTCCTGCTCTTCCTATAACTTTTAAATTTTTCGCCCTTTCAATTACTTCTTTAGTTACTTTGGTTGCGCTTCTTATAATAAGTGCATCAAATTGAGGAATTATTTCTAATAATTCTTCATAAGGAAGACCTGGTTTATAAACAACTTCTAAGCCTGCATTTTTTAAAATTTCTATTCCTTCTTCTGAAATAGGATCTGAAATTAAAACTTTCATTTCCCACTCCTTTTGAAAATTTTTTATAAATATTCCTCCTTTATATAATTTAAAATTACTTCTTCAGCAGATTTTATTCCTTTACCAAGAGGGACTTTATAACCAAAAAGGTTCAACCCCATCTCTAAAGCTGAAAGAGCTATTAAAAGATCAAAAAGAGACTGATTACCCATATGGGTAATTCTTAAAATTTTTCCCTTGAGATGATCTTGTCCTCCTGCAAAAACAACTCCCAATTTACTTCTTAAAAATTTTAAAAGTTCTCCTGTATTTAGTCCATTTGGAGTCTTAATAACTGTAAGAGATTCAGAAGGAACTTCAGGAAAAATTTCTAAATTAAGTGCTGATACTGCTTTTCTACAAGCAAGGGAAAGGATTTGATAGTGTTTAAATAATTTTTCAAGTCCTATTTCTTTTATGCGTTTAAGCATTTTTCTTAATCCTATGAGTAAACTTACAGCAGGAGTGAAAGCTGTAGTATTTTTTTCATAAGCCTTTTTTTCCCTTTGAAGATCAAAATAATATTTAGGAAGTCTTGATTTTTTAGCCATATCTTGAGCTTTATCTGAAAAAGAGATAAAAGACATACCAGGAGGTAAGCTTAAGGCTTTTTGAGAACCTGTAATCACTACATCAAGCCCCCATTCATCCATTGGAAGGTCATAAACTCCAAGAGCAGAAATAGCATCAACTACAATTACTGCAGGGGTATCTTTAACAATTTCTGCAATTTCTTTTATAGGATGTTTAACCCCTGTTGAGGTTTCGCAAGCTTGTATTAAAACCCCTTTTATATCTTTTTTAGTTTTTAAAATCTTTTCTACCTCCTCAGGTTTAACAGCTTTCCCCCAAGGAACTTCTATTACTATCGGATCTAAATTATAGGTTTGAGAAAGTTCCAACCATCTTTGTCCAAATTTTCCACCAACTACTATAATTACTTTGTCTTGTGGAGAAAAGAGATTAACAATAGCTGATTCCATAGCACCTGTTCCTGAAGAGGCAAAAAAATAAACTTCTTTTTTGGTTTGAAAAAGATATTTTAGATCTTCTCTAATTTCTTTTAAAATTTCTGAAAATTCTGGCAATCTATGATGGGTAATAGGTTGAGCCATAGATAAAAGTACATCTTCTGCTACAGGAACTGGACCTGGGGTAAAAAGATACCTTTTGTTTAAAAATTCCACTTTATCCTCCTCTAATAACTAAATTTCTATATCCAAAATTTCAAAATTTTTTATCCCTGAGGGTGTATTTACTTGAACTTCGTCTCCTATCTCTTTTCCTATTAAAGACCTTGCTAAAGGAGAATATACAGAAATACTACCATTTGCTGGATCTGCCTCATAGGGACCAACGATTCTATAAGTAATCACTTCTTCAGTATCCAAATTTAATAATTTTACTTTAACTCCAAACTGAACTTTATCTGGAACTTTAGTAAGAGCTGGTATTATTTTCTGCATTAGCTAAAATTCCTGATAATTCTTGTATTCTACCTTCTATATAGGCTTGTCTTTCTTTTGCTGCTTCATATTCAGCATTTTCTGAAATATCTCCGTGAGCCCTTGCTTCTTCTATAGCTTTTACCACATTTCTTCTTTCAACTTTGATAAGATATTCAAGCTCTTTTTTAATCTTTTCTATACCCTCTGGAGTAAAAGGTATTTTGTTCATAGGAAACCCCTTTTACATGTTTTAATTAATGCCTAAATGCTCTTTGTCCAGTAAACATCATAGCTATAGGAGGATTATATTCATTACAGGCTTGAATTACTTCCCAATCTCTTACAGAACCTCCTGGTTGTAAAATAGCTGTAATACCATGCTTTGCTGCTACATCTACAGAATCTCTAAAAGGTAAAAATCCATCTGAAATCATAACTGCACCTATAAGACCTGCCTTCTTTTCTTTAGTTTCTTCATCAATTTCCTCTTTTTGAGCTTTAGGTCTTAGACCTTTTTCTATTTCTAATTCTAATTGTTTATAGGGTATTTTATATTTTTCATAGCAGAGAAGATCAGCATATTTGGTATAAGCTTTAAAAATAGCTATTTCAGTACAGCCAACCCTATCTTGTTCCCCTGTTCCTATACTTACTGTACATTCATTTTTAACAAATAATACTGAATTAGAAGTAACACCCATCTCAACAGCCCAACCAAAAATCATATCTTTAATTTCTCTTTCATCAGGTTCTCTAAAACATCTATATTCTATTCCATCTTTTATAGCTACTGCAGGAAGCAGATCTTCCTTTTTTCTAATTTTATTTAATTGAGAAACCTGAACAATTATACCCCCGTCAATAAGACTTTTAAATTCAATTACTCTATATTTGGCATATTCTTCTAATTTATCCAATTTTTTAATTCTAATAATTCTTAAAGATTTTCTTTTCTTTAAAATTTCTATAGTTCCTTCTTCATATTCAGGTGCAGCTAAGACTTCAAAATATTGTTCTGCTATAGCGGATGCACAAGCCTTATCAACAGGTCTATTTAAAGCTATTGCTCCACCAAAAGCAGCTATTCTATCTGCCTTATATGCTTTTAAAAAAGCTTCCTCTATTGTAGTTCCGTAGGCTACTCCAGAAGGATTATTATGTTTTACAATCACACAAGCTGGTTTTTCAGTTAAATATCTTAAAATATTGAGTGCATTATCTATATCAGTAAGATTAATTTTACTTGGATGTTTGCCAAATTGAATAAAATCACTTTCTTTTAAACTAGAAATTAAGCCAAGCCCAGGCTTAATAAATTCACACTCTCCTAAAATTAAGTTACCTGCAACTAATTCATAAAGTGCAGCTTCTTGATCCGGATTTTCTCCATACCTTAAACCTTTTTTTTCAAATACACCAGGTTCTATTTCAACTTCCCATCTTTTCTTTTTATAGATAAGAGTTTGGTCTCCAAAAGTAATTCTTAATTCTGAAGGAAAGGGGTCTTCTACAATCGTTCTATACATTTTTTTTAGATCTTCAGCCATAAGTAAACCTCCTACAATTTTTAAAAATCTATTATGCTTAACCTCTTTTAAGAGACAAGATATACTTTATCATATCTTCAGCAATCCTCCAACTAGCTCCAGGAGAACCAATTAGCTTTTTTATAGTAGAAAGTTCTTTTTTGATCTCTGTTCTTGCTTTTTCATTCTCTATAAGCTCTTTTATTTTGTGAGTAATAACACCAATTTTATCCTTTTCTTTTATAACTTCTGGATATATCTCCTTTTGTAAAATTAAATTAGCAAGACTGATATAAGGAACTTTAATTAATTTTTTAGCAATAAAATACATCCAAGAAGGTAAAGAATAAGTAACTATAGCAGGGGTTTCAAGAAGTGCAGCCTCTAAAGTAATAGTTCCTGAGGCAAGAAGAGCCACTGTAGAATATTTTAAAACTTCATATTGAGTATTTTCTATAACTTTAATTTGAGACCTTGCCTTATCCCACAAAAAAGAATCTTTAAGACCTGGAGCTTTAACCATTATTCCTTGAATATGAGGATTTATTTTTTTTAGGTTCTCAAAAATTTTTAAAAACATGGGTATATGACGACTTATTTCTCTTTCTCTACTACCGGGAAAGAAACTTACTAAAGGTTTAGATTTATTAAATTGATATATTTCATAAAAAAACCTTTCTGAAAGATTAGTTTTTATTAAATCCAAAATGGGATGTCCTAAATAAACAGTAGAAATACCATAAGAAGAAAAAAATTCCTTTTCAAAAGGAAGAACTACATATAATCTATCTACATATTTTCTTAAAATATGAACCCTTTTTTTATTCCAAGCCCATGCCTGAGGAGCTATATAATATATTACGGGATATCCTAATTTTTTAGCTAATTTGGCAATCTTTAAATTGAAACCTGGGAAATCTACTAATATTATTACATCTACCCTTCTTTTTCTTAAAAATTCTTCAATTTTTTTATAGACAAACCAATATTTTTTAAGCTCAGAAAAACTTGGTAACCCTACCAAAGCAAGTGATTCAGCAGGAAATAATATCTCAATACCAAGACTTCTCATCTTAGGTCCACCTATTCCAACAAATTGAAAAGCTGAATTTAGATCTTTTATTCTCCTAATTAGTAAATATCCATAGATATCTCCAGAAATCTCACCTGTAATTATTAAAACCCGAGGGGAGGTTTGATAAATCATAGATATTTTTTTAAATTATTTTCTACTTGCTTTTTTATTTGAAAGGCAAGCTCAAGCGATTTTAAGGCAGATTCTCCTGTCACCTTAACTTTCTCTCCATTGGTTATACATTTAATAAAAGATTCAAGTTCTTCTTTTAAAGGATCACTCTCTGGAAAAGATTTTTTATCTAATTTATATTCTCTTTTTTGAAGATCAACTCTAACCTCTAAATAGCTTTTTTCTATTGTATCTACTACATAATAGGCACCTTTAGAAAATACTCTAAATTTTCTTTGTCTATTAAGAGAAACTCTACTTGCAGTAAAATTACAGGTGGTTCCATCTTCAAAAACTATTCTTGCATTTACAATATCTGGTAAGGGGGTAAAAAGAGGAGCTCCTACAGCATGAATAAACTTAATTTTTTTATAGTTTTTTAAAAGTAAAGCTAAATCAAGATCGTGTATCATAAGATCTAAAATTACGTCTATATCAAGATTTCTTTCTGTAAAAGAAGATAATCTGTGAGCCTCTATAAAGAGAGGATTTTTTACATTTTGCAAAAGCTTTTTAACAGGTTCTTGAAATCTTTCAATATAACCCACTTGAAGAGGAAGATTTTTTTTGATTGAAATTTCAACAAGCTCCTCTGCTAAACTTAATTCATGAGCAAGAGGTTTTTCTAAAAAAACAGGTTTCCCTGCGGATAAAAAATCTTTAGTAATTTCATAATGGGTAATGGTTGGAGTTGCTATGCTTACTGCATCAACAAAGGGAATAACCTCTTTATAATTGGTAAAAGTTTTTACAGAGCTTCCTTTTTCTTTTAATAACTCAAGAGTTTCTTTAATTCTTTCTGGATTTATATCTACTATAGCAAAAAGCTCTGCGGATGGAATTTCAGTAAATTTTTTAGCATGAAATTTCCCTAAATGTCCTACCCCTATAACTGCTACCTTTACTTTACCCATTTTTATTCTTCTTTACTTTTGTATCCAACTATAGAAATGTTGTTTTTATCAGCTAATTTGATAGCAGACTCTTTTTGTAAAAAAAATGTTTTTCCTGCTTCTAAAGCTAAAACCTTAGCTTGTGCTTTAATAAGTGTTTCTATAGTTTTTAACCCAACTACTGGTAGATCCATTCTTAAGTCCTGAATAGGTTTAGCTACCTTTATAACTACAGTATCTTTTCTAAGTTTACCAGCTCTTAAAATTGTTGCATCTGTCCCTTCCATAGCTTCTATAGCAACTGTCATTTTATTTTTTACTACTACACATTGTCCTATGTCCAAAGAACCAATTATTTTAGCAATTTTAAATCCATATTCTATATCTTCCCATTCTTCTTTTGTAGGAACTCTTTTAGTAAATATTCCTTCAGTAGTCAGAAACTCTTGTAAAAATTCTGAAGGACCTTTTATTATAAATCCTTCATTTTCTAATTCTTCTATAACTCCTTTTAAAATTGAATTATCCTCTTTAATTTTGAGCTTTCTCCATAAAGCTAAAGCTCTAAAATCTGGAATACCAACTTTTAAAGCTTGACTTTTATCTATTTTCCCTAAAAACACAAGCTTTTTGACTCCATTTTCTTTAAAAATTTCAATAAGTTTTCCAAATTGACCAATGGAAATTTTAAAAATTTTAGGAGTAAATTTTTTTAATTTTTCTTTTTGATCATTAGAAAAACAAACAGCAATAATTTCATAGTTTTTATCTTTTAAACTCTGAGCTAAAATAATAGGAAATTCGCCTTCTCCTGCAATTAAGCCTATCTTATTATCTTCTAAATCCATAAATAACTAAAATGCCTCTTCTCCTTCAAAGGGCTTTCTTCTCATTATACCCTGTTTTGAGGGTTTTTCCAAAAATAGAATAAGTCTTTCTATAACTGGATCCTCACCAAATATATCTCTTAATTCTGTAATTATTTCTTTAATGGTTGAAGGAGCATCTAAAAAATAACCAATAGCTTGAGAAATCTTTCTGATATCTTCTTTTGTAAAACCTGCTCTTCTTAATCCTATAAGATTTATCCCTTGTATCTTTGCAGGAATACCAAAAACCTTCACATAGGGAGGAACGTCTTTATCTACACCACTCATAGCACCAATGAAAGCATAAGCTCCTATTTTACAAAACTGATGAACTGCTGAAAAACCTCCCATAACTACTTTTTCCTCTACTCTTACATGTCCTCCTAAGGTAGCATTATTTGCCATAATTACATGATCTCCTATTTTACAATCATGAGCTACATGGGCATAACTCATAAGTAAACAGTTATTTCCTATGTAAGTAATACCATCATCAAAAGCAGTTCCTCTATGAATAGTTACAAATTCTCTAATTATATTATGATCCCCTATCTCCACCCTTGTTTCTTCCCCTTTATAACCAATATGTTGAGGAGGTGTCCCAATTACAGTAAAAGGACCTATTTGATTGTATTTCCCTATTTTGGTATTACTTTCAATATAAGAATGAGCCTTAATAATTGTTCCTTTCCCTATATAAACTTTTGGTCCTATATATACATTAGGACCTATTTCTACATCCTCTTCTATTTCAGCCGAAGGATCTATATAAGCTGTAGGTGAAATCTTATTCATTTGTTTTCTCCTTATTTAAAATTCCTGCTGTAATTTCTGCTTCTGCTACTATTTTTTCATTAACCTTAGCAATAATTGCAGTTTTAATTATGTTCCCTTTTCTTCTAAAGCCTTGAACTTCAATAATAAGTGTATCTCCAGGATAAACAGGTTGTCTAAACCTTGCCCTATCAATCCCTGCAAGAACAAAAAGCTTTCCTTTATATTCTGGAAATAGAGCCATAAGTCCTACTCCTGCAGCCTGAGCCATAGTTTCTAAAATTAAAACTCCTGGCATAATAGGATTTTCTGGGAAATGCCCTATAAAATATGGCTCATTAATAGTAACATTTTTAATTGCTTTAACATACTCCTTTTCTGCATTTATCTCTACAACTTTATCAATCATTAAAAAGGGATATCTATGAGGTAAAAGTTCAAAAATTTCTTTTATAGTTATCTCACCTTCTCCCATTTTTAACTACCTCCCAATTTTTATCTTATTAGGTTATCCTATAATATCATAAAATTTTTATACAAAAAGAGAAGTTTTTATTGAAAAATTGAATTTTATTGGTAATTTGGGAACAATGGATAATCTTAAAGAAAAAAAACTAAAGGACCTTCTTAATTTTTTACAGAAGAATTTTCCTTTGGTTCCAGAACCATTCAAAATTTTAGCTAAAAAATTTTCTCTTGAAGAGAAAGAAATTATAGAGTTTTTAAAAAATCTAAAAAAAAGAAAAATAATAAGACATTTTGGAGCAACTATAGATTCTTATAAACTAGGTTATATCACTTGTTTATGTGCCACAAGTTTACCTGAAGATAAAATAAAATTAGCTTATGAAATAGCAAAATTTCCGGAAATAACCCATGCTTATCTTAGAGAACATGAACTCAATTTCTGGTTTACAGTGGTTACAAAATCAGAAAAGGATTTAAAAGAATTTTGTAAAAATTTAGAGGAAAAATTTCAAATAAAAATAAAGCTTTTCCCAACTATAAAAAAATTTAAAGCAAAAGCAGTTTTTGAAATTTAATTTTATTGCATAGCTGCACCAGCCATAACTCCGAGAACAGTAATAGGTACCTGTTCCTCTACTCCTTTAGCAGCTCTATTAACACTCTTTAAAGTTTTTTTAGCTTCTGTATAAAGAGAATCATCTTTTATTAGTTTTCCAAGAGTCCCTTGCCCACTTTCTATCTGAGCTGTTATTTTTCTTAAATCTTCAGAAATGGCTTTTAAATCTTTATAAAGTTTTTCATCTGTCATCAATTTACCAAGAGTCCCTTCTCCTCTTTCAAGTCTCTTAGAGACACTTTCTAAATTAGCTACGGTTTGTTTTAAGCTTTTGTACAATTCTTCATCTTTGACCAGTTTTCCAAGAGTCCCTTGCCCACTTTCTATCTGAGCTGAAACTTTTTTCAAATTCTCCGCAGTTGCAGTTAAATCTTTATAAAGCTTATCATCACTTATAAGTTTACTTAAAGTACCCTGTCCTTTCTCTATTCTTTCTGCAATATTTTTAAAACTTTGAGAAGCATCTCTAATATTTGCTACTAAAATTTTTAAATTTTCTTTTCCTTCCTTGGTACCGATTAATTCTTTTAATCCCTCTACAGTAGGACCTATACTTGCTAAAATTTCATCAACAGAAATTGCACTTTCTGTATAAGCTATCATAGAACCAGGTTGTAGATAGACCTTAGAGTATCCAGGTTTAATATCTATAAATTTATCGCCTAATACACCATAGGTTCTTATAGCTGCAGTTGCATCTTCCTGAACCTTATAACCTTTATAAATTAAAAGCTCCACTTTTGCTTTTCCTTCGGGGGTTAATTCAATCTTTCCTACCCTTCCAATAGGAATCCCTGCCATTTCTATTTTTGCTCCCTTTGTAAGCCCGGAAATGTTATCAAACACTGCATAAATTTTGTAAACATCCTTTGGAGTAAAGGCTTCTTCAGCAAGCTTAAAAGTAAGATATAAAAGGGCTAAAATTCCTATAAATACAAATATACCAACTTTTATTTCTGTTCCTCCTTTTATAGCCATTTTTAAATCCCCTCCTTTTTATTTTTATACTAAAGCACTTTCTATAAATTTTTTAACAAATTCATTTGTAGAAGTTTTTACTTCTCCAGGGGTCCCTACTTCTATAATAACTCCTTGATGTAAAAAGGCAATATAGTCTGCAAATTTAAAGGCAAGATTTAGGTCATGGCTTACTATTACACAGGTAAGATTATATTTTTCTTTAAGATTTTTGATTAACTCCAAGATTGAAACTTGTAAAATTGGATCAAGTCCTGTTGTTGGTTCATCAAAAAGCACTACCTGTGGTCTAAGGGCAAGGGTTCTTGCAAGGGCGGCTCTCTTTTTCATTCCTCCAGAAAGCTCAGAAGGATATTTATCTTTGGCAGATAATAAATCTACTGCTGATAGAAGTTCTTCTGCTGTCTTTTCCATTTCAGATTTAGGCATTTTAAAATGCTCTTTTAAAGGAAACATCACATTTTCTTTTACAGTCATAGAATCAAAAAGTGCACCTTCTTGGAATAAAAATCCAATTTTTCTTCTTATTTTCTGTAATTCCTTTTCGGAAAGTTTAGTAATATCTTTATTTTCAAACCATATTTCACCACTATCAGGTTTTAAAAGTCCAACTATATGTTTTAAAAGTACACTTTTACCTGTTCCACTTTGTCCCATTATAAAAGTAACTTTTCCTTCAGGAATAGATAAATTAACTCCTCTCAGAACTTCAAGTCCGTTGAAACTCTTTTTGAGTTCTTTTATAGTAATCATATTTATTAAAAGAAAAGAGTAGTTAATATATAATCGGAAACCAAAATCCCCACTGTGGAAATAACCACAGCTTCAGTAGTTGCTCTACCTACACCTTCTGCTCCTCCAGAAGCATAATATCCTTTATATCCACAAACTGTCACTAAAAAGGCACCAAAAAAAATAGACTTAACAATTCCACTCATAATGTCTTTTAATTCTACCATATCTACCATTCTTGCTGTTAAAAGCCCAGGATCAATATGGAGTAAAAATGTTCCTACTACATAACCTCCTGCAATACCCACAAAATCTGAAATAGCTGTTAAAAGGGGTAAAACTATTATAGCAGCCCATAGTCTTGGACTCATAAGATATTGAATTGGGTTAATAGCCATAATTTTAAGCGCATCAATTTGTTCAGTTATTCTCATACTTCCTAATTCAGCAGAAATAGCTGAACCTGCTCTTGCAATGACAACTACTGCGGTAAGAACAGGTCCTAATTCTCTGGTAAGAGTTAAAGCAACTACACCTCCAAGAATACTTTGAGATCCTACCTTAGCTAAAGCTATATTCACTTGATAAGCAGTAACCATCCCAGAAAAAAGAGAAGTCAAAATTACAACTAACCAGGATTTTACTCCAATAAATTCCATATGTTTTATAAGAAGTTTTATTCTATAGGGGGGAGAAAAAGAATAAATAAAACTTTTTAAAAAGAAAAGAAAAATTCCACCACAATCACTAAGAATTTTAAGAAAAGCTCTTCCTAAGAGAGAAAAAAGATTCATTCTAGGATAGCTCCTTTAGCTCCTGATTGTACCAAGGTATAATATTTTTTCAATACCCCTCTTAATTTTTTTTGCAAGGGTTTCCATTTTTTTCTTCTTTTTTCTAATTCTTCTTCTGAAACTTTTAAATCAAGTCTTCTTTGAGGGATATCTATCTCTATGATATCCCCATCTTCAACAAGTGCAATTGGACCTCCTTCTGCTGCTTCTGGTGAAACATGCCCAATGCAGGCTCCTTGTGTCCCACCACTAAATCTTCCATCAGTTATTAAGGCTACAGAATCACCTAATCCCATACCTATGATTGCTGAAGTAGGAGAAAGCATCTCTCTCATTCCTGGTCCGCCTTTAGGCCCCTCGTATCTAATAACTACAACATCACCAGGTTTTATCTTTCCACCTAAAATAGCTTGGTAAGCTTCTTCTTCTGAATTGAAAACCTTTGCTCTTCCAGAATGTCTTAACATCTTTGGAACAATAGCACTTGTTTTTACTACTGCACCTTCAGGTGCTAAACTTCCATAAAGTATAGCTATTCCTCCTTCTTTATGATAGGGATTTTCAACTGGTCTTATTACTTCATAATTAAGAACTTCTACCCCTTTAAGATTTTCTCTTAAAGTCTTTCCTGTAACAGTTTTTACATCAAGATTTATTATTCCTAATTTAGAAAGTTCTTTCATCACCGCTGGTATACCACCTGCAAAATGGAGATCTACAACTCCATGCTCCCCTGCAGGAATAAGCTTTGCGAGAACAGGTGTTTTTTTAGAAATTTCATCAAAAGTTTTTAAATTAATGTCTATTCCTGCCTCCTTAGCAATAGCTAAAAGATGAAGAACTGTATTTGTAGAACAACCTAAAGCCATATCAACAGCTATTGCGTTCTCAAAAGATTCTTTAGTAATTAATTTTTTTGGAGTAAGATTTTTTTTAACCAGTTCCATTATTTTTTTACCAGTTTCCTTAGCAAGTCTTATTCTGTCAGCAAATACAGCTGGGATTGTACCATTACCAGGAAGAGCAAGACCTATAGCTTCAGAAAGACAATTCATAGAATTTGCTGTAAACATACCGGCACAGGAACCACATGTAGGACAAGCACAAGCTTCAAGTTCTCTTAATTCTTCTTCAGTCATTTCTTTAGCTTTAACCTTACCAATTCCTTCAAAAACAGAAATTAAATTAGCTCTTTTTCCTTTATAATTTCCTAAAAGCATTGGTCCACCAGCTATAATTATAGAAGGAATATTAAGTCTAAACATAGCCATAAGCATTCCAGGAGTGACTTTATCACAACTTGTCACTAAAACCAAACCATCAAAAGCATGAGCCATGCTCATTATTTCTATAGAATCAGCAATTATTTCGCGACTGGGTAAAGAATATTTCATGCCTTCGTGATTCATAGCTATGCCATCACACACTCCAATAACGCCAAACTCTACAGGAACTCCTCCTTCCTCCCTAATCCCTGCTTTAACTGCAGATACAATTTGTCTTAAATGAATATGACCTGGAACTATTTCATTAAAAGAGTTAGCAATTCCAATAAGTGGTTTTTTTAGTTCTTCGTCAGTGAATCCAAGTGCTTTAAATAAAGACCTATGGGGGGCTCGCTCTAAACCCTTTTTAACTCTATCACTTCTCATAAAAAATCTCCTTATTTTAAAATTAATTAATTTTAAATAAATGTAACCTTGCTGTCAAGAAAAATTGTATTAAATTTTTAAAAATCAGATATTAAATCAAGGAGGTAATCTTAATGCTTAAAGATGAAGTTGAAAAAGCTTTATCAAAAGTTAGACCCTATTTGCAAGCAGATGGAGGAGATGTAGAGTTAGTAGAAGTTACAGAAGATGGGGTAGTAAAGGTAAGATTAAAAGGTGCGTGTGGATCTTGTCCTATGGCTCTTATGACTCTTAAAATGGGAATTGAAAGATATCTTAAAAAGGAAATCCCTGAAGTAACTGAAGTAATAGCTGTTTAATATTTTTTAATTAAAAGATTTAAAGATTAATAAAATTAGTTGAGGTGATAAAAAATGGCAAGAATCACAGTGGAAGATTGTCTTAAAAAAATACCAAGTAGATTTAGATTAATTCACTTAGTTATAGAAAGGGTAAAACAATTAAGAGAAGGGGCTCAACCTTTAATAGAATGTGATAATAAAGAAATCGTTACTGCTTTAAGGGAAATTGCTGCAGGATTAGTCACTCCAGAAAATATAAAAGAATTGGATAAAAAAGAAAAGGTTACCTCTCCTTACGAAATTTCTGAAATTTTAAAACAAAGAAGTTTAAATAAATAAAATGGTTTATAAAGATTATTATGCTATCCTTGGGGTCCCAAGAGATGCAACCCAAGAAGAAATAAAGCGTGCTTACAGAAGGCTTGCTCTAAAATATCATCCTGATAGAAATCCAGGAAATAAAGAAGCTGAAGAGAAATTTAAAGAAATTTCAGAAGCTTATGAAGTTCTTTCAGATCCAGAAAAAAGAGCAATCTATGATGCTTATGGCTATTCTGGACTAAGATCAACAGGTTATAGAGGATTTGAAGATATTTCCGATATTTTTAAAGCCTTTTCCGATATTTTTGAAGAATTTTTTGATTTCTCTTTTGAAGAAAAAGTTCATACCAGACCAAGAGACGGAGCTGATCTTTCTTATGAAATAGCTTTAGACTTAGAAGATCTTTTCCAAGATAAGAAAGTAAAATTGGAGATTGAAAAATTTGAAGTATGTGATTTCTGTAAAGGATTAGGTTATGATCCAGAAAAAGGAGTTAAAACTTGTGAAGTATGTAAAGGGACAGGAAGAGTTACTTATACAGAAGGTTTTTTTAGAATAAGTTATACCTGTCCAGATTGTAAAGGAAAAGGGAAAGCTTATATAGCACGTTGTGAAAAGTGTAAAGGTTCAGGAAAAGTTTGGAAGAAAAAAGAGCTTGAAGTTGTTATTCCTGCTGGTATAGAGGATGGAAGTATATTAAGAATACCAAAAGAGGGTGAACCAGGGCTTTTTGGTGGAAAACCAGGAGATCTATTTTTAAGAGTAAAGGTTAAACCTCATCGCTATTTTTATAGAGAAAAAAACGATATAATAGGACAATTAAAAATTAATTTCCTCTCTGCTATTTTAGGAGACAAAATAAAAATTCCCTACTTTGGAGAGGAGTTAGAAATACAAATACCTCCTGGGATACAACCAGGAGAGGAAATAATTATTGAAGGAAAGGGACTTCCTGATATAAAAACAGGTAAAAAGGGTAATTTAATTTTGAAAATTCAAATAGAGATACCTAAAAAAATAAGTAAAGAAGGAGAAAAACTATTGAGGAAATTTGCTGAATTAGAAGGAATAAAAAATTCTGAGAACGAATTACTTTCCAATTCAAAGGTTTCTAAAAATAAGAAAAACAAGTTTTGGGAAAAATTTATCTTTGGAAATAAATAAGAGGTTCTCAAAATGTCTCAATTTTCTCATCTCACAGAAAAGGGCGAACTTCATATGGTAGATGTAAGTGAAAAATTAGATACAGAAAGGGTTGCCATAGCAAAAGCAGAAGTAATTTTCCCAGAAGAAATTTATCCTCAAATTATTTCTCAAGATATTCCAAAGGGTGATTTTTTAGCTTGTGCTAAGGTAGCTGGCATACTTGCAGCTAAAAAAACACCTGAACTTATACCTCTTTGTCATCCTTTACCTATTACTAAAATCGATATAGAATTTAAATTTATTCCAGAAAAATTTGCTATAGAGGTCACAGGTAAAGTTAAAACTGTAGCTAAAACCGGAGTTGAGATGGAAGCATTAATAGCTACCTCTATAGCAGCTTTAACTATTTATGATATGTGTAAGTCTTTACATAAAGGTATAAAAATTACAGATATCCGTCTAATTTATAAGAGCGGGGGTAAGAGTGGGGAACTTATTTTAGAAGAAAAAGTTTAGGAGGTATTTATGGAAAAAGAAAAGCTTGAATTTTTTAAACAATTACTTTTAAAAAGAAGAGAGGAAATTTTAAAGGAGGTTATGGAAACTAAAAAAGAATTGACTGAGATAGGAGAACCTCTTCCTGATGCCTTAGATCAAGCAACAAGAGAAAGTAATCTTGCTTTTGAATTAAGGTTGAGAGATAGAGAGCAAAAACTTTTGAAGAAAATAGAAAAGGCTTTGAGAAAAATAGAAGAGGGAACTTATGGAATATGTGAAGCCTGTGGAACGGAAATAGATGAAAAAAGACTTATTGCTCGTCCTGAGGCTACTCTTTGTATTGATTGTAAGAGGGCACAGGAGCGGATGGAAAGAATCAGGGGCGAATGAAATTTGTTGAAGTTATTAAGGTCTCCCAAAATAATCTTAAAGGCTTTGATTTAAGATTACCTTTTTATAAACTCATCGTAGTTACAGGAATCTCTGGAGCTGGTAAATCAAGTTTAGTTTTTGATACTCTTTATGCTGAAGGACAAAGAAGATATTTAGAAACCTTTTCTTCATATGTAAGACAATATTTTGAAAAACTTCCTAAACCTAAAGTTGAAGCTATAAATAATATCCCTCCAGCTCTTGCCTTTCCTCAAGGAAATTATATTAAAACCTCTCGTTCAACAGTAGCAACACTTACTGAAATAAGTCATTTTACTAAAATGCTTTACTATAAAGCAAGCATTCCAAAATGCCCAAAATGCAATCGATATATTTACGTAAAAGACTCTCACTTGATTGCTAAAGAAATTATCAAAAATTTTAAAAACATACCTATTTACTTAATTTCTCCCCAAAAAATAAAAACAGATTTTTATTATCTTAAAGAGGGGCTTCTTTCTGCAGGATTTAGTAGAATTCTTTGGGATGGTAAAGTATGTGAGCTTGAAGAAATAGAGAAACCCCCATCTGTTGAAGAAATAGAGGTAGTTATTTATAGGGTTAAACCTTCTGAAGAAGAACTTTCAGAAATTGTTCAAGCTATTGAGCTTGCCTTTAAACTTTCTGATTCCATAAAAGTGAAATCATTATATGGTGAAGAAGTTATTTACACTCGAGAATTAATATGTCCTACCTGTGGATTTAAAGTTCCCCAAAAAAATCCCAATCTTTTTTCTTTTAATACTTCACAGGGTGCTTGTCCTGAATGTAAAGGATTTGGGAATCTTTTAGTAGTTGATTTTAAAGCTTTAGTTAAACATCCTGAAAAATCAATAAAAGATGGAGCAATCCCCCTTCTTGATTATCCTTTTATGTTAGAGGTAAAAATTGATCTCACAGAGTTTTTAAAAAAGAAAGATATAGATTTAAATTTACCTTTTGAAAGACTTCCTTCAGAAATAAAAAGAAAGATATTTTTTGGAGAAGGAGATTGGTATGGACTTAAAGAAGTTATAGATTGGCTTGAAAGTAAAAAATATAAACCCCATATAAGAATACTTCTTTCAAAACTTAGAAGAGAAATAACCTGCCCTATATGTAAAGGAACCCGATTTAATCCACAGGCACTTATTTTTTATATTCAAGAGTTAAATATAGGAGATTTTTATAACTTAGAAATATTACAAGCAAAAGAATTTATAAAGGAATTTCTTTCTAAAAATAAACTTCCAGCTGAAGAAAGACTTGCTAAGGAGATTTTAAAGAGGCTTTTTTATTTGGAAGAGGTTGGACTTTCCTATTTAACTTTAAACAGAGCAAGTAAAACCCTTTCTGGAGGAGAAGCAAGTAGATGCCTTTTAACAAGAGCTCTTTCTTCTAATTTGGTAGAAACTCTTTATCTTATTGATGAACCTACTACAGGACTTCATCCCACTGATACTCAGAAAATACTTAAGTTTATGGAAAATCTGGTTTCCCAAAATAATACTGTAGTGGTAGTAGAACATGATCCAGAAATTATTACTCAAGCTGATTTTTTAATAGATCTCGGTCCTGAAGGTGGAGAAAGAGGAGGTTATCTTCTTTTTGCAGGAGCCCCAAAAGAAATATTTGAAAAGGACACTCCCACTGCTTTAGCACTTAAATACTTAAGCTCTCCAAGAAAACCCCAATTTTATATTTCTGATTCCTATCCCCAAAAAATAAGAATAATAAAGGCTAAAAAATATAACTTAAAAGAAATAACTGTTTCTTTTCCTGTTGGAGCTATTACTTCTATAGTAGGAGTTTCTGGTTCTGGAAAGTCAACTCTTCTTGAAGAAATAATTTATAAAGGAATTACTGCCTACAAACAAAACTTAAGTTTTGATTCCTGTGAAGTTATTGAAGGTTATGAATATTTTTCTCAAGTTCTTTTTATTACTCAGGAACCTTTAGCACGCTCTCCAAGAAGTATTGTTGCTACTTATATAGGAATTTTTCCTTATATTAGAAAACTTCTTGCAAGTACTCCTCTTGCTAAAAAATACGGATATACTGAAGCTTTTTTCTCTTTTAATTCTGAAATTTCACAATGTCCTGAATGTAAAGGACTTGGTTTTGAAGTAATAGAAATGCAATTTCTTTCGGATTTAATTGTTCCTTGTGAAGTGTGTAAAGGAAAAAGATATAGAGATGAGGTCCTTGAAATAAAATGGAAAGATAAAAATATTGCAGAAATACTTGAACTTACTGTAGATTCAGCTATTGAGTTTTTTGGGAATCATCCTCTTATAAAAGAAAATTTAATTATATTACAAAAACTTGGGCTTGGTTATTTAAAGTTAGGACAACCTCTTTCGACTCTTTCCGGAGGAGAAGCACAAAGATTAAAAATTGCAGAAATTTTATCTCAAATAAAAAGTGAAAAAGCACTTATTCTCCTTGATGAACCAACAGTAGGACTCCATTTAAAGGATATAGAAAAACTTATTTCATCTCTAAAATATCTTAAAGAAAAGGGGCATACTATTGTATTAGTTGAACATCACCCAGAAATAATACTTTCCTCAGACTGGATAATTGAATTGGGTCCTGAAGGTGGAGAAAAAGGAGGTTATCTTCTTTTTGAAGGACCTTTAATAGAGTTTTTAAATTTAAAAAATGAAAAAAGTAAAACTGCTTATTATTTAAAAGAATATTTAAATGGCTTAAAACTTAAAGAAAAGGCTGAGAGAGAAAAAAAATACAATTATGAAGATACTTATATAAAACTTAGGGGTATAAGGCATCATAATCTCAAAAATATAGATGTAGATTTGCCCAGAGAAAAATTTATTGTGATTACAGGAGTTTCTGGATCTGGAAAATCAACTCTTGCCTTTGATGTTATTTTTACTGAGGGACAAAGAAGATTTTTAGAAACTTTACCTGCCTATTTAAGACAGTTTTTAAAACTTTATGAAGAAATAGATTATGACCTTATTTCTGGTATCCCTCCTACAGTAGCTTTAGAACAGAAATCAGGAGAATTGTCTCCCCGTTCTACAGTTGGTACCCTTACAGAAATATTACCCTATTTAAGGCTTCTTTATTCAAAGATAAGTAAAAGTTATTGTCCAAAATGTAATTCCCAGTTAGTACCTCGTTCAGAAGAGGAACTTCTTGATTTTGCTAAAAAACTTTTTAAAGAAGAAAATCTTGAAAATGTTGAGATTACCTTTCTTGCACCTTTAGTAAAACATCGTAAAGGAATTTATAAAAATCTTTTTGAAAAACTTTTAAACTCTGGATATCATGAGGTAAGGATTGATTCAACTTTTCATAAACTCCCACCTATACCCTCTTTATCAAGATATAAAGAACATACAATTGAAGCTGTAATAGGTAGGAGTTATTTTAAAAAAACTAAAAATTTTGAGGAATTATTTTTAAAGACTTTAAAGGAAGGTAAGGGAGAAGCTTTACTTTTGGTAAATTCTAAGGAATTTCTTTTTAGTAAGAAGAGAGCTTGTGTAAAATGCGGAATTAGCCTTCCTGAACCTGATCCCTTACTTTTTGCTTTTAATTCAAAAATTGGAGCTTGTACTTACTGCCAAGGTCTTGGAAAAATAGAAGATAGTGTCTGTCCTTTATGTAAAGGAAGTAGGTATAAAGACGAGGTTTTTTATTATAAACTAAATGGACTTTCCCTTCCTGAATTTTGTGAGCTTAGTATTGAAAAAGCAATTGAATTTTTAAAAGGGCTTAAACTTGAAGGTAAAGAAAAAATTTTAGCTGAAGGACTTATTTCTGAAATAATATCCAGGCTTGAATATTTAGTTGAACTTGGTATAGGATATTTAACCCTTGGAAGATCAGCAGATACCCTATCTTCTGGAGAAGCTAAAAGAGTAAGAATATCAGCTGAAATAGGAAGTAATCTTACAGGAGTTGCCTATATTCTTGATGAACCAACAATTGGACTTCACCCCAAAGATAATGCCAAATTAATAAAAGTTTTAAAATCTTTAAGAGATAAAGGAAATACTATAATTGTAGTTGAGCATGATGAAGAAACTATTCTTTCTGCTGATTATGTTGTAGATCTCGGTCCAGGAGGAGGAAAAAAAGGAGGGGAGGTTGTTTTTATAGGAACTCCTTCTGAACTTCTCAGAAATGAAAATTCAGAAACTGCAAAAGCTCTTAGAGATATAAATAGAAAACAGCTAAAAAGTTTTAAAAGAAAACCCTCTAAGTTTATTTTTTTGGAAGGAGCTCATTTAAGAAATCTTAAAAATATAGATGTATCTATTCCTTTAAATGCACTAACAGTTGTAGTAGGAGTTTCTGGTTCTGGAAAATCAACTTTAATATGTGACCTCCTTTATGAAAATTTAAAAAAACTCTTAGGTACAAAAAATAAAGCAAATTTAGATTTATGGGGAATTAAAAATATAAAAGGATTTGAAAATATAAAAAGAGTCTATTTAGTTGATCATTCTCCAATTGGAAATACACCAAGATCTACTCCGGCAACTTATATAAATGTTTTCACTAATATTAGAGAAGTTTTTGCAAATACTCCTTTAGCAAGACAAAGGGGCTATAAAGAAGGCAGATTTTCTTTTAATACAGAAGAAGGACAATGCCCTTACTGTAAAGGGCAAGGGTATCTTAAAGTGGAAATCAAATTTTTACCAGAGGTATACCAGATTTGTGAATATTGTGAAGGCAAAAGATATAATCCAGAAACCCTTGAAGTCTATTTTAAAGGAAAAAATATTTCTGAAGTTTTGAATATGGATTTTTCTGAAGCAAGGGAATTTTTTAAACACTTCTCTTCTATTTATCAAAAGCTTGACACTGTATGTAAAATTGGTCTTGATTATTTGAGCCTTGGTCAACCAAGTCCTTCTCTCTCTGGTGGAGAAGCTCAAAGAATAAAACTTGCTAAGGAATTTGTCAAATCTTCAAAAGGAGGGTCTCTTTTTATTTTAGATGAACCTACTACAGGGCTTCATATAAATGATGTAGAAAAATTAGTAAATGTATTACAAGGACTTATTAATAAAGGACATACGGTTATTGTAATAGAACATAATCTTGAACTTATTAAATGGGCAGATTGGATAATTGAACTTGGCCCAGAAGGTGGGGAAAAGGGAGGTTACCTTCTTTTTGAAGGCTCTATTGAAGAATTTTTAAAAGCTAATACTATTACTTCAAAGATATTAAAGAATTACTTGAATATTAAGTAACTTATTTTTGTATTTTTTAATTTTTATGGTATAGTTTTTTCAAAAAACAAATAGGGAGATTAACCCTATGAAGGTTAAGAATTGGATGATTACAGAAGTAATAACAGCCTCTCCAGAAGATACAGTGGAAGATGCAATACAACTAATGAGAAGATTTTCTATTAGACATCTTCCAATTGTAGAAAATGGAAAATTAGTAGGACTTGTAACCGAAAGCAATTTAAGAGCTTATCTTTCATCTGAAAAATTACAACTTCCTTTAAAAGAAATTATGATCTTAAATCCTATTACTATAGATCCTGAAACTTCAATTGATGAAGCGGCAAGAATTATATATAAATATAAAATCGGAGGACTTCCAGTTATTACAGAAGGTAAATTAGTAGGAATTATTACCATTACTGATATTTTAGAGGCTTTTATTGAATTGATGGGACTTCTTAAATCTTCTTCTCGTTTGGATGTAATTCCCAAAAAGGATAATTTAGATGAAGTTCTTGAAATAATAAAAAAGGGTGGAGGAAAAATAATTTCTATTGGAATGGATGTCAATTTAAATGGAGAAAAGATATACTTTATAAGACTCGAAAAGATAGCTCTTGATAAAATAGCTTCAGATTTAGAAACCTTAGGACATAAGGTTGTATCCTTAGTTGAATAGGAGATTTAAGATGAATAATGAATTTAAAGTAAAAAGAAGTATAGAGGAGATAAATAAAAAAATTGAAAAGGGTGAAGTTGTAGTATTGACTGCAGAAGAATTTTCTAAACTTGTAAAAGATGTAGGACCAGTTCAAGCAGCTAAGGAAGTTGATGTAGTTACTACTGGAACATTTTCTCCTATGTGTTCTTCAGGTGCTTTCATTAATTTTGGACACACTATCCCCACTATTAAAGCCTATAGAGTATGGCTAAATGATGTTCCTGCTTACGGAGGACTTGCTGCTGTTGATCTCTATATAGGTGCAACTGAACCAAGAGAAGATGATCCACTTAATAAAGTTTTTCCTGGACAATTCCTTTATGGTGGTGGTCATGTAATTCATGATTTAGTAGCTGGAAAAAAAATATATTTAAGAGCTCTTGGATATGGAACTCATTGTTATCCAAGAAGAACTTATGAAGCAGAAATAACTATCCATGATTTAAAAAATGCAATATTATGTAATCCAAGAAATGCTTATCAAAATTATAATTGCGCAATAAATCTTTCAGATAAAATCTTATATACCTATATGGGGGTTTTAAAACCAAATCTTGGAAATGCTAATTATGCTACTGCAGGAGTTCTTTCTCCTTTACTCAAAGATCCTTACTTAAAAACTATAGGTATAGGAACGAGAATATTTCTTGGGGGAGCAAAGGGATATGTAATCTGGTGCGGAACTCAACATAATATGGATGTAAAAAGAACTCCCAAAGGAGCACCTATTCAACCAGCAGCGACTTTAATGGTTATAGGTAATTTAAAAGAGATGAGTCCTGAATGGCTGGTTGGAACAAGTCATATAGGTTATGGATGTTCCTTAGCTGTAGGATTAGGAATTCCCATACCTATTTTAAATGAACAAGTGGCTGAATGGGCAGGGCTTTCTGATGAGGATCTCTTTACTCAAGTAATAGACTATTCTTACGATTATCCTAATGGAATAAAAAGAAATTATGGAATTGTAAGTTATGCAGAATTAAAAAGTGGAAAAATAAATATTTTAGGAAACGAAGTCCCAACTTATCCTATATCAAGCTTTTTTAAAGCAAGAAAAATCGCAGAGATACTCAAAAACTGGATCAGAAACGGAGAAATGTTTTTAACTGAACCCGTAGAGAGTTTACCTGGAGCAAAACTTTTTCCTATGAGATAATTTTGGGAGGAAAAAATGGAAACCTTTTTAATTGTGGCACAGATATTTTTAGCTATTCTTATTATTCTTATAGTTTTAATAAATGTAACCAAGGGTTCTGAATATGGAGCAGTCTTTAGAGGTGCAGAAGCAATTTTTGGTGGTGCAGGACCTACTAATTTCTTAAATAAAGTTACTATGATTCTTGTTTTACTTTTTTTCTTAAATTCCATCCTTCTTACCAAAGTTTTTACAGAAAAGCATAAACCTTTGATGTTAAAAACCGGGATTCCTCAGTCTCCGGTTTCCAACGGAACTTTCCCTCCCACTCCTCCTTCTTTACCTATACCTCCAAAGGAACCTTTAAAGTTTCCAGAAAGTACTAAATAAATCCATCTTAGAATGAAAAACTTAGTAATCTTTGGAGCTACAGGATCCATAGGAAAAGCAACTATAAAATATATCAAAAGCCAATCTCATAGATTTAGAATTATAGGACTTACAGCAAGATCAAAAATTGAAGAACTTCAAAAACTTTCAGAAACTTTTAAAGTACCTTATATAGTCGTAGAAAAGGAAGAAGATGCAAAATTTTTGAATTCCTCTTTAAGTTACAAAGCAAAAGTATTATGGGGAGACGAAGGATTAAAAGAACTTGCTTCTTTAGATTCTGTAGATACAGTAGTTATAGGAATCTCAGGAATAAAAGCTCTTATTCCTACCTATTATGCTTTAAAATCAGGAAAAAGGGTAGCTATAGCGAATAAGGAATGTATTATCTCTGTAGGAAATCTTTTAAAGGAGGTTGCTCAAGAAAATAAAGCTGAACTCATTCCTGTAGACAGTGAACATTCTGCTCTTTTTCAATTATTACAAAAAGAAAAAAAAACATATGTAGAAAAACTTATTCTTACTGCTTCAGGAGGACCTTTTTATAAAACTCCATTAAAGGATTTTTGTAAAATAACACCCGAAAAAGCTATATCTCATCCTGTATGGAAAATGGGTAAAAAAATTTCTGTTGATTCAGCAACTTTAATGAATAAAGGTTTTGAAGTACTTGAAGCAATGGTACTATTTGATTTTCCTTTGGATAAAATTGAAGTAGTTATTCATCCTCAAGGATTAGTCCATGGTATAGTTAAACTTATAGATGGTTGTTATTTAATGCATGTAAGTCCTGCTGACATGAAAATTGCTATAGCTTATGCTTTAAATTATCCAGAAAGAACTGAAGTACCAGTAGAAAATCTTGATCTTACAAAAGTAAAACTTATTTTTAAAAAGCCAAGTTTTAAAAAGTTCCCTTGCCTAAAACTCGCTTATGAAGCAGGAAAGCTTGGAGGAGCTTATCCTTTAATATTAGAAGCTGCAGATGAAGTAGTAGTTTCTGCTTTTCTTTCTTACAAAATTAGTTTTGATAAAATTCCGTATTTTCTTGAAAAAACCTTAAATGAATTTAAAATACCCTCTATTAATTTTAAAAATGTTTATGAGGTTTTAGAGCTTCATAAAAGGGTTTGTGAATTTACTGAAAATCTTATTGAGGGTGCAAATAGATGATCACTTTAATTACTGCTATTTTAGTAATAGGTATTCTTATTTTTGTTCACGAATTAGGACATTTCTTAGCTGCTAAATTAATGGGTGTGAGGGTTGAAATTTTTTCCTTAGGCTTTGGACCTCGTCTTATTGGATTTAGAACTGAAGAAACAGAATATAGGCTTTCTCTTATACCCTTAGGAGGTTATGTGAAACTTTATGGAGAACATCAGGAGCATCTTTCTCTTTTAGAAAACCCTGAAAAAGCCTTTGCTTTTAAATCGCCTCTACAAAAAGCTATTATAGTAATTGCAGGACCTTTAGCTAATTTTATCTTAGCTATTTTTATTTTCTGGTTTCTTTTTGCAACTATAGGTACTTATATAGTGCCTGCTAAAATTGGTGAGGTATTGCCTGGCTCTCCAGCTGAAAAAGTGGGACTAAAACCTGGAGATGAGATATTAGAAATAAATGGAAAGAAAGTTAAATCCTTTCAAGAACTTGTATTTTTTTTAAGAATTAAAGAACCCCCAAATTTAATAACTTTAAAAATAAGAAGAATTGATCAAATTTTTGAAGTAAAAATTGAACCAGAACTTAAAGAGGACTATAATATTTTTGGCAAAAAAACCAAAATTCCTATGATAGGAATTAAATCCTCTGAAGAAATAATTCACCAAAAACATGATCTAATTTCTGCTTTTAATTTAGCTATTGGAAAGGTAATAGAACTTACAGGTCTTATTTTTGTAGCTATTTATAAACTTTTTACAGGAGAAATGCCTTTTTCAACCCTTGGAGGACCTATTACTATTGGAAAAATGGCAGGAGAAACTGCAAAAATGGGAATATCCTATTTATTCTCATTTACAGCTGTTCTTTCTGTAAATTTAGGTGTAATAAATATATTACCTCTCCCTATGCTTGATGGAGGACATCTCGTTCTTTTTGGAATTGAGGCTATTAGAAGAAAACCCCTTTCTCTAAAAACTCAAGAACTTATTTTTAAAATTGGTCTTGTTTTGATTATTGCCCTTAGCATAGCAGTTTTTTATAATGATATTTTAAAGCTTTTAAAAGAATGGAATCTCCCCTAATTCTTGCTATTGAAACCTCTGGAAAAACTGGAGGAATAGCCCTTTTTAGGGGAATTATTTTAGGTGAATTAACCTTACTTTCTAAGGAATCCTATTCAAATATCATTTTTAAAAGCCTTCCCTTTCTCGAAAAGAATTTAAACTTTTCTTTAAAGGATTTAGATTATTATGCTATAGATATAGGACCAGGAAGTTTTACAGGATTGAGGATTGGACTTTCTATATTAAAAGGACTGAATTTGGTTTATCCCAAACCTGTTATTCCTGTTTCAAGTTTAGAAGTTTTAACAGTTAATTTTCTCAATTATCCTGGAAATATAGTTAGTCTTGTTGATGCCTATAGTAAAGAGATATTTTTTGCTTCTTATAAATGGGAAAATTTTTATTTAAAAACCGTAATTGCACCTATGTGTATATCTTTAAAAGATTTACCTCTTTATATAAATACTCCCTCTTTATTTTTAAGTGAAACCTTAGAAAAATGGAGAGATTTTCTTAAAAGTAATTTAAAAAATTTTTTACTTGAACCACCCTTTTCTCCTAATTTAAGTGCTGGTTTAGTAGCTAAGTTAGCTTATATTAAATTAAAGCAAGGGATAGTGGAATTAAAGTCTGCTGAATCTCTTTTACCCCTTTATTTGAAACCTTCTGAAGCTGAAAGAAAAAGGAGGTTAAAGATAACATGATAACCTTTCTCTTAAAAAGATTTTTAACCCTTATAATTACACTTTTAGGAATAACTATAATCAGTTTTTCTATTATCCATCTTGCTCCTGGAGGTCCACTAAGTCCTTTAACTGAGTTCAATCCTAAAATTACACCTGAATATAGAGAAAAATTAGTAAAAATGTATGGACTTGATAAACCCCTTTATATACAGTATTTAAACTGGTTAAAGGGGATTGTAAAGCTTGATTTTGGAAAATCCTTTTCTTTAGATCAAAGACCTGTTTGGGATAAAATAAAAGAAAGACTTCCTATAACTATTTTTATAAATGCTTTGTCCTTAATTTTAATTCTTTTATTTAGCATTCCTTTAGGTGTTTATTCTGCTGTAAAAGCAGGAAGTACCTTTGATAGAATAACTACCATTATAACTTTTATAGGGTATGCCATGCCAAGTTTTTGGTTAGCTATAATATTAATGATGATTTTTGGAGTAAAACTTCAGTTACTTCCCATTTCAGGACTTCATTCAACTATTGGTTATGATGAAATGAGCCTTTTACAAAAAGTCTTTGATTGGGCTAAACATCTTATTTGTCCTTTATTTGTAGCTACTTTTGGTGGAATGGCTGGATTTTTAAGGTATGTAAGAAATTCAACTTATGAAGTTTTAAAATCAGATTTTATTCTTTTTGCCAGAGCTAAAGGTCTTCCTGAAAAGGTAATAATTTATAAACATGCTTTAAGAAATGCTCTTTTACCCCTTATAACCATTTTAGGACTTTCTCTTCCTGGCTTAATTGGAGGAAGTGTTATATTTGAAACCATTTTTGGTATTCCAGGAGTTGGACAATTAATGTGGCAAGCGGTTATGGCAAGAGATTATCCTGTAATTATGGCTAATCTATTTTTAATCTCCTTTCTTACCCTTCTTGGGAATTTTCTTGCAGATATAGGTTATGCCCTTGCTGATCCAAGAATAAGATTGGAAAGCAAATGAAAGAAGTTTTCAAAGAACTTATAAAACATAAAATAGGCTTTGCTTCTTTAATAGTAATTTCAATTTTAGTAATTCTTGCTCTATTTGCTCCTTATATCTCTCCCTATGACCCTTTTGAAATAAATGTTAATAAAATTCTTCTTCCTCCATCTTTTGAACATCCATTGGGAACAGACTTACTTGGAAGAGATGTTTTAAGTCGAATGATTTATGCTTCAAGAATTTCTTTAGAAGTAAGTCTTGTTGCAGTAGGAATTTCTATTGGAATAGGAGTTTTTTTAGGTTCTCTTGCTGGTTATTTAGGAGGCTTGGTAGATCAGATTATATCTCGCTTTATAGATATAATGCTTTGTTTTCCAACTATATTTCTAATTTTGGCAGTAATTGCTTATTTAGAGCCTTCTATTTTAACTATAATGATTGTAATCGGAGCTACAAGCTGGATGGGAATAGCAAGACTTGTTAGAGCAGAAATAATGTCTTTAAAAGAAAGGGATTTTGTTCTAATAGCTAAGGTTTATGGAGCAGGAACTTTTAGAATTATATTTAAACATCTTCTTCCCAATGCCTTACCACCTATTATGGTTTCAGCTTCCTTAGGATTGGGACAGGCTATTCTTATTGAATCTGCTTTGTCTTTTTTAGGAATAGGGGTTCAACCGCCGATCCCTTCTTGGGGTAATATTTTAATAGAAGGAAAAGAAGCTCTAGAGGTTGCTTGGTGGTTATCTATTTTCCCAGGGCTTGCAATTTTAATTACTGTACTTGCTTTTACTTTATTAGGAGAGACTTTACAGGAAATCTTAAATCCTAAAAGGGAGAGAAAGTAATTTATGGTGCCGAGGGCGGGACTCGAACCCGCACGGACTTACGTCCACTAGCCCCTCAAGCCAGCGCGTCTTCCAATTCCGCCACCTCGGCGTTAAGTTTTAATATATTCTCAATTTTTTCTTTGTCAAGATAATTATTTTATTTACTTTTTATAGCTAATAAACCCAAAATAAAAAAAGTTACTATAATAAAACTTTTGGCTACAATTATATTCCAGGTAATATTTTGAAAATGCTGAGGCAATTTCATTAAAATCCAAAAGTAAAAAAGAATTCCTATAAAAATTAAGGAAGTTCCATAAAAAACATAAACCAATAGTTTGGGAATTTTTAAAAAGGTATCTCTAATTAGTTCTTTATAAAAATTATCTACCCCAAATAACCAAACAAAAACTAATATTTCTATAAAGGCAAAAAGGATCAGAAATACTGCTCCTGCCCAAAAATCTAACTCATCAAGAAAACCAGGAACAAAAGCAGAAAGAAAGGCACCAAAGGCTACCATAACTATAGAAAGATTAACAGCTAAATGGTGAGATATTTCTAATTCATCTTCAAAAAATGCAACTAATGGCTGAATAAGAGCTAAAGATGAAGTAAAAGCTGCAATAAAAAGCAAAAAAAACCATATAAAAGAAAAAATATACCCAAAGGGTAAAATAGCTAAAATAGCTGGCATACTCATAAAACCAAGTCTAAAGGTCCCTTCTTGAGCAAGTTGAGGAATAGAGGAGGCTCCAAAAATGGCAAAAGCTGCAGGAATAGCAATAGAAGCACCTATTCCTATTTCTGCCAATTCATTTAATAAAGCTGTATAAATCCCTATTTTCACTACATCTTCATTCTTTTTTACATAGCTTGCATAAGTAGCTATAGCACCCATAGCTAAGGAAAGGGTAAAAAATATCTGACCAGAAGCTTCTACCCAAACTTGAGGATCGGTCAATTTTGAAAAATCAGGTTTAAATATAAAATAAAGCCCCTCAATTCCTTTCCAATTATTTATAGAAAGTGAAACTATGGATAAAAATATGCCCATTAAAAAGAGTAAAGGCAATCCAATTTTAGCTGTAAATTCAATTCCCTTAACCACTCCTCTTTTTAAAACATACCAATTAAGCACTAAAGTTATTAAAAGAAAAAAGATAGCTGAAAGAGAAGGTTGAGTATATTCTTTATAGAATTTTAAAAAGGGTATTAATGCAAGATTAGGATCAGTGTATTCAACAGATTGGGGAAGTTTTTTAAAAAGGGATAAAAAGGCAAATCCGAGAGTCCAAGATTCTATATATATGTAATAACAAACGATAAGAAAGGGAATAGACACACCTAAACTACCTATTATTCTTGGTAAAGAATTTTGATTAAAAAACACTCCCATTATCCCAACCATAGAACCGTGTCCTTTTGAACCTGCATATCTTCCTATAACCCATTCTAAAATCATAAGCGGAAGTCCTAACAAAAAAAGGGAAATAAAATAGGGAACCATAAAGGCTCCACCTCCATATAATGCAACCTTAGAAGGAAATCTTAAGATATTTCCAAGCCCTATAGCATTACCTGCAGCTGCTAAAATAAGACCAATTTTAGTTGCCCAAGTTTCTCTTTTTCTCATAGTCTTAAAATTAATAGTCCTTTAAAATACATTTGTCAATAATTTTTGTTTTTATTTTGATATAGCAAATTTTTAAAAAAGAAATATATTTAAATTATATGGAAAGCGTTGTAATTGATGGTGTAACCATATATCTTTCTCATCCTGATGAATTAAACATTCCTCTTTATCCAAGGGATGAAATCATTGAACAAATACTTGCTTGCTGGCTTGTTTTAGATGAAAAAGACCTTCCTCTTACACCTCGTCTCGTTGGTAAACCTGGAGTGGGTAAAACAACTCTTGCTTATGCAGCTGCAAAAAGGCTAAATAAAGAGGTCTATATTTTCCAAGCAACTGTTGATACAAGACCAGAAGACCTCATTATAACTCCTGTTATTTCAGAAGATAAAAAGATAAGGTATGTAGCAAGCCCTATTGTTACTGCTATGATAAAAGGTGGAGTAGCTATTATTGATGAAGCAAATAGAATGAGCGAAAAATCTTGGGCTTCACTTGCTCCTCTTCTTGATGCTAGAAGATATGTAGAATCTATTATTGCAGGAATAAAAATAAAGGCTCATCCAGATTTTAGACTCTGTGTTACTATGAATGAAGATGCTTCAACTTTTGAATTACCTGAATATATTCACTCAAGACTGCAACCTCAAATTTTTATAGATTTTCCTTCCTATGAAGAAGAAAAGGCTATTCTAAAAACTAATTTACCTTGGGCTGATGAAGGACTTCTTGATTATATAGTCAGGTTTTTACAAATGGCTCACGAATATGGAGAACTTTATAGTGTAAGAGATGGAGTGAATATAGGACGTTATGTCCTTAAAAAAATTAAATTCTCAAATAAATCTTCTAAGGATTTAACAAATCTTTTACCACTTCTTAAAGAGGCTATTTCAGTAATTCTTGGTCCTCAAGCTTTAATATATCTAAAAGAACTTTTAGAAAATAGGAAATCAACTAAGCCTCTGTTGCGTCCTTTAGATTAATCCAAATATGCTTAAAATTGAAAAAAATTTTAAAAATAGAACCTCAATTTTATATTTTCTGCCTTTTTTCCCAAGTAATCTTGAAATTACTCAAAATATTATAAAACTTTTAGCTGAAATTAAACCTTCTGCTATAGCCATTGCTCTTCCCTTTTTTATAAAAGATAAATGGTTACTTGCTGTAAAAAACCTTCCTACTATTTCTGTTCTTTCCCTTACTTATAAAACAAAGGAAAACGAGTATCTAATTGTAGAACCTTTATGTCCTTTGGTTGAGGCAACAAGATATGCTATTTTTTCTGGTGTTCCTATTTTTTTTATAGATTTTCCAAAGGAAGCACAAGAAGAAGATTTAGCTAATTTTACTCCTCTTCCTACCTATCTAATTAAAGATTTAGAATTTACTAAATATGTAGATTTAACCCTTTCCTTTTTTGAAGAGCATTTAACAGAAAGAGAAAAATACATTGCAGAAAAAATTCTTGAAATTTCTCAAAAATACGACTCTATGGCTATTATTTTACCTTTTTATCAAGTAAAGGGAGTAATAAGAGCTCTTGAGAGAGCTTCAGGTTTGCTTTATCTTCCTAAAAATATACCTAAGGAAATAGAAATTTATACTCTAAATTTAAAAAGCTTAAGAGAAATTCTTTCTGAGCCAGGATATTTTCAATCTACCTATGAAAAAAATAGGAAAAATTTAATAGAAAATAAAAATTTTGTTCTTGATAGAATTACTTTATATGAAGAAATTTTTGAAAAGACAAGACAAAAATATTTTAAAGAAACAGGAACAGAACTCTCTCCTAAGGATCTCCAGGTTTTTGGACAATTTTTAAGAAATCTTCTTTTAATAAAAGGACAATATATTCCTGACCTTTATACATTAATTTTAGCAGTAAGAGGAATAGGAGGAGATGAATTTGCTTTCTGGTTTTGGGAGATTGCAACTTTCTATGAATTTCAAAAAGAAGAGCTTTCCCCATTCCCTATTATAAATCTCTCTCCTGAAGATTTAAGACTTCCTTCTAAAAGACTAAGAATTTCAAGAAAAATAAAAAGCATAAGAAGTAGCTTAAATTTCTTACAAAAATTTACTACAAGAGAAGAAAGAAAAATTTTTAAAAAAGGTTTTACTGGAAAGGTTATTTGTTCTTTTCCTCCAGAGGATGTAGTAGTTGAAACTTTTGGAAAAAAGGTGATGGAAAAAGGACTTAAGGTTATTACAGAAAATTTAAGAAAAATTGAACCTTTTACAACTTCCTTAAAAGATGGTTTGGATATAAGGGAAACAATAAGAAAATGGTTTCTTGAAGAGACTCCTTATGTAAAAGAAGAACCTCAAGCCCATGCAAAAGCTGGTTCAGTAGTAATAATTTTCGAAGAAGATCCTGACCCATTAACAGGAAAGGAAAGGTATCCTTGGAATTTTACCTGGCATGGAGAGCATCATCAAGAATCGGATATGGCCTTTTATTCTACAGATCCAAAAGAAAACGTAGTAGGTCCTGGTATTGCTAAAGCTAAATATGGGGGTTTCATGCTCACTTATCCTCCTATGAGAGTATATGATATATGGGAAGACCCCTATTTTGATATAGCAACTAATAAAGCTGAAAGACTTCTCTTAGCTGGTATAGATTATAGTTTAGAAAAATATATAATTTATGTAGCTAAAAAACCTCCCGGTAACCTTGCAAAAAAATTTGCCTCTCTTCAAGGTAAAAAAGTAATTTTCTTACCTATTGGTTCATTTTCTAAAAGTTTTCTTGAAAAAATAAGGATATTTCATGTTCTTGAAGGACATCATGTAAGAAAATATGCCCATAAATATATCAAAAAATAAATAATCAAAAATTTGACATATCTGTCAAAATTGTGATATAATTTTAAATATGTTTCTTTTAGAGACTCGAAATCCGCAAATGAAAAAAATTTATGAATTAGCAAAAAAAGTAGCTCCTTCTTCAAGTACAGTTCTTATTCTTGGAGAATCAGGCACAGGAAAAGAAGTCTTAGCAAAATATATTCATTTTTGTAGTAAAAGAAAAGGTCCTTTTGTTCCTATAAATTGTGCTGCTATCCCAGAGGATCTTTTAGAAGCTGAACTTTTTGGGTATGAAAAGGGAGCTTTTACAGGAGCAATAAAAAGTAAACCAGGTAAATTTGAGCTTGCAAACCAAGGAACTATTTTTCTTGATGAAATAGGAGATTTAAGCCCTAAACTTCAAGCTAAACTATTAAGAGTAATTCAAGAAAAACAAGTAGAAAGATTAGGTGGAGATAGAGCTATTAAAATTGAAGTAAGAATTCTTGCTGCAACTAATAAAGATTTGGAAAAGGAGGTTAAAGAAGGAAAATTTAGAGAAGATCTCTTTTTTAGATTAAATGTAATTCCTATAAGACTCCCTCCTCTAAGAGAAAGAAAAGAAGATATCCCTTTATTAGTAAATTTTTTTTTGAAAAGATTATGTGAAAGGGAAGGAATAGAAGAAAAAACTATTACTCCTGAAGCCTTAGAAACTCTTATGAATTATCATTGGCCAGGAAATATAAGAGAATTGGAAAATTTAATAGAAAGATTAGTGATACTCTCAGAAAATAATGTTATCGGGGTTGAAGATCTTTCTATATCCTCGTTAGATTTAAAATTTGCTGTAAGAGATAAGTTAATTGAAAAAAAAGAGGTAGAGCTAAAATATATACTTCCTGAAATACCTGAAGAAGGGATTGAATTGAACAAACTTTTAAGGGAAATAGAAATATATTATCTAAAAAAATCTCTTGAAATATCAAAAGGAATCAAAACTAAAGCAGCTAAATTACTAGGATTAAACCGCACAACCTTTATAGAAAAACTTAAAAAATATAATTTGGTATAATTTTTGATATTTTATTAGTCAAATGAAGAATTTAAATTTTTTGGTTATTGTTTTTATAGTCTTTTTAAGTTTTTTATCTATTTTTATTTTCTTTTCTATTTCAATTTCTGAAAGCCCAAAAGATTTGGGTATTATTTTATTTTCTTATAATAAAACCGAAGAAAAAGAAGCTCAATTAAAAAAAGCTGAAGAAACTATACAAAAAATAAAGACTGCTTATAATCAAAAACTTTACGAAAAGGTCACAGATCTTTTAAAAGAACTACCTCCTGATTTTTCCCTTACTCCTGAAGAAAATTTAATTATTTCTGAAAGTTTTCTTAGGTCTGGTTTTCCAGAAAGTGCTTCTGAATTTTCTGAAAAGGTTATTTCAGTAAAAACCGGAACTCATGAAGCCTGCTTAGCGAATTTAATAAATATAAAAGCCTATGTAATAAGAGGTGAATATAAAACTGCCAAAAAAAAATTGGAAGATTTTTTAAATTCTTATTGTGATGAAGGTTTAAAAAGGGAAGCCAAAGTTCTCCTTTATTTTATCAAAGAACTTCCTGCAGAAGAAATTAAAAAATTAGATAAAAATTTGATTATAAAAAATTTTGGAGAAATTTATAAACTTAGAGGGATTTATTTCATAAAAAAAGGAGAACTTAAAAAAGCTGAAGATGATTTTTTTACTTTTATAAATGTATATGGAACTTATAAGGAAGCCCCAGAAGTAATATATCAGTTAGCTGAAGCTTATTTAAAGAAAGACGAAGAAAAGGCAAAAATTTTTTATGAATTAATTATTACCAATTGGGATGGTACCAAAGAAGCCCTTTTTTCTAAATTTAGACTCTATCAAATAGCTTATGAAAAGAGCTTAATTAAAGAACTTCTTCCTGAGAAAACTAAAGAGGATTTAATTTCGTTTGCTACTCTAATTAAAAGTAAATATCCTGAAGAAAAAATAGCTGAAGAAGCAAGCTTTATGATTGTTAAAGTTTCTTTTGAAAATAAAAACTATTTCTCAGCAAGAAAAGGTGCTATAGAATTTTTAAAAACCTATGAAAAAAGTCCGTTAATTGATGTAGTCAAAACTTATTATTGTAAAAGTGTAAGCTCTCTTTTTGAAGAAAATTATGAAAAGAAAAATCTTTCCTTAGTAACAAAACTGGAAGTAGAAGATAAGGACCTTTTTGAAAAAACTAAATGTGGAGAAGCTTATTATACATTGGGAGATATTTATTTTAACTATAACCTTTACACTAAAGCTTCTTATTGTTTTATTAGAGCTTATGAACTAAATAATAAAGAGGAACTAATTCCTAAGATTTTGCTTAAATTAGGATTGTTAGCCTTGGAAGATAAAAACTTAGATCTGTTTAATGATATTTTTAATTTTTTAGATAAAAGCAAATATAAAGACTCGATAAAAGATCCTTATTATTTTTATTTAAAGGCTTTTTATGAAGGGCAAAAAAACTTAGGTAGTGGAGAATATTATTTAAATTTAGTTTTAAATTCAACTTTATCAGAAAAATTTAAAGAAAAACTCTTAAAATATTTTCGTGACAGAGCTCTTTATTTAAGACAGTATAGTAAAGCTTTAGCCTATACAAATAATCCCTTTTTTAAAGCTAATGCTGATGATTATGTCCTTTTACTTTTGGAAACTTTTAATACTGATAAAGTTGTTTTTGAAAATACTTTAAAATATGCTAAAGAAAAATTTCCCGATAATTTAAAAATAAAATGGTTAGAAGCTTACTATTTAGAAAAAAAAGGAAATATTAAGATTTCTACAGAAATGTGGAAAGAGTTAACAAAAGGAAATTCTTTAGAAAGTGAACTTGCTAAAAGTTATGAAAAAATGAGAAATTTTGTAGAAAGAACTCATCAAACGGTATTTTAATATAAATCAATATGAAGGGAAAAATATGTTTAACTGGAGATAGTTTAGAAGTAAAACTTCTTAGAGATTCTCTCTTAGAAAGGGGACTTGAAGTTTTATTTTTTAAAAAATCTGAATTTGATTTTCAAAAGATCCCCTCATCCATAGATGTAATGGTTTACGAACTTTCCTATGAAGAAACTAAAAATCCTTTGTTAGTAGATAATTTTTTTAAATTAGGATTAAAATCTATTGTTTTCTTAGCTGAAAGAGCAGATTTAGAAGATGCTATTGAATTTATTAAGAGAGGAGCTTATGATTTTAAGCTTCTTTCAACCCCTTTTGAAATTATGGAAAAAACTATTTTATATGCCTTAGAAGAAAAAAAGATTTTCTGGCAAGATTCTGCTTTTATCACTAAAAATCCCTATATGCTTAAAATTCTTAAAAAATTAGAGGAGGTTGCTCAAAGCAAAGCTCCTATTCTTCTAATAGGAGAAACAGGTACAGGAAAGGAACTCCTTTCTAAATATATTCACCAAAAAAGTCCCAGAAGATTTGGCCCTTTTATTGCTATAAACTGTGCAGCCCTACCAGAATCTCTTTTAGAGTCTGAACTTTTTGGTTATGAAAAAGGTGCATTTTCTGGGGCTAATTTTAGAAAAAAAGGAAAAATAGAGTTAGCAGATAAAGGAACCCTTTTATTAGACGAAATTACAGAAATGCACCCACATCTTCAAAGCAAACTTTTAAGAGTTCTTCAAGAAGAAGAGGTAGATCGTTTAGGTGGTTATCAACCTATAAAAGTAGATATAAGGCTAATTTCAACTACTAACAAAAATATCGAAAAAGAAGTTTCTGAAGGACGCTTTAGAAGCGATCTCTTTTATAGAATAAATGTTATTACTGTCAAAATTCCGTCATTAAGAGAAAGAAAGGAAGATATAGAGCTTTTAGCTTTTTATTTTCTGGAAAAATTTTCCGCTCTTTATCATAAAAATATAAATGGCTTTACAGAAAGAGCCCTTTCTTTTTTAAAAAATTATCACTTTCCCGGAAATGTGAGAGAATTAAAAAATATGATTGAACGTGCTGTTCTCACTTGCGAAGATAAATTAATAGACTTAGAAAATATTATAGATCCTTTTTCTCAAAACATACCCTCTTCTTATACAGGCACAAATTTTGCAAAAAATTCTATAGAAGTAAAACCGCTTTCAGAATTGGAGAGAGAAGCTATTTTAAAGGCTTTAGAAATATGTAAAGGAAACAGAACTAAAGCAGCAGAACTTTTAGGAATTACTGTTAGAACTTTAAGAAATAAGCTTAAACAATATGAAAGAGAAGGCTTGTTATAGGGAGGTAAAATTCTATGTTAGGTGTATTTGAAAGAACTTTCAATCTTGTAAAAACTGCTTTAAAGATAAGATCTTATAAACATTCTCTTCTTGCATCAAATATAGCTAATGTTGATACTCCTGGGTATAGAAGAAAAGATATTCCCTTTGAAAAAATTATTCAAAGTTATCTTTCTGAGAAAAACCGTCTCAAAACTACTCATCCTAAGCATTTTGATGGATCTTTTAAAAATATAAATAAACTTTTAAAAGCCTATGAAGAAGAAACTTTAGGGACTCCAAATAATGTTAATCTTGAAGAAGAATTGGTTCAGCTTACAGAAAATCAAATGCTATACGAAGCTACACTACAAGCCCTTTCAAAAGAATTAGAAAGGTTGAAAGAAGCAATTACTGAGGGAGGTAGATAAAGATGAACCTACTTAAAATATCACAAATAGTAGGTAGTGGACTTTTAGCTCAAAGAGTAAGATTAAATATTGCTGCCACAAATATTGCAAATTCCCAAGTAACAAGGACTTTAGAAGGAGGACCTTATAGAGCTAAAGTTGTAGTTTTAAAAGCTATCCCTATTTCAGAAAAGAATCCTGAACTTAAAGCTGTAAAAGTAGAAAAAATAGTTGATGATCCCTCTCCTTTTAAAGAGGTTTATGATCCTGGACATCCAGATGCTGATGAAAGAGGAATTGTGAAGTATCCCAATGTAGATGTAATTACTGAAATGGTTGAACTTTTATCTGCAGGAAGAGCTTATGAAGCAAATTTAACTGTTCTTTCTGCTACTAAAAGTATGACTCTAAGAACTTTAGATTTATTAAAATAAAATAAAAAGAGAGGCTTAAAATGAAAATTAATCTTAATCCAAATATTCAAATTAAAAATTTACAAAATCTTCAAAATAAAACTTTAGAAAACAAATTAGATTTTAAAAATTTTTTTCTTCAAAAAATAAAAGAAATAGACACCTCTCAAAAGGAAGCTCAAAAAATGTTAGAAGCTCTGGCTAAAGGTGAAGATATAGATTTCTCAGAAGTTGCGCTTGCAATATCTAAGGCCGATTTAAATTTTAAACTTCTTCTTAGGATAAGAAATAAAGTTTTAGAAGCTTATCAAGAAATTATGAGAATGCAGATCTAAAATTTTAAAAACAATTTTATAGGAGAAGTTCATGGATTTAAGAAAAATTCCTGATCAACTAATAGATTTTTGGAAAAGATTAGATAAAAGGCAGAAAATACTTTTAATAGGTGGATCAATTGGAATTACTTTGCTTTTAATACTAAGTATTTGGTTATATAATCAGGCTAATTGGGGACTTCTTTATAGAGGTCTTGATGAACAGACAACTGGACAAATTGTGCAATACCTTAAGGAACAAAAAATTCCTTATAAAGTAGAAATGGATGGAAGTATTTATGTACCAAAGGATAAAGTTCCTGAGATAAGAATGGAAATAGCAAGTAAAGGGTTGATTGGAGGAGGTGGCCCTGGATTTGAACTATTTGATAAGGAAAAAATGGGACTCACAGAGTTTCAAGAAAAAGTAACTTATCAAAGAGCTTTAGAAGGAGAGCTTGCAAGAACCATTATGGGAATAAAAGGAATAAAATCTGCAAGAGTTCATCTTGCTTTACCTAAGGAAACTTTATTTATAGAAGAGGAAAAACCTCCTAAGGCTTCAGTATTAATAGAACTTAAACCTGGTTATCAACTCACTTCCTCTCAAATAAAAGGTATTGTTAATTTAGTTAGTGGAGCTGTGCCAAAACTTGATCCAAAAAACGTAGCTGTTATAGATGCTAATACTGGAAAAAGTCTTTATACTCCTTCAGAAGAGGAAGAATTACCAGTTACTAAGCTTGCTTATAAAGAAAAAATAGAAAAGCAATTAAAAGATAAAATAGAAGAAATACTTTCAGGAGCTTTAGGATATGGAAAGGCTATAGCTCAAGTATGGGTAGATATTTCCTTTGATAAAGAAAACATTGCAGAAGAAATTTATGATCCTGAAGGAACAGCAGTAGTTTCTGAAGAAACAGAGGAAGAACAAAAAATAAGTAAAATACCAGATGAAGGTGGAGAAGCTGGTGTTAAAGGAACTCTCCTTAAGAAAATGGAAGCCACTTCACCTCAACCCCAAGGAGAGACATATTCTAAAAAAAGAATTCTCAAAAATTACGAAGTTAGTAAAAAGGTTAGAAATCTTGAAATTTCACCTGGAAGTATTAAAAAAATAAGTGTAGCTGTTTTGGTTGATAAAAGTGTTTTAGGAGAAAATGCTACTGCAAAACTTGCCTGGATTGAAGAATTGGTGAAGGGTGCTATAGGATATAATCCTGACAGAGGAGATGAAGTGAAAATACAAACAGAAGAATTTGCTAAAATCCCTATGCCAAAACCTAGTATAATAGATTATGTATCTCAATTTTATAAACCTCTTTTATTAATTGGTGCTTTAATTTTGTTATATCTTTTTGTTATTAGACCTCTTATTAAAGCTCTTACGCCAAAACCTGTTCCTGTAGAAGCACCACCTGCCCGTCCTAGTATACCAACCCCTCCTGAGGAAGAAGAATTAGCTCCTTTACCTCAAGAGATTGCCTTAGGAATTATAAAAAGTCAACCAGAAAGAGCTGCTATGCTTGTTAAAAAGTGGCTTTTAGAAGAAACATTAGAAGAAAGGAAAAAAGCTCTATCTGAGGCTGGATATTAAAAATGGCTAAAATAGATCCTAATAAATTAACTGGACCACAAAAAGCAGCTATTTTTCTTATGTTAATGGGCGAAGAATTTACTTCCGAAGTATATAAATATTTAGATGAAGAGGATATTAAAAGAATAGGAATTGAAATGGCTAAAATTGAATACATACCTGCTGAAGCAGTTAAAAAGGTTTTAGAGGAAGCCAATATAGAAGTAAGAGAAGTTCTGGGAAACATTAATGTTTCTCCAGAGGAATTTTTGAAACAAAGTTTATTAAAAGCTTATGGAGAAAAAGGTAAAGAACTTTATGAAGAAATTAAAAAAGAAATTGGACCTGAAATTTTTAAAAAGTTAAGAAAGCTTGATCCTAAAACTATTGCAAGCTTTCTTGCTAATGAACACCCTCAAACTATAGCTATTATCTTAGTTCATCTTGATCCCTATCTATCTGGACAAGTTTTACAACTTCTCCCAGAAAGAATAAGAGGAGATGTACTTTTGAGAATTGCCCTTTTAGATAAAATTGATCCTGAAATTGTAAAAGAAATAAGTGATTCTTTAGAAGCTGAATTACAAAGTGTTGGAGGTGTATTAGGTAAAAAAATTGGAGGACCTGAAAAGGCTGCAGAAATCTTAGCACATGCTGGAAGAACTTTAGAAGATGAGCTCCTAACTGAAATTGAGGATGAAAATCCTGCTTTAGCTGAAGAAATAAGAAAACACCTCTTTACCTTCGAAGACTTTCTTAAGGTTGATGATTTTGCAATACAAACTCTCCTTAGAGAAATCTCAACTGATGATTTGAAATTAGCTCTAAAGGGTGCCTCACCTCAAGTAAAGGAAAAATTCTTCAGAAATATGAGTAAACGTGCTGCTGACTTACTTAAAGAAGAATTAGAATTAATGCCTCCTGTTAGAATTACAGAAGTTGAAAAAGCTCAGCAAAATATTATAAGAACTGCCAAAAAATTAGAACAAGAAGGAAAAATAGTTCTTACCAGAGGAGAAGAGGAATTTGTCTAAAATTCTAAAAACTAAGAAAAAGCTTGAGGTTTCAATTATTAAACCTGATTTAGTTCCTACAGAAAATGAAACCTTTCAGTCTCTCTTTGAAGTAAATTTAAAAATTAGTTCTAAAGAAAAAAATAAAATTAAAGAACAGGGATTTGAAAAGGGTTATAAAGAAGGATTTAATAAGGGTTATCTTGAAGGATATAAAAAGGGGCATAAAGAAGGATTCGAAAAGGGAAAAAAGGAAGCTGAAGAAAAATATAAAAATTTAGCAATAAAATTAGAAGGGGAATTTCAAGAAAAAATTAAAATAGTAGAAACCTTTTTAAAAAATATAGAAAAAGAAATCCGAGAATTAATTATAAATATGGATAAAGAAATTTTAAACTTAGCTTTAGATATAGCTAATAAAATAACTTTAAAAGAAGTTAAGACAGATCCTGAAATTCCACTAAGAATAATAAAAGAAGCTTTAAATTACATTGCTGAAGGGACAGAATTAAATATTAAGGTAAATCCTGAAGAATACAGCTTTTTAGAAGAGAATTTGTCAAAACATATACCTCCTTCTCAAAAAATTAAATTAATTCCTGATGAATCGATTTCTAAGGGAGGAGTATTTATTGAAACTTCCTTAGGGGTTATTGATGCAACTTTTGAAAAGAGATGGAAAAAACTTTTAGATAGTCTTTTTAAAGATGAAGGTTAAAAATTTAGAAGAATACAAAAAAGAGATTTCGCAAATAATTCCTTTTGAAATTTATGGATACGTTACTAAACTCATTGGCTTAACCATTGAAAGTACTGGACCGTTTTTAAAAGTAGGGGATCTTTGTAAAATTGAGGGGCAAAATACAAATTTAATTGCAGAAGTTATAGGTTTTAAGGATAATAAGCTTTTGCTAACAGCTTTGGGTGATATAAAGGGAATTGAAGTTGGGGCAAAGGTCTTTCCTATAGGTTCTTCTTATGCACCTGTAGGAGAAGATTTTCTTGGAAGAATAGTAAATGCTTTAGGAGAACCTTTAGATAATAAGAGAAAGCCTAAAATTTCGGATTTTTATCCACTTTATGGAGAACCTTTAAAACCTTTAGAAAGAGCTCCGATAAAAGAAATTTTAGATGTAGGGATAAAAGCTATTAATGCACTTTTAACTATAGGAAGAGGACAAAGGGTAGCTATAATGGCAGGTTCTGGAGTAGGAAAAAGTACCCTTCTCGGAATGATAGCAAGATATACCAGTGCAGATGTAAATGTTATTGCTTTAATAGGAGAAAGAGGAAGAGAAGTGAGAGAATTTATAGAGAGAGATTTAAAAGAAGATGGATTAAAAAAATCAGTTGTTGTAGTAGCAACCTCTGACGAAGCCCCATCAATAAGAATAAGAGCTGCCTATTATGCTACTTCTCTTGCTGAATATTTTAGAGACAAAGGATATAAAGTGCTTCTTCTTATGGATTCTTTAACCAGGTTTTGTATGGCAGGAAGAGAAATAGGTCTTGCTTCTGGAGAACCTCCTACAGCTCGTGGATATACTCCCTCTGTATTTGCAATACTTCCTAAGCTTTTAGAAAGAGTCGGTCCAAAAATCGGTGCAGGTGATATTACTGGAATATATAATGTTTTGGTAGAAGGGGATGATTTTAATGACCCCATAGCTGATTCAGTGAGAAGTATAGTAGATGGACATATTGTACTTTCAAGAGACCTGGCTCATGAGGGACACTATCCTCCTATTGATATTCTTGCAAGTATAAGCAGAGTAATGAGAGACATCGTCCCGAAGGAACATTTAGATTTAGCTTATCAAACTATAGCAATTTTAGCTACTTATAAAAAAGCCGAAGATCTTATTAATATAGGAGCTTATGTTAAAGGTTCCAATCCAGATATAGACAGAGCTATTTCTTTAATAGGTGATCTAAAAAATTTTCTAAAACAACCAGTAGAAGAAAAATATTCTTTGGAAGATTCAGTTAACTTATTAAAAGAAATTATTAATAAAAAATTATGAAAAAAAAATTAAAAATTTTAAAACTTTTGACTTGGTATAAAAGCCTCCAGGAGGAACAAGCTAAAATAAGAGTTATAAATTGCCGAATAAACCTTGAAAAACTATTACAAGAAAAAGAAACTATTATTTCTCTTAGAAAGAATTATTACGATTCCTTAGAAAAAAAATGTGTTTTTACTGCTGAAGAATTTAAATATAAATTGTTTCAAATAGAAAAAAATAAAGAATTTGAAAACTTATTAAATAAAAAGATTGATATGCAAAATGAAGAATTAAAAACCCTTCTCAAACTTTTAGAAAAAATTTATAAAGAGCGAAAATTAATGGAGAACGTAAAAAATAAGGTCAAACATATATGGGATTTAGAAAATATTAAAAGATTTTATAAAGAGATGGACGATTTAGTTCTTCTAAGAAGAGGAAGAGATTATGTATAGGTTTTTTAGATTTAAAATAAATTTTAAGTTGAGAACTAAAAATCTTTTTTGGTTTCTAATGGTTTTAGGTATAACTAAATTTATATTAGTAACAGCTTTAATTTTTTCAGAAGTAAGTAGGGTTTCTGCAAAAGAGGGACCTACTGTTACAGGATGTCCTCCTGAATTTTTTGAAGTCCTTGATTTAGAGAAAGCTAAACTCTCCGAGAAGGCTAAAGAAATAGAAATAAGAGAAAAAGAGTTAGAATTAATGGAAAAAAGGATTCGTGAACAAATGATAGCTTTAAAAGATTTAGAAGCTACTATAGACCAAAAACTCAATAAACTTGAAGCTATACAAGATGAAAGAACTAAACTTTTAGCCAGAGCTATATCTGAAATGAGAGCAGGAAAGGCTGCTGAAATTTTAATAAATATGGATAAAGATATGGCTGTAAAAATATTAAGTCAATTAAAAAGTCAACAAATAGCAAGTATTTTAAGTGCTATGCCTCCAGATAAAGCTGCTAATCTTTCTGCAGCTCTTTCTGGTTATCCTCCAAAGGAGTATTAGAAGTATTTAAAGTTGTCTCCGATTTTTGAATAAGTTTACTTAAAAATAAACCAAGTTCAAATAATATATATAAAGGAATAGCAAGAAGAGACATATTGAAGGCATCTGGAGTAGGTGTAACTAAAGCTGCAATAACTACTATTATAAAAAATATTTCTTTTCTATAACTACCAAGTTTTGAAGGATTAATAATTCTTCCCATAGATAAAAAACAGATAAATAAGGGTAACTCAAAAATTAGTCCAAAAGCAAGAATAAAAAAACTAAAGAAATTAACAAAATGACCCAGAGAAATAGCTGGCTCAATTTTTTCTGTTTTAAAAGAAATGAGAAATTTTATTCCGAAAGGAAGAGTAACTTCATAACAAAAAACCACTCCTAAATAAAATAAAAAAAGTCCTAATACATAAAACAACCAAAAATGGCTTTTTTTAAAAGAATAAAGAAAATTGAAAAAAGAAATTAAAAAATACCAAAGGAAAGGAAATAAAAGTATAAAGGTCAAAACCAAAGAAAATTTTAAAAGTGAAACTAAGGGTTCTGAAACACTATAAAAGACAAATTTTTGATTATAGCTGGTTTGGAGATGTTTTAAAATATAAGGAGATAACAAGAAAAAAGTTAGATAAATAGCAATTAATAAAAATATTATTAAAATACCTTTATTTTTCCATAATTTTAAAAATCCCTTTAAAAATTGAGCTATTTTTTTAGGGTTCATTAGAGAAGGTTAGTTTTTACCCAATCTACAGCGTTTTTAAAAATATAAAGTCCTTGCGCTACTTTGTTTTTTTCTCGGGTCCAACGAGGATGATTAGTCCAGTGATTAAAAGCTTCTGGATGAGGCATAAGTCCTAATATTCTTCCTGTGATATCACATATACCTGCTATTGCTTCTTGAGAACCATTAGGATTAAAGGGATATTTTAAAGTAGGTTCCTTGGTTTCAGGATCTATATATTGAAGAGCAATCTGGTTATTTTTTTTAAGTTCTTCTAAAATTTCTTCATTTTCAGCTATAAAATTACCCTCTCCATGTCTTACAGGAAGATAAATTTCTTCAAGTCCCTTTAAAAAAACACATGGAGTATTAGGATTTACTTTTAAATAGACCCATCTATCTTCAAATTTACCAGAAATATTATAAGTAAGGGTTGCTTTTCTTTGTCCTAAATATTTTCCACCAGGAAGTAAACCCATTTTCACCAAAAGTTGAAAACCATTACATATTCCTAATATAAGCCCACCTTGATTTAAAAATTTCAATAATTCTTCCCAAAGAGGTATTTTTCCTTTTATTTTAAGAAATTTAAAACGATGCGCACAAGCTTGAGCACTACCCAAATGATCTCCATCTAAAAACCCACCAGGAAAACAGAGAATATGATAATCAAGAATGCTTTTTTCTCCAAAAAAAATTTCAGATAAATGAACTATCTCAGGCTCTGCTCCAGATACTTTAAAAGCATAAGCTGTTTCTACCTCACAGTTTATTCCATACCCCCAAAATACAAGAACTCTAACTTTTTTCATATTCCTTTACAAAATTAAATTTTCTTAGTATAGTAACTCTGTTATTATATTTCAAAAAAATTATTTTTCAAAAAATCTTTATCTCTATGAGGCTTTTTATTTATATTATTTTATTTTTTTTAGCTCTTTTTTTACCAAATCTTTCCTTAGGAACTCCTCCTTTTCTTGAAATAGACTTAGAAATTTATCCGGAGTCAAATTCTCTTAAAGGTTCTTTTTTTATAGATAAATTAAAAGGAGAGTATAAATTTATAACTTCAGATCTAACTATTAATGAAATCCAAACCTCTTCTGAGATTCTCTTTGAACAAGAAGAATTTTTAAAAGTTTTTGCTAAAGAAGAAAGTTCTTTATATATCTCCTTTGAAAAAGCCCTCAACCCCTTTCTTTTACCTATAACCATTATCCATCCACCTTTCCCCTATCCTAACAAACCTTTTACTTACCAAATTAAACTCAAAATTCCGGATAATTTAAAAAATATAGAAATTTTAATTCCATCAGAAGAATCAGAAATAAAAAGAGAGTCAAACTTTTTGCTTTATACCTTTAAAACTAAAACTCCCCTATTATATCCCTGTATAATTATAAGTACTCTTAAATTAGAAAAAATTAAATTTTCTTATAAAAACTTTATTTTTCATTTTTACTATTTCCCACAGCTTTATAATTTATCTGAAAAAGATCTTAAGAAGTTTTTCGAGAATTTTAAACACTTTGCACAATATTTAGAAAATTTAGAAAATTTTCCCTCTTCTCCTAAAACATTTCATATTATTTTAGTTCCTGAAGATTTCCCCAAAATTCAAGATTTTTCAAATACTTTATTTATTAATTATTCATCTCTAAAAGATATAAAACAATTCATCCACTATTTAGCTAAAAAAGATTTTGAAGATGAAATACTTTTAGAAGAGGAAGAAATAAAAAAAGGTTTAATTACCTATTTAATAGATTATCAATTTTCTGAGAATAAAAAAGATTTTAGGAAATTACAAGCTCTATTTCCTAAAAATGAAACAAAGGCATTCTTTTATTTCTTATTTTTAGCCGAAAAAATGGGTGAAAAAAACTTTATAAACCTTTTCAAAAAATTTTATGAAGAAAGTATTTTTAATTACAAAAGTTTAAAGGATTTTTTAATTTTTGTTCAACAAAATTATCCAGAATTTAAAAATCTCATAATTCCCTATGAGGAATTCCAGAAACTAAGTTTAAGGGGAGAAATAAAAGCTATCACACAAGAAAAAGATTTTTATTTAATAAACTTAACCCTTTATACTAATTTAAATTCGAAAAATCTGGTTACCCCTATACCCATTCCCCTTAAAATAGAAACTGAAAGGGAAAGTAAATTTTTAGTTTTGAATTTAGAAAAGGAAACTCAAGATTTTCAGATTTCTGTTAATGAAAAACCGAAAGCAATATTTATAGATCCAGAATATAAACTTTGGAGAGATTTAAATTTTGAAGAAATACCTAATTGCATAGCTAAACTTTTTTATTCTCAAGGTACCATTATTCTCAAAAGAGACGATCTTCCTATTTATAAAAAATTAATTGATTATTTTAGAAAATTAGGTTATAAGGTATCTTTTTCTTTTGTTGATTTTTCAGAAATTTCTAATTTTTCTGAAAATTTAATTTATTTAAACATTTCTCCTCTTCTTTGGCAGTTTAACCCACCTTCTGAAGGCTTTTATTTAAAAGTTCTTCCCAATCCTTATAATTCTAATTACATAATAGGATATCTGTATATTTCTTCCCAAAATGAATTAGATTGGGCTTTAAAAAATTTAGCTTCTCTAAATTTTTATTCAGAAATATTCATACAATCTGGGAAAATTATTTCAAAAAAAGAAGACAAAACTTTAGAAGGTATACCAATATTTATACCCGCCCCCTTAGGGAAATCTTGTATTAAAGAGAATTTTTCATTTAGAGAAGAAGCTTTAAAATTGATCAATTCTCAAATGGTTTTAGTTGGAATAGAAAAAGATTCTCCTTTTTGTAAAGATTATTTTAAAAATTTTTTACAAAGTATTTATAATTTAAACACAAATATCGTTTTAGCCTTAGATTTACCACCCTCTTTTCAGAAGTTTTTAGAGGATTATTTTGAAAATAAAATTTCGGAATCTCAGTTTAAAGAAAATTTTAAAAATATAGATTATCTCAATACGGAGGTAGTTTTAGAAATAATAGATTGGGCAAAAATGAACAAAGTGAAAGTATTTACTATTGGTACTGATTCTGAGCTATTTTTAAAAATTTTAAATAATGGATTAAAAAGCCTTTCACAAGAAGAACTTTCAAAATTACCTGAGATAGACATTTTAAATCCTTCTTATAAAAAGTATTTATCTTCATTATTTATGGCTTCAGAAAATTTGCAAAAATTTAATTTTGAAAATTTTTATGAAGCTCAAGTGTTTAGATTAGAAGATTTAGCAGAAAAAATCAAAAAACTTTTAGAAATCTTTAATTCTAAACAATTTATTATATTTATTGAAAGGGATTTAATAATAAAAAATTGGGAACTACCTTTCTATTTACAAAAAAGAAATATCTTAGATTTCAAAATTATCAATTTTAACTAATAAATTTTAATCGGGGGAAAAATCCCCCAATTAAAATTAAAAAATTTTAACTTTTTTGAGCTGCTTCTTCAAGCTTTTTACCAGGTTTAAATTTTACCACCTTCTTAGCAGGGATCTTAATAGGTTTACCGGTTCTTGGATTTCTACCCTCTCTGGCAGCTCTTTTAACTACCTGAAAGCTTCCAAATCCTACTAATACAACTTTATCACCTTTTGACACCGCCTCTTCAACTGCTTTCATAAAAGCATCTAAAAGTTTCTCTGCAGCTGCTTTTGGTACTTCTGCGATTTCTGCCATTCTTTTTACTAATTCTGCCTTGTTCATACCACCCTCCTTTTATTGAGTTTTTCTTATTTTTATTTTTTATATGAATTTTCTAAATTTTGTCAAGGGTTTTTGAAAAAAAAATTAAAATTTTATTCAAAATTTTTATAAAGATAATATTATATATACTGACAATTAGGACAATAAAAAGTCCCTCTTTGAAATAATTTTTGATACTTCAATTTTTCTCCACATTTAGGACAAACATTATTTTTTTTTGCCATAAACTAAAAATCTATTTTGAAATTCTCCCTTTTTACCTTGCACATCCACATAATTTTTAATTGAAGACCCTCTAAAACTAATAGCTTCTTTCAGTAATTCTTTCATTTGAAAAAATAAATTTTTTATCTCTTCTTCTTTTAGATCTTTAGAATTTTTAAATGGACTTATTTGAGCTCTAAAAAGAAGCTCATTTACATATATATTACCTAAACCAGATATAACTTTTTGATCCATTAATAAATTTTTTATATTCCTATTTCTTTTTAAAATTATGGTCTTAAATTCTTCAAAATCTATCTCTAAAGCGTCTTTACCAAGGTTTTTTAGTTCCTTAAGAGTTGAAATTTCTTCAATTTTTGCCATTTTTATTTTACCAAATTTTCTTATATCAAAATAGATTAATTTGTATTTTCAAAATGAAATCCTAATATAAAATGCTTTTTTTCCTTAATTGTTATTTTTTCTTCATCTTTTTTATCATTAAAAAGAAGAAACGCACCTGTCAATCCCAAATGAAAGAGAAGAAATTCTTTTTCAAAGAAAAAAATTAAATACTTTCCTTTTCTTTTAATGGAAATAAGTTTTGTATTAACAATAGTATCTAAATTTTGAATTTTATTTTTTAAAATAAATTCCTGATTAAAAATTACAATATTTTTTAATTTTTGTCCAATTAGTTTATTTTCTAAACCTAATTTAATTGTTTCTACTTCAGGAAGTTCGGGCATAAAATTTAGTGAGGAATTTTTATTTTATAAATTTCTATTATTGAGATAACCAAACCTAAGATAACTGGACCAAGAAAAAGACCTAAAAGTCCAAATTTAGCAAGACCACCAAGAACCGAAAAAAATACAAGAAGATTGTGAATTCCTGTTCTTCCTCCAATTAAAAGTGGTTTTAAAAAATTATCTACTTGAGCAATTATTAAAACAGAATAAATTAGAAGAATAAGAGCTTTTATATAACTTCCTACAAGTAGCAAATAAATAGTTAAAGGGAGCCAGATTAAACCTGTTCCAAAAATTGGTAGAAATGAAGCGATTGTAGTTAAAAAAGCCCAAAGTAAATATTGAGGAATACCTAATATAAAATATATGAAAAAAGCTAAAAAACCTTGAATAAGAGCTGTTAAAATATTTCCATATAAAACCCCTTTTAAAATAAAAGATACCCTTTGTAAAATTTTTTCTTTTTCTTCTCTTTCTCCAGGGATAAGTTTTATAGTTTCATTTACAAATTTTTCTCCATCAACTAAAAGATAATAAAGGGTAATTAATGTAAATGCCATTTGAAAAGCAAAAGAAAAAAGAAATTTAATAAAATTTTTTAAATATTCCAAACTACTTTGAAGTAAAATTGAAATAAATTGAGCAACCTTTTCCTGAATTTGGGGAATATAGGGCTGAATCTGGTCAATTATTTTAGAAACTAATACATAAATATGAGGGTATTGTTTTAAATCCTCAATAAATTCTTTTAAATCCTTTTGAGTAATTGGTTCCAAACTTTTTAAAAAAGATAAGATCTGGGAATAAAAATTAAATAAAACAAATCCAAAGGGAACTATAATAAAAACTAAAAGACCTATTATAACAATGATAGCAGAAATTCTCTTATGATTTTTAAGTTTTAAGTTAATACGCTTATATAAAGGGTAAATAAAAAAAGCAAGAATTGCTGCCCAACAAAAAATATAAAATAAAGGACTGAGTAAATATACAAATAATCCCAATACAATTGATACTAAAATCAGCAATATCCAATTATCTAAATATTTAAACATAAGCTTTTAAAATTTTGATTTTTAATTTGGTAGTATAAAACATTTTGGCAAATTTAAAAGCGTTTTAAAATCTCCAATTTAGGATTTGTTGTAAAGTTTAAAATAAATATTATAATAAAAACATGCCTATTTATGAATTTAAATGTGAAATATGTGGAGAAATTTTTGAATCCTTCCAAAAAATGGGTGAAGATTTCCCCTCTTGTCCTAAATGTAATTCCAATTATGTAATAAAATTGCCTTCTATATTTGGATTCCAAGATAGAAGTGCAAGAGTTTCTGAGAGAGAAAGGGCTATTTTAAAAAGAGCAAGAGATTACTTAATAGATGGAAAAGTAAAAGATGCAAAACGCTTTTTAGAGAAGGCTAAGGAATTTTATCCTACAGATAGGATAAAAAAACTTCACGAAACCTTAGAAACAAGAAAACCTATAAAAGGTGGGTATATTTGTAGAACGGAACTTATAGTAACTAAAAAGAAGGAGAAATAAGTTATGGGTAAAGAACATGATGAGATTTTTTCAAATCTTATCACTTTTAGTACCTTTATTCTTTCTTTAAATACTGCTGCTTTGGTTCATCTAGGAGAAATACCTGATCCTATAACTAATAAAACGCAGGTTAATTTAACCCTTGCTAAACAAACTATAGATACTTTAGAAATGTTAAGAGAAAAGACAAAAGGAAATCTTTCTTTAGATGAGGAGAAACTTTTACAAAGTATTATTTATGAGCTCAAACTTAAATTCTTAAAATTAGTTGAATAATTTTATCATGAAAAGTTATTTCCTTCTTTCTCCTGCAAAAATCAATCTTACTCTTCAAGTTTTAAAAAAAAGAGAAGATAATTATCATGAAATATATACTATTTTTCAAAAAATTGATCTTTTTGATGAAATTGAAATAAAAAGAGGAGTAAGAAGTTTTTCTTTAGAATTTTTTTGTGACTATCCTATTCCTTTAGAGGAAAATTTAGTTTATAAAGCCTATAAGTTATTTAGGGAAACCTTTGGTATAAAAGAGGAATTAGCTATAAAAGTTAAAAAAACTATCCCTATTGGTGCAGGGTTAGGAGGAGGAAGCAGTAATGCGGCTTCTATTTTAAAAGGATTAGCCTATCTTTATGGTATAAATTTAGAAAAACTCTATAATTTAGCTAAAATCTTAGGAGCTGATGTACCCTTCTTTTTAAGCCCATACCTTTCTGCTATAGGATTAGGGATAGGAAATGAAATAATGCCTTTTCCCAATTTTTCATCTTGGTACATTATAATATATCCTAATTTTCAAATTAGCACTAAATGGGCTTATGAAAATTTAGGATTGACAAAGTCAAAAAATCCGATTTATTATACCAGCGAAATTCCCCCTTGGCATCAACCTCAAGGACTTATTAATGATTTTGAAAATTTAATTTTTGAAAAATATGAAAGATTAATGGAGTATAAAGAGATTTTAAAAAAATTTGGAGCTTGTGCAGTGAGTATAAGTGGAACAGGATCTTCAATTTTTGGTGTATTTTATGAAGAGCCACCCTTTTTTGCTTATAAAACTTTGAAATCTCTTTTGAAGGATTGCAAATTATTCTTAGTGAAAAATTTAGAATAATCTTTAGGAGGAGGGATTTTTATGCCTATAAATCAGTTTAAAGTTTTTTCAGGAACCGCTAATCCAGAGCTTGCTCAAAAAATTTGCCATTATTTAAATATTCCTTTAGGAGAATGTATAATTAGAAGGTTTAGTGATGGAGAAATTTTTGTAGAAATAAAAGAAAATATAAGAGGATCTGATGTATTTATTATTCAACCCACATGTCCACCTGTTAATGAAAATTTGATGGAATTATTAATTATGATAGATGCTGCACGAAGGGCTTCAGCAAGAAGAATAACAGCTGTGGTTCCCTATTATGGATATGCAAGACAGGATAGAAAAACAGCCCCTCGTACTCCTATTTCAGCTAAATTGGTTGCCAATTTGATAGTTGTTGCTGGTGCAAGAAGAGTTCTTACTATGGATCTTCACGCTGGTCAGATTCAAGGATTTTTTGATATTCCTGTAGATCATCTCTATGCTTTACCAGTGTTCCTTAAATACATAAAAGAAAATTTCCCAATTGAGAAAATTATTATTGTTTCTCCTGATGCTGGTGGAGTTGAAAGAGCAAGAGAATACGCTAAAAGATTAAATACAGGAATTGCTATTGTAGATAAAAGAAGAGAAAAACCTAATGAAAGTGTGGTTATGAATATTGTAGGGGAGGTAAAAAACAAAATAGCTATTATTATAGATGATATGATAGATACAGCAGGAACAATGTGTCAAGCAGCAGATGCAATAATGGAAAGAGGAGCAATTGAAGTTTATGGAATGGCTACTCATCCAGTTTTATCAGGAAATGCTGTAGAAAAAATAAGAAAATCTTCTTTGAAGGCACTTTTTGTTAGTGATACCATACCTTTAAAAGAGGAAGCTAAAACCTTAGAAAAAATAAAGGTCTTATCTGTAGCTAATCTTTTAGGTGAAGCTATAAAAAGAATTCATACCGATGAATCTATTAGTTCTCTATTTATTTAATTTTAAAAATTGCAGGAGGTGATAAAAAATGAAGCAGGTTATTTTAAATGCTATTAAAAGAGAAAAAACAGGCAAAGAAATTTGTAAAAAATTAAGAAAACAGGGTTTAATTCCCGCTATAGTATATGGACCCCATTTTCAACCCTTACCTATTGCTGTAAAATCAAGTGAATTGGAAAGTGCATTAATAAAACATAAAGGTGAAACCATTCTTTTTAATTTACAATTAGCTAATGGAGAACCCTCAAAAATACAAGCTATTTTGAAAGATTATCAAATCCATCCAGTTACAGATAAAATTATCCATATTGATTTTCTTGCTATTCATGAAAAAGAAACTATAACCATAGATGTTCCTTTAGAATTCATAGGTAAACCTGTGGGAATTAGTAAAGGTGGTATTTTAGAAATTCTATTACATGAATTGACTATAGAATGCTTACCCTCTGAAGTACCTGATAAAATAACTGTAGATATAAGCAATCTTGATATCGGAGATGTTTTACATGTAAAAGATATCAAAGTTCCTAAAGGAATTAAAGTGGTTGATAATCCAGAAGAAACAGTAGCAACTATATTAACAGAAGCTAAAGAAGAAGTAGAAGAAGAGAAAACTTCAGAAAAAACAACTGAATAATTTAAATGTGGCTTTTTTGTGGTCTTGGAAATCCAGGTGAAAAATATAAAGATACTAGACATAATTTTGGTTTTTTAGTTATAGATAATTTTGCTAAAAAACATAGTTTAGATTTTAAACTTTATAAAGATTTAGAAAGTGAAGCTGCCTTTTATGAAGATAAAGCAATTTTAATAAAACCTCTAACTTATATGAATTTTTCAGGAAGAGCTGTTAAAAAATGGATAATAAAAGAAAATATACCACTTACTAATTTACTTGTAATTTATGATGATTTAGATTTACCACTTGGAAAGATTAAAATTTTACCGAAAGGTGGAGCAGGAGGACACAAAGGAATGCTTTCTATAATTGAATCTTTAGGAACTACAGAATTCCCAAGAATGAGATTAGGGATAGGGAAACCTTCAAATGGTTCAGTAATAGATTATGTGCTTTCCCCTTTTTCAAACGAGGAAAAACCAAAAGTAATAAAGGTTTTAGAAATTTCTTCTTCTGCTTTAGAAGATATTCTTAATTTAGGACTTTTTAAAACTATGACAAAATACAATTCTTTAAACGAACTTTTAGAATGAAAATTAATAAAAATCTTAAACTTTTGCAAATTTCTGGTAAAACCTTTCTTTTAAAAGCTGAAGAAATAGGCTATTATTTAATTTCTGTAGGTTTATTGATAGGATTTGCATTACTTGTCTTTGACGGCTTTAAAATCCTTTTAAATATTTTTTCCTATGAAAACCTTAGCCAAGCTGCTATTCTTTTTTTGGATAAAATTCTAATTGCCTTAATTTTTATAGAAATCTTTTATACCGTTCAAGTTGCTTTATTAGAAGAAAGTGCAATAAAATGTGTAGAGCCCTTTCTTTTGGTAGCAATAACTGCTTTAATAAGAAGACTTCTTATTTTAAGCTTTGAAATATCTCATGTCAAAGATATTCCTATTGAAAAACTAAAATATTTTCTTATAGAATTATTAGAAATATGTTTTTTAGTATTAGCTTTACTCTTAGGATTAATTCTTTTAAGAAAAACAAGAAAAGAAAAAAATGCATCCCCAAAATAAGGTTTTAGTTCTTGATTTTGGATCTCAAACTACCCAGCTTATTGCTCGCAGAATAAGAGAATTTGGAGTTTATAGTGAAATTAAACCCTGTTTTATTAGCTTAGAGGAAATTAAAAGCTTTTCCCCCTCTGGTATAGTTTTTTCTGGTGGACCAAGTAGTGTATATGATAAAAATGCACCTCTTATTGATAAAGAAATTTTTAGTCTTGGAATACCAATTTTAGGAATCTGTTATGGTGCTCAATTAATTACCTATATTTTAGGAGGAGTTGTTGAAAAAAGTGATAAAAGAGAATTTGGACCAGCTTATATAGAAATCTTAAAAACAAATAAGCTTTTTAAGGGGCTTAAAAAAAACAAAAAATATAAAGTATGGATGAGTCATAGTGATAGAATTGAAAAATTGCCAGAAGGTTTTTATGCTTTAGCAAAAACTGAAAATTCTCCCTTTGCAGCAATAGCTCATGAAACCAAAGCTTTATATGGAGTTCAGTTTCACCCAGAGGTAATACATACTGAAATAGGTAAAAAAATTTTACATAATTTCCTTTTTGAAATATGTAAATGTAAGGCCGATTGGAATATGCCCTCTTTTATTGAAGAAACCATAAAATATATTCGTAACCTTGTTAAAGATGAGGAAAAAGTTATATGTGCCCTTTCAGGAGGTATTGATTCTACTGTTACAGCTATACTTGTACATAAAGCTATAGATGATAGACTTATCCCAATTTTTGTAAATAATGGACTTTTAAGAAAAAATGAACCCGAAGAAGTTTTAGATTTAATGAGAAGCCTTGGACTAAAGGTTCATTATGTGGATGCAAGTTCTATATTTTTATCTCGTTTAAAAGGGATTAAAGACCCAGAAAAAAAGAGAAAAATTATTGGTGAAACCTTTATTGAAATTTTTGAAAGAGAAGCCCAAAAATTCGAAAATGTTAGATATCTTGCTCAGGGAACTCTTTATCCTGATGTAATAGAAAGTACATCTTTTAGAGGACCCTCTGTAACAATTAAAACCCATCATAATGTAGGTGCTCTTCCAGAAAAAATGAACTTAAAACTAATAGAACCTTTAAGAGAACTTTTTAAAGATGAAGTAAGAAAAATTGCTGAGCTTTTAGGATTACCCAAACATATAGTTTGGAGACAGCCCTTTCCTGGTCCAGGATTAGCTGTAAGGATAATTGGAGAAATTGATGAAGAAAAACTTAATATTTTAAGAGAAGCAGATGCAATAGTGACAGAAGAAATGCTTAAATCAGGATGGTATTATAAGGTGTGGCAAAGTTTTGCTGTTCTTCTCCCTATAAAAACTGTTGGTGTTATGGGAGATTTAAGAACATATGAATATGTAATAGCTATAAGATGTGTGGAAAGTCAAGATGCTATGACCGCGGATTGGGTTAAACTTCCCTATGAAATTTTAGAAAAACTCTCAAATAGAATAATAAATGAGGTAAAAGGTATAAATAGAGTTGTATATGATATTTCTCCAAAACCACCGGCTACTATTGAATGGGAATAAATCTTTACAGAAAACTTTTTCATATTTCTGTAGGATTAATCATATATGGTTTAAGCTATAAAATCTCCTATTTTTCTTTGGGTTTAATTTTAATACTTTTATGGACAGGATTATCTCTTTTTGAATTTTTGCGTTTGTTTTTTTATAAATATCTTCCCCTAAAATTTTTGTGGTTGCCCCTTCTTAAGGAAGAAGAATATAAAAAAATAAATGATGCTTGGTATTTTTTAGCTGGGATTTTTTTTAGCTGGTTTATTTTAGATTTAAAATATTTTCAAATTATTCTCTTAATTTTAACCTTAGCAGATCCTTGTGCCTCTATAATTGGATATTATTTTGGTAAAATTAAACTTAAAAGCAATAAAACCTTAGAAGGTAGCTTAGCTTTTTTTATAACCTCCTCTTTAATCCTTTTTTTTAATATAAAAACCCTTTTTTCTTCCCTTTATTTATGCTCTATAATCTTGTCTTTAGTTGAGGCTTTTACTAAAAGAGATAATTTTTGGATACCTCTAATTGGCAGTTTATACCTTAAAATATTAGGATAAAATAATATTATGTTCCAACTCTGGCAATCTTTAGACAATTCTAAATCTAAATTTCCTAAAGATGGAAAATTTTTAAGTCTTTTTCTTATCTGAAGAATTGGGTTTATTTTTTACTGGAGACTATCTCCTTTATGTTCCCAGTTTGAGCGAAGAAGAGAAAAGCTTTCTAAATATTCCCAAATTATTGATGACAAGTACCAACGTAAATTCTAAAATATTTAGAGAAGAAATGGAGTTATTAAAAAATCTTGCCAAAAAAATAGACTCCTATTTATCAGAGAAAAGAAAAGGTCTATTAATTTTGCCTGGACATGGGGATTACTATCCTATTCGTTTGATTTTTTAATATCTTTATCATTTGACAAAATCTTTTTTTAGAGTTATCTTTTAACAAATTTATAAAGGGGAAATAATATCATGAATGATCTTAAAAATTGGGGGATCCTTTTAGAGGAGATTCCTCCAGAGGGGATTAAATTTGAGTTTGAAAATATTTCAGACTTTGGAGATGAACTTATTATAAAAGAACCCTTTTCTGGATATTTCAAATTGAAAAAATTGGGAATTGAGGTAAAATTGGAAGGCTTTTTAAAAGGTGTAGTCATTCTTGAATGTGATAGATGTTTAACTTTTTATGAATTTCCTATTGAACATGCTTTTAAAATAAATATTTTACCTCTTGCCTCTCTTAATATAGAGGAAGAAAAGGAACTTTCTGATGAAGAAATGGAGGTTAGTTTTTATGAAAATTCTTGGATCTCCTTTTATGATTTATTAAAGGAGGAGATATTTTTAAGTTTACCATATAAAAAACTTTGTAAACCTGATTGCAAAGGTCTTTGCCCAGTTTGTGGAACAAATTTAAATGAAAATGTATGTAAATGCAATGTTTATAAAAAAGAAAGCCCTTTTGCTATTTTAAAAGAACTTTTTTCTGAAAAAAACTATAAAAGGAGGTTATTTCCTATGGCAGTTCCAAAAAGAAAAACTTCAAGATCAAGAAGAGGAAAAAGAAGAGCTCATAAACATTTAATAGCTTCTCCTCTTTCTTTATGTCCAAAATGTAAATCTCCAAAAATGCCTCATAGAGTTTGCCCTAACTGTGGATATTACAAAGGAAAAGCCTTTATAGAAAAGGAAAGCCCAGATATTTCCTAAAGTCAAAAATGTATCGGGTTGTATTAGATGTAATGGGGGGTGATTTTGCCCCCTTCTCTACTCTAAAAGGAGCTGAGTTAGCTCTTCAAAAATTTCCAGAACTTCATCTTTGTCTGGTAGGTAAAGAAACTGTTCTAAAAAGTTTTAAAAATGAGGAAAGGGTTTCTTTATATTACACTGAAGAAGTTGTAGGAATGGATGAAAGTCCAAAAGATGCTTTAAAAAAGAAAAATGCTTCTATTTTTAAAGGACTTGAATTATTAAAAAATAGAGAGGCACAAGCTTTTGTTTCTGCCGGAAATTCTGGAGCAATAGTTGCAGGTGCTATATTTATTCTTGGAAGAATAGAAGGTGTTAGACGCCCTGCTATTGCTACCTTAATCCCCTCTCTAAAAGAACCTTTTGTTTTAATTGATTCAGGAGCAAATGTAGACTCAAAACCTTTTGATTTATTTCAATTTGGACTTATGGGAAGTATATTCCTTGAAAAAGTTTGGAAAAGAAAAAAACCTAAAATCGCCCTACTTTCTATAGGAGAGGAAATGGGAAAAGGAAACATCTTGGTAAAAAAAGCTCACCAGCTCTTTATCAGTTCAAATTTAAACTATGTAGGAAATATAGAAAGTAGAGATATCTTCCGAGGTGATGTTGATGTAGTTGTGTGTGATGGGTTTATTGGAAATATATGCCTTAAACTTTCTGAAGGTTTAGCAGAAGTTATTTTAGAAATGTTAAAAAGTGAAGTAAAAAATTCTTTTATCTATATTTTAGGAATGAAACTTGCTGAAGGAGCTATTAAAAATTTCAAGAAAAAAGCTGATTGGAGAGAACATGGCGGAGCTCCTCTTTTGGGAGTAAAAGGAAATGTTATAATAGCTCATGGAAGATCAGATGCAATTGCTATTAAAAATGCTATAAAAGTTGCTATCGATTTTATAAAATTTAATCCAATTGAACATTTAGAAAAAGCTATCATAGAGACTCTTAAAATAGAGGAAGAATCATGATTTCAAATACCTTAAAATCTGCTATTCTTGGCATAGGAATAGGGGTTCCCTCAAAAATTCTTACTAATTTTGATCTTGAAAAAATGGTAGATACCTCAGATGAATGGATTACAGAACGGACAGGAATAAAAGAAAGAAGAATCTTAGAAGACGGAGAAAATATAAGCAAATATGCTATAAAGGCAAGCTTAGAAGCGTTGGAAAGAGCAAAAGTTTCTCCAGAAGAGATTAATCTTATTATATGTGCAACCCTAACTCCAGATTATTTAATCCCCTCTTTATCTGTATTGGTGCAAGAGGGAATAAAGGCTCACAATGCAGGTGCTTTTGATCTTTCTGCTACTTGTTCGGGTTTTATTTATGGTTTAGCAGTGGCTGATCAGTTTATAAAAAATAACCCTAATTGGAAAATTCTTGTTATTGGAGCTGAAGCTTTATCCCGTAAAACAAACTGGGAGGATAGAACTACTTGTATACTTTTTGGAGATGGTGCAGGAGCTGTAGTAGTTGGCAAAAGTCCTGAACCTGAAAAAAGAGGAATTATTGATTTCATTCTTGGAACAGATGGCTCTCAATGGCATTTACTTACTTTAAAAGGAGGGGGCTCTTGTTTCCCACCTTTTGATAAGAGACTTCCTAAAGAAGAATATTATATCAAAATGCAAGGAAGAGAGGTCTTTAAAATAGCAGTAAAAATGATGGAGAAGGTTTCTCTTGAACTATTAGAAAGAACCGGTTTAACTACAGAAGATATTAAACTTCTTGTTCCTCATCAAGCTAATTTGAGAATTATAGAATACCTAAGAGAAAAATTAAATCTTCCTAAAGAAAAAGTTTATATAAATATTCATAAATACGGAAATACCTCAGCTGCAAGTATCCCAATAGCTTTATATGAAGCTGAATTAGAAGGGAAAATTCAGAAGGGTGATCTTGTTTTACTTGTAGCCTTTGGAGGAGGGTTTACCTTTGGTGGAACCCTCCTCCGCTGGTGATTTTATTATCTCTTAAGATTAATCAATTCTTCAAGCATACTATCTGAAACAGTAATAATTCTTGCATCTGCTTGAAACCCTCTCTGAAAGATTATCATCTTAACAAACTGTTCTCCAAGGTCTACATTAGACTGCTCTATAGAATTGGGAGCAATTGTTCCCAGTCCATTAGTTCCTGGTTTTCCTGTGACAGGAGGTCCTGAATGGGTGGTCTCTTTAAAAAGATTACCTCCTACTTTCTGAAGTCTTTCTGGGGCATTAAAATTAGCAAGAGCAACCATCCAAAGAGGAATTACTCTACCATTTGAATAATAACCAGTTATCCTTCCTTCATTATCAGCAGCAATACTTTCTAAAGTCCCTGGTCCATATCCATTTTGGTCATAAAATAAAGTAGCAAAAGGAGCGGAGTATTGGGTTGTTCTAACTGTTTCAGAACGCCATGAAGTTCCATCATGATAATATCCAAAATTAAGCTCTATAGGTTGTAAATTACGAGTAGCTGATGGATCTTCATTTCCATTATTATCTGCAACTTTAATTCCTAAAAAATCTGCTATAAGTATAGGATAACTATTTGCTCCAAGTGCTCCTATAGTTGTGGTAAAATATTGGCTCTCTGCAAATGCATCATAGGGAGGTGGATTTTGTGGAATCCCGTTATTATTAATTATTCTAACTAATTGATATTGGTTATTATTGGCATCCCATCCATATCTATAAACATTAAGAAAGTTTTTAACATTTCCCTGAGTGTCAAATTCAAGCATCCCATACATTAATACACCTTTCTTTGTGTTATCAGAAAATCCTTGTCTTAAATCTTCATTAGGATTACAAGTAACTAAAAATTCATAAACAGGCTTGGTTGTAGTTCCATCTGTTAAATTTACAGCTCTATAATAAATAGTTATTTCATGAGGTGTTCCTAAGGAATCATAAATATACAATGAAGTTCTATAATTATAATCGGTTGTTGCAAGAGGTGTAGCCAATGTAGCATCCCATTTCCCCCAAAGAGTAACTTTGTTATCGTCTGTAATAGAATTATCCCCAAAAATAGCATTATTAGTATTATCAATAGTTGTATTTCTTTCAACCTCTGCATTAAGGTTGGTAATTACATCAACTAAGCTTGTTTTAACAGGGGGTGAACTTCTATCAATGCGAATATCAGTTATAGCACCAGTTATATCTCCTGTTGCCTCATCAATTTTCCACCCTTGAACTCTTAGTCCTGCTGCATTAACTAAATATCCTTCTTTATCAATCATAAATTGACCATCTCTGGTATAAAAAACTCTTCCTGTTGCTCTGGGATCACTTACTATGAAAAAACCATTTCCTGCAATAGCAAGGTCTGTTGGATTAGCTGTTGACTCAAAGGAGCCTTGAGTAAAAATTGGATATAATGCCTGAAGGGTTGCTCCTCTACCAAGCTGACCAGAACCAGAAGCAGTATTTATACTCTGTGCCATTATATCACTAAATGAAACTCTCGAAGCTTTAAAGGCTGTAGTATTAAGATTAGCTACATTATCTCCTACAACACTCATACCATGCCCTAAGGACCTAAGTCCACTTGTTCCTGTAAATAAGGCATCAGTTAAACCCATATTTTTTCACCTCCTTTTTATTATAATATCGGTTATTTATACTTTATTAAAAAAGTATTCTAAAAGTTGGTCTGCAGTAACAATCGTCCTTACATTGCTCTGAAAAGCCCTTTGTAAAACAATCAAGTTTATCATTTCTGTAGCTAAATCTACATTTGATCCTTCCAAAGCACCCGAAATAAGTCTACCTCTCTCATAAAGACCTGGAGCAAATATAAAAGGTGTTGCTCCATCTCTAGCTAAAAATAAATTTGAACCTATTTTAATAAGAGAGTCTTCATATCCTGTAAAATCAGCTAAAAATATTTTAGCTACCTCTATATTTTGTCCGTTTGTATACCAAGCCTTTATTAAGCCTTCTTCAGTGATAACTTCTATTTTATCAAATATTCCCTGAGAATATCCATTTTGATTATAATAAAGTTGGACAAAAGGGTTAGCTAAAAGTTTGCTGGCATAAGAAGCCCTTGTAATACTCCCATCTTTTTCTACCTTAAATCCTAAGTCTAAAGTTATGGTTTGAGTATTTCCTTGAATATTTAAATTAAATTGTGGTCTTCCTAAGGTGGTTAAGTCCAAGGGTGGATCTATATTAGGATCAAAAGAAGAGGGATTAGTAATTTCCCAAAATCTTGCATCTGTAATATCTCCATTTCCTCCAAAACTTAAGATTCCATAAAGAAAAGCACCTTGATAAGGACCTTCTCCTCTTCCATCAAGAGTAGGATCTTCAAGGGCAACTAAAATTTCATATTCATTAGAATTAGAAGTTCTATCTGCATAAAGTTGAAGAATCCTTCTTTCTCCTAAATTATCGTAAATAGGTAAACTCCATACAAAGTCATATCTCCCCTCTTTTAGAGCTACTTCTTGAGTAGCATCATAATTTTTCCATAAAGGATCATCTATTCCCTCTACAGGTTTTCTACTATCAAAAATTACTTGAAGATTTATTTCATCTGTTCCCTTAGGAGGCATAACCTTAGGAATAAGGTAGGGTTTTAAAGATGCTAAATCAGCAGTTTGAGCTGTGGGATCAGCCCCTAAAAGGTAAAGCCCTAAACTATTCTGAAGAGCAAAGTGATTTTCATCTACTTGGTTTACAAAAAATTGTCCATCTCTGGTGTAAAAGATATCTCCTTTTTTGTCTGAAACTATAAAAAATCCCTTCCCAGAAATAGCTAAATCTGTAGGAATGTCTGTGGTATTAATTCCTCCTTGAGTATATAAAGTTCTAATGTCTTTGACCTTACTTCCTAATCCCTTTTCTTTCATAAATACTTCATTAGTTGCTATTATTGATTCATTCGCAAATTCATATCTACTTCCTTTAAATCCTGTTGTATTAAGATTAGCAATATTATCAGCTGTTACTCTCATACCAGTAGTAGTAGTACAAACACCACTATAACAGGTATAAATTGTTCCAAATATTCCCATCTTTACTCTCCTATTAATTCTTTTATATCTTTTAGATCTAAGGTGTAATTTTCATTGATTACTATTTGGGTATTATCTCCAAGTTTAGCTCCTGTCACTTTTGCTATCATAGTTGGAGTAATAGTTTTATTGGTATTTTCAGGAATGATTATAGAGAATAGGTAATTACCATCAGGAACTTTATTTCCTTTTAGATCTGTAGCATCCCATTGAATTTTATAATTTCCTGCTTTAAGTCCATTTAATTGTATTTTATCTACCACAATTCCTTTATCATCCTTTATTACAATTTCTAAATAATTAACAGGCTCATCTAAATTAAATTCTCCTCCAAGAAATTTTCCATTTTCTACCCTTCCTACATTTGTTTCTACTCTTACTTTTTTACCCACAAGATTTGATATATAAGCTAAATCTAAGGACTTAGCCATATTAACCAAAGTATCAAGAGTCTTATTAATTTTAAAAAGTTGATCTACTTGATTAAAAAGGGCAAGCTGAATTGCCATTTCATTATTTTCTATAGGATTCATAGGGTCTTGATACTGAAGTTGAGTAATAAAAAGCTGAATAAACTCCTGCATATCTAAACTTTTCTTTGGAACTCTTTGGGTATTTGGATTATTAGCCGTAGCGATACTCTTTACTTGAGATACCATCAGTTCCCTCCTTTAAACAATATAATAATATTTGCCATTCCTATTATAAAACTTAAGTAAATCCCAATTTTTAAGTGCCTTTTTATCGATCTCTTTCATATCTTCAACTTCTGCTTTTTGAGAGTAATTTCTTTTTTCTTTACTAAAGTCTTTCACCAAGTTTTTGTCGTTAAAATTAGATCCTAAAAAAAGTTGAATTTCTTTCAAATTAAAACCTGAATCTTCTAATCCAGCTTTAATAAGGTGCAAATTGTGTTTTAATTCTTGCAATAATTCAGGTTTTTCAACTCGGGCTATTATTTCTATATTTTTATCTTTAACCTTTATTTCTAAATCAAGAGAGCCCATCTCAGGTGGTTCAAGTTTTATAAAAGCTTTTTTCTCACCTTCAGGTTGTATTTCTAAACTCATTTCTTTAATTATCTCTAAAAAGCCTTCTGGAAATTTCTGAAAATCTATAATTTTGGTATGCTCTACTTTAACTAAATTTTCCATCCTAAAATCACTTTTTATTAAACTTACATCAAAAATTTTCTGAAAATTATTTTCTTCCATTTTGAATTTCCTTTCTAAGGAATTATAAAGTTTGAGTTCTTCTTTCAATATCTCTCCTTTTTTTACTTCTAAATCATTATGAATTGAAGTAAAGTCATTAAAGTCTTTCCTTATATTTAAACTCTTCCCATTGAAATCTACTTCTGATCCACTTTGATCTATATTTGGGTTCATATATCCTTTACTTAAAGAAGCACTAAGCCAATTATGGTTAAGCTTTTGAGGATTATTTTCTATATTTTTAATTTGTAAATTTAGATTTTCTTCAATTTTAGGTTGATTATTATCCTGAAAAGTATTTGTATAAAATGAAAAAGTTTCCCTATCTGGTTGGTTATTTTCTTTGTTTTGAATATAAAAGATTTTGTTACCTTTAATTTTACTTAAATTTCCTATCTGCCTCAAAAATTCGTAAACTTTTAACTCATCCAACTTTTCTTTGACTAAATTTTCTTCCTTATTAAGATCTTCGTTTTTAGAAATATTTAAAAATTGAAAAACTTCTTCTTTATTGATTATATTTTCTACGTCAAAATCAAAAGAGTCAAAAGCGGAGGAAGAACTAACATGTTCACCACGGGTTAAGTTTTCTGTATTAAAATAAGAAAAAATTTTCTCAAAAATTTGATTAAATTGAGAAAAATCAATCTCTTTCTGACTTATTAAAAAAGAAATTAGTTTTTTCATAAAAAGGAATTTATCTTTGTTAAATTGAATGTTAAATTGAAAATTATTACTTTCATCTATCTTGTTAGGCTTTAAACTAACTAAATTTTTTTCATTCAAAGAATTAGAATTATTATATAGATAAAACAAATATAAGCTCAATAAATCTAATTCTTTATTTCCATAAGATTTTTTTACTAAATTTGGACATTGATTAAGATCTTCATCAAGATTCCCATTAAGTATTTGGGAAATAGAAAGATTTTCTGAAAAACTTTGATTTTTTGAAAATTGGTTGTTTATTAAATTTATAAGAATAGACAAAAATAGATCAGATATTTTATTATAAGATTGTGCATTTAAATTTTGTACATTTAAACTTAAAAGATTATTTGAAACCTTAATCATTTTTTATCTCCTCTATAAATAGCTAAAAATAAAATAGCAAAAAATATGCCCAAAAAGGAAAAAGAAATTTCTAAAGGTTTTTAAGAAATTTTTAAATGAAATTAAAGAAATTTTTTCCTATTTGAAAATAAAAAGGAAATATTTTCAGATAAAAAATTTCCTTTTAATTTATTTTAATAGGGATAAAACAAAGAGGTAATATAAAAATACATAGTTTTGTAGATAATATCTGTCCAAGGTTTAGGATAGATACCAATTATAATTATTAAAAAAACAGTGATACATACTGGAATTAAAAAGGTAAAATCATATTTAAATTTAAATTCGAATTCTTGTTTATCCATATATACAACTTTCAAAACTCTTAAGTAAGGATAAGCTCCTATTACAGCAAATAAAATGGCAATTAGAGCTACCCATACATATTTAGCTTTAATTAAACTCATGAAAATATAAAATTTAGCTATAAATCCTGCTGTAGGAGGAATACCTGCTAAAGAGAACATAAAAACTAAAAGTAAAAGACTTACAAAAGGTGTTTTCTCACAAAGAGAAGCCATACTGGGAATGTGAAGAAGTTCTCTTTTAAAATTGGCTAAAAAGACTAAAATAGAAAATGTTCCTATAGCCATAATTAAATACACTAACATATAAAATACAGTAAAGCTATAACCTATATAATCAGCACTAACAAGTCCTAATCCTGCATAACCTGCATGAGCAATAGATGAATAAGCCAACATTCTTATTATGTTATCTTGTTTAATTGCCATAATATTTCCAACTAAAATACTTGCCAAAATTATAGGTATAAGAACTTCTCCTATTTCTATTCTTAAAGAATTAAATCCTATTAAAATTATTTTTACTAAAGTAGCTATAACAGCAAACTTAACAATTCCTGCTATAAAAGAAGTTATAGGAACTGGAGCGCTTTCATAGGCATCAGGAGCCCACATATGAAAAGGAACTAAAGAAAGTTTTATAGAAAAACCTATAAGAATAAAAATAAATCCAACTAAAAGCTCCCTTAAATATAAACTTTTTTCTAAGTTTTGAGAAATTTTTTGAAGAATAAAAGTTCCAGTAAAATAATATATTATTCCCAACCCTATAAGAATAAAAACTGATCCAAGGCTTCCCACAATAAAGTATTTTAAAGCTCCTTCTAAAGATGGTCTATTATAAGCATAGTTTAAAGCAATAAGAAAATAAACAGGAAAACTCATTAATTCCATAGCTAAGTATATAGTAACAAGATCCATTCCAGAAAGCATTAAAAATGCTCCTACTATAGAAAAAAGCATTAATCCGTAGTATTCACCAGAATTTAAATTAATGTAATATTGTAAGTAATTATAAGAAATTAAAGAAATTAATAAAGTACCTACTACTAAGAAAAGTTTTAAAGTTGAAGAATAAAAATCTGTTTTATACGAATAGGTAAATTCTCCAAATGGAACAAATAAAATTAAATAACAAGCTAAAATAAGAGTTATGAAAGTAATATAAAAAGCATAGTTTTTATTTTTAACAAATTTGTCTATAAGAAATATAAAAGAAGAAATGAGGATAAAAATTATTTCTGTTAATATTACAGAAAAGTTTAAAGTAATTTCCATAAATCCCCCCAAATTACTTCAAATTCATCAATAAATTTTGAACCGAAGTAGTCATAAAGTTTAAAAATAAATTAGGATATAAGCCAATCCAAAATACCAATATAGTTGGTAAAATAAGAGCTGCTAATTCGTTAATTTTTAAAGGTGGCATTTTTGCAACATTAGGATTTAGTTCTTGGAAGAATACTCTCTGATAAAGCCATAACATATAAGCTGCTCCTACAATTACTCCTAAAGCTCCAAAAACTACCATAGTTTTATTAGAGAGATATGTTCCTAAAAGAATAAGAAACTCTCCTATAAATCCATTGGTTCCTGGAAGACCAATAGAGGCTAAAGTAAATATCATAAAAAATGCAGCATATACAGGCATAGAGGTTGCAAGCCCTCCATAATAGCTTATAGCTCTACTATGGGTTCTATCATAAACTATCCCTACACACATAAAGAGGGCACCAGTTACGATACCATGATTTATCATTTGTAAAATTGCACCTTTCATAGCTATAGGATTAAAGGAGAAAATGCCTAAGGTAACAAATCCCATATGGCTTACTGAACTATAAGCAATAAGCCTTTTCAAATCTTCTTCTACTAAACATACAAGACCAGCATAAATAATTGCGATTACTGAAAGAACTAACATTAATTTTGAAAAGTACAAAGCTGCTTGTGGAAACATAGGTAAAGCAAACCTTATAAATCCATAGGCTCCTAATTTGATCAAGATACCAGCTAAGATAACAGATCCTGCAGTAGGAGCTTCTGTGTGAGCATCAGGAAGCCATGTATGAACAGGCCACATAGGAACTTTAATAGCAAAAGCAATAGCAAAACCTAAGAAAAGAAGACTTTCAACTAAAAAGGGATATTTTTGATTAATAAGAATAGTATAATCAAAAGTGCCAAATTTGATATAAAGATATATTATTCCAATTAACATGAAAACCGAACCAAAGAAGGTATAGAGAAAGAACTTTATAGTAGAGTATATTCTTCTTGGTCCGCCCCAAATTCCAATAATTAAATACATAGGAATTAGTATAGCTTCCCAAAAGAGATAAAATATAACCAAATCAAGAGCACAAAATGTTCCCACCATAGCAATATTAGTAAAAAGAAGAGCTAAATAAAATTCCTTCACCAATTCCTTAATTGAATCCCAGGAAATTAATATACAAAGAAGTGTAGTTAAAGTTGAAAGAGGGATAAAAAGAATACTTATACCGTCAACACCTAAAAAATAATAGGAATTAATAAACTCTATCCAGCGCTTTTTCTCTACAAACTGAAATCCAGTTTTAGAAAAATCAAAATTCACAAGTAAATAAATAGACAAAATAGTATCAATAACAATAGTAATTAGGGATATCCATTTTATAAATGATTCATGCTTTCTATCAGTGAAAAGTATTATTAATATTCCAATAAGAGGAAACCAGATAATCCAAGAAAGCAAATTATTTAATAAAAATTCCATAGTACTCCCCCATCTCAACTATTTCAAATATAAATAAACTAAAAGATATACAATTATACCAATCAAAATAAAAGTAGAATAATGATTAATAATTCCAGTATGTAAAATTCTTAATCCTGTTCCAGTTATATTTACAAGTCTTGCACTACCATTAACAATTCCTTCTATAATTGTATTGTCTGTAATAGCTACTACAATCTTTCTTGAAATCCATAAGGTAGGTCTTACAATTGTATAATGATATAATTCATCAAAATACCATTTTCTAAATAAAAAGGTATAAAGAGGTTTAACATTTTTAGATAATAATGTCTCAAGTTCAGGTTTCTTAATATATACTAACCAAGCTAAAAAGATCCCAAAAAGACCTGCCAATACTGAAAGAAGCATAAGTAAGTATTCTGTTGAATGGGAAACTTCGTGAACAACTCTTGGATGTCCAAGTACAGGTACTAAAAATTCTTCTATGTAATTTCTTCCACCTAAAGCTTGAGGAATTCCTATCCAACCAGCAACTATAGAACCTATAGCAAGAAAAATGAGAGGAACAGTCATAACTCTTGGAGACTCATGAGGTTTCCCATGTACATATTCCCAGCCTTTAAATTCTCCATAAAAAGCTCTAAAAATAATCCTAAAGGTATAAAAGGCAGTCATTGCTGCAACTATCCATCCTATAAACCATATAAATTTACCCCAGGGATATTTAGAAAAGAAAGCTTGGGCTAAGATTTCGTCTTTGCTAAAAAATCCTGCAAATCCAGGAATTCCAGAAATAGATAAACTCGCTATTAAAAGGGTCCAGTAAGTTATAGGCATATACTTTTTTAATCCACCCATTATTCTTATGTCATTTGGATCTGGTGCATGATGAAGTAAATGAATAACACTTCCTGCTCCTAAGAATAAAAGTGCTTTAAAATAAGCATGAGTAAGAAGATGGAACATTCCCGCTATAAATGCTCCTACTCCACAAGCCATAAACATATAACCAAGTTGAGAAAGGGTTGAATAGGCAATAACTCTTTTTATATCAAATTGGGTTGGAGCAATAGTTGCCGACATAAAACAAGTAAATGCTCCAATTATAGCCACTATAAACATCATGGCAGAAGATAATTCAAAAAGAGGATTAAGTCTACATACCATAAAAACTCCAGCTGTAACCATGGTAGCAGCATGGATTAAAGCTGAAACAGGAGTAGGACCTTCCATAGCATCAGGAAGCCATACATGAAGCGGAAATTGAGCACTTTTCCCCATAGCTCCACAAAATAAAAGAAAAGCAATTAAAAAAGGAACATGAACTTGGTAACCTAAGATTTCTATATATTTATTAGAAATTTCTGGAAGTTTTGGAAAGATTTCATAATAATATAAGGTTCCTAAAAAATAAAAAGCTGTAAAAATTCCTAAAGCAAAACCAAAATCTCCTATTCTACAAACTATAAAAGCCTTTTTTCCCGCATCAGAAGCACTCTTTTTCTGATACCAATAACCAATAAGTAGATAAGAACAAAGTCCAACTCCCTCCCATCCTAAATAAAGCTCAGCCAAATTATTAGAAAGAGCAAGCATTAACATAAAGAAAGTAAAAAGCGATATATAAGCAAAAAATCTATAATATCCTGGATCCCCTCCCATATATCCCACAGAATAAACATGAATAAGGAAAGATACACAGGTTACCATAGTTATCATCGCTGCAGAAAGAGGATCAACTAAAAATCCTAATCCAACCTTTAAATCATAAGCAAACATCCAGGTATAGATATCAAATTGATATATTTTCCCATTTATAACCTCTATTAATACTTTAACAGAAAGTAAAAAGCTAAAAAATAGAGCTAATATAGGTAAAAGGTGAGCTTTGTCTCTAAAATATTTCTTACCAAAAATAAGAGTTATAACACTTGCTATTAAAGGTAAAAAGGGAATCAAAAACACATAAATATCAAAATTGGTAATTAATTCAAATTGTTTTTCAACCATACTCTACCCCTTAAAAGTTGTAATCTCATCTGAATAAACTGTCCTAAGCCTTTTATATATTAAAATAACTAAACTTAGTCCTATAGCAGCTTCAGCTGCAGCCATAGCTATAATAAAAAATACTATAATATATCCACTTATATCCTTAGTAAAATGAGAGATAGCAGCAAATAACACAATAAGTCCATTGAGCATTATCTCTATAGAGATAAGAATAATGATGAGATTTCTTCTGGTAAGAAATCCGAAAAGTCCTATCAAGAAAAGAATTATAGCTAAAATAATATATTGCTCTAAGCTTGGCATTTTACCTCCTTATTTTTATTCAAAAGTTTTTACCTTTCTTATTAAAAACACAGCACCGAATATAGCTACTAATAGAATCACACCTATTATTTCAAATTGTAAAAGATAGGATTTAAAAAGATAATTGGCTATCCACCATACATTACTTTTTTCCTCTACAGTAAAAGGTAAATAGGCTTTAAAGGATGGTTTTAAAGATATTAAGCTAAAAAAATTTATCATTAAAAAGGCTCCCAAAACTAAGAAAATTATAGCTATTAAACTTGCCCTTTTTATAAAAACATTCCTTTTAGTTTCTTTTCTTAAATTTATTAAATAAACTACAAATAAAAAGAGAACTAATATAGCACCTGCATAAACTATTATCTGGACAACAGTTAGAAATTCTGCACCAAGGGTTAAAAGTAAGAAAGCTTGATGAATTATCATCACTAATACTAATAAAACTGTATATACTGGATGCCTTGAAAAGATAGCAAAAACACTTGAAAATATCATTACAATAGCCAAGTAATAAAAAATTATCAAATCCCAATTCATATCTATACCCCTGTAAATTGGCGTTTTTTTGCAGGTAAAAACTTTTCAGGAATACCTCTTGGTTTCCAGAAGGGATTTAAATAGGGTCTCTTTTGAGTAACTATAAATTCATCCCAGTTTTTAAGAAGCCTTTCCTTATCAAAAAAGAGATCCTCTCTTTTAAATCCTATATATTCATAATATTCCGTAAGAACAATTGCATTTACTGGGCAAACCTCTTCACAATAACCACAATAAACACATCTTAGTGCTTCTATTTCATATTTAATAATTTTTCTTTTCTTTGTCTCTGGATCTGTCTCATATTCTATATTTATGCATCTTGAGGGACAAACTTTTACACAGCGTAAACAAGCTATGCATAAAGTATCTCCTGTATTTTCATCCCTTACTAATGCATGGCGTCCTCTAAAACCTGGAGCAGGAACTGGTCTCACCTTATCGTAATACTGAATAGTTACTGGTCTAGCAAATAACATCTTTCTTAGAGTTAAAGCAAGTCCCTTTAAGATTTCAATAAGTAAAGCCTTTTCCAATATCTTCATTACTCTACCCTCTTAGAATATTAGTTTCAAAAGAGCAGTTAAAAACAAATTAATAATTCCAACAGGAATTAATACTTTCCAACCAAGTCCCATTAATTGGTCATAACGATAACGAGGAAGAGTTGCTCTAACCCAAATATAAACAAATAGGAGAAAATATAATTTTATAAGAAACCAGAAAAAAGGAACATAAGGAACCTCAAAAGGCCCAACCCAACCACCTAAAAAACAAGTAACCGCAAGTGCACTCATAACAACCATACCAAAATATTCTGCTAAATAAAATATAGCAAATCTCATAGCACTATATTCTACAAAGTATCCTGCAACAAGCTCTGTTTCTGCTTCTGGCAAATCAAAGGGAACTCTATTACATTCTGCTATAGCTGAAATTATAAATACATAAAAGGCAATAATCTGAGGAATAAGATAGATTTTATAGGGGGAATTAATTTGAGCCTTAACAATATCCATTAAATTAAGACTTCCTGCCATAAGAACTACACTCAAAAGAGCAAGGCTCATAGCAATTTCATAGCTAATAACTTGAGCACTTGCTCTTAACCCTCCTAAGAAAGCATATCTTGAATTAGATGCCCATCCTGAAAGAATTACTCCATAGGCACTAAGGGAACTTAAGGCTAAAATAAATAATAATCCAACGTTTATATTACTAATTACAAATTTTTCCCAAAGAGGAATAAGAGCAACGCCTGTTCCTGCACAAACAAGAGAAATAAAAGGAGCTATATAAAATATAGGTTTATCAACTCCATAAGGAACAAGATCCTCCTTAGTTAATAATTTTAACATATCTGCAATAGGCTGAAGTAAACCCCTTGGACCAACCCTATTAGGACCAAGCCTTTGCTGCATACGAGCTATAATTTTTCTTTCTGCATAGGTTAAATAGGCTACATGAAGTAAGGCGATAACTAATAAGATAACTGCAGTTATTAAAAAATATATTAATTTCTCTAACATCTTCCCTCCTTATCTATCAGAATCACCTAAAACAATGTCTAAAGTACCTATTATTGCTATAAGGTCTGCAATTAGGTGATTTTTAGCCATATATGGAATAGCTGAAATATGAACAAAAGAAGGTGTTCTAACTCTTAATCTCCAGGGTTTATTTGAACCATCACTTACTACATAAACTGCTAATTCTCCTTTTGGAGATTCTATAGAAGCAAACGCCTCTCCAGGAGGAACTACAGGAATTTCTTCTCCCTTAAAAATAACCCCTTTCTTAGGTACAGGTTTAGGTTCAGGTTTTCTTATTTTCTCAGGCATTAAAAGATCAGGAGCATTTTCTGCAACTACTGGTTCTCCTTGAGTCTCAGGAAGTTTATCTAAACATTGTCTTATAATTCTGTTTGACTGTCTCAATTCTTCCATTCTAACACGGTATCTATCATAGGTATCACCATTTTTACCTGTAGGAACAATAAATTCTACTTCCCCATAGGCATCATAAGGTCTAAATTTCCTTACATCATAAGGTACACCAGAACCTCTTAAAACTGGACCAGTTAATCCAAGATTTATAGCATCTTCTGCAGGAACCACTGCTACTCCCTTAGTTCTTTTAAGCCAAATTCTATTTACATCAATTAAAGTTTCATAATCATAAATTCTTGATGGGAATTCTTCAGTAAATTTATAAAGCTCATCTATAATTTCTTGGGTAAAATCTTGCCTTACTCCACCAACTCTAACATAAGTATGAGTAAGTCTTGCACCACAAATTTTTTCATAAATATTTAAAAGCCACTCTCTGTCTCTAAAACAATATAAAAATACCGTCATAGCTCCTATATCAAGTGCATGAGTAGCAAGCCAAAGTAAATGATTACAAATTCTTGCCATCTCACAAACAATAGTTCTCAACAGTTTTGCTCTTCTGGGAACCTCTAAACCCATAAGTTTTTCAAAAGCTAAAGCAAAAGCAGTGTTATTTGCAGCTGAAGCTATATAGTCTAAACGGTCACTTAATACAATAGTTTGATTATAATTTAGAGTTTCAGCTAATTTCTCAACTCCTCTATGAAGATAACCTATTATAGGTGTACAGTTAACAATAGTTTCTCCTTCTAATTCCAGAAAAAGTCTTAAAACTCCGTGAGTAGAAGGATGTTGGGGACCCATATTTAAATAAAAGGGCTCTTCCCATTTTTCTTCATTCACCTGTTTTTTATTAATTTCTAAATATGTAGCCATATTCTCACCTTTAACTTTGTTGTTTAACCTTTTCTTTTAATTCTTTATATGTTTTCCATTCTTGTTCTTCTTCTAAATAAACTGGGTAATCCTTTCTTAAAGGATGCCCCTCCCAATCATCAGGCATAAGAATTCTTTTTAAATTAGGATGTCCTTTAAAATTTATACCAAACATATCATAACATTCTCTTTCAAACCAATTAGCTGTTTCCCATAAAGGAGTTACTGAATATTGCCAACAATCCTTTTCTGGAATCCTTACTTTTAATCTCAAAAGAATTTTAGTATCAAGGTTATAAAGATGATAAACTACCTCAAAACGTTCTTCAAAATTTTTGTATTTGTAATCTAAATAATCCACTCCACAAAGATCAATTAAATATTTAAACCCCTTTTCCTCTTTTAGATATTTCATTAAATCTAAAAAACCACTTCTTTTACAAATTAAAGTAGGATAATCTTTTTCTTGAATTTCTATAATTACAGAGGAAAATTTTTCTTTTAGTTCATTTAATAATTCTTCCATCTTTTATCTCCAAAATCCCCATTTTTTAGCTTCACTTTTTATTTTTTGTTGAAGATTTAATAGTCCAAAAAGTAATGCCTCTGGTCTTGGAGGACAGCCCGGAATATAAATATCTACAGGTAAAAATTCATCTGCTCCCTGAGCAACAGAATAAGTTTTAAAAATACCGCCAGAACAAGCACAACTTCCCATAGCAATTACATATTTTGGTTCAGGCATTTGATCATACACTCTTCTTACAATAGGAGCCATTTTTTTAGTAACTGTTCCTGCAACAATAAGAACATCTGCTTGGCGAGGTGTTGCTCTAAAAATTATTCCATACCTGTCTAAATCAAAATGACTTGCTCCTGTTGCCATCATTTCAATAGCACAGCAAGCAAGACCAAAGGTTACAGGCCACATTGAACCTGCTCGAGCCCAATTGATTATCTTATCAATGGGACTCAAAACTACAGGTGTTCCTGGAATTTGTCTAATGCCTGGTGCTATTTCAATAGTTTCTTTCTCTATTCCCATTTTAATGCTCCTTCACTCCAAGCATAAATATAGGCTATTAATAACATTAATACAAAAACCCCTATTTCTATAAATCCGAACCAGCTTAATTCTTCAAAAATAACCGCCCATGGATAAAGAAATATTATTTCCACATCAAATACCAAAAATATAACTGCTATTAAATAAAATCTCACTCTAAAAGGTATTCTCGCATCACCTGAAGGATCAAGACCACATTCATAAGGAATTAATTTTTCTGGATGTTTTCTTCTTGGACCTAAAAGAAGGTTAAGTGCAACAAGAACTATACCAAGCACTAAAAGAAGTAAAGCAAAAATAAAAAGATTAAAATATGGTCCCATTTTAGCCACTCTCCTCTTCTGGTTTTGCCCCTTCTTCCGCCTTTGGTTTTGGTTTAACTTCCACTTTTTTAACTTCTAAAGCTTTATTAGGACAAACACTCACGCAAAAAGGAAGCTCACCCTTAATAATCCTATCATAACAAAGATCACATTTATTGATTGTTCCTGTATTAAAATTAAATTTAGGAACACCCCAAGGACAAGCCTCAACACAATTTTTACACCCTATACATAACATCATATCAAAAGTTACTGCTCCGTCCTTAATACTTATTGCACCTACAGGACAAGCAGCTCCACATTGAGGCTTTTTACAATGCATACAAGAAAAATAATAGAATTTATCCCCTACTTTATAAATTCCACAATTACTTAATCCAAAATGATTTTCAGCACAAGCTTTTACGCATTCCTCGCATCCATCACAAACTTCAGGATTATGTTGAATTTTATAAGACATATATCCTTCCCTGATTATTAATTTTTAGATTATTTTGGATTTTTTATTTTGCTCATTAAAAAGTCAAGTTTTAAAAAGGTGATAAACATTTATAATTCCCCTTTTCTCTTAGAAATTTTTTAATTTTTATTCAATTTTCTTAATTTTTCTTTATTTTTTTATTTTAAGCGTTTTTACTATCAATATTTCTTAGAAAAAATTATAATATCCTCGTTTTCACTATTTTGAACCATGTAACAAACGCCTTCTAAATACAAAAATAAAAGGGCTAAAAAATAATAAACAACCTCCAAAAATCTCACTTCTTTCCTTTCCTTTATTAATTCTTTAAAAGAAAAAGACAATTTTTTTTCTAAATATTCCTTTAGATCTTCTATATAAAAATTTATAGAGGGAGATGAAAAATTTTTAAGTATTTCTCCTTTAACTTCTTCACGGCTTAAAACTGATAGTATAGCTTTTAAAATTAAGTTTTTTTCTCTTTCTCCTGCAAAAATTTTTTTATCCTCTTTTTCAAAAACATAAGGAATTCTACTCAAAAATACTTTCTCAAATAAGATCCTCCCTAAAGGTAAAGCTTGATAATAATTAAATCTTTCTTCTAAAAAAAATTCTTTAAAAGAGTTTCCTTCTAAATCCTCAACCTTTTCTTCGTTTCCATTATGAATATTAAGTAACAAACAACTTTTTAAATAAATAGCCTCAGAAAGTCTTATCAAAAATTCTAAAAATATCTCATTTAAGTTTGCCAAAGACAAATATTTCTGAGCAGAAAGGACTATATTAGTAAGATTTAAATCTATAAGTTCATATTTATTTTTAAAAATTTTACTTTTGAGCTCTTCAAGATTATTGTAAAGTTCTAAAGAGGTTTCTGAAATTGACATTTATTTAAATTTTCTTACTTAAAATGTGAACTTTCTTAAAGCACTTGTTCATAATTACCTTTATACCTTCTTTTTCTGCTAAATTTTTAGCCTCTTCATTAATTATCCCTTCTTGCATCCATATTACTTTTGGTTTTAATTTTATAGCCTCTTTCACAATGGGTAATACTTGATCAGACCTTCTAAAGATAATAATAACTTCAGGATAAAAATCTGGAGGCAAATCTGATAAGGAAGGATAAACCTTTTTTCCTAAAATTTCTTCTTTTGCAGGATTAACAGGAACTACATTAAATCCTTCTTTAATAAGGTAATCCATAACCATATAACTAGGACGTTCAGGATTATGACTTGCTCCAACTATGACAATATTTTTATATTTTTTAGGAATTTCTAATATTTCTTTAGGGATATTTGAATAATCAGGTAATGGGCATGTTTCTTCTAACATTTTTATTCCTTCTCCACTTTTATATTACAGATTTTAAAAAATTTTTCTGGGTCAAGGGAGGCACCACCTACAAGAACACCATCTATATTAGGTTTTTTCATTAGATCCTGAATATTATCTGGGGTAACACTCCCTCCATAAAGAATTCTAATTTGGGTACTTATTTCTTTTGAATAAAGATTCTTTAACCTTTCTCTAATAAAAGAGTGAACCTCTTCTGCTTCTTCAGGAGTAGCATTAATTCCGGTTCCAATAGCCCACACAGGTTCATAAGCAATAACAATTTTATCTCCTTTTATATCTTTAATATTTGAAAGTCCTTCTAAAAGTTGCTTTTCTACTACTTCTAAGGTTTTACCTTTATTTCTCTCTTCTAAGGTTTCTCCTACACACAAAATAGGAATAAGTTCAAATTTATATACCCCTTCCACTCTTTTAGCTATCAACTCATTAGATTCTCCAAAAATATGTCTTCTTTCAGAATGTCCTAAAATAACATATTCAACACCTAACTCTTTAAGCATAACAGGAGATATTTCTCCTGTAAAAGCTCCCTTTTCCTCCCAGCAGGAATTTTGTGCTCCTAATTTTAAAGGGGTATTTTTTATAAAATTTTTAGAATAAGCTAAAACAGTAAAAGGAGGAGCTATCATTATTTCTCTATCGGAAAAATCAATTTCAGAAAGTCTTTTTAGAAATTTATTAAAATACTCTTCTGTCTCCTTTAAAGTTTTATTCATTTTCCAATTTCCGGCAAAAAGGTATTTTCTCATTTTTTCCTTAAATTTTAAGAACTTTTAATCCGGGAAGTTCTTTACCCTCAAGATATTCTAAAAAGGCTCCTCCTGCAGTAGAGATGTAAGAAAATGATGTCTCAACTCCAGCAAGTTTAATAGCTAAAATTGTATCTCCTCCTCCTGCAATAGTGGTCCCTGGAAGAGTTGCTATTTTTCTTGCTAAAGCAACAGTGCCCTTATGAAAAGGTGGTTTTTCAAAGTAACCAAGGGGACCATTCCATACGAGAGTATTTGCTCCTTCTAAAGCTTGAGAAAACAATTCTATAGTTGATTCTCCTATATCATAAATTTTATCTTCTTTAAGTATTTCAATTAATTCTATTTTCTTAGCAACCCCGTTTCTTTCAACTACCACATCTACAGGAAGATAAATTTTTACTCCATAATCCTTAGCCTCTTTCATTATTTGTTTGGCAACCCCTATATAATCATTTTCTAATAGAGATTCTCCCACTGAATATCCTTTAGCAGCTAAAAAGGTGTTTGCCATAACACCGCCTATTATTAATTTATCTACTTTATTAAGGAGGTTTTTTAAAACTCCTATTTTTGTAGAAACCTTACTTCCTCCTACTATAGCATAAAAGGGGCGTTCAGGTTTTCCTACAATTTTAGATAGATATTTTAATTCTTTTTCCATTTGAAATCCTATACCTTTTTCAGAAACAAACTGAGGAACTCCTACTACTGAGGCATGATTTCTATGACAAACAGAAAAGGCATCATTAATAAATATATCTGCAAATTTGGCCAAAATTTTTGCAAATTCTAAATCGTTTTTTGTTTCCCCTTCATAAAATCTTATATTTTCTAAAAGTAAAACTTCTCCTTCTTTTAATTCTTCTAAGACTTTATTAGCTTCTTCACTCATAATATCTTCCAAAAATTTTACTGGTGCTTTAAGAACCTTTTTTAAATATTCATAAACTGGTTTTAAGGAGTATTCAGGAATTCTTCCTTTTGGTCTTCCAAGATGAGAACAAAGAATTACTTTACCAAAGGAATGAACTACATAATTAATAGTAGGAAGTGTTTCAACTATTCTCGTATCATCAGTAATTTTTCCATTTTCCATAGGAACGTTAAAATCTACTCTAATAAAAACTTTTTTGCCTTTTAAATCAAAATCGCTTAGGGTCTTCATTAAATACCCTCCTTTGATTAGAAATGGGTAATCTTTTTTATAAGATTAATCATTTCTAAAGCTGCTAAAGCTGCTTCAGCCCCTTTATTTCCAACCTTTGTCCCAGCTCTTTCTATAGCTTGTTCTATAGTATCTGTAGTTAAGATACCAAAAATAACTGGTATACCTGTTTCAAGCATTACCTGCGCTATACCTTTTGAGGTTTCTGCTGCTATATATTCAAAATGAGGTGTTGCCCCTCTTATAATTGTGCCTAAACATAAAATTGCATCAAATTTTTTAGTTTCTGCTAATTTTTTTGCTATAAGAGGAATTTCAAAAGCTCCGGGAACCCAGGTAATATATATATTTTCTTCTGAAACTTTATGCCTTCTTAATGTATCCAAAGCACCCTCTAAAAGTTTCTGGGTTATAAAGATATTAAATCTACTTACTACTATACCTATTTTTACACCTTCTCCTTCATAAATACCTTCTAACACTACACATTTCATTCTCCTACCCCCTCTTTGGTTTCATTTTTATTATAATAAGGAGAATATATAACTATCTTTTCTCCCTTTTTTATATATCCATATTTTGTTCTTAAAAGTTCTTCATAGGGTATATCAGAATTGGATAGTTTCTGAATTTCCTTTTTATAATATCTGTTTTCTTTTTGAATCTCTTCGATTTTTTTCATTTCTCTTTTTACCATAAAACTAAGAATTAAATAAGTAGAAAGAGTAAAGATAATCACTATTATCAAAATCCCTAAAAACCATTTTTTTCTTTTTTTTCGTTTTTTTTTGTAAGGTTTAATAATAATCTGAGACTTGCGTTTGCTTAGCATATTTTTACCTAAAACCATTGCCAAGGAGATGGTGTAGAAGTTTTTTTATCAGATGGAATCTCCGGAGATACCTTAGGTGTGGTTTGAGTATAAGGATAATAGGGAGGAGAGTAAGGTTTTGCAAAGTAACCAGGAGGGGGAGGTGGGGGAGGAACAGGAACTTTTATATCAAATTCTTCTTTTTTAGAAAATATTCTCGAAAAAAAACCACTTATCATAGAAAAAGGATTGATTTTAGACAAAAATGGCTTTCCCTCAGAATAAGAAAAAGAAGATGCTGTCTCCAAAGATAAAAGTCTTTTTTTAATTTCTTCAAGATGAGCAACTAATTTTGATGAAATTTCAGAAGAACTTATGTTTTCTTTTACCGAATAAAAAGATTTTGAGGAAGAAGCTTCTATTAAATTAAGTTCAATTTTTGCTTTATCTTTTGCAATCTCAATAAAAGATTTTAAAAAATAATTAACATTAACTTTCTTTTTTTTAAAATCCCTTTCTTTCAAGCTTATAATTTCTATTTGAGAAGGAACTATCAAAGTGTTATAAATTGTATTTTCTATGTTCTCTTTAAATTGAGAGGGAACTCCTTGCCCTTTAAATTCAGTTGGTAAAATACCAATTCTAATTTGAGCAAGAACTAAAGAGGGGAAAACTATTAAAATCAAAATCAAAAAATATTTCATTTCTTCTGTTCTAAACTTTTCTCTTTTTCTGCTACTAATAGTCTTGTTTTAACAACAGTATCTGGATTTAAACTCATAGAATCTATCCCACATTCTACCAAAAATTCAGCAAAATCTGGAAAATCACTGGGAGCTTGTCCACATATTCCTATTTTTCTATTATTTCTTTTCGCAATCTCTATAACTTCTTTTATAAGTTTTTTAACTGCAGGATTTCTTTCATCATAAATATGAGCAACTAATTCAGAGTCTCTATCAAGGCCTAAGGTTAATTGGGTCAAATCATTAGACCCTATAGAAAAACCATCAAAAATTTTAGCAAATTCTTCTGCCAAAATTACATTACTTGGGATTTCACACATTACATAAACTTCAAGTCCATTTTCTCCCTGTTTAAGTCCATGTTTTTTCATTACCTCTATAACTTTTTTCCCTTCTTCTACAGTCCTACAAAAAGGAATCATTACCTTTACATTAGTCAATCCCATTTCTTCTCTTACTTTTTTAATAGCTTTACATTCTAAGGCAAAAGCGGGTTCAAATTTAGGATCATAATAACGAGAGGCTCCTCTCCATCCTATCATAGGATTTGATTCTATAGGTTCATATAAAAATCCTCCTGCAAGATTAGCATATTCATTAGTTTTGAAGTCTGAAAATCTTACAATTACCTCATTTGGGTAAAAGGCAGCACCAATCATGGCTATCCCTTGAGCAAGTTTATCTACATAAAAATCAGCTTTATTTTCATATCCATATGTTTTTTCCTCTATTATAGATACTACTTTAGCAATCTTTCTATCATTTTTGGCTTTTTCTTTTAATTTTTCATATTCTATCAAAGCTAAAGGATGAATCCCTATATGAGAACTTATAATAAATTCTATTCTTGCAAGTCCAACACCATCATTTGGAATTTGTCCTTGAGCAAAAGCTTGTTCGGGAATACCTATATTCATCATAATTTTTGTTTTGGTTCTGGGTAAAGACTCAAGACCAATTCTTTCTACTTCATAGGGAACTAATCCTTCTAAAACTCTACCTTCTTCTCCTTGAGTACAATCAATAGTAACTTCCATTCCTGTTTTTATAAGTTGAGTAGCAACCTCAGCTCCTACTATACAGGGAATGCCCAGTTCTCTTGAAACAATAGCAGCATGACAGGTTCTACCTCCTTTATCAGTTACAATAGCTGATGCTTTTTTCATAATGGGTTCCCAGTCTGGATCTGTCATAGTAGTTACTAAAACTTCTCCATCTTGAAATTGAGAAATCTCGCTCACATCTAAAATAACCCTTGCTTTGCCTTGACCTATTTTACTGCCTACTGCTTTTCCAGTACATATCACTTTACCCTCACCTTTTAATTTATACACTTCATAATATCTTTGCTGTTTTATAGCATGAACTGTTTCTGGACGTGCCTGAACAATATAAAGCTCCCCTGTACCTACATTCACTCCATCACCATCTTTTGCCCATTCTATATCCATAGGTCTACCATAATGTTCTTCAATAATGATTGCCCATTTAGCAAGAGTTAAAATCTCCTCATCAGTTAATACAAACTTTTTTCTTTCTTCTTTAGAAGTTTTAACTGTTTTAATGGGATTTCTTCTATCCTTTCCATATATTATTTTTATATGTTTACTTCCAAGTTTTTTTGAAAGTATAGGTTTATATCCTAATTTCAAAGTAGGTTTAAAAACATAATATTCATCTGGATTTACTTTACCTTGAACTATAGCTTCTCCCAAACCCCAAGAACCTGTAATATAAACTACATCTCTGAAACCACTTTCAGTATCCAAAGTAAACATAACTCCTGAACAGGCCATATCACTTCTTACCATCTTTTGAACAGCAACAGATAAATAAACTGCAAAATGATTAAATCCTTTATCTTCTCTATAAGATATAGCTCTGTCTGTAAATAAAGAAGCAAAACATCTTTGAACCGCTCTTACTACATTATCTTCTCCACTTATATTTAAATAGGTTTCTTGTTGACCTGCAAAGGAGGCATCTGGAAGATCCTCTGCAGTAGCTGAGGATCTTACTGCTACATCAACATTTTGGAAATACATTTCTTCCAATCTCCGATAAGCTTTTTTAATTTCTTCTGCTAAATCATCAGGCATTTTTGCCTTTAAGATAAGGTTTCTTATTTTTTTCCCTCTTGTTTGCAAATCTAATACATTATGAGTATCAAGCCCTGTTAAAAGTTCTCTTATTTTTCCATCAAGTTGGTTTTCTTTTATAAAGTATTTATAAGCTTCTGCGGTTACAGCAAATCCATAAGGTACCTTTACTCCCTTTTCTGTAAGCTTTGTATACATTTCCCCTAAGGAGGCATTTTTACCTCCTACAAGAGGAACGTCTTTATAAGTAATTTCATCAAACCATAATATAAAAGGTTTATGAGCTACCATAAAAATTACCTCCTTTATAGGTTTTATTTTTCTAATTAAAAGGATAATATCAAAGGTTATTTGTATTGTCAAGTTAATTATAGAGTAAAATTGACTTTGAATTTAATATGTGCTATTTTTAAAATATGCCACAAAAAATAGTTTGTACTAATAAAAAAGCTCATCATCTTTATAATATAGAAGAAACTTATGAAGCTGGGATTCAGCTTCTTGGGTGTGAAGTGAAATCTCTAAGACAAGGGAGAGCTAACTTAAATGACAGTTTTGCAAGGGTAGTTAATGGTGAAGTTTTTCTTTATAACCTTCATATAAGCCCATATCCCCATAGTAGAGAAGCTCAAAATATAGATCCTACAAGAACAAGAAAACTTCTTTTAAGAAAATCTGAAATAAAAAGATTAGCAGGAAAGGTTCAAGAAAAAGGATATACTCTTATTCCATTAAAAATTTATTTTAATGAAAGAGGACTTGCCAAAGTAGAACTTGCTTTGGCTAAAGGTAAAAAGGTTTATGATAGAAGGGAAGAAATTAAAAGAAGAGACTTAGAAAGAGAATTAAAAAGAAAGTTTAAAATTAAATGAAACCCCTTTATCTTTCCATAAAAGGCTTTGGACCCTATCTCAAAGCTGAAATAAAAGAAGATGATTTTAAATTTCTTACAGAAAATAAACTTTTCTTAATCTCTGGAGAAATTGGAGCAGGTAAAACAACCATTTTTGATGCAATTGTCTATGCTCTCTACGGAGAAAGTACTATAGAAGGACGTAACCCAGCTGATCTTATTTCCCATTTTATTAAAAATAAACCTAATATAATTCCTGAAATTAATTTTAAATTTTTTTTAGATGGTAAAACTTATCAAATCATAAGACGTCCTTCCTTTAAAGGAAGGGCCGAAAATGTTTCTTTATGGATTGAAAATAAACTTTTTTCAGCAAAAAAAGAGGAAATAAAAGCAAAAATAAAGGAACTTATAGGACTTGATGCCAAACAGTTCAAAAAAGTCTTTCTTATCCCTCAAGGAGAATATAGAAAAATACTAATTGCTAAGAAGGAAGAAAGAGAGAACCTTCTTGAGACTATCTTTGAAACTTTTCTTTTTTCTAATTTAGAAGATTTTTTAAAAAATAAAATAAAAGATTTAAAAGAACTTTATCAGTCATTAAATGAAAGAGAAGAAGATTTTAAAAAAATTGCTCAAGTATCTAATTTTGAAGAACTAAAAAATAAAATCGAAGAACTTGAAAGAAAACAAAAAGTTTTAGAAAACAAATTAAAATTTTATATCCTTAAAAAAGAAAAAATCGAAAAAGAAATAAAAGAAATAGAACATATTTTGCAACTTCAAAGAGAAATTAAAGATCTCTCAGAAAAATTTGAAAATCTTAAAAGTAAAGAAGAGGAAATTTGTATCAAAAAGGAACTTTTAAAAAAATTAAAAATATTAAAAGAAAACCTAATTTTTTACGAAAATTTTGAAAAAATTAAAATTGAGTTAAAAAATAATCATCAAAAAAAGAAAAATTTAGCAAAAAATCTTTACCAGATTGAAAAAATACTTGAGTCACTTGAGATTGAAATCAAAGAGGTTTATCAAAAGGAAAAGGAAATAGAAAAAAAGAAACAGGAACTTCAAACTTTAAAAGAGTTAGAAAAACGTTTTGAAGAAAAAGAAATATTACACAAAAATTTGGAAAAAGTAGTTGAGCTTTTTCAAAAAAAGGCAAAAGAATTAGAGATTATCAAAGAAAAAATAAATACTTTAAAGAGGGGAATAGAAAATACTTTTGAAGAAAAAGACCAATTAAATAGAGCTATTATCTTATTCAAAGAAAAAGAAATAATCATTGAATCACTCAAAGCCTTTGAAGAATACGAAAAATTAATACCAGAATTGAAAACAACTGAAAAAAAATTTAAAGAATTGAAAGCTTATTACGAAAATCTTGAGAATTTAAAAAGAGATTTAGAAATAAAAAATAGTGCCCAATATTTAGCAAAGTTTTTAAAAGAAGGGGAACCTTGTCCTGTTTGTGGCTCAATTTTTCATCCCCATCCAATTAAAACCGGAAATTTTATAGAAGAATTAAAAAGAATAGAAAAAGAACTTTTAGAAAAAAAAGAAAAATTAGAAAAGGAAGAAAAGCGGTTTTTTAGCTTACAAGCTAAAATAGAAAATCTTGAAAAAAATTTAAAGAACAAGGATAAGGAAAAACTTAACAAAGATTTTGAAAATATAGAAAAGGAACTTTCTAATCTGCCCCAAAAATATTTTCAAAATCCTACAAAAAATTTTGATATACTTTCAGAAATAGAAAAAAAAATCAAAAATCTAAAAACTCAATTAAATTATTTTGAAAATCTGGAAATAAAAAAAAGAGAAGAATTAGAAAACTTAAAAAAAGAGGAAGTAGCAATAAGAGAACGTTTAAATATTATTGAAGAACTTACCAAAAATTATTCTTCTCAAGAATTTAAATCAAAAATAGATTATTTAGAAAGGGAAATTAAGGAATGGGAAAATAAAAGGGGGGAATTGGAAAATAATATTCGTCTTTTAAAAGAAGAAAAGATAAAAACTCAAACCCAATTAATAAATGTAGAAGAATCAATAAAAAAAGAGCTTCAGGAATACAAAAAGATTATTAAAAAATTGATTAGTCTAAAAAGAGAGGGCTTTCTAAGTTCTATAAATGATTTTAAAACTCAAGCTTTTACATTATCTAAAATAGAAGAAATTGAAGAGGAAATTTCAGACTTTTTTAATGAATTGGAAAGAATTAAAGAGAGACTTAAAGAAGTTAAAAACAATTTAGAAATTTATAAAAAAAATTGGGAACCCTTAACTCAAAAAACCTTAGAAGAAGAAAAATTATATTCAGAGTTAGAATTAAAAAAGAATGAAAAAAGACTTTTAGAAGAGGCTTTAGGAAATTTAAACAAAGATATAGGAAGAGTAGAAAAAGATATATTACATTTTCAAGAAATTTTAATAGCCTATGAAAAATTAATAAAAGATAAAAAATCTTTAGAAGAAGAGTATCCATTCTTAGAGGCTTTATACAATATTATTGCTGGAAAAAATAAAAAAGGGGTTTCTTTCCATTCTTTTGTTCTTTCCCTTTTTGCCCAGCTTATTTTAAAAAGAGCTAATCTTTATTTTAAAGAATTTTCCTTTGGTAGATATAAATTTATAGAAGATGAAGTATTACAAAAAAAATTTATCTTAGAAGTTTTTGATCATTATACAGGGAGTAAAAGGGAGACAAAGACTCTTTCTGGAGGTGAATCCTTTTTAGCTACTCTTTCTTTAGCCCTTGGAACTTCAGATGTAATTTTATATTTATATAGGACCCGTCCTTTTGAATCCCTTTTTATTGACGAGGGTTTTGGAAGCCTTGATGAAAATACTCTTGAAAAAGTAGTTAACACCTTATTAAATTTAGCTCATCATAGTGGAAGGATAATTGGAATTATATCTCATTTAAAGGAACTAAAAGATAAATTTCCTGTAGTTTTAGAGGTTTATAAAAACCAATTTTTAGGAAGTTATATAAAAATAAATAAAAACTTTTAAAATGAGATTAAAACTGCTTATTTTAGCTGGAGGTAAAGGAAGTAGATTAGGCGGAAAGAAGGCCATTATACCATTTTTTGGAAAACCTCTTATTTATTGGGTTTTTAAAAATCTAAAAGATCTTTCCTCTCCCATTTATATTTCAGTAAAAAATGAGACTCAAGAAGAAGAAATTAAAAAAGAATTAATTAAAGAAAAAGTAGAATTTGACGAAATAATATTTATTAGAGATTTATATCCAGAAATTGAGGGACCTTTGTCAGGTATTATTTCAGCTTTAAAACTTTTTTCAGAAAAATCTGCTTTTTTAGTGGCAGCAGTAGATCAACCCTTAATAAGTAAAAATTTTTTAAATTATTTAGATCTACTTTCTTATATTTTTTGCAATCAATTCGTAATAGTAAGTAAAGGAAGAGAAAAAATAAATCCCTTCCCCGGTGTCTATCCCTGTTCTTTGAAAGGGGAAATAGAAACTTTCTTATTTAATTCTCCCAAAAAAAGCCTTTTTAGATTTTTTCAATATTTAACTACAAATCAAAGGATTTTTTTTATTGAAAATTATCAAAAAATAGAAACTGAAACATTTATAAATATTAATACCTTAGAAGATTTAAAAAGAGCAGAAATATGTTTTTACCAGAAGCTGAAGAACCAAAAAATGTAAAAATTTTAGTAGTTGATGATGATGCTTCTACTCGGGAAAATCTTAAGGAGATACTTTCTTTAGAGGGTTATCAAGTTTATACTGCTGAAAATGGAAAAGAGGCTTTAGAGATGTTATCTCATCTCAATCCAGATATAATGGTTGTTGATCTTTTTATGCCTGAACTGGATGGAATATCTCTATGTAAAATAGTAAAAAATAATACCGAAACTGTAGATATAGGAATTATTTTAATCACTGCAGCTAATGATATAGATTCAAGAATTAAAGGGCTTGCAGGAGGAGCTGATGATTTTCTTAATAAACCTTTTCTTATTCCGGAGCTAAAGGCAAGAATAGCCTCTCTTTCTAAAATTAAAAAATATAGAGATTTTTTAAAAAATTATCAAAATCTGTTAGAAAGAGAAGTTGAAAAAAAGACCTCAGAACTTCAAAAACTTTACTTACAATTACAAATAGCTTACAATGAAATCAAAGATCTTTCCTTAGAGATAATTTATAGACTTGCTAAAGCTGCTGAATTTAAAGATGAATATACAGGTTTTCATATTCAAAGAATAGGTTTTTACTCTACAAAAATTGCAGAACATTTAGGATTAAGTAAAGAACAAGTCGAACTTATAAAATATAGTTCCCCTTTACATGATATTGGCAAATTGAGAATTCCCGATCATATTCTATTAAAACCTGGTCCTCTTACTAAAGAGGAATGGGAAATAATGAAAACACATACTATTATGGGAGCAAAGATACTTGAAGGCTCAAAAATAAAATATCTAAAGGCTGCAGAAAAAATAGCACTTTTACATCATGAAAAATGGGATGGAACTGGTTATCCTTATGGATTAAAAGGGAAAAAGATACCTCTTTTTGCAAGAATTGTATCCATCGCTGATGTTTTTGATGCCTTAACCTCTGATAGACCTTATAGAAAAGCCTTTTCTGTAGAGGAGGCTTTTGAAATTATTAAAAATGAATCAGGCAAACACTTTGATCCCGAATTAGTCGAAGTATTTTTAAAAATTAAGGATGAAATTATAGAAATAAGAACCCTCTTCAAAGACGAAAAAACAATTTAAGTTTTTAAAATTTCTTTTAATCTCAAAGCATTAGGAACAGCATAGCCTTCTGCTGTGTTATCAAAATAGATAAAAGCTGAATTAATTTTAAAAGTTTTTATTTTCTCAGCAAGCTTTTGAAGTTCCTCTTCCTCATAGCTTGACACATAAAGTTTTTTTGATCCATGAAGTCTAATGTATAAATAGTCTATAGTTTGTACTTCATACCAAGAAGGATATTTTCCAGCACAATCGGAAAAACATAAGCATACTTTATATTTTTTTAAAAGTTCTATAAACTCATCGTTATGAAAAGAAATATTTCTTATTTCTATAGTGTTGAGATAATCTGAAGGTAAAATCTTTAAAAATTTTTCTAAAGTTTCTTTATGATATTTAAAGGAAGGAGGTAACTGAAACAGAAGAACCTTCCCCTTTTCTTTTAAAGGAGATATAACTTTAAGAAAGTTATTTAAATCTTCTTCTACTTCTCTAAGTTTTTTTATATGAGTTATGGCTTTAGGAGCTTTAACAGAAAAAATAAAATCTTTGGGAGTCTCTTCATACCATTTTTTAAAAGTTTTTGCTGTTGGGATTTTATAGAAAGTAGCATTTATCTCTACAGTATTAAATTGTTGAGAATAAATTTTTAACCATTCTCTGGGTTTACTTTCAAAAGGGTATAGATAGCCTTTAAAAGAATAATAACTCCAGCCACAGGTTCCAATGTAATACTTGACTTTCATATCCTTTTAAAGTAGAATATTTTTAAAAATTTTAAAGTGATTTTTTAAATTTTGGTTAGAAATTTCAAAAATGAAAAGGATTTAAAACTCTTTATAAAAAGATTTTTAAAAGAAAATTTAAAAGGTCTTCCTCCAGAAAGTAAGATCGAGATTAAAGTTATTAAAATTAAACCAGCTGAGGTAATTTTAGAATTTCCTTTTTATTCTGAAGGAAATTTTATAAGAGTAAACGAAGTAGATTTTTTGTTAAAAAAGCTAATAGATCTTGGAATAAAGGCTCAAGTTAAATATATAGATGATGTAGGAATCTTTGAGGAAAATTAAAAATGCATAAACTAACAGTTTTTGTTCCTTCTGAATTAGAAGCTGAGGTTTTAAAAGATCTTGATTTAGATTTGCAAATTATCGGAATTGGCCCAATTGAATCTGCTTTATCTTCCTATGAAATTTTACTAAACAAAAAAACTAATTTGGTTTTTTTAACTGGCTGGGCTGGAGCCTATCCAGAAACTGAATTAGATATAGGAGATGTAGTAGTAGCAACTCAAGAAATATTTGCTGATTTTGGAAGAAAATATAAAACTCACTATGCTTATTTCCCTGAAAATTTAAAAGTTTGCAATAGTTGTTCTTTAAACCATGCTTTCACTGAGAAAGTTATTCAACTTTTAGAAGACTTTGATTTAACTCCAAGTGTAGGGAGTTTTTCTACTGTATGTTCAGCAACTTATGATTTAAATAGAGCTTATTTTATAAAGGAAAAATTTGATGTTATAGCAGAAAATATGGAAGGCTTTGGAGTCGCTAAAGCTTGTGAAAAATTAAAGGTTCATATGGTTGAAATAAGAGTGATAAGTAACCTTCTTTCTCAACCAGAAAAAGAGTGGGATAAAACAAAGGCTTCGGCAGTTTTAAAAAAGGTTTGGGAATGGTTAGTGAAAAATTGGAAATAGCTCTTTCTCCTTGTCCTAATGATGTTTTTATAGTTTCAGGAATAATTCTTAAAAAAATTAAATCTCCTTTTGAAATTAATTTTTATTTTGAAGATATAGAAACTTTAAATAATTTAGCTATAAAAAGAGTTTTTCCAATAATTAAAGCTTCTTTTGCTATATGGAATTTTATCTTTTCTGATTATGAGCTTTTACCTGTTGGCTCTGCCCTTGGATTTGGGGTAGGCCCCTTACTTGTAGGATTAAAATCCTATTCAATTGAAGATTTTAGCAAATTAAAAATTGCTATCCCTGGAAAATATACTACTGCTCATATGCTTTTTAATTTTTATTATCAAGATAAAATAGAAAAAATCTTTATAAAATATGATCAAGTAATTCCCTTCTTATTAGAAGGTAAAACTGAACTTGGGATTCTTATTCATGAAGGAAGATTTTTGTACTATAAATATGGTTTACATAAAATTTTAGATCTGGGAGAATATTGGGAAAAAATTACTAAAGCCCCTCTTCCCCTAGGAGGATTTTTTATTAAAAAAGCCTTATCAAAAAAAATTAAAAACGAAATTGTTAATCTTTTTAGAAAAAGTATTAATTGGGCTAAAAATAATTGGGGAGAGGTTTTTCCTTTATTAAAAAATTATGCTCAAGAAATGGAAGAAGAAATTATTAAAAAACATGTTGATACCTATGTAAATGAGTATACCTATGAATTAAAAGATTTTGCTTTAGAAGGCTTGACAATTTTAAAGGACTTCTTAAATATTAAAAAATCTTTAAAAGATCTCATTTGGGGAATTTAATTTTATGGAATTATGGAAAATATTTTTACAAACTGGATATGTGGGAAAATTTGTTCTTTTAATATTACTTATTATGAGTATTCAAAGCTGGTATATAATTATCGCAAATTATTTCAGATATAAAGCTTTTAAAAATCTTCTCTACGAGATAGATTCATTAATAAAAAAGACTAAAGATTTATCCTCTTTAATAAAAGAAACTAAAGAAATGGAAACTCATCTTTTAGGGCATAGCATAAAAAAAATTGTAGCTTCTTTTGGAGAAATTTATGAAGATTATTTTGAAAAAAGGGATCAATCTAAAAATTTTAATTTAGAAATAGCTCTTAATTTAGCTGAAAAAGAACTTATAGAAAAAGCTTTAATAGAGCAAGAAAATATCATTATGAAATTAAGTAAAGGGTTAGGAGTTCTTGCTACAGTAGGAAATGTAGCACCATTTATAGGTCTTTTTGGAACTGTTTGGGGTATAATGAAAGCCTTTCATGACATTGGCTTAAAAGGTAGTGCAAGCTTAGCAACTGTTGCACCAGGAATTGCAGAAGCTCTTATTAATACAGCTATGGGGCTTTTTTGTGCTATTCCCGCAGTAATAGCCTATAATTATTATCTTTTAAAAAAAGAAGAAATTTCTAAGACTCTTGAGATTCTCTTTAAAAGAATTCTTCTTATTTTGAAAAGGGGTTTTATTTCTTACAAAATTTAAATATTAATTGAAGTTTGTAAAAATTGTATTAAATTAATTTTTTCAAAGATTTTTATATTTTGAGGAGGGAGGGGCTATAATGGCAACTTGTATAGTAACTGATCAAAATTTTGAAAAAGAGGTTTTAAAATCAGAGGTTCCTGTATTAGTAGATTTTTGGGCAGCATGGTGTGGACCATGTAAAGTTATTGCACCCATTATTGACGAGATAGCAGAAGAATTAGAAGGGAAAGTAAAGGTTTGCAAAATAAATGTTGATGAAAATCCTATAACACCTGGTAAATACGGAATAAGGGCTATCCCTACTTTAATTATTTTTAAAAAGGGAGAACCAATAGAGGTTATCGTTGGAGCAGTATCAAAAAGTGTAATCTTAAATGCCTTAAATAAAGCATTATCCTCTTAAATTTTTATGAGATGAATTTTTTTGATTTTATTAAAAAATCTTTTTTAATTATTTTTTTATTTTTTATTGCAATCTCTTTAAATTCTTGCGGGACCCTTTCAAAAATTTCATCTGGTATAGAGACTCAATTTTCTGAAGCTTTTGGGAAAAAGAAGAAGAAAGAAGAAGAACCTATACTTATTGAACTTTTAAGAGATGCAGAAAAAAATTTTGCTAAAGGAAATTATGAAAAAGCTTATGAAACTTACAAAGAAATAAGAGATAAGTTCCCAGGTTCTCCGCAAGCTGTTCTTGCTCAATTAAGAATGGCAGATTCAAAATTCTGGCAAGAAGATTATTTAGAAGCTATAGCTCTTTATGAGGAGTTTGAAAAATTTTATCCAAATAATGAAGCAATACCTTATGTAATTTATCAAATAGGAACCTGTTATTATAAGATGAAACGTTCTTATGATAGAGATCAAAGTTATACAGAAAAAGCTATCTCTACTTATCAAAGACTATTACAAAACTTTCCTGATAGTCCCTATAGAGCTGAAGCAGAAAAGAGAATTAAAGAACTTAGAGAGCTTTTAGCTCAACATGAATTGTACATAGCTAAATTTTATTATAAGATTAAGTATTATAGAGGTGCATACCAAAGAATTCTTTACATTATAAATAACTATCCCGAAACTTATGCTTCAAAGGAAGCCCAAAAACTTGTATTAACTTATTATCAGAAAGCCCTTTTAGAAACTAAAGAATTTGCAGAGGGAACTAAAAAAGATTTTTGGGGGGATAAGGTTCCTTAATTATTCTTCGTAAGTAAATTCTATCTCTTCTTTTTTTTCTTTAGCTTCTTTCTCTGTTTCAAATGTTTCAAGGATAGATCTTTCCTTAAAATCATCTGCAGTTAAAAAGGGCTTAGAAGCTGAGGGAGGAAAATATCCTAATTTTTCAAGCACCATACCCATATCAGATCCGCATTTAGGACAAATTTTAATTTCTTCAGAAAAAATGTAATTACATTTTAGACATTTCATCTCTTATCTCTCCTTGTTCTAAATTTTTACCACAACATTTTTTATATTTTTTACCACTTCCACAAGGACATGGATCATTTCTTCCTATTTTTTGAACTCTTATAGGTTGAGAAGCCGCTTCTTCACCTTCTTTAAAAGGATCTTCTCTTTTATATTGAAGCTTCTTACTATCAATTTCCTCTTTTTCCAATTCTTCTATTATTTCTTCGGAAGACTCCCTTGTTTCTTTAATTTCTATTCTAAAAAGATAGGAAAGAGTTGTTTCTTTTATTCTTTTCATTAAGTCTACAAACAAATAGAAAGCTTCTTTTTTATATTCCTGTAAAGGATTCTTTTGCCCATATCCTCTTAATCCTGTACTTTCTTTCAAATGATCAAGCATTAATAAATGCTCTTTCCATAAGGTATCTATAGTAGTTAAAAGAAAATATTTTTCAAGACTTCTTAGAGTTTCAGAACCTATTATTTTTTCTTTTTCTTCATATCTTTTTAAAGCGGAATTTTTTAATTCTTTTACTAAATCTTCTTTTTTTGAAAAATTCACATCTATTTCTGGACTAAAAGCGAAGATTTCTTTAAATCTTTGTAAAAGTGTCTCTAAATTTTCCTTTTCAAAATGTTTATTTTCAATAAATGTCTCTTCTACAATTTCTTCACACTTTTCTTCTATCATAGAAATAATCCAGTCTTTTATAGAATCACTTTTTAATATCTCTTTTCTTTGAGAATATATTGTTTCTCTTTGTTTATTCATTACATCATCATATTCTAAAAGATATTTTCTTATTTCGAAATGGTAGGCTTCCACTTTTTTTTGAGCTTGTTCTATAGCTTTTGATAACCAAGGATGTTCTAAAGGCTCCCCTTCTGGTAATCCAAGTTTTTCCATAAAGGTTTTAAGTTTTTCAGATCCAAAAAGTCTCAAAAGATCATCCTCTAAAGATAAAAAGAAACGAGATGCTCCTGGATCACCCTGTCTCCCTGCTCTTCCTCTTAATTGATTATCTATCCTTCTTGATTCATGTCTCTCAGTTCCAATAATATATAAACCCCCAAGAGCCTTTACTTTTTCAGCATCTTTTTGGCATTCTAAATATTTTTCATAAAGAACCTTTGCCCAGTAATCTTTATATTTAGTAGTAGGATCAAGTCCTTGTCTTGCCATAGCAAGTACTTCATTCCAAGCTCTTTCATCAATTTCAGACAAATCATACCCTTCTGCTTCAAGCTGAGCCTTAGCAAGCCCCTCTGGATTACCTCCTAAAATAATGTCAACTCCTCTACCTGCCATATTAGTAGCTATGGTTACAGTATGAGATCTTCCAGCTTGTGCGATAATTTGAGCTTCTTTTTCGTGATGCTTTGCATTTAAAACTTGATGAGGAATTTTCCTTTTTTTTAGCATTTTTGAAAGGAGTTCATTTTTTTCAATACTTGTAGTTCCTACAAGTACAGGTCTTCCTTCTTTATAACATTTTTCTATTTCTTCAACCACCTTTTCAAATTTTTCTTTTTGGGTTCTGAAAACCACATCAGGATAGTCAATTCTTATCATAGGTTTATGAGTAGGAATAACTACTACATCAAGATTATAAATTTCTTTAAATTCAGCAGCCTCTGTTTCCGCAGTCCCTGTCATACCAGCTAGTTTTTCATACATTCTAAAATAATTCTGAATGGTTATCATAGCTAAGGTCTGATTTTCAGCCTCAATTCTTAATCTTTCTTTAGCTTCTATAGCTTGATGAAGACCGTCACTCCATCTTCTACCAGGCATTAACCTTCCAGTAAATTCATCTACAATTATCACTTTTCCATCCTTAACTACATAATCTACATCTCTTTTAAATAGATGATGTGCTCTTAAGGCTTGATTTATATGATGAATAAGTCTAACATATCTTGGGTTATACAAATTTTTTATACCCAGAAGTCTTTCACATTCTGCAATTCCTTCTTCTGTTAAAAAAGCATTTTTATTTTTTTCATCCACAGTAAAATGAATGTCTTTTTTAAGTTTTCTTACAATTTCATCTATGTAATAATAAATATCTGTTGATTCTTCAGAAGGACCAGAAATAATCAATGGAGTCCTTGCCTCATCTATTAAAATAGAATCTATTTCATCTATGATGGCATAATAATGCCCTCTCTGAACCATATCTTCTAAGGAATATTTCATGTTGTCACGGAGATAGTCAAAACCAAATTCGCTATTTGTTCCATAAGTTATATCGCAGGCATAAGCTTTTTTCCTTTCTGAATCACTCATTTGATTTTGAAGATATCCAACAGATAAGCCCAAAAATCTATAAATAGGCCCCATCCATTCAGCATCTCTTTTAGCAAGGTAATCATTAACTGTGACTATGTGGACACCTTTACCTGTTAGGGCATTTAAATAAGCAGGAAGAGTAGCAACTAAGGTTTTCCCCTCTCCTGTTTTCATTTCAGCAATTTTACCTTCATGTAAGACAATTCCGCCCATAATTTGAACATCAAAATGACGCATTCCAAGAACTCTTCTTGCAGCCTCTCTTACTACAGCAAAGGCTTCTGGCAAAATATCATCAAGAGTAGCTCCTCTTTCCAATCTTTCCTTAAATTCTACAGTTTTTCTTGAAAGCTCAGCATCTGAAAGTTTCTGCATCTCAGGTTCTAAAGAATTTATTTTTTCAACTATAGGTTTAAGCCTTTTTAATTCTCTTTCGTTTTTTGTTCCTACAATTTTTGCTAAAACTCGAGCAATCATAATAAAATTCTCACCTCTTTTGGATTTTTAATAATTTAATACTTTTTATTTATAAAACAACCTACCTTGTTTTTTAGATTCCTTTCTTTTAAAATAAGGCTTGATGAAAATAAAAGAAAAATTAGAAGATTTTGTTGTTTCAGAAATTGCAGACATTTATCCTGAAGGAAAGGGAGAATATTCCCTTTATATGCTTAAAAAATTAAATATTTCAACTTGGGATGCACTGGGGAAGATTGCAAAAAAATTGAGAATTTCCATGGATTCTATAAATTATGGAGGATTAAAAGATAAAAAGGCAATAGCTCATCAGTTTATTACCATTAAAGGTGGACCTAAAAGAGATATAAAAGAAAAGGAATTTGAGCTTATATATTTAGGAAAAACAACTAAACCTATGTCAAAGGATCTCCTTATAGGAAATAAATTTGAGATTATTGTAAGAGATTTTCAAATAGACGAAAAAAAGTTTGATAGAGAAGTAGAGTTGGTAAGAAAATTTGGACTTTCAAATTATTTTAACGAACAAAGATTTGGTTCCATCAAAAGTTCTAAGGAATTTGCTGCAAAAGAAATTATTTTAGGAAATTACGAGAGGGCTCTATATCTTATGATGGCTGAAGGAAGTGCTGTTGATATAGAAAAAACAAGAAAATTTAGAGAATGCTTAAAAAAACATTGGGGAAATTTTGAAAAATGTTTGGAATTTGCTAAAGTTAATTGGGAAAAAAATTTGTTAAATTTTTTAATAACTCATAAACCTTCTAAAAGGACTTTTAAACGAGCTTTAAATCTGGTAGATAAAGAATATCTCTTTTTCTTAGGAAATGCCTATCAAAGTTATTTGTGGAATGAAGTATTAAAAGAAGTCATTTTAAGGCTTGAAATACCATATTTTGAAATTTCTTATCTTTTAGGAAAACTATTTTTTTATAAAGAAGTACCAGCTGATAAATGGGAAATATTGCAAAATTTAAAATTACCTTTACCATCCCCTAAGCTAAAATTTAAAGAAAAGTTTGAAAACTTAAATTTAGAAGAAATTTATAATGAAATATGTAAAAGGGAAGGCTTACACAATATTAAAAATTTGAGAAGCTTTATAAAAGGACTTATATTTAAAACCTATCCAAGACCAGCAGTTATTTTTCCAGAAAAATTAGAATGGGAAAAACTTAATAACACAACTATAAAAATAAAATTTACTTTAGAAAAAGGAGCTTATGCAACTTTAGTTGTAAAGAGGCTTTGTTATGGTTATCAGAATCCCTAACTGGCTTGGTGATGCCTTAATGGCAACCCCTGTATATTATAATCTTTGCCAAAAAGAAAAAATTTATTTATTTGGACCTTCTCCTATAGTAAATCTTTTCAAATTTTTTCCTAATACAGAAATTCTCTATTATGAAAAAGGTAATACCAAAAAAAATTTAGAAATTTTAAAACCTTTTAAAAAGGAGATTGGACTTCTTCTTACTAACTCTTTTTCTTCAGCTTGGCTTTTTTTTAGAGCTGGTATTCAAGAAAGATGGGGATATGCAAAAGACTTTAGAAGTTTTCTTTTAACAAGGGCTATCAAACCTCCTCGTCAAAAAATCCACCAAAGAGATTATTATTTATATCTCTTAAAAGCCTTAGGACTTCCTTATGAATATAAAGATTTACTCTTACCTCTTGATGAAAAAATAGTAGAGATGGCTAAAACTTTTTTTAAAGAACTTAAAGATAAACCCTTTGTTATTATAGCACCAGGTGCTGCTTATGGACCAGCTAAAATGTGGCCTAAGGAATATTATAAAAAACTTGCTTCCAATCTTGTGAAAAAAGGTGTTACCGTAATTGTTGTAGGAAGTTTAAAAGAAAAAGAGGTAGGAGATTTTATAAAAGATGGAAAAAAGGAAATATATAATTTTTGCGGAAAAACAAATTTGAATGAGGTTGCAGGAATTTTCTCCTTAGCTAAAGCTGTTATTTCTAATGATTCGGGGCTTATGCATCTTGCAGCAGCTCTAAAGGTACCTCAAATCGCTATTTTTGGTTCCACTGACCCAGAAAAAACAGGACCTTTAAATAAAAAAGCTATAGTTTTAAAGGCTAATCTTTCTTGTAGTCCCTGTTTTAAAAGAACTTGCAAATACGAACACTATAATTGTCTAAAATCAATCTCTCCCAAGGAAGTTTTAGAAGCTTTAGAAAAATTAATTTCCTAATTTTTATAAATTCATCACTTCATCAATAGCTTTCTCAATTAACTCTTTTGGAGGTATTCCACTATATCCATTTTTAGTTTTATAAATACGGCACCCCATAGTTGGAAAGTCATTTCTTCTTTCTCTCTCAATATCTAAGCCATCAATCTGAATTGTGGGGGAACCTAAGAATCTATACTTAATTGCCTCTTCCTCTGATTTAACTTCTATAATTTCAATCTCCTCTTCAATCCCTTTTTCTTTAAGTACTTCTTTTAATAAATTTAAAGCTGGTTCTACATTAGGACAACCTTTAAAATATAAAAATCTTATTTTCATAACCCACTCTTAATATTTTCTACCTTTAATTTTTAAATTTTTTATAATATTTCAGAATTTCTTGCCATTTTTCCCAGGCTTGACCTGATTGTATAAGTTCTCTGGCTTTTTTTATTCCCCCTTTAAAATCTATAGCTTTCTCACAAAGATAAATAGCTCCTCCAAGATTTAAAAGAAACATATCCATAATAGGACCTTCAAGTTTTCCTTTTAATAAATTTTCTAAAATTTCCTTACTTTGAGAAGGATCTTTAATTGTTAATTCCTCTGGAATTGTACATCTTTCAAAACCAAAGTTTTCTGGATCTACATAATAGGTAGTAATTTTCCCATCTCTTAATTCTGAGATCTTTGTAGAGCCAGTAATAGTTATTTCATCATATCCTTCTTCACCAAAAACAACCAAAGCTCTTTTAACTCCTATACTATCAAGCACATAGGCTATTTTTTCTGTAAGCAAAAAATCATATACTCCTAATAATTGATAATTAGCCAAGGCTGGATTTAAAAGAGGTCCAAGAGTATTAAAAATAGTTCTACCGAGTTTTTTTCTTATTTCTGCAACCCTTTTAAAGGCTGGATGATAAAGAGGAGCAAAAAGAAAAGAAAATCCAATTTCTTCAAGAGCTAAAGCTCCTGCTTCAGGAGTTAAATCTAAAGGAATACCACAAGCTTCTAACAAATCTGCACTTCCACATTTACTTGAAACAGATCTATTTCCATGTTTAGCAACATAAATTCCCTCTAAAGCTGAAAGAGCTATAGCAACAGCTGTTGAAAAATTAAAAGTATGTTTGTTATCTCCTCCTGTTCCGCAGGTATCAACAATTATTGCAGATTCAGGCAAATTGTGAGGTACCCTTATCATAATTTCTCTATAAGCCATTACTGCACCAGTTATTTCCTGCCAGGTTTCTCCCTTTTTTCTTAAAAGATCAAGAAATAACTCTACTTCTTCATCTTCGAAATTATTAGTAGCTATTTTTTTAAAAACTTCATAGGCTTCCTCCTTCTTTAAATTTTCTCTTTCTTTAAGTTTTGCGATAGCTTCTTTAATTTCCATTTAACCTAACCTCCCAAATCCATTTTTTCTACAAGCAAACTTGGAGAACCTATAGACCCATAAAAAGTGAGATCTGAACCAAGTTCTAAAACATTTTTAAATAATTCAAAAATATTCCCAGAAAGAGCCATTTCACAAAAATAATCTATAGGTTCTCCTTCTTTATAATAAATTCCTGAAACTCCAAAAGAAAAATCTCCAGAAATAGGATTAGCAGTATGCCCCCCCAATAATTCTAAAACTTCAAAAACCTCTTTTTCTGCTTTAATAAGATCTTCTTTAGAAACTTCTCCATTCTTAAGGTAAAGATTAGTAGAAGAAATTTTAGGAAAAGATGAAAAATCAGGTCTCCTTGAATTTCCAGCTTTAATTTCTTTAAATCCCCTTTTTTCTGCTTCTCTTTTCCAATAAGTATCAAATAAAAAGGTTTTTACTATACCTTTTTCTATAAGTATTTTTTTATTTTGTGCTACCCCTTCATCATCAAAGGATCTACTCTCAGGTAAAGAAGGATTAATTCCATCATCAAATAAAGTAATTTTTTCATTAAAAACCTCTTTTTCAAGTTTATCTTTCAAAAAGGATCTCCCTTTTAATACTTCATCTCCCAAGAAAGAAAATTCTAAGAGCTCTAAAAGTTCAATAGCCAAAAATGGAGGAAAAAGAATAGGAATTTTTAAGCCTTTTCCTTTCTTGGTTTTAGAAAGAGCTATAGCTTTTTGGCAGGCAAGCTCAACCCTTTCTAAAAGTGCCTGGTAATTAAATTCAACCCCTTCATACCATTCATAAGCTTCTGCTTCCTTATCATTTTTAGCAACTACCGAGATAATAAAACTATAAAAGGGACTTTCCCAAAACAATTCAAGTTCATTTCTGATCAAAATATATTTAATTTTTCCAAAAGAAAGCTTAATTTTTTCAACTCTTGTTATTGAAAAATCAAAACCAAAGGCTTTTTCTTCTAATTCAGTAAGTTTTTCTTTAACTTCATTTACAGAGATATTGAGGTCTTTTGAAAAATAAATTTCTGGATATCTTTCTTCTTTTTCCGGAAAAATAGAAGGCACACCATATTTTGAAAGAGCTTTAGCTTTTAAAACCGCTTCTTCTAAGTCTAAAAAGTTAAAGGACGTACTATAAGAAAGACCAGCTTTTCCATCTTCATTTAAATATCTTATGGAAATATTTTGATCTTTATATTTTTCTTCTAAAAAATCTTTTTTATCCCTTTTTTCTAATTCAAAACCCTCTTCAATTTCTATCCAAAATTCAACAGGTTTTTTTTGAGATATTTTTTTAATTTCTTTTAAAAATTCCATAAATATTATTTTAAAATGTTTTTTCCAGCAAAAATAGCTGCAGAACCAAGGTATTCTTCAATTCTTAAAAGTTGATTAAATTTAGCTACTCTTTCACTTCTTGCTGGTGCTCCGGTTTTTATTTGTCCTATATTCAAAGCTACTGCAAAATCAGCAATAAAAGTATCTTCTGTTTCCCCTGAACGATGAGAAACCATGCATTTCCAATTATTTCTATAAGCTAATTCTACAGCAGAAATTGTCTCAGTTAGTGTACCTATTTGATTAAGTTTAATTAAAACTGCATTAGCAAGTTTTTCTTTAATTCCCCATTCAATTCTTTTAGGATTGGTTACAAATATATCATCTCCAACAATTTGGATTTTATTTCCTAAACTTTTAGTAATAAGTTTAAACCCTTCAGGATCATCTTCTGCGAAGGGATCCTCAATTAATATAATAGGATAATTTTTAACTAATTTTTCATAGTATTTAAGAAGTTCTTCTCTATCCATTTTTTTACCAAGACCAGAAAAATTGTATATTCCGTTCCCCTCGTATAATTCTGAAGGTGCTACATCCATAGCAATAGCAATATCTTCTCCTGGTTTATAACCTGCTTTTTCAATAGCTTTAACTAAAAAATCTAAAGCCTCTTCAGGAGAATTAATCTGAGGAGCAAAACCTCCTTCATCTCCTATAGAAGTATTTAATCCTTTTTCTTTTAAAAGGCTTTTTAACGAATGGTATGTTTCTGCTCCCATTCTTAAAGCTGTAGAAAAGCTATCTCCTCCCCAGGGAACAATCATGAATTCTTGAAAATCTAAAGGATTATCTGCATGGGCACCTCCATTTATAATATTCATAAAAGGTACAGGCAAAACTCTTGCTCTTAATCCACCAATATAAGCAAAAAGAGGTACTCCTAATTCTTCAGCAGTGGCTTTAGCACAGGCAAGAGAAACTCCTAAAATAGCATTAGCTCCAAGTTTTGATTTGTTCTCGGTTCCATCAAGTTCACAAAGCATTTGGTCAATTTCTACCTGTTTAGAAGATTCAAAACCCTCTAATTGAGGAGCTATAATTTCATTTACATTAAAAACTGCCTTTTGAACTCCTTTTCCAAAATATCTTTTTGGATCTTTATCTCTTAATTCAAGAGCTTCGTGTTTACCAGTTGAAGCCCCTGAAGGAATTGATACTCTTCCATAAAAACCACTTTCTAACCAAACCTCTACTTCAATTGTAGGATTACCTCTTGAATCAAGTACCTCACGAGCCTTTATATGGGAAATTTTGCCCATTTCTTTCCCTCCTTTTCTTTGAAATTTTCTTTAATAAAATTTTTTATCTCTTCCCAATAAACAGGTTTAGTTCCTATCTTACCAACCACTATTCCTGCTGCAATATTTGCTAATTCAAGAATTTGTTTTAAAGGTAAACCTATAGCATAAAAAGCTCCTAAGGAGGCTATTACTGTATCTCCAGCTCCTGAAACATCATAAACTTCCTTTGCTTGAGAAGGAGAATAAATGGCTCCTTCCTTAGGATGATAGGAAAATATTCCATCTTTACCTAAGGTTATAACAAGAAAATCAAGATTGTATTTTTCAACCAAAATTTTTGCAGATTCTTTCAGATTATCTTGGGAAAGATTTTCTTTAAAAGCAGTTTCCTTAAATTCCTTATAATTGGGAGTAATTGAAGTTGCACCTTCATATTTTTTCCATTCTACACTTTTAGGATCAACCATAAGAAATTTATCTTTCCTTTTTGCTTCTTTAACTATCCATGCACAAAAACTTTCAGATAAAAACATACCTTTAGCATAATCAGAAAGAATTACCCCATCAACTTCCTGAAGAATTTCTTCATAAATTTCTTGAAATTTTTTTTCTAAATTTTTACTAATAGGTTTCCTCTCCTCTTTATCTATACGAAGAAGTTGTTGAGATTGAGCAATTACTCTTGTTTTAATAGTAGTAGGACGAGAATTCTCTTCTAAGATACCTTTTATTCCTATTCCCTCTTTTTTAGCAAGATCCTTTAAAATTTTACCGTGCTCATCCCTTCCCACAACTCCCATCAATTCAACTTTAACTTTAAGACCTCTTAAGTTTGCAGCAACATTGGCTGCTCCACCTAAACTAAAATAGATTTCTTTTAAATCAAACACCGGAACCGGGGCTTCTGGAGAAATTCTATTAACCTCTCCCACAAAGTATCTATCAAGAATACAATCCCCTATAACAAGAAGTTTTACATTCTTGAGTTTTTCTTCAATTTTTTCTAAAGAAAAAGACTGCATTTTTATTTTGCTTCTTTAAGAATCTTTTCTTGAGAAGGTATATTTTCTAATAATGGTAATCCTGCTAATTCTCTTATTCTTCTTTCTATTTCTTCAGCTAAATCTTTCCTCTCTTTAAGAAGTTTTCTCACACTTTCTCTTCCTTGGCCTAACCTTTCTTCTTTTCCATCAAATTTATAAGTATACCAAGCCCCACTTCTTTCAATAATTCCCATAGCTAATCCAAGATCAATTAATTCTGCTTCTTTAGAAATTCCCTCTCCAAAGTAAATATCAAATTCAACTTCTTTAAAAGGTGGAGCAAGTTTATTTTTAACAATTTTTACTTTTACTCTATGACCTAAGGTTTCTGATCCTTCTTTTATAGTAGAAATTTTCTTTATTTCTAATCTTAAGGAAGCAAAAAATTTAAGTGCCATGCCTCCAGGTGTAGTCTCAGGAGGTCCCCCAAAGGTATTTATTCCTATTTTCATACGAGTTTGATTTATAAAAACTACAGCAGTATTACTTTTAGAAATAGCAGATGTCAACTTTCTCATAGCTTTTGACATAAGACGAGCCTGAGATCCTACTTGTTGATCTTCCATTTCCCCTTCTAATTCTGCTTTTGGAACAAGAGCAGCTACAGAATCTACGACTACAATATCAACTGCTCCACTTCTTATTAAGATTTCTGCAATATCTAAAGCTTCTTCTCCTGTAGTTGGTTGAGAGATAAGTAAATCTTCAACCTTTACACCCAATTTTCTAGCATAATTCACATCAAGAGCATGTTCTGCATCGATAAAAGCTGCAACTCCTCCCAATTTTTGAGCGGAAGCTACCATATGAAGAGCTAAGGTAGTTTTTCCAGAAGCCTCTGCTCCGTAAATTTCAGTAATCCTACCTCTTGGTATTCCACCAATTCCTGTTGCAATATCAAGACTTAATGAACCTGTTGGAATGGTGCTTACTTCAATCTTTTTTTCACTCTCCCCTAAGCGCATTATTGAACCTTTTCCAAATTGCTTTTCAATTTGGGAAATAGCTGCTTCTACAGCTTTTTTCTTATCAAACTCTTTTTCGATCATTTTCATAAATTTCCCCTCCTAAAAATTTAAGTTATTTTAAATCATACCATAAAAATTCTTCATTAAAAAGTCAAGTTTGGTCTTATTAAATGTAAATGGTAAAATAAAAAATTATGAAAAAAAATCCTTGGTTTGATAAATGGGCTAAAAAGGCTAAAGAAAAAGGATATCCTGCTCGCTCTGTATTTAAACTTATGGAAATACAAGAAAAATACAAAATCATTCAAAAGGGAGATATAATTTTAGATTTAGGAGCATCTCCTGGATCATGGTCTAAATATGCTTTAAGTATTGTGGGAGAAAAAGGAAAAGTGATTGGGATTGATATCTTACCTATAAAAATAAACCACCCTAATTTTTATTTTCTTCAAAAAGATGTTTTTGAATTAGAAGAAAATGATTTTAAAAACTTGGGGATAGAAAAGGTTGATGTCCTTTTAAGTGATATGGCACCAAAAACAACAGGAGATAAATTTGGAGATCATGTAAGATCTGTGAGACTTGCTGAAAAAGCTTTAGAAATAGCAAAAAATTATTTAAAAGAAGGTGGTTCCTTTATAGTAAAGGTTTTTGAAGGAGAAAAAATACCTATTTTAAAAAAGCAAATTGAAAAATATTTCAAAAGTGTTAAATTTTTTAAACCAAAAAGCTCAAGAAAAGAAAGTAAAGAAATTTTTATTATAGCTCAAGGATTTAAAAAACCTAATTAAAAGAAGGATAGATTGAAATTTATTCACACCTCAGATTGGCATTTAGGGAAAAGTTTATTTGGAAAAAAATTAATAGATGAACAGGCACTCTTTTTTGAAAAAACTTTTTTCCCTTTGGTAAAGGATGTAAAACCTGATATTTTGATAATTACAGGAGATATAATAGATAAACCAAATCCTGATCTGGAAACTTTAAAACTTCTTTCTGAAATTCTTTTCTGGTTATTTAAAGAAAAAATCCCCTCTCTGTTTATTCTCGGAAATCATGATTCCAAAAGAATTACTTTATTTAAGGAATTTTTAAAACAAAATTATTTATATATGATTGATAATCTTTATCATTTTAAAGCTCCCTTTATTTGGGAAGATGAAAAGGGTGAAAAAATTTATTTTTACATTTTACCCTATCTTCCTCTTTATGAATTTAAGGAAAATATTGAAATATTTTGGGGAAAGGAAAATAAAATCGTTGTAGATTTTTTTGCTAAAAAATCTCAGCTTCTTTTAAAGGACCTAGTAGAGTTACTATTAAATTTAACTAAAGATAATTTTTATAGACCTGCTATAGCTCTTGGACATTTTGCAATAGAAAAAGGGATCTTTACTGGGGAAGAAATATCTCTTAAATTTATGGGTTTAGAAGAGGTATTTCCTTTGGAACTTTTTAAAAATTTTGATCTTCTTCTTTTAGGACATCTCCATAGACTTCAAAAGGTATCTTCAAAGGTTTTTTATTCTGGATCTATCCTTCCTTATAGTTTTGAAGAATCGGTTCACAAAAAGGGAGTTTGGTTTTTTGAAATAAAAAATAATGTATTAGTAAAGGAAGAACCTATTTATCTTTCCCCATCCTTTGAAATGAAAATTGTAAAAGGTTATTTTAAGGATTTAATAAACTCTCCTAAGGATGAAGCTTATATAAAGATAATCCTAAAAGACGAAGAACCTGTTTTACATCCCTTTGAAAGATTAAAAACTGTTTTTCCTAATCTTTTATTATTAGAATATGAAGATAAAAAAACAGAAATTTCTTCTTTTGGTGAGGATTTTATAATGGAAGAATTTTTAGAAAGCAAAAAAATGGAACTGAATGAGGAAGAGCTTTTTAAAAAATTTTACAAATATATAGAAGAAAAGGAGATCGAAGATAAATTATTTGAAGCTTTCAAAAAGTATTTAAAAGAATTTAAAGAAAACCAAAGGGAGGTGAAATCATGGCCATAAAAGCTATAGTAGCAGGTGCTGCAGGAAGAATGGGTAAAACTATTATTAATTTAATATTTCAAAATCCGCAAATAGATCTGGTTGCTGCTTTTGAACATCCTGAAAATCCTGCAGTAGGAAGGGATGTAGGAGAAGTAGTAGGACTTCCTAAAACAGGAATAATAGTTGAAGATTCTTTAGAGAAAGTTATAGAAAAAGGTGATGTAATTATTGATTTTACTTTTCACAAAGCCTCTTTAGAACATGCAAGAATAAATGCTAAATATGGAAAAGCTATGGTAATTGGAACAACCGGTTTTTCTAAAGAAGAGCTTGCTGAGGTTCATGAGCTTGCTAAAAAACATTTTCCTTTAGTTCAAGACTATAATATGAGTATGGGAGTTAATCTTTTAGTAAAATTGGTTGAATTAACTGCTAAAGTGCTTTCTGAAGGTTATGACATAGAAATAATTGAAGCTCATCATAGAATGAAAAAGGATGCTCCAAGTGGAACAGCTTTAAAACTTGCTAATGCCATAGCTACTGTTCTTGGGAGATCTGATAAAGATTTTAGATTTTGTAGAGAAGGTATTATAGGAGAAAGAAAAGAAACAGAGATAGGAATACAAACTATAAGAGGAGGAGATATAGTAGGAGAACATACAGTTCTTTTTGCAGGAATTGGAGAAAGAATAGAACTTACCCATAGAGCTAGTAGTCGTGAAACCTTTGCTCGTGGAGCACTTAAGGCTGCTTTATGGGTTGTAGGAAAACCTCCTGGAGTTTATAATATGCATGATGTTTTAGGTTTAAAAACCTTATAAATTTTGGGAATCTATGGAAGAGAAAACTTGCCCTTCAGCTGAATTATTTTTTAAAAGTGAATTTAAAAAACATACAGGAATAAAGGATATTCGTTTTGTCTTAGCTATCGGGAGTGGTAAGGGTGGTGTAGGAAAAACAACAGTTTCTGCTATTTTAGCCCTTGCTCTAAAAAAAGCTGGCTATTTAGTAGGAGCTTTTGATCTTGATTTTTATGGACCAAATTTACATCTTGTATTAGGTGTCAATAAAAAACCTATGATAGAATTTGGGAAAATTAAACCTGTAAGCTCTGATAATATAAAAATTTTAAGTTTAGCTTTAATGATTGCAGAGAAAGAGCCTATCTTTATGAGAGGTCTTATGGCTTCTAAATTGCTTCAAGAACTTCTTCAAAAGGTAGAATGGGGTCCCCTTGATTTTCTAATTCTTGATTTACCTCCTGGCACAGGGGATATATTTCTTAGTATGCTTGATTTTTTTAATCCTGAAGGATTTATATTAATAACCACCCCACATAAATTAGCTCTTTCAGATGCAAAAAGAACCCTTTCTATCCTAAGAGAAAAAATGGTTCCTATTTTGGGAGTAGTTAAAAATATGGCTGATTTTTTTGAAGATGAAACTTCCTTTCAAGATTTTTTGAATGAGCAAAAATTAAACGTTTTATTTGAAATCCCTGTATTAAAAGAGCTTTCAAAAACAGAAAATTTAACTGAGGTTTTTGAATCTTCTGAAAAACAAAAATTTTTAGAAACTATTGCTGAAAGGGTGCTTGATAAAGTTTTTAGAATTAAGTAATATTGATGGCTTATACAGATATTTATAAAAATTTAGTAGAAGCTGGTCTTTCTTTAGCAAGAGCAAAAAGACTAAAAAGGGTTTGTGTGGGAATTCATTATACTATGGTTGAAATTGAAAGAGGAGGTGTAGGTTTGGCCTATACCTTCTTGCAAGAAGTAAAAAAATGTTGTGAATTGAGAAATGAAATTACTTTTTGGAAAAGATCTGCAGATATGGTAGTAAAAGGATATTTATCAGGTAATCCTATAGAAGAAGTGGTTGGTCTTGCTACTATAAATGCTGTTTTTAACCATAAAAAAGATTTTTTTAAAAATGCTATTCCTGGAGATGTATTTTCAGAAATTAAGCTAAATAGTAAAGATGAAATTTTGATGATTGGATATTTTGAACCTCTTTTTAAAAAACTTGAAGGGAAAGTAGAAAAAATTTGGGTAATAGATAAACCCCTTGAAGAAACAAGTTTAAAGATTTCTGATATAAGTGATAAAATAAAATTAGCTATAATAACATCTTCAACCTTAGTAAATAAAACGCTCCACTCAGTTTTAGAAAATTTGGAAAGTGTTCCTGAAATCCTTTTAATAGGTCCTACAACTCCTTTAAATCCTGAAGTATTTAGATTTACACCTATAACATGGCTTTGTGGAAGTATAGTAAGAGATCCTGAACTTTTATTTAGAATGGTTTGCGAAGGAAAGGGGGCAACTTCTTTCTTTAAAAGCGATGTTCTTGAAAAGATCAACATAAGGGTTAAAAAATGAATAAATTAAAATACCTTAGTTCTCAATATCTTTTACCTTTTTTCTTATGGATATTTTTAAGTTTTAGATTCTATCCTTCAGATATCTCAAAAACCCTTCTTCATTCAGGGAAAATTTTTATAGGATGTGGTCTTTATGGATTAGGAATGACTATAATAATTAATGGACTTTTAACAAAATTTGCTAAAAAAACTTTGACCAGAGATAGCTTTATCAAAATTGCCCTTTGGTTAGCTGTAATTACTGCTTTGGCTGCAAGTCTTGAATTTTATTTTGGATTGAGAAAGTGATTGGTATATTTGATTCTGGTCTTGGTGGTTTAACAGTTGTAAAGGAAATATTAAATAAGTTACCTCAATATAAAATCATTTATTTTGGTGATACTGCAAGAACTCCTTATGGAACTAAAAGTGCAGAAACGGTGAAACGTTATGCCATAGAAAATACTAAATTTTTATTGGAAAGGGGTGCCAAAATTATTGTAGTTGCTTGTCACACTGTATCAAGTACAGCTATACCTGTTCTTAAAGAAAAATTTCCAAATATACCCTTTTTTGAAGTAGTAACTCCCTCATTTAAAAAGGCTTTAAAACTTACTAAAAATAAAAAAATTGGTCTTATAGGAACAAGAACTACTGTTGAAAGTGGAATTTATGATCAATTGTTTTCTCAAGCTGACTCTGAAATAAAATTATATTCAAATCCAGCCCCTCTTCTTGTTCCACTTATTGAAGAAGGTTGGTTAAAAAAACCAGAAACAAGAAAAATTGTTAAAAAATATTTAATTCCTCTTAAAATGAAAGGGATTGACACCCTTATTTTAGGGTGTACCCATTATCCATTAATAAAGAAAGTTATTCAAGAAAAAGCAGGAAAAAGGATTAAACTTGTTGATCCCTCGGAAGAGATAGCTTTAGAAGTGAAAAATTTCATTGAAAATACTCCAGAATTAGCTAAGGAACTTCAAGAAAATGGTGAACCAGAAATTTATGTTTCAGATATTACTCCCAATTTTGAAAAAATTGCTAAATTATTCTTAGGAAGACCTATAAAATTAAAAAAAGTAAATTTAGAATGAGGTAGATATGGGATACATTGTGGAAATGGGAGAAATTTATTTAGCTGGAAATTATAAAAGAGAAAAACTTGCATTTGTAAAGGGTTCAGGAACAAGATTATTTACTGAAGATGGTGAGGAATATTTAGATTTTACTTCAGGAATAGCGGTTTGCAATCTTGGGCATGCAAATCAAGAACTAATAAAAGAATTAAATATTCAAGCAGAGCTTCTTTGGCATACTTCAAATCTTTATTATGTTTCACCTCAAGCTAAACTTGCTAAAAAACTCGTAGAACTTTCCTTTGCAGAGAAGGTATTCTTTGCTAATAGTGGTGCTGAGGCAATAGAAGCTGGGCTTAAACTTGCAAGAAGATGGGCTTATGAAAATTTTGGAAAAGAAAAAAATCAATTTATAGCTCTTGAAAATTCCTTTCATGGAAGAACTTATGGAGCCTTATCTGTAACGGGTCAACCTAAGTATTGGGAAGGCTTTGAGCCTTTACTTCCTGGAATTACCTTTATTCCACCAAATGATAAAAAGACATTATCTGCCTCCATCAATGAAAAAGTTTGTGCTATTATTTTAGAGCCTATTCAAGGAGAAGGAGGGGTCTACCCCTTAGATAAAGAATTTATAGAGCTTGCAAAGGAACTCTGTCAAAAATATAATGCCCTTCTTATCTTTGATGAAGTTCAGACAGGAATAGGAAGGACTGGCAAACTTTTTGCATATGAACATTTTGGGGTTGAACCAGATATTATGTGCCTTGCTAAAGCTCTTGCTAATGGTCTTCCTCTTTCAGCTATGCTTGCTAAGGAAAAAGTAATGAGTGCTTTTAAACCAGGAACTCATGCCTCAACCTTTGGAGGAAATCCTTTAGCTTGTGCAGTTGCTTTAAAAGTGCTTGAAATAGTAAGTAATCCCTCTTTTTTAAAAGAAGTTGATTTAAAAGGAAGAATTTTAAAAGAAAAATTAGAAAAAATTAGAAAAGAAAGACCTGACCTCATAAAAGAAGTGAGGGGATTGGGACTCCTTATAGGAATAGAATTTAACATTTCTGCTGAAAAAATATATCAGAAACTTCTTGAAAAAAAGATTCTTGTTACTCAACCTAAACCAAATGTCATAAGGCTTTCTCCTCCTTTAATTATTACCTATAGGGAATTAGACTTTTTTATAGAAACTTTTAAAGAAATTATTGCAGTTCTTTGATGAATTTTTGTTTAGCCATATTTGATCTTAAAGAAAATCGCTATAGCATAAATGCACTCCTTTCTGCCTTAGAAAAAGAAACTCTTATTGAAGAAATACCTATTTATTTTTTTAAAAATAAATCAGCTCTTTTAAAAGGAGTTGAAGAACTTTTAGAAAAATTTGAAAAAATAATAATTGCCTTTTCTTTTTTTACAACCCAACTCTGGGATATAAATGACGTTATAAAAACTCTTCAAAAAACTTTGGCATCTAAAAGAAAAAATCTAATTTTAATTGCAGGAGGACCTCATCCTACAGGGGATATAAAGGGTGTTTTAAATTGGGGATTTGATTTTGTTTTTACTGGTGAAGCAGAAAAAAGTTTCTCAGAATTTATAAGAACTTTAAAATTTAAGGAAAATTTTTCACAAATAAAAGGCTTAGCCTATTTAAATGAAAATAAAGAATTTATTTATACAGGTAAATCGGAAAAAATTGATTTAAATTCTTATCCACCCTTTTCTCTAAAACTAAACCGATTAAATCCTATCGAAATTACAAGAGGCTGTCCTTTTGGATGTTATTTCTGTCAAACACCAAGAATTTTTGGGAAGAAAGTAAGACATAGGAGCATAGAAAATATATTAAGATATGTAGAACTTTTATTAGAAAGAGGCATTAAAGATTTTAGATTCATTACTCCTAATGCTTTTAGTTACGGATCTAATGATGGAAAAACCTTAAATTTAGAAGCTTTAGAAACTCTTTTAAAAGAACTTCGTCAACTTGTTAACCCAAGAGGAGGGAGAATATTTTTTGGCTCCTTTCCTTCTGAAGTAAGACCAGAACATGTTACCGAAGAGACTGTAAATCTTGTAAAGAAGTATGCAAATAACGATAATTTAGTTATAGGAGCTCAATCAGGAAGTGATAGAATCTTAAAACTTTGTAAAAGAGGACATACTGTAGAAGATATATATAGAGCTGTAAAATTAACTATTAAAGCTGGTCTTAAAGCTAAGGTTGATTTTATTTTCGGATTGCCTGAAGAGAAAAAAGAAGATATAAAAGAAACTATAAAAGTAATGGAAGATCTTGCCAAAATGGGAGCCATTATTCATGCCCATACCTTTATGCCCCTTCCTCAAACTCCCTTTGTTAAAAAAAAGCCAGGTAAAATTGATTTAGACCTTTTAAAGACTATAAATAAACTTCTTGGAAAAGGGCTTCTTTTTGGAGATTGGAAAATTCAAGAAGAACTTGCAGAAAAAATTTATAGATATTTTCAAACAGGTAAAATTAAGGAATATATTAAGATTACCATTTAATCCTTTTCCTTTTCTAAGTTCTTAATTTCTTCTTCCACTCTTTCTAACTCTTTCTTCAATTCATCACGATATTTTTTAAGCATTTCTAAATATTCAGATTTTGAAATAAATGGTTCAAATCTCCAACAAAAAGGCGGAAAGAAAGGAAACCCAAAAGACCAAAAGAAACCAAATCCTTGTCCAAATCTACGTCTCCAAAACATATCAATTTTATTTTAATAGGTTTTTAAAAATTTTCAAATTTAAAAATAACTCTACGGATTGCCTAAAATTGTAAAAATAAAACTCTATTGAAAAATTTTGTTAGATGAAATATAAAATTATAAAAATAAAACAAATTCCCATTATGGAGGTGATAGGAATTGAAGGAACTTAGATTATTGGAAAAGATTTTTATTGTATGGGTAATGTCTTTTCCTTTACTTGTCATGCTTGCAATTTGGTTAAAAGGTTGGATAGGAGATCTTCTTTTTGGTATTTCTGTTGCAGGTCTTATTTTACCAATCTTTGCTAGGATTATGGGCTTAGAAAGGGAAGTATAAAATTTTTACTCCTTCGGAAACTTACTGTAAAAATAAAATTTTTTCTTGCCTTAAATAAAAAGCCGATTTAAAATCTTTATTAAACCAATTTTAAGCAAGAGGTGAATCATGGGAAAAGGACCTTTTTATAGAATTCACCCTATTTTAGTCGGAACTAAGGTTTTTGATAAGGGAATGATGACCTATCAACATGACTACGGAAAAGAGTATGTCATTCCCATTTATTGTTGGCTAATAGAAGGTTCAGATAAGGTTATTCTTATTGATACAGGGCTTTTAGAGGTTATTCAATCTGAATTTAGAGAACAGGCTATTGGAGGGAAGATATATAAATTTGAGGAAGGGCTTGCTAAATGGGGACTTTCTCCCAGGACATAGATATTGTAATTCATACTCATCTTCATAACGATCACTGTGAAAACGATTTTAAATGTGTAAACGCAGTATTTTATGCCCATGAACTGAGTTTCAATCTGCTTACAATCCTCATCCCTTAGATTTTAGATACAATGCTGATTTTATAGAAGAAGTAGATCAGGCAGGGCAGATGATCCATATAAAAAATGAGGTTTTTGAAGTTGTTCCAGGAATTACTATGGTCCATACCCCTGCCCATACCAAAGGAGGAATGAGTGTTCTTATTAATACAGAAAAGGGAATTGCAGGAATAACTGGATTTTGTGTAATTATGGAAAACTTTAATCCTCCAAATAAAATAAAAGCTATGGGAATGGAGGTGATCCCACCAGGAACAAACATAGACCCTTACTTAGCTTACGATCAGATGATAAAATTTAGAGAAACAGTTGATATCTTAATACCTTTACATGAACCAAGTTTTTCCTCTGTAGAAACTATTCCTTAAAACTAAAAACGCATCCTTCCTAATTTTAAGGATGCCTCTATAGAAAAGTATCCGTCACCGCAAGCCCTGCATCAAGAAAAACAATTTGATTTTCCTGCGTGATGATGTTTATGCTTTTTTGAATTCATTTTAAAATATTATATCATGGAATTAACTAAACTTGAAGAAATACAATTAGATTGTGCTAAAAGGGTTATAAAAATAGAGGTTTTAAAAGAAATTAAAACTGTAGGTGGAATTGATGTAACCTTTGAAAGTTCAAAGGAAAATCCAACTAAAGCCTGGGCTTGCATAGTAATTATTAGTTTAGATACTCTAAAACCTATTTATCAAAAAATCATAGAAGATATAGTAGATTTTCCTTATATTCCTACTTTTCTTGCCTTTAGAGAACTTCCTCTTATGAAAAGGGTTTATACTGAAGCAGAAATTAAGCCAGATGTTATTTTTATAGATGGGCAAGGAATTTCTCATCCAAGAGGTTGTGGAATTGCCTCCCATTTTGGAGTTGAGGTAGATGCTGTAACTGTTGGGGTTGCTAAGAAAAAACTTTTAGGAAATTATGAATCCCCTAAGGAAACTCGCGGAAGTTATTCTTATTTAATTTATAATGGTGAAGTTATTGGAGCAGTGCTTCGAACAAAAGACAAAGTGAAGCCTCTTTTTGTATCCATAGGGCATAAAATAAGCTTAGAGAAAGCTATAGAGCTTGTTTTAAAAACCTCTATCTACCGTATCCCCGAACCCTTAAGACTCGCCCATAATCTTTTACAAAGGTTAAGAAAACAGGTTTTAGGTAAATAAAAATAGCTTAAGCTTTCTTTTTTAGTTCTGCAAGAATCTCACGAAGAAGTTTGACTTCTTCTGAAGGCTCAGTAGGCGTTGCTTTAGTTTCTTCTTTCTTTTTGCCAATTCATTCATAGGAACTATTACAAGAAAATAGATTGCTGCTGAGACAAAAAGAAAGTTTATTATAGCATTTAAAAACCTACCCAAAACAATAGGTCAATCTTTAATCCTGAAAAATCAGGAACACCTGCCAAAGTTCCTATTACAGGAGTAATAACATCTGCAACTAAAGAATTTACCACTTGACCAAAAGCAGCACCAATAACAACAGCTACTGCAAGATCAATTACATTACCTCTCATTATAAATTCTTTGTATCCCTTAAACACGAAACACCTCCTATAATTTTTTTATAAACTTTTCTATTTCTACGGCTATAAAGACGATGGAAGAAATACAAAAGGTAAGGGCTAATTCTTTTAAAGAAAGGGGTTGGGTATGAAATAATTTATTAAAAATGGGACAATAAATGATAGCAAGTTGTAAAAAAATGCTAAAAATTACTGAAAAAAGTAATACTTTGTTAGAAAAAATTCCTATTTTAAAAAGGGATTCCTTTTCAGACCTTATGGCAAGAACATGTCCTAATTGGCTTAAACATAAAACAGAAAATACCATGGTCTGCCAATGCATATGGTATTTAAGGGCTAAAGCCTGAGTAAAAAGAGAGACTGCCCCCATTAGTAATCCTACCCAAATGATATGAGTCCCAAGCCCGTGGGCAAAAATGCTTTCTTTTGGATGCCTCGGAGGTCTCTGCATTATATCTTTTTCTGCTATCTCTCCTGATAAAGCTATCCCTGGAAGCCCATCAGTAATAAGATTGATCCAAAGAATGTGGACCGGTAAAAGAGGAAGTGGAAGACCGAAGAAAGGAGCTAATCCCACAGTCCAAATCTCTCCGGAGTTGCTGGTCATGGTATATTTTACAAACTTCCTTATGTTGTCATAAATTTTTCTTCCTTCTTTTACAGCTTTAGCAATAGTTGCAAAGTTATCATCAAGAAGTATTAAGTCACTCGCTTCTTTAGCAACTTCTGTTCCACTTCCCATAGCAACACCTATGTCAGCCTTTTTTAAAGCTGGTGCATCATTTACCCCATCTCCTGTCATAGCAACAAATTGCCCTTTATCTTGTAAAGCTTTTACGATTTTTAATTTTTGCTCAGGAGAAGTCCTTGCATAAATCTTTATTTTTTCTACTCTTTTCTCAAACTCCTCTAAATCCATTTCTTCTAATTCCTTTCCTGTGATTAAAATCTCTTCTATAGGGTCATCTTTTTCAACGATTTCAAGTTCCTTAGCAATAGCATAGGCAGTTACAGGATGGTCTCCTGTTATCATAACTACTTTTATTCCTGCAGATTTACAAAGGGCTATAGATTCTTTGACCTCCTCTCTTGGAGGATCAATCATTCCACAAAAACCAAGAAAGATTAAATGACTTTCAAGAGCCTCAGCCTCTGAAATATCGGTTGTTTCTTTATAGGAAAAAGCTAAAAGCCTCATCCCTCTTTTAGCGAACTCTAAAGCCCTATCAAAAATTTCTCTTTTTATGTCTTCGGTAATAGAAATTACCTTTCCTTCAATTAAGATAAAATCTGATTTTTCAAGAATGGTTTCTAAGGCTCCTTTAGTAAAAACAAGATAACCATTTTCCTTTTTATGGACTGTGGTCATAGCTTTCCTTTTTGGATCAAAGGGAATTTCAAAAACCCGTGGAACTTTCTTTTGAAGCTCTATTTTATCAAATCCTTTATTTTTAGCATACTCATAAAGGGCCAATTTCTGTAGGGTCTCCAGTAAGCTTATTTTCCTCTGTTATTTTTACATCATTATTTAAAGCCATACATAAAAAAAGCAAATCAGAATTTTTCCCAAAGAAAAAATTTCTCTTACCGTTATTTTATTTTGAGTTAGAGTACCTGTTTTATCTGTGCAGATAAAAGTTACAGACCCAAGGGTTTCTACTGCAGGTAATTTTCTTACTAAAGCATTTAGATTTACCATTTTTCTTGCACCAAGGGCAAGGGTTATAGTAACCACAGCTGGCAAGGCTTCAGGGACAGCAGCTACTGCCAAAGCAACTGCTGTAAGAAGCATCACTAAAGGCTCTTCTCCTCTTAAGATACCAAAAACAAAAATAACTACACAAATAAAAATAGTAGCTAAACCAAGTTTTTTCCCGAAATCAGCAAGTCTTTTCTGAAGAGGGGTTTTGGTTTCCTCTTCTCGAACCATTTTTGCGATTTTCCCAAGCTCTGTATTCATTCCTGTAGCAACTACAACCCCTTTACCTCTTCCATTGGTAACAAGTGTTCCTTTAAAAGCCATGTTTTTTCTTTCAGAAATAGGCACGTTTTTTTCTAAGATAGGTTCAACCTGTTTCAAAACAGGAACAGACTCACCAGTAAGAGGTGACTCATCTATTTTAAGCTGATAGACTTCTAAAAGCCTTAAGTCTGCTGGAACAATATCTCCTGCTTCTAGTAAAACTATATCTCCAGGGACAAGCTCTTCAGCAGGAATTTTTTTGATTTTATTTTTTCTTATTACTACAGCATAAGGAGAAGCCATTTTAGAAAGGGCTTCCATTGCCTTTTCTGCCCTATATTCTTGAATAAAACCAATAAAAGAGTTTATAAAAAGAATGACTATTATGGTTATAGTGTCTAAAAGTTCTTCTACAAAACCAGAAACAATAGCTGAAGCTATAAGGATAAAGATAAGAAAGTCTTTAAATTGGGAGAAAAAAATTTCAAAAGGTCTTTTTCTTCTTTTCTTTTCTAAAACATTTTTCCCATGAGTTAAAATTCTTATTTTGACTTCTTCTTCAGATAATCCTTCAAGAGAAGTGTTTAAAATTTTTAAAATTTCTGAGATACTTTTTTGAAAATATTCCATTTAGATGCCCATTTTAATAAAAAAATTATAAGATTGCAATTATATATTTCTATGTTAGAATGGTTTTAAATTGGCAACGCAAGGAGGAGAGAAATGGGATTACAAAAAATTATAACTACTTATATACCACAGGGAGTTTTTATAGTAACTTCAAAAATGGATGATAAAATTAATGGAATGACAGCTGCTTGGGTTTCTCAAGTTTCTTTTAGACCAAGGCTTCTTGCAGTGGCTATTGCTCCCCAAAGATATACTTATGAGTTCATCAAAAGTTCAGGATTATTTTGTATAAATACTTTAAGTAGAGACCAAATCGATCTTGCCAAACATTTTGGATTTAAAAGTGGAAGAAGTGTTAATAAATTTGAGAATATTCCTTATACTTATTCTTTAAATGGATGTCCTGTTTTAAAAGATGCTATAGCCTATTTTGAATGTCATGTAGTAGGTGAATGTCAAGCAGGAGATCATATGATTGTCATTGGTGAAGTAACTGATCATCAAGTTTTAAAAGAAGGTGTTGAACCTTTAATTTTCAAATGGGACGATTTCTTTGGAGGAATAGAAGGTTAGAGGTTTTTAAATGAATTTATCTGGTAAATTACTTTCTTTTCATGAAAAATTAGCTCGTTTTTTTGAAAAATATCTTAGAGCAATCTTAGCATTAATAATTATTCTTTTATTAATCACATTTTTGTGGATAGGTTTCAGCTATTATAAATCTAAAAAAGAAAAAGAAGCAAGTTTAAAACTGATGGAGGTTGTAAAGGCAGAAAATATAATTTCTGCTTTACAAGAAGTAAAAGAAAAATACAAAGGAACCCAAACTTCCCTTCAAGCATCCCTTCTTTTATTAGACTACTATTATACCCAAAAAAATTATCAGGAAATGCAAAAACTTATAGAGGAATTACAAAAAGAATACCCCAAAAAAATGAGAGGAGTAATCTTATATGGAAAAGCTAAAACTTTAGAAATCAACGGAGATCTTAATAGGGCTTTAGAAATTTATAAAGAGGTTTCAAAGGTGCAACCAGAATTAAATTTCTTGACCTATTTAGATATAGCAAGAATTGCAGAAAATTTAGGAAAGTTTGATTTGGCAAAAGAATATTATCAAAAATATTTGAAAGAATCTAAAATCAAAAATAGTGGGTTTGTGGAATATAAACTTTATGAATTAAGTAAAAAATGACCCTCTCTATTTTTAAAAAAATTGCCGAAGAAAGAATAAGAAGAGCTATGGAAGAGGGATTATTTAATAATTTAGAATATAAAGGAAAACCCATAGAATTAAAAGAAGATCCTTTTGTTCCAGAGGATTTAAGAGTAGTTTATAGAATTCTTAAAAATGCAGGATTTTTACCTAAGGAAGTAGAATTAAGAAAGGAAATTTCTAAAATGGAAGAGCTTTTAGATGAAGAGGTAGGAGAAGCCTATTTAAAAGTAAGAAAATTAACTGCTCTCATTTTCCAATTAAGTCAAATAAGAAAGGGACCTGTTAATTTGGAAGAAAGTGAATATTATTATAAAATAGCAGAAAAAGTGAAACTTGCTAAACATCAAATACCCTGTGAAAAATCTAAAGAAATTGATTGGGCTAAATTACAAAATCAACTTTATATCTCAGCTCTTAAAAGAAGAAAAAAATAGATAAAAAACTTCATACATGGATCTTAAGTCTAAGAATCTTTCTGATGAATTTTTCATGAAAATTGCTGTTAAAGAAGGTTATAAAGGGTTAGGCTGGACTTCACCTAATCCTCCTGTTGGAGCTGTTCTTATAGATCCTTTAAATAAAAAAATTATAGCTAAAGGATATCATAAAAAATTTGGTTATCCCCATGCAGAAGTAGAAGCTATAAATAGAGCTAAGGAGAAAGCAAAAGGAAGTATTCTTTATGTCACTTTAGAACCTTGCTCTCATTATGGGAAAACCCCTCCCTGTACAGAAAAAATTATAGAAGCTGGTATTTCAAAAGTTGTATGTGGAATAAGAGACCCTAATCCAATAGCTAAAGGAGGTTTAGAATATTTAAAATCAAAAGGTATAGAAGTAAAGGTTGGAGTTTTAGAAAGGGAAGTAAAAATTCTCACCAGATTTTTTTTAAGTCATATTTTAAGAAAAAGACCCTGGGTAATAATGAAAGTAGCGTCAAGCCTTGATGGGAGGATAGCAGTTTCTACAGGAGAATCAAAATGGATTACAGGAGAAAAAGCAAGAAAATATGCTCACAAATTAAGACATATTTGTGATGCCATATTAGTGGGAAAAAATACTATTTTAAAAGATAATCCAGATTTAACCTGTAGATTAGTAAAAGGGAAAAATCCTATAAGAATCGTCCTTGATACTTACTTGAGTTTAGATCCTAATTTTAAGATTTTTGAAGTTAATAAAAATAAAAAAACAATTATAGTTTGTGGAGAAAAAGCAGATCTTCAAAAGGAAAAAATTTTAAAAGCCGGAGGAATTGAGGTATGGAGACTTCCTTTAGAAAAAGAAAAAATTGATTTGAATGCCCTTTTAGAAAAATGTAATGAAAATAATATATGCTCTATTCTTGTAGAGGGTGGCGGAAAAGTTCATGGGAGCTTTCTTGAAAAAAACTTAGTAGATGAAATCTTCTATATAATAGGTCCTGTTATTATAGGAAATAGAGAAGGAATTTTAGCAATAGAAAGAGAGCCTATTAAAAGTCTTAAAGAAGCTTTATTTTTAAAAAACTTAAAAGTAAAAAAAATGGGAGATTCTTTTTTGTTTCACTGTTTTACCAATGAAGGACTTAAGCTTTTAAATACTCCTTTATAATTTCTTTAAGTTCCTTTTCTAAATCTTCTATGCTTTTTTCTGAAAAAATAATTCTATGAGCCCTTTTTTCTTTCTCAGAAAGAGGGAGCTGTAATTTAAGAATCTCTTCTCCTAATTTTTCATCTAATCCTTTTTTTAATATCCTTCCCTTTTGAACTTTTTCTGAACAACTTACAACCCATATTTCATCAAAAAAACTCTCCCATCCAGCTTCAAAAAGAAGAGGAACCTCAAAAAAAAGAATTTTTTCTCCTTTATTAGCATTAATAAATTCTATACATTTTTGCTTTACTAAAGGATGAAATAAGGCTTCCAGTTCTTTCTTAAATTCTTGATTTTCTAAAATTTTTTCTAAAATTCTCTTTTTATTTAATTTTCCATCAGGCTCAAGAATTTCTTCTCCAAAAATTCTTATAACTCTTTTTTTAATTTCCGGGTCTTCATATAAATTTCTAACTACTTCATCACAAGAAAAGGTAGCAAAACCTAAATTTTGTAGAATTTTAAGAACTGTAGATTTCCCAGTAGCCAAGCTTCCTGTAATAGCTATTTTTTTCATCTTTGGTCTTTTAACTTTTCTATGTAACTTTGGAACTCCTCTGGAATAGGAACTCTAAATTTCATTTCTTCATTAGTTCTTGGATGTTTAAAGACAATTTCGTAGGCATGTAGCATAAGCCTTGGAGGCTTAGGAAGATCATGTTTTAAACCTCCATAAATTGGATCTCCTAAAATGGGATGACCTATATAAGAGAATTGAACCCTTATTTGATGAGTCCTTCCTGTAACTGGTTTAGCTAAAACTAAGGAAGCTTTATTAAAAATTTCTAAAACTTCATAAAAAGTAATAGCTAATTTTCCTTCTTTCAAAACTGCCATTTTTTTGCGAGCAATTGGGTGCCTTCCTATAAAGGTTTCAATTTTTCCTTTTTTCTGAGTTAATCTGCCATAGACAAGAGCTATATAGTTTTTTTCAATTAATCTTTCTTTAAAAGCTTCTACAAGCTTTTTGTGAGCAAAATCATTTTTGGCAACAAGCATAATACCTGATGTATCCTTATCAAGTCTATGTACAATACCTGGTCTTATTTTACCACCAATTCCTGAAAGATTTTTTAGCTTTAAAATGAGTCCATGAACTAAAGTATCATTATAATGTCCAGGTGCTGGATGAACCACTATTCCTGAAGGCTTATTTATAACTGCTATGTCTTCATCTTCATAAATAATTTCAAAGGGAATATCTCTTGGTTGAATCTCAATTTCTCTATCAGGCGGAATGAAAACTTTTATTTTTTCCCCTCTTTTGATTTTATAACTTGCCTTAGAAGGTTTAAAATTTACTAATACATAATTTTCTTTAATAAGAGTCTGAATTCTACTTCTACTTAATTCGGGGAGTTTTTCTTTTATAAAAATATCAAGCCTTTTAGCCTCATCCTCAGGGGAAACTTCAAAGAGATATTCTTGATTCATTTAAAATTTTAAGAAGTAGAAGAGTTTTCTGTTTCACAAAATCCGTTTATAGAGGCTCCCTTTTCTATATAAATAGACTTAGTTTTAATATTACCTTTTACCACACTTCCAGAATAAAGTTCTACTTCTTCAGCTTTAATATTTCCAAAAATTTGTCCATATAATAAAAGTTTTTTCACTTCAACATCTCCTTTAATAATTCCATTTTCCCCAACCAATAAACCACCCTTTCCTTTCACATTACCTTGAATTTCTCCGTCAATTCTTGTTATGCCTTCTCCTATAGAAATATTTCCTTCAAAAAAGCACCCTGAACATATAAATGTCCTAATTTCTTCAAAATCTTCTTTTTCTCTTTTTTTATTAAATTTATTCAATATTTTTTCGAAATACTTTATCATTTCCAAACTATAAATTTAAGAGGATCTAAAAATTTCGAACCCAGACGTACTTCATAATGAAGATGTGGCCCAAGGCTTCTTCCGGTTGAACCTACATATCCTATTATTTCTCCTGCCCCTACCTTTTCTCCACTTCTTACCTTTATTTTAGATAAATGTCCATAGAGAGTTTCATAACCTGATGGATGTTTTATAATTACAGTTTTCCCATAGTCTGAAAACCGACCTGCGTATTCAACAATACCCTCAGCAGTAGCATAAACAGGATCTCCATAAGAAGCTTTAATATCAACACCTGTATGGTATTCATATCCACTTCCAAAGGGATTTTCTCTCCAACCTAAGGTTGATATTATTTCTCCATTTACTGGAAAGCCTGTTGGAGTAATCTTTAGTTGATTAAAAAGTTTTTCACTTTGAGAAATTAAAAAACTTAAATACTCTTCATCTGATAATTCCTCAACTTTTAATCTACTTAAACCTCCAAGAGCATCTTTATCTTTTTTAATCACTCCCCTCTCTATGAGATAATTTTCCAATTTGATTAAATTGTTTCTAAGTTTAGTTAATTCTTCTTTATACTTATTATTAAGTTTGGTAACAGTTTTTATTTTCTTTTCTTTTTCTTTTAACCAAAAATATTTTTGTACAAAAAAGACATTTAATAAATAAGAAAAAAAAGATAAAAAAAAGAAAACAAGCACTAAAACTGAAAAATATTTTATATATTTTATTTTAAAGCTTATAATTTTTGGTTCTTTACCAGTGGGTGTATGTATTATTATACTTATTTTATCCTTCATTGATCACCCCCTCTTTTTAGAGTTTGAATTTGATTTGAAGAATTTGTTCAAACAATTATATATGATTTTATTTTAAAAGTCAAATCTTAAAAGAAATTTGTTATTTTTTAATTATAATTTCAATTTAATTTATTAGCTATTGATTAAATCAGCTTTTGTAATATAATTAACTTTGCTTGGGAAATGGGTAATCCTTTCTCAGGCTTTAAAATAAATTTTAGGAGGGGAAAAAAAATGCCTTTGGATCCAGAAATTAAGAAAGAAATTATTGAAAAATTTAGACGCCATCCAAATGATACTGGTTCACCTGAAGTCCAAATTGCTCTTTTGAGTGCAAGAATTAAACAATTAGAGGAACATCTTAAAATACATCGTAAAGATTTTCATTCAAGAAGGGGTCTTATGAAACTTATAGGTCAAAGAAGAGCCCTTTTGAATTATTTAAAAAGGACTGATTTTGAAAGATACCAAAATCTTATCCAAAATTTAGGTCTTAAAAAATAAAGGGGGAAAGACCCCCTTTTAACTCTTATACCCAGCCTTTTTCTTCATAAACTATTCTTCCTGTTCCAGCAGGAATAAGTCTACCTATAATAACATTCTCTTTTAAACCTCTCAGATAATCAACCTTTCCAGCAATAGAAGCTTCTGTCAAAACTCTTGTAGTTTCTTGGAATGAAGCAGCAGAAAGCCAAGAATCAGTAAGTAGAGCTGCTCTAGTAATACCAAGTATAACTGGCTCAGCAACAGCTGGTTTACCTCCCATAGCTAAGACTTTTTCATTTTCTTCTTCAAACTTTACCTTATCTACAATTTCACCTATCATAAAATCAGTATCACCAGCTTCTTTAATTTTAACTTTTTTAAGCATTTGTCTTACAATAACTTCGAAATGTTTATCATTTATTTTAACTCCCTGTAATCTATAAACTTCCTGAATTTCTTCAACTAAGAATCTAGCAACTCCCTTAACACCTTTTACTCTTAAAATATCATGAGGATTGGGAGATCCTTCTATTAAGGGATCTCCTGCTTTTACTATATCTCCTTCTCTTACTACTATATGTTTTCCTTTAGAAATATAATATTCTTGAGATTCTCCTACTTCGGGTTGAACTACAATTTTCTTTTTACCTCTAACTTCTTTTTCAAAAACAACTTTACCATCTATCTCGGTTATAATAGCATATTCTTTTGGTTTACGAGCCTCAAAAAGATCAGTAACCTTTGGTAAACCTCCTGTAATATCCTTAGCTTTTAAAGTTTCTCTTGGAATTCTTGCTATAACATCTCCAGCATAAACATAGTCTCCTTCTTGAACGCTTATTATAGCACCTACAGGAAGTTCATAACGAGCCTTCCCTCTACCTTCGGGTAAATCTTTAGTTCTTCCCTTTTCATCTTTAATAGAAATACGGGGACGATAATCTGTCAATTTATAATCTCTTACCACTATACTTACTCTTCCTGTAGTGGGATCTATTTTTTCATCAACTGTAACTCCTGCAATAATATCTCCAAATTTAACTCTTCCATCTATCTCAGCAATAATTGGAGAGGTATAGGGATCCCATTCTACTAACAAATCTCCGGGTTTAACTTCTTGTCCTTCTTCTACTTTTATTTTTGCTCCATAAATAACAGGATATTTTTCTAAAATCCTTCCATCAGGACCCTCAATAGCTATTTCTCCTTGCCTATTAAGAGCAACTAAATTCCCATCTTTTCCTCTTACTAATCTAAGATTTATAAACTTAACTTTTCCTTGAGATTGTGCTCTATGTTCACTTTGTTCTAAAGCCTTTCCTACTGCACCTCCTATATGGAAAGTTCTCATAGTAAGTTGGGTACCAGGTTCTCCAATGGATTGAGCTGCAATTATACCCACAGCTTCCCCAATTTCTACAAGTCTTCCTGTAGCTAAATCTCTTCCATAACATTTTCTGCAAACTCCAAATTTAGCCTCACAAGTAAGAACAGAACGAATACTAACTTTTTCAATTCCTGCCTCTCTTAATTTTTTAACTGCTTCTTCATCTATCTCTTCATTTGCTCTTACTAAAACTTCTCCAGTTATTGGGTCAACAATATCTTCCAAAGCTACTCTACCAAGAACTCTATCCCATACAGGATCTATAATTTCTCCAGCTTCAATTAAATGCCCAATTTCTATACCATCAATAGTTCCACAATCTTCTTCAGTAACCATACAATCTTGAGCTACATCTATTAGTTTACGAGTTAAATATCCTGCATTTGCTGTTTTTAAAGCTGTATCAGCAAGTCCTTTACGGGCTCCATGTGTGGAAACGAAATATTCAAGAACTGAAAGTCCTTCTCTAAAATTACTTTTAATTGGTGTTTCAATAATTTCTCCAGAAGGTTTAGCCATTAAACCTCTCATTCCTGCAAGCTGTCTAATTTGGTCTTTAGAACCACGGGCACCAGAAAAAGCCATCATATAAACCGGATTAAAACTGGGACCTATTACCTTTCTTCCATCAGGACCAATATATTCTTTTGTTTCCATTTCTTTTATCATTTCTTCTGTAACTCTTTCAGTTGCGTTAGCCCAAATATCTACAGCTTTGTTATATCTTTCACTTTCAGTAATTAATCCATCTCTATATTGTTGCCAAATTTCTGCAACCTTTTTCTCAGCTTCAGCTATTATTTCTGCTTTTTTCTTAGGAATGGTTAAATAATCTACACAAATAGAAAGGGCAGCAGATGTTGCTTGAGCAAATCCCATATCTTTTAATTTATCAGCAAAAATTACAGTTTTCTTCATTCCTGCCTTATGATAGGAAAGATTTATCAATCTCTGCAATTCTTTTTTAGTTAAAGGTTTATTATATTCTTCAAAATCTATCTCTTCTGGAACAATGGTAGAAAATATTATTCTTCCTACTGTAGTATCTACCAATTTTCCGTTCATTCTAACTTTTATTTTTGCTTGTAACTCAACAGTTCCTGTTTGATAAGCTAAAATGACCTCATCTTTGTCTTTAAAAATTTTCCCCTCTCCCTTAGCAAAGGGTTTTTCTAAAGTCATATAAAACAAACCAAGAACCATATCTTGAGTAGGATATACAATAGGTATACCATTTGCTGGAAGAAGAATATTATTTGTAGAAAGAATTAATACTCTATTTTCAGTTTGAGCTTCAACAGAAAGAGGAACATGGACAGCCATTTGGTCTCCATCAAAGTCAGCATTATAGGCCACACACACTAAAGGATGAAGTTGAATAGCTTTAGTATCTATCAATACTGGTTCGAAAGCTTGTATGCCAAGTCTATGAAGTGTTGGTGCACGATTAAGCATTATAGGATATTCTTTTACAATTTCTTCTAAAGCATCCCATACAGCTGGGTGTTCCTCTTCTACAAGTCTTTTGGCTGTTTTTATATTTGTAGCATATCCTTGTCTTTCAAGCCAGCCATATATGTAAGGCTTAAAAAGTTCTAATGCCATCTTTTTAGGAAGACCACATTGATGCATTCTTAATTCTGGACCAGCAACTATTACCGATCTTCCTGAAAAATCAACTCTTTTACCAAGTAGATTTTGTCTAAATCTTCCCTGTTTTCCCTTTAAAACATCAGATAAACTCTTTAAAGGTCTTCTATTAGGACCAGTTACAGGACGACCTCTTCTTCCATTATCAAAAAGTGCATCCACCGCTTCTTGAAGCATTCTTTTTTCATTTTTTAAAATTATCTCTGGAGCATCAAGGTCTATAAGTTTTTTAAGTCTAACATTACGATTAATAACTCTTCTGTAAAGATCATTTAGATCTGAGGTAGCAAATCTACCTCCTTCTAAAGGGACAAGGGGTCTTAATTCAGGAGGAATAACAGGAATAACTTGTAAAATCATCCATTCAGGTCTATTCCCAGAATTTTTAAATGCTTTTACTAATTGTAAACGTTTCCCTAATTTCTTTCTTCTTGCTTCACTTTGTGTAGTTTGCATTTCTATAGTTATTTCCTGAATTAATTTATCTAAATCAAGAGATTTTAATAATTCATATATAGCCTTTGCTCCTGTATCAATAACAATCTTGTCTCCATACATTTCGCTTAAAGCATAATATTTATCTTCAGTTAAAATAGTTCCTTTAGGATATTCATCTATTTCACTTTCAATTACTACATATTTTTCCAAATAAAGTATAGATTCTACTTCTTTTAGCGTCATGTTAAGCAAAAGTCCGATTTTACTTGGGATACTTCTTAAATACCAAATATGAGCCACAGGTGCTGCAAGTTCTATATGTCCCATTCTTTCTCTTCTAACTTTACTCTGAATAACCTCGACTCCACATTTTTCACAAATTACTCCTCTATGCTTCATTCCTCTATATTTTCCACAGAGACATTCAAAATCTCTTACAGGACCGAAAATTTTTGCACAAAATAACCCATCCTTTTCAGGTTTTAAAGTTCGATAATTTATAGTTTCTGGCTTCTTTACCTCTCCATAACTCCATTCTCTTATTTTTTCTGGAGAGGCTATACCTATTTTAATAGCTCTAATCTTCATTAGATCTTTTGGTTTTTCTAAAATAGCTAAAAGTTCCTTCATTATTTAAAACACCCCCTTTTTTATTCTTCTATTAATTCAACATCAAGGCAAAGCCCTTGTAATTCCTTAGTTAAAACTCTAAAACTTTCAGGCATACCTCCCTCTAAAAAGTTTTTCCCTCTAACTAATTTTTCATACATTTTTGCTCTACCTTCTACATCATCACTTTTGACAGTAAGAAATTCATGAAGAGTATAAGCTGCTCCATAAGCTTCTATTGCCCAAACTTCCATTTCTCCCAATCTTTGACCACCAAATTGAGACTTTCCACCAAGAGGCTGTTGAGTAATCAAAGAATAAGGACCAGTGGAACGGGCATGAATTTTATCATCTACTAAGTGGTGAAGTTTGAGCATATGCATATACCCTACTGTGACAGGCTCTTTAAAAGGCTCTCCTGTCATACCATCATAAAGTATAGTCGTTCCACTTGGATTTAAACCAGCAAGCTTTAACCATTTTTTAATTTCCTCTTCTTTAGCACCTGCAAAAACAGGAGTTGCAACAGGAATACCATCTATAAATCCTTTAGCTAACTCTATTATCTCTTCATCACTTTTACCTTCAATTAATCTTTCATATTCCTCTTCACTAAAAATTTCTTTTAAAAGACTTTTTACACTTTCTACTTGATAATCTTGTGCAAGCTTTGCAAGTTTTTTCCCAAGTTCTTTACAAGCCCATCCTAAATGAGTTTCTAAAAGTTGTCCTATATTCATACGAGAAGGAACTCCTAGAGGAGAAAGTATCATATCTACAGGGGTTCCATCTGGAAGATAAGGCATATCCTCTATAGGAACAACCTTAGAAATAACACCCTTATTTCCATGTCTTCCTGCCATTTTATCTCCTGGCTGAAGCTTTCTTTTCATAGCTACATATACTTTTACAATTTTTAAAACACCAGGAGGAAGTTCATCTCCCTTTTTAATTTTGTTTATTTTAGCCTCATACTCCTCAATGATTTCTTTTCTTCTTTTTTCATACACTTCTAATAATTCAGAAACTATTTCTTTTTTAGATGGAGGCACAACATCTTTTAATTTTGAAAGTATAGGTGCTGGAATTGAATCAAGGAGTTTAAAAGTAAAGGGTTCTTTCTTTCTAATGTAAATATCTCCTTCCTTTTCTAAATCTTTTACCGCCTTCTCACCCTCTAAAATCTGAGAAAGTTTTGTAACCAGACCTCTTTTTAAAATCTCTAAAATATCTGCTTGATTTCTCAATAATTTAGCTATTGCTTCGTCTTCTTTTTGTTTAGCTCTTATATCCTTTTCTAAACCCTTTCTGGTTAAAACTTTAGTATCTATTACAATTCCCTCAATTCCAGCGGGAACTCTTAAAGAAGTATCTTTTACATCCTTTGCTTTTTCTCCAAAAATAGCTCTTAAAAGTTTTTCTTCAGGAGTAAGAGTAGTTTCCCCTTTAGGTGTTACTTTTCCTACAAGAATATCTCCCGGTTTTACAAAACTTCCAATTTTTATAATGCCACTTTCATCTAAATTAGATATAAGTTCTTCTCCTACATTGGGAAGATCTCTTGTTATTTCTTCTCTACCTAATTTGGTTTCCCTTGCTATACATTCAAATTCTTCAATATGTATAGAAGTGAATACATCATCTCTTACCAATCTTTCTGAAATAATAATAGAATCCTCAAAATTATATCCTTTCCAAGGCATAAAAGCTACAAGTACATCTTTACCTAAAGCAAGCTCTCCGTGATCCATAGATGGTCCATCTGCTAAGATATCCCCTTTTTTTATCCTTTGTCCTGGTTTTACAATAGGTCTTTGATTGAAAGTAGTATTTTGATTTGATTTTCTCCATTTAATAAGTTCATAAATTTTTATTTCTGGTAAGAGGCCATCTTCTTTATCATATCTTACTACAATTCTTGTACTATCTACATCTTCTACAACTCCATCTTTTTCAGCTACTAAAAGGAATCCAGAATTTAAAGCAATTGATTTTTCCATTCCAGAACCAATAAGAGGTGCTTTGGGAATAAGCAATGGTACAGCCTGTCTTTGCATGTTAGAACCCATAAGTGCTCTATTTGCATCATCATGTTCTAAAAACGGAATAAGCGAAGTTGAAACACTTACTATTTGAGCAGGAAATAAATCAACTAAATCAACTTCATCTCTATGAGCAATAATAAATTCTCCGTTTTTCCTTGCTGGAACATATTCATCTAAAATATTTCCTTCTTTATCAATTCTAATGGTTGATTGAGCAATTATAAGGTCTTTTTCTTCAGCGGCATTCAAATATATAACCTGTTTTGTAACCTTTCCGTTTCTTACTAACCTATAAGGAGTTTCTAAAAAACCATAAGGATTTACCTGAGCATAAGTAGTTGGAGAAACAATTAATCCAATATTTGGACCTTCTGGAGTCTCGATAGGACAGATTCTTCCATAATGACTGGGATGGACATCCCTAACTTCAAAACCGGCTCTTTCTCTTGTTAAACCACCTGGTCCAAGTGCAGAAAGTCTCCTTTTATGAGTAATCATAGAAAGTACATTAGTTTGATCCATAAATTGAGATAACTGCCCTTGAGCAAAAAATTCTTTTACTGCTGCCATAACAGGTTTACTATTAATAAGTTCTGCAGGGGTTAAAGTTTCTATCTCTTGAAGTTGAAGCTTCTCTCTAATAATTCTCTCCATTCTCATTAAACCAATTAAAAACTGATTTTCCACTAATTCACCTACAGATCTAACCCTCCTATTAGCTAAACTATCTATATCATCTCCTTCTTCCTCATTTTCTCTCATGCGGATTAGCTCTTTCAAAATTGCAATCACATCTTCTAAGGTTAGGGTTCTTTGAGTAATAGGAAGATCTAAATTCAGTCTCAAGTTTATTTTATATCTTCCAATTTCAGAGAGATCATAAGTTAACGGATCAAAAAATAGAGATCTAAAATAGGCTTCTGCTATTTCTGGAGTTACAGGACTTGCAGGTTTCATTTTTCTGAAAATTTCTATTAAAGCTTCTTCTTTACTTTTTACCTTATCAGTTTTAAGAGCATCTCTTAAAGCTGAAGAATAACGGTAGGCATCTACAAAAAGAACTTCTACTTCTTTTATGTTTTTTTCTCTTAGTAATTTAAGTTTTTCTTCAGTAATTTCTTCATTTACCTCAAGTAATACTTCTCCTGTCTCTTTATCTACAATTTCTTTGGCACAAAATTTACCAATTAATATTTCATCAGGAAATTTCAAAACATTTATTCCTGACTGTTTCAATCTTTTAATTATTCCAGCACTTATTACTTTTCCTTTTTTTACTAAAACTTCCCCTGTTTCTGGATGAACAATATCTATAGGAGCTTTTTGCCCAGCTAAAAGTTCATAATTTAACTCCTTTTCTACCCCTTCTTCTAAAATTCTATATTTTTCTGTTGGGTAAAATAAAGAAAGGATCTCCTCTTCGGATAATCCCATAGCTTTTAAAAATACCGTTGCAGGAATATTTTTTCTTTTATCAATTCTTACCAAAAATCTCCCTCTATAATCATATATAAAATCTAACCAAGAACCTTTTACAGGAATTACTCTTCCAATATAAGTTAATCTACCAGCCTTAGCATGGGTTTTATCCTTTTCAAAAATTACTCCGGGAGACCTTTGAAGTTGATTAACTACAGCTCTTTCGGTACCATTTATAATAAATCTTCCATCTTCTGTCATAAGAGGAATTGTACCAAAATAGATTTCCTGTTCTTTTATATCCTTTATACTTTTCACTCCGGTTTCTGGATCAAGATCATAAGTTACTAAACGTACTCTTAATTTCATTGGAGCTTCATAAGTTAATCCTTTCTCTTTAGCTTCATCTGGCGTATATTCTGGAGGTAAGATTTTATAATCTAAATATTCTAAAACAGCTATGTCTGAATAATCTTTTATAGGAAAAACTGTAGAAAAACATCTGTGAATTCCTACATCCTGTCTTCTATCTGGAGGAGTATTTGCTTGTAAAAATTTCTGATAAGATTCCTTAGGAATTTTTAAAAGATCTGGTAAATCCTGAATTTGTTGGACCTTTACAAAACTTTTTCTTATTTTGGGTCTCTGATTAGTATTATGGGACATCTACAGATCACCCTCCTTTAAAAATTTGAATAGGGTTCCCCCATCTTCATAAGGGAACCCTATTATTGTATTTTTTCTTAAATTTTTAAAATATTTTTTATTAAACAAGTTATTTAATTTCTACTTTTGCCCCCACTTCTTCTAATTTTTTCTTAATAGTTTCTGCTTCTTCTTTAGAAACACCTGTCTTAAGTGGTTTAGGAACAGATTCTACTAACTCCTTAGCCTCTTTTAATCCCAATCCGGTAATCTCTCTTACTACCTTAATTACATTAATTTTATTAGATCCAATATCAGTAAGAATAACATCAAATTCTGTTTTTTCCTCAGTAGCAGGAGCTGCCTCACCAGCAGCTGCCTGAGGAGCTACTGCTGCTACTGCTGCAACTGGTGCTGCTGCAGTAACTCCAAATTTTTCTTCAAGTTCTTTAATAAATTGAGATAGTTCCAAAACACTCATGTTAGCAATAAATTCAATTACCTCTTCTTTAGTTACTGGCATTTCCAATCCCTCCTTTTTAAGTTTTATTCTCCTTTAGCTTTCTTTTCTTCAATAGCTTTAAGTACATAAAGAAAATTTCTAATAATGGCTGAAAGAACACCTATAAAATTAGCAATTGGTGCTTGAAGAGTACCAAGAAATTGAGCAAGTAAAACTTCCTTTGGAGGAAGTTTAACAAGCTCTTCAATAGCAGCTGCTTCAAATCCCTTACCCTGTATTACAAAACCTTTTAATTGTAAGGATGGATGCTCTTTTATAAATTTATTTAAAACCTTTGCTATCTCAACCGGATCTTTGTAAGCAATAACAAGTGCTGTTGGACCTTCTACATAATCATTTATTGGTTGAGCAGGTGTTTCTTGTGAAGCTAATCTGATCAAGGTATTTTTAACAACTCTAAATTCCCCTCCCTTTTCTCTTATTAATTTTCTAATTTCGTTACTTTCTGCAACTGTAAATCCTCTAAATGAAGTAACAAAAACCCCCTCAGAATTTAAAAACTTTTCCTTTAAATTTTTAACAATTTCCTGTTTCCTCATTCGAGTAAGCAAGGCTAACCTCCTTAAGTATCATCTAATTTTTTTGAAAGGGTACCCTTTCGCCTCTAAGTAGGCTGGGAAAAACTTTTCCCCATTTAAGCCTCACCTGGCACCTACTTGTCTTAGGCCCCAAGAGTAACCCTTACTTTTGAAGGATTCTCATGGGGCTTTTATTTTTAACAAATTTAATCTCCTGAATACTTATGTATTAAATTTCTAACATCATTTGGGTCTACTTTTATGCCCGGTCCCATAGTAGTAGAGATAGTTACTCCTCTTATATATTGTCCTTTAGCTGCTGAGGGTTTTGCTTTTAAAAGGGCTTCAAAAAAAGCAGCTAAATTTTCTAATATTTTCTTTTCACCAAAAGACACTTTACCAACGGGTGCATGAACTACTCCTGCCCTATCCACTTTAAAATCAACTTTACCTGCCTTTATTTCTTTAACTGCTTTAGCTATATCAAAAGTCACTGTTCCTGTTTTTGTGCTTGGCATAAGCCCACGAGGTCCCAATATCTTACCAATCTTACCTAATTGAGGCATCATATCAGGAGTTGCTACCACTTTATCAAATTCTAACCATCCCTCTTGAATTTTTTTAATCAAATCCTCATCTCCTACATAATCTGCTCCTGCTTCCATGGCTTCTTTTGCCTTTTCTCCTTTTGCAAAAACTAAAACTTTAACAGGTTTACCAGTTCCATGAGGTAAAACTACAGAACCTCTTACCATCTGATCTGCATGACGAGGATCTACACCCAAATTAACTGCTACTTCTACAGTTTCATCAAAATTAGCATAAGAAGTATCTAACGCTAATTTTACAGCTTCCTCAAAAGTATATCTTTTAGTTCTGTCAACCTTTGCTAAAGCCTCTCTATATTTTTTACCTCTCCTAGCCATTTTCTCCTCTCCTAGTCCACAATTTCTATTCCCATACTTTTAGCAGTCCCTTCAATAGTTTTCATAGCTGCTTCTAAGGAAGAAGCAGTAAGATCTTGCATTTTAAGTTTTGCTATCTCCTCTAATTGTTTTCTGGTAATTTTTCCTACTATCTCTTTTTTTGGATTATGAGCACCCACCTCAATTCCAGCTGCCTTTTTTAAAAGTACTGATGCCGGAGGTGTTTTTAGCTCAAAAGTGAAAGATCTATCAGCATAAATAGTAATTACTACAGGTATAATCATACCTTCTTGATTACGGGTTTTTTCATTAAATGCTTTTACAAACTCCATTATATTAACTCCATGCTGACCCAAAGCAGGACCAACTGGTGGCGCAGGAGTCGCCTGACCTGCAGGGAGTTGTAATTTTACCTGTGCTATAACTTTTTTAGCCATGTTCCTTTATCCCTCCTTAAATCTTCTGTAAATAAGCAAATTCTATTTCCACAGGAGTTTCTCTACCAAAAATACTCACTAAAACTTTTACTTTACCTTTTTCAGGCTTTACCTCATCAACTATACCTATAAAATTAGCAAAGGGTCCATCTGTAATCCTAACTCTATCTCCTTGCATAAATTGATATCTTGGTTTAGGTTTAATTTCTTCAACCACAAGCTGAGAAATAAGTCTTTCTACTTCTTCACTTCTAAAAATATATAATTTATCTCCTCCTATTATATCAATAACTCCTTTTATCTTTTTTATTTCTTCTTTAAGAGCTTCATCAAGTTCTCCATAAATCAAAAAATATCCTGAATAAAATCTTTGAGTAACCTGTTTTTCTGGAGAAAAAACTATTTCTATTTCTTTTGGAGGCGGAACAAAAATCTTTTCTACTTTTTCCTTTGCTTTTTCTTCCAATAATTTTTCCACTTTTTGTTTAATATCTTCCTCTAAACCTGACCAAACTTGAACAGAATACCAAATTTTACTCATCTTATCTTACCAAAAATGAAATTAACGCATTATAAATTATATCTAATAAACCTAAATAGGCTCCTATAATTATGCTAAAAAACATAATCATTAAAACACTAAGTATTACTTGTTTTTTAGGAGGCCAAGTAATTTTTTTGGCTTCTATTTTAACCTCTTCTAAAAATTTTACACCCTTTGATATTAAATTTCCTTCTTTTTCTTTAATTATTTTATCTTTTACTATTTCTTTAGCTTTCATATCTTCTCAATCTTAAATAATTAAAATGGCAGGCCAGGAGGGACTTGAACCCCCAACCTTCGGATTTGGAGTCCGATGCTCTGCCAACTTGAGCTACTGGCCTACCTTATTTTTTAACCTCTCTGTGAACTGTATGCCTTTTTTCCCATGGACAATATTTTCTTAACTCCAATCTATCAGGAGTATTACGTCTATTTTTTGTAGTGGTATAATTAATTCTTTTACATTCAGTACATTGAAGATGAATAATTATTCTTGCTTCACCCTTTTTAGCCATAATCTAAAACCTCTTTTTATTCTAAAATTTTTGTAACAACTCCTGCTCCAACCGTCCTTCCACCCTCTCTTATAGCAAACCTCAACCCCTCCTCTAATGCAACCGGCTTTATCAACTCAACCTCTAACTCCACATTATCACCAGGCATCACCATCTCAACCCCATCAGGTAACTTTATAACCCCTGTAACATCTGTCGTCCTAAAATAAAACTGCGGTCTATACCCACTAAAAAATGGCGTATGCCTACCTCCCTCCTCCTTCTTCAACACATATACCTCAGCCTTAAACTTCA